>ERZ773156.2-NODE-2-length-558645-cov-79.101_pt1 | contig 558645 bp, 457 predicted proteins | sample MGYA00511895_ERZ773156 | MGnify/ENA primary metagenome ERZ773156 (study PRJEB29015, sample SAMEA2737850) | human gut metagenome | biome: human gut; feature: human-associated habitat; material: faeces | place: China | collected 2012 ... | reverse complement strand
GAAAAAAAGGTATGCATATAGATGTCATATGCCATAGCCGCTAAATTATCGTTTAGAATACAGAATGATATATCAGCAAGTTCGATTTATTTCAGTTTTGATGGCAAGACTCAGATACTCGCACCTGTGAGTGTGAAAGAACAGTATAGACAGATGATTGCGCAGGCAGATAAGAAGTAACAGATGGCTATAAAATCAAGAATTTTATGAAGTGAGGTGGCAAAAATGGAAAAAGATCCATTTAAGGAATATTTGAGAGAATCAGAACCTGACAAAGCAGGAAAAGGTTATGCTTGGAGTACTGCAATTGGACTTCAGGCTGTAGATGGACTCAAAACGTCAAAATATCTGATAGATACTGCTATTCAAAATATTGAAGGCAAAATCACAATGAAGGAAGCACAGAGCCTTATTGACAGCTATTATGAGGAACGTCCTGTTCATTTATCAGATGAGGAACGTACAGAAGAAGCAGATAAGGTTTCTTCTCGTATTGCAGAGATACTTTCCGAAAACGCATTTTCATTTTCTCCAAATGAGTATATTTCTATCCATCGTAAACTTTTTCAGGGAATATATAAGCACGCCGGAAAAATCAGAGATTACAACATCACGAAAAAAGAGTGGGTGCTTGACGGTGCAACTGTAATGTATGGAAGTGCTTCGGAACTTAGAGCAACTCTCGAGTATGATTTTTCTCAAGAAAAAGATTTTAGTTATAAAGGACTTTCAATAGATGAAATTATACATCATCTTGCAGTGTTTGTTTCAAGATTATGGCAAATTCATATTTTTGGAGAAGGCAATACAAGGACGACGGCAGTATTCTTTATCAAGTATCTCAGAACGCTTGGGTTCTCCGCAACCAATGATATTTTTGCAAAAAATGCGTGGTATTTTAGAAATGCACTGGTTCGTGCCAATTATACTAACCTGCAAAAAGGCATTCACGAAACTACGGAATATCTTGAAGTGTTCCTTAGAAATCTACTTATGAACGAGAATAACGAGCTTCATAACCGAGATTTGCATATAAGTGGACTTTTAAACGCTGAAAAAGTAGACATTGAAAGTAAAAAAGTAGACATTGGTAGTGGAAAAGTAGACATTCAAGATAAAAAAGTAGACATTGAAAGTGTACTTTCAGAAAAGGGAAAGGATTTCTCTATTAAAACAGCAGTTCATATCCGCAGAATGTTTGAAAAATTCGGATATGATGAAGTATTTGGCAGAAGTGCAGTTATAGAATTGCTGGATTTGAAAAATTCAAGTGCGTCAAAATTTCTTTCAAATTTAGTGCAGGCAGATATTATTGAACCGGTATCTGGTCACGGAAAAGGAAGATATAAATTCAAAAACTGATTATTAACCGAAGGTAAAGAATTTTCTTTTTGTAAGGGAATTGTCACGTTCCTGTGATAAGATAAACATATAAAAACAGGGGAAGGGCAGGTGACGTGCAATGCAGATTCTTCAAAATGTGTTACACAGTCTGACAAAAAGAAAGAAACAGGCGGGAAAGGTAACGGTTACAGCGGCGGTTGCGGCAGTTTTCATAGCGGTTATCGTGGTAAGTGCAAATGGCATTTTAAGTTATCAGAAAGCAGTGACCAAGAAAACATTTGGCGGCTGGTTTATAATGGAAAACAGCAGTAACGGAACGCAGTCGGAGGAATTAAAGACACATCCGTATCTGGCAGGAAGCGGAAAAGCTGTGAATACGGCAGTATACAGTGTCTCCGAATTGTCGTCAACAGAGATAAAAATAGGTTATATGGACAGTATGGCGGCACAGCTGGCATCACTTACACTGTTGAAAGGAGCAATGCCGCAGAATAATGATGAAATTGCAGTAGAGCGGCATACATTGGAAACACTTGGATATTCTGAAGAATTGGGGCAGACAATAACTGTTTCCTATCCTGATAAAAACAATAAGACCAGTATTTTTGAGAAGCAGCTGACAGTCAGGGAATATACGCTGACAGGCGTACTGGAGGATTATGCGGCATACTGGGACAGCGGAAGTTATATGCCGGTCATGCTTGTTACGCAGATAGAGGCGGAAAACTATGCGCAGACGGAATCGGTTACAACGCTTTACGCACTTAATGAAGATATCCATACAGCGGATTACAGGCAGATATATCAGGGCATGTATAAGGCATCAACCGCAGATACAAAATTGATTTATAACAGTAAGACATATGACAGTCATGAAACGGATTTCGGGAAAATGAGTTTCTATGCGGGCTGTTTCGCACTGGCAGCGGGAATTTTTGTTACGGCGGCAGTTTTGTGGACATATCAGCGGGAGCGCAGAACAGCTTACCGGCAGTTTGAGAGAATGGGCATGACACGTTTTTGCCGGGCATGGTACCAGCTTACAGAACTGTGTGTGTTGATTGTACCGGCGGCGGTTGTCGGAACGGCAGCAGGCATTGGAATCGTGTGGCTGATTCTGTGGATTTTGTTACAGCGGCAGAATGCACAGGCACAGCTTACGCTGACTGCCTTTGGCAGTGTGGCGGCATGGACGGCGGTTTTTTGTGTGATAACGGCTTTGTGGGGACTGTATGCGGCGCAAAGAGTGGACAGGGAAAAGCAAAAGCAGAAAAAGAAGCTGTCTGTGTGGACAATGCGGTACGGACAGCATGTTATAAAAGCGGGATTTACGGGTATTGTTGTGCTTGCGGTGCTTGTCTGCACACAAAAAATGTCGGCGGTACAGAAAGCATACATCCATGAAAAAAGACAGCCGGATTTAATAATTACACCGGACGGTATTATCGATGAAGGAAATTCAGATACAGCAAGTGAAAGCAGCGGCACAACATCTTCCGAGACGGTACTGGACGGGGAGAAGGTAATGATGGATTACAAATATGATACGGGGAAAATGCGTGTAATTCATGGCCTGCCGCAGTCACTGACGGCATATATCGGACAGATGTCCGGAATTGACAAAACAGATACCGCATTGGTGCAGAACTGGATGGTTCTGTATTATAAGACTAAAAATGATACTGAATTTTATAAGCAGTACATCGAAGAAAACGGTCTGGAAAATTTTTTAAACAAGGGTGTTATGAAGTATGAAATGCCGGCATACAGCGGAACACGTACAATGACACATTTTGTTTTTAGTAAATTTAACGGAACGCGCAGTCTGGATTATTATGTGGCGGCAAACAGGGCAGTTTATGAGGAGCTGGAAGATTATATCGATGAAGAATACAGAGATTATGAAGCCTTTGAACGTGGAGAGCAGGCTGTACTGGTGATTCAGAAAGGGGCTGCCGGGGAATATGTGGACACCTGTAAGGCAGGTGATACACTATCGTCATCTTCGGACTACTTTTATTGGATGAATAATAATCACTCAAGTTATGCTGTATCGGAATTGTATCAGGAATGCGCGGATTATATGCAGAAAATGCGTTTTTCAACAGCAGAGTTTGATGCGGCAGAAGAAATCCTGTCAGATATGGATGACAAGCAGGAAGATGAAATCAGACAGGAAATTCAGGAACTTCCGGAAACGTTACAGGAAAAGATTTTATATAGATACCGTGCCGGTAAAAATATATATAAATCAGAAAATCCGGTGACAGTGGCAGCAGTTGTCTATCTGGATGAAGAAAACGAAACGGCATTTTATGAGAAGTTTCCTATATTAAAGGAAATGAATGCACAGGAATACTGGATTATGCCGGAAAGTGTCGTTTATAATCGTTATCAGTTGTCTGCTAAAAGAATGTGTACGGTCATGGAAAAAGAATATGACCCGGAGCAGTATCGGGATTTAGGTCAGAATGTGATGACGGTATCCTACGGATTATCGGCATTGTATCAGGCAACAGATGAGGTGTTAAGAGCATATCTGGATTCCTACGGCTATTCTTATGCGAGCCATTTTGAAGAAAACAACGTGTACAGGATACAATATCTCAATCAATTGTTTTTCTATGGTATTACAATCGCCGGGATTCTTTTACTGTATGGATTGATTCTGGTGGTATGGAGTCTGTTTTATCTGCAGGAGCAGAAAAAGAGGATGCGTCTTTTAATGGAACTTGGAATGGAGCGGAGTGCCATTTATACAGATGAAATGCAAAACTGTAGTCTGGCAACGGTGCCGGGGGCCGTCATGGCAGGCATTTTGTTTTATGCAGCAGGGACAGTGCAGGGCGGACCGGCGCTTGGAAGCTTACAGACCGCGGGAATTGCTGCGGCAGTTGCCGGTACAGGATTGTTGCTAACGGCGCTGATTTATGTCAGAATAGGGAAAAGCAGTCAGACAGGAGCAGATAAATGGAACAGGATACAAAAATAAAAATACTTGTCGTAGAAGATGACATTTCATTAAAGGATAGTCTGGTACGGCTGTTACAGAACAGGGATTTTTTGGTACAGGCAGTTGAAAATAAACATCAGGCGGTGGAGCAGATAAAGAGCGGGCAGCAGTATGACATTTATCTGCTGGATGTGTGGCTGCCGGACGGCAATGGGTTTGATATCTGTCATGAAATCCGGAAAATTTCACAGGCGATTGTGATGTTTCTGACTTCATGTGATGACGAGGAAAGTATCACAAAGGGACTGGATATCGGCGGAGATGATTACATTACAAAGCCGTTTCGGGTCGCGGAGCTGATTTCAAGGATTCATGCAAACCTGCGCAGGCTGACAGCACAGGTTATACCGGAAGTATCAAAAATATCCGCAGCGGATTTGTCCACGCTGCCGCAGGGATACAACCGGCGGAAAATTTTAGCCAGCGGCGATATCAGGGCGGATTTTGAAAGAGCGGAAATATTTAAGGACGGACAGCTGTTAAAGCTGACACCGTTAGAAGCACAGCTGTTAGAAATTTTTTTAAGAAATCCCGAAATTATTATTAAAAGAGGACAGTTCTTAGAAAAGCTGTGGGACGGACACGGAAACTTTGTAGAAGATAATACACTAACTGTTTCGGTGAGCCGGTTAAAAAATAAACTGGGCATGTATACAGAGGGGAAACAGCAATATATAGAAACAATCCGGGGATATGGCTACCGGTGGAATTTGAGGTGTGTAATCAGTGAAGAAGAAAGCGGCGGGACGGACGAAAAATCAATTTGGTAAAAATGAAGTGAGAAAGCGTGCGGCAGTCATGAATCTGACATGGCTTGTAGTATGGCTTTTAAGCTTTGCGGGAATGGCGGTGTTTTATGAATTAAAATGTCAGGCGGTGATTGGCGCGGTCTATCAAAGCAATCCGTCCGCGGGCATATTAGTCACCAATCATATGTTTATGTCAAAGATAAATTATGAAAATCTCATTTCTGCGGCATCGGCGGTTTATGAAAGCGGTTACACGGAACAGGGAATTTTGTGGCTGACATGGTATGCGGGCGGAAAGGGATTTCTGCTTGCAGGTATTGTTATACTGGCTGTTATGGGGCTTCTTTCATGGCGGTATGTAAAAAAGATTGGCGGCAGTGACGTTTATGCGCTGTTGGAAAGTGATAAAGTGCAGATAAAAAAATGCCGTGAGGAATTGGAAGCAGCACTGCGGTATACCAAAAGAAAAGAAGAACAAGTACAGAAATTCACAGAAAATATCGCACACCAGATTAAGACACCGCTTGCGGGATTAAGTCTGTTACTTGATGTTATCCGGGAAGAAATTCCGCAGGAACAGACGATACAAAATGACATTGCGCAGTGCTTTTTACATGTGGAAAGAATCAAGGAATTTATCCGTCAGTTACTTACAATCAGCCGCATTGAAGCCGGAAAGGTGCGTTTTATAAAAGAGCCGGTCAGCATTTCAGGTCTGTTTGAAAATGTCAGACAGGCAGTACAGACAGACTGTAAACTGACCTTTGACTGTGCGGATAAGGACGCACAGATTTATGCAGACGGACAGTGGATTACGGAAGCATTGATTAATCTTGTGGAAAATGCCTGCCGTGCGGCACGGGCAGCACAACAGATGCAAGAACAGCCGGAGGTAAAAATAGTTGCCGTGGTGCATGCGGATAAGTGTGTTATTAAGGTAGTGGATAACGGAAACGGATTTGCGGACGGCGACACGGCACATTTATTTGACAGGTTTGAAACGCAGGGAGATTACGCATCGTTTCAGACAGGTATCGGCTTGAATCTTTCCAGGCTTGTGGTTGAAGCACACAGCGGGACGATACAGGCATATAACAGACAAGACGGGCAGGGCGCGATTTTCAGGGTGGTACTGCCGCAGTTTGCATTAAAGCAGGGTAAAATCTAGTACCTGCGGAAAAGAGGAAATTATGGGAGAAATTTTACGGGCAGAAAATATTTCAAAGACCTATCAGGCGGGGCGTGTTGTCGTAAAGGCACTAAACCGGTGCAGTTTTTCGGTAGAGCGTGGAGAATTTGTGGCGGTTGTCGGAAGAAGCGGTTCAGGAAAGTCTACCTTGCTTCGGATACTGGCGAGTTTTGATAAACCGGATGAAGGAAAGGTTTATGTGGAAGGTGAAGAAATTTCGGGGCTGAAGGGGAAAAAGCTGGCACAGTTCCGGCAGGAAAAAATCGGGTTTATTTATCAGGACTACAGTCTTTTTCCGGAATATACGGCATATGAAAATGTACTGCTTCCGCTAAAGATTGCACACCAGGCGGTGGATAAGGAGCAGCTGGAGCGGCTCTTTGAAGAACTGGGAATTACGGACTGCAGGGAGCGGTATCCCGATGAAATGTCCGGCGGACAAAAACAGCGGGTGGCAATTGCAAGGGCGCTGGTTACAAGACCGGCGGTGCTTCTTGCCGATGAACCGACAGGAAATTTAGATGCAGAAAATGCAGAAAGCGTGGCGGCGATTTTATCAAGAGCGTCTATGCGGTACGGACAGACGATTGTCATGGTTACGCATGACAGGCAGATGGCAGATTATGCCGACAGAATACTTTCTATGGAAAATATTGTGGCGTGCATGAAATGATTGCATTTGACGGTATGGGTGTGTATAATGAAAATGTACAGCAATATATAGTAAATAATGGATATGCTATAAATGCATAGGCAGTTGTTAAGAATCATTTGTAGATTTTTTACTTTTGCGGAAGAAAACAAGGATGTAAGGAGGACAAGCGATGAGAGGTCATATGAAAAAATGTATCAGAAAAGCCGCCGCTGCGGTATTAAGTGCAGCACTTCTGGTTACATCGGAAAGTCCCGCATTTGCACAAAACATACAGCAGACCGCGGTACCGGCAGATGTAATAACAGAGCAAAGCAGGCTGGAAGACGGCATTGCACAGACAGGTTATATTTCGGACAGCTTTTCTGAAAAAAGGCAGGAAGTACAAAAAGAGGATACAGAAGGACTGTTAAAATCAGCAGCAGAACAATTACCGGGACAATACCGGACGCAGCAGCTGCCGGCGGTCAGAAATCAGGGAGGTTATGGAACATGCTGGGCATTTTCAACGATTGCATGCATGGAAATCAATCTGATGAAAAAAGGTTACGGGGAAACGGATTTGTCGGAATTGCAACTGATTTATTTTGCAACGCATTCTGTGAAGGATAAGCTGGGCGGACTGACAGGTGATGATTACGTGTATACGGATACAGATATAAATTATCTGATGCGTGGCGGAAATTATGAGATGGCGGTTAATACGCTGTCAGACTGGCTTTCAGCGGCACGTGAGGAAAGCGCACCGTATGAAACGGCAGCCGATGTACTGGATACAGGACTTTCGGATGAACTTGCTTATGCAGATGTGGCGCATTTACAGAATTATAGAAGTTATAATTTGCAGAATATGGAAGATGTAAAACAGGCTGTGATGGATTATGGTGCAGTCGGAATCAGTTATTATGCATATACATATTCAGGGTTTGCCAGCAATCAGTATTATAATGCAGATACAGCCGGATATTATTGTTATGACGAACAGACAACCAACCATGCAGTCACTGTTGTAGGCTGGGATGATGATTATCCGGCACAGAATTTCCCGACAGCACCGGAGGGAAATGGAGCATGGATAGTCCGTAACAGCTGGGGAAGTGATTTTGGCGAGGACGGATATTTTTATATTTCATATTATGATCAAAGTCTTTCCGGTTCAGCAGTGGCATTTGAAGCAGAACCTGCGGATAATTATGATAATAATTATCAATATGACGGAAGTGCATTTGCAATGATGACAGGAAAGCAGCAGTTTAAGGCGGCAAATGTATTTACCGCAAAAGCCAATGAGAATGGCACAGAGCAGATTGCGGCAGCATCTTTTGAGGTTATGGCAAAACAGATGGATTATACCGTCAGTATTTACACCGGTCTTACAGATGTGGACAATCCTGAAAGCGGCGAGTTAAAAGCACAAAAAAGCGGCTCTTTTTCAAGCGGCGACAAGGATAATCTTTTAAAGACGGTTGCGTTTGACGAACCGGTAACAGTAAATCAGGGAGAGATATTTTCAGTAGTAGCAGCATTTGCCGGTTCGGGCGGTCAGTCAGTTATGCTTTATTATGACTGTGCCAGAACATTAAACGGAATTCAGGCCAATTGTGCTGCACAGCCGCATCAGAGTTATATTTATCTGAATGAATATTATGGCTGGAGCGACTATGGAAATACTAATAATACAAACTTCAGAATTAAGGCATTTACAAATAACGTTGCAGAACCGGACACAGCAGTAACGGCGGTGAAGTTAAATAAGCATGCATTGGAACTGAACTGGCAGCAGAGTGAGCAGCTTACGGCAGAGGTGCTGCCTGAAAATGCTGCCAATAAAAATGTAATTTGGACATCTTCGGACAGTGGTGTGGCAGAAGTGTCACAGGAAGGTGTGGTTACAGCCAAAGGTGCCGGAAGTGCGGTGATTACAGTTGAAACAGAAGACGGAAAAATGCAGGACAGCTGTACGGTTACAGTAAAGAAACCGATTACAGATATAAAGATTACAGGAACAGGAGAACTTAAAGCCGGAGATAAAGCGGCATTATCGGTGGTCATTCTTCCGCAGGATACAACAGATGATACAACTGTTGTGTGGACAAGCTCGGATACCAATATTGCAGCAGTTGATCAAAACGGTCTTGTCACGGCACTTTCAAAAGGAACGGTTACAATTACCGCAAAAGCAGGAACACATACGGCAGAGCATACACTTGTAATAACGCAGGCAGCGCCAAAGCCGACGGAAAGTACAACGGAAGCTACAACAGAAGTGACAAAGCCGACGCAGAAGCCAACGGAAAGTACGACGGAAGCCACGACAGAAGCGCCAAAGCCGACACAAAAGCCAACGGAAAGTACAACGGAAGCTACGACAGAAGCGCCAAAACCGACACCAAAGCCAACGGAAAGTACGACGGAAGCTACGACAGAAGCGCCAAAGCCGACACAAAAGCCGACGGAAGCCACAACAGAAGCAACAAAACCAACAGAAAGTACGACAGAGGTGACAAAGCCATCTGAACAGCCGACGGAAACGCCAACGCAGAAACCGGACACAGAACCGACAAAGCCTGACACAGAGGAAAAAGTTGTCTATGAAATGCGTCAGGATGCAGAGGGTGTATGGCACTATTATGCAAATGATGTGATTGCTGCAGACTATTGCGGCATGGCGTGCAATGAGTACGGCTGGTGGTACATTCAGAATGGTGATGTTAATTTTACATACACAGGTATGGCGTGTAACGAATACGGCTGGTGGTATTTTAATAACGGGCAGTTGGATCTGACATTTTACGGACTTGCGAATAATGAATATGGAACATGGTTCTATACAAACGGACAGTTAAACTTCGGATTTACGGGAATGCTGATACCGGATGACAGATGGCTCTATGTCCGGAATGGACAGGTACTGACAGATTATACGGGAATGGCAGTGAATGAATACGGTTGGTGGTATTTTAAAGACGGACAGCTGGATTTTAGTTATACGGGTATGGCATGCAATGAGTATGGCTGGTGGTATTTTAATAACGGGCAGCTGAATCTGACATTTAACGGACTTGCGGATAATGAATATGGAACATGGTTCTATACAAACGGACAGTTAAACTTCGGATTTACGGGAATGCTGATACCGGATGACAGATGGCTCTATGTCCGGAATGGGCAGGTGCTGACAGATTATACGGGAATGGCAGTGAATGATTACGGTTGGTGGTACTTTAAAGATGGCGCAATTGATTTTGTATATACAGGAATGGCAGTAAACGAGTATGGCTGGTGGTATTTTAACAATGGTATAATTGATTTTGCATACACCGGAATTGGCAGCAACGAGTACGGTCAGTGGTACTTTAACAGAGGAACGATTGATTTTGGTTATAGCGGTACATTTTTTGCAGATGGACGGCAGTACACCATAAGAAACGGACTTGTAATATCATAAAGCTAAAAGGGCGGGTGAAAAAACGAAAGTTTTTTCACCCGCCCTTTCCTGTGCGTCTTGCAGCGCACGTTTATGCGGCCTGCTTTGTATCTCCGAAGAAGTCTTCATACCATACAAGGAACATATAAACTGTCCAGATCTTTCTTGAATTGTCAGCTTTGCCCTCCTTATGTTCATCAAGATACTGCATTAAAACATCGGTATTAAAATACTTGTTGGCAGCTTCACTGTGGAACGCTTTTTTAATTACGTTATAATACTTTTCATCACGCAGCCAGATACGGATTGGTACCGGGAAGCCAAGTTTTTTCTTTTCTGCGACCATATCCGGCAGATAGCGGTGCGCAGCCATACGCATTGCATACTTTGTATTCTGTTTATTGACTTTATACTTTGTCGGGATATGTCGTGCAACATCAAAAACTTCCCTGTCAAGGAATGGAACACGGACCTCTAAGGAGTGTGCCATACTCATCTTGTCGGCTTTTAATAAAATATCGCCAATCAGCCAGAAGTTAATATCAATGTACTGCATTTTTGTGACATCATCCTGATTTTTAACCTTATCGTAAAACGGTTTTGTCAGCTCCGTATGATTGTACTTTCCGGTTGGATTTTTTAAAACGCGGCTGCGTTCCTTTTCGTTAAACATAAATGCATTTCCGATAAAACGTTCTTCCACCGGTTTGCTTGCACGAATCAGGAAATTCTTTCCCTTAAAACGGAACGGCAGTGCAGAAGCACAGGAAGCCAGTCCTTTTCGTAAAACATAAGGAAGTTTCTGGAAGCCTGCAAGGTCATGCGGTTCTCTGTAAATATTATAGCCGCCGAAAAATTCATCGGCACCTTCGCCGGAGAGTGCAACCTTTACGTGCTTAGAAGCCGTCTGGCTTACAAAGTAGAGGGCAATCGCAGCCGGGTCTGCCAAAGGCTCGTCCATATGGTACTGGATTTTTGGAATCGCAGCCCAGTATTCTTCACTGGAAACCAGCTTGGAATAATTGTCAATTTTAATTTTTTCGGAAAGTGCCTTTGCGTAGTCAATTTCATTATATTTTTCATAGTCAAAGCCAACCGTGAAAGTCTTATCCCCGTTAAAAGTTGCGGCAACATAGCTGGAATCCACACCGCTTGAAAGGAAAGAGCCGACCTCAACATCACTGATTTTGTGGTGTTCCACGGAATCGTGCATTGCATTGTCGATACGCTCAACCCAGTCATCTAAAGAAACGGACTCATCTGCTTCAAAAACAGGTTCCCAGTAACGCTTAATGTTTAACTCACCGTTATGGAATGTTAAGCAGTGGGACGGCATCAGCTTATAAATGCCCTTGAAAAATGTTTCTTCCAGTACGGAATACTGGAAAGTCAGGTAATTTTCCAGTGCAGTTTCATTGACTGCTTTTTTGTAGCCCGGATATTCCAGAATACTTTTAATTTCAGAAGCATACACCAGATTTCCGTCAACAACGGCATAGTAAAACGGCTTAATGCCAAAGAAATCCCTTGCCGCAAAAATCGTTTCCTTTTCACTGTCCCAGATTACAAAGGCAAACATACCTCTTAACTTGGAAAGCATATCTTCGCCGTATTCTTCATAAGCGTGAATCAATACTTCTGTATCGGAATTATTGGCAAAGGTATGTCCCTTTTCGATTAAATCTTTTCTTAAATCCTGATGGTTGTAAATTTCGCCATTAAATGTAATGACAATTTTTCTATCTTCATTATACATCGGCTGGCTGCCGTTATCGAGGTCGATAATAGAAAGACGTCGAAAGCCCATATACGCTTTCCCGTCAATATGCTGTCCGGCACTGTCCGGACCGCGGTGAATAATTTTATTCATCATATTTGTGAGAACTTCTTCACCGTTTTCAAGATACCCGGTGAACCCTGCAAATCCACACATATTCATTCCTCCTTGTTTTGCGAAGCAAAATGCGACTGCCCTAAGCAGGAGCAGAGGAATTTGCCTCCTTGTTTTGCTGCGAAGTTAAAATACACGTTAAAGATTATAACAAACAAATTTGCCGATTACAATTAATAATAAAAGTTTTTCCGCCGGAATGTGATTTATACGGTAAAATTATTGAAAATGCAGCCATAGAATCACTACGAAGGACAAATGGATATGACAGCAGAACAAGGGTTTACAAAATATAGAAAATACATTATAATAAAATGAAAATTTGAATAAATATAGACAGAGAGGAAAAATGTGCATGGAAAAGATAAAGATGACAACACCGTTAGTAGAGATGGACGGAGATGAAATGACAAGAGTTCTGTGGCAGTTAATCAAAGATGAACTGCTGACTCCTTTTGTAGATTTGAATACAGAATACTACGATTTAGGTTTGGTTCACAGAAACGAAACCAACGACCAGGTAACAATCGATTCTGCTGAAGCAACTAAGAAATACGGTGTTGCAGTCAAGTGTGCAACCATTACACCGAATGCAGCACGTGTTAAAGAATATGACTTAAAAGAAATGTATAAAAGTCCGAATGGAACAATCCGTGCACTGCTTGATGGAACTGTTTTCCGTGCGCCGATTATCGTAAAAGGCATTGAGCCATATGTAAAGACATGGAAGAAGCCGATTACCATTGCAAGACATGCTTACGGTGATGTATACAAGGCCAGTGAAATGAAAGTACCGGGTGCCGGAAAAGCAGAACTGGTATTTACGGCAGAAGACGGTACACAGACCAAAGAACTGATTCATGAATTTAAGGGTGCCGGTGTATTACAGGGCATGCACAACTTAAACGGTTCTATTGAAAGCTTTGCAAGAAGCTGCTTTAACTTTGCACTGGAAACAAAGCAGGATTTATGGTTTGCGACAAAGGATACCATTTCCAAGAAATATGACCATACTTTTAAGGATATTTTCCAGGAAGTTTACGATAACGACTATAAAGCTAAATTTGAAGAAGCAGGTATTACGTATTTCTATACACTGATTGACGATGCAGTAGCCCGTGTTATCCGTTCAGAAGGCGGCTATATCTGGGCATGCAAGAACTATGACGGCGATGTTATGAGTGATATGGTAGCAACAGCGTTCGGTTCACTTTCCATGATGACATCTGTACTCGTATCACCAAACGGATACTACGAATATGAAGCTGCACACGGAACAGTTCAGAGACATTACTACAAGCACTTAAAGGGTGAAGAAACTTCAACCAACCCGATTGCAACCATTTTTGCATGGACAGGTGCGTTAAGAAAACGCGGTGAACTTGATAACATTCCGGAATTGTGTGCATTTGCGGATAAGCTGGAAAAAGCCTGCATTAAAACCGTTGAAAACGGTGAAATGACAAAAGACCTTGCACTGATTACAACACTGGACAATGCAAAGACATTAAATACACAGGATTTCATCAAAGCAGTCAGAAAGACATTAGAAGGACTTCTTTAAGATGAACGGAGGCAGATCAGAGTGAAATTTAAGTTTGAAATAAAAGATTTATTCAAGCTTCCAAATATCCTTTGCTACCTTAGAATACTGATGGTGCCGCTGTTTCTGCACGTTTATTTTACGGCAGAAACACCGCACGACTATTATCTTGCAACATTGATAGTGCTGGCATCGGGAATTACCGATTTTTTAGACGGGCAGATTGCAAGAAGATGTAATATGATAACGGATCTGGGAAAGGTCATTGACCCGGTTGCGGATAAGCTGATGCAGCTTGCGATGCTTGTGGCGCTGATGTTCCGCGTTCCGTACATGTATCTTCTGGTCATTTATCTGGTTGTGAAAGAAGTGGTTTCGACCGTATTTGCTTATATCAGCTGGAGGACGGTGCATCGCAGGCTCAATGGTGCAAAGTGGTATGGGAAAGTGTGTACAGCCCTGCTGTATGCAGTTATGCTCATTATGGTAGCCTTCCCACAGCTTTCAGACGGGTATCAGAAAATGCTTCTGCTGGTATGTGCAGGAGCGATGACGCTTTCTTTTGTAATGTATCTTCGCATTTACATTACAATGTTTATTGACGGCAGAACCGGTAAGAATGATAAGGTCATTTATTAAATCAAGAAAGGTTATGGGAACAGAATAAGGTTATGATAGGCTATACTTTTCATGGCATGAATATGAGCCAGTTGGCATTGTGGTTTTTTATCTACAGCTTCTGCGGCTGGGCAATGGAATGTGTTGTAATCCGCATCCAGCTGGGCAGATGGGAAAATAGAGGATTTGCAAAGCTTCCGTTTTGTGTCATTTACGGCTTTGGTGTGTTTATTGCATATCATTTATTCCAGCCGATTGAACACAATTATGTGGCACTGTATATCTGGGGCTGCATTGCCGCCACGATTTTTGAATATCTGACAGCACAGGTGATGCTCCGGCTGTTTGATGAAGTGTGGTGGGATTATACACATAAAAAGATTAATTATAAAGGAATTCTATGCCTTCAGAGTACACTGGGCTGGGGATTTCTTGCGTTGTTTATCTTTGGGATTTTCAACCAGCTGGTAGAAAATCTGGTATTTGCACTGGACGAAAGATTTGTCTGCTTTTTCGGGGCAGTGCTTACAATATCCTATCTCATTGATTTTACGATACATTTTATACAGAATATCCAGAACAGTGAGAGTTTTAAAAATATGGATATTTTATCCAGAATTATAAGACATTAAGGAAAATACCGCCCATAGGGCGTTGGGTAGAGCGCAGTTGCCATATCGGTAAAGGCGCTTTTGCCATTTTTGAAACAAAAGTAACGGAGATTGTAGAAAATGTTAAAAAAGGCAAAGGAAGATTTGAGTCTGCTGACGCGCAGCGGAAAGCACATATTTGTTTTTGAACTGACATATAAGCTGGCAGCAACGGCGATTGTCTATCCGCTGGCGGTACTGGTATTAAATCTGGTGTTTAGCTTTGCAGGAATCAGTTATCTTACAAATGAATACATTTTAAAAGCGGTTACAAATCCGGCAGTGATTCTGACACTGGTTTTATTAATTGTTCTGTTTGTACTATACTGCAGCTATGAAATGTCTTTTTTAACAACCTGTTTTGAGCTAAAAAGACAGGAATGTACAGCTTCCATTATAGAAACGGGACTCACGGCATTAAAGCATATCCGTCCGCTGTTTCAGATAAAAAATATTCCACTCGCCCTGTTTTATTTTATTATGATTCTTACGATTAACGTGGCGATTTGTGGAAATGTACTCTATTCCCAGACTGCGGTGAATCTGTTTAAGACGTATATTCTGCGAAACACATGGTTTGTAAAAGGTGCATTGATTGCAGGTACGCTGATTATTTATACTGTGATGATTTTCGGGATTTATTCTTTCCATGTGTTTATGCTGGAAGGTGTGGATTTCAGACAGGCTTATAAAAAGAGTGCTGCAATTGTCAAAAAGCATTTTGTGGGAACACTTGGTTCACTTGTAATGTACAATCTGGGTGTGCTTGTGATAATCGGTATTTTTTATGTGCTGATTTCAGCAGTTCTGATTGCAGGCGTGAAACTGCTTGCAATGGCGTATATGGGAAGTGCGGTTTATTTATCCGTTCTGCGTGCCATCCGGAGCGGGACGAAATTGTTTCTGGTGTTTATTGCCATTCCTGTATCCTATACGGTGATTTCGCGTATGTATTATAAATACAATACGCAGCCGGTAGATTTTAGTGTCATTTATATCAGAAACCGTTATTACCGGTTAAACAGAACCATCTACTTCGGAGTGCTGATTTTGTCCGTTGTGTTAAATGCAGTTTACGTGGTAGGTTCATTTAATAAAAATCCGTTTGATAAAATCGCCATTTTCCATGAAACGACCATTACGGCACACCGCGGCGCATCTACGGAGGCACCGGAAAATACGCTGGCAGCATTTAAAAGAGCCATGGATGATATGGCAGATTACATTGAACTGGACGTGCAGCTGACCGCTGATGATGAAGTGGTTGTTATGCATGATGCAAGTGCGGCAAGAACAACAGGCGTTGACAGAAAAATTTCAGAAATGACACTGGAAGAAGTTAAACAGCTTGATGCAGGTAGTTCATACAGTGCAGAATATGCCGGAGAACAGGTGCCGACACTGGAGGAAGTATTTCAACTGACGGACGGAAAAATCCGCATTAATATTGAGTTGAAAACGACGGCTTCCAGTGTAAAACTGGCAGAAAAAGTGATAGAATTAATTCATCAGTATAATATGGAAGATAAATGTGTGATTACATCATTTGACTATTATGCATTAAAATATGCAAAGCACTATGATACAAAAATCCAGACGGGATATATTTTGTCGGTGGCATACGGGGATTATTTTAATATGCCGGATATCGACTTTTTCAGCATGAATGCTTCGTTCTTATCCAAAAGAACGGTGGATGCCATTCATCAGTCCGGTAAACAGGTTTTTGCGTGGACGGTCAACAACCAAGCTTCTATTAAGAATCTGACGAATAAGGGCGTAGACAATATTATTACGGACAACCCGGTACTGGCACGTGAAACCGTCTATTCAAGGGATACAAGCGAAACACTGATTAATATGATTAAATATGTATTTAACGGCTAAGCGTAAAATGCGGAAACGGGGGCTTATATGATTAGAGGAATAGGTACATCAAAAGGAATCGGAATGGGACGGGCTTTGATTGTAGAAAGTCCGCAGATGGAAATTTCCGTTAAAAAAATCGAAGATACGGCGGCAGAGCAGGAACGTTATAAAAAGGCAAAGGCGCAGTTTATTGAAGAAACACAGCAGATGATAGAGCAGTTAAAACAGCGGCTTGGCGAAAAGGACAAGACAGCACTGATTCTGCACAACCAGATTTATCTGATTAATGACGCGGAAATGGACAACGGCATTTTACAGATGATACAGGAGCAGAAGGTCTGCGCGGAAGCGGCAGTTGAAGAAACGTGTAATCTCTATATTAAGATTTTTGAAAATTCGGGCAGTGAGGCGGTAGCACAGCGCATTGCGGATATTATTGATTTAAAAGACCGTCTGGCGGGCATTTTACTGGGTGTGCATAGTGTAGACCTGACACATCTGCCGGAAAATACGATTATTATTGCAAAGGAACTCCAGCCGTCCATTACCGCGGTTATGGATACAGCGCATGTGGCAGGAATCGTGGCGGAAAAAGGTGGGGAAACCTCGCATACGGCCATTCTTGCAAGAGCGCTTGAAATTCCTGCGGTATTAAGTGTAAAAGATGCGTTGGAAAAAATCGGTAACGGCGATACGGTGATTGTAGACGGTGAATACGGAGAAGTCTTTGTACAGCCGATTCCAAAGACGATAGAAATATATCGCAAAAAACGCAAGTTATATGAAGAACAGGTGCAGGAGCTAAAGAAATATATCAATAAAGATACAGTCACACAGGATGAAAAACGAGTGTGCCTTGCCGCAAATATCGGAAATGCAGAGGATGCCGTCAAGGCGATGGAATCCGGGGCAGAATGTGTCGGCCTGTTTCGGACGGAGTTTCTATTTATGAACGGTGTTTCCATGCCGACAGAGGAAGAACAGTTTGAAGTCTATAAGCGGGCAGCGGTCATCTGTAAGAACAAGGTTTTAACAATCCGTACACTGGATATTGGCGGAGACAAGGACATTCCGTACATGGGGCTGACAAAGGAGAGCAATCCGTTTTTAGGATACCGTGCCATCCGGTTCTGCCTTGGCAGAATCGACGTCTTTACAACACAGCTGCGGGCAATCCTGCGGGCAAGTGCCTACGGCAATATCCGCATTATGCTTCCGTTAATTACCGGTGTGAGTGAAGTGCGCAGCGTGCGGACAATTTTGCAGAATGTCATGCGGGAACTTGACAGTAAAGAAATTCCGTATGATAAGGATATTTTGTTAGGCGTCATGATTGAAACACCGGCGGCGTGTATGCTTGCCGACATTTTAGCAAAGGAAGCCGACTTTTTCTCTATTGGTACGAATGATTTAACGCAGTATACAATTGCGGTTGACCGGGGCAATGAAAATGTTGCCTATCTGTATTCGGCATTCCATCCGGCGGTACTGCGCTCTGTGAAGCGTATTATCGAGTGCGCAAAACGGGAAAATATTGAAGTCGGCATGTGCGGGGAAGCCGCAGGCAATCCGGCAATGATACCGCTGCTTTTAGCATTCGGATTAGATGAATTCAGCGTGACGGCATCAAAAGTACTGGAAACAAGAAAAAATATTGCTTCATGGACGATGAAAGAAGCCGCTGCCGTTACGGATACGGTGATGGGCATGAGCACAGAAAAGGAAGTTTCAGCTTATCTGAGTGATTATATTGCAACAAAAATGTCAAATGGAAAATAAAGGAGAAAGTGTGAAGAATCCTTAAATTAAAGATTCTTCACACAGATATTTGTGCCGCAGGCAGCACAAATATCTTTTTATCGCAGGACTGAATAAATTCAGCCCGCGGTTCCTCCGGCATTGAAATGCCTGCGGAAAAGAGGAATGAATGGCACAGGGATATGATACAGAGGAGCAGAAGGAACGTGTTTTACTGGTTGGTGTACAGTTAGACAATCAGGAAGACATGGAAAGCTCACTTGAAGAATTAAAAGCACTTGCAAAGACCGCAGGTGCGGAAACGGTTGGGAAGGTAATCCAGCCGCGTGATGCGTACCATCCGGCAACTTATATCGGAAAAGGAAAATTAGAGGAAGTCCGCAGTCTTATAGAAGAAACAGGGGCAACGGGTATTATCTGTGACGATGAACTTTCTCCGGCACAACTTAGGAATCTTGAAGATGCACTGGGGACAAAGGTTATGGACAGAACCATGGTCATTCTCGATATTTTTGCTTCGCGTGCAACGACCAGTGAAGGAAAGATACAGGTTGAGGTAGCACAGTTAAAGTACCGCTCCACCAGGCTGACAGGACTTGGAACAACGCTTTCAAGACTGGGCGGCGGTATCGGTACGAGAGGACCGGGCGAAAAGAAGCTCGAAACAGACAGACGAATTATCCGTGACAGAATCAGCCGCCTTTCTAAAGATTTAGAAGAAATCAAGAATCACAGAGAGGTTGCAAGACAGAACAGAAGCCGTACGGCAGTTCCGGTAGCGGCGATTGTGGGATATACCAATGCAGGAAAATCTACACTGTTAAATTATATGACTGATGCAGGAATCCTCTCGGAAGATAAGCTGTTTGCAACACTTGACCCGACAACAAGGGCAATGAATCTTCCAAACGGTGAAAAAATCCTGCTGACCGATACGGTCGGATTTATCCGCAAGCTTCCGCATAATCTGATAGAGGCATTTAAGAGTACGCTCGAAGAAGCAAAGTATGCGGATATAATTGTGCATGTGGTGGATGCATCCTCACCGGACAGGGATATCCAGATGGATGTCGTATACAAGACCTTAAAGGAACTTGAAGTTGGTGATAAGCCGGTTGTGACCTTGTTTAACAAGTGTGATAAGTTTGAAAATGGGGATACGGAAGCGCCGATTTTACGGGATTTTAAGGCAGATGAAACGGCATATATTTCCGCACGTACCGGAAGAGGCATTGCAGATTTTGAAGCGATTCTGGAAAAGATTATCCGGGAGAGCCGTGTGCATCTGGTACAGACCTTTGCATACGCCGATGCCGGAAAAATCCAGCAGATCCGCGCACAGGGACAGCTTATCAAAGAAGAATACACAGAAAACGGAATTGAAGTGGAAGCGTATGTGCCGAAAGCACTGTATCAGAAGCTTCAATAGTAGTTGCTTCGCGACAAAGTCGCTCGGAAAAGGAGAAATGCGAAAATCCTTAAATCAAAGATTTTCGCATAACAGAATTGTGCCGCAGGCGTCACAATTCTAGATTTATCGCAGGACTGAATAAATTCAGTCCGCGAATCCTCCGGCATTAGAATGCCTGCGGAAAAGAGGAAGTATGAATTTAATTGCAGCAGTAGATAGGAACTGGGCTATTGGGAAGGCTGGCAGAGAGCTGGTCAATATCCCGGAGGATAAAAAGTTTTTCCGTGAGGAAACGACGGGCAAGGTGATTGTCATGGGACGAAAGACATTTGAGAGTCTGCCGGGGGCAATGGCACTGGCGGGCAGAACCAATATTGTATTGTCTGAAAATCCGGGCTTTGCACCGAAAAATACAATCGTATGCCGGTCATTTGAAGAAACAAAAGAAGAACTGGCAAAGTATCCGACAGAGGATATTTATATCATCGGCGGGGGCAGTATTTACAAGCAGTTTCTGCCGCTGTGTGATACGGCACACATTACAAAGGTAGATTATAAATACGATGCAGATACGTATTTCCCGAATCTGGACAAGCTTTCTGAATGGGAAATCAAAGAAACAAGCGAAGAAAAGACTTATTTTGATATGATTTACGAATTTGTCAGATACAGCAGAAAGAAGTAAACAGACAGAGACCGCAATGTGCGGCAGATAGGAGGTTTTTCTTGGCAAACTATAATAAAAAGAAAAGAAAAGGACTGGCAGCAATTCTTGTGATGGCAATTGTCATCGTGCTTGGCGGAGGTACGGCATTTGCATATCCGTATCTGGAAACGGCATATTCCCCAAAGGCACAGGTATTGGCTGCTTTACAGACAGCGGGAGAAGAATCAAAGCAGGGCATGCAGACCATGATTTCCGAAGTATCGGATTTGCTGACCGGTCAGACACAGCTGACGGGAAATGTGACATTTACCAGAGCCGAACTGGACGGAAAAGATTATTTAAAAGAGCATGGCTTATCAAAAGGAACATTCAAACTGCAATTAGATGCCGCGAAACGCACGGTAAACGGAAATATAACGGCAGAAGGCAGTGAAAAGAAACGGGAAGCAGAAGTATCTGTGGGCGAAAAGGATTTAAAAGAATTTTTAAAGGAAGCAGGGTACGAATCGTACTATAATAGACTGCATACGATATTAAACAGTGTTGATGCGGATACCATGCAGGAGTATATGCAGGTAGCCGATAAGCTGACAGAGCAGGCTTACGGGGCAGCAGGCACGGTGCTGAATCAGAGTACCTATGAAAAAGAAGGGAAAGAAACGCTGGAAATCAACGGCACACAGCTTTCAACGGTTAAATATACCGTAACTGTCGGAAAAGAAGCGTGGATGGCGGGTGTGGAAGACTTCTTAAACCGTGTGTATGCGGATAAAGAGTTAAATTCTTATACCACGATGCTTGCAACGTTTACCGGTTATTCCAAATATGATTTACAGCAGCAGGCAGAAACACTGTTTTCAGATTTTACACAGGTAAATCTATATGTTTATCTAGATAAGGATAAAAATCTTGTTCGTCTGTCAACGTCATTTGACACAGGCTTCTGCGAGGCTGTTTTGGAAGCACAGGGACTTGAAAAATGGAATGAGCAGACGGCAGTCCGTATAAAAAGTGAGCGCTCCGAGCTGACAGCAGTCGGTGAAAATACGGATATGGTATCTAAGGTGAACCTTAATGTCAGATACCATGAAACCGGCAGCCAGCCTTCCGGTACGGTGGCGCTGACGGTAGAAAAGCAGAACAATTATCTGTCCTGTACTTTAGGAAAAGTGACGGCAAAGGCGAAAGGACATGAGGCGGCAGTTGAATTTACCGGTGAATGTACGTATCAGTTTCGTTAAAAATCAGATAATCAGGTAAAAGCAGTACGGAAAGTTTATTTTTCGTACTGCTTTTTTTGGGGTGCGCCTAGCGGCGCACGCCGGTGATGCAGAAATATAAAATCAGTTATATACAATGAATGTACTGTAGCGGAAGCAGCGGAGACGGCGTTCCATTTTGATTGCATTGGAAAGATATCGGAAAGCCCCCACCTGTACTTTATACAACCCGTCTTCATAAATCATAAATGCAGGAAAACCTTCCATCAGAAGCGAGTTGAGCATACGTTCTGCATTGGATTTATCGCGGAAAGAGCCGACCTGGACACGGTAGAGTTTTTCGGGATCATTGTCTTCCATTGGATTCTGCATCCGGTAAGGAACGTTCATGCCAGGACGTGTTGCAGGACTTGGAGGCAGGGTGGTATCCTGTGCATCCCCCTGATATGTGCCGTTAAAGGCTTCCGGTTCCGGCATATTTTGTACATAATCCGGGATTTCATTAAAATTGATGTCCTGTGCGTAAAGTGTCTTTAAAATACCATCGGCAATGGCCTGTGCAATTTTATTGAAATTTTCATCAAAAATACGGTTATCTTCATCGTCGTTGATAAAACCTGCTTCAATCAGTACGGCTGGCATTTTCGTACGTTTTAAAACGACAAGATTCGGGCGTTCGGTTACACCGAGATTTTTAAAGCCTGCCTTTTCAAGTTCCTCATTGATATTGCGCGCAAGCACGGCTTTGATGCCGGAATCGTTGTATACAAGTGTTTCCACACCGTTGTACTGGTTCGGGCGCTCTGAGGAATTGCGGTGAATGGATACAAAGTAATCCGCACCGGCATTATTGGCATCGGTTGCCTTTTTAAATGGGGTTTCATACTCATCATCTTCGCGTACATAGTAGACATTGATACCGCTGTTTTCAAGAATTTGTCCGACAGCGCGGGTCAGCCGCAGTGTATCGTCTTTTTCTTTACGGCTTTTATAAACGGCGCCGGAGTCGCTGCCGCCGTGTCCGGCGTCAAGTGCTATCGTTATTTCAGACATAAAGCCTCCATAACAGTCTTATCACAGTTATATTATTCATCACTTTCCCAATCGTTGCATATATTGATACAAAAATTACCAATGGAGATAGAAATGAACGTAGGGTATGTACACACACTTGAAACGCCGGACAATGCGGTTGACCGGGGAACACTGCGTGTCAGTGTTATTGACAGGGATACGAATCAGCCGGTTCAAAATGCAAGGGTGGAGGTTTCTTATACAGCAGACCCGGAGTCAGTGCTGGAGGTGTTAGACACGGATAACAGCGGACTGACAGAGGATGTCGGGCTTGCTGCGCCGCCGTTAGAGTACAGCATGGAACCGGGGATTGAACAGCCGTATGCGGAATATACCGTGACGGTCAGGGCGGAGGGTTATGAGGCATTCAGCGTGTCGGCTGTCAATGTGCTTTCAGGGGAATTAAGCCTGCAGAATATGCCGATGGAACCAAGACGGGTGTCGGAATCACCGAAAAATATTGTAATTGGACCGCATACGTTATTTGCGGAATATCCGCCTAAAATTGCTGAAAGTGAGATAAAGCCGGTCGGAGAACCGGGAGAAATTGTATTAAGCCGTGTGGTGGTGCCGGAAATGGTTGTTGTCCATGACGGCACACCGGCCGATTCCACAGCACAGGATTACTATGTGCGTTACAGGGATTATATTAAAAATGTGGCAAGCAGTGAAATCTATTCAACATGGCCAAGACAGACATTGGAAGCCAATATCCATGCCATAATGTCCTTTACGTTAAACCGTGTGTATACAGAGTGGTATCGCAATCAGGGGTATAATTTTACGATTACGTCCTCTACGGCATATGACCATAAATGGATTGCAGACAGAAATGTATTTGGGAATATTTCACAGGTGGTAGATGAGATATTTGATACGTATCTGTCAAGACCGAACGTCAAACAGCCGATATTAACACAGTATTGTGATGGAAAAAGAGTCAGCTGTCCACAGTGGTTAAGCCAGTGGGGCAGTAAATACTTAGGCGACCAGAATTATAGTGCGATTGAAATTTTGCAGTATTACTATGGGGATACCATTTATATCAATACGGCGGAAGAAATCAGCGGGATTCCGTCTTCATGGCCGGGAGCGGATTTAGATATCGGTTCATCAGGGCAGAAGGTTAAACAGATACAGGAACAGTTAAATCTGATTGGAGAATTTTATAATGCCATTCCGGTGCTGGTTGCAGACGGTATTTACGGAGAACGTACGGCAGAGGCGGTAAAGGTCTTCCAGCGGATTTTTAATCTGCCGCAGACCGGCGTTGTGGATTTTCCGACATGGTATAAAATTTCCGACCAGTATGTGCGCCTTTCGGGCATTGCAGAGCTGATGTAAAAAAATGCCGTGGAAAATACAAAAAGGTTATTGACAAAGAAACGATAAGATGTTAAACTGTAACAGTTGTAAAACGAAGCAGGGTATCCACTCTCACCTTAGCGCAGCAGGCGACTCGGGTTTATATTTTATGAATGATATAATTTTTCACTGGATTTGTGGAGAATACAAGATATTAGGATTAGAGTAGAGCGGATAACGGGAATTGGTTATTCGTTCTATTTTTTTATGAGGAATAGACCTGTTTGCTATTTCAACATCATGCTAATTATGGAGGTGCACTACTATTAGTGAATTAATGATTAACGAACAAATCCGCGACAGAGAGGTTCGTGTTATTGGAGAAGAAGGACAGCAGCTTGGTGTGATGCCACCAAAGGAAGCAATGAAGCTGGCAAAGGAAGCCAATGTAGATTTGGTAAAGATTGCTCCATCAGCGAATCCACCGGTGTGTAAGCTTGTAAATTACGGAAAGTACAGATATGAGCTTGCAAGAAAAGAAAAAGAAGCAAAGAAAAAACAGAAGACAATTGAAATCAAGGAAGTCAGATTATCACCGAATATTGATGTGAATGATTTAAATACGAAGAATAACGCAGCCAGAAAGTTCATTGAAAAAGGCAACAAGGTTAAAGTAACACTTCGTTTCCGTGGACGTGAGATGGCACATATCGATAGCAGTAAGCACATTTTGGAAGAATTTGCTGAGAAGTTAAGTGATATTGCAGTTGTTGAAAAAGCTCCAAAACTCGAGGGCCGGAGCATGATGATGTTTTTAACTGAAAAACGTTAAAATAAATTGAAATTATAGAGAACATTTAGGAGGATTATTATGCCAAAGGTAAAAACAAAAAAAGCAGCCGCTAAGCGTTTTAAAATGACTGGAACAGGAAAGTTAAAGAGAATGAAAGCTTACAAGAGCCATATTCTTACAAAGAAGACAACAAAGAGAAAGAGAAATTTAAGACATGCAGCTATGACAGATGCAACAAATGTAAAGACAATGAAGAAGATTATGCCTTATCTCTAATATGAGGTTGTGTGAATTTTAAGGAGGAATATAGAAAATGGCAAGAATTAAAGGCGGTATGAACGCAAAGAAGAAACATAACAGAGTATTAAAGCTCGCTAAAGGATATAGAGGAGCACGTTCTAAGCAGTACAGAGTTGCAAAGCAGTCTGTAATGAGAGCGTTAACAGAATCATACAAGGGCAGAAAGCAGAAGAAGAGACAGTTCAGACAGTTATGGATTGCCAGAATCAATGCTGCTGCAAGAATGAATGGTTTATCATACAGCAAGTTCATGTATGGTTTAAAGCTTGCAAACATCGACTTAAACAGAAAGGTATTGTCAGAAATGGCAATCAACGATGCAGAAGGTTTTGCAAAGCTTGCAGAACTTGCAAAGTCTAAGTTAGCATAATTTAATCAGCAAAGCTGATAAAATGCCCTCGTGTATACGGGGGCATTTGTAATATAAAAAATGTGTAATATGTGTGAAAATTGTGTGCAATACCTATGAATTTGATAAGAAATGTGGTATAAACATAAATGATATTGATGGGATTTACCGTCAGCAGCATAAATTACATGATGGGAGGACCGTCTGGTGGCGGTAGAACAGGAATGAAAAAAACAGGATTATTAAAAAGAGCAGGTGTAGCTGTGATGACAGCGGCACTGATGGTGACAGCTGTGGCTTGTAACACTAAGATTAAAGTGAATTTTGAAGCAAAAGCAAGCGACTATGTCAAATTAGGACAGTATAAAGGGATTACCGTATCGGTAGACGAACAGGCAATTGAGAATGAACTGATTGAAAAAAAAGTTCAGAACGATCTGGCATCCAATACGACTTATGATGAGGTTTCAAGAGAAGCAAGGGATAAGGATCAGGTAACGGTAGACTTTACCGGAACAATCGGCGGTGAAGAAGTTTCAGGCTTCAGTAACGAAGATTACTCGCTGATTTTAGGAACAGATACATTTGTCATTGACGGATTTATTGATGCATTATACGGCATGTCGGCAGGTCAGACAAAGGTTGTAATTTTAACCGTGCCGGAAGATTTTGAAGATGCACCGGAATATGCGGGCAGCCGCATTGTATACAATATTACAATGAAAAAGGTTGAACAGCCCAATGTACCGATGATTACCGATGCGTATGTACAGGAATATTTTTCATGCAATACGGTAGCAGAATACAGACAGTCTATCAAAGATGATATTCAGGAAACGATTGACGAACAGATTGAAGATGCCAAGAAAGAAGCAGTTCTTACAAAGCTTCAGCAAAACTGTGAAATTACAGGCTATCCGGAAGCATATCTGTCAAGCAAGCAGTCAGAATTAGAAACATCCATTAAGTTCTATGCACTGATGCAGGGCTTATCAAATGATGAGTATTGCCAGAAATCTTTTGGTATTTCATTTGAGGAATACGTAAAGCGTGCCGTAGCACAGGATTTGATTTTCCAGTCTATTATTGAACAGGAAGATTTAAGTATTACAGATTATGAATACAAGGGCGATTTGGAAAGCTTTGCGGATAAGATGGGCTTTACCAATAAAGACAGTTTTGTTGAAAAGTATGGAAAAGATAAGATTGTACGTGCCATGCTCTTACAGAAGGCACAGGACGTTGTGATGAACAGTGCCGTATACGAATAGTCACATAAATAGTACACCGGCACGCAGCATGGACGGATACAGTCCAAAATAAAAGTCTGAAATTTATATTATAAAATAAAAGAGATTTACGAGGAAACGGTTTAATAATGACCGGCTTCGTAAATCTCTTTTTTTGGTAAGCTGAAATTTTGATAAGTACAATCTGTGAATCCGTAAAGGCAGGCAGCCCAAACCGGAAGATATCCGATATCCGGATAATTCAACGGATTTCTTCGATGATCAGTGAATTAGAAAGACCGCGGATATCCGTTAAAACAGTTTGGCGCATAATGGGATTCTGTACACGCACATAAAATGTGGCAAAACCGGAACGCTGCTCATGGGTCGGATAAATTTCCAGATTATGTAATTCGTAATTATGCAGGTTGCAGTATTCAATCAGGTTCTTGATAAAGGAAGAATCCTGATATTCTGCATAAATGGAGATGTACTTGTTAAAACGCATCAGCCGTTTGTCAACACGCGACAAAATACGCAGGGAAAATATAATCATAACCGTACATAAAACAGCACCGCAGTAAAAGCCGGAGCCTACGGCAATGCCAATCGTGGCACAGCACCAAAGCCCTGCGGCAGTGGTCAGACCGCGGACATGATTGTTGTGCGTGACAAGAATCGTTCCAGCGCCGAGGAAGCCGATACCGCTGATAACCTGTGCCGGAATCCGGGCAGGGTCTGTGCCGCCAAGCCGTTCACACATATAAAGATTGGTGATACAGGCAAGAGTTGCACCCAGACACACAATCACATAAGTACGAAATCCGGCGGGGTGTTGTTTCTGCTCGCGTTCAATTCCCAGTGCACCGCCTAAAATCAGGGCAAGCGCAATTCTCAATAAAATAGAAAATAAATTCAATTCGCTAAAAACAGGAATATTTTCAAAATACATAGAACCTCATTTCAAAGCAGTTTCGTTGCATCTATTTTGTTCCGGTAGAACCAAAACCGCCGTTTCCACGGTCTGTTTCGTCTAAAGAATCGGCTTCGTCAAAAGCGGCGGTAATAAATGGTGTCAGTACAAGCTGTGCAATGCGGTCGCCCGGTTCAACGGTAACAGCTTCATTTCCGTGGTTATAGAGTGCAACCATGATTTCACCGCGGTAATCGGCATCAATGACCCCAACCTTGTTGGCAGGGGCAATGCCTTTTTTGCATGCCATGCCGCTTCGTGCATACACCAGACCGACCAGTCCTTCCGGAATGGCAATGGCGATACCGGTGTGGATAAATTCAGTTTTTCCCGGTTCAATTGTTACAGGCTGTTCCATGCCGGAATAAAGGTCTGCACCGGCAGACTGGGCAGTACCGTAAGTCGGAATAATGGCATTTGGTGTCAGTTTTTTTAATTTTACAATTGTGTTCATAAGATAATCTCCATTCGTTATTTTTTTATTAGAAAAGCAAAACGGGACTTCCCTTGGCAAGGGATTCCTGTACCAGAATTGTGCGCTGGTTGGAAGAGCCCTTAAATTTTAAATTCAGGCTTTTGAGTTCCTGCATAAATTTTCCGTCCACAAGGACATCAATATAGGAAAGCATTTCGCGGGTGACATCCCATTTTTCACACATCTGTTCACAGATGTCTTTGTCAAAAAGGTATCCGGTAAAACACCAGATATTTTTTTGCGGAAAGCGGCTTTTGGTCTGCTGTAACAGCGGAAGAAGCCCCTGCTGGTTGGCATATTCAAACGGTTCGCCCCCAAGCAGTGTCAGCCCGGCAATATAACCGGGTTCTAATGAAGCCAGTATAGCATCGATGGTTTCCTGCGTAAACGGCTTTCCGTATTCAAAATCCCATGCGATTTCATTAAAACATCCCGGACAGTGGTGTGTACAGCCGCTTACAAACAAAGAAGTGCGCACTCCCGGTCCGTTGGCAATATCACAGTATTTAATTTCAGCGTAGTTCATATTAATCCCCATTTCCGCAGGCATTTCGGTGCCGCCTGCCTTATATTGAGCGGTTTGTCGCGAAGCAGCGGTAAAAATCCGTGCGGGCGTTACAGTTGTGGGTTTTCGCCCAACATTATCACATTAGTATATCAGAAAAAGCACAAAATCACCAGTGTAAATTTATTGCAGCAAATAAGACCACATTCTTGAATAAAAAATCTGTAGTTTCCCCAAAGCCAACCGCCGATTCAGTAGAAACATACAGAAAATATGTTATAATGTGCGTAAGCAATGAGCAGTGCCGTATGAAAGCGGAAAAAAGAGCTGTGCTTGCACAAAGCTCTTTTAGACGGTTTCATACGATAGGGCGAATGCCCGACAGTGGGAAAGCGAAGCTTTCCCGCGGCACAGCGAATAAGCCTGTAAAAAGCGGAAAAAAGAGCTGTGCTTGCACAAAGCTCTTTTAGACGGTTTCATACGATAGGGCGAATGCCCGACAGTGGGAAAGCGAAGCTTTCCCACTGCACGGCGAATAAGCCTGTAAAAAGTGGAAAAAAGAGCTGTGCTTGCATAAAGATTGGAGGAAAATTATGATAGAAATTTATTGTGAGAAGTTATATAAATATTCAAGAATCGAGGAACCGGTCAGTGTGACAATTCCGTTCAAAAAAGGAGCATATACGAAAACAGAGGATATGGCGGTTTTGCAGAACGGCAGTCCGGTGTTAATCCAGCCAAAGGTGACAGCACGTTACGATGATGGGAGTATCCGCTACCTGTTTTTGCGTTTTCTGGCGGACTTACCGGCAAATAAAGCAACAGTATTGCAATTTGATGTTAAAGCAAAAGCCGGAACCAACAGTAACATAAATAAAACGGCCGGAAAAGGAATGACAGCAACAGTAGAAAAGGTTGCAGACGGCTTCCGGGTAGATACAGGGTGTTTAAAATATGAAGTCGCCAACCACTGCGGCAGCATTTTTAAAGAACTCGATGACGGCAGAAAAATATACAAAGCTGCAGATTTTGAAGGACCGTATTTAAAAGATGGTAACGGAGATACCTATGATATGCAGATTGATACATGGCGCGTGGTGGAAGCAGGTCCGGTCTGCGTGATTTTATCGGCGGAAGGAAGCAGTTTATGCAGCCGGGCAGACGATACAGTCAATGGCGGTACGGGTGGCGCAAAAAACATCCGATTTGAGCTGCGGCTTACGGCATATGCGGGCAAACCGTGGACAGAGGTATCGTATCGGATTATTAATACGACAGATGAGCCGCTTGCGGTAAAGTCGCTGGTATTTCATTATAAGGCCGGTAAAGAAGCTGTGTCGGACACACTGGTTCCGATGAATTTTGATGCGGAAACGGATTCGACAGGCTGTGGGGATACGCTGACAGACAATTCGGCAAATGAAGGTCCTATTTTTCATACAAGGGGCATATTGGAACTGGAAGCTATTGAAAAAAAGACACCGCCGGAAACTGTGCGGACACTGGTTGGAAGTTCTAACTATAAAACGGATTTCTTTATTGGAAAAGACGGTAAGCCGGTCAATAAAGTGATTGATGCAAAATATTTGTTAAAAGAGGCAAATGAGCATTTTGCAGAAGTATTATACGGAACCTTTATGGCAGACCGCACCGATGAGAAGGACGGACTTTGTATTACCGTTTATCAGGCACAGCAGAATTACCCGAAGGCGGTACGTGCCGATAAAAACGGAATCAGTGTGATGCTTGTGCCGGAAGGTGTGGGAAATGTTGTGATGCAGCCGGGCATGGCAAGAGAACAGCAGTTCTTAATGCATTTTCATGCACCGGAAGAACCTGTCTGGGAGCTGGATAACCGGAGTTTAATTTATCAGATGCCGGACAGACCATGCATTGCACCTCGCATTTTTAAGGAAGCAGGTGTTATGTTAGATGTTTTCCCGGAAAAGCTCAATAATGATGTGGAAATTGCATTAATGGGAAAAGCGGATGCTCATGCACGCTGTTATGGAATGTTAAACTGGGGTGATACGTGGGATTCCGGTTACACTATGCAGGGCAGGGGTAACGGCAGAGTTGTGTGGTCAAATAATGAATACGACTTTCCGCATTCCTGCGCATTACAGTATGCGCGCACGGGGGTAAGAAGGTATCTGGATTATCTTCTGGTAACGGCAAAACACTGGATGGACGTTGATATCTGCCATTACAGCAAAAATCCATTGCGCATCGGCGGACAGTGGGAGCATACGGCAGGGCATTGTGCAAACGGCGTAATGGTATGTTCGCATGAGTGGGTGGAAGGCTTGTTAGATTATTATCATTTTTCCGGAGATGAGCGGGGACTGGCAAGTGCCATTGGTATCGGTGAAAATGTATTGCGTCTTTTGGATACACCGATGTATGCCCATGCAGGGGAAGCCAATGCAAGAGAAACCGGCTGGGCGCTGCGTACGCTGACAGCACTTTATATAGAAACTCACGACAAAAAATGGGTGGAAAAATGTGACTGGATTATTCACAGCTTTGAAGTGTGGGAAGATGAGTACGGAAGCTGGCTGGCGCCGTATACGGATAACACTGCAATCCGTGTGGGCTTTATGATTTCCGTTGCGGTTGGAAGTGTTATGCGCTATTACCGGGAATTTCCGCAGGAAGACATCAAAGAAATGCTTATCCGTGCGGTGGATGATTTAATAGAGAACTGCCTGATGGATAACGGACTGTTTTATTATAAGGAATTGCCAAGTCTTGCACGTCTTGGCAACAATACACTGCTGTTGGAATCACTTGCGATTGCTTATGAATTAACCGGGGATAAAAAATACCTTGCGCCGGGACTTGAAACCTTTAAACGAGCCATTTATGAAAAACCGTCGACTATCAACGGACAAAAACGTGAGGAAGAAGATGCCGTTATTGGTGCAGGTTCCAGTACTAAAGGCTTTGCACAGAGTTTTATACCTTTAATTACTTATTATAAAGCACTGTCTGAAAATGATATGAGATGGTGATTTGACGAAAGCGGGCATTGCGTAGTAAAATAAAAGAAAAATGATGTCAGAATGGAGAATAAGCTATGAGATTAGGTATTAGAGCACATGATACAAAATATGCACCGCTGGATGAAATGGTGGCAAATATCCACAATATGGGATTTCACTGTATGCACATTGCGCTGGCAAAGTCTATCAAGGAATTTAAGCCGGAAATCGAAACGATGACACCGGGACTTGCGATGTATATGAAAGAAATCTGCAGAAAAAATGATGTGGATGTGGCAGTCCTTGGCTGTTATCTGAATCTTTGCAACCCGGACCCGGAACAGCACAAAAAAATCGTGGATAAATATATTGCATCGATTCGTTTTGCAAGCATTTTAGGCTGCGGTGTGGTTGGAACAGAAACAGGCGCGGTTAATACCGAATACAAGTACGAGCCTGCAAACCATACAGAAGAAGCGTTACAGACCTTTATTGAAAATTTAAGACCAATTGTAAAGTGCGCAGAGCAGTTCGGTGTGATTATCGCCATTGAACCGGTATGGAAGCACATTGTATGTACCGTGGAACGCGCAAGAAAGGTTTTAGATGCGATTGATTCTCCAAATCTCCAGATTATCTTTGACCCGGTAAATCTGCTCTGCGTGGATAACATTGACAGACAGGATGAGATTATCAATCAGGCATTTGAACTGCTTGGTGATGAAATTGCAGTCGTACACTGCAAGGATTATGTGGTCGAAGGTAATGAGTTAAAGTCGATTGCAGCAGGAACCGGAAGCCTGAACTATCCGCTCCTTTTAAAGAAGATTAAAGAGCATAAGCCGTATGTACACTGTACGCTTGAAAATACCGTTCCGGAAAATGCGGCGGCTACAAAAGAGTTTATGGAAAAAACTTACGCTTCCGTATAGGGGTTGTATTTTTTTGTATCAGAATATATAATGGTAATAATTTTTCCTATACAGTGAACGCGGAGGTAGCGTATGCCAGAAGAAATAGTACGAGTAAACGAGGCAAATCAGAAATCAGACAGATTGGAGAAGCAGGTTGCGACACCTGCGGATTTTACCAGCCCTGAAGTGTTATATGAGGATTTGATACAGGAAATCCGTAAATACCACCCGTCATCGGATTTATCCGACATTGAACGGGCTTATAAGATAGCAAGGGACGCCCATGAAGGACAGAAACGTAAATCAGGTGAGCCGTATATTATCCATCCGCTGTGCGTGGCAATTATCCTTGCAGAGCTGGAACTTGATAAAGAAACAATTATTGCGGGACTTTTGCATGACGTGGTAGAAGATACTGTGATGACGAGTGAAGACGTTACGAGAGAATTCGGTGCGGAAGTGGCACTGCTGGTTGATGGTGTTACGAAGCTGACCCAGTTAAATTACCAGCATGATAAGATTGAAGTGCAGGCAGAAAATTTAAGAAAAATGTTTCTTGCCATGGCAAAGGATATCCGTGTTATCCTGATTAAACTGGCGGACCGCCTGCATAATATGCGGACGATGCAGTATCAGACACCGGCAAAGCAGATTGAAAAATCGCGTGAAACGATGGAAATCTATGCACCGATTGCACATCGTCTTGGTATTTCCAAGATTAAAGTGGAACTGGATGATTTATCCATGCAGTATCTGATGCCGGATGTTTATCAGGATCTGGTTGAAAAGATTAACTTAAATAAAGCAGGCAGAGAAGCATTTATCGACAGCATTATCAAAGAAGTCGGCATGCACATCAGCAATGCGGGCATAGAAGCAGAGATTAACGGACGTGTCAAGCATTTCTTCTCCATTTACAGAAAAATGGTCAATCAGAATAAGACACTCGACCAGATTTACGATATTTTTGCCGTACGTATTATTGTAGATACCGTGAAAGACTGTTATGCGGCACTCGGTGTTATTCATGAAATGTACAAGCCGATTCCGGGACGTTTCAAGGATTATATTGCCATGCCGAAGCCGAATATGTATCAGTCCCTGCATACCACACTGATTGCATCAAACGGGCAGCCGTTTGAAATTCAGATTCGTACTTATGAAATGCACCGTACTGCTGAATACGGTATTGCGGCACACTGGAAATATAAGGAAGGCAAGAGCGGAGAAACGGGCAACGAATCCGAAGAAGCAAAGTTGAGCTGGCTGCGCCAGATTCTGGAATGGCAGAAGGAAATGTCCGATAACAAGGAATTTTTATCGTCTATTAAAAATGACCTCAATCTGTTTTCAGACAGTGTGTACTGCTTTACACCATCCGGTGATGTCAAAAATCTTCCGGCAGGTTCCTGTCCGATCGATTTTGCATACAGTATCCACAGTGCTGTCGGTAATAAGATGGTCGGTGCAAGAGTCAATGGAAAGCTTGTCAATATTGATTATCAGATTAAGAGTGGTGACCGGATTGAGATTATTACATCACAGAATTCCAAAGGACCGAGCCGTGACTGGTTAAGCATTGTCAAAAGTACACAGGCACGCAATAAAATTAACCAGTGGTTTAAGCAGGAATTAAAAGAAGACAACATTTTAAAAGGAAAAGAAATGCTGTCAACATACTGCAAGACGAAGGGTATTGTATTATCAGAACTTACAAAGCCGGAGATTATCGAAAAAGCACTGCGCAAATATGGCTTTAAGGACTGGGAGTCCATGCTGGCATCTGTCGGACACGGCGGATTAAAAGAAGGACAGGTTATTAACAAACTGTCCGAAGAATACGAAAAGCGCAAGAAGGCAGAAATTACCGATACACAGGTGCTGGAAGAAATCGTCCAGAATGAAGCCAAAGCCAATAAGGAAACGTCCAAAAAGAATAAGGGTGGTATTGTTGTCAAAGGCATCCATGATGTCGCGGTTCGTTTTTCAAAGTGCTGTAATCCGGTTCCGGGTGATGAAATCGTCGGTTTTGTCACAAGAGGCAGAGGTATTTCCATTCACCGGACAGACTGTATCAATATTTTGAACTTTCCGGACAGCGAGCGTGCAAGACTGATTGAAGCAGAATGGGAGTCTACAGGTTCTAAGGAAGAAAAATACGGTGCAGAGATTAACATTTTTGCCAATAACAGAACAGGACTAATTATTGATATTTCCCGTGTATTTACGGAAGCAAATATTGATGTGATGTTTATGAACAGCCGTGTCAATAAAAAAGGACTGGCAACGATTAACATGGGATTTGATATCCACGGAAAAGAAGAATTAAACCGTCTGGTTGATAAGTTAAGGAAAATCGAAGGCGTGACGGATATCATGAGAGCCACCGGCTAAATTCCGAAAAGCCTTATATCTAAGCTTTTCGGAATAGCAAAATTGTAATGCATGCATTACAATTTTGCAAGGTATTGGCAAACGGCAGGTATCTGAAAAAGCCATAAATGGCAGCTTTTTCGGAATTTGAAAAATCCTTATATCAAAGATTTTTCAAATAGCAAAATTGTGCCGCAGACGGCACAATTTTACGTGGTGTTGGCGGTATGAGGACTGCTGGAAGGAGTATATTATACATGGGTAAGATTGAACTGGATTTCAGGGTGCTGGGAGATGTGGGGACGAACTGTTACCTGCTTTGCAATCAGGAAACCAAAGAATGTATATTAATTGATGCGCCGGATTTGCCGGACAGGATTGATGAAATGATTGCGGCATCCGGCTGTAAGCTTTGTGCAGTCCTTTTAACACACGGACATTACGACCATATTTTAGCGGCAGAGGAAGTACGCAAAAGACATAACGTGCAGGTGTATGTATCCGAAGATGAAAAAGAACTGTTGCACAGTCCGCAGATGAATCTTTCGCAGGGCTATGGGCGCAGTACGGTGCTTGATGCAGATGTGTACCATAAGGACGGAGCGCATTTATCTCTTGCGGGACTGGATATTGAAGTCTTTCACACACCGGGACATACTGCGGGCGGAAGCTGCTATTATATCGCAGAAGCGGGCATTTTGTTTTCAGGAGATACGCTGTTTGCAGCATCTATCGGCAGAACCGATTTTCCGACCGGCAGCATGAGTGCCATTGTGCGTTCCATTAAAGGAAAGATTCTTGTCCTGCCGGATGACACAAAAGTTTTTCCGGGACACGGAGAATCGACGAGTGTGGCATATGAAAAGAAATACAATCCGTTTTTGCAGTGAAAATTTTAAAGATATAAAAATGCAACAAACAGTAAGTTAGGAATGAAACATGATATATATAAAAATATCCGACATGGATTTTTATGATGATGCAGTGGTGCTTATTAAATCCTTTTATCCGCGGACAGAGGTCATGCAGTATCAGGAGCAGGCAGAGCAGACACGCACAGCACAGGATATTGTGATTGAACCGGAAGTACCGGAAAAAGACGGGCGTTCCAAGAAAGAACTCCACGAAGCGTTTAAATGTACACTGTATACAAAGTTATCTGCACAGTTAAACAAGACACTGCCGTGGGGCTATCTTACGGGTGTGCGCCCAAGTAAAATCGCCTATACCCTGTTGGAAAAAGGTGCAGACCGCGAGCAGATTCTGGAAGAATTTACAAAAAAGCACCTTGTCAGTGAGAAAAAGGCGCAGCTTGCCTTACAGGTTGCACAGACAGAGAAAAGCATTTTGGAAAAAATGGATTATAAGAACGGATACAGCCTGTATATCGGGATTCCGTTCTGTCCGACAACCTGTCTGTACTGCTCATTTACATCTTATTCGCTGGCGGCATATCAAAGCAAAGTACAACCGTATCTGGAAGCTTTATTAAAGGAAATGAAATACGTATCGGAAGCGATGCGTGGACGGAGACTGGATACGGTTTATTTTGGCGGCGGAACGCCGACGACGTTAAGCGCAGGACAGCTGGATATGTTACTGACAGAGCTGGAGCGGCAGTTTGATTTGTCAGCGTGCCGGGAATTGACCGTAGAAGCGGGCAGACCGGACAGTATTACCTATGAGAAGCTGTGTGTATTAAAGGCACACCATGTAGACCGCATTTCCATTAATCCGCAGACAATGAACCAGCAGACACTGGATTTAATCGGGCGCAGACATACGGTGGAGCAGATTGAAGAAGCATTTGCACTGGCAGGAAAAGCCGGGCTTGACAATATCAATATGGATATGATTCTTGGACTGCCGGGCGAAAATAAAGAAATGGTACAGCATACGCTTGAAAAAATAAAAGCACTTGCACCGGAAAGCCTGACCGTTCATTCGCTTGCGATTAAGCGTGCGGCGGCATTAAATATCTGGCGCGAAAAATATCTGGATTTGCAAATGGACAACAGCGACGAAATCGTATCCATGGCGGCAGATTATGCACACCAGATGGGACATCAGCCATATTATATGTATAGGCAGAAGAATATGGCGGGCAACTTTGAAAATGTGGGTTACAGCAAGCCGGGGCTTGAGTGTATTTACAACATTTTAATTATGGAAGAAAAGCAGACAATTATCGCAATGGGTGCAGGCGCTTCTACAAAGATTGTTTTTCAGAATGAAACAGGAGGCGGACAGGCAGGACGCATTGAGCGGATTGAAAATGTAAAGGATGTCACGAATTACATACAGCGGATTGATGAAATGATTGAGCGGAAACGAAAGTTTTTCAGTGAAAATAATTTTTAATGAATGGACTGGAGGAACATATGCAGGACTGCGGACTGGAAGAAAATATTATCAATGATTTCAAAGATGGTATTTCTCACGGGATACTGGTCGGAAATTTGACTTATGCGCTTGCAAAAAGGCTGGGCATGAGCGAAGATGAAGCGTATGAGTTAAAGCTGGCGGGAATGATTCACGACGTTGGTAAATTAAAGCTCTCCCCATACTTGTACGGACGTAACAGTGACGGGTTATCCATTGAAGAAATGAAGTATATGCGGATGCATTCCAAAATCGGATATGAATATCTGAAACGGTATGATTTTTCAGATACGGTTATGAAAACGGTGCTGTATCACCACGAATGTTTTGACGGAAGCGGGTATCCGAATAATTTAAGCGGGGAGGAAATTCCGTTTGGCGCAAGAATACTGCGGCTTACCGATGAATTTGCGGCGTTGATTTCTGAGCGTCCGTATCGAAAAGCATTTGACATTGATACCGCAGTGGATATAATAATAGAAGAAATCAAAAACATGGATATGCGCGTGTTTTTGGAATTTCAGCGCATGATTCACGAAGAATCTACGCTGAAGCTTATAGAGGACAGTAAAATCCGGCTTGAGAATCTGGATATTTACGATTTATTGAATGAAGAAAAGCCGCAATAGGCGAGTTTAGGAGGAAGTTACAACATGGCTGAATCAATGGTTGGCTTAAAAAGAACACACAGATGTACAGAAGTTTCTGCCGCAAATATCGGGGAAACCGTAACCGTAATGGGCTGGGTACAGACCAGAAGAAATCTGGGCGCACTCATTTTTGTGGATTTAAGGGACAGAAGTGGCATTTTACAGATTTTATTTGATGAAAATACGGTCGGAAGCGAAGGCTTTAAGAAAGCATACGGTATCCGTAACGAATATGTTATTGCAGTAGTCGGAAAGGTACAGAAGCGTTCCGGCGCAGTCAATGAGAATTTAAAGACAGGTGATATTGAAGTGGTTGCAGAACAGATTCGTGTATTATCAGAATCTGAAACACCGCCGTTCCCAATTGAGGAGAATATCAATACAAAGGAAGATTTACGATTAAAATACCGCTGCCTGGATTTAAGAAGACCGGATTTACAGTCGAACATTATGATGCGCAGTAAGGTTGCGACACTCACAAGAGCATTCCTTGCAAATGAAGGCTTTCTTGAAATTGAAACACCGATGCTTACAAAGAGTACACCGGAAGGCGCAAGAGATTACCTTGTACCGAGCCGTATTCACCCGGGTAAGTTCTACGCACTGCCGCAGTCACCGCAGTTATTCAAGCAGATGTTAATGTGCTCCGGTTATGACCGTTATATGCAGATTGCAAGATGTTTCCGAGATGAAGATTTAAGAGCGGACAGACAGCCGGAATTTACACAGATTGATATGGAATTATCATTTGTTGACGTAGATGACGTGATTGATGTCAATGAACGTCTGTTAGCTTATCTGTTTAAGGAAGTGTTAGACATTGATGTGGCTTTGCCAATCCAGCGTATGACATGGCAGGAAGCAATGGATCGTTTCGGTTCTGATAAGCCGGATTTAAGATTCGGCATGGAATTAAAGAATATTACGGAGCTTGTGAAAAACTGCGGCTTCGGCGTATTTACATCAGCCATTGAAAACGGCGGAACAGTCCGTGGTATCAATGCCAAGGGACAGGGTGCAATGCCGAGAAAGAAGATTGATGCACTTGTGGATTTTGCAAAGGGTTACGGCGCAAAGGGTCTTGCTTACATTGCAATCCATGAAGATGGTTCGTTAAAGTCTTCATTTGCAAAATTTATGACAGATGAAGAAATGCAGGCAATCGTTACGGCTATGGACGGTCAGGCAGGCGATTTACTGCTGTTTGCCGCAGACCGCAACAAGATTGTATGGAATGTTTTAGGCGCACTCCGTGTTGAACTGGCAGGTCAGATGGGTCTGTTAGACAAGAACGAATACAAGTTCCTCTGGGTAACGGAATTCCCGCAGTTTGAGTGGTCTGATGAAGAAAACCGTTTCGTGGCAATGCATCATCCGTTTACAATGCCAATGGACGAAGACCTTGACCAGCTTGAAACCAATCCGGGCGCAGTCCGCGCAAAGGCATATGATATCGTCTTAAATGGTACGGAAATCGGTGGCGGAAGTGTCAGAATCCATCAGGCAGACGTTCAGGCAAGAATGTTTAAGGCACTGGGCATGTCTGATGAAGTGGCAAATGAGAAGTTCGGCTTCCTCTTAGATGCTTTTAAGTATGGTGTGCCGCCGCACGCAGGACTGGCTTATGGTCTGGATAGACTTGTTATGCTTATGGCAAAATGTGACAGTATCCGTGACGTAATTGCTTTCCCGAAGGTAAAGGATGCTTCCTGCCTGCTGACAAACGCACCGGATGTGGTCGATGCAAAGCAGCTTGAAGAATTATCGATTGCCATTGAAGAAGAACAGGAAGTTTAAATAATTTTAAAAAATTGGCAAAAGCCGCTGTCCGTATGATCCGGGTGGCGGCTTTTGGGTAATTTTTTCCTGCGGCAGGGCTTACACTTTGTGAAAATACACAAAAACACTTTTGTATATCTTTTTGTTATGGTTAATTTTTACAGGAAAGAGTTGAAAAAAACGTACAAATAATGTATGATAATATCATCTAAATTGCAGACATTATTGTGCAGTTAAAATATTGGAGGAAAAATAAAGGAGTATTATAATGAGTGGTAAAGAAACACAACAAGGCAATTATAAATTGCCGGGGGAGAATACGGCAGGGGAGTCTGTGGCAGTACCGTCATCAGAAGCAGCCGTGGAAGAATATGATACTCTTGATAATAACGGTATACAGGAAACAACAGATTCAGCAGAGCAGGCAGAAACAACAGATTCAGCAGAGCAGGCAGAAACAGCAGATTCAGCAGATTCAGCAGATTCAGCAGAAACAGCAGATTCAACAGATTCAGCAGTGCAGGCAGAAACAGCAGAAATGGCTGAAATTGCGGATACAGCCGGATATGTGGGAACGGATAATGTTGAGGAATCGGAACCCATGGACACAGACGGCATAATGTTTGAAGATGTACCCCAGGAAGATGCAGAGCCGGACAGTGAAGCGGCTCATGCAGGGAATAAAAGGAAGGGCATAAAGAAGATCAAAAAACCGGAGATTCCACAGGGCAGACTGCTTGTTAAATTAATGTCAAGCATTAAATTTAAGCTGATTGGTGCATTTATCATACCGATTGCATTGATTATTATTCTGGGTGTGGCTTCTTATACAACTGCTTCTAAAGCAATTACAAAGAGTTATACACAGTCATCGCAGTCGACGATTACCAAGACGGCAGATTACTACAACCTGATGTTTACGAATGTAAAGGCAACGGCAACGGATATGGTTAATAATTCCATGGTGCAGGAATACTATTCCGGTGTATACGGCAGCGATCCGATTACAGAGGGCAATAATTATGCAACACTGCGTGCCAATTTAACCTCTACGGCACTGGGAAATAAGGCAATTTCAAATATTTACATTTTTGGTAATTACGGAAAGCCTTTATACACGGCAACGATAAAAGATGCTGACAGTGCAGGATATATAGACAAGATTAAAAATTCTGCAGAAGGTAAGACAATCGACCAGAAGCGTTCTACATGGTTTTCAAGCCGTGAAGTATTGGATGCGGCAGGCGGCGCGGCAGATTATTCTGTAAGCTTTGCAAGGCAGCTGCTCGGAACATCTAAAAAGGCAATTGGTTATATGTTCTTTGACTTGGATGTTGATTATGTTACGGAGCCGCTTTCAGATATTGATATGGGTTCAAAGAGCATTATCGGTCTGATTGCGCCGGACGGCGGTGAAATCGTAGTATCTAATTATATGGATATTCAGGATGGACAGCAGTATTTTACGAATCAGGAATTTTTTACAAAGCTTGCAGACAGTGAAGATGTAAGCGGTAGCTCTTATGTAAAATATAATGGCAGAAAGCAGCTGTTTATCTACTCCAAGACAGACGATGGATTTACCGTATGTGCATTGATTCCGCAGAGCGTGATTGTATCACAGGCACAGAAAATCCGTATTGTAACCATTACCATTGTAGTGATTGCATTCCTGATTGCGATGGTAATCGGCGGCTATCTTGCTTATTCATTCAGTCTGACGATTAAAAAGATTATGGATAAGCTGGAACTGGCAGCAGGTGGTGATTTAACCGTACATATTGATGTTAAAAGCAAAGATGAATTTGGAAGGCTCGCGGCAAGTACCAATGGCATGATTGATAATGTAAAGCAGCTGATTGAAAAGACAAAGACAGTATCGGAACGTGTGGATACTTCGGTATCAACCGTTTCGGACAGTGCAAAACAGCTGTTAGCTGAAACACAGGATATTACAGCTTCTATCGAAGCGATTGAACAGGGCGTTGTCCAGCAGGCAGAAGATTCAGAGCATTGTTTAAGACAGATGGATGCTTTATCAGATAAGATTAATATCGTATCTGATAATTCGGATAAGATTGCAAAGATTGCCGATGTGACAACCGGTATCGTAGCAAGCGGCATGGCTTCAATTAGTGAGTTAAAGATTAATGCCGGTTCAACGGTTGAGATTACACATCAGGTTATTGAGGAAATTGCACAGTTAAAAGAATCGTCCAAGGCGATTGCAAAAATTGTTGATGCGATTAATGAGATTGCAGAACAGACCAATCTGCTTTCGTTAAATGCTTCGATTGAAGCAGCAAGAGCCGGCGAGGCAGGACGTGGTTTTGCAGTTGTAGCTTCTGAAATCCGTAAACTTGCAGAGCAGTCCGTAAACTCAGCAAATGAGATTCAGAAAATCATCGGTACGATTAATGACAAGACCAATGATACCGTTAGGATTGCAAAGAAAGCCGAAGATGTTGTAGAAGTACAGGGCGAATCCCTTGAAAATGCAGAGAAGGTTTTTGCACAGATTCAGAGCAGGTTTGAAGAACTGTTAAGTAACTTAAATGAGATTACAGGCGGTATTGATACAATTGCCGAAGCAAAATCCGTTACAATTGACTCTATCCAGAGTATTTCGGCAGTATCCGAGGAAACAGCAGCATCTTCCGAAGAAGTAACCGAAACAGCCAACAGACAGCTCGGCGCAGTGGAAGGACTGAATACGGCGGCAGAAGATTTATTAACAAATGCACGTCATCTGTCAGAAGCCATTGACTTATTTAAGATTTAATTATAAAATCATAGGAAAGATGTTGGGAACAAAAGCCCCCAACATCGATACCTACGGATTGTTCCGTGCTGTGCACTCTCACAATCCTACCCAATATTCGCATATCGTGGGATTGAAATCCCACTTTTAGGCTCATATTGGGCGGGTCAAAAATTCACTCACCCACTTATGAGCTAGCTCATGTGGGTGAGTGAACTTTTGACCCTGGTATCGTAAGAATTATAAAAAAATGGAGGTTGTATTCATGTATTCATTCAATGAAGTATCAAGTTTTGATCCGGATCTTGCAAAAGCGATGGATGACGAACTCGCAAGACAGAGAAGCCACATCGAGCTGATTGCATCAGAAAATCTCGTAAGTAAGGCAGTTATGGCAGCAATGGGTAGTCCGCTTACCAATAAGTATGCAGAAGGATATCCGGGAAAGAGATATTACGGCGGCTGTGAGTATGTTGACGTAGTAGAAACACTGGCAATAGAAAGGGCAAAGAAGTTATTCGGCTGTGAATATGCCAATGTTCAGCCACATTCTGGTGCACAGGCTAACTTAGCAGCATTCTTTGCTATGGTAGAGCCGGGAGATACCGTTATGGGAATGAGTCTTGACTGCGGCGGACATTTATCACACGGTTCACCGGTTAATATTTCAGGTAAGTATTTCCACATCGTACCTTACGGTGTAACCGCAGAAGGCTTTATCGACTATGATGAAGTATTAAGAATCGCAAAAGAGTGCAAGCCGAAGATGATTATTGCAGGTGCAAGTGCATATGCAAGGGTTATTGACTTCAAGAAGTTTAGGGAAATCTGTGATGAAGTCGGTGCATATTTAATGGTAGATATGGCACACATCGCCGGTCTTGTAGCAGGCGGTGCACATCCAAGCCCGATTCCGTATGCAGACGTTGTTACAACAACAACCCATAAGACACTGCGCGGACCAAGAGGCGGTATGATTTTAAGTTCAGCAGAAGCTTCTGAAAAGTTCAAGTTCAATAAGAGCGTATTCCCTGGTATTCAGGGCGGTCCGCTGATGCATGTTATCGCAGGTAAGGCAGTCTGCTTAAAGGAAGCCTTAGACCCAAGCTTTAAGACGTATGCAGAAAATGTTGTAAAGAATGCACAGGCACTCTGCAACGGATTAATGAACAGAGGATTTGATATCGTTTCCGGCGGTACAGACAACCACTTAATGCTTGTAAACTTAATCAGTAAGGGAGTTACAGGTAAGGAAGTAGAAAAGCTCTTAGATGCAGCCAACATCACATGTAATAAGAACACGATTCCGAATGACCCGGCTTCTCCGTTTGTAACAAGCGGTATCAGACTGGGTACGGCAGCTGTTACAACAAGAGGCTTTAATGAAGCGGATATGGATATTGTAGCAGATGCAATCGCAATGCTTGTAGAAGATGTCGATGCAAATAAGGCAAAGGCTATGGAACTGGTTAAGGGATTAACAGACAAGTATCCGTTATACGAATAATACATAAAAAGTAATAGAATAAAATAGAAAAGCTGCTGCTTTCATCAATCAAAACCTGAAATCCGGACAGAACACAGTCGGAAATTCAGATACACAGATTGAAAAGCGGCGGCTTTTTTGTTGATTTGTCGAATATTTATTTACTGAAATTTTAATTTGTGTTATAATTTTATGGTTTAAATCGAAAAAAAGAGGTAGAATTATGTCACAAATTATTATTATGGCCGCGATTCTTATATATCTTGCGGCAATGTTAGGTGTTGGTTTTTACTGCTCGAAGCAGAATAACAGCGTCGATGATTTTTATCTGGGCGGCAGAAAATTAGGTCCGTTTGTAACAGCGATGAGTGCGGAAGCATCAGACATGAGCAGCTGGCTGTTAATGGGACTTCCGGGTGTTGCCTATCTTTCCGGTGTTGCAAGTGCAGCATGGACAGCCATTGGGCTTGCAATCGGTACATATGTCAACTGGCTGATTGTAGCCAGAAGAATCCGTGTGTATTCCAAAGCCTATGAGGCATTTACCGTGCCGGATTTCTTTGCAAAAAGATTCGGTGATAAGAAAGGAATCCTGACAGGCATTGCGGCACTGATGATTATTATCTTCTTCATTCCGTATACGGCTTCCGGTTTTGCAGCTTGTGGTAAGTTGTTTTCCAGCCTGTTTGGGGTGAATTATATGGCAGCCATGATAATCAGTGCAGCAGTCATTGTCGGCTACTGTGCATTGGGCGGATTTCTGGCAGCAAGTACAACCGATTTGATTCAGAGTATTGTTATGACAATCGCGCTGGTGGTTGTAGTGGTATTCGGTATCAATGTTGCGGGTGGATTAGATGTGGTAATAGATAATGCAAGGCAGCTTCCGGGTTATCTGGATTTCTTCCACAGCTATTCGGTAGAAACACAATCTGCGGAAAAATACAGCTTTTTAAGTATTGCTTCTACAATGGCGTGGGGATTGGGCTACTTTGGTATGCCGCATATTTTGCTTCGCTTCATGGCAATTGAAGATGAAAATAAATTAAAGATTTCAAGACGTGTGGCAACCATCTGGGTTGTGATTTCTTTAACAATTGGTGTATTTATCGGTATTGTAGGTTACAGCATGTCAAAGGCAGGCGCAATTGAAGTGCTGACAGGCAGCAATTCTGAAACGATTATTGTACGGGTGGCACATTTATTGAGTACATACGGTGCGATTCCGGCGATTATCGGCGGACTGATTCTTGCCGGTATGCTCGCGGCAACAATGTCTACGGCAGATTCACAGCTTTTGGCGGCGGCTTCCGCAGTATCGCAGAATCTTGTAAAAGACTGTTTCCATATTAAGATTACCGAGAAAATGTCCATCGTAGTGGCACGAATCACCGTTGTTGTGATTGCCGTTATCGGTGTATTTATGGCAAGCAACCCGGACAGCTCTGTATTTGATATTGTATCTTTTGCATGGGCAGGCTTCGGTGCAACCTTCGGACCGGTTGTACTGGTATCTTTATTCTGGAAGGGTGCGAACCGTTACGGTGTTCTTGCGGGTATGGTATCCGGCGGTGTCATGATTTTCCTGTGGAAATATGTCATCGCAAAGCTTGGCGGTGTATTTGCAATCTATGAACTGCTTCCGGCATTTATCGTAGCTGTAGCAGTTATTGTTGTTGTCAGCCTTGTAACCGGAGGACCGGAACAGGAAGTGCTTGAAAAATTTGAACAGGTTAAGGCACAGAATTAGTAAGAAATCAAAAATGAGGAGAAGCGATGATTTATTTATTTACAGCGTTGTATGATGAAGCCTATCCGTTTTTGCAGTATTACAAAATGAAAAAAGAAATAAATTTCCTTCCGTTTGAAATGTATCGCTGTGAGGAACAGCAGATATGCCTTACAATTACGGGAACGGGAGAAATTACAGCCGCGACAGTTGTCGCGGCTGTCTGTGCAATGGGACATGTGAAAGCGGGAGATATCTTTGTGCAGTGCGGCATATGCGCAGGCGCAGAACAGAAAAAAGGTGTGGCTTATCTGTGCAGCAAAATTACGGAAGAAGCGACACAAAAGACATTTTACCCGGATATTTTATACAGGCATCCGTTTCCCGAAGCTGCGGTTGTAACAGGAATGAACGTGCGGCGGAAAGCAAGTGTGTCAGAGGAACATGTATGTCAGAAAGCGGATATGCCGCAAAATACGGATACGGCAAATCCGGTGAAATTATGTGACACGGAATTATATAATATAGAATTATATGACATGGAAGCGGCGGCGGGGTATCAGGCGGCACATCATTTTTTCGGTCCGCATCAGATGTTTTTTATAAAAATCATATCCGATAACGGTGTACAGGAAAAAATGTCCGCAGATACCGTGCGTGAACTGGTGCAGGCACAGATTGGACAGATTGCGCAAGCCGTGGAACGGTTTGCAGCGGCAGAAAGAGATTATGCGCGGGAACAGCAGGTGTTATCACAAGAGGAACAGCGGCAGGCAGAACGTCTTAGTCATGATATGCACTGTTCTGCCGTCATGGAAGCAGAACTGTTCCAGCTGTTAAAGTACTGCCGGTTATCGGGTATAGATTATGAAGACATAATCCGGGACGGTTATGCGGCAGGAAGTCTGCCGTGCAAGGATAAAAAAGAAGGGAAGCGGTGTCTTGAACAGCTTAGAAAAGAATTGTTATAACGGACGGTTTTCGCATATTTATGTGGAAGAAGCGGTTTGGAATCATCCGAGAACACAAAAAATTCTGTCCCGCTTTCCGCAGGCACAGGTGATACCGGTACATCATTATAAAGATGTCTTCTGCCGCAGGGGACAGAGCGTGGTCAGACAGCATAAAACGCAGAATCTCATTCTGGCAGAAAAGAAAAACAATCTCATTTATCAGGGCGCGCCGGTCTGCCAAAGCTTTGGTAATCACTGGTTTTATTATACGTCCTGCATGATGAACTGCATTTACGATTGCGAATACTGCTATCTGAAAGGCATGTATCCTTCTGCAAATGTAGTGCTATTTGTAAATTTAGAAGACATTTTTGCAGAAGTGGAGCGTTTGTTAGAACAGCACAGCGTTTACCTGTGTGTGTCGTATGATACGGATTTGCTTGCGGTCGAACCGGTCATCGGTTATACGGCAGAGTGGATGCGGTTTACGACGGAACATGAAAATCTTACAATTGAAGTGCGGACAAAAAGCGCCAATGTGCATTATTTTAAACAGCAGGCAGTCACAGAGCGGGTAATATTTGCATTTACCATGTCGCCTCAGCCGGTCATTGCGGCATATGAACATTTTACGCCGGATATGCAGGCGCGGATTGCGTGTGCGGCAGAAGCAGTACAGTGGGGATTTTCCGTGCGTCTGGCATTTGACCCGATGATTTACTGTAAGGACTGGGAAAATGTTTATGCAGAAATGCTTCAATGCGTTGACGAACAGATTGACTGGAAACGGCTGGTGGATGTAAGTGTCGGAAGTTTCCGCATTTCAAAGGAATATTTAAAAAATATGCGGAAGAAAGAGCCGCATGCGGCAGTGGTGCAGTTTCCGTATACCAATGTGGGCGGTGTGTATCAGTATCCGCCGGAACTGCTGACGCGCATGGAGGGATTTCTGACCGGACAGCTTGAAAAAAGACTGCCAAAAGAAAGGATATTTTTATGGGAAGAATAGAGCAGAACACGGATATGGCAAATGTGGCAGATACGGCGGTTGTAACGGGATCGTCTTCCGGAATCGGACTGGCACTCAGCCGTATGCTTGTCAAAAATGGGTATGAAGTTTTTGGTTTTGGAAGAAATTTTGAAAGAGCAGAAGCACAGGAGTTTTGCAAAGAACAGCCGGAAAAATTTCATGCGGTGGTCTGTGACATTACGGACACGCAGGCATTGTGTGCGCATATTAAAGAGATTGATAAGAATTACCGTGTCACGGTGTTGGTCAATAATGCGGGGGTCGGTTATTACGGTCTGCATGAAGAATTAAATCCGAAAAAGATTCAGAAAATGGTGCGCACGAATCTGGAAGCACCGATGATTCTGACACAGCAGCTTTTGCGAACATTAAAAAAGAACAGGGGGACAGTCTTAAATATATCCTCTGTTACGGCAGCGCAGTCCAATCCGCACGGCTGTGCATACGGTGCGACAAAGGCAGGGCTGTCCGGCTTTGCAAAGAGCCTGTTTGACGAGGTGCGCAAATACGGTGTGCGGGTGATTACGATACAGCCGGATATGGCAAAGACCGATTTGTACCGCAATGCAGACTTTTGTGAAGGAGAAGAAGAAGCATCATACCTGCTGCCCGAAGAAGTGGCGGAAGCGGCGGCATTTGCACTGGCACAAAGAGAGGGGCTGGTAGTGACGGAAATCACAGTAAAGCCGCAGTTCCACAGAATACGGAGAAAATAAGCCGTAAATGGTGAATAATCGGCGGCACACAGGCAATACTGAATGTCATAAAAACATCGAAAGGAAGCAATGCGATGAAAGAAGACATTCAGCAGGCACTTGACGGCAGAAAAAATGCACGGTTACACAGTACACAGGAAAGAGCGGGTGAAAAAAATACAGCCCAAAACGATATAAAACAAACAGATACGGCGGCGGAAGTTCCGGTGATTGATGAAAATGCTGCCCTCCATGCCAAAGAATGGGTGGATAACGGCAGCCGGTTATAAATGGAGGATGTTATGGGAAAAGTAATTATGACAGTAGACGGGAATACTGCCGCCGCTTATACCGCCTACGCATTTACACAGGCTGCGGCGATTTATCCGATTACACCGTCATCGGCGATGGCAGAAACGGTGGATAACTGGGCAGCACAGGGCAGAAAAAATATTTTTGATGAAACGGCAGATGTGGTGGAAATGCAGTCCGAAGCCGGAGCAGCGGGCGCAATGCACGGCATTTTACAGTCGGGAACACTCGCCTCCACATTTACGGCATCACAGGGACTGCTGTTAATGCAGCCGACTCTTTACAAAATGGCGGGAGAACTTCTGCCGGGGGTACTGCACGTGAGCGCGCGTGCGCTGGCGGCACAGGCACTCAGCATTTTTGGTGACCACCAGGATGTCTGTGCAGTACGCCAGACAGGCTGTGTCATGCTCGCATCGTCATCGGTGCAGGAAGTCTGCGACCTTGCTGCCGTAGCACATTTATCGGCAGTCAAAGGAAGACTGCCCTTTATCCATTTTTTTGACGGCTTCCGCACGTCCCACGAAATCCAGCGGATAGAAGCATTGTCCTATGAAGATTATGAAGAAATGCTTGACAAAGAAGCGGTGCAGGCGTTCAGGGAACGCGCGCTGTCACCAAATCACCCGGTTATGCGCGGAACGGCGCAGAATCCGGACATCTATTTCCAGACAAGAGAAGCTGCGAATCTTTTTTATGAAAAAATTCCGGGAATTATAAAAGAATATATGGCACAGATTGAGAAAAGAACCGGCAGGACATACCGCTTTTTCCAGTATTACGGTGCTAAAAATCCAAAGTACGTAGTAATTGCCATGGGTTCGGTGTGTGAAACCATACGGGAAATCCTGCCGCAGATGAACTGTGCAGATACGGATTGTGATACCGGCAGTTCCGGTATGCAGGACGACATCATGAAGGACAACAGTGGTGTATACGGCATGATTCAGGTGCATCTGTTCCGCCCGTTCAGTGCAGAAGATTTTTTAAAGGAACTGCCGGAGAGCGTGGAGCGGATTGCCGTGTTAGACCGTACAAAAGAACCGGGCGCACTTGGAGAACCGCTGTATCTGGATATCTGCGGCGCGCTTTACGGAAAGGAAAATGCACCTCTGGTTATCGGCGGGCGGTATGGACTTGGCTCAAAGGATACGACACCGGCGCAGATTGCCGCAGTCTTTGACAACCTGACGGACGTACAGCCGAAAAATCATTTTACAATCGGAATTGAAGATGATGTGACACATCATTCGCTTGCCGTTCATCCGGATTTTCCGATACAGACACCGGCAGGGCTTATGCAGTGCAAATTCTGGGGGCTGGGTTCGGACGGCACGGTGGGTGCAAACAAGCAGGCGGTCAAAATCATCGGGGAATATGCAAAGCCCTATGTGCAGGGATATTTTTCGTATGATTCCAAAAAGTCGGGCGGACTTACGGTTTCCCACCTGCGTTTTGGCGATACGCCGATCCGCTCGGAATATCTGATACAGGAAGCGGATTATATCGCCTGCCACAATGAATCCTTTTTAAACAGCGGATACGACCTGACAGAAGGCTTGAAAGAAAACGGCATATTTGTATTGAATACGCAGTATGGCGCAGAGCAGATTGGCGGAAAACTGCCCAAAGAAATGGTTCATGCGCTGATCGAAAAAAATGCACGGCTCTATCTGATTGATGCGGGAAAGCTGGCACACAGTCTGGGACTGGGAAACCGCATTAATATGATTATGCAGGGCGCATTTTTTCATCTGACCGGGATTCTGCCGCAGGAAAAAGCACTTGCCTGTCTGAAAAATTCCATACAGGCGGCATACGGAAAAAAAGGTGCAGACATTGTAGAAAAAAATATAAAGGCGGCGGAATACGGTTTTCGGGAAACAAAGCTTGTGCCTGTTGAATTGCTCCAGTCCACAAGAGAAGAACGGGAAAATGTGCAGGAACCCAAATTTATTGAAAACATTTTAAGACCTATGGAAAAGGCAAAGGGGGACAGTCTTCCCGTCAGCACTTTTTATCCGCTGGCGGACGGCACATTTCCTGCCGGTACAACCGCATATGAAAAACGCGGTATTGCGGCATTTATTCCCGAATGGATTGAAAAGAACTGTATCCAGTGCAACCAGTGTTCGTATATCTGCCCGCATGCGTGTATCCGTCCGTTTCTGTTAAATGAAAAGGAACAGGCGCTTGCACCAAAGAATTTTGAAAGCAAGGCGGCGGCAGGAAAAGAGCTTGCAGGGCATACGTTCAGGATACAGGTTAGTCCGCTCGACTGTACAGGCTGCGGCAATTGTGCGGACATCTGCCCGGCAAAGGAAAAGGCGCTTGTCATGCAGCCTGCCGCAAAGCAGATAAAAGAACAGGCAGACAACTGGGCGTTTGCTGTCAGTGCGGTGGCGGATAAGCCGGAGCTGATGACCAAAGAAACGGTCAAAGGCAGTCAGTTTGCACGGCCGCTCATGGAATTTTCCGGTGCGTGCGGCGGGTGTGGTGAAACCCCGTATATGAAGCTTGTGACACAGCTTTTCGGGGAACGCATGGTGATTGCCAATGCGACAGGCTGTTCCTCAATCTGGAGTGCTTCCGCACCGTCCATGGCATATACGTGCAATGCCAACGGAAAAGGTCCTGCGTGGGCAAATTCCCTGTTTGAGGACAATGCGGAATACGGCTACGGTATGCTGCTCGGTGCAAAAAAACAGCGGGAAACGCTGATACGGCTGGCAGAAGAATTTGTCAGGGAGTGTGAAAGCGGCGTGGAAAATGACGGCATTGCAGACAGCGGAAGCGGGATATCAGAAGCGCTGGAACACTGGCTTGCAGTGCGTGATAATCCGACAGCCTGCACTGCGGCGGCAGAAGAGGTGCGTGAGAAGCTGGCGCAGGGGTTGAAAGAGGCGGTAACGCGGTCAGATGTACCGGTGGCGGTATCGGAACAGGCAGAACGGACGTCACGGCAGATTCAAAGACTGTCGGAAATTCAGAAGCGGGTGGATTTTCTGGTGAAACGCTCACAGTGGATTGTTGGCGGGGATGGCTGGGCATATGATATCGGATACGGCGGATTAGACCATGTCCTTGCCAGCGGTGCAGATGTGAATGTCCTTGTCTTTGATACGGAGATTTACTCCAATACCGGCGGGCAGGCATCAAAGTCCACACCGGCAGCAGCCGTGGCAAAATTTGCCGCCGACGGTAAAAGGACGGCAAAAAAAGATATCGGCGCAATGGCGATGACCTACGGAAATGTCTATGTGGCGCAGATTGCTATGGGCGCGGATAAAAACCAGACGATAAAAGCGATTCTGGAAGCCGAGCGGTATGATGGTCCTTCCCTGTTAATTGCTTATGCACCTTGTATCAGTCACGGTATTAAGGAAGGCATGGGAAAGAGCATGGCAAGCATGAAACAGGCGGTAGATGCCGGATACTGGCATCTGTACCGGTATAATCCGCAGCTTATAAAGGAAGGAAAAAATCCGTTTTCACTGGATTCCAGACCGCCAAAGGCTTCCTTTACGGAATTTTTAAGAAGCCAGTTACGCTATGCGGTGCTTGAAGCGCAGTATCCGAAGGAAGCGAAGGCGCTGTTTGCAAAGGCAGAGGAAGATGCCGGCAGACGGTATCAGCGGTATCGGGAAATGGCGGAAAGAATGTAGAAAGAATGTAGAAAGAATATAGAAAGAACGAAAATCCACAGGAATGGCAGGTGTAAATCTGGCTGTTTCTGTGGATTTTTGTTCTTTCTATTAATATATTCGGTTATAATTCACAAAAGATATAGAAAATCAATAGAAACTCAATAGAAACTCTTGTCGACAAGCTGAATATCAAATATAATAAAAATGTAGATAATGTATTGACGGATAGATTGTTGCAAAAATAGTACGACAACTGGTATGGAAAATACATGGAAATTTTCAATGAAAAGAGGATTAATTGACAGCTTATAAAAAAGACTATGCGAAGGGAGAAAATCAAAAATGTTAAATACAAAATCAATTAGGAAAGTTTTAGAAGAGATTCCTAAAGAAAAGGAAATATATTTAGAAGAAATTTATAAATTAATTGAAAAACATTGTGCTTTAGAAGGTGACCATACAGAGATTTGTGATGATTGTAAAGGTGAAAGAGATTGTCCAAAATTGAGACACGTAGTGAGAGCAAATCTTGAGTATTATAAAACAAAGAAAAAGGTCATTCATAATGAAATGAAAAATACGTGGTTTTTTCTATAAAATTAGTTTTGATAAATGATATTTGGAGGGTTAGTATGGTTGATATTAAAAATAGAAATTTGTTTTTTGATAATTTAAAAAGAGGAATTAATATTTTTACAGGAGCGGGATTTTCAAAATTGCAATCACCGTCAGGAAATATTTTGCCAGATGCAAGTGAGTTATGTGAACAAATATGTAATAAATTCAATATATCTACAGCATATGCTAAAGATTTAGAAATGCTATCTTCTATACTTAAGAGAAATTGTAAAGATGCATTTCAGAAATATTTAAGAGAACAATTTACCGTTACTGATTATAATGAACTTTATAATGTTTTAAATAAAATTAAAATCAATTCGTTTATAACAACCAATATTGATAATATTTTTCAATGTGTTATTGACAATAGTACTAGATATTATTTGAATTGCGTATCTTATTATGGAGCAACAAAGAAAGACGGATTGTCAATTGAATATGTACCATTGCATGGAGATATTAGAGATCCCAATTCAGAGTTGTATTTTGGTAAATTTGAATTATCAAATGTTGGAAATAAAAAAACAGGATTATTTTCTATAATGCATAGTAAATTACTTTCGGCTCCGACATTATTTTGGGGCTATGGATTTCATGATGGAAGTGTAAATGAAATTATTAGTCAAGTTTTAGAGGAAGGAACACAAGATATTTGGATACAGTGTATACCTGGGAGTGAGTATATTCAATTTTTTAAAGATATAGGTTGTAATGTAATTGTTGCAACGACCGAGCAATTATTAAAGGAGATAAAAAACGAATTAGAAAAAGATATAGATTCTAAAAAGGTGATAGCTTCAAGTAATACAGTATGGAATAAATATAAAATTCCTAGTGAAAATCAGGTCGAAAGCTTACCAATTAAGGATTTTTATCAATTAAGTAGAACACATTGGTATTATGTTATTACAAACCAAGCATATTCAACACAATGGGTCAACTCAATAATTGATAATTCACTGTCTAATAAAAATGTACTAGTTGTGGGAACACCATTAGGAGGGAAAACTACATTACTAATGCAGATTGCGAGAAAGTATAATAGTCCTGTGTATTATGTATCTGATTTGAATAGGGAAAAAGCAAAATTGTTATGCAATAATGTTGATAATGATGATGAAAGAATAGTGCTTGTAGATAATTGTGCAGAGGATATGGAAGCATATCGGATATTGGCATCTAAAGAAAATATAAAAACAATTGCTATTAGTGATGATTTTATGTTGGAGTCTTCTAAACATATTATAGAAAATGTTGAATATAAAAAGATAATTATCGGTGATATTGACATTGATGAGGCTCAAAGAATATTTTCAAATATTCCTGAAAATATTAGAAAGGAGGAGTTTAAATATAAGCAAAAGGATACCGATAAGTATTCAATGTTTGAGTTGATAACTTCTAATGTTAATGAAGTGCTTTCTGCTCAGAGGATTAGTGAATTTTTAAAACGTATACAAAGTGATAAAGAAGTATTTCAAACAGTACTTTTAACTGCATATTTAACATATTATAATTCACTGTTATCAATGGATATAGCTTTTAAATATTTTGAAAATACTACTTATGAAGATATTTTGATGATATTAAAAAGAACACAAACTTTTTTATCAGAAATAGATGTTAAACTAGAAGCAGATATGGAAGATCAAGATTATTATTCTTTACGTTCAAATTTATTTTCAAAATATACACATGAGGTTGCAAAAAATAATTATAAAAATGTATATTCAGACATTATAAAAAAATTTATAACGAATGTTGCACCAGATTATATATATAAAAATTATGTATTTAAGAGAAGAGCATACGATGCCAATTTATTTAAGGATTTATTTGACGATAAGGGCGATGAAATATATAAAATAATTTATTCAAGAGATGCTAGTGCATATACATTGCAACAGTGGGCTTTGTATAAGGCAAAAAATCAAAGATTTACAGAAGCTTTTTCAGATATTGATAAAGCAATTAATATGCAACCACAGAATTTTAGTATAAAAAATGCACGAGCAATTATTTTGTTTGAAGCTAATAAAGATAAAGATACGGAAGTTGCTAAAAATTCATTGCTAAAGGCAATGGAAATTTTGGAAGATTGTTACAAAAGTGATAAAAGAAAGGTATATCATGCACAAAAATATGCTGAATTTGCTATTTGGATATTTAATAAGTACAAAGAAACTGACCATTTAAATAAAGCCATACGGTGGATTGATGAAATAATTAAAAATGAAGAATCTTTAAGTTTTAAAACAAAGCAATTTCGAACAAAATTACAAGAGTGTCTAAATGAAGTAAACAAATGATTGTTAATACAAAAAGTGCATAATTGTGAAGTCTTGTAATTCATGAAGTGACGAAAAAACAGAGGCGTGGCTTACATTTCTAAGTACAGATGAACTGGAAATTATCATTGAATTAATTAGTCAATATCCGGAATTTAAAGAAATGTACGAAGAAATCTATGTCATGTGCCAGAATGTGGAAAAGGTGATGGAAATGTTTTCAAAGGAATTGATTCAACTGGATAGAAACACGGTGCAGTACATGATAGATGAAATGCAGGATACAATTGATATTCAGAAAGAAACCATTGACACACAAAAAGTAGAATTGGAAGCAAAGCAGGAAACCATTAACACACAGAAAGAAGAACTGGAAACTGCCAGACGTCAGTTACAGGAAATGGCGGAAAAGCTCAGACAGCTTGAAAAAGCGGAAAAGTAAATAAACATCCAATCAAAAGCGGAGTGCTGTATGGTATACAATTTCCCTGTCAGACAGAGAAAGATACAACAGACACTGCGCTTTTTAATTTACAGAAAAAGATGAAAATGATAAAATATTAGTATATTTTTGGAAGTGAAGGGGTGTAAGCAATGACACTGACACAATTAAAATATGCGATTACCGTATCGGAAGCAGGTTCCATGAATCAGGCGGCAAAGGAACTTTTTATTTCACAGCCGAGCCTGTCGCTTGCCATACGGGACTTAGAAGAGGAAATCGGTGTGGAACTGTTCCGGCGTAGCAGCCGCGGTATTTTACTGACACCGGACGGCGAAGAATTTATTGGATATGCCAAACAGGTCGTAGAGCAGTATCAGTTAATTGAATCCAAGTATGTACAGAAAGAAAAAGTAAAGAAAAAATTCAGTGTTTCCATGCAGCATTATACCTTTGCGGTCAATGCTTTTGTGGAGATGGTGAAACAGTTTGGCATGGATGAGTATGAATTTGCAGTGCATGAAACAAAGACGTATGAAGTTATTGAAGATGTCAGAACGTTCCGCAGTGAAATCGGTATATTGTATCTGAATGAATTTAACCGGAAAGTGCTGACCAAGCTTTTTGCCGAGTATAATCTGGAATTCCATGAAATTCTGCGGTGTGGTGTATATGTATATATGTGGAAAGGACATCCGCTTGCAAATAAAAAAGAAATTGATATGGAAGAACTGGCGGAGTATCCGTGCCTGTCCTTTGAGCAGGGAAGTTACAATTCCTTTTATTTTGCAGAGGAAGTTTTAAGCACCTATCAGTATAAGCGGCTGATTAAGGCAAATGACCGCGCAACAATGTTAAATCTGATGGTGGGACTCAATGGATTTACATTGTGTTCCGGTATTATCTGTGAGGAATTAAACGGTTCGGAATACTGTGCAGTCAAACTCAAATCCAATGAAGAAATGTCAATTGGATATTTGTATAGAAAAGGTGTTGCCATCAGTCTTCTGGGACAGAAATACCTTGATGAAATCGCAAAATATCAGGATAAAGCAATGGGCAGTTATGTCATATAAAATCCCAAAGACAGTGTTTAAAATACTGGTAAAGATACATAAACAATGATATGATATAAAAGTCAGAATATAAAAAGTCATTTTTGCTGACAGGTGATGAAAAAATATAAATGCACCGGTGAGTAAAAAATAATTTATAAAAACGAAAGAAGGGGTATAAGCGTATGGAGCAGTTTGTTGGAATGAGCAAAACAGGCAGCATAAAAGAAGCTGCCGAAGGATTAAAAAATCCTCAGTTTTTAATGCTGTTTGACAGCAGTAAAGAACGTTTTAAAGAAAGCGTATCACAGCTGGAAGAAATGTTTCCGGGTGTGCCAAGTATTGGGTGTGTAGGGCAGTTTTACGGAAAGACACAGGTGCTTGAAAATGGTGTTATGGTTGTGGGATTTTCCGGTGGAATCCGTGCAGCAGCGGATGTCTTTACCGATGTATCCACAATGCCGGTAAAATGTATCAGAAAATTCCAGCAGAATGTTACAAATATCAGTGCATCAGCGGATAATACCGTGTTAATTGATTTTTGCAGCGGCAATGATGAATGTGTGCTGGCAACGATGGAATCCGTTCTGAAAAGCAAAAAGATTCAGCTGACCGGCGGAACGGCATGGGAAGGACTGGTATGCTGTAACGGACAGGTTTATGAAGATGCCTGCGCTTATGCACTGGTTAAAAATGAATCCGGCAGGGTTAAGGTTTATAAAGAAAATATTTATCTGCGTAAAGATGCAGTAAAGCATATTGTTACGAGGTCTGAACCGCGTACTTATACGATTCAGGAAATTGACGGCAGACGGGCGGAAGACGTTTATACAAAAGAACTGGGTATTTCGCCGGAAAATATTACGGAACAGACCATGGTAAATCCGCTTGGACGTGTTATCGGTGATGAAACCTATATTATTTCGATTAAAGAGCGTACCGGAAACGGCAGCTTTTCCTGCTATAGAAAAGTAAACCCAAAGGATAACATCTGTTTTTTACAGGCGGGAGATCACAAGCAGATTTTACAGGAAACCATTGAAAGTATCCACAAAGATTTTTCAAAGATTTCGGGCGTATTTTCGGTAAACTGCCTGTTCCGGTATCTGTATTTCCAGCAGAAAGGTTTTGTGAACGAATATCTTGAAGAAATGGGAAAGCTTGGCAGTCATGCAGGACTTGTCGGACTTGGGGAGCATTATAACGGACAGCATACGAATCAGACAATGTCAGCAGTGGTATTTGAGTAAACACTAATAGCTTTAATGGCAGATGAGCGGTATCATGACAGGAACGTTAGAAAAGAGGTACATATGGGATTATTTCATAAAAATAAACAAAAAGAAGCTGTACAGGAAGTAAAACAGCCGCAGATTTCGTTGGAAGATAAGGCGTATCCGATTATTTATACGGCAAATTATATATCAGAGCGCTTTGAAAATCTTTCCGATGAAGAAGTGGTTGTCAGCAATCAGATTGTCGGGATTAAAGAGGCGTTTGATAATGTTTTAACAGAGATGGACCGGTTATCTGTACAGATTCAGAATTTCGGAAATACATTTTCGGGAATACAGAATGCATCGGAGAATTTCAGCAGTGTGCGTGACGGCATTATTGCATCTGTAGATACGGCACAGGAAAAGGTGCGCGAATTAAAAGCGGACTCTGCGCGTGTAACAGACAGCTTTCATGTAATGGATACGACATTCCAGAATCTGGAGCAGGCAGTCGGAGAAATTAAAGAGTGTACACAGGGAATCGTTGATGTGGCAAACCAGACCAATATGCTTGCGTTAAATGCTTCAATTGAAGCGGCAAGAGCCGGTGAGCAGGGCAGAGGGTTTGCGGTTGTTGCGGAACAGGTTCGTGAACTTGCAGACGAGATTAAAAATCTGATTCAGGTTATCAGTGAAAGAATCAAGAATGTAGAGGACGGCACAGGAGAATTAAGCCGTTCCCTGCGAGAGTCAGAACAGATTTTAGACGAGAATACGGAAAATGTAAATTCGGCGCATGACATTTTTGAGGAAATTAAGGGGAAGGCAGATGCAATCGGACAGGTGCAGAACAACATTGCAGATGCAATTCAGGATTCAACGAAAGAAGTGGAAAAAATTTCTGATTTTGTAGTGTTATCCAGAACATATTATGATAAAGTGCTTTCTTGTATTGAAGATATTGAAAAAAGTGATAACATAAAGACAGCGGTGTTTGATGACATCAGAAATATGCTTTTACAGGTTGAACCATTGGCAAAGGATATATCAAAACAATAATATGTAGAAAAGAGGAAGAATTATGCTGACAAATGACGCAACAATTTTAAAAATAAAACACGAAGTTCTGTATCAGGTGGCAAAGCTTGCCTATGCAGGTGAATTTGATGAGAAAAAAGACGAACTTGCTTATAAATTAATTCCGGGGCCGAAGCCGCAGTTTCGCTGCTGCGTCTATAAGGAAAGAGAAATCGTCCGCCAGAGAGTAAGACTGGCGGAGGGTTTATGTCCGACAGAGAGTGACCACAGTGGTTCTAAAAATGTAATTCAGGTAATAGAGTCTGCGTGTGCAGACTGTCCGTTATCCCACTATATTGTAACGGATAACTGCCGTAAATGTATGGCAAAGGCCTGTCAGCAGTCCTGCAAGTTCGGGGCAATTTCAATGGGCAGGGACAGAGCCTATATTGACCCGGACAAATGTAAGGAGTGCGGCATGTGTGCAAAAAACTGTCCGTACAATGCGATTGCGGATTTAATCCGTCCATGTAAAAAAGTCTGTCCCGTCAACGCAATTACCATGGATGAAAATGGTATCTGCGTGATTGATGAAGAAAAATGTATCCGCTGCGGACAGTGTATTCACAGATGTCCGTTTGGTGCGATCGGTTCAAAGACCGACATTGTGGCAATTATAAAAGATATGCTGGCAGGTAAAAAAGTCATTGCGATGTTTGCACCGGCAATTGAGGGGCAGTTTGGCAGGGAAATCACAATGTCAAGTATTCGTACTGCCTGCAAAAAGATTGGATTTGCTGATATGGTGGAAGTCGGACTCGGTGGTGATATGACAGCGGCGGCTGAAGCGGCAGAGTGGCTCGAAGCACACGAGCAGGGCAAAAAGATGACAACCTCCTGCTGTCCGGCATTTGTCAATATGATCCGCAAGCACTATCCGGAACTGGCAGACAACATTTCAACAACGGTTTCGCCGATGTGTGCGGTATCCCGTATGTTAAAGGCAAAGGATCCGGGTACGGTAACGGTATTTGTAGGACCTTGTATTGCCAAAAAGAGCGAAGTCAAGGATAATGACATCGAGGGCAATGCAGATTATGTATTAACAATCGGTGAATTCCGTGCAATGATGCGTGCAAAAGACGTGCAGTTTGAGCCGGAAGAAAATGATTCACAGCAGGCAAGTGTATACGGTAAGCGTTTCGGAAACGGCGGCGGCGTAACAGCGGCAGTGTTAAAGAGCATGGAAGAAACAGGCACAGATACATCGGGACTGACAGTTGAAAAATGTGCCGGTGCGGCAGAAGTAAAGAAAGCATTAACATTGATGAAGGTCGGACGCCTTCAGGCAGATTTTGTAGAAGGCATGATGTGCGAAGGCGGATGTGTAGGCGGACCGAGCCAGCACAGAAGCGAGATGCAGTTTAAGAAAGACCGCGACACACTGATTGCAGAAGCAGATGACAGAGGTGTTCATGAAAATCTGGAATCTGTAGATATGGAAGCATTTGCGATGCACCGCTAGACTTGCATTTTTGCAGAAAACGCCTCAACGTTGTCACTTAACTTCGGCTTTTTTCTGCAAAAAATGCGGGAGAGGGTGGTAACGGGAGTGCGCGGCGCATTGTTTATTAATAAAACAGGTGGATGACCTGATTAAAAGAGGATTTGGACAGGTATGAGATTTGATAAGATTGTAAAGGTGCATGAAGGTGCATTTATTGACCGGTATAATGTAAGTTATACAACCCAGGATCAACGGAAAAAGGTCTATGAGATTATCAGCAGAAATAAGGATTTAAAGACACTGGAGGATTTGCATAATCCGCATACAGACGGCGTTGTAATTATTATGACAGATGCCGGTGGTGAAAAAATTCTCTTAAATAAGGAGTTCCGCATGGCTGTCGGGGAGTGTGTATACAACTTCCCGGCAGGGCTGATTGACAGTGGTGAAACACCGAAGGAAGCGGCGGCAAGGGAATTAAGGGAAGAAACAGGACTTGAGATTGTTGAGATTGCCGACCAGCTTTATGACAGCTACAGCGCCATCGGATTTTCCAATGAAACCAATGCTGTTGTGATCGGTACAGCAGCAGGCACATTTGCGCCGAGTACGTCTACGATGGAAGAAATTCAGGCAGGCTGGTATACCAAAGAAGAAGTAAAGAATTTATTGAAAAATAAGCATTTTGCGGCAAGAACGCAGGCATACTGTTACTTGTGGGCAATGAATTAAGAAAGAGTGGGAAAAACGTGAGAAAAAAGACAATTTTGACAATGGTATTGCTGCTGGCAACAGTTATGCTGATGCCGCTTTCAGGCTGCAAAAATAAGAAAGTAATACCGGTATTTACGTATGAAAAAAACGAAGATGATACCATTACGATAACGGGGCTGACCGATAAAGGCAGAGCGGATTCTAAGCTTACGATACCGGCACAGCTTGACGGCAGTACGGTAACAGCAGTTGCGGGAGAAGCATTTCGTGATGACTACAATGTAACCGAAGTGGTATTTGAAGAAGGCGTAAAAAGTATCGGTGACAATGTATTTTTAAACTGTACCATGTTACAGACCATTGCATTTCCACAGTCACTGGAAAATGTGGGGACACATGTTGTAACCAATACACGCTGGGAGAAGAGTCGTCTGGAAAGCAGCAATGAAATTATTGTCAATAATATTTTACTTGCGGTGAAAGAAAACCTTACAGAGTATACAGTACCGGAAAATGTTGTGAGCATTGGCTCGGGTGTCTTTTATGATAACACGGTATTGGAAAAAATCACGCTGAACAGCCGGGTAGAAGCAATCGGTAATTATGCATTTTCAGGATGTAGCAGCCTGACAAAGCTGGAGCTGCCGTCTTCTGTTAAAAAAATCGGTTATGCGGCATTTAACGGCTGTACAAAGCTGGAATTGTCTGTTAATTCCGGTGTGGAAGAAATCGGACAGGATGCATTTTTAGATGTGGAGCAGCTTGCATATGACGGAAAACTGACGGGTAGTCCGTGGGGCGCAAAAAGCATTAAAGAATAAAGCAAAGAATAAATGAGAACGGAGGCGGCATATGAAGGTTACAGACAGACATTTTTTATCGGCAGACCATAAGAATCACATCCACGTGAAAATCTGGGAGCCGGAAGGAAACGTGCAGGGTGTCATTCAGATTGCACACGGCATGATTGATTATATTGAACGTTATACGGCGATGGCAGAATATTTTGCAAAAAAAGGTTATGTCGTTGCAGGAAATGACCATCTGGGACATGGTGATTCTGTTTTGACAAAGGAAGATTATGGATATTTTACGGAAAAAAATGCAAGCCGTTGTGTCGTTGAAGATATGCATAAGCTGACGGCGATTATGAAAAAGAAATATCCTGATGTTCCGTATTTTCTGCTTGGGCACAGCATGGGATCATTTTTGTCACGAAGATATATTACGGAATACGGATATGAATTAAACGGTGTATTGCTGCTTGGTACAGGCAATCAGCCCGATATTGTTGTAAAATCGGGAATTTTGCTGGCAAAACTGGTAAGACTGATTAAGGGTGAGCGTTACCGCAGTCCGTTTTTAAATCATCTGATGTTTGGCAGTTACAATGCAAGAGTTGTCAATCCGGTAACGGATAAAGACTGGGTGTGTGGCAATGCTGAGGTGATTAAAGAATACGTGGCAGATGAAAAATGCAGCTATCTGTTTACGGTAAACGGATATCTTGGACTGTTGGATACGATTGCCTATGTAAAGAAAGTATCCAATATCCGTAAAGTACCAAGAGATCTTCCGGTGATACTGGCAGCAGGGACAAAAGACCCGGTGGGCGGTTATGGCAGAGATGTCAAAAAGCTGTTTGTGACTTACAGCAGGCATTTTTACGATGTGGAATTGCGGCTGTATGAGGATTGCAGACATGAGCTGCACAATGAACTGATACAGGAAGATGTATTTGAGGATTTATACCAGTGGATTTGTAAGCATAGATAAGGAAGGAAAAGGATGAAGGTATATACATTTTTAACAGATGGGTTTGAAACAGTGGAAGCACTGGCGGTTATTGATATTTTAAGGAGAGCGGGTATTGAAGTGGAAACGGTATCCATTACCGGAAATGAACAAGTATGTTCGGCTCAGAATATTACAGTAAAGGCGGATACATTATTTAAGGCTCAGCCGGTTTGTAAAGAAGACGTTTTATTCTTGCCGGGAGGTCCCGGACATAAGCAGTATAATGAATGTAAGCCGCTTTTGAAACTGCTTGAAAAGCACCACGCGGAAGGCGGACGGATTGCTGCAATCTGTGCAGCACCGAGTATTTTAGGACACCTTGGCATATTAAACGGAAAGAAGGCAACGGCATTTCCGGGCTTTGAAAAGGATTTAACAGGGGCAGAAGTGCTTACCGCACCAGTCAAAGTGGTGACAGACGGCAATATTACAACGGCAAGAGGCATGGGGGCTTCTATTGAACTCGGACTTGAACTTGTCAGACTGCTGATAAGTGAAGAAAAAGCACAGGAAATCGGACAATCTGTGCAGTATCTGGAAAAGCAGGCATAAGAATCATGGAAAATGAATACTTAGACAGTTACGAAAGAGCCAAAAGAGCGGATAGAGAGAGAAGAAGTCATGCCAGGCAGATGAAGCGCAGACGGCAGAAGCGTTTAAAAATGATAAAGGGAGCGATAACGGCTGCTGTTGCCGTCGTAGTTGCAGTATGCTGTATTTTGTATACAACCCGCGGCGAAGGCGGTGGTCAGGCAGATGGCATTAATTCACAGCAGATGGCGCAGGATGCCATGCAGGCACTGGCACAGATTTCAGAACCGGAACAGAAATTCAAATATCCGTCCGTCAGTGAAAATTATAAAGAAATCGTTTCGGAAGAAGTCAAAAGTCCGTATGTTGCATTACTCGACGTAGAAAACAGTCAGGTAATTGCAGGAAGGGGATACAACGAAAAGATTTATCCGGCTTCCATGACAAAGGTCATGACGCTGATTGTTGCGGTAGAGCAGCTTCAGGATTTAAACCAGACCTATGCGCTGTCGTATGAGCTGCTGGACCCGCTGGTGCGTGAGCAGGCATCCCGGGCGGGATTTGATCCGGGTGAAATGGTTACGGCAAAGGATTATCTGTATGGACTTGTACTGCCGTCAGGTGCAGATGCGGCGGTAGCCCTTTCGATTATGACAGCCGGTTCAGAAGAAGCATTTGCGGATTTAATGAATCAGAAATGCAGTGAAATCGGCTTGAAAAATACACATTTTATGAATGCATCGGGGCTGTATGACGAACAGCAGTATACAACACCGGTTGAAATGGCAATGATTATGCAGTATGCAATGCAGAATCCGACATGCGCAGAGGTGCTTTCAACGTACCAGTATACCACGACACCGACGGCTCAGCACCCGGAGGGAATTAAGCTTTCCAGTACGATGTTTAGCAGAATGTATGGTAATGAAGTCGAGAATGTGACCATCATGGCAGGAAAGACAGGATATACGCAGGAGGCGGGAAACTGCCTTGTAAGCTATGCACAAAAGAACGGGCATCACTATGTTGCATTGACAGCCGGGGCATCTTACAAATGGCACGTCATTTTTGATGATTTTGAAATTTATAAAACCTATCTGCCGTAGTTTTTACAAAAATTGTCATAATAATTGATTTACGGCTGCACATACTAATACCAAGATAAGCAACGAAAAAAGTTCTTATCTAAAACAAATATCATGGAGGTGCAGTATTATGACAAACTCTAATTCTAATTCAAAAACAAAGAAGGAAGCACAGGACGCACTTGACAGATTCAAGATGGAAGTTGCCTCAGAAATCGGTGTAAACTTAAAAGAAGGTTACAACGGTGATTTAACATCAGCAGAAGCAGGTTCTGTTGGCGGTAACATGGTTAAGAAGATGATTAAAAGACAGGAAGAGCAGATGTCACAGGGCAAGTAATCTGTCGGTAAAAAGAAGATTGTGCCGGTGATACAAAAAAGAAAAGCCACAGTTTCCACGGAAATTCAAACCTTGAATCACCGTGAAATGCTGTGGCATTTCTTTATGTTGTATAAGAGTTTAAAAGCCTTCTTCGCGCCGGGTTTTGCGCAGTGCAACGCGGCGTTCGGCAGCCTCCCATTTTGCCTGCTCCTCAATGGAAGAAACTGACAGTCGCGGAACGCGGACAGGATGGTCGTTTTCATCAAGGGCAACCATAATAAAGAAGGCGCGGTTGACAGGATAACGTTTGCCGTTTTTCTTTTCCACGTAGGTGTCAATGCGTACTTCCATGGAAGAATTGCCAACATGGGTCAGATAGCCGATTAAAACGATGACATCACCCAGATAACATGCTTCCTTAAATTGTAAGTTGTCAATGCTTGCCGTGGTAACGTTACATTCGCAGTGGCGTTTGGCAACAATGCCTGCGACTTCGTCAATCCACATTAAAAGCTGTCCGCCAAAAAGTCTTCCGGCACCGTTCATATCACGGTTACACAGTAAATGTGAAACCTCCGTGCGGGAAACTTCAACTGATTTTTCTTTTATCTCATTCATATAAATCCCCATTCCCATTTTTTTATCTGTCATCCGGACAGATTTGATAGTATTCTTACTATAACATAAACACAGGCGGTTCGTGAAATAAAAAATAAATAAATTGAAGAAAAATTTTACTGGTAAAGTAAAAAAAGTTATGTTATAATGCCTAATATGTACGTTGTACGCTAGAAAAATTTACATATATCTTTAAGGAGGAAATAGTAACAATGAGTTTTAAAGTAGAACAGATGGAAGAAAAGAACATGGTCAAACTCGTAATCGAGTCAACAGCAGAGGAGTTTGAAGCAGGTTTAAATAAGGCTTATAATAAAGATAAGAACAAGATTTCTATCCCGGGTTTCAGAAAAGGTAAGGCACCTCGTAAGATGATTGAGCAGATGTATGGTGCAGAAGTATTCTACGAAGATGCAGCAAACGCTATCATTCCTGAAGCATATGCCACAGCAGCTGAAGAAAGCAAGTTAGAAATCGTTTCACAGCCTAAGATTTCTGTTGTACAGTTAGAAAAAGGCAAGCCATTCATCTTCGCAGCAGAAGTAGCTGTAAAGCCGGAAGTAGAACTTGGCACATACAAGGGTGTTGAAGTAGAAAAGGCTGATACAGAAGTAACAGATGCAGACGTAGAAGAAGAATTAAAGAAGGTTCAGGAACAGAACTCAAGAACAGTAACAGTAGAAGACAGAGCTGTTAAAGACGGCGATATGACTGTTATTGACTTTGAAGGTTTTGTTGACGGTGTTGCATTTGAAGGCGGAAAGGGTGAAAACTATCCTTTAACAATCGGTTCTCATTCATTCATCGACAACTTTGAAGAACAGTTAATCGGCATGAACATTGGCGAAGAAAAAGAAATCAACGTAACATTCCCGGAAGAATATCATGCAGAAGAATTAAAGGGCAAGCCGGCTACATTCAAGGTATCCGTAAAGGAAATCAAGGAAAAGCAGCTTCCTGAATTAGATGATGATTTTGCACAGGATGTATCAGATTTCGATACACTTGCTGAATACAAGGAAGACTTAAAGAAGACAATTTCCGTTCGCAAGGAAAATGAAGCAAAGGCTAAGAAGGAAGACGAAGCAATCGCTAAGATTGTAGAAACATCTAAGATGGACATTCCGGAAGCTATGATTAATACACAGGTAAACAGAATGGTAGAAGACTTTGCACAGAGATTACAGCAGCAGGGCTTATCTATCGACCAGTACTTCCAGTACACAGGTATGACAGCAGATAAGATTGTAGAAGAAATGAAGCCGGAAGCTGTTAAGAGAATCCAGACAAGACTGGTACTTGAAGCAGTTGCAAAGGCAGAAGATATTCAGGTATCCGATGAAGAATTCGATGCAGAGCTTCAGAAGATGGCTGATATGTATAAGATGGAACTTTCACAGATTAAAGAATTTATGGGAGAATTTGAAGGAAAGCAGATCAGAAGTGATATTGCTATCCAGAAGGCAGTAGACCTTATCGTAAATTCAACTGTAGAAAAGTAATTTTCGCGTAAGAAAGGACAGAAATTATGAGTTTAGTGCCTTATGTCGTTGAACAGACCAGCCGTGGAGAACGGTCATATGATATTTATTCAAGACTTTTAAAAGACAGAATTATCTTCTTAGGAGAAGAAGTGACAGATGTATCTGCAAATATTGTTATTGCACAGATGTTATTTTTAGAGGCAGAAGATCCAAGCAAGGATATTCACCTTTACATTAACAGTCCGGGTGGTTCTGTATCTGCCGGATTTGCAATTTATGATACAATGCAGTATATTAAGTGTGATGTATCTACGATGTGCATGGGACTTGCAGCAAGCATGGGTGCATTTTTGCTTGCGGGCGGTGCAAAGGGCAAAAGACTTGCTCTCCCGAATTCTGAAATTATGATTCATCAGCCTTCAGGCGGTGCCAAAGGACAGGAAACAGAAATCAGAATCGTTGCAGAAAATATTTTAAAGACTAGAAATCGGTTGAATGAAATTCTGGCAGCCAATACTGGCAAGTCAGTAGAAGAAATATCTCGTGATACAGAGCGTGATAACTATATGACAGCACAGGAAGCTGTAGCTTATGGTCTTATTGACAGCGTAGTTGAAAAGAGATAGTTTTAAATGACGGGACTGTTGCTTTTCGCAACAGTCCTTTTATAAATTACATTATTATTGTTGGAGGATTTCATGGCAGGCAGAGGTATAGATGAAAAGTTGAGATGTTCATTTTGCAATAAGACACAGGATCAGGTAAAAAAGCTGATATCCGGTCCGAACGGAATTTACATTTGTGACCAGTGTGTAAGTATTTGCAGTGATATTCTTGATGAAGAATTTGAAGAAGAAGATGACGGCAATCCGGCAGAAGATATGGAAATTAATCTGTTAAAGCCAAAAGAAATAAAAGAATTTTTAGATGACTATGTTATCGGACAGGATGAGGCAAAGAAAGTACTGGCGGTAGCGGTTTATAATCATTACAAGAGAATTTTATCAGGGAAAGACGTTGATGTAGAATTACAGAAAAGTAATATTTTAATGCTGGGTCCGACAGGTTCCGGTAAGACATTTCTTGCTCAGAATCTGGCAAGACTTTTAAATGTGCCGTTTGCAATTGCAGATGCAACCACACTGACAGAGGCGGGGTATGTCGGTGAAGATGTAGAAAATATTTTATTAAAGCTGATTCAGGCAGCAGATTATGATATCGAAAAAGCACAATATGGTATTATTTATATTGATGAAATAGATAAGATTACAAAGAAATCAGAAAATGTATCCATTACAAGAGATGTATCGGGCGAAGGTGTACAGCAGGCACTTCTTAAAATTTTAGAGGGTACGGTGGCTTCCGTTCCGCCACAGGGAGGAAGAAAACACCCACAGCAGGAACTGATTCCAATTGATACAACCAATATTTTATTTATCTGCGGTGGTGCATTTGACGGTCTTGAAAAGATTATCGAATCCCGTATGGATAAGAGTTCTATCGGATTTAATGCAGATGTCCATGAAAAGATTGAAGCAGAAGTCGGTGAGATGTTCCATAAGGTACTTCCGCAGGATCTGATTAAATTCGGACTGATTCCTGAATTTGTAGGCCGTGTGCCGGTGGTTGTTGCATTGGATTCCTTAGATGAAGCTGCACTGGTAAGAATTTTAAAGGAACCGAAAAATGCGATTTTAAAGCAGTATCAGGCATTGTTCTCTTTAGATGAGGTAGAACTGGAATTTACAGACGAAGCGGTTGAAGAAGTCGCTAAAAAGAGTTTTGAAAGAAAGACGGGTGCCCGTGGCCTTCGTTCTATCTTAGAGGCAGTTATGAATGAAGTGATGTACGAAATTCCGTCAGATGATACGATTGCAAAATGTGTAATTACAAAGGATGCCGTAGATGGAACAGCAAAGCCTTTGATTGAGTACCGCTCAGAAAATGTTGCAATGTAAAAAACTAAAAGGTTAGGTTTATATGGAAATGAAAAATATAAATTTGCCATTGATTGCATTAAGAGGTATGACCGTGTTGCCGGACATGGTCATACATTTTGATATAAGCAGAAAAAAATCAATTCATGCAGTAGAAAAGGCAATGGAAAAAGACCAGAAAATCTTTCTGGCAACACAGGTTGACCCGGAAGTTTCTGACCCGGAATACGAAGATTTATATCATGTAGGTACACTGGTAAAGATTAAACAGCTCATAAAGCTGCCAAACAGCGTAGTGCGTGTTCTGGTAGAAGGTGTGAAGAAGGGTACGCTTGAAAGTGTTACGCAGGCGGATGGAATGCTTGTGGCAGAGGTTGTAGTAAATGAGCAGCCGCCGCAGGAATTAGACCCGACACTCAATAAAGCCATGCTTACGGGGTTAAGAGAACTGATTCGTCAGTACGCACTTGCCAATCCAAGGATGAGCCGTGACATTTTAAAGCAATGGCTGGGTATGAACAGTGCCAGAAAGCTGCTGGAACGGTTTACAATCGACTATCCGATGGAGTACAGGGAACGCCAGCATATGCTGGAACTGGATTCTTTGGAAGAAATGTATGAATATGCGGGCAAACTCTTGATCGAAGATACGAATGTCAGCAGAATTAAAGAAGAGCTTTCTGAAAAAGTCAAAGAAAAAGTAGATAAACACCAGAAAGAGTATATTTTAAGAGAGCAGTTAAAAGTCTTAAATGAAGAATTAGACGGCGAAGATGACGGTTCTGAAATTGAAGAATTTTGTGCTGCAGTAAAAGAACTGGAAGCAGCTGCGGAAATTAAAGAAAAAATCCGCAAGGAAATCAAGCGTTATAAAATATTAAGCCAGGGGTCAGCAGAAGCGAACGTGGAGCGCGGTTATATCGAAACGCTGCTTGAAATGCCGTGGGATAAGATGTCAGAGGATAACCGTGATTTAGATGCTGCAGCACAGGTGTTGGATGAAGATCATTATGGCATGAAAAAAATCAAAGAGCGTATTTTAGAATCGCTCGCAGTCCGTAATATTACAAGCAAGGGTGATGCACCGATTCTTTGTCTTGTAGGACCTCCGGGAACGGGAAAAACTTCAATTGCGCGTTCTGTGGCAAAAGCACTGAATAAAAAATATGTGCGTATCTGTCTGGGTGGTGTACGTGATGAAGCAGAAATCCGCGGACACAGAAAGACTTATGTCGGTGCAATGCCGGGCAGAATTATTACGGCATTTAAAGCGGCAGGCGTGAAAAATCCGCTTATGCTGTTAGATGAAATTGATAAAATCAGCAGTGATTATAAGGGCGATACGGCTTCAGCGCTGTTGGAGGTATTAGACAGCGAGCAGAACAGCCATTTCGTCGATCACTATATTGAACTGCCGACAGACCTTTCACAGGTGCTTTTTATTGCAACGGCAAATGATTTATCAACTGTCAGCAAACCGCTTTTAGACCGAATGGAGATTATCGAGGTCAGCTCATATACCAAAAATGAAAAGCTGCACATTGCAAAAGAACATTTAGTGCCAAAGCAGCTTGAGAAAAACGGACTGATGGCAAAACAGCTGAAATTTTCCGATAAGGCGCTTGAAAGCATGATTGACGGATATACAAGGGAAGCCGGTGTGCGAAGCTTAGAGCGTGAAATCGCAAAGGTATGCCGCAAGGCAGTGCGCCAGCTCTATCACGGCAACGGAGAATTGAATGAAGAAGTAAAGAGTATCCGCATTACAGATAAGAATTTAAAGGATTTCTTAGGAAAAGTAAAATTTAAGCCGGAGAATATCCATAAAAAGAATGAAGTCGGTATTGTGCGTGGGCTGGCATGGACAAGTGTCGGCGGGGATACGTTAGAAATTGAAGTCAATACAATGCCGGGTAAGGGTGAACTGATTCTCACCGGACAAATGGGTGATGTCATGCAGGAATCCGCACGGATTGCGCTGACTTATGTGCGCTCCATTACATCAGGCAGGAAGTATAAGGTCGAACAGGAATATTTTGATACACACAGTATTCATTTACATATTCCGGAAGGCGCAGTGCCAAAGGATGGTCCGTCAGCCGGTGTAACAATGACAACGGCGATGCTTTCTGCAGTGACAGGAATTCCGGTTCATGCCGATGTTGCAATGACCGGGGAAGTGACACTCCGCGGCAGAGTGCTTCCGATTGGCGGATTAAAGGAAAAACTGCTCGCGGCAAAGACGGCAGGCATGAAAAAAGTCCTTGTTCCGTCCGAAAACAGAAGTGACGTGGAAGAATTTGATGAAGAAATTACAGGCGGCATGGAGATTGTTTTTGTTTCGGAAATGAAACAGGTACTTGAGCATGCACTGGTTCCCGGGAATCAGGATAAATAGTGAAAATGTATGGCATGAGATGTCAGCAGAATGGAGAGTTGTATGGTTATCAAAAAAGTAAATCTGGATATTGTCATTGGTGTTACAAGCGCAATTCCACAAACTGAACTGCCGGAGGTGGCATTTGCGGGAAAATCCAACGTGGGAAAATCTTCACTCATTAATGCGTTGATGAACCGTAAGTCTTATGCCAGAACATCTTCACAGCCGGGTAAGACACAGACAATCAATTATTATAATATCAATGATGCAATGTTTCTGGTGGATTTACCGGGCTACGGCTATGCCAATGCCAATCAGCAGGTAAAAGCAAAATGGGGTAAAATGGTAGAAAAGTATCTGAAAGTGTCCAAACAGCTTCGTCAGGTCTTTCTGCTGATTGATATCCGTCATGACCCGTCAGCCAACGATAAAATGATGTATGACTGGATTGTTGCAAATGGATACCACCCGGTTATTATTGCAACAAAGCTGGATAAATTAAAGCGCAGCCAGATTCCAAAGCATGTTAAAGCTGTCCGCACAGGACTTGGACTTGAAAAAGATGATATATTAATTCCTGTTTCATCACAGACGAAGCAGGGAATCCCGGAGCTGTGGGAAACGATTGAGCAGTATCTATAGATTGGGTTTTCTATATGCCCCTGCTTCAACGTTAGCACTTGACTTCAGTATGGGCATATAGAAAACCCCGAGAGGGAAGCGGAAGCCCGGCAGAATAAGTATTTTTTCATTCACTTATTCTGCCGGGCTTTTATTATAAATATAGTTTTTATTTACATCAGCTTACGCATAATGAAATCGTAGATTTCCTGACTGCCTTCGCGCCATTTGGAACACATGGCGTCGGCCTGTTCTTCTAACGGGACGGCAATGTTTAACTCAATGAGGTTGGTTTTGCCTTCTTTTACGATGCAGTGTACGATGTAGTCGCCGTTTGTGGAACGGTAGTAGTCGGACAGGGTTCCGGTTTCACAGCGCAGTTCGTATTTATTTTCAATCAGATAGACATCGATTTCTTCACGGATTGCATTGGATATTTTGTTGCTGAAAAAGGAAATGGTGTCTTTTCCGGAAGATGTCAGCCGGTACTGGGTGCTGCTTCGGTATGTCAGGACATTAACAAAGCCATCATCTGCAAGGGAGCTTAAAACTTCCTGCAGTGTAAAATAGGTTGTATATTGTTTGTCCAGCATAAAATCAGCAATCTGGCTGTTGGAAAGTGGGAAATTCACTTTACTTAACATATATAAAACCATCAATTTGTATAAAGTAGTTGCTTCTGTATTCATTGATATAACCGTCCTTGACAAATGTTATTCTCTTTAAAATACCGGTTCATCCGGTTCATTACCTGTTTTTTGTTGGCACTCCATAAAGGAGCTTTCAGCAGTTTTTTTGCACCGTCACCCGTCAGCCGGTGAATTACCATATTCGGCGGAAGAATCTCTAAAATTTTCCCAAGGCAATCAAGATATTCGTCTTCCGTCATGACGGTAAAAAGCTTTTCTTCATAATCGCGTGCAAGGTCTGTGCCGGAAAGAACATGTAACAGCTGGAGTTTAATGCCGGAGGCTCCGCTGTGTCCGATATAATCTGCGGTCTGTAACATCATTTCCTGCGATTCAGAGGGCAGTCCGAGAATCATATGCACAATTGTTTCAATTCCGGCATCAGACAGCATTTTCATGGCATCATCAAATACAGAAAGACTGTAGCCGCGGCGGATATAGCGGGCGCTGCTTTCATGGATTGTCTGAAGTCCCAGTTCAACCCAGACCGGTTTTATGGCATTTAATTCAGAAAGCAGTGTAACAATCGCTGGTGTAATGCAGTCCGGTCTTGTTGCAATAGAAAGAATCCGGACGTCATCGTGCCGGATTGCTTCGGTAAAAATCTGTCTTAAATAATCGGCCGGTGCATACGTATTGGTGTATGACTGAAAATAAGCGATATACTGACCGCCGTTATATTTACGGCTGATAAGTGCTTTTTCGGCTTCAATCTGTGCAGCAATGCCTGGAATTTTAGTATGCTGCGGTGTCACAATGCCTCCGGCAAGTAAAGAGGCACTGTTTCCAATCAGTGCCTCTCCTGAAAAATCACCGGAACCGCCTGCACTGCAAAAAATACAGCCACGTGTGTCAATCCGTCCGTCACGGTTGGGACAGGTCATGCCGCCGCTTAAAGAAAGCTTGTACATTTTACAGCCATACGTTTCCTTTAAATATTCGCTTAGTGAATAGTAGTAAGGTTTCATGGACTATCTGGTAATATGGTCTTTTACAGCCTGACTTACGACATCAGCAACGCGTTCATCAAAAGCTTCCGGTAAAATGTTGACATCGCTGACTTCATCCTCAGGAACTAAATTAGCAATGGCAAGTGCAGCAGCCAGCTTCATTTCCTCGGTAATCTGTGTTGCACGGCCTTCGAGTGCGCCTTTAAAGATACCCGGAAATGCGATAACGTTGTTGACCTGGTTCGGAAAGTCAGAACGGCCTGTACCGACCACTTTTGCACCTGCAGCCTTTGCAACGTCCGGCATAATTTCAGGAACCGGATTTGCCATGGCAAAGATAATCGCATCTTTGTTCATGGACTGAACCATTTCAGGAGTTACAATATTCGGAGCGGAAACACCGACAAAAATATCAGCACCCTTTAAAGCATCCGCCAGTGAACCGGTCTTATGTTCAAGATTCGTAACATCCATCATGGATTCCTGCATCCAGTTTAAACCTTCGCTTCCTTTAGAAAGGATACCGGACTTGTCGCACATGGTAACATGCTTAAATCCATATGTAAGGAGCAGCTTTGTAATGGCAACGCCGGCAGAACCGGCACCGTTTACAACAACCTGACAGTCTTCTTTTGTCTTTCCTGTAACCTTTAAACCATTGATAATACCGGCAAGTACAACAATTGCGGTACCGTGCTGGTCATCGTGGAAAACAGGAATGTCTAAGAGTTCCTTTAAACGGGACTCGATTTCAAAGCATCGCGGCGCGGAAATATCTTCAAGATTAATTCCGCCAAAGGCAGGTGCAATATTGACAACAGTCTTGATAATTTCCTCTGTATCCTGTGTGTCCAGACAAATCGGCACAGCATTGACACCGCCGAAGGATTTGAAAAGAACAGCCTTTCCTTCCATAACAGGCATGGCTGCGTGAGCGCCGATGTTGCCCAGTCCTAAAACAGCACTGCCGTCTGATACAACGGCAACAGTGTTTGCCTTAATGGTGTACTTGTAAGCTGCTTCCTTATCCTTTGCGATGACCTTACATGGTTCAGCAACACCCGGAGTATAAGCTAACGCAAGGTCTTCCCTTGTTGCAATATCCATCTTTGGTGTTGTTTCAAATTTTCCGTTCCATTCCTCATGAAGCTGTAAAGCCTTTTCTGCATTTGTCATTATAAATAATACCTGCCTTTCTTAAAAATCCAAAGATACTTTAAATCATACCATATACAAAATCTGACGGCAATATATTTTTAGAAAAAGAAAGGTTTGAAATTATGACAAAAAGGTGTATAATAGAGAAACAGTAATGAGATTTTCATAAGTGGTGCTGATTCAGTAACCGGATTCCCTGTTTATATTTGTTATATTTATTTATAGGAATGGAATTTATTTTAGGAGAGTATTAAGATATGAGAGAAAAACTTCAGACATTATCTTTAGTTGTATTACGTGAGTTTGCAAAGGATAAAAAAATCAAAGGAATTACAGCGATGCGCAAGGCAGAGCTGATTGATGCAATTATTGAAGCTTCAGGTGGAGAAGAAGCACAGGCAGAAGCATCGGAAAAACAGAATACCGAAGCACAGAGTACACAAAGACAGGAAGAACACCAGGAGGTTCAAAGTACGGCAGCACCGGCAGCACGTACCGGAAGAAGTGAAGAAACACCGCGTTACACAAGAAACGATAATGCACAGAGAAGCAATGAGCGTCCGCATTATGAAGAACGCCGTGAATACCGCCACTATGAAGGCAGACAGGATTATAAAAACGACAGAACGGAATACAGGAATGACCGTCAGGACTACAGAAGTGATATGAAATCCGATGAACCCGATGCAAACGGAATCCTTGAAGTCCTCGCAGAGGGATATGGATTTATCCGCTGTGAGAATTTCCTGCCGGGTGAAAATGATGTGTATGTATCGCCGACACAGATCCGCCGCTTTAATTTAAAGACAGGTGATATTATCAAAGGACCGAAGCGTATCCGTACACAGAATGAAAAATTTTCAGCGCTTTTATATCTTGAGTCTGTCAACGGATTAGATCCGATGCTTGCAACCAAAAGACCGGCATTTGAAAAACTGACACCGATTTTCCCGAATGAGAGAATTCATTTAGAGAAAAATACAAATACCGTGGCAATGCGCATGGTAGATTTGATTTCTCCGATTGGCAAGGGACAGCGAGGCATGATTGTATCACAGCCAAAGTCCGGTAAGACAACCCTGTTAAAGCAGATTGCGACAGCCGTAACCAAGAACAACCCGGAAATGCACCTGATGATTCTGTTAATTGATGAACGTCCGGAAGAAGTTACGGATATTAAAGAGTCCATTACAGGGGATAATGTGGAAGTTATTTATTCTACATTTGATGAACTACCGGAACGTCACAGACGTGTATCTGAAATGGTTATCGAGCGTGCAAAGCGTCTGGTGGAGCAGAAACAGGATGTTATTATTTTATTAGACAGTATTACAAGACTGGCAAGAGCCTATAATCTTACTGTACAGGCAAGCGGACGAACTTTATCCGGTGGTCTGGACCCGGCGGCACTGCATATGCCAAAGCGTTTCTTTGGTGCGGCAAGAAATATGAGAGAAGGCGGAAGCCTTACCATTCTGGCAACGGCATTGGTTGAAACGGGCAGTAAGATGGATGATGTTGTATTTGAAGAATTTAAGGGAACGGGTAACATGGAACTGGTACTTGACAGAAAGCTGTCTGAAAAGAGAGTGTTCCCGGCGATTGATATTGCAAAGTCCAGTACACGACGTGAAGATTTGCTGTTAAGCCGCGAAGAACAGGAAGCGGTAGATATTATGCGGAAGGCGTTAAACGGACTAAAGACAGATGAAGCAGCAGAACGCATATTAGACTTATTTGCAAAGACAAGAAATAATGCAGAATTTGTACAGACCGTCCGCAAGAACCGTTATATATAGAAACCGGAGGTTTATGAAAGGACGGACCGGTCTGTTAAAATCAGAAAAAAAATTTTAAAAATAATGCTTGCATTCATAATATCCTTATGATACAATAAGAAAGCTGTTTATCACAGATAAAGAGATCACTTTGTGAGATTCGTCTCACAATGACAATACTTATTTAAATATTAAAGAGGTGAAAATCATGAGAGAAGGAATCCATCCAGAGTACCATCAGGCAAAGGTTGTTTGCAACTGTGGTAATGAATTTGTTACAGGTTCAACAAAGGAAGAAATCCATGTTGAAATTTGCTCAAAGTGCCATCCTTTCTATACAGGACAGCAGAAGGCATCATCTGTTCGCGGACGTATTGATAAGTTCAACAAGAAGTACGGCGTACAGAACAATTAATCAGAACATAAGGTTGAGGTTGACCAGACCTCAACTTTTTTGTTATTATGGTAAAAAATATGCTTAGAGGTGTGCGATGAAACCATCAGGAATCGGCGGACAGGCTGTTATTGAAGGAATTATGATGCGCAATAAGGATCAGTATTCCATTGCAGTCCGTAAGCCAGATAATGAAATAGAAGTAACAGTCAGAGATTGTAATCAGCTGCAAAAGAAACATCCGTGGCTGAATTATCCGATAATCCGGGGAGTATACAGCTTTGTGGATTCTTTAGTAACGGGAATTTCCACAATCAATTATTCGGCTTCGTTTTATGATGATCCGGCAGAGCAGAAGAGTACAAAAGCCGATGAAATCGGAAGGGCTGTTTTTAAAGATAAATTAGAAGCGGTTTTAATGGCGTTTACGGTTATTTTATCTGTTGTATTTGCAGTAGGACTGTTTATGCTCATTCCGTATTTTGTATCCAGACTGCTGACACCTTATGTTTCTTCTCAATTTTTGTTGAATTTTATAGAAGGTCTTGTGAGAGTTGTCTTATTTATTTTATACATACTGGCAATTTCACAGATGAAGGATATTAAAAGAACATTTATGTACCACGGTGCAGAGCATAAGTGTATCAACTGCATTGAGCATGGCGCAAGACTGACACCGGAAAATGTAAAAAACAGCTCGCGTTATCACAAGCGCTGCGGAACAAGCTTTTTGTTTCTGGTGATGTTTGTCAGTGTGATATTTTTTATATTTATCAGAATCGAAAATACGGCGGTGCAGCTCGTTATAAGAATCCTGCTGATTCCGGTCATTGCGGGTGTTTCATATGAATTAATCCGCTGGGCGGGCAGAAGCGAAAATGTATTTATCACAGCACTCAGCAAGCCGGGGCTGTGGCTTCAGAAGCTCACGACCAAAGAACCGGATATGGATATGATTGAAGTGGCGATTAAAGCAGTAGAAGAAGTCTTTGACTGGGAAGCATTTTTACTGGATTATTATAAGGATACCGAACAGCCGGTAGCGGAAATGGCAGCCAACGAAGCTTCTCTTGCGATTACATCGACCATTACGACAGGTGCGGATCGGAATACACGTTCCTTAAATCCGGATGAAGTTGTACAGGAAAATACACAGCAGACGACACAGCCTGAAAAAGAATATATTGCACCGGATGATACGGATATATTAGAAGGCGGTCAGATTACGGACGCAGAGGGTGCAAAAGAGCAGGAAAAGAATCCGGACAGCACTGAAAATTCAGAACAGCAGTCCGAAACCGGCAGTCCGGCAGAAAATAAAGAAAAGTCTGAGCCGGAAAGTGAAAATGCAGATATAAAACAGCAGTCAGAATCACAGGAATCAGAAGCCGGAGAAGATGATGAGGACGATGATGAACTGCCGGAGGGCTTTGAAATTATAGAAGACCCGCAGGAATCTGTGGACACGGCAGCACAGCAGGCATCCGAAAGTAATCTGTCAGTAGAAAGCGATAAGGGGCTTGAAGAAGGCGACGGCTTTGAATTTATCGAGGATGAAGAAGACGAAGATTACGCAGAGGAACTTCCTCTTTTCAAAGAGAGAGTGGATAAAAAGTGATGTGCAGGGATATGATGATACAGGAAAATCTGACCATATCCGGCGCGGTGCGTGAGGGTGCAAAAAGACTGAAACAGTGCGGCATTGAAAATGCAGACTACGACAGCTATGCCCTGTTGTCTGAAATCAACGGCATGGACAGGACATATTATCTGATGAATGGATCAAAGCTGCTTACCCGTGTAGAACAGGAACGTTTTTTTGACTATATTGAACGTAGAAGCAGTCATGAGCCGTTGCAGCACATTTTAGGCAGGGCATTTTTTTACGGACATGAATTTAAGGTCAGTCCCGATGTACTGATTCCAAGACCGGATACGGAAGTGCTTGTGGAGCAGGTGTTAAAGGTCTGTACGGACGGTATGACAGTTGTAGATATGTGTACCGGTTCAGGATGCATTCTGCTGTCTGTTGCACTGGAACGAAAGCTTTCAAAGGGTATCGGTGTGGATATTTCCGGGAAGGCACTTGCGGTTGCAAAGGCTAATCAAGAAGCCCTTGCACCGGAAAATGTGACACTGATTCAGAGCGATTTATTTGAAAACGCAGGAAAGTATCTTATGGAACAGTCTGTGGATATTGTGGTTTCCAATCCGCCGTATATCTGTACAGAGGTGATTGACAGTTTATCGGAGGAAGTGCGCCTGCATGACCCGGTGCTGGCATTGGACGGACATGAGGACGGATTATATTTTTACAGAAAGATTACAAAGCAGGCGAAAAGCTTTTTAAAGCCCGGCGGCCGGCTGTTTTATGAAATCGGTTATGACCAGTCTGCGGCAGTCGAAGCACTGCTTTGTAAAGAAGGCTATACACAGGTGTCAACCGTAAAAGATTTGGCGGGACTTGACAGAGTCGTTATGGGCAGATTATAAATAAAGAAAGACAGAGAACCGGAAAGAAAGGATAAAATAGATTATGGATATGTTTGACAGATTGGAAGATACCGTAAACCGTTATGAGGATATTACGGCAGAACTGGGAAATCCGGATGTGGTTAATGACCAGAACCGTTTTAGAAAGCTGATGAAAGAGCAGAGCAGTCTGGCTCCGTTAATTGCTACGTATACAGAATACAAAAACTGTAAGCAGACAATTGAAGACAGTTTACAGCTTTTAGATGAAGAATCCGATGAAGAATTAAAGGAACTGGCAAAAGAAGAATTAAATGAAGCGAAAAAACGCGTAGAAGAACTGGAAAATGAAATTAAAATTTTACTTCTGCCAAAGGATCCGAATGATGACAAGGATATTATCGTTGAAATCCGTGCGGGTGCGGGCGGTGATGAAGCGGCACTTTTTGCGGCAGAGCTGTTCCGTATGTATACCCATTATGTAGAATCAAAGGGCTGGAAGGTCGAAGTTGTTAACGCGGATGAAACAGGCATTGGTGGTATGAAGGAAATCGAATTCATGGTAAAGGGACAGGGTGCATACTCTGTTTTAAAATATGAAAGCGGTGTACACCGTGTACAGCGTGTGCCGGAAACAGAATCCGGCGGACGTATCCATACTTCTACGGCTTCGGTTGCAGTTATGCCGGAAGCAGAAGAAGTAGATATCCAGATTGATGAAAAAGATATCCGTATCGATGTTATGCGTGCTTCCGGAAACGGCGGACAGTGTGTCAATACAACGGATTCCGCTGTACGACTGACCCACTATCCGACAGGCATTGTTATTTATTCACAGACAGAAAAGTCACAGATTCAGAATAAAGAAAAGGCATTCGCTCTCCTGCGTGCAAAACTCTATGATTTAGAGATTCAGAAGGCACATGATGCGGAAGCAGATGCGAGAAGAAGCCAGATTGGTACAGGTGACCGTTCTGAAAAGATTCGTACTTACAACTTCCCACAGGGACGTGTAACCGACCACAGAATCGGTCTGACGCTGTATAAGCTGGACAAGATTATGGACGGCGATATCCAGGAAATCATCGATGCCTGCATCGCGGCAGACCAGGCAGCCAAATTGGCGAAAATGGGTGATGAATAAAACTGAAATTTATATACTATAAAACGGCGTGAGACATCTGTCCCACGCTGTTTTTCTCGTTTCTGCCGAAAAATAGACACATGCCAACTGCACAGCGGATAAAGGATACGATAAGATGACACCATAACTACCAGATATTTACACAGGCAAAAGGAGGAAATTTTATGGTGAGAATATTAAAAAAGTTCAATCGGAAATCCACCCGGAGAAGTAGAAGTAAGGCAGCAGCGATAGCCCTTACAACGGTAATGGCATTGTCGGCAGCGGTCGTATTTACCGTACCGAAGGCAGAGGCGGCAAACGGTCCGTGTGATGAAGGGGACTGGGCGTATGCCTATATTGCAGTGGGTAACAGCGAAACCAAAGACAACATATTTTCATCGCAGGGAAGCAACGCAATTGACGGGGTATCCTACGATAAGGCAAGCAACACATTAACTTTGAACCAGTACAAAAATGCAGACAATTATATTGCAACCAACATGATGGGGGATGATTTTAAAATCCGCCTGATAGGTGAAAATGAAATAAGCAGTATTGTCGCATATGGCGATGCGTGGGGCGGATCTGTTACAATCTGCGGGGACGGTTCGCTTACGGTAAACCAAAAAAAACAGGAAGACTACGGTGTGCGCCTTTATGCAGAGGGAACGGCGTCCGTGCTTTCCGTGGAAAATACCTGTAATGTGACGATTTATGCAGGGCAGTCAGGAAAGGTGCTTTATACCGCAGGGAATCTTACGGATAGCGTGATAAAGGATAACGGGACATTGCAGGAAACACCGCAGTATCAGATTTCACATCCGCTGGATATTGCAAGAATTTATGCAAAGTATTATACGTATGACCCGTCAACAACCAATGTAGTTTATACCAACGGAGATTCTTCATATTACACTTTAACCTATTCATTAAATGAGAATGACGAAATTACGGCATATAACCTGTATCAGCTCACGAAAAAAGAAGCGCTCGGTGACATTTATTATGCGGTAAAGATAGGAAGCTATGACACAATGCCGGAAGGTTACACGCAGACTGTTTTAGACACAGACATCTCATATTATGATGCGGCATGGGGCAGTGGAGGAACAAGTAATTTAGTGATCAATACGGCAACAAATGAAAAGTATGCAATGGTATATGACTATGATTCTGAAACCGGAAGTTCTGTTTACAGAATCTGCGCATTGAATGATTTCTTAGGAATGGATGAACAGGGAAGAGATGAAGTATGGCTGGTTGATTATGACAATCCCGTGTCTGTTATACCGGCGGCATCAATGGGGCAAGACGAACAGCTTCCTGACGGTTTCAAGTATGATGGAGAGGAACAGGAAAATGTTTTTAATATCGAAGTGTCTGCGGATAAACTGACATTTACGGCAAAGACAGATGTCGGTGATAATGAAAATCCGGCTCAGGATGAAAATAAAAATGGACTGCAACAGTCAGCAGATGGTAACTGGTATTATTACACAAATAACAATATTGATTACAATTATAACGGTTTAGCAGCAAATGAATATGGCTGGTGGAAGATAACCAATGGAACAGTAGATTTCAACTATACAGGAATGGCAGCAAATGAGTATGGCTGGTGGTATGTAAGCAATGGAACAATTGACTTTGGTTATACCGGAATGGCAGTAAATGAATACGGCTGGTGGTACATGACGAATGGAGCACTGGATTTTAACTATACCGGAATGGCAGTAAACGAATACGGCTGGTGGTACATAATCAACGGAGCATTGGATTTTAACTATACCGGAATGGCAGTGAACGAATACGGCTGGTGGTACATGACGAATGGAGCACTGGATTTTAACTATACCGGAATGGCAGTAAATGAATACGGCTGGTGGTACATGACGAATGGAGCACTGGATACTAACTATACCGGAATGGCAGTAAATGAATACGGCTGGTGGTACATGACCAACGGAGCATTGGATTTTAACTATACCGGAATGGCAGTAAACGAATACGGCTGGTGGTACATGACGAATGGAGCGTTGGATTTGAATTATACCGGATTAGCAGTAAATGAATATGGCTGGTGGTATATGACCAACGGAACAGTAGACTTTACGTATAACGGTCTGGCTGAGAATGAATATGGTGTCTGGAATGTAGTAAATGGACACGTAGAAGTTTAAAATGATATGATATCAGGGTCAAAAGGTCTAAACCCACATGAGCTTGCTCATAGGTGGGTGAATGACCTTGTGACCTGCCCAAATATGAGCATAAAAGTGGGCTTTTGTTCCACACCATTTTTTTGCGTTTCATGAAATAAACACAAATCAATCATTTTTTCATCACATTCCGTTGATATATTCATACCAATGAATCGCAGGAAGCTGCGGAAAATCAACAGAAGAAAGAATATCGGGACAGTGATAATCCGGTAGATGAGGAAATGAAGATGAAAAAGAAAATCAGTGCAAAAATACTGGTACTGGCAGGCATTTTATTTGCCGCCGGCATTGCAAGCGTATTGTTAGGCTTTTTATTTATCCACAGCATGAATAAGAAAAGCCAGAAAATTTCCAATGAGTGTATGGAAGCCGTTACTTTAATGGCGGACACTTCGACCTCTATTGAAAAAGTGCAGAAATACGCAAACAGTTCGGCGGCATTCAGAATGCAGAAGCAGATGGAAAAAAATAACGCTGACGGTACATCAGACAGTACACAGAACGCATCAGATGCCATGCCGCAGGCAGAAAATATGCAGTCGGAAAATGCACAGTCTGAGAGCGGACAGTCAGAAAACATGCAGATGATGCAGGGTGACAGCCAGCAGGGCACGCAGGATACCACGGGCATGTCAAATCAGCAGAACACCGTATCAGGCGGTTCAGGCGCGCAGGCGGCGGGAAATGCGACAGATAATGCTTCGGATATGAAGACCAATATGGAAAATGAAATCCAGAATCTGACGGCATCTTTTGAAGCCTTAGAAACAGCGGTGAAAGCATTCGGTAATGCAGAAGTGTTAGCCGGTCTGGAAGAATATGAAAGCGTATATGAAGAATACAGCACTAAAATCCAGTCCGTATTAAGCAGTGACAGCAACAGCATGGATGATTATTTTGAACTGACAGCAGAGGGTGACGACAGTATTACTTCAAGACTTGAAACAGCGGCAGATAATCTCAATACATTAATCAGTGCACAGGTCAGTGAAGCATCAAGCCAGTTAAATGAGCAGTACAGCCAGTCTATTATGGTATATGCGGTCATTCTGGCAATCATGTTGGTCATCGGCGCAGCCATTATCGTGATGATTATGTTTATTATCAAGCCGTTAAAGTCAGCAAACCGCCAGCTGAATGATATTATCAAAAATATTGAAGAAAGTAATGGTGATTTAACGGCGAGAATTGAAGTGAAATCCGAAGATGAAATCGGGGAACTGGTTGACGGAATCAATTCATTTATCGAAAAGCTACAGCTGATTATGAAAGATATTAAAAGTAAATCCGATGCCCTACAGGAAGCTTCCGCAAATATGAACGGTCAGATTACGGCAGTCAATGACAATGCAGGCAGTGTATCCGCCGTTATGGAAGAAATGGCAGCGAGCATGCAGGAAATCTCGGCAACGGCAGAACAGCTCAGCGCAGGGTCAGACAACATTTTCCATGCAATTGTGAATGTAACGGACCAGATTACAGAGGGAAATGAAATTACTGCCCGGATTCAGAAAAAATCTGTGCGCTACCGTGAAGATACCGAGCAGGGAAGACAAAGCACAAACGATATGGTAGCACAGATTAAAGACGGTTTAAACCAGTCGATTGAAAACAGTAAGCAGGTGGCACGGATTCAGGAACTGACAGAAGACATTTTAAGCATTTCATCACAGACCAATATGCTGGCACTCAATGCTTCGATTGAAGCAGCAAGAGCCGGAGATGCCGGGAAAGGATTTGCAGTTGTTGCAGAAGAAATCAGGGAACTGGCAGAGGACAGCAGAAAGATTGCTAACAGTATTCAGGAAATCAGTCTGGTAGTAATTGACAGTGTAAAAGATCTGACAGGCAATTCAGGAAAACTGCTTGCTTATGTCGATGAAAGTATTCTGGCAGACTATGAAAAATTTGCAGCGATTACCAATGAATACCGTGATGATGCGGCAAAGGTCAACGATATTCTGGAAAATTTTGCGGTAAATGCAGAAACACTCAAAAATACCATGGCAGAAATGAATTCGGGTATCAGTGACATTTCAACGACGATTGACGAAAGCAGTCAGGGTGTCAATGATGCGGCAGACAGCGTCGGCGGTATTGTGGATTCTATCAATGATATTGAAAAAGATGCTGCAAAAAATACGGAAATCGGACAGAAGCTTCAGAATTATGTCGAAGTGTTTAAAAAGTTCTAACGATTCAATATGAAAGCTTAGACTGTCAAATGGGGCGTGTGACTCCTTAAACGAAGAAATTAGAACCACCGGTAAGGCGGCAAAAAAGAGTGAGTATATTAAAACGTATTCACTCTTTTTTTATTGTCAGTGGCAAAGCAATATGATATAATTTTTAATTATAAGAAAAATTGTGTGAAAATATAGACAAAAAGGAAAGTATATGAAAAAAACATTGTCGGCGCTTATTAAAATCAGTTTTGCATTGGGCTGTGAAAATGATTTTGACACATTGTTTGCAAAAAAAGGCTATTCATCCATTCAGGAGGGTATTAATGAACAATTATAAAAGTTTACAGGTGTGGATGAACGATAAAAAAGTAGGTACGTTGGCAATGGCGGCAGGATATTCAGGAAATTGTAAATGAAGAACTAAAAGAATATATTTAAAATGCAGGGCACAGAAAAGGAGAACAAACATGATGAATCCGGCAGCAATGATGAAATTAATGAATGCAAAAAATAAATTTACGGCAAACCATCCGAAATTTGCAGCGTTTTTAAAGGCAGTTTTTTCAAGAGGAATCGAAGAAGGAACGGTGATTGAAATAACCGTGCAAAGACCGGGCGAATCACCGATAACATCGAATATTAAGGTGAAGGACAGCGATTTGGAACTGCTCCAGAGCTTAAAAGATATGGGAAACTAATTTAAAGCAGGAAATTAAAGGCAAAAAGATAAAGGATAAAAAGGGGGAGAAAAAATGGCAGTCATTGGCATTGATTTGGGAACAACAAACAGTCTGGCGGGCGTCTGGCAGGACGGAAAAGTAGTGCTGATTCCGAATGCATTTGGAGAGTATCTTACACCATCCGTTGTCGGCATCGGAAAAAATCAAGAGGTATTTGTGGGCAGTGTGGCAAAAGAAATGCTTGCAACACAGCCGTATGATACGTTCCGTGAATTTAAAAGAAATATGGGCACAAATTTTCTGTACGGAAACGGCAGAAAAAAATACCGTGCAGAAGAACTTTCGGCATTTGTATTAAGAAGATTAAAAGAAGATGCGGAAAAGTTTCTGGGCGAAGAAGTGACGGAAGCGGTTATCAGTGTGCCGGCGTATTTTGACGATAATAAGCGCAATGCCACAAAAAATGCAGGCAGACTTGCAGGATTAAAGGTAGAACGTCTGATTAATGAGCCGTCAGCGGTGGCATTAAAGCATCATACGGCAGAAAAAGGCGCAGAAAGCTTTATCGTGTTCGATTTCGGCGGCGGTACGTTAGATGTATCTTTGGTGGAAGCATTTGACAATGTCGTGGAAATACAGGCAGTTGCCGGAGATAATTATTTAGGCGGAAAAGATTTTAATGAAATCATTGCGCAGGATTTTTATGAGCAGAATCAGATTTCAGAAGCATATTTAACGAAAAATGAGCAGGAAAATGTTTTAAAAGAGGCAGAGGCAGTAAAAAAAGAACTGACCGATAAAAATGAAGCAGAGCGGCAGGTGTATATTAAAGGCGAAGCCTATACGCTGAAAATGACCAATCAGAGGCTGATCCATCTTTCAGCGGAGCTGTTTTCAAGAATGGCAAAACCAATCGCAAAGGTCATCAATATGGTGGGAATCGAATTAGAGGAACTCGACAAAGTCATATTGGTCGGTGGATCGTCCAAAATGCCCGTGGTACAGCAGTATATTAAAGGACTGCTTGGCGACAAAGTGCCTGTGGTACTGGAGGAAAATCCCGATGAGAGTGTAGCATACGGTGTCGGCATGGCAGCGGCGATTAAAGAACGCACCGGTGATATTAAAGATATGCTTTTAACGGATATCTGCCCGTTTTCGCTCGGTACGGAACTCTATGACGGCAGTTTTTCGCCGGTTATTGAGAAAAATGAAACACTGCCCTGCAAGCGGACGATGTATTACACAACGGTCCGTAACAATCAGATAACCATGAACTTTCCGATTTATCAGGGAGAAAATATAAAGGCATCGGACAATTTAAAAATTGGGGAAATAAACTTAAAAAGACTGCCGAAAGCACCGGAAGGAGAACAGGTTGTCAAGGTGACGTTTATTTATGACATCAATGGCATTTTAGATGTCAATATAGAGTCATCCGTTGAAAAAGTCCATAAAGTCATCGTCAATAAGCAAATCGGACTGTCGGAAAAAGAACTGGAAAAACGGGTGGAGCAGTTAGAAAAAATGCCGTTACACCCGTGGGAAAAAGAGGAGAACCGTCTGTTATTTGAAAAGGCGGAAAGACTGTATGAGCAGACGACACCAAAGAACCGTCAGGTTATTCAGGAGTGCCTGCGGTATTTTAAGGAACTTCTGATAAACACAAAAGGCAGAAAAGTACGGCAGGAATATGTACGCATTATGGCGATATTGGACTATATAGAGCAGAATCAGGTCGATTTCGGACCGTATGATGAAACGTTCTGGCAGAAAGAAGAGGAAGATACCGATGAATAAATCTATATGGGAATGGCTCGAAATTGAGCCGACAGGAGAAATTTCAGAGATTAGGGCGGCGTATGCCCGTCAGGTAAAAAAGTATCATCCTGAGGATACACCCGAAGAATTTGAGCAGCTTCAAAAAGCTTATAAAAGTGCGCTCAGACAGGCAAGAGCGGCAAAGCGGATGGAAACGGTGCCGCAGTCGGTACAGGAATCCCAAAAGTCCGGCAGTGGTTTTGAAAAACGGGATATGCCGGGATTTTTTGAAAATGCGGGAATGACAGAAGAACCGAATGTGCCGTCATGGGAAAATACAGGCAGTATGTCCGGTGTTACATCAGAACCGGGAACAACACCGGATTTGGAAATTGCCGGTACGCCGGATGAAGTTGAATCTGAAATTGTATCTGATTCTGAATATGATTTTGCGGAAGTCGGAAAGGACGAACCGGAGCAGCAGTGCTTAAAAGAGATTGAATATATCATTATGAATCCGTATCTGAGAAACACGGAGGAAGCATGGAATATATTTTTTAACCGGGAACGGTATAGACAACTGTTTAAACAGCAGGAATTCTGCGAAAAAATGCAGGACAGAATCTGCCGGATGTGGGGGCTGCAAAGAAAAACACTGTTTCTTATTGAACAGCAGTTTAAAGCAGAAGGCTATGAGCAACTGATAGAGAAAAAAGAGTGGAAGCAGAAAAAATCTTTTATAAGAAATTTACACATTATTTCCTATAAAAACAAAAAGACACAGAAACAAAAAAATTTAAACAAGCTGCTGGAGAACCAGACAAACGGGTTAGAAGATTATATGGATCTGTATATGAATTATACGTCTCAGAGCTACGGTGCGGTATACGAAGAATACCGGATTAACCGGTGCCAGTTTAAGCAGATGCTCATTTCCATAATAATATTGATTTTATTTATGATAATAGGTATCTGTGCGAACCGGTCCGTACAGAAAAGTGCAGCCCAAAAAAGGCAGGAACAGCAGCAGGAGCGTTACGTTGACGGGCTTAAAAAATCCGTAAAAGTACAAAAAAGTAACCAATAGAATAGATAAAAATATTATAAAAAATATAAAAAATGCACAAAAAACGTCGAAATTTTTCGGCGTTTTTTTTGGATTAAAAAGTTGCATTTTATCGAAAGATGGCTATAATAATGATTAAGAGATCAGTACTGTGAACAATAGAATATTTAAAGTAAGGAGGGAAAAGCTATGATTAGTTTTTTCATTTGTCTGCTTCTTTTAATCGGCGGTTATATTGTCTATGGTAAGGTTGTAGAGAATACGTTTGCACCGGATGACAGAGAAACTCCTGCGGTAAAGATTAACGATGGTGTTGATTATGTAGTAATGCCGCAGTGGAAACTGTTTCTGGTACAGCTCCTCAATATTGCAGGCTTAGGACCAATCTTTGGTGCGATGCAGGGTGCTTTATGGGGACCGGTTGTATTCTTATGGATTACTTTCGGTACAATATTTGCCGGCGGTGTACATGATTATTTTTCAGGAATGCTTTCAGAAAGAAACGAAGGTGCTTCTATTTCAGAAGTCTGCGGTATCTATCTGGGCGGATTCATGAAGAATGTTATGAGAATCTTCAGTGTGGTTTTACTCGTTATGGTAGGTACCGTATTCGCAGTAGGACCGGCCGGATTAATTGTTACATTATTTAAGAACGGCAATGTATCAGGAATTGTTGCAAGTACAGAATTCTGGCTGTGGATTATTCTTGCATACTATTTCATTGCCACATTTATTTCAATTGATAAGATTATCGGACGTATTTATCCGGTATTCGGTATCTGCTTAATCATCATGGCATTAGGTGTTATTATTGGTGTCTTTACACATTCAGATTATCAGATTCCTGAAATCTGGTCACACTTTACCAATATGCACCCGAAGGGAACACCAATCTGGAGCGTTATGTTTATCACCGTAGCGTGTGGTGCGATTTCCGGTTTCCATGCAACACAGTCACCACTGATGGCGCGTTGTATGAAGTCTGAAAAGCAGGGACATTTCGTATTCTATGGTGCGATGGTTGCAGAAGGTGTTATCGCATTAATCTGGGCAGCAGCAGGTTGTTCAATCTATGCAGTAACAGATGGCTTAAGTACTGGTTTAAGTGCCATTCTTGCAAATGGACAGTCCGCAGCAATTTACGATGTATGCTCTAAGACAATGGGCGGTGTCGGTGTTGCCCTTGCAATGATTGGTGTTATTGTATGCCCGATTACATCAGGTGATACAGCATTCAGAAGTGCAAGACTGGTTCTTGCAGACTGGTTTAAGGTTGACCAGTCTAAGTTTACAAAACGACTGATCTTATGTGTACCGCTTTTAGCAGTTGGTGCAGTTGTCGGACATCTGGATTATACAATCGTTTGGAGATATTTCAGCTGGACAAACCAGACACTCGCTATGATTGTATTGTGGACAGCAAGTATGTTCTTATTCAGAGAAAAGAAGAATTACTGGATTACCGTAGTACCGGCAACCTTTATGAGTGCCGTATCTATGACCTATTTCTTCTATGCACCGGAGTGCTTGAACCTCGGTACAACAGTAGCTTACCCGGCAGGTATCATTTTAGCAATTGTATTCTTTGGCATCTTCATGTATGCAACAAAGAAACAGCCAAAAGAAGCTGCATAACAGTAGGCGTTTAGAAAATCTGTAAATGCATTTTACAGAGGTACATAAAAGATAAAATAATTTAGATTAAAGGGGATGCCACATGAAAATAGTTGAAAGCAGACGATGTTTCGTGTGGCTCCCCGTCTTTATTCTTTGGTGAAATAATAGAAAGAATAGAAAGGACACACCAAAGAAACAATGACTGAAGGAAGGGGCTGGTTGTATGTTGTGGAAACCACGTTGTTTAGGAAAAGAATCGCTTGAAAAGGAAGAATTGGCGCAGGATAAAAAGCATTGTAGAAAGTTTGGACCATGCGGAGTGGGAGAAAAAGCGATTTATCTGAACAGTTTTTATTTTGAGAGAAGATATTACATTCCGCTCACTTCCGTAAAAAGAGTATTTAAAAGAGTTGCGATGAGCAAAGGCGGATTCACAGGAAAGGGATTATTTGCAACGATTCCGTATCTGGTTGTGGAATATGACAATGGCGAAGAAAAGCAGTGCAATTTCAAATTTGAAGAAAATGTCGATTCTTTATTAGCCTATTTAAAACAGACACATCCTGAAATCCGGCTTCACAGCGCAGAAGCGGAAAAAAGACTGAAAGAAAAAGAACGTCTTGCAGCAAAGAAAAAAGCAAAGGTTCTGACAAAAGAAGCACAGGAGAATATTGCCGTATTAGAGAATTGTATGCAGTATCTGAATAAGAATGAAGAATTAAGTATTGCATTAAGTGCAGGGGCAAAAAGAAAAAGAGTGTATGACAGAAGTAATCCGGCATATAAATGGGTAGCACTCAGCATTACGCTGTTGGGAGCAGCGGCATTGCTGTATGGTATCTACGCATTGATTACACATGCTGGATTTGCAATGTATTTCCTGTTGTTTGGACTGGCTTCCATTTTCTTCTTTTCCAGTGCCAATGTTTTACCGACTGCAAGAAACAATAAAAAGTACATTGAAACACATTTGGAACAGGCTGTTGATGAAATGCAGCAGTACATCAGACAATATCCGGATTTTCCGGTTCCGGCATGGTATGCACATCCGGTCGTGTTAAAGAGAATGATTGATATTATGCAGGAAGGTCGTGCAACGACCATCGAAAAGGCACTTGAAGTTTTAAAGAGTGATTTAAAAGCATTAAATTCCAGCGTGGCAGTAGAGCAGGAAGAATATGATGAAGTTATGGCAATCAAGCCGATGTTTTTAATTCGTGAGTATCAGTAAAGTAAACTGACCATAAAACAAAAATAAACTGGCTATATAAATAAAATTCAAATTGGTACTTTCATAATTGCCAGTAAAAGCTTATTCTTATCCGAAGCAAAAGGAACGGAGGATGAGGATGATGAAAAAGTCAGGAAGTATTATTGAAGCAGCTGCAGGCGCTGTGATTTTTGTAATCGGTCTGGTATTGTGTTTTCACAATTATGTACAGAAGGGTAACACGGCATATGCAGTATCATTATTAGTTGCAATTGCAGGTGTGATTGTATTGATTGCGGGTATTTGTAATATCGTGTCCAAGGGAGAGCGTAAACCGGTTGATACAAAGGTATTGGCGCAGGCAGCGCTGTGTGCAGCATTATGTTATGTAGGTGCAACATTTATTAAAATTGATGTTCCGGTCGGAACAGAGAAAACAATGTTTCACTTTGGTAATGTCTTCTGTGTTTTAGCGGCATTGTTAATCGGTGGTGCATGGGGCGGTTTAGCCGGAGCAGTCGGTATGACAATCAGCGATTTGACAACGGCGTATGTAACGAGCGCACCAAAGACCTTTATTTTAAAGCTTTGTATCGGTCTGATTGTGGGATTTGTAGCACATAAGCTGTTTCATCTTTCAAAAGACCATTCAGCAAAGTATGTAACCGTTGCAACGATTGTATCAAGTGTATGCGGTATGGCATTTAATATTGTGGCAGACCCGGTTGTGGGATATTTTTATAAATCCTATCTGCTTGGTGTTCCGCAGGACCTTGCCAAGGCACTTGCAAAAATCGGTGCGATTACAACATCGGTTAATGCAGTCATAGCAGTGATTGTAGCAACGATTATTTATCTGGCATTACGTCCGGTAATGAAAAAGACAGGAATGCTTCGGGAATTGTAAAAAAGTTGGAAACTGACATAGAATTAAAAGAGGAACGATATGATAACAGACGAGGTAAAACTTTGATAGTATCATATCGTTTCTCTTGTTTTATACTGGCTGTTTAGAATATAGAAAGTGTGTGATTAAAGCGGTTGTACGATAGGTTGTCCTTTAATTGTAATTAAGATAGTAGGTGTTCTTGCCCAGTTCTTTCGCCTGATACATCGCTGCATCAGCACCCTGTACCATATAGCTGTAATGCAGCTGACTGCCGTTTTCAGCAAAAATGCCGATACTGCAGGGAATAGACATTCGTTCACCGGTTTCTAAGTTTATAAGACCTTCCTGTAGTTTTTCAAAAACTGTACGGATTTCATTTTCAATAGTTGTTTTTGAATCGACTGCGGCAAGGCAGAAAAGAAATTCGTCACCACCGTTTCTGCCGACAATTCCGTTAATGTTTTCTTTTAAAATAGAGGCAACAAAGCGGATAACGCGGTCGCCTTCCTGATGTCCGTAGAGTGTATTATAGTCACGGAAATTATCAATATCCAGAAAGCCGACGGCAATGCGGGTATGTGTGTCGTTTGCCTGTTCAATCATAGCATGTATTTTATTTTCAATGGCATTTTTATTGAAAAGCTGTGTCATCGGGTCTAACTGTGTTTTTTTGGTAAGATATCGTTGATATTCCTGCTGATGTACTTCATTGGCTTCAGCATAGGCTAACAGTGCATTAATTTTATCGGATAAATTACCAAGTTCATCATTTTTATCATACGGAATACGTAGTGCATAGTTTTTTTGCAGCTGGACATTTTCAAGCGTGCCGGAAATCAGGTGTACCGGTTTGGTTATTTTTTTCGTAATCAGGTAATGTACCAGTAAAAGGACAACGGAAGTCCAAAGAACTGTTGTGCCAAGCAGGATGCGGTAGGCAGTTTTCATTTTCTGATAAGAACTTAAATCAATAGTAATAAAAATCATCCAGTCTGTGTAATGAACCGGTGCATAATATATCGCGTATTCATTTCCGGAAACGTTAAAATAAAATTGTCCGGAAGTGTTAGAATGATTGGTGCAGGATAAATGTTCAGTAATTTTCTGCCATATGGCGTTGTCATTGGCATCAGTCAATGAATCGGAAGTAGGTTCATCCGGATTGCCGGCAGTGATAAAAAAGTTATTGTTATCAATAAGATAGAGCAGCCCGTTTTCCCATAAAGTTGTATTGGAGCGGTAGTTGTCAAAGTATGAAGTCGGAATTTCTTCTACAACATAGCCAATTATGTTTTGTGTATTAAGGTCAAAAATACCGGAGTATGCAGCAACAACAGTAGTCATTTCACCATCAATTAACCGCTGGTAGGCATCGGAAATTATGAAATTGCCGTTTAAAGAGTCTGAATCAGCATGGGCAAAATAATCTGAAGTTGAAGCAGTAATATTTTCACTGGATGCAACAATGTTAAAATTGGTATCAATAATGAAAAGACTCTGTAAAAAATCACAATGGGTTTTTCGCTCCCATAACATATTATTAATATAGGAAATGGAATCATCATCTGAAATGCTGCCATCCAGACTGGAATGAACAGCATCCTGTATCATTTCATACTGGGTAATCATATCAATCGTATCTCTACGGGCTTCACAAAAACTCTCGATACTGGATATGGTAGATTCACTGATAAAGCGCAGATTTTCCTGCATCATGCTTTTAGTGTTTTTATTATTCTGTACAATCATGACAGAAGCAAAAATATAAAGCGGAATCAGTGAAGCTGTCAGCAGGATAATATATAAAGTGTGTTTAATTTTCATATGAAATCCTTTCATTTGGTCTGCAATAAATAATAGTAATGATTATCAGATAATAGTATATTGGTACTATAATATAGTATTTTGGTAGGAATGTCAATGGAGAATACAGGAAATCATAAAACTTTAACAAATTAGATTTTATAAACAGTGTATGCAGTTTCAAAGAATGTCAATACTTATATCTTGAAAGAACGAATATACCGCAATTGCGGTAGGAATGGAGAGGAAAATGAGTAATAACATGGATTTGGGGTATGAGATGTTCTGCTATCAGTGCGAGCAGACGGCAAACGGAAAAGGCTGCACGAAAATGGGTGTCTGTGGAAAGACACCGGAAATCGCAAATTTGCAGGATTTGCTGATTTATCAGGCAAAGGGAATCTGCTGTTATGCAAAAAAATTATTGGAAACAGGGGAACATGCGCCTAAAGAAGTGGTGCGTTTTTTGGAAAACGTTCTTTTTACAACGCTTACAAATGTAAATTTTGATGCAGATGTACATGTGGAATTATTAAAGGTATCGCAAAACATTAAGGAAGAATTGCGGGAGCAGACAGAGACAGAAATCAACCGCCCGGCAGCAGTTTATAATCTGCCGGAAACCAAAAGTGAAATGTTAAAAGATGCGCCGATGGCAGGAATTATGTATGACAAAGAACTTGACGAAGATATCCGTTCATTAAGACAGACGATTCTTTATGGATTAAAAGGCATCAGCGCATACGGACATCAGGCAAGAGAACTGGGATATTACAGCACACAGGTCGATGATTTTTATATTTACGGATTGGAAGCACTTACAGACGATGCGTTGACGGTGGAAGAATTAATTCGGATGACGATGCGTACCGGTGAAATGGCATTAGAGGTAATGAAACAGTTAGATGAAGCGAACACAAGCGTTTATGGCAATCCGTATCCGCATAAGGTGAGTGTTCGTAGAAAAAAAGGACCGTTTATCATCGTATCGGGACATGACTTTAAAGATTTGGAAATGCTGCTGGAACAGACCAAAGGCACAGGTATTAATATTTATACCCATGGGGAAATGCTGCCGGGTCACGGCTATGAAGGATTGAAAAAATATCCGCATCTGGTGGGCAATTTTGGCGGTGCATGGCAGGACCAGCAGAAAGAATTTGACAATCTGCCGGGCTGTATTTTAATGACAACAAATTGTCTGATGCGTCCGCGTGAGGGGTATAAGGACAGGATTTACAGCACCAATGTTGTCGGCTGGGAAGGAGTAAAGTATATTCCTAAAAAGGAAAACGGCGAAAAGGATTTTCATGAAATCATTGAACAGGCATTGGCATTAGGTGGATTTTCCGATGATGAAGAAGAAAAGGAAATTACAGTGGGTTTTGCACATCAGGCGGTGTTGACCTGTGCTGAAAAGATAGTAGAAGCCGTAAAGGACGGAACAATCCGCCATTTCTTTTTAATCGGCGGCTGTGACGGTGCCAGACCGGGAAGAAATTATTATACGGAATTTGCAAAAATGGTGCCGCAGGACTGTGTGATTCTGACACTGGCATGTGGAAAATACCGGTTTAATAAGCTGGACTTTGGTGAAATTGCCGGACTGCCGCGTCTGATGGACGTCGGACAGTGTAACGATGTTTATTCGGCGGTACGCATTGCCACTGCACTTGCCGATGCGTTTAATACCGATGTAAACGGACTGCCTCTTTCCATGATTGTGTCCTGGTATGAGCAGAAAGCAGTAGCGGATTTGCTCGCACTGTTAAGCCTTGGCGTCAGAAACATTTATTTAGGACCGACACTCCCTGCCTTTTTAAGCCCGAATGTATTGCAGTATCTGGTGGATACGTTTCATATCCGCGCAATCAGCAACGCGGAAGATGATATTAAGACGTGCCTGAAGCAGAATATTGCATAAAGCGCTTAGAATTTTCGAGAGTTGTTTATATTATAGGAAATAAACAACTCTCAAAAAATCCTGTTATGGAAAGAGAACAACAGGCGGAAATTTTAAAATCCATATTAGATTAGGCTTCAAAAAAACAAAAAAAAACAAAAAAATACAAAAAAAAATAAAAAATTTTATTGCATTTCAAACTAGATTGTGATATTTTTTAAACAATCTCCTGAGAGACAATTATAAAGCTGGGGAATTTCGGTCGTTTCTGAGCTTTTTACAATGAAATTCAGTAAAAAAATTCATTCAAAAAACGAAAGAAAGGGAAACCATATGTCAAAGTTAAAAAAATGGATAGGTAATTTAAAAGTTGCAGCGAAATTGAAGGTATATCGGACGTCGGTATTAGTTATGACAGCGTTTTTCGTACTGGTGGCACTTGTATCGACATTAGTGATTCGTTCGAATATACGTCATATTACGGAAGTGTGGTCTCCTTCACTTGAGTATCTGCAGGAATTAGAAACAATGACTGCTAAGTATAGAATCAAGCAGTATCAGCATCTTGTAGAATCAGATGCCGCAGCTATGGCTACGTGTGAAAAAGAAAATGATAATATAGAAAGTCAGATTAAAGACGCGACAGCTAAGTTAGGTGAGATAATTAATTCAAATAAGAAAGCACAGCAAGGAAAAGCCGATTACGAAAAGGCAACTTCTGCGTGGGAAGAATACTTATCAACTTCAGATGAAGTATACAAATTGAGTAGAGATAATAAACAGGCTGAAGCAGCGAAGATTATGATCGGAAGTGCATATGAAAGCTATATGTCATTTGTAAAACAATTAAATACATTACATGATGATTTCCAGGTGGAATTAGATAATGCGAAAACACTTGCCAACATCTGTACTATTATTATTTTTATTGTCATTATTGTAACAGGAATCGCGATTGCAGTAGTTGCAACAGTTATCGGAAAGATAATTACAGATTCAATAACAGAACCGGTACAGCAGATAGATGCAGCAGTTGCCAGTCTTAGAAAAGGTGAACTGTCTAATATAGAAATGCTTACTTACGAATCAGATGATGAGTTCGGAGATACAATAAGAATGCTGAAAGAAGCAATGAATATTCTTTCAGATTATGTCCGTGAGATTTCTCAGGAGGTTAAATTGATAGCTCAGGGTGATTTGACAAGAAATGGTGATGATATTACACCGTTTCTGGGTGATTTTTCAGAATTGAAAGAGTCACTTGTATATATTTTAAAACGATTTAACAGTACATTGTCAGAAATTAGCGGTATTGCTGAACAGGTTACACATAACGCAAAGGAAGTTGAAAGTGCATCAAAGTCTTTATCAGATGGTGCAACGGAACAGGCCGGAGTTATTCAGGAATTGAATGCAACAATAGATACAGTTGTTGACCTTGCTGTAGATACTGCAAAGGAAACAAAAAATGCATCTGAACGTGTAAAAGCTTCTGCGAACAAAGCGAATGAAGAAAAGGAAAAAATGAATGTTCTGTTGACAGAGATGGAACATATTACAGAAATATCTAAGGAAATAGGTAATATTATTACAGATATTGAAGATATTGCTTCACAGACTAATTTGTTAGCTCTTAATGCTTCGATAGAAGCTGCCAGGGCAGGTGAGGCAGGTAAGGGCTTTGCGGTAGTAGCAGATCAGATAGGAAAACTTGCTGCAGACAGTGCTAAGTCAGCGGTAAATACAAGAGATTTAATAGATAAAACTTTAGTTGAAATTCAACGAGGAAATGCAGTTACAATTACAACGGCAGAAGCTTTCAATCAGATTATTTCGGACATGGATTCGTTTGCAGAAATGGCAGAGAATACAATGGAGAAAGCCAATGCACAGGCAGAGTCATTAGAGCAGGTCGGACAGGGAATTGAACAGCTTTCAGGTGTTGTACAGAGTACAGCAGCATCATCAGAAGAGAATACAGCAATTAGTATTAATCTCTCAGAGGGTGCAGATAAGATGAATGAGCGTGTAAACAGATTTAAGTTATTCTAAAGGTTAAAAGAGAATTATAATGATATTGGGGCATAAAAGGCCTGATTCCACTTATGAGCAGGTTCATGTGGGGTTAGGACTTTTAACTCTGGTATCTTATGATACGATTAGGAAAGAAAGGTTCTTGTTGTGAGTGAGAATATATTTAAGGTATTTGGTGAGCAGACAAAAGAAACTTTATTAGAAATAATCGCAAAATGTATGGATGACTATCTGTATGTATATGATTTGCAGAATAATACAATGGAGTTGTCTGAGTCGGCTGTGGACCGTTTTATGATATCCGGAAATGTTATAAATGACGTTACGAATATTCTTTTACAGGTAGTCTATGAAGAAGACCGTAAGATGCTTCAGGAGCATCTTACGGCTATATGTGAAGGAAAAGAAAAGGTACATAATCTTCATCACAGATGGCTTGATAAAGAAGGAAGGCCGGTATGGATTAATTGCCGCGGTATTGTGATAGATGATTCACAGGGAAAACCACAATATCTGGTTGGATGTCTGAATGAAACCGGGAATCAGAGGAGAGCAGATAATGTCACAGGATTGCTTGGAGGACTTGAATTTAACGCATATATGCGTTCTCAGAAGAAACACCTTTCTAAGGGATTTCTTATGCATATAGGAATTGATGATTTTGGAGCAATCAATAGTTCCCGCGGAGCGGCTTATGGTAATCATATTTTGAAAAGTGTAGCTGACTGCATGAAGGAATGTCTTTCTGATAAACAGAGGATATATCATCTTGTAGCCGACCAGTATGTGATTGTTGATTTGGAACATTCTTCAAAGGACTATGCCGCGGAGCTTAAGAAAAAGATAGATGACAGACTGTATAAGTTTATAGTATCTGAAAACTACGAGGCTGTTTTTTCGATTTCGGTAGGTGTTGTGGATGCGGTAACATTTTGCGAAGGCTACGAGGAGTGCCGCAAGAAATTTGCATTTGTCCTTAAAAAAGCCAAAAAAATGGGAAAAAATGGATTCTATATATTTGATGATAACGACTACGAGAGCTTTTTAAGAACAGGAAAGATAGTAGCGGCACTCCGTAATTCTGTTGTGAATGGATTCAACGGCTTTGAGGTGTATTACCAGCCAATTGTGGATTGCAGCTCAGAGCGGGTTATTGGTGCTGAGGCACTTATGCGTTTTTCTATGATGTCCGAAGAAGATACAGAGGTTATTTCACCGATAGAATTTATTCCGTTACTGGAAGAAACTGGATTAATTATTCCGGCAGGAAGATATATATTAGATGAAGCAGCAAAAACGTGTTGTGAAATGCAGCAATATATTCCTGATTTCAAGATAAATATAAATGTTTCATATGTTCAGATTATGCATGGCAATGTTGAACATGATATATTGGATGTGATTAAAAAGTATGTTTTAAAGCCGGATTCAATATGTATTGAAATGACCGAAAGCGGATTTATGGATATGACACCGGCATTCTGTAAGTTCAGGAAAGCGTTGGATGAGAATCATATCAGCTTTGTAATTGATGATTTTGGAACGGGTTATTCTAATTTTCATTGCATACGCGACATGAATCCCAGCTATGTGAAAATGGATAGGGATTTTACTGCAAAGGCGATGAATGATGCAAGAGATTATGAATTGTATAAAAACATCATTCCGATGGTACATAGTATTAATGTCAGGATATGTGCAGAGGGCATTGAAAAAAAAGAATGGAGCCTTAAAATGAAAGAAATGCAGGTTGATTATTTACAGGGATACTATTATGGCAGACCCTGTGAAAAAGAACAGTTTATTCAACGATATAAATGTTCATAACAGCCGCAGGCTTTTTGACGGATCATCTGGTACACAAAAAAATTGAAAAAAATTAGCACTCACCTCTTGACAGTGCTAATAATAAGTGCTATAGTACAACTAGAACAAAGGAAAGGAACAAATAAAGAAATTGAATTTGTTTTAAAACATCCCGGTTCCAGAGTAACAGGTAAATGAGCAGCGATTTTAGAAAAGGAGAGATGACTTATGTTAATGCCTAGTATTTTTGGAGAAGATTTATTTAATGATGATTTTATGAATGGATTTAAGTTCCCGGATGTAGACAAGGTTCTATATGGTAAGCACGCTTCTAATGTTATGAAAACAGATGTCAGGGAAACGGAAAGCGGTTATGAAGTAGATATTGATTTGCCGGGCTTTAAGAAAGATGAAATCAGTGCCAGCCTTGAAAATGGCTATCTGACCATCAGTGCTTCTAAAGGTCTTGACAAAGATGAAGAAAAGAAAGACGGCAAATATATCCGCAAGGAGCGCTATGCCGGCGCAATGAGCAGAAGCTTCTTTGTTGGTGAAGACCTGACACAGGAAGATATCAAGGCAAAATACGAGGACGGTATCTTAAAACTTTCTGTTCCAAAGAAAGAAAAGGCACCGGTCAAGGGTGATAAGTATATTGCCATTGAAGGATAACCTGTAACTGCAAATTGTGATTGTACAACTTATAAGGCATTTTGATGAAATGTCAAAAATGCTGATAAATAACCCTATATAATAGGTAGAAAGACTCCACAGCCGGAGAAATTCATAGGCTGTGGAGTCTTTTTATTTAATACAAAACTGTCAGGGGCAAAAGCCTAAAATCATTGCGGTTGTCAGGTGCAAAATATAGTGGAAGATTATGAAAAATACGAACAAAAATATGTGATACATGCACAAAAAATTAAAAGAAATACATATAAAAATAGCAATTGCGCACAAAAATAAAATATGATATAATAATGGAAACTAAAAAATAAAAAATAGTTTCCAACAAAAGTACTACACAAAACACAAACGGAGAAGGAGGGAACGATGAAAGAAAGTATACAGGAACAAAAACTGCAGCAGAAGATTTTAGAGGGTACGATAGAAGCCTTTAATCAAAAGGGATTGAAATTCACCATGGATGACCTTGCAGGAATCCTCGGCATGAGCAAGAAAACCATATATACGGTCTTTTCAGACAAGACTTCACTGTTTCTTTCCATGGTTGATTACCTGTTTGATACGATAAAGGAAAGCGAGCGTGCCATATTGGAAAATGAAGCATTGTCCACAGTGGAGAAAATCAGGGCAATTCTCGGTGTCATGCCGGACAGCTATAAAGACATTAATTTTGCGAAGCTGTATCTGCTCAAGGAAAAATATCCTGAAATATACACAAGGGTAGAACAGCGGCTGGAAGGCGGCTGGGAAATGACGATGGGACTGCTGGAACAGGGAATAAAAGAAGGACGTATCCGTCCCGTGAATTTATCCATTTTTAAATTGATGATGGAAGCCGCACTGGAGCAGTTTTTCCAGCGTGATATTTTAGTCAACAGTGGACTTTCCTATACGGAAGGGTTAAGCGAAGTGGTTGGCATTTTACTGGACGGAATCGAGAAAAAGGCATAGAAAGGGGCAAGGTTATGGAAGACAAATCAAAAATGATTTACGGCAATGAAATCGGCCGCAAGGCATACAGAAATGCCATTCATTCTAAGAAAAAATTTATCAAAAAATATGGCGATGATACCGGCACAAAATATCCGGTGCGGCTTCGTAAAAATGCGGTGCTTGGCGATACGCTTGGCATTGTCGATGTGCGTGTTGCCAAAAAGCACGGCACAGCCGGAGAGAAAAATCAAACGATACCGTTTGATACGGAAAAAGGCATTATTGTGGGAAATATCCGCATGGGCTTCGGTCATTACCGCATTTCCATGGCGATTGCTTCGGCGGCACATGCAATGGGCTATGTACCGTACTGGATGGATTTGAATTCTTATGAAGATACGACCTGTACAAAGGTTATCCGTGCGCAGAATGATTTATACTCACTGGGGTCAAGATTGTCCCAGAAAAGCCGTCTGTTTAACCGGTTTGTCTGGGAACCGATGAATTACGAGGGCTTTAGAAAGCTTTCTTACAATGCATCAGACCAGAAAAATGCGGAACTGATGGCAGCTGTATTTGCAAATGTGCCAAAAGAAATTCCGGTCATTGCCACACATGTATGGCCGGCGCAGGCGGCGGTGCATGCGGGCATGAAGCGTGTTATCAATGCCGTGCCGGATAACTGGCCAATGGCATTGCATTTGTCAGAGGGCAGTATTCATACGGTGCAGACGCGTTTTGCCTACCAAGGCTACCGTATTTTAAACGGCATGGATAAAAACAAAGTGTTAAATCCAATGCCAAAGGACAGCCTTGTGTATACAGGCCACTACATTGACCATGAGCTGGTGCAGGGAATCGAAGAAGACTGTGCGGCAAGGCGGGCGCGCAAAATGCAGAAAAAACCGATGCGCTTTCTTTTGACGATTGGCGGTGCGGGTGCGCAGAAAGAAATTTTTGCGGAGATTATCCGTTATTTAATACCGCATATCAGGGACGGACGTGCTGCACTGTATGTCAATGTGGGCGATTATAAAAATGTATGGGAGCAGTTAAAGGCAGAAATTCCGCAGATGAAGACACTTTCTTGTGAACATTTTAACAACTGGGAGAATACAAAAAAGTTTGCAGAGGAAGCACTGACGGGAGAAGTCACGGGAATCCACGGATTCTGGCATGAAAATATATTTGAAGCGGTTTACTGTACCAATCTTTTGATGAGAAGCTGTGATGTGCTGGTTACGAAACCGAGCGAACTGGCATTTTATCCGGTGCCGAAGCTGTTTATCAAGCGTGTCGGTGGACATGAACAGTGGGGTGCAGTCCATTCGGCAGAAATCGGTGACGGTACGCTGGAATGTCGTGACACCGGTCATACACTGCAAATGCTGGAGTTGTTTTTAAATGAAGAAACGCTGTTATTTCAGATGTGTAACTGCATTGAAGCCAATAAAAAAGCAGGCATATATGATGGGGCATACAAGGCGGTGGAACTGGCAGCCGCAGAAAGTAGGTAAGGTATGTTAAGTAAAAGGGAAATGGCTTCTTACGGACTGGGTGCCGTGGGAAAAGACATGGTTTATATGTTTTCGGCAAGTTATATTTTGTATTATTATCAGGATATTTTAGGCGTCAGCGCGATTGCAATGGGCATGATTTTAATGGTGGCGCGCGTGTTTGATGCGTTTAATGACCCGGTTATGGGGGTTATTGTGGCAAAGACAAGGACACGGTTCGGGAAGTTCCGTCCGTGGCTGTTTGTGGGAACGGCGCTCAATGCCATCGTGTTGTATCTGATGTTTGCGGCACCGCCTGCATTGGACGGCGGCGGGCTGGTAGCCTATGCGGCGGTTACATACATTTTATGGGGTGTGACCTATACCATGATGGATATTCCGTACTGGTCCATGATTCCGGCATTTACGCAGGGAGGAAAGGAACGTGAAAATCTTTCCACGCTCGCACGTTCCTGCGCCGGGGTCGGTTCTGCACTGGTAACGGTTATCACTATGCAGTGCGTCTACTTTTTCGGAAACGGCAATGAAAGAACGGGCTTTAAGTGGTTTGCCCTGATTTTATCCGTATTGTTTTTTGTATTCATTCTGATTACCTGTCTGAATATCAAAGAAAAATCAACGGTTGATGTCGATGCGCCGTCCATAAAGCAGATGTTTAAGGCATTACTGCAAAATGACCAGGCAATGACGGTTGTTATTACCATTGTGCTGATTAATACATCGGTATACATTACGTCCAATCTGGTGATTTACTTTTTTAAATATGATTTCGGCGGTGCGGACTGGTACAACGGCTATACGCTGTTTAACACCTTTGGCGGTGCAATACAGATATTGTCGATGATGATTCTGTTTCCGTTACTGCGTAAATTTTTAAATACAATCCGCATTTTTTACGTGAGCTTTGCCATGGCGATAGCAGGATATTTAGTGCTGCTGGTGCTTGTATTTACAACAATGTCCAATGTATTTATACTGTTTATTCCGGCATTTTTCATCTTTGCGGCAAACGGCATGTTACTGGTGCTTACAACCATTTTCCTTGCCAATACCGTGGATTATGGTGAATTAAAAAATAAGCGCAGGGACGAGAGCGTGATTTTTTCTATGCAGACATTTGTTGTAAAATTAGCTTCCGGTGTAGCGGCACTGGTTGTATCCGTGTGCCTGTCGCTGAGCCATTTAAGTCAGGATACGGCAGTTGTGGCGGGAGAAGCCGCACAGGCAGGCGGTTCGCTGGTCGGACTGCGTATGACAATGACGGTGCTTCCGATTGCAGGACTGTTACTTGCTGTGTTTTATTTTCACAAAAAATATATTCTGACAGAGAGTAAAATGGAGGAGATGAACAATACACTGCGGGCTTAAAAGGTATATATGATAAAGAAAGGATTTCTGATATGATTACGATAGAAAAAAATCTGTATGCACTGCATACACGGCATACGTCTTATGTATTTTGTGTCATGGAGAGCGGACATCCGGAGCATTTGTATTATGGAAGGCGGATTCATGCACAGCAGACCGTAATGATGGAAAAAAAGGCATTTCTTCCGGGCAATACGATTGCGTATGACAGCAGTTTTGAAAATCTTTCATTGGAGGATTGCTGTCTTGAAATGTCATCTTACGGAAAAGGCGATATCCGTGAACCGTTTATTGAAACAGAATATGCGGATGGCAGTACAACGGCGGATTTTTTGTTTGAGAGCGCACAGATTTCCGAAACAAAATGCGGCTTGCAGACACTTCCGGGTGCATATGATGAAAACGGCAAATCCGAACAGCTCAAGGTCGTTCTGGCAGACAAAGAAGGAAAAACAAAGCTGGAACTGTATTATGACGTATACGAAGACTGCGATGTGATTACAAGGCGCGCTGTTTTTAAAAATGAAGGAGAACAGCCTGTGAAGCTTAGGCGGCTGATGAGCATGCAGCTTGATTTACACCGGGCAGACTATGTGCTTTCAACATTTCACGGCGCATGGACACGGGAAATGAACCGCAGTGAAGCCGTGCTTGAAACCGGAAAATATGTCAATGAATCCTTTACGGGAACGTCATCGAGCCGTGCCAATCCGTTTATCATGCTTGGCAGAAAAGAAACGACCGAGGACACCGGAGAGTGTTTCGGAATAAATCTTATTTACAGCGGCAGTCACTATGAAGCTGTAGAGGTGCAGGCAGGACGTACAAGAATCGTTTCCGGTATCCAGCCGAAAAATTTCTGCTTTACGGTTGGCACAGGTGAAGTTTTTGAAACACCGGAAGCGGTGCTGACCTATGCGGCATCAGGTTATAATCAAATGAGTCACCAACTGCATGATTTTGTGCAGGAGCATGTTGTTCGCGGCACATGGAAACGGAAACTGCGCCCGGTGCTGTTAAACAGCTGGGAAGCGGCGTATTTTGACATTAACGAAAGGAAACTGCTACGCCTTGCAAAGGCGGCAAAAGAAGCGGGAATCGAACTGTTTGTCATGGATGACGGCTGGTTTGGAAACCGGAATGACGATAAGAGTTCCCTTGGGGACTGGTATGCCGATGAAAAGAAGCTGCCGGGCGGACTTTTGGGAATTGCGCAGAAAATCAAAGCACTTGGACTGGATTTTGGTATCTGGGTAGAACCGGAAATGGTGAGTGTCAACAGCCGTTTGTATGAAAAGCACCCGGACTGGGCAGCTGCCGTTCCCGGCAGGAATCATTCCGAGGGCAGAAACCAGCGGATTTTAGATTTAGCCAATCCGCAGGTGCAGGAATTTGTCATTGAAGAAATGAGCCGTGTTTTTTCCGGTGCGGATATTTCTTATGTCAAATGGGACATGAACCGGATTTTCAGTGATGATTATTCACCGTATCTGCCGCCGGACAGACAGGGTGAAGCAGCACACCGCTATATCTGCGGGCTGTATCACTGCATGGACGTATTGACAAAACGTTTTCCGGATATTTTATTTGAAGGCTGTGCGGCAGGCGGCAACCGCTTTGACCTCGGCATTTTGTGTTATTTTCCGCAAATCTGGGCAAGCGATAATACAGATGCGGTCAGCCGCGCGCAGATTCAGAACAATTACACTTACGGCTATCCGCCGTCCGTGCTTAGTTCACACGTTTCAGCAAGCCCGAATCACCAGACACTGCGCCGCACGCCGCTTGAAACACGCTTTGCCGTGGCGGCTTTCGGGAATTTGGGTTATGAATGTAATTTCTGTGATATGTCCAAAGAAGAACTTGAGGCGGTGAAAGCACAGATTACCTTGTATAAAGAAAAGCGGGAGCTGTTCCAGCGGGGAATTTTTTACCGCGGCAGAAGTTTTTCGGACAGGGATATCCGTGACAGCAGTGTACTGTCGGCGGGCGGCGGCAGTCTGATGGAGTGGAGCTGTGTCAAAAAAGATACTTCCGAAGCGGTCGGATTGCTGATGAATAAACTTGCGGTGGCAAACACGCCGCATACATGCTTTTATGCAAAGGGATTAGACCCTGAAAAGCAGTATCATTTTTACAATCGTGCGTTAAAGTACAATATCAAGGATTTCGGGGATTTGGTCAACACCGCATCGCCGGTGCATATCCGTCAGGATTCCCTGATACAGCACCTCGCCGCCAAATGGATTAAAATAAACGGTGAGCGGGAGGACTACCATGTATTCGGCGATACGCTGATGTACTGCGGTGTGCGCTTAAAGCAGGCATTCTGCGCAACGGGACTGAATGATGAAGTGCGTTACTTCCCGGATTTCGGCGCAAGGCTTTATTTTATGGACGAAGAAAAAACACGGTAAGTATGATTTTTACGAAAAAAGCAGTTGACAGATTTTATTTTCTGTGTCTATAATGAAAAAAACGAAATACTTCGGTAGGTGAGGTTACCACAGGGATTTGGATTTTCCTAAGGTTGCTGCCGCAAATTTGTGGAGACACAAATCGTTGGTCAGCAGGCTATGTCGGTTTAAGGCATAACCTAATGCAACTAATATGCCCTGTGATGCTAAAGCTTGGACGACGGAAGCACAGCGCCAGATAAAGAAACAGGTGCGCAAAGATTAAGATTGAATTTCAAACTCCGTCGTCAGACGGAGTTTTTTTAGTATTAAAGGAGGTGAGGCAAATGGATTCGGGCGTCAGTTATCATTCGGAAAATTTACAGAATACGGATACGACAGAAGGGAGCATAGAAAATGGAGAAGAACATTTTTATGGAACTTCTGGCAGCAAGAGAATTCAAAGCAATCAGAAGCATTTTAAATGTGATGAATGCAGTAGACATTGCCTCACTGCTGTCAGAATTTGAAGAAAAGGAACTTGCACAGGCATTCCGTCTGATTCCGAAAGCAAAGGCAGCCGAAGTTTTTGCCAATATGAGCAATGCAACACAGAGCTGTCTGATTGATGCTTTCACGGAAACGGAATTAAAAGAAATCATAGACGATATGTTTATGGACGATACCGTGGATTTACTGGAAGATTTACCGGCAAATGTCGTAACAAGGATTTTATCCAATATCAATCCGCAGAAGCGTGCGCAGATTAATATTCTGCTGGATTATCCGCAGGACAGCGCAGGCAGCATTATGACAACAGAATATGTGTCACTCAAGCGCACCATGACCGTAAAGCAGGCAATGGCACATATTAAAGAAGTAGGAATCCACAAGGAAACGATTTATACCTGCTATGTGCTTGAAGCGCGCAGACTGGTAGGCATTGTGACCGCCAAAGACTTAATGGTGGCAGATGACGACAAAACGATTGAAGAACTTATGCGGACAGAGATTATTTTTGTGCATACGGGCGATGACCAGGAGCAGGTCGGACAGTTATTTTCAAAATATGATTTGCTGGCACTTCCGGTTCTGGATACCGATGAATGTATGGTCGGAATCGTTACGGTCGATGATGCACTCGATGTTGTGGTTGATGAAGCGACAGAGGATATATCACTCATGGCAGCAGTCAATCCGAGTGAAAAATCTTACTTTGAAACACCGGTGCTGACACATGCCAAAAACAGAATTGTGTGGCTTTTGGTGCTGATGTTATCCGCTACGGCAACGGGTGTGATTATCACACACTATGAAAATGCGTTTGCGGCAGTGCCGATTTTAGTATCCTTTATTCCAATGCTGATGGATACAGGCGGTAACTGCGGTTCACAAAGTTCCACGCTGATTATCCGTGGGATTGCACTGGGAGAAATTACCTTTCGTGATATTTTTAAGGTGATGTTTAAGGAATTCCGGATTTCAATTATTGTCGGTGTGATTCTGGCACTGGCAAACGGGCTTAGAATCCTGCTGATGTATAAGAACTTTTCACTGGCGGTTGTCATTTCAATTTCACTGGTTATTACAGTTATTTTTGCAAAGCTTATCGGCTGTATTCTGCCACTGCTTGCAAAGAAGCTGCATTTTGACCCGGCAATTATGGCATCGCCGCTGATTACAACGATTGTGGATACCTGTTCAATACTGATATACTTTAATGTGGCAACGGTGGTATTCCATTTATAATTAAGGTAAGTGCAAATATGTGAGGACACGGACAGAGAACAGATTTTTATCGGATACGAAAATTACCGTGGATTGCGGATAAGAACGGGTATGACATACATATTTTGCAATATACTAACAGAGTAATATGGTGCAGAGGTGCGAAAAAATTTGAAAAGCACTGAAGAAAAATGCAAAAAAGTGAAAGGAGCATGACAAGTGGCACAGGATATAAAGACTGCGGACATTGCGATTATCGGTACAGGACCGGCGGGCATTTCTGCCGCTATTACCGCAAAAATCAGAAATAAAGAGATATTTTTGTTCGGCGCTGAGCCGGTGAGCAGTAAGGTGGCAAAAGCACACCGGATTTTAAATTATCCGGGACTGCCTGCCGTTTCGGGAGAGGAGCTGGCACAGGCATATAAAAGACATTTGGACGAATTGCAGATTGCGGTTACGAAAAAAAGAGTTCATGCCGTTTATGCAATGGGCAGTTATTTTGCCATTCAGGCAGGACAGGAGCAGTACCGGGCAGACAGCGTGATTTTAGCCTGCGGCATGACGGCGGATAAGCCGTTTCCGGGTGAAAATGAATTTTTGGGACGCGGCGTCAGCTATTGTGCAACGTGTGATGCACAGTTTTTTAAAGGAAAGACGGTCGCAGTTATCGGATATACTAAAGAATCCGTTGAGGAAGCACAGTATTTAGCGGAAATTGTGGGAAAAGTGTTATACTTTCCAATGGGCAAAGAAGCTGTATTGCCAGAGCTTTCCGGTAACATTGAAATTTGTACGGAAAAGCCGGCAGAGATTACCGGCACGATGAAAGTGGAGCAGTTAAAGACTGACGGAAAGCTGTATCCGGTGGACGGCATTTTCATTTTACGGGAAGCCGTCTTTCCGGGACAGCTCGTTCCGGGTTTAAAGACCGAAAAAAATCATGCCGCAGTCAATCTGCAGATGGAAACCAATGTGGCGGGATTATTTGCCTGCGGCGATATTGCGGGAACGCCGTACCAGTATATTAAAGCGGCGGGACAGGGCAATGTTGCGGCACTTTCGGCAGTGTCTTATTTAAACCGTAAAAATGAAACCGTGTGATGACCGTGTGCTTAGGGCGCAAAGAAGTGCGTGAAAGACCTTGTATTTCAAATGCCGGATATGGTATGATAAGAAGAAGTGAGTTTAAGGAAAAGTCTAGGAGGCAATTATGAAGGTTACACCGGTTAAAGGAACAAACGATTATCTTCCAAAGGAAGTGGAAATCAGGGATTATTTACAGCAGAAGATTCTTGAAGTCTATCTTGCCAATGGATTTGAACATATTATTACACCTGTAATTGAAGATATTGAAAATCTGGATAAAAGTGATGGCGGAGAAAATCTGAACCTCATTTTCAAGATTATGAAACGCGGCGACAAGCTGGATAAGGCACTGGCATCAGGCGTGACTTCGGAAAATGAGAATGTGCTTGCAGATATGGGACTGCGTTATGACTTGACACTGCCGCTCAGCAGATATTATGCGAATAATAAAGACAAGCTGACACTTCCGATGAAATGTATCCAGATGGATCGTGTGTATCGTGCAGAACGTCCGCAGAAGGGCAGATTAAGAGAATTTATCCAGTGTGATATTGATATTATCGGTTCAGAATCCAACGATTCGGAAATCGAACTGATTTTAACAACCACAAAGGCATTACAGGCAATCGGCATGAAGAATTTCAAAGTTAAGTTAAACGACAGAAGACTGTTACGTGCCGTATTAATGCAGATGGGCTTTGCGGAAAATGAATTAGACAGTGTGTGCATTACATTTGATAAGCTGGATAAAATCGGCATGGACGGTGTAGAAGCAGAACTGACAGAAAAAGGATTTGCAAAAGAAGCCATTACAAAGTTTACACAGTTCCTTGAAAAAAATGATTTTAGTCTGGATTCTTTAAAGGATATGCTGGAAGATAAAGAACCGGCAGAGAGTCTTGAAAAGATTATGACAACAGTGAAGGCACTTTCAGCAGGGGCATACGATGTGGTCTTTGATTTATCACTGGTCAGAGGACAGGGATACTACACAGGAACCGTTTTTGAAGTGGAAAGCATTGACTTTAAGGGCGCAATCGCAGGCGGTGGAAGATATGACAATCTGATTGGCAAGTTCTTAAACCAGTCCATTCCGGCAGTCGGATTTTCAATCGGATTTGAGCGTATTTTCTCTATCCTTATGCAGAACGGCATTGAAATTCCGGACGGCAGTAAAAAGATTGCCGTATTATATGAAGACGGACATTTAACAGAAGCTGTCAAGACAGCTGAAAAGTTAAGAAGTGAAGGCATGATTGCATCCCTTTATATAAAACCGAAAAAGACCGGTAAGTTTTTAAGTAAATTAGAGGAGCGCGGCTATGCCGGATTTTACAATGTAGAACAGGCAGAAGAAGTCAGCTACTTTGGTGCATAAAAGGAAAAGAGCTGTGGCACAAAAATCAGAAATCCTGATTGCGTGCCACAGCCTTTTTATTGTATCGTGCATTTATCGAGTGCTGTCTGAATGGCATTCAGAAGCATTGTAGCGGTGTATTTGTTCTCAGCGGGATATGTAATATTTTTGGTAGAACCGCTTTCAATTACGGAAGCACACAGTTCGGAAAAGGTGCTTTCCAAAGAAGGGTAGAGCGTTGTAACCGGTTCGGATAAGTTTACGAGTGCAATATTCTGAATACGGTTTTTATCGACTGTCACTTCGATATCTACGGCGTTGCCGTTTAAAGAAACACCGGCTCTGTAAACCCCCGGTGTATAGCAGGCGGAAACACCCGCAGAAACAGATTTGGCACCGTTGACAGAGCTGGCTGCGGCATCTTTAGAGCCGCCTGCAAGCGATGAAATCATAAAAATCAGTAAAAGAATGGCAATCACCGCGGCAATGGCACCAATCAGCAGTTCACGGCGGTGTAAAACAATAATTTTTGTCTTTGAATTCATATCCACACACTTCCATAATTGTTATCATTGATGGTATACTATATGCAGAAAATGATTGAATCATGACATAATAATCGCCGGAGGTCCGGCAGAAATGAGGGAAATATGTCCTTACAGTTTATTACAGGGGGAAGCGGTGCAGGAAAATCAGAATATTTAAGCCGTTTAGTCTGTGAAGAATCTGTCAGAAGACCGCATGACAATTTTATTGTGGTTGTTCCTGAACAATATACTATGGAAACACAAAAAAAACTGGTGCATATGCATTCACGCAAGGGAATTTTAAATATTGATGTTGTCAGCTTTGAACGCCTTGCATACAAGGTTTTTGAAGAACTGGGCGGCGGAAACCGTCCGGTGTTAGACGATACCGGAAAGAACCTGATTGTACGGCGCGTACTTGAAAAAGAGAAGAAAAAGCTGGATTACTTTGGCAGCAGTATTGAAAAAACAGGTTTTGTTTCGGAGTTAAAATCCGTGATTTCCGAACTGCTTCAATATGGTATTACACCGCAGCAGCTTGGTGAAATCGGAGAGAATGTCAAAGAAAAGCAGCAGCTCTCCGCAAAATTAAAAGATATCCGTCTGGTTTACGAAGAATTTATGGCATTTTTGTCAACCAATTATATTACGTCTGAGGAAATTTTAGACGTATTATGCGGACTGGTGGAAAAATCAAAGCTGATTGCCGGTTCGGAAATTATTTTTGATGGATTTACCGGGTTTACACCGATTCAGTACAAACTCATGCGTCTGTTGCTGGTATACAGCAAAGGTATTAAAATATCAGTAACGATTGATAAAAAGGAACGTCCGACAGGACATGAAGGCTGGAACAACCTGTTTTTTATGAGTAAAGAGATGATGAACCGTCTGATTGCGATTTGTGAGGAAGAAGGAATCAACGTTGACGATACCGTGTGCGTGGACAGGGACATCAATTACCGCTATGAGGGTGCGAAGGACTTAGCATATCTTGAAAGAAACCTGTTCCGCTATAAGGGCGGTGTGTACACCGGTACACCGGAAAATATCCGCATTTACGAGGGTAGTAATCCCAAAGAGGAATTGCAGTATATCGTATCTGAGATTTTACAGCTGACAAGAAAAGAGGGCTTTCGTTATCGTGATATTGCCGTTGTTACGGCAGATTTGGAAACATACGGAAAAGTTGCCGCCAATATGATGAAACAAAATGACATTCCGGCGTTTTTGGATTATAAACGCTCTGTCGCCGCCAATCCGTATGTGGAAATGCTTTGCAGTGCCTTGGAGATTGTAGAAAAAGGATATCCGTATGACACGATGTTCCGATATCTGCGTACGGGGCTGACCGGCATTTCAAGACATGACATCGATATGCTGGAAAATTACTGTCTGGCGGTAGGTATCCGCGGCAGCCGTGCATGGCATGAACCGTGGAAAAAGAAAATGAAAAGAAGCACGTACCAGCCGGAACTGGAAACGTTAAATGCCCTGCGGGAGCAGATTATGGCGCCGTTTTTGAATCTGGAGGCGGTTTTAAAGGATAAAGAAGCCAATGTGCGGGCATATGTCACAGCCGTTTATGAATTTGTGACGGCTCTGCACAGTGCCGAGCAGATAAAGGCGCTTTCGGAGTGTGAACCTGCCGGCAATGAATATGAACAGCTCTATGCAAAGGTGCTTGAATTGTTTGACAGGATTGTGGAACTGCTCGGTGAAGAAAATGTTTCATTAAAGGAATTTAACAGGATTGTAGCGGCGGGCTTTGAAGAAATGAAAGTGGGACTGCTTCCGCCGACCTCCGACTGTGTGATGATTGGTGATATCGAAAGAACACGTCTTGACAATGTCAAAGTGCTGTTTTTTGCGGGAGTCAATGACGGTGTTGTGCCAAAGAAAAATGAAAATTGCAGTGTGCTGTCGGAAACCGACCGCAGTATACTGGAAGCACAGGAAATCGTACTGTCACCTTCTGCAAGGGAAAAAGCATTTATACAGAAATTTTATCTGTATCTGATGATGACAAAGGCTTCACACCGGCTGTATTTATCGTATGCAAAAAAAAGCAGTGACGGAAAGACGGCACTTCCGTCATATTTAATCCGTAATGTAAGACGCATGTTTCCGGATGTGCGCATAACGGATGCCGACGGGCAGGATGGACAGTTTGTCTATTTAAAGATTCCGAAGCAGGATATTGAGTGGAATACGGAAAATTATATTAAGACGTTGAGTGAAAATGCGGCGCTTTTGTTATACGGAACACAGCTAAAGGGTAGTATTTCGGCATTTGAAACGTATGCTTCCTGCCGTTTTGCGTATTTTCTGGAATATGGCTTAAAGCTTTCACAAAGAGAAGAATACCGTTTTGCGGTACAGGATTTCGGTACGGTTCTGCACGGTGTTTTGGAAGATGTGTCGCGGCAGTTAAAAGAGGAGAAAAAATCCTTTTCCCTGTTATCCGATGAAGAACGAAAAAAGCGCGTATCCGAAAGCGTTGTGCGGATTGCTGCAGAGTACGGCAACACCATTTTAAAGGATAACAGCCGTAACGAATACATGATTAAAAGGCTCACCGATTTGGCGGACAGGACGGTCTGGGCAATCGGAAAGCAGTTAGAGCGCGGTGAATTTGCACCCGATGCATATGAAATGAACTTTTTAGTTGATGAGCATGAGGTACTTGGTGACAAGTCGCTTTATATGCAGGGCAAAATTGACCGCATTGATATTTGTGAAGATGATAACAATGTTTATGTGCGCGTGGTGGATTACAAAACCGGCAAATCGGATTTTGATTTGTTAAAGACATTTTACGGCTTAAAATTACAGCTTGTAACATATATGAAGGCGGCACAGCGTATTGAAAAAAAACGGCATCCGGATAAGAATATTATTCCGGCGGGGATTCTTTATTACAATATTGACAATCCGATTATAGAAGTACAGAGCATGCCCGATGAAGAAGATGCAGATTATCGTGAAGCCGTTGATGAAATGATATTGGAAAATCTGCGTATGAAAGGTGTTGTCAATGAGGATACGGAAATTATCCGTAAAATGGATGACCGCGGAGGAAAGTCGGCGGTTATTCCGGTTGCGTTTAAATCAAACGGGGAGCTGGATATGCGAAGCCACATTTACAGCACGCAGAAGTTTGAACAGCTCACAGACTATGTCACCGAAAAGTCGGCAGATATGGCGGCGGGAATTTTTGGTGGAAATGTGGACGTTAATCCGTACCACACGCAGAAGGAAGATGCCTGTACCTATTGTCCGTACCATGCGGTATGCGGTTTTTCACCGGATATTCCGGGAGGGCAGTCCCGCAGCTTAAAGACATTCAGTGATGAGGAAATATGGAAAAAAATCAGGGAAGGAGTTGATGAAAATGGCAAACCGCTGGACAGAAAAACAGTTCAAGGCAATCCGGACAAACGGCTGTAATATTTTAGTTGCTGCCGCCGCAGGTTCGGGTAAAACGGCGGTGCTGGTAGAACGCATTATCCGAAAAATCACGGCAGAAGATGGCACAGACGTGGACAGAATGGTCGTTGTAACCTTTACCAAGGCGGCGGCGGCGGAAATGAAGCAGAGAATCCGTGAGGCGCTCGATGCAATGCTACAGGAGAATCCGGGAAACGAGCGGTTAATCCGTCAGATGACGTTGATTCACAATGCCCCGATTACGACGATTGACAGCTTCTGTTTAAATATTGTGCGCAATTATTTTACGGATATTGAATTAGATCCGGGTTTCAGGATTGCGGACGAAGGTGAAATGAAGCTGCTTGAAAATGATATTATGGAGGAGATGCTGGAGGAATATTATGCTTCCGAAAATCAGGTGTTCTTTGATTTTGTCGATGCGTATGGAACGGGACGTGACGATACGAAAATCGTGGATATTATTTTAAAATTATACCGCTTTGCAAGAAGCTATCCGTGGCCGGAGGAATGGTTTAAAGACTGCCTGTGCATTTACACGCAGGCAGATATCGACACGGCAGAACAAAATGCCGCAATCGGTTATCTTTTTGATACGGTCAGAAGACGTTTTAAAGACTATGACAGACAGTATGAAAAACTGGAAAGTATCTGCAATGAGCCGGACGGACCGCTGATGTATGCAGCAGCAGTACAGTCTGACCATGCGGGAATCCGTCAGATTCTGGATACGCAGAGTTATGAAGAACTGGTGCGTAAAGTGCGCCTGCTGTCTTTTGAAACGCTTGGAAGAAGCCGCAGTAAGGATATTTCAGAGGTAAAGAAGGCAGCAGTCAAGCAAATCCGCGATGAATATAAGGCTTATGTGACAAAGACGTTACAGGCGAAATTATTTACAAAGGAATTTGCAAATTTATTAGAGGATATTCGGGAAAATAAACCGGCAGTTGAAATGATGATGACACTCGCACAGGATTTTTACAGGCGCATGGATACAGAAAAGCGTGAAAGAAATGTCATTGATTTTAACGATATGGAGCATATGGCGCTAAACATTTTAGTCAAAAAAACGGAAAACGGCATGGAATACACCAAAGCGGCAGATGATTTAAGTGCATATTACGAGGAGATTCTCATAGACGAATATCAGGACAGTAATATGCTTCAGGAGGTTATTCTGACTGCGGTATCTAAGGGAAAATACAATGAAGCGGATAACAATATCTACATGGTGGGTGATGTGAAGCAGAGCATTTACAAGTTCCGTCTGGCGTGTCCGAAGCTGTTTATGGATAAGTACAGTACATATACCGATACGGACAGTCCGAATGTCAGGATTGAACTGCAGACCAATTTCCGAAGCCGCGAAAATGTACTTGAATGTACGAATGATGTTTTTTACAGGGCGATGAATCCGTATTTTGCAGAGATTGGGTATGATGACAGGGCAAGGTTAAATGCCGGGTTTGAGTATCCGAAATATCAGGCGCAGAATGAAAATGCGATGACATTTGCAGATGATCCGGATACGATGATTTATATGATTGATATGAATCAGGAAAAACTTTCCCCGGAGGACGAAGACCGTTCCGCAAGAGAGCGTGAAGGCGCTGCTGCCGCGGCTTTGATTCAACGGCTGACACAGCCAAAGGAAGACGGCAGTTTTTATATGGTTTATGATAAAAATGCCGAAAACGGCTACAGGAGAATCCGTTACAGTGACATCGTGATTCTGACAAGGACTGTCAGCGGCTGGGCGGATACATTTGTCAATGTGCTGATGAATGAAGATATTCCGGCATATTGTGACGCGTCAGAAGGATATTTTGATGTGCGTGAGGTCAAACTGCTGTTATCGTATCTTGCCGTAATAGATAATCCACTGCAGGATATTCCCATGGCGGCGGTTATGCTGTCCTTTTTTGGCAGATTTACAACGGAAGAACTCACACAGATTCGCATGAAAGACACCACAAAGCATTTGTATGACGTCATGCAGGAAAGCGATGATGAAAAAGTCGTGCAATTTTTAAAACAACTCGACAGTTTCAGGGAAAAGGCAGAGCGTTATCCGGTCAGTGATGTTTTGTGGGAGCTGATGTATGATACGGGATATTACCACTATGCCGGAACAATGCCGGCAGGTACTCAGCGGCAGGCAAATCTGGATATGCTTTATACAAAGGCGGCGGCATTTGAAAAGACCAGTTACAGCGGACTGTTTCAGTTTCTGCGCTATATTGAGCGCCTTAAAAAATACGAGGTGGATTTTGCGGAAGCTTCCGTGCTTGGTGAAAATGAAAATCTGGTGCGTGTGATGAGTATTCATAAAAGTAAGGGGCTGGAATTTCCGGTTGTCATTCTGGCAGGAATGGGAAAGAGCATTAACCAGATGGATTCCCGCGGGGAAGTGGTTCTGGATACGGACTTTGGTGTCGGAACAAATGTGGTACATTTAGATAAACGTATCAAGAATCCGACTCTGTTAAAATCAGCGGTATCACAAAAGCTTATACAGGAAACAATCAGCGAGGAACTGCGTGTGCTGTATGTTGCCATGACAAGAGCGAGGGAAAAGCTGTATATGATTGGCGCCGTAAAAGACGCACAAAAAGCAGTAGAGGGCTGGCAGGCGGTTTCAGGTGAATTGCTTGCCGGAGGCTGGTATTCGTACTCGTATGAAGCCGGTTTGAAAAATTATTTTGATATGGTCATGCCGGCAGTATTGCTGCCGCAGAATCTGCGTAAAGGGACGTTTCAGATTGCGGAATTTAAGAAAGAAGAATTGCAGGTAAGTGATGATATTTCAATGGAAGTATCACAGGCAGAGACGGATATTTCAAAAGAAGCAGGGCAGGCGGAGTCTGATATGCGGCAGGCAGCGGAAGCAGGAGAAGTTGCAAAGGCAGAGATGAATGATGCCGGGAATGGCACTGGGCAGCAGAATCCGGCAGGACAGGAATTAGAAAAACTGCCGGATTATCCGTATGCCGATGAACCGGTTATGAAACCGAAGGTCACAGTGTCGGAATTAAAGAAAATGCAGCAGGATTCGGATTTTGCAGAAACTGCCTATATGCCGGAAAGCTTAAAACAGGCAGTGGATGAACAAAATGAAGATGAATTATTGCCGGAATTTATCGCAGGCAGGAAAAAGACGTTACAGGGAAGCCGGAGAGGTACAGCATATCATCGCGTGATGGAATGTATGGACTATGATACAAAACCAGAAAATACTGCTGTAAAAGCATTTTTAAAGCAGCTTGTAGAGGAAGAAAAGCTTACCAAACAGCAGGCAGACAGTATCCGTGTATCCGATATTGTTGCATTTATGAAAAATCCACTGTTTGAACGGATGAAACGGGCAAAACAGGCAGGTGTTTTTCATACGGAACAACCGTTTGTCTTTATTGATTTATCCGAACAGTCTGATAAATCAAAACAGGACGATACGAACCAGCCGGATAAAAACAATGGCGGACAGTTGATTCAGGGTGTTATTGATGTATATTTTGAAGAAGATGGAAGTCTTATTCTGGTGGATTACAAAACGGATAAGGTGTCAAAAAAAGGCGGTGAAGACGAATTGCGCAGGCGGTATGCACTCCAGTTAGAATACTATGCAAAAGCGCTGTCGCAGCTGCTTCAGAGACCTGTAAAGGAAAAAATTATCTATTCATTTTCATTGGGGAAAGATATAGAGCTTGAATAATTTTAATATCATCGTGGAAAACAAAGACAAGACCGTGTTTGTTTTCCACGATTTTTTAGGAAATAAAAGCACAAGAATTAGGAAATCTTTGCAAGCTGTGTACTGTGCTTCATAATGACATCCTTCATAACAAGGATATCAGACTGGATTGATTCAAGCTGGTTTATACCCTGGGAATATCTTTCATATGTAGATACATAGCAGGATTCAATCGTGTTCAGACGTGGAACAACATTCTGTTCCAGTGTGAGGTTAATCTGCGTAAGCTGTGACTGCAAAGAATCCCTTGTTTCGGCAATTTTGGTACGGAGAGAACTTTGTAAAGAATCCCTTGTTTCAGCAATCTCAGCATGCAGGGTTTCCCGTGTTTCGGCGATTTCAGTACGAAGAGAACTCTGCAGGGAATCCCTTGTTTCAGCAATCTCAGCATGCAGGGCTTCGCGTGTTTCGGCGATTTCGGCACGGAGAGAATTCTGCAAGGAATCCCGTGTTTCGGCGATTTCGGCACGGAGAGAACTTTGCAAAGAATCCCTTGTTTCAGCAATCTCAGCACGAAGAGAATTCTGCAAGGAACCCCTTGTTTCGGCGATTTCGGCACGGAGGGAACTTTGCAAAGAATCCCGCGTTTCGGCGATTTCGGCACGAAGAGAATTCTGCATATTTTCCAGCATACCAGATATTTCCCCTAATAAGTAGGTTACGGTTTTGTTGGATAACTCGTTTGACATATTTTCACCACCTTTCGTATTCTTAGTATACAGATAATAACATACTATAACGCATTTGTCTATATTTATTTGACCGTAATTTCAGATGAAATTTTTATGAAATTTTTAAAGGGCATTTTGTTTTCGGATAACAGTTGTCTTCAAAGAAGGGGTATAGTATAATAATACAAATTGTTTTAATCGCAGATAAGAAATCACTTAGGAATGGAGTTTAGTATGGAAACAGGAAAGGTCATTGAGGCTGCAATTGCTTATTTTGAAAATGATATTCGCAGAATCAGCCATTTGCTGAAAGTATATGGTTTTGCAAAGGCGATTGGAGAGAAGGAACAGCTGGATTTATTTACAATGGAATGTCTGGAAACCGCGGCAGTGCTTCATGATATCGGCATTAAAATATCAGAGGAAAAATATCAATCCAGTGCAGGAAAGTATCAGGAACTGGAGGGACCACCGGTGGCTGCTGTAATTTTAAAGAAACTGGAATTTCCGGCGCCGGTGACAGAGCGGGTGGCATATCTGATTGGACACCATCACACCTATGATAAAATAGAGGGAATGGATTATCAGATTTTAGTTGAGGCAGATTTTCTGGTAAATATCAATGAAGACGGCTTGGACAGCAGTAAGCAGGGGCTGGATTCTATCCGGAAAATCAAAGAAAATATTTTTAAAACGAAAACAGGAACTAAAATATTAGAGTCCATATATCTGAGTAAAGTAAATTAAAAGAAATGGAGAAAAAAATGGCAAATCAGGTCAATAGCAGTACATTTAAAAAGAATCAGTCACAGAAGAAAAAGAATCCGTGGATACCGCTGGTTGTTATCGTAGTTCTTGCGTTGTTAATGGTCTTGTTAAACTATTTTATGTTAGATGTAACCAATGCGGTATATCAGACACAGCAGGAAACCGTACAGACAGAATCAACTACGGCAGAGTAAAGCAACAGTCAATAAAAGCAAACAAAAAGGAGAAATTTCTAAAATCAGAAATTTCTCCTTAATTTTTTACGCAATATTTTTATGCGGTAATTGTTGTTCCTGTCTTTCCGGCAAGACTTGATTTTGCCTTGTCAAGGTTTGAAATAACGGCCTTTCTTTCGGAATCAGCAGTTACGAAACGAATGGAAGCGTCAACCTTTGGAAATGTTGTCTTTGCAGGGAAATGACCGGCTTTGATATAAGTGTGTAAGTCGGAAGCAGAAACCTGTTCAAAGACTTTTTCATTTGGTGTTCCTTTTTCAATTGTAAGATTGTCGTATGCTGTCAGGAATAATAAAGTCTGTGCGTTGACCAGTTCTGCCAGTTTGGCAGCAGTGTAGTCCTTTTCAATAATGGCGCTGGCACCTTTTAAATGTGTTCCCTGCTGTAGTACAGGAATACCACCGCCGCCGGCAGCGATTACAATCTGGTCTGCATCAAGCAGTGCCTTTACGGCATCAATTTCATAAATGTCGATTGGCAGTGGAGCAGCGATAATTCTTCTGAATTTACCCGGTTCTTCTTCAACAACATGGTTGCCTTTTTCTTCCTCGGCTTCGGCTTCTTCTTTTGACATAAATCTGCCAATGATTTTGGAAGGTTCGCTGAATGCCGCATCAAACGGGTCTACACGGACCTGTGTAATGATTGTAGAAACAGTTTTATAAATACCGCGGTTTAATAATTCCTCGCGGATTGCATTCTGTAAGTCGTAACCGATATATCCCTCACTCATTGCACCGCAGACGGACATCGGGGCAACGGTTCTGTCGTCTGGATTTAAACGGGCAAATTCAGTCATTGCAGTCTGAATCATGCCGACCTGCGGACCGTTGCTGTGCGTAATGACAATCTGATATTTTTCTTCTACTAAATCTGCAATTGCAGCAGCAGCTTTTTTAACATTTTCCTGCTGTTCCGGGAAAGTTTCACCAAAAGAATTTCTTCCGAGAGCAACAACGATTCTTTTCTTATCCATATTAATCCTCATTTCTGCGCACGCTTTGTAATTCTAAGTTGTATTGCACATAACAGGCTTGTGCCAAGTGCGCAAAGTCACAAATCCTGCAAATGAATTCTGATACTTTATTATAAAATATTTGCAGGGAAAAAGCAAATATTATCAAGCATGAAAAATAAACAGCATTTTTGGCAGATGAGAAATCGCCGGGTGCAAGTAGTAACATTGAAGATATTTACCATATAATAAATACAGATAGGTGGAGGGTAAATAGCTTTGGCGGTATTTACATCGCAGATTTATGACAAAGCTGCTCGAAAGTGAGGAGTTGTATGCAGACAGGAGTTGCAATTGTAGATACAGGAATTTACCGGCATAGAGATTTTGGCAGCCGTATTACCGGTTTCGTTGATTTGGTTCATGGGAAAAACAGCGCTTATGATGATAGCGGACACGGGACACATATCGCGGGAATCATAGGCGGGGACGGGAGTGCATCCCGTGGACGGTATAAAGGAATTGCCCCGCATTCGGCACTGATAGGTATAAAAGTTCTGGATGCACAGGGAAACGGGAAAATTTCAGATGTGGTGGAAGGACTCCGATGGATTTTAGAACAGAGAGAGCGGTATAATATCCGGGTTGTTAATATTTCGTTCGGAACGGTACCGGACCATGATGTGCAGGAAGAAAAACAGCTTAACCGGCAGGTGGAACAGCTATGGGATGCCGGAATTGTTGTGGTAGCGGCGGCAGGAAACAGCGGACCGGACAGAAACAGTATCACCGCACCGGGAAACTGTAAAAAAATTATAACCGTCGGTTCGTATGACGATACCAATTTTTCTGGTGTACGCGGAAGGAAAGTGCGGTATTATTCCGGCAGAGGACCGACGGAGGAATGTGTAATCAAGCCAGAGGTTGTTGTGACAGGATCCAATATTATTGCGTGCAGCAACCGTAAGGATGCATATGCAAAAAAAAGCGGAACATCAATGTCTGCTCCCATTGTCAGCGGAGCAGTTGCCAGACTTTTAGAGGAAAGACCTGACTATACACCGAAAGGTGTAAAAATGCGGCTGTTAAAGTGCTGTGAGACTATTGCCATTCCGGAAAATCAGCAGGGTTTTGGCGTACTGAACATAGTGAAATTTATAACGAGTGGGTAAAATAGTGTATGGTCATATGGTTTATTTGAAAAAATACAGGATTTAATGTGATAATACTTATAATTATAAAAATGTGTTATTATAATACAGAATACATTTTTCAGGGGGAATGAGTACAAAAGAAACTGGAGGAGGAAAAATGTACGTTTGCTATTCTAGAAGCAAAAACGAAAGTCATGCAAAAGCCGTTTTGTATCACTTGGAAAGTTGGGGATTTACAATGCCTGAAGAAGATGGAGAGAAAAATATTATGAGGGAGGTGACGTATGAACAGGAATGTGAAAGTATCGCAAGGCATCAGGAAGCCGTAGTAGTTTTAACACCGCAGCTGATACAGGATATAACAGCTCTTGTGGAGCTGGATATTTTAAAAAGCAGCTTTGAAAAGGGCAGAATTAAAATTGTTGTATTTTTATACGGGGTTGAATCTTCTACACTGCCGCAAAGACTTTCGTGGCTTGGAAAGGCACAGCTTGTGCGGGTTACGGGAATGGAATCGGTATTTGAGGGAATGTGCCATGCAGTGGCAGTGCGGATTGAGGAGGAGCTGTTTAAACAGGGTGATTTTAACAGCTGTAAGAAGAAATTTTATGCGTTTTTGGCACGGGATGCGTATTTAAAACGCATTTTTCGTGAGTATACAAGTCTGGAAGCGTATGCCGCAGGAACAAAGATTGTGCTTATTTATGCAATGTACTGTTATATTGAAATGAGGTACACAACAAGGATAACGGAGCCGTTTTACGGCAATTGTATCCGTAAACTGTATGAAAATGTAGATTATTATACACAGTGGGGAACATTGCAGTTAAGAATTGCGGAACGAAGTCTGTTTTTAAGCATTTGTCATATGAAAGAAATACCGGAAGAAAAAGCAGTTTAGATTTATGCGCAGGGAAAGAAGATAGGGGAAATAAATAGAACTTGACAAAAGAGTTAGACAGGGCTAACATTATGAAAGAAGTTAGCAGTGTCTAACTCTTTTTATGTTACGATAAATGAACATAGTCGGTAAGGAGAAATTTATGTTTTTAGAGATTGAACAATTACGGAAAAGTTATGGAACGGGTGAAAATAAAGTGGAGGTTTTAAAAGGGATACAGCTTGGTGTGGAGAAAGGGAAAATCTGCGTACTGCTGGGACCTTCCGGTTCGGGAAAATCTACACTGCTTAATATCGTAGGAGGCATTGACACGGCAGATTCCGGCAGTGTTACCGTAGCAGGCGAGGTTATGCAGAGCATGAACGACAGGCAGCTGACAGAATACAGAAGAAAGCATTTAGGCTATGTATTTCAGGCATATAATCTTATCGGAAATCTGACGGTACGTGAAAATATCGAAGTCGGCGCATATTTAAGCAGCCGGCCGTTAGATATTGATGAACTGCTTGATGTGCTGGGACTGACAGAACATCAGAACAAAATTCCGAGCCAGTTGTCCGGCGGTCAGCAGCAGCGGACGGCAATCGGCAGGGCAATCGTAAAAAATCCGGATATTCTGCTCTGCGACGAGCCGACCGGCGCCCTCGATTATCATACCTCAAAGGATATTCTAGCACTGATTGAGCGGGTCAATCAGAAATACGGCAATACAATTGTCATAGTCACCCACAATGACGCGATTAAAAATATGGCAGACCAGATTGTAAAGCTCAAAGACGGTCAGATTCAGGATGTTGAAATGAATGCCGCTAAAGTACCGGCGGAGCAGTTAGAGTGGTAAAACGGGGAGGTAAACAGCATGAAAAATCCATTGCGAAAGCGTTTTTTAAGGGAATTAAAGCAGGATTTCGGAAAATATGCCGTGATATTTTTGTTTATAACACTGACAATCGGGTTTATTTCAGGTTTTCTGGTCGCTGATAACAGCATGACCCATGCATACGATGAAAGCTTTGAAAAATACAATATTGAAGACGGCAATTTTGAATTGGAACAAAAGGCAGATGCGGTACTGCTTAAAAAAATAGAAACAGAAAATGATGTGGTGCTGTATGAGAACTTTTATAAGGAAGTACCAAAAGCCATCGCAAATGCGACACTGCGTATTTTCGGCGAGAGAAATGATATAAATCTGGTGTGTGTCATGGAAGGCAGAGCACCGCAGAAGGACGGAGAGATTGCACTCGACCGCCTGTTTGCCGAAAACAGGGAATTAAAAATCGGGGATTCGGTTGTTCTTGGTGGAGAGAAGCTTGAGATTGTAGGAACAGTGGCACTGTCCGATTACAGCGCGCAGTTTCAGAACAATTCGGATATGATGTTTGATGCAACAAATTTTGGTGTTGCCATTGTAACGAAAGGTCAGTATGACAAAATGGACGCAGGAACGGAGCATTTCATATATTCATGGAAAAATAATAAGACGGATTTGACGGATTCACAGCAGCGTGATTTGTCCGATGACATTTTAAAACAGCTCGTTTCCCTGCGGGCGGGCATTACCAATATTACACCGGCAGTAGAAAATCAGGCCATTCATTTTACGGGTGATGATATGGGCAGTGATAAGAGCATGATCCAGGTACTTTTATATGTCATCATGGTTATTCTGTCATTTATTTTCAGTGTAACGATTGCAAGCATTATTGAAAAGGAAGCTTCTGAAATCGGTACAATGAGGGCGCTTGGCTTTACCAGAGGTGAACTGCTGCGTCACTATATTACACTTCCGGTTACGGTAACACTGATTTCCTGTGTGCTGGGAAATATATTGGGATATACAGTATTTAAAGATGTCATGGCAGGAATGTATTATCACAGTTACAGTCTTCCGACATATATTACATTGTGGAATCCTTATGCATTTGTGATTACAACGGTTGTGCCGTGTATGATTATGATTGTGGTCAATACAATTGTATTGTATACAAAGTTAAAATTATCACCGCTTAAATTCCTGCGCCACGATTTAAACCACTGGCGTGAAAAAAAGGCAGTGCGCCTGCCAAAGGTTTCTTTTATGGCAAGATTCCGGATGCGTATTCTGATTCAGAACAAGGTAAATTATCTTGTGATGTTTTTAGGCGTAACATTTGCAAGTCTGCTCATTTTCTTCGGACTTTTGATGACACCGCTTTTAGACCACTACGGTATGCTGGTAGAGGAAAATATGATCAGCGATTACCAGTACGTGTTAAAAATGCCGGTGCAGACGAAAAATGAAGCTGCGGAAAAGTATGCGGTCAAGTCACTGATACTGGATAAAACCGACAGAAAATTAAAGGAAGAAATCAATGTCTACGGCATCCGTGAAGATTCAGATTACATTACAGGCATTGAGTTACACAAAAACGGCAACGGGGTCTATGCTTCTGAGGGTATTTTAGAAAAATATAAACTTTCAGTCGGCGATATGCTTGCGCTAAAAGACGAGTACAGCGATGACACCTATGAATTTGAAATCCTTGGCACGTATCCTTATCCGGCATCCTTTACGTTATTTATAAGCAACAGCCGGTTTGAAGAACTGTTTGACAAGGAAGAAGGCTATTTTAACGGATATTTCAGCAATGAAGAACTGACCGATTTGGACAGTAAGGCAGTAGCGGCAACGATTACATATGATGATATGACAAAGGTTGTGCGACAGTTAAAGGATTCCATGGGACAGATGTTCCCGCTGATAACAGTATTTTCCGTATTTATGGCAGTCCTGATTTTCTATCTGCTGTCAAAAATTGTGGTGGAAAAAAATGCAACGGCAATTTCCATGCTGCGTATTTTAGGGTATAATAAATCAGAAACCGCAAAGCTGTATATGATGTCTACCACGATTGCAGCCGTGATTTCTGTATTGTTAAGCCTTGGCATTGCGGCTGTTGTGATGCGGGTGCTTTACGACTATTTTATGCAGGAACTGGCAGGCTGGCTTACCTACTACGTGGACCCGGCAAATTATGTGTGGGCAGTTGTACTGGGAATGGCATCATACGGTGTTTCAGCGGCATTACAGTATCGTAAAATAGGAAAAGTAGGCTTAGAAGCAACACTCAAGAGGGCAGATTTATAAAAACGACATTACAGTGCTTAATTTGTTAAGAAAAATTTAAGAAGAATCAAAACTCCTTTCTAAGATTTCCTTCCTATACTACATGCATGCTTAGAAAAGGAGGAAGCAATGGAAGCTAATATATTAGTTGTTGAAGATGAAAAAGGAATACGGGATGCCATAACGATTTACTTAAAAAATCAGGGGTATTATGTTTATGAAGCCGAAAACGGCGTACAGGGACTTGAAATGGTAGAAAATCACACCATTCATCTGGCAATCGTAGATATTATGATGCCGGTTATGGATGGAATTACCATGACGATGAAGCTGCGTGAAAAATATGATTTCCCGTTGATATTTTTAAGTGCCAAATCAGAAGACATTGATAAAATCACAGGGTTAAATATCGGTGCAGACGATTATATCACAAAGCCCTTTGGCTCAATGGAACTGCTCGCAAGGGTCCATTCCAATCTGCGTCGGTATGAACAGATTTTGCAGTTAAAAAAAGCAGCATCCGCGTCCCAAAAAGAAACAGAAGAAGCGCATACGCTGACAGCAGGCGGACTGGAACTGGATTTGTATACAAAACAGCTGACGGTGGACGGAAAAAATGTAAAGCTGACACCAAAAGAATACGCGATTTTGGAGCTTTTAATGCGTTCACCGGGCAGGGTTTATTCGGCAGAACAGATTTATGAAAATGTCTGGAAAGAGGAAGCTATAAACACTGAAACCATCATGGTACATGTCCGAAAGCTGCGTGAAAAAATTGAAGTCAATCCCAGAAATCCACGGTATCTGAAAGTGGTGTGGGGTATCGGTTACAAAATTGAAAAATAAAAACGTTTGCAGGAAGGAGAACGTTTATGGAAAAGAAGAAAAAAAGAGTATTTGTGCTTGGACTTGTGGCCCTTTTAAGCGTGATATCAATCGGCATGATTTTGCTGTGCCGGAATATTCAATCAGAAAATCAGGGTACGCAGACAGTAGATGTCAGTGCAGTCAGCAGGGAAATGCTGCTGTTTATGCTTGATCAGACACGTGTTGTCAATAAAGACTATTCCGTGCTGTCGCTGGGAGAAGATGTTCCATACAGTATCCGTTCAGAACTGGAATATGTTATGGAAGAAGAACTGCTTACAGCAAGGGCAGATTTTATCAACTCGCCCAATTTTGCATATCGTATTACCAATACGGCTACCGGCGAAAAAACAGAGGGCGGCGATACGTCACTTTTTGTAAAAGACCATCAGATGTACAGTACATTTACTTATGATGCCGATGGAAATGTAACAAGTACGGGAGATTATGTTTCTACGGATTTTACTTATATGAGTGCATACCAGCTGCTTAAAAACAGTATCTCAATTTCTACCAGCAATGCGAGAGAAACGTATGAGATTTATGGAAAGAGTATTCCAAAATCCCAGATTCAGCTTCGTGTGCCGCAGAATCTCAAAGCTGAATTTGCCATTCCGCAGAATCTGACTGAAAATAATGATATCATCTGGTACAATACCGGGAATCTTGTTCATGGAGAAATGAGCGGCAGATTTTTAGCTGTTACGTGCTGTATGATGGTATTTTTTATCGGTTTATATATTCTGTTTTATCCGGTGAGTGTGGAACAGGAAGTCAACCCATTCGCATTTATGCGAAAAATAAAGGCGGAAATCAAATGGGCATTTTTAGGGACGGTGCTTTGTCTTGCGTACATCGGCATGGCATTTTTGGACGTGTATACCATGACCGGGGAATTGCAGACAGCACTGCAAATGCTTGGAATACCGTATGCAGAGCTTGTGCCTGTTGTGTTACAGTTTATCGGAATGATGCTTACAGGATTGTTTACAGCCATGGGTATTTTTGAAATCAAATATATGCTGACATCAGGTTTTTGCCGGTATTGGAAAGAAGATTCCCTGATCGGAAGCATTTGCAGAAGCATAAAAAGGCACATTGGCAGACTCTCAGAAGTGGATTTAAGTGACAGGCTGGATAGTACGCTTGGCAAATACGTGCTGATACAGACAGTCGTTACCGGACTGATTGCGTGTTTCTGGAGTTTTGGCATCGTGCTTGCACTTATTTACGGTGTTGTTCTGTTTCTCTATATCAGAAAGAAGCTTAAAAAAGTACAGATGGATTATCAGGTATTGTTAAAGGAAGCACACCGGCTGGCAGATGGCAGATTTGATGAAGAACTCACACAGGACGTCGGTATTTTTAATGCGTTGGGCGACGAATTAAAAAATGTCCGTATCGGCTTTGAAAAAGCGGTCAGTGAGGAAATAAAATCGCAGAATATGAAGACGGAGCTGATAAGCAATGTTTCGCACGATTTAAAAACACCGCTGACCGGTATTAAAAACTATGCGGAGCTGCTGGGACAGGACAATGTAAGCGGGCAGGATAAGCAGGTGTATCTGGAAAATTTACAGCATTATATTGACCGGTTAAACAATCTGATTGAGGATTTGTTTGAAGTCAGCAAGGTCAACAGCGGTAATATTGAGTTAAATCCCGTGGAACTGAATGTCGTTGCACTGATACAACAGGCACAGGCGGAAACGGAGGATTTGTTAAAACAGAAAAATCTGACGGTGATTCTTGATGCACCGGAAAACGGTATTGTGCAGGCATTAGACGGTGATAAGACGTACCGTATTTTTGAAAATCTGTTTACCAATATTGCAAAGTACGCACTGCCCGGCACGCGGGTTTATGTGAGTGCCACGGCACAGCCGGATTATACGGAAATTGCATTTAAAAATATTTCAGAAGCACAGATGAATTTTACACCGGAAGAAATCGTGGAGCGTTTTGTGCGCGGGGACAAATCCCGTCACGAAAGCGGAAGCGGCATTGGACTGGCGATTGTGAAAAGCTTCACAGAGGTACAGAACGGAACATTTTCGATTGAGATTGACGGAGATTTATTTAAGGCGGTTGTGCGGTTCAAAGTAAATTGAACTTGCAGAAACGTTGGTATGATTTGCCGGCAGAATGGAGGAGGGTATGAGTATTGATGTTTTAATAGGAATTTTGATTCCGTTTGTGGGGACGGCACTGGGAGCAGCGTGTGTATTTTTCTTAAAAAATCAGATACCGGCGCTGGTGCAGAAAGGGCTGCTGGGTTTTGCTTCCGGCGTTATGGTGGCGGCATCCGTGTGGTCACTTTTAATTCCTGCGATTGAAATGAGTGAGGATATGGGGAGAATGGCATTTGTTCCGGGGACAGTGGGAATTGCCGTCGGCATGGCATTTTTACTGCTTATGGACAGACTGGTGCCGCACCTGCATTTAGGAGCGGAAAAGTCGGAAGGGCTGCCTGTCCATTTAAAAAAAACAACGATGCTTGTCCTTGCGGTAACGCTGCATAATATCCCGGAGGGTATGGCAGTCGGTGTGGCATTTGCCGGATATCTGTCCGGGGAAGGAACAATTACGCTTGCCGGGGCAGCGGCACTTGCGATGGGTATTGCCATTCAGAATTTCCCGGAAGGGGCGGTGATTTCACTGCCGCTTCGCAGTGAGGGACAGAGCCGTTTAAAGGCATTTGTATGCGGCACGCTTTCCGGCATTGTAGAGCCGATTGGCGCAGTGATTACGATTGCATTTGCGGGCATTTTAACACCGATTCTGCCCTACATTTTATCGTTTGCCGCAGGCGCCATGCTTTATGTCGTGGTAGAAGAATTAATTCCCGAAGCCTCCGAAGGCAATCACTCTAACATCGGAACACTGGGCTTTGGTGTGGGATTTGTCGTGATGATGATATTAGACGTAGCACTCGGATAAAATTCATAATCGCTTATTCGCCGGAAGTTATTTAGAAATATTGTTTAATCTGCAAAAAACTGGAAAAAATAAAAAAAGAACTTACGAAAAGGGGAAAAATCCTTTAAAATGAAGATGATACCAGGGCGGATTGTGGGAGTGCACAGCACGGAACAATTCGCAGGTATCACAAATATGTAGGTAAAATGTTGGTTTGCAGAAGAATGGAGGAAACAATGTTTCAGATCGGTGAGTATGTGGTACATGGAAACGACGGAATCTGTGAAGTAAAAGACATTACACAACTGGAACTGCCGGGCGGCAGTTCTAAAAGGCAGTATTATCTGCTGGTTCCGCAAAAGGAAAAGAACGGACGGATTTACAGTCCGGTGGAAAGCAGCAAAGTCCAGACGCGCAAAGTCATTACAAAGCAGGAGGCAGACACGCTGATTCGTGAAATTCCTGCAATTCAGGCGGCATGGGTTGAAAATGAAAAGCTGCGGGAAAATGTATATAAAGAAGCAATCAAAAGCTGTGATTTGCGGGAACTGGTAAAAATTATTAAAAATATGTATCTGCGCAGACAGGAGCGCATTTCAAGCGGCAAAAAAGCAACGGTTTTAGACGACCGCTATTTTAAGCTGGCAGAGGATAAATTGTACAGCGAACTGGTGTTTGTAACCGGTAAAGACAGAAATCAGATTGAGAAACAGATAGAACAGCAGGCAGCGCAGTGCATGGAATCTGTATAGAAGTCTGTTTTATAGCAAAATGGTTTAGAATAAAAAGCACAAGTCTGAATAAAAATTCGGATTTGTGCTTTTTTTCTGACAATTCATATGATATTCTAATAAAAGATGTCAGGCATAACAGGATGCTTTGACAGCATAAAAATGGGAAAACAGGAGGAAGAATGGTAGTAGAATTGATGTTGATAGCATTAATACTGGTGTTATGTATTATTGCGGATAAGTTTTCGGGCAAATTCGGAATGCCTGCGTTAATTTTGTTTATCGGAATCGGTATGCTGTTTGGCAGTGATGGAATTGTAAAGATTCCATTTGATAACTTTGCAGTAACCGAACAGATTTGTACGATTGCACTGGGATTTATTATGTTTTACGGCGGCTTCAACACCAAGTGGAAGGCGGCAAAGCCGGTTGCAGTCAAATCATTGTTATTGTCAACGGCCGGCGTATTTCTGACCGGGTTTCTCACTATGGCATTTTGCTGTGTGGTATTAAAGTTTCGTTTCGCAGAGGGTTTCCTTTTGGGAGCGGTCATTTCCTGTACGGATGCTGCGAGTGTATTTTCCATTTTACGAAAGAAAAAGCTGAATTTAAAAGACGGCGTGGCTTCCCTGCTTGAAATCGAAAGCGGCAGTAATGATCCGACGGCGTATATGCTGACGGTGGTTGGTATTTCTCTGGTAAACGGTGAAAATCTTTCAACTGTGCCGTATGCTATTTTTGCGCAGATTGTATACGGTGTGGCAATCGGTGTTGTGCTTGCCGTATTTGGTATATGGGTGCTGACAAAGACAAGAGTGGTAACAAACGGTATGTATACGGTATTTATACTGGCGCTGGTGCTGTTTGGCATGGGCTTTTCGTCACTGGTGGGCGGAAATGCATTTTTAAGTATCTACCTTTTGGGGATTCTTATGGGAAACAGCAGTATCCGAAATAAAAAAGAAATTATTCCGTTTTTTGACGGAGTGACGGGATTATCCCAGATTGTGATTTTCTTTTTACTGGGATTGTTGTCCTTTCCGCACAAATTTCCGTATATCATGGGAACGGCGATTGTTATCGCACTGTTTATCCTGCTGATTGCAAGACCGCTCACGGTTCTGCTCATTTTAAAGCCGTTTCACTGTTCACTGAATCAATGTCTGCTGGTTTCGTGGGCGGGGCTTAGAGGTGCTTCATCGATTGTATTCTCGATATTTGCCATGGCGGCGGGAAATGACATTTCAAGAGATTTATTTCACATTGTCTTTATGATTTCGCTGTTATCTGTTGCGGTACAGGGCACACTGCTTCCGTATGTTTCACGGAAACTGGATATGATTGATGATAAGGCAGATGTCCAGAAGACATTTAATGACTATCAGGAAGAATCGGCAATTACGCTGATGCGTATGTATATTCCAAAGGGACATAACTGGGAAAATAAGCATATCAGCGAGGTACATATGCCGACAGGCGCATTGGCGCTCATGATTAAGCGTGATGACGAAACGATTATCACACGCGGCAATACGCAGATTCTGGCAGGGGATAGCCTGATTTTAAGCGTGCCGACCTATAATCCGGATGATGACGAAGGACTGGAAGAAATTTTTATCGACAAAAATCATCCATGGGGCAACCAAAGAATCGAAGATTTAAATCTCCCGGAAAATGTCCTGATTGCGCTGATTAAGAGAAATGAACGCAATATTATCCCGGACGGAAAGACGTTTATCGAGCCGGAGGACGTTGTGGTGCTCTATAAATAACTTTAAAAAGCACCGAAACAGTAACAGCGGCTGTTTCGGTGCTTTTTTGTATGAATCTTTTTTGTATGAATCTTTTTGCATAAAAGGGCAGAAAAATTTTTTGAAAAAAGAACATTGACAACACTATTATCATAGTGTACTATATAACTAGTTCACTGATACACGAAAGAAAGGAGGACAATGAATGGAATTTGAAAATAATATCCCAATTTACATTCAGGTTATCAATCAGATAAAAAAGGATATTATCACAGGAAAGCTTCCAATGGGTGCGAAACTGCCATCCACAAGAGAACTGGCGGTTTTATATCACATCAATCCGAATACGGCGGGGAGGGTTTATAAAGAGATGGAACTTCAGAATATGTGCTATACCAAAAGAGGACTTGGAACATTTGTAACCGAGGATGCAGCCGTATTTAAATCTATGCGGGAGGAGATGGCACAGGAATTTATCAGGAATTTTGTCAAAGAAATGCAGGATTTAGGATACAGCAAAGAGGAACTGCTGGCAGAGGTGTCGGCGGGATTTTAAAAGCAGAAATGCAGAATGGAGAGGAATTTATGTTAAATTGTTCAGATGTTAAGAAAACATATTTTAATAAGACAGCGGTGGAGAATATCAGCCTGTCACTGGAAAATGGCAGGATTTATGCTCTTTTAGGACCGAACGGGAGTGGAAAGACGACGTTTATGAAGATGATTGCAGGGCTTGTAAAGCCGACAAGCGGAACGATTCTTTATGAAAATGAGCCGATAGGCGTGCAGTCCAAAAGAGAAATTGCCTATCTGCCGACTGAGAGCTTTTTTTACTCCTTTATGACGGTCAAGGATGTAGGAGTATATTATCAGGACTTTTTTGAGGATTTTGATATGGAAAAATACACAAAGCTGATTGCGGATATGGAGCTGCGAATGGAAGATAAAGCCAATAAACTTTCTTCTGGTATGGCAGCCAAACTAAAGATTGCAGCAACACTTGCAAGAGCCGCAAAGCTCTATCTGTTAGACGAACCGTTAAACGGCATTGACATTATTGCAAGGGAAAAGATTATTACAACCATTATAAATGCTGTTGATGATGAAAGTACCGTGGTGATTTCAAGTCATCTGGTCGATGAGCTTGAAGCGGTCGTGGATTCAGTCATTTTTATCAAAGAGGGCAGAAACATTTTGCAGGGAGAAGCAGAACAGCTTCGGGAACAGCACAGTAAATCGATTGTAGAACTTTATAAGGAAATATATGCGTAAGGACGGAAAGAGAGGTTAAGAGTATGTTAAAGCTGATGAAGTATGAATTTAAAAAGCAGATGTTTTCAAAAATAATCATTGCGGCAATATTAGGGGTACTGACACTGTATTTCGGAATTGCGTGTGTGATTGATAAAGAAACCCATGCGGCAATTGCGACTATGCTGATATTTACTGTAATGGTTTTTGCAGGACTGTATACAGCAGTAGAAAGTTTAAGTGTTTACGATAAGGATTTAAAGACGAAGCAGAGTTATATGCTCTTTCTTGTGCCGAGGTCTTCTTATGAAATACTCGGTGCCAAAATGATATCAGCGGCACTTCAAATCTTTTTTACCATGCTGCTTTACGGTATCGTGGCGGTGCTGTGCGGTTCGGTTTTCCTGATAAAGTACAGCAGTGTCAGAGAACTGATGACACTGGTACAGAACATTTTAGAAATTAATTATTCTGTCAGAGTGGACTGGGGTTTTGTAGTACAGACGATTTTGACGGTTTTTGTTACATGGGTATTTATTGTAGTGCTTGGATATTTTGTGGAAACGCTGATATATACACTGGTGCATAAAACTAAGCTGACCTCATTTATTGTTTTTGTGGCATATATTTTATGCTTCTGGGGAGTTGTAAGTGCCGATAATGCAATTTTAAATGCGATAAGCAAATCTTCACAGGTAATGCAAAGCAGTGTGGAAATTCTTTTCTTCCTTGTTATTAACACAGTGCTGTATGTGGCATCAGCATGGTTAATGGATAAAAAGCTGAGTGTGTAAAAATGCGGTACACACAAAAAAAGGTTCGGATGGTGAGAAATCGTCCGGACCTTTTTTTGTGCAGATACTGGATTGCACATAAAAAATAATAAAAAGATACTTGACGGATATAATAGGTTAGTGTATACTAACCATTGTAAAGAGGTTAGATAAAACTAACTATGGTTTTATATGGAGGAGAAAGTATGAGCCGGGAGATTTTAAAGCTTGTGCAGAAAATCGACAGCAGTACAGTGGATTTGCAGATGGTTCTGCAATGCGCACCGGTGCTTGCCGGATTAAAGGTTTCCAATATGTTAAGTGTAAGCCGGGCGTTTTATCCGCGTATACTTGAGGTATTAAAGCAAACGGATATTTCCTGTTATCTGCTGCGGCAGACAGATGAAAAAGTCATTCTTCTGCTGTACAAGGAGCAGGAATTACAGCAGCAGCTTTTAGAAGCGGATACGAGAGCATTTTTAAAATCCTACGGATACACACAGTTTGCGGTAGAAGATGTTTTGGATTTATTCAAAAAGCGTTACTGCGACAACCTGTGTACAACAAAGGATTTTCCACATGAAATGGGTGTGCTTTTAGGATATCCGTTGGAAGATGTAAAAGGCTTTATTAACAACCGGGGCAGAAATTTTCTCTATACAGGCTATTGGAAGGTTTATTCTGATTTACAGCAGAAGATGGATTTGTTTGGACGTTTTGAACAGGCAAAAGAACAGATGATACGGCTGCTGTCATACGGAATGGATATTCAGGAAATAATAATGATGTTTCATTATGAGGAACTGCGGGAAGCAGTCATCTAAAGGAAGCAGACTAAAAAAATATGCACAAACCAGTGCAGGAAATGAGGATGAACATGGCAAAAGTAGTTTATTGGTCACAGACAGGCAACACACAGACAATGGCAGAGGCAGTTGCAAAAGGAATCACAGCAGCAGGCGGCAGCGCGGAATGTGTTGCGGTATCGGATATTACACCACAGGATTTAGCGGGTGAAGCTGTATTTGCATTAGGATGCCCGGCAATGGGTGCAGAGGTTCTTGAGGAATCGGAAATGGAACCTTTTGTGGAAGAACTTGAAAAGAGTGTATCCGGCAAGAAAATCGGTTTATTCGGTTCTTATGGCTGGGGTGACGGTCAGTGGATGAGAGACTGGGAAGAAAGAATGAAAGCAGCAGGTGCAGAAATTGTTGGAGGAGAAGGCGTTATCTGCATGGAAGCACCGGATGATGAAGCAATAGCGGCTTGTGAAAAGCTGGGAAGCCAGCTTGTCTAGTCAGATAAGGAGAAAGCATGAGTGTTGTAATTGTTGGGGGACATGACCGAATGGTCAGTCAATACAAGAAAATCTGTAAAGAACATAAATGTAAGGCGAAGGTATTTACACAGATGAGTGCAAATCTGTCAAGCCAGATTGGAAGCCCCGATTTGGTGATTTTATTTACTAATACGGTGTCACATAAAATGGCGCGCTGTGCAGTTGTTGAAGCCGAACGTGCCAATGCGAATATTATCAGATGCCACACAAGCAGCCAGGCTGCATTAAATGAAATTTTAGACAAGGCAGCCGCAGTGTAAAAACCAGATAAAAGAAAATAAAATATGAGGGTAAATGTCTGCAATTCCACAAATGAATGAGGGATTGCAGACATTTTGCGTGCATGATAGAATGTAATGTACATTATATTCACAGGAAAGAGCAGGGTGCAGAAGAATGAATCAGCAGGAACATAAAATTAAAAGATTCTGTATGGCAGTCCTTGCCCATGTAGATGCGGGAAAGACGACCTTGTCAGAGGGGCTTTTGTATACAGGGGGAAGTATCCGTAAAGTCGGAAGAGTAGATAATAAAGATGCATATTTTGATAATTTTGAACTGGAGCGGACGCGCGGTATTACGATTTTTTCAAAGCAGGCGCAGATTTATTGGAAAGACTGTGAGATAACGCTGTTAGATACGCCGGGACATGTGGATTTTTCGGCAGAAATGGAGCGGACATTACAGGTACTGGATTACGCCATTCTGGTTGTCAGCGGCGCAGATGGCATACAGGGGCATACACGGACATTGTGGCGTCTGTTAAACCGGTATAAAATCCCGGTATTTTTATTTGTCAACAAAATGGACCAGCCGGGAACGGACAAACAGGCGGTTTTATCACAGTTACAGCGGGAGTTTAGTGTTTCGTGTGTGGATTTTTCAAAAAAAGACGACAATCCGGACGAATTCTTTGAAAATGTAGCGCTTTGTGATGAATCAGTATTAAATGATTATCTGAATACAGGTAGTATTGAAACGGACGTTATCAAAGAACTGATTGCATCAAGAGAGCTTTTTCCGTGCTTTTTCGGTTCGGCATTAAAAATGACCGGTGTAAAGGAACTGCTTGAAGCGGTGACACTGTATGCAAAACAGCCGGTATATACAAAGGAGTTTGGGGCGCGTGTATTTAAAATCGCAAGAGATGAGCAGGGCGCGCGCCTGACGTATATGAAGCTGACCGGCGGCATTTTAAAGAATAAAGAATTGTTAAGCGGCGGAAAAGATTCGGAAAAATGGTCGGAAAAGGTCAATCAAATCCGCATTTATTCCGGTGAAAAATATACCGCACCGGCGCAGGCGCAAGCCGGTGTGGTCTGTGCGGTAACGGGACTGACAAAGACGTATCCGGGACAGGGGCTTGGCACACAGGCAGGGACGGTTGTTCCGTTTTTAGAGCCGGTGCTTACGTATTGTATTGAACTTCCGGCAGGCTGTGATGCGGCGGTATTTTTACCGAAGCTGCGGGAGTTAGAGGAAGAAGAACCACAGTTACATATTGTATGGAATGAAAAATTACAGCAGATATATGTACAGGTGATGGGCGAAGTCCAGATTGAAATTTTAAAAAGCCTGATACAGGAGCGGTTTGGTGTCAGCGTGGAATTCGGCACGGGAAGCATTGTCTATAAAGAAACCATTCAAAATACGGTAGAGGGTGTAGGACATTTTGAACCACTGCGCCACTATGCGGAGGTTCATTTACTTTTAGAACCGCTGCCGCGGGGAAGCGGGCTTGTCTTTGCCGCAGACTGCAGTGAGGAACAGCTCGATAAAAACTGGCAGAGACTGGTGTTGACGCATTTGTATGAAAAAGAACATTTAGGTGTGCTGACCGGCAGTGTTATTACCGATATGAAGATTACGTTAAAGGCGGGAAGGGCACACCAGAAGCATACCGAAGGCGGTGATTTCAGACAGGCGACATACCGTGCGGTGCGGCAGGGCTTAATGCAGGCAGAAAGTGTGCTATTAGAACCGTATTATGAATTCAGGCTGGAAATTCCGGAAACGGCAGTCGGCAGGGCAATGACGGATATTGAAAGGATGTGCGGCACATTTGCGTTACAGCAGACACACGAAGCAGGTATGGCAGTGATTACGGGAGAAGCCCCGGTTTCTACGATGAAAGACTATTATAAAGAAGTGGTTGCCTACAGCAAGGGTACAGGCAGGTTGTTCTGTAACCTGAAAGGTTATGAAGTCTGTCACAATCAGAATGAAGTTTTAAAAACATGCGGCTACATTGCACAACGGGATTTGGACAATCCGGCGGATTCTGTCTTTTGTGCGCACGGTTCGGGGTTTGTAGTCGGCTGGCAGGAAGTGCCGGAGTATATGCATCTTGAAAGCATTTTAAAGGAAAAGCGTAAAGACGAGATGCAGCCGCAGAAAGCTGCTGCAAGAAGCGTGTCGGATGAGTGGATTGGCACGGAAGAAATTGATGAGATTTTACGCCAGACCTATTATGCCAATAAAAGGGATAAGTCCATGCCGCGTACCGGTACGAAAAAAAGAACGATTACCCGCGTGGATACACTGCCAAAGACTTCGGGAATGACAGTACGCAGCTATGATCAGCCGGCACAGAAGGAGTATCTTTTAGTAGATGGCTATAATATTATTTTTGCATGGCAGGAATTAAAGGAGCTGGCGGCTGTCAATATTGACAGTGCGAGAGGCCGGCTTTTGGATATTTTGTGCAATTATCAGGGAAGCCGCCAGTGTGAGCTGATTGTTGTATTTGATGCGTATCGTGTGAAAGGACATGTAACAGAGTTTATGGACTATTACAATATTCATGTGGTCTACACAAAAGAAGCTGAAACGGCAGATGCTTATATTGAAAAATTTGCACATGAAAATGGCAGAAAATATAAAGTCACGGTTGCAACCTCGGACGGGCTTGAACAGGTGATTATCCGAGGGCAGGGGTGCCTTTTGATGTCGGCAAGGGAGTTTGAAGCGGAGGTTAAAGCAAGGGAACAGCATATCCGTGAAAACTATCTGACACCGTAATTTCGTTTTTTAAAGCACTTTCATAAATAAGATTTGTAAAAATAGTTTGCAATTTAGGTAAAAATTTAGTAAATCTACTAAAAAATGTATTTCATTTAGTACAATCTGCACATATAATACACAATATGATGTACCTAACCAATACATCATCATAAACCTATAAAACTTTTTACAAAATAAAACTAATTGGAGGGTGTTTTATGAGAAAAACAGTGAAAAAGCTTACTGCGGTAGGTCTTACCGTAACGTCCGTACTCGGACTGGTAGCCTGCGGAAGCAGTAAAGGAACAACAAGCCAGGGAACATCAGAAAACAAAGAAGTAACAAAGCCGGATACATTTACCGTAATGTGTGATGGTACAGTTGTTACAGAAACAAATGGAGCAGAGGCATTTTACAAGCAGTTAAATGAAGCAACAGGACTTGATATTAAATGGACACGTCCTGACCATGCAAGCTACTATGATGCCGTAGCCAATGCATTTAACTCAGACGATACCATGCCAGACGTTGTACTGCTTTCATCTGATTATTATGCACTGTATGCATCAAACGGTTTCCTTTGGAATATGACAGATGCATGGGAACATTCAGAAACAAAGAATTCCGGAAGATTAATCAGCACAGCCGACAATGTTCTTTCCGCACTGATGGTAAACGGTGAAGATGGAACAAAGGCAATGTACGGATTATCTCTTTACCGTGGTAACGGATGTTGTACATATGTAAAGAAAGCATGGCTTGACAAGGCAGGCATTGATGCTTCCAAGGTAAAAGATGTACAGATGGATTTTAATACATATTACGGCTATTTAAAGCAGATGGCACAGACAATGGGACATTATGTTATTTCTTCTCCTGGTTTTATCCATCCGGAAGCACCGAATACAAACTATCTGCCTGAATTTTATCAGAAAGCACAGTATACTTTCTACAAGGATACTTCAGGAAAATATGTAGATGGATTTGCCCAGCAGGAAATGAAAGAAGCTCTTCAAAGAATCCAGACAGCCGTAAATGACGGTGTTATTGATAAGGAATCCGTAAATAACTCAACAGCCAATGCAAGAGATAAGTTCTATTCAACAGACCCGTCAACAGAAACCGGTGTATTTACATACTGGGCAGGTACATGGGCAAATACGTTAAAGACAAACCTTGCAAACAAGGGCTTGGACGATGAACTTATTGCCATTAAGCCAATCAAAGAACTGGGTGCGTATACAGAAAGAATCGCACCATGCTGGTGTATCACATCAGCCGCAAAGAATCCGGAAGGAATCTTTAAGTATTTCATTGATAAGATGTTAGACGGCGGCGATGTACAGATGCTTTGGACACACGGTGCAAAGGGTACACACTGGGATGACAAGGCAGAAACTGTTACGGTAGAGAAGAAGGAAGACCAGCCAAAGACATACACAGAAGGACAGTTCCATTACCTTCCGGGTATTGAAAAACCGGATCAGTGGCAGACAAAGAACCACATTGACCCAATCCTTTCTATTGCAAACTTCACAAATGGTTATGTAGGTGAATCCTTAATTCCTGAAGTTGCAAGAGAAAACGGTGAATTCTTCGCTGAAAACTCTCAGGTAGCCGTACCGCTTCCGATGACATCAGAGTTATCTAATAATATCGGTGATATTAACACAGCAAGAACATATGTTATTGCACAGGTAGCTTTGGGTTACATGACAGTAGATGAAGGTATGGATTACTACAACAAGACAGTCGGTTCATTAAGCAATGCTGTTTTAAAGTCATTAAATAAGTAAGTAAACCAACTGAATAAATGAATAAAAGGCTGCGGTTTGGTGGTGGAATACCACTGGGGCGCGGCTTTTTTAATTGTTTTTATAAGGCTGTTAAAATTATTTAATTATTTGATAAAAAAGTTAAATACTTGCGGTCATAATTTGTAACTGCCAATATAAGTGATTTTATTTGCAAATTGATTATGATATAATAAAGTAAAATATTAAGTAAACACGAAAAAAACAGAGGAGGTTATTTATGGAGTATAGCGAGGTACAGCAGATAGCAAAGAAAACGATTGAATATGCAAAGACGATAATAAAACCGGGTATGAATCTGTTGGATTTAAGAGATTTATGTGAACGGAAAATGCTAGAGTTAGGCGCAGATTCTTTTTGGTATTGGGATATTGGTGCGTTTGTTTTTGCAGGAGATGAAACAACAGTATCGGTGTCGGGAAAGAAATATGTTACAAGTGACAGAACGATTGCGGAAAATGATATTGTAACGATTGATTTAAGTCCGCAGTGTGAAAATATTTGGGGGGATTATGCGAGAACAATCATATTGGAAAATAGTGTGGTAGTCGATAAACGTGAAATATTAAATGAAGAATGGAGAAAAGGTTTACAAATGGAAGACCGGCTTCATCATGAATTAACAGAGTTTGTAAATATAGAAACTACATTTGAGGAACTTTATTATCATATTAATGAGATTATTTTAAAAGCTGGTTTTGTTAATCTCGATTTTATGGGGAATCTGGGACATTCCATTGTAAAAAATAAAAATGACCGTGTGTATACAGAAAAGGGTAATACTCAAAGAATAAGTGAGGTAAAATATTTTACGTTTGAACCGCATATAAGTATTCCGGGTTCAAAATACGGTTATAAAAAAGAAAATATATATTATTTTCAGAATGGAAAACCGGTTGAACTGTAAAACAGATATTTCAGCAGCATTACCCAAAAACACGGACACAATTCACATGGATTTAATGACAGATGAAGAACTTCATGCAAAACTGCAAAAGGGATATGATGATATAGAAGCCGGAAAAGTACAAAATGCTGTAGAAGCATTTACAAAATTCAAGAAGAAACATTAATATGAATCAATATGTGGTTAATTTGAATTTTCAAAAGTCATTATATTTAGCCACCACCATTCCACAGGCAGAAAACACCCCGCTATCGAAGTCAAGTGCCAACGTTGAGATAGCGGGGTGTTTTCTGCTCCCTTAAATCACCGACTTCCGCGCAATATACGTCGCGGAAATTTCAATCTTCACAGAATAGTATTCATCCGATTCAATCACATTAATCAGTCGTTCTGCAGCGGTTTTGCCAAGATTCTGCTTCGGAACGTGAATTGTGCTTAATGCCGGAATCACACTGGTGCTTAACGGCATATTGTCAAAGCCGATAATCGAAATATCTGCCGGTATTTTATAACCTTTATGCTGAAAAGCTTTCATTGCGCCGATAGCGATGTTGTCATTGTCTGCAAAATAACAGGAAGCAAGCGGTGTGTTTTGTTCCAGCAGTTCCAGCATATCTGCATAAGCGCCCTCTACGGAAGGTGAGAGCAGGTGGACAACCGATTTGGAAGACGGAAGTCCGTTTTTGCGCAGTGCGCGGTAAAAGCCCTCACATCGTTCCTCATAAGAATGAATCGGATAAGAGGAGTGTAAATATCCCGGTTGTCCGATGTGCTTGTGAATCAGACGAACCGTTGCATTAAAAGCACCCTGCATATTGTTAATCATCACGCAGTCCACATTCGGAAAGTCGCAGTAAGTATCCAAAAGCACAATCGGCACAGTCAGATTTTTCAGATACATAAAATCAGGCTTCTGCATTTCCGTTCCTAAAATAATCAGTCCGGCACAGTTTGAATAAATGATGTTGTTTAACTGTTCTAAAACGTCCCCTTCTTCATAGAGATTCCGTACCAGCAGTTTGTATTCATGCTGTGCGCAGGCGGTGGCAATACCTTCCTGAACCTGTGTGATAAACGGATTTTCATAAACAACCGCTCCGTCTTTAATATAAATTAAAAAATAAATTGTACCGGCTGTTGTTTTTTTCTCTCCGATTTTTGAAAAGTCGTAGTTGCTTACGCGCGCCGCATCTAAAATTTTCTTTCGTGTTTCGGTGCTGATTCCGGGCTTGTTGTTTAAAGCAATGGATACAGCGGACGGCGAAAGCCCCAGTTGTTTTGCTAATTCTTTAGCCGTAATTGACATATGTAAAATCCCTCCACAACATTTTATAAAACTATATAAAATGTAAAAATAATTATATTATAGTATAACCTATTTCCGAAAGGAATTCAAGCGCGTATAATCAAGGACAGGTCTTATGGCATAGGATAAATTATAGGGAAATGGGAGGCGCATATGAAAAAGAAATTTTTGCTGATGGGCACCGATGTCAGACAGCAATATTTAAAAGAAATGTTAGAACAGCAGGGACATCATACAGAATGGATTCAGACACTGACACCGGTTGATGCGGCAGAGTATGATGCGGTACTTCTGCCGGTTTCGGACAGCAGGGCGTATTATGACCAGGTGGCGGATTCCGTGCATGGAGGACAGTTCATTTTCGGCTGTAACCTGCCCAAAAAAGAAACCGGACAAAATTTTGTGGAAAATGTGCCGGAGTTTGTTGAGTATATGCAGGAAGATGACACGGCGTATCATAATGCGGTGGCAACGGCAGAAGGTGCGGTTGCGGAAGCGATTCTTCACAGTGCAATCAATCTGTGCGGTGCAAAAAGTCTTTTAATAGGATACGGACGATGCGGAAAAGTACTGGCAGACCGGCTCATGCGCATGTACAGCCGTGTGACCGTGGCAGAGCGAAAGGAAAGCGCACGCGCACAGGCGGAAGCTTTTGGATTTGACAGCGTGCCATTCCCGTTACTGCCGCATTTGCAGAAATACGGAAAAGAGTATGCGTATATTTTTAATACTGTTCCTAAAAAAGTGCTGACGTCTAAGGAACTTGAAAATGTAAGCGGTGAAGTGACGATTATAGACATCGCTTCCAGACCCGGAGGAACGGATTTTGAGTATTGCCGGGCAAATAAAATGAATGCGGTACAGGCACTCGGTCTGCCGGGCAAATATGCGCCGAAGCGCTCGGCGGAAGTTTTAATGAAAGTCATTGAACAACATATCAATTAAAGAAAGGCAGAATCGGCATGGAAAAGAAGACCATCGGTATAGCCATAACAGGCTCGTTTTGCACCTTTGATAAAATGACAGGTGTCATCAAAACACTGACAGCATCGGGAATGAGAGTAATTCCTATTTTTTCCGAAAATGTACAACATATGGATACACGGTTTGGCAAAGCAGAAGATTTCCGCAAAAAAATCTGTGAGATTACAGGAGAGCAGGTCATTGATACCATTGCAAAAGCAGAACCGATTGGACCGAAAAGCAGTCTGGATGCGCTGGTGATTGCACCTTGCACCGGAAATACGATTGCCAAGCTTGCAGCGGGCATTACCGATACGCCCGTGTTAATGGCAGCAAAAGCACATCTGCGCAATGAAAAGCCACTGGTGATTTCAATTTCTACCAACGATGCGCTCGGCATGAATTTTAAAAATATCGGCACGCTGATGAATATTAAAAATATTTATTTTGTGCCGTTTGGACAGGATAACTATGAAAAGAAGCACCATTCCATGATAGCACATGTGGAAAAGATACCGGATACAATTGAAGCGGCTTTGCAGGGAAAACAGATACAGCCGGTCATCGCTTCGCCGTTTTGACAGGGAAATAAACAGGAAAATTAACCCCAAAAGGGTTGCAAAGAATAAAAAATGTCCCGGTCAAAGTGTCAGCGTGCGCTCTTTAAAAAACGTGCGTTTAACACTTTGACCGGGACATTTAAACATTTTTAAACCGTTTGACAGATATTTAACAGGTACATTTCACTGTGTCAAAATTAATTTTCTTTATTAAATCATTCTATAAAATCGTCACATGGTACTCTGTCAGCCAGTAGTGAATCTGCAACAGATAGGCAGTCATCTGCGGACCGGCCATCAGTTGTCCGTACCACGGCTGACCGTAGTCTTTCGGATTGTCTAAAAACTTCTGTACGGCGGTGCGGTCAAGGAGCGGCAGGAGCGGACTGCTTCCGTCGGATAGTACTTCTTTTAAGCGGGCAGACAGCAGATTCTCATAGTACGGATTGTAGGTTTTGGGATACGGACTTTTTTTGCGGAACAAAATTTCATCCGGCAGCAGTCCCACGGCAGACTGGCGCAGAATATTTTTAACCAGTCCGCCTTTTGCTTTCATTTCCCACGGGATGTTAAAAACGTAGGAAACAAGCTTTTTGTCGGCAAACGGCACACGCGCTTCCAGTCCCGTGTTCATGCTGGTTCTGTCCATGCGGTTTAACAGTGTCTGCATAAAAAATCTGATACTTAAGTAGCCGATACGGCGGCGGCTCGTTTCTGTTTCATTTTCCATAGGGAGAATATCGACTTCACTGACAGCGCGGTCATAGGCATTTTTTACATAGTCTTCCATACGCAGGGTATTTGCAAAATCCGCATTTAAAAGTGATTTCCGCGGGGCGAGGGTCGGTGTCCATGGGAAAGTGCCACAGTCTAACATGGATTCCCGGTGAAACCACGGATAGCCGCCGAATACCTCATCGGCACATTCACCGGTTAGTACAACCTTGTGCGTGTGACTTACCTGCTCGCAGAAATAAAGAAGCGAGGAATCAATGTCTGCCATGCACGGCAGGTCGTGCGCTTTTACGGAACGCAGAAGATAATCCGCCTGTGTCTGGTTGGTACATTCCAGATAAGTATGATGACTGTTTAAATAAGAAGCCATTTTTGCGGCATACGGTTTATCCATGGAAGGCTGGAAACTGTTTGATTGAAAATAGTTCTCATTGTCCGTAAAGTCAAAGGAAAAGGTCTTTAACTGTCTTCCTTCTTTTTTTAACTCCCCTGCGCATACGGAAGATACCAGACTGGAATCAATTCCTCCGGAAAGGAAAGTGCAGATAGGAACATCGGAAATCATCTGGCGGCGGATTGCACCGGTGAGCAGTTCACGGACAGTTGCAATGGTTGTTTCGTAGGAATCTTCATGTGGGTGGGATTCCAGCCGGAAATAGGTCGTTTCTCGGACACCGGCACGCGAAACACTTAAATAAGAACCCGGCAGAACCTCATGCACATTTTTATAGATACCATAGCCGGGCGTGTGGGCAGGACCTAAGGAAAAAATTTCATTCAGTCCGTTACTGTCAACAGCGGGTGCAATGCCGGGATAGCAAAATAGTCCCTTTAATTCGGAAGCAAAAACGAAAGTGTTTCCGGTCTGTGTGTAAAAAAGCGGCTTTACACCGAAGCAGTCGCGAAATAGTGTCAGCGTTTCGTGGCGTTCATCATAAACGGCAAGTGCAAAAATGCCATCCACGTCCTGAATAAAAGACGGTCCAAAGTGAATGAAACCCAGCAGTAAAACCTCCGTGTCTGAAGTGGTTTTAAAATGAACCCCGAGGGTGGTGAGTTTGTGACGTAAATCATCTGTATTATAAATTTCACCATTGTATACAATGTGATAGTGGTAGTCCGAATAAATTTTTGACATCGGCTGTGCGCCGCCCGTAATATCAATAATTGAAAGGCGGCGGTGTGCCAGTCCGCACCGGTTGCAGAGCAGTGTGCCGGAGGCATCCGGTCCGCGGTGTTTTAAAGTCCTTCCCATTTTTGCAAGCAGTATCTGATATTGTTCTTCATTTGATAAAAAAGATGCGTCAGCATCGAAAAATCCGGCTATTCCGCACATAAATCTCCTTTGGCAGGCAGGTCAGTTATATTTTTATAAATCTATGTAAAAACAAAATGAATTATACACAAAAGTCGGGTCAATTGACTATTGAAATGTGTGATATGTCGGTGGTAGAATATATGAATCATATTAGCAGAAATGCCTGCGGAATTGGAGAACAGCATGAAAGAAAGAAAAAAAGTTTTATGGGTTATCGGAGATTCAACATTAAGCAGTTTTAACGATAAATATTACTATCCGAGGTACGGATACGGAACAAAGCTGGCGGCGTATTTAGATGATGCGGTTGAAGTGAAAAATATTGCACTGTCGGGGCGGAGCAGTAAAAGCTATACGACAGAGCCACAGTATAAAGAATTGACGGGCGGTATGCAGAAAGGCGACTTTTTGCTGATTGGCTTCGGACACAATGATGAAAAGACGGAAGAAGCCCGTTTCACCTCAGCACAGGGGGACTATAAAACGGCAGGTTCATTTGCGGCATCTTTATATGATAATTATATTGTACCGGCACAGAAAGCCGGCTGTCAGGTGATTTTATGCACACCGATTGTCAGAAGAACAAAAACCGGTGAATGGAATGCGCAGGATCTGCATGTGACACAGGATTTTGGCACGTATCCGGGCGGAGATTATCCGCAGGCAGTCCGGGAACTTGGAAAAACACTGGGACTTCCGGTTGTGGATATGACAAAGATGACAAAGGCACTTTATGAAACACTCGGAAAAGACGAAACGGTGTATTTACATGCGTGGACGTCTGATAAAGCGGCAAGCGTGGATAATACGCACACCAATGTATGGGGTGCAAGGGTCAATGCGTGTCTTTGTCTGAATGAAGTAAAGAATCAGCAGGTGGCAGGGCTTTCCGAACATATTTTGGATACGGATGAAAAAGAAGTCTTAGACCGTAGTAAATATTTAGTATCCAATCCTGAATATCACCCGGTTGTATTTACCTCGGATTTACCAAAGAGCCATTTCTGGGAAGATGCGGCAGGCTTTTCGGGTACGGTATTCGGCGATGTGCTTGAAGAAGTGTCTAAAGAGCATTTTGTGTTAGAACCGGCAGGTGAAAATGCAGTACATATTGCAGTCAAAAATAACTGCGGAAAGATCGCGGCAGTATCGGACGGCATTGCGATGTATTATAAAAAAATCCCGGCGGACAGACCGTTTATTCTGCGGGCAAAAGCCGTAATTCACGATTATTTTTTAAATGATCAGGTATCCTTTGGATTAATGGTGCGTGATGACTGTTATGTGGATAAAACGACGGCGGATATTTTAGGAGATTATGTAGCGGCGGCACCGCTTTTGCTGACACACGGGGCGCAGTGCTGGAACTGCTTTGCAAGAAAAAGCGGTGAACTGGTGAAGGGTGGAATCTGCACCAGAGCATACAAACCGGGCGATGTCGTTGAACTTCAGATAGAAAGCACACAGGACGGATATGCCTGCACCTTCGGCAAAGAACAGACCATAACAGGCGGATTTGACTTCCGGCTGACCAGCATTGATGCAGAACACGTTTATGCGGGAATGTTTGTTTCAAGAAATGCCGATGTGACATTTACAGATATCGAATTAATTTTTAAGACACCGGAAAATGAATGATGAAAAGAAAGGCGTAAAGAAAATGAGAACATTTGCAAAATCATCAAAATTAGACAACGTTTGTTATGACATCAGAGGTCCGGTCATGGACGAAGCCAACCGCATGATTGAGCAGGGCGTTGAAATTTTAAAATTAAATATCGGAAACCCGGCACCGTTTGGTTTTAAAGCACCACAGGAGCTGGTAGACATGATGCGCGGTAATCTGGAAAATGCGGAAGGCTATTCGGATTCCAGGGGCTTGTTAAAATCCAGACAGGCGATTGTGGAATACTGCAAAAAGAAAAATATCCCGAATGTCGGTGTCAATGACATTTATACGGGAAACGGTGTCAGTGAGCTGATTACACTGTCTATGAACGGATTGCTTGACAACGGCGATGAAGTGCTTGTTCCGTCACCGGATTACCCGCTGTGGACGGCATCGGTTACGCTTGCGGGCGGAAAAGCGGTGCATTACCTGTGCGATGAACAGTCTAACTGGTATCCGGATATCGCGGATATGCGTAAAAAAATTACGGATAAGACAAAAGGCATTGTTATTATCAATCCGAACAATCCGACCGGTGCATTATATCCAAAGGAAATTTTAGAGCAGATTGTAGAACTGGCAAGGGAACATGAACTGCTGATTTTTGCCGATGAAATCTATGACCGTCTTGTGATGGATGGTAAACAGCACATTTCCATTGCTTCACTGGCGCCGGATTTATGTGTTGTCAGCTTTAACGGACTTTCAAAGTCCCATCTGATTGCGGGCTATCGCTGCGGCTGGATGTGTATCAGCGGCGACAAGAGCCGTGCAAAGGGCTATATTGAGGGCATTAACCTGTTATCATCCATGCGTCTTTGTGCAAATGTACCGACACAGTCCGTTATTCCAAAGGCACTGGAGATGCTGGATTCGACCAAAGAAATGTTAGAGCCGGGAGGCAGGGTGTATGAACAGCGTGAATACATTTACAATGCGTTAAATGATATTCCGGGTGTGAGCGCGGTAAAACCGGAAGCGGCATTTTACATTTTCCCGAAAATGGATATGAAAAAGTTTCATATTAAAGATGATGAGAAATTTGCGCTGGATTTCTTAAAGGAGAAAAAAATTCTGGTAACGCACGGCGGCGGTTTCCACTGGAATACACCGGATCATTTCAGAATTGTCTATCTGCCGGATGTGGATACGCTGACGGAAGCCTGCACACGAATGAAGGACTTTTTTGCACATTACGTACAGGATTAAAACGAGGAGAAAATATGTTTCGGAAGTTAAGAGCAGAAGCAGAGAGGGAGAATGTGGAAGAAAACAAGCTTATGTTTGACAACAGGGCATTATTTGCTTTGCTGTTACCGATTATTATAGAACAGATTTTAAATTCCTTTATGGGAATGGTAGATACCGTTATGGTCAGCAATGTAGGCAGTGCGGCGATTTCGGCGGTATCGCTGGTGGATTCTATCAATAATCTTGTCATTCAGGTGTTCTCGGCAATGGCGGCGGGGGCTGCCATTGTCTGCTCAAGATTTATCGGGGCGAAAGACAGGAACGGCTGTAACCGTGCGGCACGACAGGTTGTGTTGACTGTTTTTATCATTTCCGTGGCGATTATGGTATTCGGATTGATATTCCGTGTGCCGTTACTGCAGGTGGTTTTCGGTGCGATTGAACCGGAGGTTATGGAAAATGCAATGATTTATTTCCTGATTACGGTGGTTTCATATCCGTTTCTGGCACTGTTTAATGCGGGTGCGGCATTTTTCAGGGCGGAGAGCAATGCCAAGCTGCCGATGTTTGTGGCGGCAGGCACGAATGTTTTAAATATTGCCGGAAATGCCGTTTTTATTTTCGGCATGAATATGGGTGTTGCCGGTGCGGCATTATCGACACTGCTGTCGAGAGTGTTGTGCATGGTTATCATTTTTGTACTGTTAAGACGTAAAAATCAGATGATTGTTTTAGACCACTATTTTAAAATCCGTCCTGAAAAGAACCTGATTTGTCAGATTCTGGCAATCAGTATTCCGTCCGGTGTGGAAAACGGTATGTTTCAGTTTGGTAAGCTGGCAATCCAGTCTACCGTATCAACCATGGGTACGACAGCGATTGCGGCACAGGCGATGACAAATATCTTTGAAAATGTCAACGGCGTATTCGGTATTGGTACGGGAATCGGATTGATGACCGTGGTCGGACAGTGTATCGGAGCGAAACATTATAAAGAAGCAAAATACTATATGGTAAAATTAACCGTCATTGCGGAAGTGGGACTGACGATATCGTGTCTGCTGGTTTATGCGGCGGCACACCCGGTTACGCTTATAGCAGGCATGGAAGCGGAAAGCGCAGCACTGTGTATGCAGATGATTGCGGCAATTACGATTGTAAAACCGGTTGCCTGGGTGCTTTCATTTGTACCTGCATACGGACTGCGTGCCGCAGGAGATGTCCGCTTTTCAATGATAGTTTCCGTAACTACGATGTGGTGCTGCAGGGTTGCCCTTTGTATCTTTCTTGTAAAAGCATTTGGCATGGGACCAATGGCAGTCTGGATTGGTATGTTCGCAGACTGGTCTATCCGCTCCGTAATCTTTTCGGGCAGATTTTTAAGCGGCCGGTGGCTGAAAAAAGCGATGAATTAATAGAAAAATGCCTGCGGAAATGAGGATTAATATGATTAGAGAATTAGCATTAAAGAACCGGTCTTACAGAAGATTTTACGGTGAGAAAAAGATTGATGAAAAGACACTGCGGGAATTGGTGGATATTGCAAGGAATACACCGTCTGCGGCAAACAGACAGCCGCTTCAATACCGTCTTGTGTGTGATGATGAAACAAACAGCCGTGTATACGACTGTCTTGGCTGGGCAGGCTATTATAAGGACTGGGACGGTCCGGTAGCAGAGGAACGTCCATCAGCATATATTATTATGGTGACACCGCAGGATGTAAATCCGCAGTGGGATGAAGGCATTGCGGGTCAGACCATTCTGCTTGCGGCGACAGAGCAGGGGCTTGGCGGCTGTTTTATCGGAAATATCCGGAAAGAAAAGCTTGCTGCTGTTTTAAATCTGCCGGAGGGCTATAAGGTGGATTTGTGCATTGCACTGGGATATCCAAAAGAAGAAGTGGTATTGGAAGATATTGCGGGAGATGGCGACATTCATTACTACCGTGATGACAATCAGGTACAGCATGTGCCGAAAAAGAAGCTGGATGACATTTTAATATAAGAAGTAACGGCAATGACAGTTCTATGGAAAATAGGAATACGGTCTTCTGTTTTCTTGCAATTTTTAAATTTTGTGGGAAAAGTGAAAAAACACGCCTTGGATTCGATAAAATATTGTCAAAATAACCAAATTATGATAGTATATTAGTAAGCTATGTACGAGAAAAGCTGCAAAAGCAGCAGAAAAGAGGTAAGGTTATGAGGTTGACATTTTTAGGGGCAGATCATGAAGTAACAGGCAGTTGTCATTTCTTACAGGCATGTGGGAAAAATATCCTTATCGATTGTGGCATGGAACAGGGCAATGATGTTTATGAGAATCAGGAACTGCCGGTTCCTGCATCTGACGTAGATTATGTATTGCTTACACATGCACATATTGACCATTCGGGACTGATACCGCTTCTGTATGTGAACGGATTCCGTGGAAAGGTCTATACGACAGAGCCGACGGTGCAGCTGTGCGAGATTATGTTAAAAGACAGCGCACACATTCAGATGTTTGAGGCAGAATGGCGCAACCGTAAGGCAAAACGTTCCAACGGTACGTTAAAGGAATTTGTTCCACTGTATGATATTGAAGCGGCAATTAACGTTATGAAGCAATTCGTAGGCTGTGCCTATGAGGATATTATCCAGTTAGATGAAGGTATTAAAATCCGGTTCCGTGATGTCGGACATCTGTTAGGTTCTGCCAGTATTGAAGTGTGGGCAGAGGAAGACGGAGAAGCCCGCAAGATGGTATTTTCCGGCGATATCGGAAATATGAACAAGCCGATTGTGAAAAATCCGCAGTATACGTCCGATGCGGATTACGTTGTTATGGAATCTACCTATGGTAACAGAAGCCACGGTGGTACGCCGGATTATGTAACAGAGCTTGTCAGGATATTTGAAAGGACGTTTAACCGTGGTGGTAATGTTGTGATTCCTTCCTTTGCAGTTGGCAGAACACAGGAAATATTATATTTTATCCGGAAGATTAAACAGGATCATTTAATTGACCGTGAGTTTGATGTATATATGGATAGTCCGCTGGCAATTGAAGCAACCAATATTTTTCAGAAAAATGTGGATATGTGTTTTGATGAGGAAGCGATGGCACTGGTAAAAGGTGGAATCAACCCACTGACATTTCCGGGGTTAAAGTTTGCGGTAACGGGCGAAGAATCAAAACTGATTAATTTTGACCCGAAGCCGAAGGTAATCTTATCGGCTTCCGGTATGTGTGAAGCGGGACGAATCCGCCACCACTTAAAGCATAACCTGTGGCGGCCGGAATGTACGATACTGTTTGTCGGTTATCAGGCAGTCGGTACAACAGGCAGAATTATTGTAGACGGTGCAGATGAGATTAAGCTGTTTGGTGAGCCGATTAAAATCAGTGCGGAAATCGTACAGCTTCAGGGTGCAAGCGGTCATGCCGATAAAGAAGGCTTAATACGCTGGGTATCCCAGTTTGAAAAGAAGCCGAAAAAAGTATTTGTTGTACACGGTGAAGACAGCGTGTGCGATGAATTTACGGAGTGTCTGCGTACAGAGCATGGATTTAACGCGGAAGCGCCATATACGGGAGCCAGTTATGATCTGATTGCAGGCGAGTGGCTGACTGAGGGCAACCGCAAGAAGAGGGAAAGAAGAAGTGTTAATAAGAGGAATCAGGGTGTCTTTGACCGCCTGATTGCCGCAGGAAAGCGTTTGATGACAGTTATTCAGCACAACGAAGGCGGTGCAAATAAGGATCTGGCAAAATTTGCTGACCAGATTAATGCGTTGTGCGACAAGTGGGACAGATAATAAATTGTAAAGCAAACATCTATGCTGGCAGATGAGAAACCGCCTGCACGGATTTTCCATCGCCGCTTTGCAGCAAGTTGCTCAGAAACGAGGATTGTATGAAAAAAATAGTATTCGTGCTGAATCCTCACTCGGGAAAGGCACTGATTAAAAATGCATTACTAAAGATAATACAGGTGTTTTCGGAAGCGGGGTACGATGTGACTGTGTATCCTACGAAGGCACCGCTTGACGGATATGAGTACCTGAAAAAGCGTGAAGGTCAATATGATGTGCTGGTATGCAGCGGCGGTGACGGAACGTTAAATGAAGTGGTACGTGCCGTATTGGAATATCAGGGCGATAAACCGCCGATTGGTTATATTCCAAGCGGCAGTACCAATGATTTTGCAACCAGCCTGAATATTCCAAAGGACATGGTGCGTGCGGCGCAGCATATTGCGGCAGGAGAGCCTGTTCAATGTGATATCGGAAGGGCAAACGGTGAACGCTCGTTTAATTATGTGGCAGCGTTTGGTGCATTTACAGAGGTTTCATATGCGACACCGCAGCATTTAAAAAATCTGCTGGGACATCAGGCATATGTACTGGAGGGTGTTAAAAGCCTTGCGGCATTAAAACCGTACAAAGTAAAAGTTACCAGTAATGAACTTCAGGTGGAAGATTCGTTTGTATACGGTATGGTAAGCAATACAGAGTCCGTGGGCGGTATGCGCGGGCTGGCAGGAACCGGTGTGGACTTACAGGATGGATTGTTTGAAGTGACGCTGATTAAGGAAATTAAAAATCCAATGGAAGTACAGCAGCTGGTGACGGCATTTCTTTCAAAAAACTTTGAAAAATGTGATGTTTTGTACTCTTTTAAGACCAGTAAAATCACTTTTGAATCAGAAGAAGCAATCAAGTGGACACTGGATGGTGAGTATGGCGGAGAGTGGAAAGAAATGAGGCTGGAAGTAGAACAGCGGGCAATAGAGTTCATAATTAAGAAAAGAAAGGAAAAGACAAAAAAACTTAATTAAATGAACACAAAACGAATTTAGCTTAAAAAACAATAAAATAATTAAAAAATGATTTATAAAATTAAGTCGAGGGTTTTGAAAAAGCGCAAATAAAACCCTCGACTTAATTTTTTTATGTTTCAAAATAATAAATATTAAAATAAAAGCAAAAGAATATATAAAATGAAACACAATTTAGAAACAATTTTGAAAAAATCTGTGATATATTGTAAAAAACGATAGCGACACAGAGAGTTTAAAAGCATAAAAATCAATGAAAATGTAGCAAAATAACGGTTATATTATTGAAAAACACAATAATAGTCAGATAATTATGAAATAAATACTTAAAAGATAAATAATCAGACAATTTTAAATAAAAAAATATTTACAGATTTTAAAAATAGGCGTATAGTAACCGTAAGATGAAAATCCCCAATAAGTTTACGAAAGGAAGATTAAGACTATGGAGAATCAAACAAAACAGCCTGGACTTTACAGCGAGCAGTTTGAACATGATAACTGCGGTATCGGCGCAATTGTAAGTATTAAGGGCATTAAGACACATCAGACGGTTTCTGATGCATTAAGTATTGTTGAAAACTTAGAGCACAGAGCAGGTAAGGATGCAGAAGGAAAGACCGGTGATGGTGTTGGTATTCTGTTACAGATATCACATAAGTTCTTTAAAAAGGCTGTAAAGCCTCTTGGAATTGAACTGGGAGAGGAAAGAGAATACGGTATCGGTATGTTTTTCTTCCCACAGGATGAATTGAAGAGAAATCAGTCCAAGAAGATGTTTGAAATTATCGTAGAAAAGGAAGGGCTGGAGTTCCTTGGCTGGAGAGAAGTCCCGACTTATCCGAATGTTCTCGGTAAGAAAGCAATCGACTGTATGCCGTATATCATGCAGGCATTTGTAAAGAAGCCGGAAGATGTAAATAAGGGAATTGATTTTGACAGAAAGTTATATGTAGCAAGACGTGTATTTGAACAGACCTGTGAAAATACATATGTTGTATCTTTATCCAGCAGAACAATCGTTTATAAAGGGATGTTCTTAGTCGGACAGTTAAGACAGTTCTTCGGCGATTTAAGAGATGAGGACTATGAATCCGCAATTGCACTGGTTCACTCAAGATTCTCAACGAATACAACACCAAGCTGGGAGAGAGCGCATCCAAACAGATTTATCGTACATAACGGTGAAATCAATACAATCAAGGGAAATGCCGACAGAATGTTAGCCAGAGAAGAAACCATGTACTCTGATTACCTTGAAGAAGAAATGTCAAAGATTACACCGGTTGTCAATACAAACGGTTCTGACTCCGCAATGTTAGATAATACACTTGAATTTTTTGTTATGAACGGTATGCCGCTTCCGCTTGCGGTGATGATTACCATTCCTGAACCGTGGAGCAACAACAAGGCGATGGCACAGGAAAAGAAAGATTTCTATCAGTATTATGCAACGATGATGGAACCTTGGGATGGCCCGGCTTCCATTCTGTTCTCAGACGGTGATATCATGGGTGCGGTACTCGACAGAAACGGTCTTCGTCCTTCTCGTTACTATGTAACAAATGATGGTTATCTGATTCTTTCTTCCGAAGTCGGTGTGCTTCCGGTTGATGAAAGCAGAATTAAGTTAAAAGACCGTTTAAGACCGGGTAAAATGCTTCTGGTTGATACCGTAAAGGGCGAATTAATCGATGATGATGAATTAAAGGAAAAATATGCAACCAAGCAGCCTTACGGTGAATGGCTGGACAACAATCTGGTACAGCTTCATGATTTAAAGATTCCGAACAAGAAGGTACCGGTACATACAAAGGAAGAACGTGCAAGACTTCAGAAAGCTTTCGGCTATACTTACGAAGACTTTAAGACATCCATCCTTCCAATGGCATTAAACGGTTCAGAGCAGATCGGTGCAATGGGTATTGATACACCGCTGGCTGTTCTTTCCAATAATCATCAGCCGCTGTTTAACTATTTCAAACAGCTGTTTGCACAGGTAACCAATCCGCCAATCGACTCTATCCGTGAAAAGGTCGTTACATCGACAACGGTTTACTTAGGTTCAGACGGTAATGTGCTGGAAGAAAAGCCGGAAAACTGTAAGCAGTTAAGAATTAACAACCCGATTCTTACCAATACAGATATTTTAAAGATTAAAAATATGAAGGTAGACGGTTTTAAGGTTGAAACCATTCCGATTATTTATTATAAGAATACCTCGCTGGAAAAGGCGATTGACCACCTGTATGTAGAAGCTGACAGAGCGCACAGAGAAGGTGCAAATATCATTATCCTTTCCGACAGAGGCGTTGATGAAAACCACGTAGCGATTCCGTCACTGCTTGCCGTATCTGCATTACAGCAGTATCTGGTACAGACAAAGAAAAGAACCAGCATGGCGGTAATCTTAGAGAGCGGTGAGCCAAGAGATGTACATCATTTTGCAACACTGTTAGGCTTTGGTGCATCAGCAATTAACCCATACCTTGCACAGGAAAGTATTCAGGAACTGATTGACTTAAATATGCTGGACAAGGATTATTATGCGGCAGTAGATGATTACAATAACGCAATCATCAACGGTATTGTAAAGATTGCGGCGAAAATGGGTATTTCAACAATCCAGTCTTATCAGGGTGCGAAGATTTTTGAAGCAATCGGTATTGATTCAGATGTGATTAACAAGTACTTTAAGGGAACGGTCAGCAGAATTGAAGGTGTCAGCTTAAAGGATATTGAAAATGATGTGGAAACCCTTCACTCAAAGGCATTTGACCCGCTGGGACTGTCTACGGACACCACACTTGATAGCGCAGGCGCACATAAGATGAGAAGCGGAAAGGAAGAACATTTATACAATCCGCAGACCATTCATTTATTACAGCTTGCCACAAGAACGGGTGATTACAATACCTTTAAGGAATATACGGAACTGGTAAATAAAGATACAGGTGTCAAAAATCTGCGTGGCTTAATGGATATTAAGTTCCCGAAAAAGGGCATTAACATTGATGAAGTAGAAAGCGTAGATTCCATTGTAAAGCGTTTTAAGACCGGTGCGATGTCCTACGGTTCTATTTCAAAGGAAGCCCATGAAACCATGGCAATCGCAATGAATATGTTACACGGTAAGTCTAACAGCGGTGAGGGCGGTGAAGACGAAGACCGTTTAACAGTCGGTGCAGACGGAAAGAACAGATGTTCAGCAATTAAGCAGGTTGCTTCCGGACGTTTCGGTGTTACATCAAGATACTTAGTCAGCGCACAGGAAATCCAGATTAAGATGGCACAGGGCGCAAAACCGGGTGAAGGCGGACATCTGCCGGGCAAGAAGGTTTATCCTTGGATTGCAAAGACCAGACTTTCAACACCGGGTGTATCATTAATTTCACCGCCGCCACATCACGATATTTACTCTATCGAAGATTTGGCACAGTTGATTTACGATTTGAAAAATGCAAATAAGAACGCAAGAATTTCCGTAAAACTCGTATCAGAAGCGGGTGTTGGTACAATTGCTTCAGGTGTTGCCAAAGCCGGTGCACAGGTTATCTTAATTTCCGGTTATGACGGCGGTACAGGTGCAGCTCCTAGAAGTTCTATCCACAATGCCGGACTTCCTTGGGAACTCGGACTTGCCGAAGCACACCAGACACTGATTATGAACGGACTGCGTAATAAGGTTGTAATCGAAACAGACGGTAAGCTGATGAGCGGCCGTGACGTAGCGATTGCGGCAATGCTCGGTGCGGAAGAATTTGGATTTGCAACAGCACCGCTTGTAACAATGGGCTGTGTGATGATGAGAGTCTGTAACTTAGATACCTGTCCGGTTGGTATTGCAACACAGAATCCGGAACTTCGTAAGAGATTTACAGGTAAGCCGGAATACGTTGTCAACTTTATGAGATTTATTGCACAGGAACTGCGTGAATATATGGCAAAGCTGGGCGTAAAGACAGTTGACGAACTGGTAGGAAGAACGGATTTCTTAGAGCAGAAGCAGGTTGAAGGAAGCGGTCGTTCCGCAGAAGTCAATCTTTCAGCAATCCTTAACAATCCTTATATTAAGGAAGCCGGAAAGATTCAGTACAACAAGAAGAACGTATATAACTTTGAACTGGAAAAGACGGTTGATGAAAAGGTCCTGATTAAGAAGTTTGCATCTGCATTAGAGAGCGGACAAAAGAGAAGTGTTGAGGTCGATGTAACCAATACAGACCGCGCACTCGGTACACTGCTCGGTGCAGAGATTACAAGAAGATTCGGTGAAACACTTGAAGAGGATACATATACCGTAAAATGCCACGGCGCAGGCGGACAGAGCTTCGGTGCATTTATTCCAAAGGGACTGACACTCGAACTGGTCGGCGACAGCAATGACTACTTTGGCAAAGGTCTTTCAGGCGGTAAGCTGATTGTTTACCCACAGGCAGGCGCTACTTACAAAGAAGATGAAAATATTATTGTTGGTAATGTTGCCCTGTATGGTGCAACAAGCGGTAAAGCATTTATTAACGGTGTTGCGGGAGAACGTTTCTGTGTCCGTAATTCCGGTGCAACAGCAGTTGTAGAAGGCTGCGGCGACCATGGTTGTGAATACATGACAGGCGGACGCGTTGTAGTACTTGGCGGAACCGGTAAGAACTTTGCAGCCGGTATGAGCGGCGGTATCGCCTATGTACTCGATGAGGATACAAGCCTTTACAAGAGAGTAAATAAGCAGCTTGTTTCCATGGAACCGGTAACGGATAAATACGATGTGCTTGAGTTAAAAGAAATTATTACAGAACACGTAGCTTATACCAATTCAAAGAAGGGCAAGGAAGTCTTAGACAACTTCGGCGAATACCTTCCGATGTTTAAGAGAATTGTTCCGCATGATTATAAGAAGATGATGAACAAGATTGTACAGATGGAAGAAAAGGGATTAAGCAGCGAACAGGCACAGATTGAAGCATTCTATGCAGCAATTAAGTAAATGATACGAAGTGAATGACCGAAAGGAGATACCTATGGGAAAGCCAACCGGATTTTTAGAATATGAACGCGTGGAAGCGAAAGCAGTTTCACCGAAAGAACGAATCAAAAATTTTAATGAATTTCATACCCCTTTATCAGAGGCAGAACAGAGAAAACAGAGCGCACGCTGCATGGACTGCGGCGTTCCGTTCTGCCAGTCAGGCATGACAATTAAAGGCATGACATCAGGCTGTCCGTTAAACAACCTGATTCCTGAATGGAATGATCTTGTATACACAGGAAACTGGGAGCAGGCATACAACCGCCTGCACAAGACCAGCAATTTCCCTGAATTTACAAGCCGTGTCTGCCCGGCGCTTTGTGAGAAAGCCTGTACCTGTGGTTTAAACGGAGATGCAGTCTGCACAAAGGAAAATGAAATGGCGATTATCGAACATGCTTATGCAAACGGCCTTGCAGGTCCAAAGCCGCCAAAGGTAAGAACCGGCAAGAAAATTGCAGTTGTCGGTTCAGGTCCTTCGGGACTTGCCGTTGCAGACCAGTTAAATTCAAGAGGGCATTCCGTAACGGTTTATGAACGTGCAGACAGAGTCGGCGGATTACTGCGTTACGGTATTCCGAACATGAAGCTGGAAAAACATATCATTGACAGAAAAATCAATGTGATGAAAGCGGAAGGTATTGAATTTGTAACCGATGCCAATATCGGTGTCAATATTAAGGCACAGAAGTTACAGGAAGAATACGATGCAGTCGTACTTTGCTGTGGTGCTTCTAATCCGAGAGATATCAATGCACCGGGCAGAGATGCAAACGGAATCTATTTTGCGGTAGATTTCCTGACATCAACCACAAAGAGCCTGTTAGATTCCGGTTTACAGGATGGCAAATACATTTCTGCAAAGAATAAAAATGTCATTGTTATCGGCGGCGGTGATACCGGTAATGACTGTGTGGGAACGTGTATCCGTCACGGCTGTAAATCTATTACACAGCTTGAAATGATGCCAAAGGCACCGGATACAAGAGCGGAGAGCAATCCTTGGCCACAGTGGCCGTTAGTCTGCAAGACAGATTACGGTCAGGAAGAAGCGATTGCCGTATTCGGACATGACCCTCGAATCTATACAACAACCGTTAAGGAGTTTAAAAAGGATAAGAAGGGCAATCTTGAAAAGGTTGTAACCGTGAAGCTGGAGTCTAAGAAGGACGAAAAGACCGGCAGAAGAATGATGGTTCCTGTAGAGGGAACAGAACAGGAACTGCCTTGCGAACTCGTACTGATTGCGGCAGGTTTCTTAGGCACACAGAAGTATATCGCAGACGCATTTGGTGTGGAATTAAACGAAAGAACCAATGTAAAGACTGCGGCAGATAAATTTGCAACAAATGTGGCAGGCGTATTTACAGCAGGCGATATGCACACAGGACAGTCCCTTGTTGTAAAGGCAATCCGTCAGGGTCGCGACTGTGCAAGAGAAGTAGATGCGTACTTAATGGGATATACGAATCTGTAATTTAAAAATCTTATGATATCAGGGCGATTGTGGGAGTGTACAGCACGGAACAATCTGTAGACATTATAGGTATATAAATGTGTTGTGAAAGCAGGCTTGACGACCGGGAGGTCGTCGGGCCTGCTTATGTTTTATATGAAAAAGCAACGGAAACCAATCAAAACCAACGAAAACCAACAGAAACCAACGAAAAATCACCTACAAAAAGCAATGGGAAAGAATAAAGAAGCGTAGTATATCTGAATGTACGGTTGAAAAAATATTGATTTTTGCAGAAGAAAAGAGGGGAAAGATTCATGAAAAGGTTTGCAGTATCATTTTTGGGAGTGTTAATGATTGTGATGGCGGTCAGCGGCTGTACCGGCAAAAAGCCGGCAGAACAGTATGTTAGTGAACAGTTAAACTGTAGCCTGCCTGCCGCAGAAAAAGCAGAAGCTTCCGATACGCACGGCGGATTTCACGGTGAAGGCGAATATGCGGCAGCTATCCGGTTTGATACGGTACATGGTGCGCAACTGGCGGAGCGGCTTCAAAATACAGACGGGTGGAAAGCACTTCCGCTGGAGGAAGAATTAGAACTGCTGATGTATGGCGGAAGCAGGGGCGGCAGCAGCTATGGGTATTATTTTGCGGATAAAGCAGGAATCCCGAAGGTTGAAAACGGCGGTTATTATTTTATTGATCGACAGCAGGATACAGAAAGAGCAGGTCTTTTATACCGCCGGTCGTATAATTTTTCTCTGGCAATATATGATTCAGATGAGAATATACTGTATTATTGTGAGATAGATACATAAGATAAATACGAAGATAATCCGTGCAGAATAACAGGCACTACAGAACATTAAATGTAATGTTTTGTAGTGCATTTTTTACAATTTGTGGTATACTGTTTTAAATAACGGCAGATAAGAAACCGCCTTGATGTTAGCGGTATTATGTAGCAGAACGGAGAATGATATGAATAAAGATTTTTTAGAAAGAGTAATAAGAAGACTTCGGCTGATGCTGCGGATTGCGTTCAGCCGGACGGCAATTATCGTAGTGGCACTGCTGTTACAGCTCTTTGTTTTCTTTGCCAGCTTTTACTGGTTAAAAGATTACAGTACGGTCGTTTATGCGGCATTTGTACTGCTGGGGGCGGTGACGGTCGTTCATATTTTAAATGAAGAAAATAATGCTTCCTTTAAAATAGCGTGGATTATTCCGGTGCTGGTTATCCCGGTATTTGGCACGGTATTATATATCTATATCAACCTCCAGCCGGGAACAAAAAGAATCCATAAGAAGCTCACAAAGATTGAAGATGAAATCCGTCCGTATCTTGCGCAGAATGAAGAAACAGTGCAGGAGTTACAGGAGCAGTCCGCGGGAGAAAAAGGCATTGCGGATTATCTGTATCATGCGGATAATTACCCGGTCTATGCAGGCTGTAAAATGAAATATTATCCAATCGGTGAAGCAAAATTTGCAGACATGATTGAACAGTTAAAACGTGCCGAGCATTTCATTTTCATGGAGTATTTTATTGTGGCAAAAAGCTATATGTGGAATACGATTCTGGAAATTTTAAAGGAAAAGGCGGCGCAGGGCGTCGAGGTCCGCATGATGTATGACGGCATGTGCAGTCTGGCGCTGCTTCCGTATGGGTATTATAAAGATTTGGAAAAAATGGGAATCCAGAGTATTCCGTTCTCACAGATTCGACCGGTGCTGTCTACCTACCAGAATAACCGCGACCACCGTAAAATTCTTATTATTGACGGAAAAACAGTATTTACGGGCGGCATAAACCTTGCTGATGAGTACATTAACCGAATTGACCGTTTTGGACACTGGAAGGATACAGCAGTTATGATTCAGGGGGAGGCAGTGAAAAGCTTTACGCTGCTCTTTTTGAAAATGTGGCATGTGGCAAAGGGAAAGGACAGTATCCCGCAAGAAGAAATCCGAAAATATACGGTTGAAGTATGGGAAAACACGCAGTCTGATGAGATGCGTGCAGATATGGAAAGTATGCGGAACACCGATATGCAAAATACGCAGGATAAAAAGCTGCACGCGGGTGGCTATGTCATTCCATATGGGGATGACCCATATGGCGATGAGCGTATCGGAAAGCAGGTCTATATCGACATTTTAAACCGTGCGCGGAAATATGTGCATATTATGACACCGTATCTGATTCTGGATGATGAAATGATAACGGCGCTGCGCTACTGTGCGAAGCGTGGTGTGGAAACGGTGATTATCATGCCGCATATTCCGGATAAAATCTATGCTTATCTGCTGGCGAGGACGTACTATAAGCAGCTGTTAAAATACGGTGTAAAGATTTATGAATATACGCCGGGCTTTGTACACGCCAAGGTATTTGTCAGTGATGATATCCGGGGCTGTGTCGGAACGATTAATCTGGATTTCAGAAGTCTGTATCTGCATTTTGAATGTGGGGCATATATGTACAGCAACGATGTATTACATGATGTGGAGCAGGATTTTAAAGAAACATTAAAGCAGTGCCAGGAGATTACAAAGGAGAGCTGCGATAAATATCCGAAAGGGAAAATGCTGGTTGGAAAAATGCTTCGTCTGATTGCGCCGCTGATGTAATTTGAGAAAAACAAAAATGTGAAAAGAATGTAAAATTCATGTAAAAAATTCACAAAAGAAATTGTGAAAAGCAGATAAAAAACCATGACTTGCCGAAAAATGTCGAAAAACCGTACTTTAGGTTGTTTTTATCAAATCCATGTAGTATGATGTGGTAGAAAGTTAAAAATATTAGGTGGGTTTAGGAGGAGAACAATGATTACAGTATCTATTTTATTGGATTCAGTAGAAAAAATTCAGAGATTTGTAAGCATTATCAGCAAATATTCCTGTGATTTTGATATTGAATCGGGACACAGCTGTATTGATGCAAAGTCTTTGGTGGGGTTATTCAGTCTAGATATCAGTAAGCCGCTTCGTTTAACGATTAATGACGACGGTACTTTAATAGAAGATATTTTAAGAGATATTCAGGAGTTTATGGAGTATTAATCTATAAGTACAGAGTATTTTATAGGGTTTCATATGAGGTTCATGCAGGGCAGAAGATGCCTGCATGAACCTTTTTTGTTTGATTCATGAAAGTTCATGGCACAGGAGATGTTTTCGGCGGCAGCCTTGTATGATGGGATAAAAAGAGTACAAAGGCAGGAGCAAAAAAAATAAAAAAGCCTGTTACCATAAAAGTAACAGGCTCACCCAAACAGTAGTGCAGTCGGCGGGACTTGAACCCGCACGAGCGCAATGCTCACTAGATCCTTAGTCTAGCGCGTATGCCAATTCCGCCACGACTGCAAGACAATCTATAAGAAACTTATAGACAATGCGGAAGAAGGGACTTGAACCCTCACGGCGAAAACCGCCACTAGAACCTGAATCTAGCTCGTCTGCCAATTCCGACACTTCCGCATACATTTAATTGTTGCGCTATTTAATAACTCGCCAACAGCAATATTTATTCTATACTATAATTGTAAATCTGTCAACACTTAAATTCAAAAAAATGCAAAAAAATTTAAAAAACTATCAATCCGCATCGATGGAAGGCTTGACGTCAGAATCAAAACCGATTATGATGAAAAAAGAAAAGCGGTGATACCGGCAGCGGAAATCAAAAGTATGAAAAGCATGGAAAATATGGAAAGCGGGAAGACGGTTAAAAGATGTATAAGATATTAATTGTGGAAGATGATGAGGTTATTGCAAAGACATTAAAAGTACATTTGGAAAAATGGGGCTATGAAGCAGTCTGTGTGCAGGATTTTAATCATGTCATGGAGTGTTTTGTAAAGGAACAGCCCTCCATTGTGTTAATGGACATCGGACTGCCGTTTTTTAACGGATACCACTGGTGTACACAGATCCGGAATATCTCGCAGGTGCCGGTGATTTTTCTGTCGTCGATGTCTGACAATATGAATATTGTCATGGCGATGAATATGGGCGGTGATGATTTTATTACAAAGCCTTATGATTTAAATGTCGTCACGGCAAAGATTCAGGCGGTTCTGCGGCGCACCTATTCGTATTCGGAGCATCCTGGAAATTTGTGTGAGTACCGGGGCGGCATTTTAAATGCGAATGACCAGACCTTTACTTATGAAGGAAAGAAAGCAGAACTGACGAAAAATGAATTCCGTATTTTACAGATTTTAATGGAAAATACGGGGAAGGTCGTATCCCGCGATAAGATTATGGAAAAGCTCTGGGAAGATGAAAGTTTTATTGATGATAACACGCTGACGGTTAATGTCACGCGGCTTCGGAAGAAATTAGAGGAAACAGGCATACAGGATTATATTAAAACGAAAAAAGGTGCGGGGTATCTGATTGAATGAAATATTTGGGAATATATATCAAAGACCGGAAAATGTATTTTTTTCTCACTGCATTTATCTGTGGCGTGACCGCAGTGATTAATTACTTATATTCAGCACCGCTGCAGGCAGGTCTTTATGCATTTAAAATCAGTCTGACAGTGCTTGTGATTGTATGTGCCGCCGATTATGTGCATTTTTATAAAAAACATGAAAATCTTCAAAGACACTGTCACTTAAAGGAAGTGCATGCGCTGGAAGAAGATGCGGCACATACAGCCATTGAGCGGGATTATCAGCAGCTGGTTTTAAAACTGATACAGGAAAAAGCGCAGCTGGCAGAACACATGCAGAAGAAACAGACCGATATGATGGATTATTATGCCATCTGGGCGCATCAGATTAAGACACCGATTGCGGCTGTGGATCTGTTGTTACAGGTGATGGAAGAAAATCCGCGGGAAGTGGCGGAACAGGATATTAAAGAGTTAAAATCCGAACTGTTTAAGATTGATTTTTATGTTGAAGCAGTGATGAATTACCTGCGGCTGGAAGATTTGTCTTCGGATTTCAGGTTTGAAACGGCTGCGGTGGAAGCGGTTGTAAAAAAGGCAGTGAAGCGTTTTGCGGGACAGTTTATTCACCGTCAGATTACCCTGGCAATGGAAAATCTGCACAGTGAGATTGAAACGGATGAAAAATGGCTGTTATTTATTCTGGAACAGCTGCTGTCTAACGCAGTAAAATATACGCAAAAGGGCGGAACGGTAAAAATCTACGAAAAAGAAACACTGTTAAAATCCGATACGGTGCTTGTTATTGAAGATAACGGCATTGGGATTCAAAGTGAGGACCTGCCGCGTATTATGGAACGCGGATATACCGGTTACAATGGGCGCGGCGCAAGCAAATCATCGGGAATCGGACTGTATCTGTGTAAAAAGGCGGCAGACCAGCTTGGAATTGATATTGAGGTGGAATCAGAACCGTATCACGGAACAAAGGTACTGCTGACGATACGCCAGCACCATACCCGGCACGAATAGAAAGAATTCTTACAAAAGTGTAAGGTTAGGAAGATGAAATGTAAGTTTAAGTTATGGAACTGCATTTCATCTTTTTATATACTGTGATTGTAAGATAACAAAAGCACAGCGGTGCTGGAATGGAGGAAATATGTCATTACTGGAAGTAAGAAATGTAAAAAAAGTATATACAACAAGGCTGGGTGCAAATCAGGTGCAGGCATTAAGCAATGTCAATTTCAGTGTAGAGGACGGAGAATACGTAGCGATTATGGGTGAGTCCGGTTCGGGAAAGACAACGCTGCTTAATATCCTTGCGGCACTGGACCGTCCGACAGCCGGAGAGATTCTTTTAAACGGGAAAAATACCGTAGAAATTAAAAATAAGGAGTTATCGGCGTTTCGCAGGAATAATCTGGGATTTGTTTTTCAGGATTTTAACCTGTTAGATACATTTTCATTAAAAGACAATATCTTTCTGCCGCTGGTGCTTTCAGGAGAACAGTACCCGCAAATGATGCAGAAATTAGAACCGATTGCAAAGAAGCTTGAAATCACGCATTTGCTGGAAAAGTATCCGTATGAAGTATCCGGCGGGCAAAAACAGCGTGCCGCAGTCGCAAGAGCGCTGATTACACAGCCGCAGCTGATCTTAGCCGATGAACCGACAGGAGCGCTGGACTCCCGCTCGACAGACCAGCTGCTGGATTTATTTCAGAGTATTAACGAAGACGGTCAGACCATTGTAATGGTAACGCATTCAACCAAAGCGGCAAGCCGTGCAAAGCGTGTGCTGTTTATTAAAGACGGAGAAGTGTTCCATCAGATTTACAAGGCGAATATGAGTGATGAGGAAATGTACGCAAAGATTTCTGCGGCACTCACGGTCCTTGCAACGGGAGGTGAGCAGGGTGAATAGTCTGTTTTATGCCAAAATGGCAGTGTCTAACATCAGAAAGAACAAAAAAATATTCTTTCCTTATATAATAATGGGAATTTTTTCGGTGATGATGTACTACATGATGGTTTCGCTGATGAATAACGATGGTATCAGGAAAATGCCGTATTCGGACAATATTCTGGCACTGCTTCCAATTGGATTGTGGGTTGCAAGGATATTTATCGTTGTATTTCTTTTTTATATTAACAGCTTTCTGATGAAACAGCGGTTAAAAGAAATCGGACTTTACAATATTCTCGGCATGGAAAAACGCCATATTGCAGTCATGATGTTTTTTGAAAATGTTTTTGTTTTTATCACGGTCTTTGTATCGGGCATGATTCTGGGAATGGTGTTTTCCAAACTGATGTTCCTGATATTGATGAAAATGATTGCGGTAAGCAGTGTGCCGAAATTCCAAATGGAAATGACCTCGGTGTTTATGACGGGCGGTTATTTTCTGGCAATCTATTTTGTAACATTTTTATACAACCTGTGTAAAATTCATCTGTCGAATCCGGTTGAGCTGCTGCACGGCACGGAAGCCGGGGAAAAAGAACCGAAGACAAAAATTCTGATGACATTGATAGGACTTTGCTGTATCGGTTTCGGGTATTATTTTGCATTAACCACAAAGTCACCGATGGCGGCGATGAATACATTTTTTATTGCGGTCATACTGGTTGTGATTGGTACGTATGCGCTGTTTACGGCAGGCAGTATTGCACTGTTAAAGCTTATGCGCCAAAATAAGCATTTTTATTACCGGACGGGACATTTTTTCAGTATATCCGGCATGATTTACAGAATGAAGCAGAATGCGGCAGGGCTTGCCAACATCTGTATATTGTCAACAATGGTGTTAATCAGCATTTCAACAACCGTATCACTGTATGCGGGAATTCAGACAACAATTGCGGCCAGAAGTCCGAAAGAAATTGATGTGACCGCAAATCTATCAGACTATGAGGATACAGCGGCGGTTGATGAAGAAATTGCGAAGATCAACGAAACGCATCAGGTTACGGTGAAGGATTATACGGCGGTTCATTCAATGGGAATGATAACGGCTTACGGCGGAGATGGAAAGTATACGCTTGCAGACGGCAAAGGACTGGTAATTGCAGATGAAAAGCAGGGCGTATATATGGAAGTCATTTCGTTAGATGAATATAACACGGTCTGCCATACAGGAGAAACCTTAAAAGACGGAGAAGTTTTACTGTATACGCAAAATAAGGAATTAAAAGGACAGACATCCATGCAGATGCAGATAGGCACAGCGGTGAATGACTATCAGATTGCATCTTATCTTCCAGAACCGGAGATGGATTTTGGACTCCAGGCTTACAGTGGCGCAGTGAAATGCCTGCTGGTGGTTGTTCCGGGAAAAGAAGACGTGCAAAAGTGGCGGCAGCAGGCACTGGAAGCAGGAAATATGCAGAACCTGCAGTACTGTGTACAGTATAATACCAATCTTTCAAAGCAGGAAAGTCAGAAACTGACAGAAGATTTATACCGGATCGATATAGAGAGTGCCTATGTAGAAGCAGAAAACAGCTATGAGATGGCAGAACAGCTGTATCAGATATACGGCGGGCTGCTGTTTGTGGGACTGTTTATCGGAATTTTGTTCTTAATGGCAACGGCGCTGATTATCTATTATAAGCAGATTTCAGAGGGGTATCAGGATAAAAAACGGTTTGAAATTATGCAGAATGTCGGCATGAGCCTGACAGAGGTTAAAAAGACTATCCGCAGTCAGGTATTGATGGTATTTTTTCTGCCGCTTGTGGCAGCAGGGATTCATATTGCCGTATCCTTCAGGATTATCCAGATGATGGTGCGGATGCTGGCGATGGGTGAAACAAAGCTGTTTGGCATGTGTACTTTGATTACGCTTGGCATATTCTGCGTGATATACGGACTGGTATATGCATTTACCGCAAAATCGTACTATAATATTGTCAGAGTAAAGGCATAAAATATGCAGAAAAAAATAAAAAAATGAAAAAAACAGTTGACATGAATCAATGTCAATGGTATTATGTATAGGCGCTGTTGATTACGGCGCTACATAATACGCAGTCGTGGCGGAATTGGCATACGCGCTAGACTAAGGATCTAGTGAGCATTGCGCTCGTGCGGGTTCAAGTCCCGCCGACTGCACTTTGGGTGGCTTGTATCGGATTGACGGTACAAGCCTTTTTTGTGTAATAGGAAATTCTGATAGAATTCCCTATTGCACAAAAGGCACTACGTGCCGGTGATGCGCACTCGCGCGAAGATGTAGTTTGTCGCAAACGACCGCGCTCGGCGCGAGAATGTGCTTTGCACATTCATTTCGATTTATACAGCTATTTGTGCCGTAGACGCCGCAAATAGATTCGGGAGCATTTACGGAAAAGAGGAGAGTTATGAAGACAGTATTGACGATAGCGGGGAGCGACTGCAGCGGCGGCGCGGGGATTCAGGCAGATTTAAAGACGATTGCGGCGCATAAGCTTTACGGCATGAGTGCCATTACGTCCCTGACGGCACAGAATACGACCGGTGTATACGGCATTTACGATGTATCACCGGAATTTTTAAAGAACCAGTTAGACTGCATTTTTACGGATATATTCCCCGATGCGGTAAAAATCGGCATGGTATCCAACAGCGGGCTGATTCAGGTAATAGCAGACACCTTAAAGCAATACCGGCCGGGCAGAGTCGTATTAGACCCGGTTATGGTGTCTACCAGCGGAAGCCGGCTGATTGCACCGGAAGCACAGGAAACACTTGTGACACAGCTTATGCCGCTTGCGAGCGTAATTACACCGAATATTCCGGAGGCGGAAGTGCTTTGCGGCAGAAAAATTGAAAATGCACAGGATATGGAAGCGGCGGCAAAGGCGATTTATGATAAAATCGGAACGGATACGGCGGTGCTTGTAAAAGGCGGACATGAGCGCAATACTGCCAACGACTGCCTTTATACAAAGGAAGGGACGTTCTGGTTTGAAGGAAAGCGTGTGGAAAATGACAATACCCATGGCACAGGCTGTACGCTGTCTTCGGCAATCGCATGTAATCTGGCAATGGGACACACCATGCAGGAGAGCGTGGAAAATGCAAAACGTTACATTACAGGTGCATTGCAGGCGGGCTTAAACCTCGGAAAGGGCAGTGGACCGCTGGAGCATACATACTGGCTGGAAATTCAGGGCGAAAAATAAGGGGAATTAGCGGATAACAGATAAAATATAAAAGACAAAACCACAGGAACGGTGCGTGCTAAACACAGCCGTTTCTGTGGTTTTTTGTTTGTAGACAGAGCGGATTGGAAAATGGTGTTTTTGGAAAAATTTGTGGCAGAGGTGCAGATATATAGAAAACTATTATTATAGTTTTTTTTTTATATATAATGGGCGTGGGAATTGGTTGAAATTGCCAATTTCATAATATTACTAAAAGTATAAATATTAAGTTACAGGAGGAAAAGTATTAATGAGTGTACAAATACATTTATGGAACAGCAAGGTGGCTGTGTGACAACAGTGCAACATCAACCACAGAGCTGGAATATGGAAGCATGGTGCTTTCAGAACTGGGAGTACCGACTTATTATAATGTACCACAGTGGTCAGCCAATGCAGTATATTGTGACGGAATAGGAAAGCAAAATGAGTTTAACAGAGAGTATTCCAATATCTGTTTTTCAAATGGGGAAAGAATGGAAGACCCTGAAGATAACAGTCATATACATCCTGCATTTGAAGGAGAATTAAATACGACAGAAAAAAGTGACGGAAGAATAACCACATATGGACTGGCATTATATGCCCCAGCCTGTGAATCGAGTATCTGGCATACGAATAAATATACGACAGAAGAGCCGTCAGGAGTACCGGCAGATGATGTAACGAATTATCCGAATGATAATGGGCATCCATATGGAAACAATGTAGTAGAGAAGATATATGAAATCAGGGATATTATATAAATAATTTAAAAAATATATTGACAAAGATTATTATATGAAGTATGGTAAATACATCAATAATATTTATAAGCGCTGATGTCAATGCCAGTACAAGTGCCAGTCATGGTGCAGATTGAACAGTTAAAGAAACAATAAGTTATCAACAGAACAAAGAAAGGGGCGGTGCGATTGCCAAAAAGCACAAGTAAATTAAAACAATATTTTCCGATGATTCGTGAGCGGGAGGACATCAAGCAGGAAATCTATGAGAATCCCAAGCTTTTAGAAAAATATCGGGAATGGGACGAAGAACAGCAGGAAGAATTTTTAGATTACTGCACGGGAGTAAAAGGTGTCAAAATTTTATACGATGCGTTCTTTAAAGAAATTATGAATCCTGAAAACACGCCGGAGCGGCTCAATGAATTACTATCCCTTTTACTGGGGCAGAGCGTTACAATTAAAAGAGTGCTTCCGGGCGATTCTACGAGGCTTGCCGATGAACAGTCGCTGCTTATTATGGACATCTTGGTTGAACTTGCCGATACCAGTCTTGCCAATGTCGAAGTCCAGAAAATTGGATACAGATTTCCGGGACAGAGAAGTGCCTGTTATTCTTCGGATTTACTGCTCAGACAGTATAAAAGGGTCAAAGGCGAAAAGAAAAAAGCCTTCAGTTATAAGGATATAAAATCCGTCTATACGATCGTATTCTTTGAAACAAGTATCAAAGAATTTCACGAATATCCCCAAAACTATATTCACAAATTCAAACAGCAGTCAGATACAGGATTAGAGCTTGAATTACTGCAAAAATATGTGTTTATTCCGCTTGACATTTTTCGTACAATCTACCACAATAATGTTAAGAGTAACGGGAAGAACGGTGGTGGAAACTGCTGGAATAGGACAGAGGCATGGCTGACATTTTTAAGTACAGATGAACCGGAGATTATCATTGAATTAATCAGACAGTACCCGGAGTTTAAAGAGATGTACGAAGAAATCTATGTCATGTGTCAGAATGTGGAAAAGGTGATGGAAATGTTTTCAAAGGAATTGATTCAACTGGATAGAAATACGGTGCAGTACATGATAGATGAAATGCAGGATACAATTGACGTTCAGAAAGAAGAATTGGAAGCAAAGCAAGAAACCATTGACACACAGAAGGGAGAACTGGAACGGCAGAAAGCAACTATCAGTACGCAGAAGAATGAACTTGAAGAACAGAAAACAACCATTAATACTCAAAAGGAAGAACTAGAGGCTAAACAGAATACCATTGACACACAAAAAGATGAAATTGAAACAATGAAGCAGCAATTACAGTCAGTCATGGCACAGATTGAACAGTTAAAGAAACAGTAAAGACTCCGCAAAACTTTAACAGAGCAGAACAAAGGCACAGTTGTTGTAAAAACAGCATCATTCTTGACAATTCCCTCAAAAAATATCACAATATATGGTAAAATGCGTTAGAAATTAATACAGATTATAAGGTGAAAAGGGAGAAAAGATAAGAATGGATAGTTTTATTTACAGTATTAATGCAACAGTGCCGATTTTTTTGGTAATGATTGTCGGCTGGGTGATAAAACAGCTTGGTGTGATTGATGAACATTTTGTCAGTAAGGCGAATAAATATGTGTTTCATGTAGCGCTGCCGGTGCTGTTATTCCAGCAGATTTCAAGTGCAGACATGACATCGCAGTTTGATATCCGGTTTGTGCTGTACTGTATGCTTGCAACAACAGCATTTTTCGTAATTACATGGGTGGTGACGGAACTGTTGATGAAGGACGATACGCAGAAGGGAAGCTTTGTGCAGTGTGCCTGCCGGAGCAGTGCGGCAATTCTTGGCATGGCATTTATTCAGAATATGTACTCATCAACCGGTATGGCACCGTTGATGATTGTATCAGCCGTTCCGTTATTTAATATTTATTCGGTCATTATTCTGACATTAAAAGCACACCCGGAGGTAAAAACAGGCAGTGCGGTCAAGAAAGAGCCACACAGTGCGGTAATTAAGAGAGCCTTTATCAATGTCTTAAAAAATCCGATTATTATAGGAATCGTACTGGGACTGCCGTTTTCATTACTACATGTGCAGTTCCCGGTGATTATTAATAAGACGCTGACAAGTATCGCGCAGACGGCGACACCGATAGCGCTGATTGTAATCGGTGCGGGTTTTGAGGGCAGAAAGGCAATTAAAAAGATTAAGCCGACCGTAATTGCAACCTTTATTAAGCTAATCGGTATTGCGGCAGTCTGCCTGCCGATAGCTGTTGCCATGGGATACCGCAATCAGGAGCTGGTGGCAATTCTTATTATGGTGGCATCACCGACAACCGTGAGCTGCTATATTATGTCGGAAAATATGGACAATGACGGTGTGTTAGCATCCAGTATCATTGTACTTACGACGTTACTATCCTCTATTACGCTGACCGGCTGGATTTACCTGTTACGCAGTATGGGGCTTATCTGATATAAAACAGTTGAAATGAAAACAAGGCTATGATATAATAAACGTTAGTTTATAAACAAAAGGAGGTATTGTCGTGAAGCATATTAAGACAATCAGCAACCGCGTATTGAAAGATACAATGAAGCACGGCGGATGCGGCGAATGCCAGACATCATGTCAGTCAGCCTGCAAGACTTCTTGCACAGTAGGTAATCAGAGCTGCGAGAACAAGAATAACTAATGTAATTGATAAGAGAGTGTTAAGGTTTTATCAACACTCTCTTTCTTTCGCAATAGGATTATTGTGCAGACAGCAATTAAGAAAAGAAATGGAAAATTAGAAATGGTACATCAGTATAAAAATAATGGTTATAACATCGTGCTGGATGTCAACAGTGGTTCAGTACATGTTGTAGATGATATGGTTTATGATATCATCGCACTTTATGAGAAGATGCCGCTTGATACAATTGTTGAGGAACTTGAAAACAAGTACCCGGAAAATGATATCAGAGAGGCTTATTCTGAAATAGAACAGTTAAAAGAAGCAGGACAGTTATTTACAGAAGATATTTATGAAAATTATATCGATGCATTTAAAGACAGACCGACGGTTGTAAAGGCACTCTGTCTGCATATTGCGCATGACTGTAATCTTGCCTGCCGCTACTGCTTTGCAGAAGAAGGCGAATATCACGGCCGCAGGGCGTTAATGAGCTTTGAAGTCGGTAAAAAAGCGCTTGACTTTTTAGTTGCCAATTCCGGTTCCAGAAAGAATCTGGAAGTCGATTTCTTCGGTGGAGAACCGACAATGAACTGGGAAGTTGTAAAACAGCTTGTTGAATACGGAAGAAGTATTGAAGAAGCGAACAACAAAAAGTTCCGTTTTACGCTTACAACCAATGGAATCCTGTTAAATGACGAGATTCTTGAATTTGCAAATAAAGAAATGTCCAACATCGTATTAAGTATCGATGGACGAAAAGAAATCAATGACCTGATGCGTCCGACAAGAAACGGACACGGAAGTTCTTATGATATTATCATGCCGAAGTTTAAGAAAGTTGCAGAGAGCAGAAACCAGATGAATTATTATGTAAGAGGCACCTTTACGCATAACAATCTGGATTTTTCAAAAGATGTTCTGCATCTGGCAGATGAAGGATTTGAACAGATTTCCGTAGAACCTGTTGTTGCACAGCCGACAGATTCATATGCAATCAGGGAGGAAGATATTCCTTATCTTTGTGAGCAGTATGACATGCTTGCAAAAGAACTGGTTAAGAGAAAGAAAGCCGGCAACGGTTTTAATTTCTTCCATTTTATGATTGATTTAAACGGCGGTCCATGTGTGGCAAAGAGATTATCCGGCTGTGGTTCGGGCTGTGAGTATCTTGCAGTGACCCCGTGGGGAGATTTTTATCCATGTCATCAGTTCGTTGGAAATGAAAAGTTCCTGATGGGAAATGTTGATGAAGGAATCACAAGAACAGATATCCGTGAAGAATTCAAAAACAGCAATGTTTATTCTAAGGAAAAATGTAAAAAATGCTTTGCAAAGTTTTACTGCAGCGGCGGCTGTGCGGCCAATTCATACAATTTCCACGGCAATATCAACGATGCTTATGATATAGGTTGTGAATTGCAGAGAAAAAGAATTGAATGTGCGATTATGATAAAAGCAGCACTGGCAGAGGATTAAACGGACCAAAATGAACAATGTGGAGAAGGAGTAACCGCAAAAATGAAGTATAACATGACAAAAAAAGTCTGCTACTCCATCATCATTGCAGCCATGGCAATCGGATTTACACTCATTGCTATCTTTGGTATTGATGAAAATGGTTCAGGTAGTGCAAAAGACATCAATCTGGGTTTGGACTTAGCAGGCGGCGTAAGTATTACTTACGAAATTCAGGAAGACAATCCTACATCACAGGATGTCGATGATACGATTTACAAGCTGCAAAAGCGTGTAGAGGGTAAGAGTACAGAATCACAGGTATATAAAGCCGGTGATAACCGTATTACAGTTGAAATTCCGGGTGTTACGGATGCCAACGAAATTTTACAGGAACTCGGTACACCGGGTTCATTGGAATTCCTTGATTCAGACGGCTATGCAGCATGGGCAAACGGCGAAGAATACACACCGCTGCTTACCGGTTCTGATGTGAAGGGCGCCCAGGCATACACAGATACCTCATCAAACTCATCAAGTTCATTTGGTGTACAGCTTACATTTACAGATGAGGGTTCTACAAAATTTGCCGAAGCCACTAAGGCAAACTTAAATAAAATTATTTATATTGTATATGATGGTGAAGTAAAGAGTGCACCGACTGTACAGTCAGAAATCACAGGCGGAACAGCTTCCATTACCAATATGGAATCTTATGAATCAGCCGACACACTGGCAACTTTCGTAAGAATCGGTTCAATTCCGCTGACCTTACAGGAAGTAAGTTCTAACATCGTAGGTGCACAGTTAGGACATGATGCGATTACGACCAGCCTTTATGCAGCAATTCTCGGTCTGGTTTTATTATGTGTATTTATGATTGCAGTTTACCGTATTCCGGGTGTTGTCGCAACGATTGCATTATGGATTTACACAGCAGGTGTATTAATTTTAGTAAGCGTATACGATCTGACACTGACACTGCCGGGTATCGCAGGTATTATCCTCGGTATCGGTATGGCAGTTGATGCAAATGTCATTATTTATACACGAATCCGTGAAGAAATTGCAGCGGGCAGAGCCGTTGAAAGTGCCATTACAACCGGTTACAGCAAAGCGCTGTCAGCGATTGTCGACGGTAATGTGACAACACTGATTTCCGCAGCTGTTCTTTATATTTTCGGTTCAGGTCCGATTAAGGGCTTTGCAACGACACTGGCAGTCGGCATTGTAGCTTCAATGTTTACGGCACTTGTAATTACAAGAGTGATTATGAAGCTGCTTTATAACTTCGGATTTACCGATCCAAAGTGGTATGGCAAGACCGTACATAAAAAGACCTTTAACGTACTCGGTATCAGAAAATGGTGCTTTATAGGTTCAATCGTTGTCATCGTGGCAGGATTTATCGGTATGGGTGCATTTTCCGCAGCCGGTAAGAAGACTTTAAATTACAGCCTTGAATTTGTCGGCGGTACAACAACAACCTTTACATTTGATAAGGAATACACACAGGCAGAAATCGAAAATGACATGATTCCGATTATCAAAACAGCTGCAAATGTAACGGAAGTACAGCAGCAGAAGGTACAGAACAGTACAAAGGTATCCTTTAAGACAAAGGATTTAACATTAGACCAGCGTGAAGCAATGGAAAATGCAGTAACTGCAAAGTATCCGGTTCAGGATGGTACAATTGTAGAATCTGATACAATCAGTTCATCTGTCAGTGCAACGACGAAGCGTGATGCGTTTGTATCCGTCATTATTGCAACCGTTTGTATGCTGATTTACATCTGGTTCCGTTTCCGTGATATCCGCTTTGCGGCAGCCGCTGTTATTGCGTTGATTCACGATGTATTGATTGTGTTGACTTTCTATGCACTGGCAAGAGTATCTGTCGGAACAACGTTTATTGCATGTATGCTGACAATCGTCGGATATTCTATCAACGGTACAATCATTATCTTTGACAGAATCCGTGAGAAGTTAAAGAGTGCCAATGCAAAGACCGATATTACAGAACTTGTAAATTCTTCAATTACATATACATTTACAAGAAATGTCAATACGACACTGACAACACTCATTATGCTGGTATGCCTGTTAATCTTCGGCGTTGCATCTGTAAAAGAGTTTGCGGCACCATTGATTGTGGGTATTCTGGCAGGTGCTTATTCGTCAATCTGTATCACAAGTGCATTGTGGTATATCATGGGCGGAAAGAAGCGCGGTATTGTGAATGAACAGCCTGTAAAAGCAAAGACTTACGAAGACGGCGCGCAGGTTTAAGACACACTGAGCAGTAAAAGTAAATTTGAGAAATCTGACAGGGGATTCTAAATAAAGAGTCCCCTGTTTTTTTAGAATGGAGAGCAAATGAAAAGTAAGTGGCTGGTATATGCCAAAAAAGCGGATTTTAAGGCGATAGAGCAAAAATACGGAATTGACCAGGTGATTGCGCGGATTATGCGCAACCGTGACGTCTGTACCGATGAAGAAATGCAGATGTATTTAAACGGCAGTATCGACGAACTGCACGCACCGGAATTGTTAAAGGATGCACAAAAAGCGGTAGATATTTTAACGGAAAAAATCGCACAGCATAAAAAAATCCGGATTATCGGGGATTACGATATTGACGGGATTTGTTCGATTACAATTCTTTATAAAGCATTAAAAAAGGCTGGCGCAGACGTGGATTACGTTGTGCCGCACCGGATTACGGACGGATACGGGATTAATGAACATTTAATTGACAATGCGGCTGCAGAGGGGAAAGATACGATTCTGACCTGTGATAACGGTATTGCGGCAATTCCACAGATTCAGTATGCAAAGGAACACGGGCTTACGGTGATTGTAACCGACCACCACGATATCCCGTTTACCGAGGAAAACGGCGAAAAGAAACTGCTGACGTCCTGCGCCGATGCAATAGTAGACCCGAAACAGCCGGACTGTGAATATCCGTTTGATAAAATCTGCGGCGCGGTTGTGGCATACAAGGTCATGCAGATTTTATATGAAAAACTGGGACTGGACAAGACGGATTTTAAAGAATATACGGAACTTGCGGCAATCGCAACGGTCGGCGATGTCGTGGATTTAAAAGATGAAAACCGTGTCATCGTAAGACAGGGGCTGGCATGGATTGCAACGACAAAAAATACCGGACTGCGGGCGCTGATTGAAGCCTGCGAGCTGGATGCGGTTCATTTATCGGCATATCATATCGGATTTATTATTGGACCGTGTTTAAATGCCAGCGGACGGCTTGACACGGCACAGCGCGCAATTGAACTATTGTTATGCACCGAACCCGGTAAGGCGCATGAAATGGCACAGGAATTGCGGGAATTAAATGAAGAACGCAAAAATATGACGGATACGGAAGCGAAAAAAGCAATTGAAATGGTCGAAGGAACGGATTTGTATGAAGATAACGTGTTGGTGGTGTATCTGCCGGAGTGCCATGAGAGCGTGGCGGGGATTATCGCAGGCCGTTTAAGAGAGCATTTCTACAAGCCGTCGATTGTCATTACCGATGCGGCGGACGGCGCAAAGGGTTCGGGCCGCTCGATTGAAGGCTATAATATGTTTGAAGAAATCACAAAATGCAAGGAACTGCTTACAAAATTTGGCGGACATCCGATGGCGGCGGGCTTATCCCTGCCGACGGAAAATATTGATTTGTTCCGTGCGAAACTCAACCGCCAGCAGACGTTGACAGAAAAAGAACTGACACCGGTGACCTGGATTGATGTTCCGATGCCGGTTTCGTATGCAAGTAAAAAGCTGGTGGAACAGCTCCGCGTACTAGAGCCGTTTGGAAAGGGCAACGAAAAGCCTGTTTTTGCCGACAGAAAGCTTACGGTGCGTTCCGCCAATATGATTGGAAAAAACAAAAATGTATTAAAAATGCAATTGGAAGATACGCACGGACACGTTGTTGATGCAATTCAGTTTAAGGTTGAAGAAGAAGATATGCCGCTTCGCGGAAAAGAAATCTCCATTGTGTATTACCCGGATATTAATGAATTCAGGGGAAATCAGACATTACAGTTTATCGTTCAGGAATGGTGCTATACAACTTGATATTGCATAAAAAGTATGCTAAGGTAGGGATGAAAACAAGCAAAGGAGAGCAGAAAATGAGAAAAGGCGTAAAAGTAACCGCACTGCTTCTTGGTGCAGTCCTGCTTTTGGGACTGGCGGCATGCGGTAAAAAAAATGTGCAGAATCCGCAGACAACAGCGGCAGGCAGTGAAAATACAGCGGAAACCACAGCAGTTTTGAAACAGCAGATTAAAGTAGCGGCATTAAAAGGTCCGACGGCAATCGGCATGGTACAGCTGATGGAAAATGCCAAAGAGCAGACTGCTAAAAATGATTATGAATTCCAGATTGCGGCGACGGCAGATGAATTCAGCGCAGACCTGATTAAAGGCAATGTAGCGCTGGCGGCGCTTCCGTGTAATGCAGCAGCAACCCTGTATAATAAGAGCAACGGTAAAATCAGGATATTAGGAATTAATACGCTGGGTGTTTTATCAATTTTAGATACAGGCGATTCGGTGCAGACAGTTGCAGATTTGAAGGGAAAGACCATTTATACAACGGGAAAGGGAACGACACCGGAGTATACCCTGCGTTATCTGTTAAGCAGTGCCGGATTAAATCCTGACAGTGATGTGACAATCGAATTCAAATCCGAAGCGGCAGAAGTAGCGGCAGTCATGGCAAATGCAGGCACGGAAGAAGTGATTGCAATGCTCCCACAGCCGTATGCAGCAACGGTTTTAATGCAGCAGCCGGATACAAGAATTGCACTCGATGTCACCGAAGAATGGGAGAAGTTAAACGGTTCAGACAGCACCGTTGTTACAGGCGTTCTTGTGGTGAATACCGAATTTTATAAAAACAACCGTCAGGCAGTCGATGATTTCTTAAAAGAATATAAATCATCAGTTCAGTATGCAAACAGCAATGTGGACGGTGCGGCACAGCTCGTTGAAGATTTTGATATTTTCAAAGCGGCAGTGGCTAAAAAGGCGATTCCGAAGTGTAATATTACATTGATTACAGGACAGGAAATGCAGGATAAAGTTGAAAAGTATTTAAAGGTACTTTGCGATGCCAACCCGAATGCCGTAGGCGGTCAGATGCCGGATGACGGGTTTTATGTAAAATAGATAGATCTGTAAAAACAGTATTTATAGAGGTATTTGCAGGTATATTTTCAGATAAAAAACACGATAAATAAAAACAGCCGTTTTTTCGGTGGCATACCCGGTCAGAAATCCTGCCGGATAAAGCACTGTAAACGGCTGTTTTTGCATATATGAAACATGCATTTTAATGTGTATTGCGGTTGATAAATTCAGTACGGTATTTGGAATACATAATTTTCTGGCTGTTGTACAGACTGTAATAGCCGGATAAAAGATAGCTTACGGCAATACAGAGCGCACAGTATTTCATGCCCGCCATATCAAACATTTCAATCGCAAGAATCAGTGATGTAATCGGACAGTTTGTGACACCGCAGAACACACTGACCATGCCGCAGGCGGCACAAAGCCCCGCAGGCAGACCGAAAAATCCCGATAAAAAGCTGCCGAGTGTCGCACCGATAAAAAGTGTCGGTACGATTTCACCGCCCTTAAAGCCACCGCCGAGCGTGACGGAGGTGAAAAGGATTTTCAGTAAGAATACATACCATGCACAGCGGGCTGTGAAGCTTGAGGCAATCACAGGCGCACCTGCGCCTAAAAAGTCCGTTGTCTGAAAGATGAAGCGCAGTACAATCACCAAAAGTCCGGCAATAAAAATGCGGATAAATGGATTTTCAAAATAAGTTGTATAAAGTCTGGAAGCTGTATGCAGTGCCACGCAGAACAGAATACTTACGCAGGCAAATAATACGGACATTAAAAGCATTTTGCCGCCGGAAGCGATTGTAAAATCAGGCAGTTCACCGAGTGCAAAATGTGTTCCGGCAATGCCGAAATATTTTGCAATGCTCTGCGCCGTGAGTGCAGATACCACACATGGTACAAGTGCTGCGTAATACATCACGCCGACACTGATGACTTCCATCGAAAAGACGGCAGCGGCAATCGGTGTGCCAAACAGAGCGGAAAAACAGGCGCTCATGCCGCACATAATCATAATACGCGTGTCTTTGTCATCAAAGTGCAGGAGCTTGGCAAAAAAGTTGCCAAGCGAACCGCCGACCTGCAGTGCCGCACCTTCACGTCCCGCAGAACCGCCGCAGAGGTGTGTCAGCAGGGTGGAAAGAATAATTAACGGCGCAACATGTACCGGAACTTCGTCATTGGACTGGATAGCCGTAATGACAAGGTTTGTTCCGGTATTGCGGGTTTCCCCGGCGAGCCGGTAGCATAAGACAATCAGCAGTCCGGCAACCGGCAGTCCGAATAAAATCCATGGGTTTGTTTCGCGGAATACCGTGACCAGTCCCAATAGTTTATAAAAAAAAGTACCGATAAGTCCGAGGACAACACCGCAGACAACCGAACAGGCAAGCCATTTGATAAAAGTCGTCACCGCAAACATCAGGCGGTGCAGGACAACCTTTATTTCATCTGTGTTAAAGTTTGTTTTCATGGTTTTGTCACGACCTTTTTACTCATATTGCTGTTGTGATAAGCCGCGTCCATGGTGACATCCTTCGTAAACCATGACGGCGGGATATAAGCATTGGCTTCCTCAATGGATTCAAATTCAACTTCGGCGAGTGTCAGTCCCGAAAACACACCTTCAAATAAATCCAATTCAATCGTTTTCCCTGTTCCGTCCGGGATTTCATAGCGTTTTTTGGTGATAATATTGCCGTCTGCCTTGGCAAGCAGATGTTCATAGGACTCCGCTGTCAGCGGCAGGTTGTATTCTTCGCGTGTCATCATCCCACTGCCTTTGTAGGTCAGATAATAGGAATCGTTATCTTTTCTGACCCGTACAACAGGATGGGTTGAAAGGTAGCCCTGTTCAATGACACGGCAGTGATAGTCCTTTAAATTTGCCGGTACTTCCGATACCAGATATTTGCGTTCAATTTCCATAATATTCTCCATTCCGCAGGCATTTTAATGCCGGAGAAATCGCGAACGGAATTAATTAATTCCGTTCTGCGATAAAAAGCGGATTTGTGACGCCTGCGGCACAAATCGCTGTGTGAAAAATCTTAGATTTAAGGATTTTTCACACTATTCCTCATTCCTATTCCGACAGTTCTTCCCACTTTTCATACAGCGTGTCAAGTTCTTCGGAAAGCTTCGTGCTTTCCTTGTGCAGTTCCAAAAGACGTGCCGTATCGGTACAGACCTCCGGAAGTGCGGATTCTTCCTCAATTGCTTTTAAGCGGTCTTCAATGACGGTAATCCGTTCTTCGGTTTTTTTCAGCTCATTTTTTTTCTTCTTTAACAGTGCCTGTTCTTCCTTAGACTGTTTCCAGTCCGCTTTTGCAGATTCCTTCTGGGCGTTTTTCTGTGCGGCAGAAACGGCGGAAGAAGAATCAGCCGGTTTGCCGGCAAGCGCGGCGGCTGTCAGGGCATCTTTCTTTTCAATATAATAATCGTAGTTGCCGATGTAATTGACGGTTGTCTGTCCGACCAGCTCAATAATACGTGTTGCCGTAGTATTGATAAAATAACGGTCGTGCGATACATATAAAACCGTACCGGTATACGAATTTAACGCATTTTCAAGAATTTCCTTTGAAACCATGTCTAAATGGTTGGTTGGTTCATCTAAGATTAAAAAGTTTGCGTTGGATAACATCAGTTTTGCCAGTGAAACACGTCCGCGTTCTCCACCGCTTAAATCACGGATATACTTAAACACATCGTCATTCGTAAACAAAAATGCCGCAAGGGTGTTGCGGATTTGTGTATTGTTTAAATCCGGGTAGGCATCCTGCAATTCGTCAAACAAGGTTTTGTCCGGGTCTAATACGTGGTGCTCCTGGTCGTAGTAGCCAATCGTTACTTTAGAGCCGAGCTTGATTTCACCGGAGTCGGCAGGCAGAATATCGTTGATAATTTTTAAAATCGTTGTTTTTCCCGTACCGTTATTGCCAATCAGGGCAACCCGTTCCCCGCGCTTAATGTCAAAGCTGATGTCAGTAAAAAGTGTATTGTCGTCAAATGCTTTGCTTAAATGCGAAACGCTTAAAACATCATTGCCGCTGATAACGGACGGATTCAGCTCGATATTCATTTTGTCGTTTATTTCTGCCGGTTTGTCGACAACTTCCAGCTTGTCCAGCATTTTTTCACGGCTTTCGGCACGTTTAATGGACTTTTCACGGTTAAACTGCTTTAATTTTGTGATAACCTCCTGCTGATGCTTGATTTCCCGCTGCTGGTTTAAATATTCCTTTAATTGCATATTGCGCAGAATCTTTTTCTTGTCGGCATAAGCGGTATAATTGCCGGAAAATACCGTCACATGTGTATTTTCAATTTCAATAATTTTTGTGACAATTCTGTCAAGGAAGTAACGGTCATGCGCAACGATGATGACACTGCCGTTATATCCAAGCAGATAATTTTCAAGCCAGCGGATAGACTCCATATCTAAGTGGTTAGTCGGCTCGTCCAGTAAAATAATATCCGGCTTGGAAAGCAGAAGCTTACCAAGCGCAACGCGCGTCTTCTGACCGCCGGAGAGGGTATTGACAGGCAGGGAGAAATCATCTTCTGTAAATCCGAGACCCTTTAACACACCGACAATCTCACTTTGGTACGCATAGCCGTTTTCCAGTTCAAACTGGTGGTTCATTTTGGTGTACTGGTCTAACAGTGTATCTAACTGTTCACCTGTGGCATTTTTCATCTGCTGTTCGGTTTCGCGGATTTTTTCTTCCAGTGCGATAATGTCTTTTTTTACGGAAAGCAGTTCGTCATAAATTGTACCGTCAGAAGAAAGATTCTGATGCTGTGCAAGATACCCTAAAGTCTTATCTTTAGAAATCGTGACCGTTCCGTCATCTGCGGGAAGCCTGCCCATAATGATTTTTAAAAGAGTGGATTTACCGGCGCCGTTTGGCCCGACAATCGCCGCTTTTTCCCGTTCTTCTATATGAAAAGAGCAGTCGGAAAGAATCGTATCCGTTCCGAAAGTCTTTGTGATGTTGTTGCATGATAAAATCATAATGCAAAGATTCCTTTCGTATCGTAAAGTCTTTTATCATTCATTATACATGAAAAGACAGGGGTTGTCATGTAAAAATATTTTGACTTTGCACGCGTTCTTAGTATATACTTATAAAGTTGCACATTCATTAAGTAGAAACAGATAGAGGATTATAGATGAAATTTGAAGAATTAAATATCGATGAGAGAATATTAAGAGCAGTGGAAGACATGGGATTTGAGGAAGCATCACCGATTCAGGCAAATGCGATTCCTGCGGTGCTTGAAGGCAGGGACGTTGTCGGACAGGCACAGACCGGTACCGGTAAAACTGCCGCATACAGCATTCCGATGTTACAGAAAATCGACCCGGATTTAAAAAAGGTGCAGGCAATCGTACTCTGCCCGACCAGAGAACTTGCTGTGCAGGTATCTGAAGAAATCAGAAAGCTTGCCAAGTACATGAGCGACATTAAGGTACTTCCGGTTTACGGCGGACAGGAAATTGTCAAGCAGATTAAGTCATTAAAAGCAGGCGTGCAGATTGTAGTCGGTACACCGGGACGTGTAATGGACCATATGAGAAGAAAGACCGTAAAGTTTGACCACGTTTCCATGGTTATCTTAGATGAAGCCGATGAAATGTTAGACATGGGCTTCCGTGAAGATATGGAAACGATTCTTACCGATACACCAAAAGACCGTCAGACCGTGCTTTTCTCCGCAACGATGCCGAAAGCCATTATGGATATTGCAAAACGTTTCCAGAATGATGCACAGGTCATTAAAGTTGTCAGAAAAGAACTGACGGTAGAAAATATTGAACAGTATTATTACGAAGTTCGTCCGAAGAACAAATGTGAAGTGCTTTGCAGACTGATTGACATTTATAATCCGAGATTATCTGTCGTATTCTGTAATACAAAGCGCCAGGTAGACGAACTCATTTCCGATTTAAAGGGCAGAGGATACTTTGCCGACGGAATCCACGGCGATATGAAGCAGGCACAGCGTGACCGTGTGATGGCAGATTTCAGAAACGGAAAGACTGAGATTTTAATTGCAACAGATGTTGCGGCAAGAGGCATTGATGTGGATGACGTGGATATTGTATTCAACTACGATTTACCGCAGGACGAAGAATACTATGTACACAGAATCGGAAGAACAGGCCGTGCGGGCAGAGAAGGTCTGGCACTGACATTTATATCAGGAAAAGAAGTTTATAAGTTAAAGGATATCGAGCATTACTGTAAAACAAAGATTAAGGCAAAGCCGATTCCTTCATTAGATGATGTAAAGAATACAAAGCTGGAAGTGCTTTTTGAAAAAATTAAGGAAACCATTGCAGAAGGCGGAATTTCTGATATGATAGAAATGGTTGAAAATCATGTCAATGATGAAGATTATACTTCAATGGATATGGCGGCGGCGCTTTTAAAAATGGTTATTGGCGATTCGCTTGACAGAGATGATGATGTGGAAGAAGTCCATTTTGATATGTATGAGGACGATAACCGCATGGTACGTCTGTTTATCAATGTGGGTAAGAAAGATAAAATCAAGCCAGCCAATATTTTAGGTGCGATTGCGGGCGAGAGCGGTATGCCGGGTAAATTAGTCGGTGCGATTGACATGCTTGACAATTATACCTTTGTAGAAGTCCCTGCAAAACATGCCGATAAAGTATTAAAGGCAATGTCCAATGCAAAGATTAAGGGCAGAAGCATTAATATCGAAAAGGCACAGGGCGGCAGAAAGAAGAAGGGAAGACGCAAGTAAATCATGAATGCGGCAGAGATTGAAGAACTGCTGATTAAGCTGGTGCAGATTCCGGCGCCGACAGGCAGGGAACAGAAAAGGGCAGAATACATTACAGACTGGTTAAAGGAATTGGGATACCACCCGTTTACAGATGCGGCAGGCAATGTCATTGTGGAAATGAAGGTGCAGGAGGGCGGTTATACCGTACTTATGGCACACATGGATACCGTGTTTGAAGATGTAGACATTTCTGTAGTAAAAAATGCAAACATCCTGAGTGCGCCCGGAATTGGCGATGATACGTGCAATGCCGCCTTTTTAATGGCGGTAATGAAGACACTTATCGGGCAAAAATGTAGACCTTTAAAGAATCTGCTGTTCGTTTTCGACACCGGTGAAGAAGGACTTGGCAACTGCCGCGGAACACGACAGCTCATGCAGGATTATAAGGATAAGGTAGATGAGGTTATTTCATTTGATTTAGGCAGTGATGCGGTTTGTGTCAAAGCGGTCGGCTCAAAACGCTACCGTGTGACAGTGACGGCGCCGGGCGGACATTCATTTCACGCCTTCGGACAAAAAGGTGCGATTGAAACGGCGGCAGAAATTATTCATGAAATTTACCGCATAAAGCCCTGCGAAGGCACGCAGACAACGTATAATGTCGGAATGATAGAAGGCGGTACCTCGGTCAATACGATTGCACAAAAGTGTACATTTCTTGCAGAAGTGCGCTCCGATGATGCACAGGCACTGCAAAAGATTGACGGACAGCTCTGCAATATTTTTGATTTTTTTAATAATGCAGAGGGGTTTGCTAAAGTGCAGATATCGTATGAACTGACCGGTTTCCGTCCGACAGGAAACGGTGTACCCGAAGCGGCACAAAAGGCACTTGCGGATACGGCAGCAGAAGTCATCTGCCGGTATACGGGTCGAGAGCCGGTACGGCGCAGTGGTTCAACGGACTGCAATATCCCGCTGTCCATGGGAATCCCGGCGGTCAGTTTCGGCGGCTACAGAGGCGGCGGTGCGCATACAAGACAGGAGTGGGTTGATGCCGGCTCATTTGAAGAAGGCTATAACATTATATTAGCATTTATAGGAAAATATTTTATATGGAAAGACTGATACAATTAGACAATCTGAACAGGCAGGAAGCTCTGCGGTATCTTGGAAGCGGCGGGCAGACTCCGGATGATGCGTTTATGGCATTGATGAAAGACTGTGAAAAAACGGTGCTTGCACAGGCAAGACCGCGTTATGTCTACCGCATTTTTGACATCAGGGAATGTGAGGAGGGCGTGTGTGCGGAAGGCACGGATTTTATACTGCGCGGCAATTCTATAAAAAAGCATTTAAAGGGCTGTGAAAAGGCAGCATTTTTTGCGGCAACCATATCGGACGGAATCGACAGACAGTTACGGATTGCACAGGTATCCGACATTACGAAAGCATTTGTAATGGACAGCCTTGCAAGCGTGGCAGTCGAGCAGGTATGTGATAAATTCGAGCAGATTTTAAAAGAACAGACACAAGGGTATTATCAGACGTTCCGGTTCGGGCTGGGCTACGGCGATCTGCCGATTGAACAGCAAAAAGATTTTGTGGCACTGCTCAATGCTTCAAAGCAGATTGGATTAAGTGTTAGCAGTTCATTTATGCTGATTCCGACAAAGTCCGTGACGGCCGTTATCGGGCTGTCGAAAGAACCGGTAAAAGGTGTGGCAAGAGGCTGTCAGACCTGTAATATGAGAGAAAAATGTCAGTACAGAATAAAGGGTGGTCATTGTAATGGATAAAAATTTTAGGGAACTCTTGAAAAAAGAATACGTTGTATTTGACGGTGCAATGGGAACAATGCTTCAGGCAGCAGGCATGAAAATGGGCGAAACACCGGAAGTATTAAGTATTACCCAGCCACAGCTTTTAGTCGGGATTCATGAAAAGTATCTGCGTGCAGGTGCAGATGTCATCTATGCCAACACATTCGGTGCAAACCGTTATAAGCTGGAAGAATGCGGAAAAAGTGTTGATGAGATTGTAAAGGCATCCATTAAAAATGCAAAGCAGGCATGTGAAAATGTCAATCCGCAGGCACTTGTCGCTTTAGATGTTGGTCCGATTGGACAGCTTTTAGAGCCGACCGGTACACTTTCTTTTGAAGAAGCTTATGATATGTACCGTGAAATCGTTGAAGCGGGCAGCGCGGCAGGCGCAGACCTTGTCGTTTTTGAAACCATGACCGATTTGCTTGAATGTAAAGCGGCGGTACTTGCGGCAAAAGAACATTCGGATTTACCGGTAGCGGTTACAATGACTTTTGAAATCAATCAGAGAACTTTCACAGGCTGTTGTATTGAATCCATGGCACTGACCCTTAGCGGACTGGGTGTAGATGCGCTGGGTGTCAACTGTTCGTTAGGACCGGCAGAATTAGAGCCGGTCGTTGCAAAGCTTTCCGAGTGGACAAACCTGCCGATTATCGTGAAACCGAATGCGGGACTTCCCGACCCTGTTACCAATGAATACAATGTATCGCCGGAAGAATTTGCACAGATGATGAAGAACCTGCGCAAATACGGCATTAAAGTATTCGGCGGCTGCTGTGGTACAACACCGGATTTTATCCGCTGTGTATCCGAAATGCTGCATACGGACGGCAAGGCAGGTTTCTGGCATGAAAAGGAAATTCCGGCAGCAGTCTGCTCACCGACAAAGGCAGTGACGATTACAGAACCGCGTATCATCGGGGAACGTATCAATCCGACCGGTAAGAAGCTGTTTAAGGAAGCCCTGCTGCGCGGCGATATGGATTATATTTTAAATCAGGCATTGGAGCAGATTGGTGCGGGTGCGGATATTCTCGATGTCAATGTCGGACTGCCGGGAATTGATGAAAAAGAAATGATGATTTCTGCCGTAAAGTCCATTCAGGCAATTGTTGATGTACCGTTACAAGTGGATTCCACGATTCCGGAAGTGTTAGATGCGGCACTCCGTGTATACAACGGAAAACCGATTGTCAATTCGGTCAACGGCGAGGAAAAGTCCTTAAAGGCAGTGCTTCCGCTTGTAAAAAAATACGGTGCGGCAGTTGTCGGTCTTACACTGGATGAGAATGGAATCCCGCCAAAGGCAGAAGACCGTTTTAAGATTGCACAGCGTATTTTAGAGCGTGCGCAGGCAATCGGTATTCCAAAGGAAAATGTCTATATTGACTGTCTGACACTGACGGCTTCCGCGGAGCAGGAAGGCGTTACGGAAACGTTAAATGCAGTTTACCGTGTAAAACATGAGTTAGGCTTAAAAACCGTACTGGGTGTATCAAACATTTCCTTCGGCCTGCCAAACAGAGTGTTAGTCAACCATATTTTCTTAACCATGGCACTGCAAAATGGATTAGACCTTCCGATTATCAATCCGAATATTCCAGAAATGACGGGTGCGGTCAGAGCTTACAAACTGCTTGCCAATATTGATAAAAATTCAGTGGATTATATTAAAGCCTATGCTAATATGCCAAAGGTTGAAAAAATCAATCCGGCGGCGAAACCGGCAGGAGCAGGAAATGCAGGAACAGGTGCGGCACCGGCGGGAGCACAGTCTTTAGATGTATCGGCGGGTGACTGTAAAGAGCAGTTATTCCATGCGGTTTATGCAGGCTTAAAAAATGAGGGCGCGAACCTTACAAGAGAACTGTTAAAAGACAATGACTCCATGGTAATTGTCAATGAAGTGCTGATTCCGGCATTGGATAAAATCGGCGAGGACTTTGAAAAGGGAACGCTGTTCCTGCCGCAGCTGATTATGGCAGCTTCCGTTGCACAGGCGGCGTTTGAAGTCATTCGTGAACATATGGTGCAGAGTAACGCCGCACCGGTCAGCAAAGGCAAAATCGTCATTGCAACCGTCAAAGGTGATATTCACGACATCGGTAAAAATATTGTAAAGGTTCTGCTTGAAAATTACGGTTATGACGTGATTGACCTCGGAAAAGACGTGGAATATCAGGCGGTCGTTGATGCAGTCCGTGAAAATGATGTCAAGCTGGTCGGACTTTCTGCCCTGATGACAACGACACTCGTTTCCATGAAAAAGACGATTGAACTGCTTCATGAAAATGAGCTGGATTGCAAAATTATGGTAGGCGGTGCGGTTCTGACACCGGAATATGCCAAAGAAATTCATGCCGACTTTTATGCAAAGGATGCCAAGGAATCCGTAGATATTGCAAAAAGAGTGCTGGGGTGATATAATAAAAAGTATTATAATAACCACGGATTGTTTCGTGCTGCGCACTCTCACAATCCGGCCCGCTATTCGCATATCGTGGGATTTCATCCCACTTTTATGCTCATAGCGGGCGGGTCCCAAGGTCGTTCACCCACATATGAGCAAGCTCATGTGGGTTCAGACCTTTTGACCCTGGTATCCGAAGATACATTGAAAAGAAAGCATGGTGACATGAGTATGGAAGAAACAAAAAAGATATCAGCTGCGGTAATCAGACGTCTGCCACGATATTACAGATATCTGGGCGAACTGATTGAGAGCGGAGTACAGAGAATATCTTCAAAGGAATTAAGTGCAAAGATGAAAGTAACCGCTTCACAGATTCGTCAGGATTTAAACAATTTTGGCGGCTTTGGACAGCAGGGTTACGGTTATAATGTAAAGTATCTTTATGATGAAATTGCCAAAATTTTAGGAATTGACCGCCCACATAATATGATTATTATCGGTGCGGGTAACTTAGGTCAGGCAATTGTCAATTATGAGGACTTTGAAAAACGTGGATTTGTGATTAAAGGAGTCTTTGATAACAATCCGGAGATGGAAGGAAAGACAATCCGTGGAATCCCGGTGATGATGATGGATGCCGTTTCTGATTTTATTAAGAAAAATGAAATCGAGATTGTAGCACTGACGATTCCCAAAAAAGCAGCAAAAGAAGTCGGTAAGCTGGTAGCAGATGCCGGGATTAAGGCAATCTGGAATTTTGCCCATACAGATTTAAATCTTCCGGACGAAGTCATTGTTGAAAATGTACATTTATCAGAAAGCCTGATGCGCCTTTCGTATACCATTGCAAATGAAGGACGGTAGAAAAAGATTTACAAAGGGGGAATAGCGGATGGCACAGCTTACATATAAGGCGATGAAGGATAATGCGGCTTTGAAAAATCTGCCGATTTTAACGCTTGACCAACGGTGGTACAGACTTGTGCCGGAATCTGTAAAAACGGATGAAATCCGTTACTGGGAAAAACGTGTCAATGAACTGCTCAAAAAACAGGGGCAGGTCAACGAAGACCTGATTCAGGTAAAAAAGATTAGAAAAGGATTGTTCCGGGGCATTGTTAATCATATGAACCAGAATGACGAAGATCCGAAAAAGCAGAAAATTATGGATGAAAGCCAGCGGCTGATTTATGAAGCAAGAGATAAAATCTCCCAGCTAGAAGATGAATCGGACGAAGTGCCTAAAAAACTTCGCATAGCAAACATGCATCTTTTTTATGAAACAGTCAAAATGTGTTATGAAAAAATCAACCGCAACAATAAAGACCTGGAGCGGCTGGAAGCATGGATTGAAGACACGCGGATTAAACTTAAGAAAAATTTACTGGTCAAGCAGGACAAAGAGGATATGAACGAGCAGATGTATTCTTATATGCATGCGATCTTAGGTCCTGAAATCATGAGTGAATTAGACCGGTTAAATGAGAATGACGAATAGAAGAAAGCTGCTGTGCGGGAAGAAGTCCGTATGGCGGCTTTTTGTTTTACAGGGCAGGAGGGTGTTTATGAAGAAATTAATGAATGGTGCGCAGATGAAAAGGATTGACACGTATTCGATTCAGGAGGTGGGGATTCCTTCACTGGTTTTGATGGAGCGGGCGGCACTTTGTGTGACGGAGGCGGTGCTTGAAAAGATTAAAAAGACGGATAAGGTGCTGTGCGTGTGCGGAAGCGGCAATAACGGTGCGGATGGCATGGCGGTAGCACGTCAGCTGACAGAACGTGGAATTTCGGCAGAGGTGTATACGACAGCAGAGGAAGGAAAAGGAACAGAAGAGTTAAATCGGCAGCGTGCGATTTTGCAGAAACTGGGAATTGTGTTTGTGAACGACATTCCTGCCGGTGAATATAATTGTATTATAGATGCTGTTTTTGGCATCGGTTTATCAAGAACAATTACAGGCAGATATGAACAGATTATTGAAAAAATCAATGCGGCAAAGGATACGGGAAGCCTGATTGTGGCAGTAGATACGCCATCGGGAATTAATGCCGGGGACGGACAGGTCATGGGCTGTGCCGTAAGGGCAGACATGACGGTGACCTTCGGCTTTGCAAAATGCGGGCTGTGCCTGTATCCGGGAAGAATATACGCAGGAGAACTGTGTGTTGCCAATGCCGGTTTTGCCGACGTCCGCACAATTCCAGAAATCTGGGAGCAGGCGGCATTTACAATGGAAGATACAGACATTGCGGCTTTTTTTGACCGTCCGGCGGATACGAATAAGGGCAGCTACGGAAAGCTGCTGATTGTGGCAGGCTCTGAAAATATGGCGGGAGCGGCAGCACTTTCTGCAAGGGCGGCATACCGTACCGGCTGCGGACTTGTGAAAGTTTTCACACACGAAAACAACCGTACCGTTGTATTAACGCATGTGCCGGAAGCGGTTATGGTAACATATAAAGATATCGCAGATATAAAAGAAAAGCTTGCAGGGGAGCTGGACTGGGCAGACTGCGTGGTGGCAGGACCGGGGCTTTCCAAATCAGATACGGCAAAAGAAATTGTAGCCGAGATGATAGCTTATCAGCCTAAAAGAGAAAAAAGGCTTCCGGTGCTTCTGGATGCAGACGCATTAAACATCATTGCTGAAAACAGAAAACTGTTAAGCGGGATTGCAGAGAATGAAGGCAGCTCCAAGCAGTACGTGTATACGCCGCATATGGGGGAAGCAGCAAGACTGTCCGGCAAAAGTATCGCTCAGTTAAAAGAAACGTCCTGTGAATCCGCAAAGGAGCTGGCACAAAAACTGTGCGGAGTCTGCGTTTTAAAAGATGCGGCAACGGTCGTATCGGATGGTAGCCGCATTTATATTAATACTTCCGGCAACTCCGGTATGTCAACGGCGGGGGCAGGCGATACGCTCACGGGGATTCTTGCAGGGAGTGTGCTTGCCGGGCGGACACAGAAGAACGGAAAAGAAAATGCTTCATACGAATTTTTTGAAAAAATCTGCATGGGGGTCTATCTGCATGGCAGGGCAGGCGATGCGGCAGCAGACAGATTTGGCAATGCAGGCATGAAAGCCATGGACATTGCAGATGCAGTGGCAAATGTGCTTAAAGAGAACTAGACATTTTTTGAAGTTGTTGTATAATACTAAGAAGCAAATACATAAGTCTGAGGAAAAGAAAAATGAAGAATAATAAGTATTATAGAGTATATGCAGAAATTAATTTAGATGCTATTGTGAAAAATGTTGATAATCTGATGGCACTGACAAAGGAAAATACGGGCGCACTTGCAGTTGTAAAGGCAGACGGCTACGGACACGGCGATGTCGCAGTGGCAAAAGCAGTTGCGCAAAAAGTAACGGGCTATGCCGTGGCAACACTTGATGAAGCAGTCAATCTGCGTGAAAACGGTGTGAAAAAGCCGATTCTGGTGCTGGGGTATGTAGATCCGTACGAGTTTGATATTCTGGTATCCCATGAAATTACGGCAACCGTATTTGATGTGGAAACGGCACAATTACTTGCAGATGCTGCAAGGGTGCAGAAAAAACAGGCACACTGCCATATCAAAGTTGATACCGGTATGCGAAGAATCGGACTGGAACCGGATGAGAATGGTATTGCCATTGTAAAGCAGATTACGGCATTAAAGGAATTGTCCGCAGACGGCATTTTTACACATTTTGCGGCATCGGATGAAACTGACAAGACATCGGCAGAACATCAGTTTAAATTATTTACGGATTTTACAGGACGTCTTGAAAAAGAAGGAATTCATTTTACATACAGACACTGTGCAAACAGTGCGGCGGTGATTGATATGCCGCAGGTGGACCTGGATATGGTAAGACTGGGAATTGCCATGTATGGCATGTATCCGTCAGATGAGGTCAAAAAAGAAAAGGTGGAATTATTCCCGGCACTGGATTTAAAAAGCCACGTTACGATGGTAAAAGAAATTCCGGCAGGCGAAAAGGTCAGCTACGGCGGTACATTTACAACGACAAGAACCACAAAGCTTGCGACCGTTTCAGTCGGTTATGGTGACGGTTATCCAAGGGCTTTATCGTCTAAGGGATATGTTTTGGTCCGGGGTCAGAAAGCCCCGATTGTCGGCAGGGTCTGCATGGATCAGATGATGGTAGATGTAACGGATATTGAAAATGTCACAAGAGCGGATATTGTCACGTTGATTGGAAAAGATGGTGATGCAGAGATTACAGTGGAAGAAATCGCAGCACTGGCAGGTACATTTAATTATGAATTTGTCTGTGATCTGGGCAAGCGGATTCCACGCAGCTATTATCTGAACGGAGAATATATCGGAACACATGACTGTTTCCGCGAAAACTGGAATTTGAAAAATTTATAAAAAATGAATACACGCCCGCAAGCTGGAAATACTAAGCATATAAACAAAAAGTGCTTTGGGGAGTGTGAATAATTTTGGTAATCAGACGAGGAGATATTTTTTATGCGGATTTAAGACCGGTTGTCGGTTCGGAACAGGGCGGTGTCAGACCGGTGCTTATCATACAGAACGATACAGGAAACAAACACAGCCCGACAGTTATCTGTGCTGCAATTACATCAAAAATGAACAAGGCAAAGCTGCCTACCCATGTAGAGATTGATTCTATGCGGTATGATATTGTCAAAGATTCAGTGATTCTTTTAGAACAGCTGCGGACAATTGATAAAAAAAGATTAAAGGATAAAGTGTGTCATTTAGACAATGAAATTATCAGTCAGGTGAATAAGGCACTTTATATTAGTCTTGAAATGGGGAACAGCCTGGCAGGACGTAAATAAATGCGCCTTATGGCGCGACTGGCAGGCTGTATTTATTGACTATATAAGGATGTATATGATATAATTGTTAACGAATTTATAATGATTCTGGTATAATGTCAGAAATTTTACAAAAAGAGATTTATAAAGGAAGGAAAATTTAAAATGAATGATGCGCACCCCGCGGATGGGAACGAAGGACTGCTTTCAGCTTTATTCCGTAAGCTTGGAACAAGAGGGAAAAGAGATGATGATGTAACCGGTGAAGAAATCAAAGACATGGTCAATGAAGGACATGAACATGGTGTACTGAATGAAAATGAAGCCGAGATGATTAACAATATTTTTGAATTCGGTGAAAAACAGGCACAGGATGTCATGACACACCGTAAAAGCATTGCAGCAATTGACAGTACGGCGACCGTACAGGAAGCTTTTGATTTCATTATGAATGAAAGTTATTCCCGTTATCCGGTGATAGATGGGGATATTGATAATATTATGGGAATTTTGCATATACGGGATTTATTAAAAGTATATGTAGACGAACAAAAACGCAGTAAACAGCTGTCAGAAATCAAAGACCAGGTGCTTTTTGATGCGTATTACATACCTGAAACAAGAAATATCAGTCTGTTGTTTAAAGAAATGCAATCTAAAAAGGTACATATAGCGGTTGTTGTTGATGAATACGGACAGACCGCAGGCATTGTAACGATGGAAGATATTCTTGAGGAAATTGTAGGAAATATTCAGGATGAATATGATGAGGAAGAAGAGCTGATCAGCCGTATGGATGACGGTTCGTATATGATTGACGGTCAGACAACTTTGGAAGAACTGGAAGAATTGTTTAATATTCATTTTGAATGTGAAGATATTGATACAATTAATGGCTATATGATATATAAGCTTGGAAAGATTCCGGAAGAACAGGAGCAGTTTCAAATGGAATGCGGCGGATATCTGTTTGATGTGGCAGAGGTCGCAGACAAGATGATTCGCAAAGTCAGAGTGACAAAAATACAGGAGAAGGAGCAGACAACAGAAAATGAGTAATTACAGAATTGAAACAAAGTGTATTCAGAGCGGATGGGAGCCAAAGAATGGAGAACCGAGAATTCTTCCGATTATCCAGAGTACAACGTTTAAGTATGAGTCCAGTGATGAGATGGGTGCATTGTTTGATCTGGAAAAGGAAGGATATTTTTATTCAAGATTACAGAATCCGACGAATGATTATGTTGCGAAAAAGATTTGTGATTTAGAGGGAGGTTATGCGGCGATGCTGACAGCCTCCGGTCAGGCTGCCAATTTCTATGCAGTGTTTAATATCTGTGAAGCGGGTGACCACTTTATCAGTACGTCAGCCATTTATGGCGGTACGTTTAACCTGTTTGGTGTAACAATGAAAAAACTGGGAATTGATGTGACATTTGTAGATCCTGAAGCAACAGAGGAAGAGATTCAGGCGGCGTTCCGTCCGAATACAAAGTGTATTTTTGGCGAAACGATTGCCAATCCGGCACTCGTTGTTCTTGATTTGGAAAAGTTTGCAAAGCTTGCCCATAAAAACGGTGTACCGTTTATTGTAGACAATACCTTTGCAACACCGGTTAACTGTCATGCGTTTGACTTTGGCGTGGATATTGTGACACATGCGACGACAAAGTATATGGATGGACATGCAGCAACAATCGGCGGCTGTATCGTAGACAGCGGTAATTTTGACTGGGAAAAATATGCAGATAAGTTTCCGGGACTGACAACACCGGATGAATCTTATCACGGCGTGATTTATACACAGCGTTTTGGCAAAGGGGCTTACATTACCAAGGCAACCAGCCAGCTGATGCGCGATCTGGGGTCTGTACAGTCACCGGAAAATGCGTTCTTAATTAATCTCGGGCTGGAAACACTGGCGCTGCGCATGGAAAGACACTGCAGTAATGCGCTTGCGGTAGCAAAATTTTTAGAGAACAATGAGCATGTGGCATGGGTTAATTACGCAGATCTGGAAAGCAGTAAATATCACGCATTACAGCAGAAATATATGCCTAATGGTACATGTGGGGTTGTTTCCTTTGGTTTAAAGGGTGACAGGGCAACGGCAGTGAAATTCATGGATCATTTAAAAATGATTGCCATTGTAACACACGTTGCGGATGCAAGGACATCTGTTCTTCATCCTGCAAGCCATACACACAGACAGTTAAGTGACGAACAGCTTGCAGAGGCAGGCGTTCAGCCGGATTTAATCCGTCTTTCAGTGGGTATTGAAAATGTGGCAGATATTATTGATGATATTCAGCAGGCATTAGAGGTGACATTTGCATCGTAAAGCTGTGGCTATAGGGAAAATGTAATCTTAAAGCCGCATGAGTGGCAAAGGGGGTATCAAAATGTCTGGGGAAATAGATGCACAAACAAAAAGTGGAACACCGGAGGCCAATTTTACATTAAGCAATAATTTTGCAGTTGTAATGGGCGATGAACGTTTTTACAGGCTGTTTGGGGAAAAAACACTTTATGCATTTAATATGCTTATACATCCAAAGGATCGTCAGGATTTTGAATCGTTTATGGAGTCGGAAGATGTTGCAGCTTATGCGGTTGTACGGTGTATGACCGCAAATGATTCATATCGCTGGTTTATGCTGGAAAAAAATAATGAACAGGCAAAATCGGAGCAGATGACTAATATTCACTTGCAGGATATTTGTCTGGTCAGTGCCAGGTTTGGCATGTATATGGATCGTATCCGGAAATATCGTGCAGTGATGAATATGATTCAGGATAAAATGTTTGAATATAATCATCACACCGGAATTTTTACAATATACTGTTATGTCAACAACCGTTCTGAGATTATTGAAAAAGACGATTTAAAGGCATGGGAAGAACGCATGATGCGTCTGGGTTTTATTGATGAAAAACAGCAGGCGGCATTCAGACGGCTCTGTGATAATATACAGGCAGGTTCTGAAAGCTTTGCAACGACCCTGCGTACAACGCTGATGTCTAAAGGGGAACGCATGGATGTTCTGCGTTTCAGGGGACAGACCATTTATAATGGAGAAGAACGTGTGCTTACCATAGGATTGATTACAGAGCAGGGAAACCGCATGACAGGTACGGACATTTTACTGGATTCGGCAGTCGTCAATCAGGATTCTGCAACTGGCGTCCTGAATAAAAAAACGGTGACAGATGAAGCGACGGCAGCGATTAATCTTGCCAATGTGGTGGGCTGCGACCACAGTATGTATCTGATGGTGTGGGATATTGATGACTTTAAACAGGTCAATGACACTTATGGACACTATTTCGGGGATGAGGTTATTAAGCATCTGGCAACAGAGCTGAACCGTGCAGTGGCGAACCGTGGATTGGTAGGCAGAATCGGCGGCGATGAATTTTTGGTACTGTTAAAGGAAGCAAGTGGAGAAGATACCTTAAGAAGTCTGTTAAAGGCGGTCCGCAAAAAGCTGAAAGTGGAGCTGACACAGGAAAAGCCGGATTATGAATTTTCAGCATCCATCGGTATTTCCCAGTACGGAAAAGATGGAACGGATTATGAAACACTGTTTAAAATCGCAGACGGTGCATTGTATATTGCCAAAGAAAAGGGAAAAGACCGGTTTATCGTATATGATAAGGAAAAACACGGACATCTGCTGACAGAAGACGGATACTGTCATAAAAAGACAGCGGGTGTTGATTTTATGCGTCCGATTGATAAGGTGGAGCTGTCAACGAATCTGATGCTGAAAGTTTTCAACGGCGGTATGGATGTGGCAGAGGAAGTGCTGATGGAGCTTATGGATAAGATGAATATTCATGGCATGACGATTTATAAGGCACCGTCCATGGAATGCCGGAAAACGCTGGGGCATTATGAAAAAGAGCCGGGAACACAGCTTTGTCTGTCGGAAGAGAAGTATCTTGCACGTTTTGATGAGCATCATATTCACGTGATTAATAATACCGCATCCATAGCAGTTGAGTATCCACAGGTTTACGAACATTTTAAGCAGAATAATATTGGTTCGGCGCTGCAGTTTTCATGCATGTTAAATGGACAGCTGTGGGCAGTTTTTGAATTTGATATATTCGGTGTAAACCGCAGAAAGTGGTGTCAGGATGATATTTCGGCGATTTACAGTGTAGTAAAGGCGATTGCAGATGTATATAAAAAATTCTATGAGCAGAAATAGAATGCTTTCTATTATAAAAAAAGCAGGAATTATTGGAATCTGGCTGGTAATCTGGCAGATTGCAAGCAGTGTAACAGGACTGGCGTTTCTTCTGCCGGGTCCTGTTACTGTTTTTTTAGCGCTTGGAAAAGCCCTTTGTACGCGTGCATTTTACCGGGTCGTTTTTCACAGCTTTATTAAAATTAGTGCCGGTTTTTTGGCTGCGCTGCTGGCGGGATTGGTACTGGGCAGTATTGCAGCGGTAAAAAAAGGTGTGCAGTCCTTTTTGGAACCGTTGGTGTTATTGATGAAGGCTCTGCCGGTAGCAGCATTTATTATTGTGATGCTGATCTGGTTCGGTTCGCAGAATGCAGCGGTTACGATTGGATTTATGGTTGTATTTCCAATGATTTATCAGGCAGTGCTTGAAGGCGCTTGTGCAGCGGATACAAAACTGCTTGAAATGGCGGCGGTTTTTGAACTTTCACCGGTAAAAAAGGTGCGTTATATTTATGTGCCGCAGATTATGCCGTTCCTAAATGCGGCAGTCAAAACGGCAGCAGGCATGTGCTGGAAAGCGGGAGTGTCTGCGGAGGTAATCGGACTGGTGAAAAATTCCATCGGGGAAGAGCTGTATTATGCAAAACTGTATCTGATGATGCCGGAATTATTTGCGTGGAGTATTACGATTATGTGCATCAGTTTTCTGTTTGAGAAGCTGGCTGTTGCGCTGATCAGGCAGTGCGGCAGGGTAATATCAGGTGATATACATGGCAGCGGGAAGGAACAGGACAGATGCAGAAGCTGAGGATGGAACATATATATAAAAGTTATGGACAGGCAGTGGTTCTGCAGGATTTTTCGTATGCTTTTACACCGGGTGGCATAACCTGTATTATGGGAGAATCCGGAGTAGGGAAAACAACGCTTTTAAGACTGCTTATGGGGCTTGAAAAGGCAGATTCCGGTATTATTACCGGGTTTGATAAAGTATCGGCGGTTTTTCAGGAGAACCGTCTGATAGAACATTTAAATGCTGTTGAAAATACGGCGCTGGTGATAAAAGACAGGAATGCAGGAAAATGTGCATATGAACAGCTTTTGCAGCTTCTTCCCAAAGAAGCACTTTTAAAGCCTGTCAGAGAATACAGCGGCGGCATGAAACGGCGTGTGGCACTGGTGCGGGCGATGGCGGCAGACAGTGAGATTGTACTGTTAGATGAGCCGTTTACAGGGCTTGACAGCCAAAACAGCAAAAAAGCCGCAGAATATATCCTGTCGGAGCAGAGAGGCAGAACGGTTATTTCCGTTACACATGATATGGAAATGTGCAAAATGCTCGGGGCGGGCATTTGCTTATTGACAAGTGGCAAAGCAGTTGCTACAATATTGTGAGTGACAAAATTCCACAATATTTGGAAAATCAAACTGCCAGTAAAGTTCTGACAGGGTTCTGAAAATGGAGGGAAAAGATGAGACATGCAGTTTTTTCTATTCTTGTTGAAAATTCATCCGGCGTATTAAGCCGTGTGGCAGGGTTATTCAGCAGAAGAGGTTACAATATAGACAGCCTTACAGTAGGTGAAACACAGGATCCGAAGTATTCCCGCATGACGGTTACCGTTACCGGGGATGACGATGTTTTAGAGCAGATTCAGAAGCAGCTTACAAAGCTGGTGGATGTAAAAGAAATTATGGAACTTCCACAGGATGCATCTGTGTGCAGGGAACTTGTTTTGGTTAAAGTAGAATGTGATGCAGCGCACCGTCAGGAGATTATTGCAATCAGTGATGTCTTCCGTGCAAAAATTGTAGATGTATCGCCGGAGTCGGTAATTATTGAACTGACTGGCGCACAGAATAAGCTGAATGCGTTTATTGAGTTACTTAATGGTTTTAAAATTACAGAACTCGCAAGAACAGGTATTACCGGACTTGCAAGAGGCGCTGCAAATTTAAAATAAATATTTTAGTTATCATACGGAGGTAATTGTAAAATGGCAGAAGCAAGAATTTTTTATCAGCAGGATTGTAATTTATCATTACTTGACGGTAAGACAATCGCCATTATCGGTTATGGCAGCCAGGGTCATGCACATGCTTTAAACTTAAAGGATTCAGGATGCAAGGTCATTATCGGTCTTTACGAGGGGTCTAAGTCATGGAAGAGAGCTGAGGAGCAGGGTTTTGAAGTATTCACAGCAGCAGATGCAGCTAAGAGAGCCGATATTATTATGATTCTGATTAATGATGAAAAACAGGCTAAGTTATATAAGGAATCAATCGAACCAAATCTTGAACCGGGCAATATGTTAATGTTCGCTCATGGTTTCAACGTTCATTTTGGTCTGATTAAGGCTCCTAAGGGTGTAGATGTTACAATGATCGCACCAAAGGCTCCTGGACATACAGTACGTTCTGAATATCAGGCAGGTAAGGGTACACCGTGTCTTGTAGCTGTTGAACAGGATGCAACAGGTAAGGCACTTGATATGGCACTGGCTTATGCACAGGGTATCGGAGGAGCAAGAGCCGGTGTTCTTGAAACTACATTCAGAACAGAAACAGAAACAGACCTTTTTGGTGAGCAGGCAGTTCTTTGCGGTGGTGTTTGCGCATTAATGCAGGCTGGTTTTGAAACACTCTGCGAAGCCGGATATGATCCAAGAAATGCATACTTTGAATGTATCCATGAAATGAAGTTAATCGTTGACTTAATCTATCAGTCAGGTTTTGCAGGAATGAGATATTCTATCTCTAACACAGCAGAATATGGTGATTACATTACAGGTCCTAAGATTATCACAGAGGATACAAAGAAGGCTATGAAGAAAATTCTTTCTAATATCCAGGATGGTACATTTGCGAAGGACTTCTTATTAGATATGTCAGAAGCAGGTGGACAGGTTCACTTCAAGGCTATGAGAAAGTTAGCTTCAGAACATCCATCAGAAGCTGTTGGTGAAGAAATCAGAAAGCTTTATAGCTGGAATGATGAATCAGATAAGTTAATCAATAACTAATCGTAATACATAATGAGGTCAGGGCGGCTGTGTTTTGCACAGCCGTCTTTTTAAGTTATGCAGATTTTCAAGGGTGCCAATATTTTAAAAACCGGAAAACGGAGCGAGGGACATGTTTTGACAGAAAAATATAAAAATTTTATATTTTTAGGATTTTTTTGTTTTGTATTCTGTGTTAAAATAATTTTGTATACAGCAGGCAGCGGAAGCAATGCTGCTTAGGAATGGAGTTTTTATGGAATTTAAAAGAATAGATGATACGAAATTCCAGTGTTTATTAGATGAAGATGATTTAGAAGATAACAATATTTCACTGGATGATTTTTTTAGAAATGATACAAAAAAGATTCACGGACTGCTCGATGTAATATTAGAAGAAGCACAGAAATCAATTGGCATTATGATGGATGGCGGTGTGATGTCTTTACAGCTGGCACCACAGCCAAATCATACCATCCTGCTCACTATTTCGTCCGGACACGATGAATTCAGCGATATGATCAGAAATGCAGGAAAGATGATGACAGACAGGATTTTATCGGATATCCACGATGCGGGCAGCAATGTTATTAAAAAAGAAGATGCCGGTGATGCAATCAAGTCAGCACCGTTTGTTCCGGTAGAAAAATTAGAGGAGCAGATTAAAAATAAGCTGAAAAAAACAGCAAAACAGCAGGAAGGCCAGATGATTGCCATTTACCGTTTTGCATCAATGCAGGCAGTAGAGGAATTTGCACAGAATTGTCCAAAGACATGGGGATTAAAGAACAGTCTTTATAAGCATAAAGAACAGGCATGTTTTTATTATATTGTAGAACGTACAAGATGTGCACAGGAAAAATATCAGTATATCTGCGATTTATTAACGGAATATGGCGGATATGTTTCATCGAAAAAGGAAACAGCGGCATATATCATGGAACATTGTGAAATACTGATAGAAAATAATGCTGTCAATATTATGAAAAAATATTGTATGTAAAGCAGGAAATGAGGAGAAACATGTTAGAATTACAAAATATCGGATATGCTGTTGAAGAAGGAAATACAAGAAAAGAGATTTTAAAGAATATCAGCTTAAAGATAGATGACCGTTTTGTAGCAATTACAGGTCCAAACGGCGGAGGAAAGTCTACACTTGCCAAAATTATTGCAGGCATTAATAAGCCGACAAGCGGCAAGATTTTACTGGATGGTGAAGATATTACAGATTTATCCGTTACGGAGCGTGCTAATAAAGGAATCAGTTTTGCATTTCAGCAGCCGGTCCGTTTTAAGGGACTGACCGTACGGGATTTAATTACGCTTGCAAAAGGTGAAAAGATTTCTGTAGCAGAGGCCTGTTCATATTTATCAGAAGTCGGATTGTGTGCGAAGGATTATATCAACCGCGAAGTGAACGCATCTTTATCCGGAGGCGAATTAAAAAGAATTGAAATTGCGATGATTATTGCCCGGGGAACGAAGCTGTCATTATTTGATGAACCGGAAGCGGGGATTGACCTTTGGAGTTTTAACAACCTGATTAAAGTATTTGAAGGTATGCACGAGAAAATTAACGGTTCAATCCTGATTATTTCCCATCAGGAACGCATTTTAAATATTGCAGATAAAATTATTGTGATATCTGATGGACAGGTGGCGGCACAGGGAACGAAACAGGAAGTGCTGCCGAAGCTTTTAGCTTCATCCGAAGCCTGTGAAACACTGATGAATAAGCTGGTATAGGAGGTAGGAATGGACGAGATACAAAAAAGTCTGCTCGAAAAGATTGCGGACATTCATGAAGTGCCGGAAGGCGCATATAATATCCGCTCAAACGGACAGTTAGAAGGCAGAAATACAACAGCCAATATTGATATTGTAACCAAAAAGGACGAACCGGGCATTGATATTATTATCAAACCGGGTACAAAAAATGAAAGTGTGCATATTCCGGTTATTTTAAGTGAAAGCGGCTTAAAGGATATGGTGTACAATGATTTTTATATTGGAGAGGGTGCAGATGTAACCATTGTTGCAGGCTGTGGCATTCATAACTGCGGTGTAGATACATCGGAACATGACGGAATCCATACATTTTATATCGGTAAAAATGCAAAGGTAAAATATATTGAAAAGCACTACGGCGAAGGGGATGGTGCAGGTGAGCGTATTCTAAATCCGACGACGATTGTGCATATTGAAGACGGCGGCTATATGGAAATGGAAACGACCCAGATTAAGGGTGTGGATTCCACGGTGCGCGATACAAAGGCAGACCTGGCAGACGGTGCAACGCTTGTTATCAAGGAAAAGATTATGACACACGGACGCCAGACGGCAGAAACGAATTTTACGGTAGAGTTAAACGGTGTAGACTCCAGTGCCAATGTGATTTCACGTTCTGTTGCCAAGGGTGAATCCAAGCAGGTGTTCAATTCAAATATCTGCGGAAATAATCAATGCTATGGTCATACAGAATGTGATGCGATTCTGATGGATAACGGTCATGTCAAGGCAGTTCCGTCATTGGAAGCCAACAATCTGGATGCAAGTCTGGTACACGAAGCAGCAATCGGAAAAATTGCCGGTGATCAGTTAATCAAGCTGATGACACTCGGATTAACGGAAGCACAGGCAGAGGAACAGATTATTAACGGGTTTATGAAATAATGTGCGCAAGCAATGAGCCGTGCCAGCTGAAAGCAGAAAAAAGAGCTGTGCTAGCACAAAGCTCTTTTTGATGGCTTCTGCTGATAGGGCGAACGCCCGACAGTCCAGGAAAGCAAGGCTTTCCTGGACATACACGGCGAAAATTGGTGAGTGGACGGATTGAGAAAGAGTGGATCAGATAGAATGAGATATCCAGCATATTTAAAGAAAAACGGAATAATCGGATTTGTGGCGCCGTCCTTCGGGTGTGCCACTGAACCGTATAAAAGTGCATTTGAAAGCGCACTGGCTGCATTTCATGAAATGGGCTATCAGACGATGCTTGGACCCAACTGCTACGCGGCAGAGGGGATCGGTATCAGTAATACACCACAAAAATGTGCGGCAGAATTACAGCAGATGTATGAAACCCCCGAAAATAATATTCTGTTATCTTGTGGCGGCGGTGAACTGATGTGCGAGATCCTGCCGTATATCGACTGGGAAGCGATAAAAAAAGCACCGCCGAAGTGGTTTGCGGGCTATTCGGACAATACGAATTTCACTTTTTTGCAGACGACAATGGCAGATACAGCATCCCTTTATGCGCCATGTGCGGGTGCATTCGGCATGAAGCCGTGGCACAGGGCAGTGCAGGATGCTTTCGGGGTACTGACGGGTACATTGGAAGAAACGGCAGGTAACAGCGGAACAGAACGTGAAAGTGCAGCTGATGGACAGAAAAAAATGCCTGAAAGAAAGATTACAATAACGGATTATGATTTATGGGAAAAAGAATCTTTAAAATCCGAAGAAAATCCAACAGCACCGTATCATGCCACGGAAAAGTCCGTACTGAGGGTATACAGTGAGGACGGTACGGTAACAACACAGACACGGGTATCGGGCAGGCTGCTTGGCGGCTGTATGGACTGCCTTGTAAATCTTACAGGGACATCGTTTGATAAGGTGGCAGAGTTTCAGAAGAAATACCGTGATGACGGCATTTTATGGTTTCTGGAAAGCTGTGATTTGAATGTGATGAGTATCCGCCGTGCCATGTGGCATATGAAGCAGGCAGGCTGGTTTGAGAATACCAAGGGATTTCTGATAGGACGTCCGTTGCAGTTTGGACAGGAAATGATGGGCTTAGACCAGTACGAAGCGGTGATGGGCATTGTAAGGGAATATCACGTGCCGGTCATTATGGACGTAAGTATCGGACACCTCCCGCCTTCCATGCCGGTTATTTGTGGCAGTCTGGCAGAGGCAGTAGTGCATGAAAATAAGCTGACACTGGAGATGCGACTGCGGTAATGAAAAAATGAAGTATTTTTTGTCGTCAAGTAACACGGGACAAAAAATACTTCATTTTTTTCGCTCTTAATCGCGCAGATAAATATCTCTTGTATAGACTTTATCTTTTACATCGTCTAAAACAGAATCGTAGCGGTTCGTGACGATGACGTCAGAAGCTTTCTTAAATTCATCCAGATTTTTTATCACTTTAGAATTACAGAACTTATCTGTATCAATGGATGGTTCGTAGATAATAACTTCCACTCCCTGCGCCTTGATACGTTCCATAATACCGAGGATGGAGCTTTGACGGTAGTTGTCTGAATGGGTTTTCATTGCAAGGCGGAACAGTCCGACAACATTTGGATTCATATCTAAAATGCGCTCTGCAATAAAATCCTTCCGCGTACTGTTGGCGGCAACTATCGCCGACATAATGTTGTTTGGCACGTTTTTGTAGTTGGCAAGCAGCTGTTTGGTGTCCTTTGGCAGACAGTAGCCGCCGTATCCAAAGGATGGATTGTTGTAATGTGTGCCGATTCGCGGGTCCAGTCCGATACCCTCAATAATCTGTTTGGAATTTAATCCGCGCACATCTGCAAAGGTATCCAATTCGTTAAAGAAAGAAATGCGGAGTGCGAGATAGGTATTGGCGAATAATTTAATTGATTCTGCCTCAGTTGTTTTTGTAAAAAGCACCGGAATGTCGGTCTTAATTGCACCTTCGCTTAACAGTCCGGCAAATTTTTTGGCACAGTTTAATAAATCCGGCTGTTCACTGTCGCAGCCTACGATAATCCGGCTTGGATAGAGATTGTCGTATAATGCTCTGCCTTCCCGTAAAAATTCCGGTGAAAATAAGATTTTTTCATATCCGATTTTGGCAATTAACTCGCGGGTGTATCCGACAGGAACCGTTGATTTGATGACAATTGCGGCGTTAGAGCCGCAGGATAGCACATCCGATACAACCCGTTCTACGGAACTGGTGTCAAAATAATCTTTTTTTGAGTCATAGTTTGTGGGTGTGGAGATAATGACATAATCCACAGCTTTATAGACAGAACATCCGTCCGTTATTGCAGTCAACTGCAACGGGTGACCGGAAAGATATTCTTCGATTTCTTTATCTGCAAAAGGAGAAATCCGCTGATTAATTTTGTCAATTTTATCCTGGATAATATCTATTAAATAGACTTCATGGTGCTGGGCAAGTAAAATGGCGTTTGACAACCCCACATATCCGGCACCGACAACTGCGATTTTCATAATTGTTCAAATGAACCTCCTCAATATAATAGCATTAGTTTAGCACAAAAGTACCGTAGAATCAAATTTATAAATAAAATAGTATTAAAACATAAGTAATTAGATATTGATAAATAAAAATAAATATTGTATACTAAATTTAGCTTTTTTGTGCTTGTGTTTAGAAATTTATTTTACTTTTGGGGAAAAGTATGAGGCTTTAGGGAAGGACAGCGCTATGGGAGATGCAATGGCAATGCGTTCCCTGCTTGAAAACAATCTGGGGATGATTATTGCATTTGACGGGCAGGGGACCGTGACATTTTTGAATGGTATTGCAAGAGAGGAACTGGATTACCGGCAGGGAAAGAAAAAGATTTCTGTTGAAGATATTTTTCCAACGTTAATCAGGGGAAACTGCAATTATGATGAATATGTAAATTCAGTACAGGGACAGTTAATCAAGACTGTGGCATATCGTAAGAATAATACGTGTTTTCCGGTGATGATACGTTTTTCAAAATTGTTTTTTGAAGATGTCGGACAGATTAATGCCGTAGCAGGGCTGAATATTCAGGATGAAGAAGATGCAATCCGTGAATTAAAAAAAGTTGAGCAGGAGATGGAGCAGAATTTAAAGGCACGTGACAGTTTTGTGGCAAATATTACCCATGAACTGCGTACGCCGGTCAATGGAATTAAAGGTCATGTAAAAAATCTGCTGGATCTGGAAACAGAGCCATCTAAGAAATCCACACTGGGTATCATTATCCAATGCTGTAACAATATGGAGAAAATTATTAATAATCTGCTGGATTTTTCAAAAATGGAGGCAGGCAAATTTGAAATCTGTGAAAAACCGTTTGAATTCAAAAGCTGTGTCAATCAGGCGATGGATACCAACCGGCCAGTGGCAAATCAGAAAGGGCTGCATTTTCATGCGTTTGTAGCAGAAGACGTGCCGCAGACGGTTATCGGGGACGAATTAAGGATTACACAGATTATGAACAATCTGCTGTCCAACGCATTGAAGTTTACTTCAATGGGGGCGGTGACACTGGAGGTTTATAAAACACATCAGCGTGAAGATGTTGTTGAACTGACATTTTTTGTAACCGATACCGGAATCGGTATTGATGCGCAGGGCAGGCAGAAGCTGTTTCAGAGTTTTTCGCAGGCGGATGATTCGATTACGAGAAGATACGGCGGAACGGGTCTGGGACTGTATGTCACTAAACAGCTGGCAGAGCAGATGCACGGACATATTGAAGTAGAAAGTGAACCGGGCAGGGGCAGTACATTCAGCTGTGCAATTAAGGTCAAAGTACCTGTACAGGCGGTGGAGCAGGAAAAGGAACAGAATATTGAGTTTGATATTTCTAACTTGAAGAATCATCTGCTGGGAACGCAGGCAAAGAGCCGGATGGAACAGGTTTATATGTATGGAAGCGCAGCTAACAGGCGGGAACTTGCCATCAATATGGAAAAACTGGTTTTGTGCATCGAGATGGAAAACTGGGAAAAGGCAGAAGGGTTTGCGGAAAATATTAAAATGCTTTGTGCAGAATCCGGGGAGCAGGCATTAAAGAGCAGGACATTTCGTCTGCTGATGGCAGTCCGGAAAGAAGATTATAAGCAGGCAATCGGATATTCGGAAGAAATCCGTACAATTTTAAAACTAAAAGAACCGGGGGCAGAAGGTGTATGAAGCAGAATGATAAACAAATACCGGTAATTTTGATTGTTGATGATGTGGAAGTCAATGCAAGATTATTAAAAAAGATGGTTGAAAAAATGGGATATCAGGGGCTGACTGCAACAGGCGTAAAAGAGGCGGTCAGTCAGATGCAGAAAGAACTTCCGCAGCTGATCTTGCTGGATATTATGATGCCGGATATGAGCGGTTACCAGTTTTGCGAATTATTAAAAGAAAATCCGGATACAAAGGATATTCCTGTCATCTTTGTATCGGCAGCCAGCGAGCTTGATGATAAAATGAAGGGCTTTCAGGTGGGGGCGGTTGATTTTATCAGTAAACCGTTTGACTATGGCGAAGTGGCAATGCGGGTTAATACACATTTAAAAATGTATCAGATGAAGCAGGAACTTGAAGACAGTAACCGCAGACTGAGCATTATTGTTAGTGAACAGGCAAAAAAATATGATGAAGAACAAAAAAGACTATTAAAGGCACTGGCAAAGATTACGGAAGGCAGTAATGCAACCGGTATGACAAAACATCTGGAAAATGTGGCATATAATGCAAGACTGCTGGCACAGGCATTAAATTTTACGGAAAAGTATGAAAACCAGATTTCTAAAACTTATATTGAAGCAGTGGAGCTTGCCGGTGCGGTACATGATATCGGAAAACTGACCGTTCCGAAAGAAATTCTTGATAAGCCCACAAAGCTTACGGAAACAGAGTGGGAGATTATGAAGCACCATACGGATAACGGGGATGAATTAATACGGGCGGCATATCCGGATGTAGAGGATAATACATTTGTCAAGGTGGCATGTGATGTGGTGCGGTCCCATCATGAGGACTGGGACGGAAGCGGATATCCTGACGGTTTAAAGGGCAGTGATATTCCGCTGAGTGCGCGGATTGTAAAAATCGTGGATGTTTATGACAGTATTTTGTCAGACCGGTGTTACAGGAGTGCGTACACCAAAGAGGAGTCGTTAGCTTATATGAAACAGGGAAGTAAAAGCCGGTTCGACCCATATATTCTGGAGGTATTTTTAAAGATTGAGAAGCAGCTGAGAAAGTAGCGGGGAAAAGCGATGACAGATGAAGAATTTTCACGTATTGTAAAATATACGGCGGTGCGTTACGGGATTAATTTATACCACAAAAAAGTCATGGTAGAGGGACGGCTTTCCAATTATCTGGCGGCAAACGGATTTAAAAGTTATACGGAATATATGGATCGGGTGGAAGCAGATTACACCGGGCAGGAAGCCCAGAATCTGATAAATATCCTTACGACAAATCACACATATTTTATGCGGGAGCCTGAACATTTTGAGTTTTTTAAAAATGTGATTCTGCCGGAATTAAAAGAACGGGAAAAGACTGGAATGGATTTACGGATATGGTCTGCGGCGGCATCGTCAGGACAGGAACCATATACGATTGCCATGATACTCAAAGATTTTTTGGGACCGGAGTATAATGCATGGGAAACTTCCGTGCTGGCAACGGATATTTCAAGAAAAGTACTGGACAGCGCGGTGAACGGTATTTATAGTGCAGAGCAGATTAATACACTGCCTGTCTGGTGGAGAAACAGTTATTTTGTGCCGCTGCCCGATGGAATGTATCAGGTGAAAAAAGAACTGCGCCAGCAGGTGGTTTTCAGACAGTTTAATCTGATGAATCCACTGCCGTTTAAGAAAAAAATGCATGTGATTTTTTTGAGAAATGTCATGATTTATTTTGACGAAACGACCAAGAGAAAACTGGTTCAGCGACTTTATGAATTTTTAGAGCCGGGCGGTTATCTGATTATTGGCAGTACAGAGAATATCGACAGAAGCACAGTGCCGCTTGTTTATGTCCGACCGTCTATATTCAGGAAAGAATAAATATAGGGAGGAAATATAAAACGATGAAAAAAATAAAAGTTCTGATTGTAGAGGACTCCCTGATGTTCCGGCAGATTTTAGTCCGGAATTTTATAACAGACCCAATGTTAGAGGTTGTGGCACAGGCCTCAGACCCTTATGAAGCAAGAGATGCCATTTTAAAATACGAACCGGATGTGATGACGCTGGACATTGAACTGCCGCGAATGGACGGCATTGAATTTTTAAGGAAACTGATGCCGCAGTATCCGCTGCCGACCGTGGTAATCAGCGCATTAAGCGACAGGGTATTTGATGCGATGTCGGCAGGTGCTGTGGAATTTGTCAATAAGCCGTCAGGAATGACAGCGGAGCAGATTGCAGAATTTATCAGGGGAGAACTGATTACAAAGATAAAAATTGCATCTACGGTACAGGTTGGAAAACTAAAACGGGTAGGAAGCTACAGTTTCAGGCAGAATGGGTATAGCACAGGAGCCGGAACGGTTGTTGCAATCGGTGCATCAACGGGCGGGACGGAAGCCATTTATGAGGTGGTCAGGCGGTTTCATCAGGATATACCGGGAACGGTTATTGTGCAGCATATGCCGCCGGGATTTACCAAAATGTATGCGGAGCGGTTAAATAACCAGTGCCGCGTGGTGGTACGGGAAGCAAAAACCGGGGACAGGGTTGTGGCGGGACAGGTGTTAATTGCCCCCGGAGATGCCCATATGCGGCTGTTAAAAGTCAACGGTGAATATCAGGTGGAATGCAGAAGCGGACCGAAAGTCAACGGACACTGTCCGTCAGTAGATGTCCTCTTTGAGTCGGTAGCAAAAGCAGCAGGAGCGGGGGCGGTTGGCATTATCCTTACAGGAATGGGAAATGACGGTGCAAAGGGATTGCTTGAGATGAGAAGGGCAGGAGCAAAAACAATCGGGCAGAACGAAGCCAGCTGTATTGTATATGGCATGCCAAAAGCGGCATATGATATCGGAGCAGTACAGCAGCAGGCAGAATTAACGCAGATTGCACAAAAAACGTATGATTGTCTGGAAACAGTCAGATAAAATATAGATGGAAAAGAGGGTGCAAAAATGAGAATTTTAATTGTTGAGGATGATTTTGCAAGCAGAAAGTTTATGATGAATTTTATGTCGGCATATGGGGACTGTGACGGCACGGTAGATGGCATGGAAGCGGTTGAAGCGTATATGATGGCGCTGGAAGATGAACAGCCGTATGACTTAATCTGCTTAGATGTCATGATGCCGGTCATGGATGGATATCAGGTCTTAAATACTATCCGGAATATGGAAAAACAGCGTGGTATCGAAGGCGATGACCGCGTAAAGATTATTATGATGACGGCATTAAATGAACAAAAAAATGTAAGAAAAGCCTTTGAAATGGGCTGCACGGTTTATTGTGCGAAGCCGGTTGATCTGGATAAATTAAAAAATGTGTTAAAGAAATTGAAACTGATATAATATCACAGGAGGAGAAGAAATGGCAGAAGATTTTAGTGCAGACGGCATGCTGGATATGTATCTGTATGAAAACGGACAGCTGCTTGAACAGCTGGAAGCGACAACCCTTGAAAAAAAGGACGCGGACAGCTTTGATGAAGCAGATATCAATGAGTTTTTCAGAGTCATGCACACCATTAAAGGTTCGTCAGGGATTATGATGTTTGATGACATTATGAAGCTTGCGCATAAGCTGGAAGATGTGTTTTATTTTATCAGGGAATCCAAGCCGGACAACGTTCCGCACATGGAGCTGGTAGAACACATTTTTCAGGTGTCGGATTTTATATCGGCAGAATTTGATAAAATCAGGGACGGGGGTGACCCGGACGGTGATGCCAAAGAACTGATTGATGAACTGGATGTGTTTTTGAAAAAAATTAAAAATGAAGCAACGGAGGATGGTAAAGAACTGCCGCCGGCAAATGTGCAGGAGCCGCCAAAGCAGTTTTATATTGCACCGGTAGCAACAGAAAACAGTAAGTTTTACAGGATTCACATTTTCTACCGTGCGGATACGCAGATGAGCAATCTGAGGGCGTACACGGCAGTGTATTCGTTAAAAGAAATTGCGGAGGATATTTTATATAAGCCGGAGGACATTGTTACGAATGAAGCTTCGGCAGATGTGATTTTAGCAGACGGTTTCCAGATGATGCTGCAGACCCAGAGCAGTAAGGAGAAAATTGAAAAGCTGATTGACGGGTCGGGTGTTGAAAAAATTGACATTACAGAGTGTACGCCGGATGAATACATTAAAGGCTTTGAAGCGCCGGTGATTGTCAATAACGGAAAGGTTATCGACCTGGATTCCGATGTGGAAACCATTGAAGCACGGGTGCAGAAGGAACAGGAAGCAAAAAAAAGCGAAGAACCAAAGCCCGGCGATTATGTTATTAAGACCAAAGAACCGGGAAAGCCAAAACAGCTGGCAAAAACCCGGAAGGAAAAACCGGCGGCGCAGACATTTATCAGTGTAAATGTGGCAAAAATGGATATGCTCATGGATTTAATCGGTGAGATTGTCATTGCAGAGTCGGTTGTTTTACAAAATCCTGATTTAAAAGTGCCGGGATTAAGCCTGAATAACTTTAACAAGGCAGCGGCACAGCTGACAAAGTTCACCTCGGAATTACAGGACGTCATTATGTCCATGCGGATGATGCCGCTTACCAATACATTCCAGAAAATGAACAGGATTGTATTTGATGCGTCCCGTAAGGTCGGCAAAAACATTGAATTAAAGATGATTGGTGAAACAACGGAAGTAGATAAAAATATTATTGAACATATTTCGGATCCGCTGATGCATATGATCCGGAATTCTGTAGACCACGGTATTGAGGAAAAGGAAGAACGGGCGGCAGCAGGAAAGCCGGAAAAAGGTGTCATTACGCTGGAAGCCAAAAATGAAGGCGGAAAAGTTTTTCTTTCGGTATCCGATGACGGCAAGGGCATGGACCCGGACAAGCTGTTTGCAAAAGCAAAAAAGAGCGGGCTGATCCCGCCGGAAAAAACGCAGAGCGATTATACGCGAAAGGAGATTTATCAGTTTGTTACATATCCGGGATTTTCAACGAAAGAAAAGGTTACAGAGTTATCTGGCAGAGGTGTCGGCATGGACGTTGTTGTGAAAAATATCCAGTCAGTCGGTGGACAGCTGGATATTGACAGTGAACTGGGTAAGGGTACAACCATGACCTTAAAAATCCCGCTGACACTGGCAATTATCGAAGGGATTGTCATGCGGGTCGGGGAATCTATTTTTGTTATTGAATCCGGTTCAATTAAAGAATTTTTAAATGTTAAAGAAAGTGATATGGTCTATGAGCCGGGTGGAGAAGAATATGTGATGATCCGAGGGGAGTGTTTCCCGGTTGTGCGGTTAAGCCGCAAATATCATCTGGAACACGCCAAAGAAGAGGTCAGTGACGGTATTATGATTCTGGTCGAACACGAAGATAAAAAAATGTGCGTTTTCGTTGATCATCTGATTGGCGGACAGGAAATTGTAGTAAAACCAATCCCATCGTATATCAGAAAAGTACCGGGGTTATCAGGTTGTACACAGCTTGGTGACGGCAGTATTGCATTGATTATTGATGTGGGTGGATTGCTTATATAAGATGCGCAGAAAGGAGGACATAACAATGGCAGAAGAAATCATCAAAGAAGACAATCCGGAGGAAGAAGATACTCAAAAAGGCAAATATATGACATTCAAATCGGGACATGAATATTTTGGTATTGAAATACGGTATATTAATGAAATTATCGGTATGCAGAGTATTACGGCAATTCCGGAGGTAGAGCCGTATATTAAAGGACTGATTAATCTTCGCGGAAAAATTATTCCGGTGATTGATGTACGGATTCGTTTTAATCAGGAACCGTTTCAGTACACAGACAGAACCTGCATTATCATTATTAATGTAAAATCAACAGTTGTGGGGCTGATTGTAGAAACAATTGCAGGGGTGGAACAAATCGACGAATCGGATATTGAACCGCCGCCAACCATATCAACAGGCAGCACGAAAAATAAATATGTATATGGACTGGGAAAAACGGGGAATTCTGTAAAGCTGCTTTTAGACCCTGAGAAACTGATTAAAGATGAAGATATTGCGGCATTTGAAGAAATGACGGAACAGAATGAAGAACAATAGCCAAAGGCAGGAGGTATGGATATGAACAGAAAAGACAGAACAATTTTATCAAAAATTAAAACAAGTTATGTAGTGGCCATGATTGAATTGATGGTATTAACAGGTATCTGTTTTGGATTGACAACGGGAAAGCTTCAGATTGCACGGGGACAGCAGTATCACGGAGTGGGAATGATCTGCCTGATTCTGCTGGATGTGATGATTGTTATCGGCTGTATTTATTCCGTTTCAACGGTAATCGGCTGTATCAGGAAGCCGCTTGAAGAGTTAAAAAAGTCATCAACAGAGCTTGCAGCCGGTAAAGTCGATGTTGAACTGAAAAAATATTACAATGATGAAATCGGCGAAGTGCTAGATGTGTATGCAAAGATTATTAAAAATACCAAAGAAAATGCAATGCTTGCACAAAAAATTGCCAACGGGGATTTAACGGTAGAAGTGCTTCCACATTCAGTAGAAGATGAACTGGGGCGGGCCTTAAAGGAACTGGTTGAAAATAATAATAATGTATTAACAGGCATTAAAGAATCCAGCTTTCAGCTTTCCGCAGGTGCCGAACAGGTGGCAGGCGCAAGCCAGGCACTTGCACAGGGATCAACACAGCAGGCAAGTGCGATTGAGCAGATTACAGCTTCCATGAATGAAATTGCAAAGGAAACCAATGAAAATGCGACACAGGCAACAACAGGCAATAAGCTGATTCATGAAGTTGGCGAGGAAGCAAAGAACGGCAATGAGCAGATGCACAATATGATTGAAGCCATGAACGACATCAATACATCTTCCCACAACATTTCAAAGGTTATTAAAGTGATTGATGACATTGCATTCCAGACCAACATTTTAGCATTGAATGCAACGGTTGAAGCGGCAAGAGCCGGAGCGCACGGCAAAGGTTTTGCGGTTGTAGCGGAAGAAGTGAAAAATCTGGCAGAAAAGAGTGCGGCGGCAGCCAATGAAACCGCAGAAATGATTCAGTCTTCTATTGATAAGGTAGAAGAAGGGGTAAAGATTGCCGATGAAACAGCCGCTTCTCTTACAAAGATTGTAGAAAGCCTTGAAAATGTCGTGGAAATCATCAGCAGTATTGCAACGACTTCCAATGAACAGGCAACAGCCGTAGCACAGATTAATCAGGCAATTATGCAGGTTTCACAGGTTATCCAGACCAATTCTGCAACCAGTGAACAATGCGCAAGCGCCAGTGAAGAACTTGCAAACCAGTCACAGGCACTAAGAGATACCATTTCCAGATACAAATTAAAGGAAAATACATACAGAAATCCGATGTATGCAGATTCTTACAATAGAAGAAACAGTTATATGCCACAGGCAGGAAACAATGAGCAGATTATTTCTTTAGATGGGGATTTTGGTAAGTATTAAAGTGAATTACGGATGAATAATGTGTAAATAGGTGCGGCGGGCTGCATAATGCAGACCCGCCGCTATTAATAGGGGAAAGTGTTTACAAGCAAAGGATCGGTCATAGTGGGAAGCTATATAAAGGACGTTCCCTCCGCTTGTATAAAAATATGAAAAAGTGTATGAAAAAAGCTTATCGCCTTTCAACGATATTTATAATACGGCATAAATGTGACCAAAAGAAGTCCATATTATGAAATAAATATGTCTTCTATGTATTCTGTGTTATCTGTTTATTATCAGAAAAAATGTAAAACAAAAATAAAAAACAAAATAAAAAATGCTTGACATTTATAACAACATGTATTAAACTAAATATCGTTGCAGCGATACATAATCAATTGATTCATCAATTAGCAGCATATCGGAATGTGGCTCAGCTTGGTAGAGCGCTTCGTTCGGGACGAAGAGGTCGCGTGTTCGAATCACGTCATTCCGATTCTTCAAGGATTTCAGTACGGATATGTGAGCAAATCCTTGGCAGGGGCGGGAGAGCCGGTTTAGAGTTTATCTAAACCGGCTCTCTTTTTGCACCCGGGAGCGCGATATGCGATACGGGAAACTGCTGTGTAAAGAGCGGCTGTGGTTCTAAACTTTACTTGTGCAGCAGTTTTGTCCACAGTTCTTTACTTCTTAAACTTCCTATATAATAGCTGTTAATTTTCGGTGTTTCAAAATCCAGAAGAGGAATCGTACGCAGTTTTTTATCTGCAAGCTCCTGTTCGATCATTTTGTCGGGCAGAAAGCTGTAACCGGTTGTGTTAATCAGATAGGGAATCAGTTTGGTGCTGTTGTCAATTTCAAACTTAAACTGATAGTGTGTCGGAAAGAGATTCCGGATAAATTCTCCAACGTCATTGAGTGCAAAGTTACACATCATATATTTAATAGAAGTCAGTTCTTCTTTTCGGATACCGTCCGCATGCAGCATATTATCATAACCGGTCGCAAGCACAAGATTGTCCGTGTGAAAATGGTGACATTCAAAACCTGCGCGTACCAGCGGGACTGATGTAAAGACACAGTCTAAAATGCCGTCCATTAACAGCTGGATCATATCGGAAGAATGACCAATCGTGACTTTGACAGAGTGCTTTTTAGAAGCGTTTTCAAAGCCGGAAATCAGCGGAAACAGGTGACATTCATAAATGGAATTGGTCGAGCCGATGCGCAGACTGTTTTCGTAAGTGACGGAGGAGTGCATTTCCTTTAAAGAGGCTTCCTCCAATTCAACAATACGTGTGGCATATTTTAAGAAAATACGACCGTCTTCCGTAAGTGAAACATGTTTTTTATCGCGGTAAAACAGCGGCTTTCCGACTTCCTTTTCCAGCTCGCAGATACGCTTTGTTACGGTGGATTGGGAAATGTAGAGGGAAGTGGCGGTCTGCGAAAAACTGTTTAATTTGGCAAGGGTAATAAAGGTTTTTATGGATTGTGAATTCATGGAGCTCTCCTTATATTTTGAACAGGCATTAGGGAATGTATCAATATTCCAGTTATTGTTCAGAGCCAGCCTCCAAAATGTTGCACATTTTGTCGGTGTGGCGTATCCGCCAAATAGATTTTCAACCATATTTGTTCACTCATGCGAGCATGGTTCACAAATATGCTTAAAAATCTGCCTGGCTCTGAACAGAAACATATTCCAAAAAGGAATTATAGTTATTTAAATAATTCTCTTTACAAATTTTACAGGATACGGCTATAATTAGTCAATAGAAGTCAATAGAAAAAGAAATGGAGGAACAGGTTCATGGGAATGACTATGACACAAAAGATTCTTGCGGCACACGCAGGTCTTTCAGAAGTAAAGGCAGGACAGCTGATTGAAGCGGATTTAGACCTTGTACTTGGAAATGATATTACATCTCCGGTTGCAATTCATGAGATGGATAAGATGACAGTAAAAACTGTATTTGATAAGGATAAGATTGCACTTGTACCGGACCATTTTGTACCGAATAAGGATATTAAGTCTGCCGAGCATTGCAAATGTGTCAGACAATTTGCGATGAAGCATGATATTACAAATTACTTTGAAGTGGGACAGATGGGTATTGAACATGCACTGCTTCCGGAACAGGGACTTACGGTTGCAGGCGACGTTATTATCGGTGCGGATTCACATACCTGTACATACGGTGCGCTCGGCGCATTTTCTACAGGTGTAGGTTCAACGGATATGGCTGCCGGCATGGCAACAGGCAAGGCCTGGTTTAAAGTACCGTCTGCAATTAAATTTGTACTGACAGGCAAGCCAAAGAAGTGGGTCAGCGGAAAAGATGTTATTTTACATATTATCGGCATGATTGGCGTAGACGGCGCGCTGTATAAGTCTATGGAATTTACAGGAGACGGCATTGCCAATCTGACAATGGACGACCGTTTTACGATTGCAAACATGGCAATCGAAGCCGGCGGAAAGAACGGCATCTTCCCGGTTGACGATTTGACAAGAGCATATATGAAGGAACATTCAAAGAGACCGTTTGTAGAATATACAGCAGATGACGATGCAGAGTACGAACAGGTTATCAATATTGATTTATCAGAAATTGAACCGACGGTTTCTTTTCCGCATCTTCCTGAAAATACACATGTAGTAGGAAGCTTTGACGACATTAAGATTGACCAGGTCGTTATCGGTTCCTGCACAAACGGACGTATTGACGATTTACGCTGTGCGGCAAAGATTTTAGAAGGCAGAAAAGTGGCAAAGGGACTGCGTGTTATTGTTATTCCGGCAACACAGAAGATTTATATGCAGGCAATCGAAGAAGGACTGGTTCAGACATTTATCCGTGCGGGCGCAGTAGTCAGCACACCGACCTGCGGACCATGTCTTGGCGGTTATATGGGTATCCTTGCAGAAGGAGAACGCTGTGTATCTACAACTAACCGTAACTTTGTAGGACGTATGGGACATGTAGACTCTGAAATTTATCTTGCGAGCCCGGCAGTTGCAGCAGCAAGTGCGGTTACAGGTAAAATCAGCCAGCCGTCAGACCTTGGATTATAAGAATCGTATCAGAATGGAGGAACAACATGAAAGCAGAAGGCAGAGTATTTAAGTATGGCGATAATGTAGATACAGATGTTATCATTCCGGCAAGATATCTGAATTCATCAGACCCGGCAGAACTCGCAACGCATTGTATGGAAGATATTGATAAGGATTTTGTAAAAAAGGTTCAGAAAGGCGACATTATCGTTGCCAATAAGAACTTTGGCTGTGGTTCATCCAGAGAACATGCGCCAATTGCAATTAAGGCAGCAGGTGTAAGCTGCGTTATTGCAGAAACCTTTGCAAGAATTTTCTACCGCAATTCCATCAATATCGGTCTTCCGATTATCGAATGTCCGGAAGCTGCAAAGGCAATTGAAGCCGGTGATGAGGTGGAAGTGGATTTTGACAGCGGCGTGATTACTGATAAAACAACAGGAAAGTCTTACACCGGTCAGGCATTTCCTGAATTTATGCAGAAGATTATCAAAGCAGAAGGTCTGATTAATTACATTAATCAGAAGTAAAATGATAAAAGTGTCTGTGCAGGCAGGTATCGCAGTATCATCTGTGTCTGCACAAAATAGTAAAAGCGGCAGAAATTCTTGAATCTATGATTTGAATTTCTGCCGCTTTTTAGTAAGTGAGTCCTAACTGTTCGATATAGCGGCGGAACCTGCGTGAAATTTTTACCGTATTATAAATAGAAGCGTATTCGATGTGGGACAGTCCTTCAATATAATTCCGGGTGTAGTTCTTAAAATCCGACAGCTGTTCTGCAAGTAAATCAATGGCGCGGTTATAGGCAATCGCGGCTTCATTTTCCGATGTATAAGTGCCGATGGTATAGTTGCCGTTAATGTGGATACGGGTTTTGTATAAAATCCGTCCGTTTTTTTCAATCTGTTCTACGCCGTTGTACCGGTTGACAATGGCAATATTGGAATAGCGGAAATCGTGTTCGTCACCGTTGCGGAATAAATAATCCTTTCCTTTTACGGAGTGGCTGCGGATACCGAAGCGTGCTAAAATACTGGTCTGCATACCGAAGTCATTGACAAAAAAATAACCGCCGCGGCTCATGATTTTGTGTCCTGAATAGTAAAATAAATCTTCAATATCAAAAGTCAGCACAATTTCCGGTGAAAAAAAGTATAAAAAATATTTATCACACAGATAAACCGGTGTTTTAATATAAATGTTATTATCCCGGAGATTCAAAAGAATCATAAATTTTTCAAAAGCCAGTGCAGAAGTGCAGGAGGAGTAGCTTGTTATTTTTTCTGCAGCATTGACAAAATGGGAACTTTTTTCATCCCGCACAATGGCATTGGCTTCGGAATAGACGGCGGCAGCAGTCTTGTAATCGTCAAAGCTTCCAAGACTGATATGTTTATTCTGACAGGTCAGCGATACCCGGTAGTATTCGGTGCCGTCTTTTTTATATGCTGTATAAACCCCTGTTGCCATAACGTCCTCTCCTTTTGTAGATATTTTAATGTATCCGGTTCTGCGATAAGAGTGGATTCGCGCTGCCTGCGTAAAAGCTCCCCCTCACGTATCTGTAAAAGATTGTAACATAAAATGCATAAATACAAAATACCTTAAAAGCTATTGTGTTTCCAAAAATCCTGTTGTATAATGTCAACTGAATACTGTTTTAAGCAGAATTTGAATGAAAATATAAAGGTGGAAGAAAAGAATGAGTTTGTTTTACAGAAGTACCAGAGACGACAGCGTAAAGGTTACTGCATCACAGGCAATTTTAAAGGGTCTTGCGGCAGACGGTGGTTTATACGTACCGGAGCAGATTCCGGCATTGGATAAGAGCTTTGAAGAATTATCAAAGATGTCTTATCAGGAAGTGGCATATGAAGTGATGAAGCTGATGCTTGATGACTTTACAGAGGAAGAATTAAAGAACTGCATTAACAAAGCATATGATTCAAAGTTTGACACAAAGGTCATTGCACCGCTTGTAAAGGCTGATGGCGCATACTATTTAGAATTGTTCCACGGTTCAACAATTGCGTTTAAAGATATGGCATTATCCATTCTGCCACATTTATTGATTACTTCTGCAAAGAAAAACAACGTAAAGAATGAAATTGTAATTCTGACTGCAACTTCAGGAGATACAGGAAAGGCTGCTCTTGCAGGATTTGCTGACGTTAAGGGAACTAAGATTATCGTGTTCTATCCAAAGCACGGTGTCAGCCCGATTCAGGAAAAGCAGATGGTAACCCAGAAGGGTGACAATACCTATGTAATCGGTATCAATGGCAATTTTGATGATGCACAGACCGGTGTTAAGAAGATTTTCGGTGATAAAGAACTTGAAAAGGTCATGAATGAAGCCGGATACCAGTTCTCCTCTGCCAATTCTATCAATATCGGACGTCTGGTTCCGCAGATTGTTTACTATGTATATGCTTATGCACGCCTGCTCGCAGACGGTGAAGTAAAGGCAGGGGAAGCAATCAATGTGGTTGTGCCGACCGGTAACTTCGGTAATATTTTAGCAGCATTTTATGCAAAGAATATGGGACTTCCAATTCACAAACTGATTTGCGCTTCCAATGAAAATAAAGTACTGTATGATTTCTTTACAACCGGTACATATGACAGAAACAGAGAATTTGTCCTGACAACTTCTCCGTCAATGGATATTTTGATTTCAAGCAACTTAGAGCGTCTGATTTACCGTATTGCAGGTAACAGTGCTGAAAAGAATGCGTCACTTATGCAGTCCTTAAAGGAATCAGGAAAGTATGAAATTACAGATGATATGAAAGCACAGCTTTCGGACTTCTACGGTAATTACGCAACAGAAGCAGAAGATGCGGCAATGATTAAGAAGCTGTATGAAGATACAGGATATGTAATTGATACCCATACAGCTGTTGCGGCATCTGTATATGAGAAGTACCGGAAGGAAACCAGTGATACAACAAAGACAGTGATTGCATCAACAGCCAGCCCATATAAGTTTACAAGAAGCGTGATGGATGCGATTGACAATAAGTATGATGTAATGTCTGATTTTGAACTGGTAGATGAGCTTTCAAAGCTTTCTAAGGTAAAAGTTCCGCAGGCGATTGAAGACATCAGAACAGCACCGGTATTGCACGATACTATATGTGATGTTGATAAGATGTGCGATAATGTAAAAAGAATTTTACATATTTAATTAGATACATTCATTTGAATTGGAGTCATCTGACAGGAAAAAATGTCAGATGACCCCAATCTTTTGTTGCAAAAAAGTGATTTATGATATATAATGTCAAAGTTGCAGATTTTATAAAAGGAAACAGAATTATGAGAAAATTAACGACGTTTCATTATGTTGACATTCACAGCCATATTTTATATGGTGTCGATGACGGTCCGGATAATATTGAAACCAGTATTGAGATGATGAAAATTGCATATGATGAGGGTATTCGCAAGATTGTGGCAACACCACATTATCATCCTGGTAAATGTACAATGGGATACGAACAGCTGCGCAGAAATTTTGAACTGTTTAAAGAACAGATGAAAGATGTATGCCCTGAGATTGAACTGGCACTTGGCAGGGAAATTTATTATACTTCGGATATTTTAGATGATCTCGAAGCACAGGCGCATCTGACAATGGAAGATTCCAAGTATATTTTAATAGAATATCATCCGACTGTGGAATATTCTTATCTGCGTACCAGTATCAGCAATGTGATGCAGATGGGCTATATGCCTGTTATTGCGCATATTGAACGCTATATGTGCGTATTGGAAGACTGGAAGCTGGCTTTGGAATTAAAGAACATGGGGGCTGTCATTCAGGTGAATGCGGGTTCTGTTATCGGGGATTCCGGAAGTAAGGTGAAAAAGTTTATCAAAAGACTGTTAAAAGAAGAAATCGTGGATGTTATCGGAACAGATGCACACAGTAATGGAAGAAGATCGCCTAGAATTCAGGAATGCGCAAAGTATATCTGCCGCAAATTTGATGAGGATTATGCGAAGGCACTGCTGCGTGATAATGCAGAACGGATTCTTAAAGGTGAATATTTGGAGGACTAGAAGAATATGGAAAATTCGATGAAGAATAATGACGAAATTGAAATCGATTTACGACAGATTTTTATCGTTATTATGAGTAAGATTGCAATTATTCTCTTAGTGGGAGTGATTTTCGGTCTGGCGGCATTTATTGGAAGTAAACTGCTTTTAAAGCCGGTGTATCAGTCACAGACGAGCCTGTATGTGTTAAATAAGCAGAGCCAGGGAACAACAACATTAAGTGATTTGCAGTCATCAACACAGCTGACACAGGATTATATGATTCTTGTAAAAAGCCGTACCGTAACAGAAAAGGTTATCAGTGACCTTGGGTTAAATACGACAAATGAAAAGCTTGCAAAGCAAATCAGCGTATCCACACCATCTGACAGCCGTGTGCTTGAGATTACGGTTTCTAACAACGACCAGTATGAAGCAAAAAGAATCGCAGATAAAGTAGCGGAAATTTCAGCAGATTCTATTTGTGATATTATGCAGATTGAAAAGGTCAATGTATTTGAGGAAGCAAATATTTCTGAAAAGCCGTCAAGCCCGAACTGCTTAAAAAATGCAATCATCGCATTTGTATTAGGCATGGTGCTTGCAATTGCCATTGTTGTTATACGATTTGTAATGAATGATACCATTAATACATCTGAAGATATTGAGAAATATCTTGGAATCAGTACCCTTGCATTGATTCCTTTATCAGAAGATTTAGATGACAGTGCGGAAGCTGCGGCAAAGAGAAAGAAGCATAAGCACAGTTCTTCAAAGAAGGGAGATAAGTAATGCCTACAGTTAACATTGAAAGACTCAGAAAGTTAGATTACCGCTGTAACGAAGCTTATAAGACATTGAGAACCAATATCCAGCTGTGTGGTTCTGATATGAAAGTAATTATGTTTACAAGTTCTACACCGAATGAAGGAAAATCCAGTGTTTCTTTTAATCTGGCGGTATCACTTGCAGAATCCGGCAAAAAGGTAATTTTCATTGATGCTGATTTAAGAAAATCCGTTCTTGTCGGCAGATATAAGATTAATAAGGCTATTAAAGGACTCACTCATTTCCTGTCCGGCATGAATAAATTTGAAGAAGTAATCTGTACAACGAATGTAGATAATCTGTATGTAGTATTCTCCGGAATCGTTCCGCCAAACCCTTCGGAACTTTTGGCAAACAATTCATTTGATGCACTTGTAAAGGCGCTCAGGGATACTTATGATTATGTGATTATTGATACACCGCCGCTTGGCAGTGTTACAGATGCAGCGATTGTCGCACAGAAATGTGACGGTGCAGTGCTGGTTGTTGCAGCGCATATGGTTAATTATAAGTTCGTCCAGAAACAGTTAGAACAGCTTAAAATGACAAAGTGCAAGATTCTCGGAAGCGTTCTGAATAAAGTAGACCTTGCCGGAGATAGTTACTATGGCAAATACTATGGCAATTATTATGGCAAGTATTACGGCAATTACAGTCATGGTGATAAGGAATAATGCATAGCTGATATAACATGGAAGTTTAACCATTTCACGGAGGAGGAAACAAATGGAAAAAAAGCAGGGCGTTATTATAGCATTACTGGCTGTGTGCGTGTTCTTTTCGGTTATCATCGCGGCGATGTATCTGACCTCAGACAGAACTGCTCCGGTAATTACTGTAGATGAATCCAAGGTCAGACCGTATTCGGCAGAGCAGGGCGAAGAAGTGCTTAAAAGTTATGCAAAGGCAGTCGATGCAAAAGACGGTGATGTAAGCAGCAGCATTGTCATTGAAAATATCTATATTATGCCGGATATGACAAGGGCAAAAGTGATTTTTGCGGCAAGAGACCATAATAATAATGTATCAAAATACAGTTATATGATTGCATATGAAGCGAGCCAAGAAGAAATTGAAGCAAAAGAACAGCTGACTCAGGCAGAAACAACCACGGCAGCCGAGACAGAAAAGACAGAGACAGACAGTACAAAGAATACTTCAAAGACGACAGAAGTGGAAAAGACAACTGCAGAGAGCGAAGCAGAAACAACTGCAGGCGGACCAAAGCTTGTTTTATCGGCAACAGAAGCGACGGTTGAAGCGGGAAACAGCTTTAATGTGATGAAGTATATTTCATCTATTACGGATGATAAAGATACAGAGGATACATTATCCAGAAGAATTATAGTTAACGGTACATACAGTACTTCAAAATCAGGTACATATACATTGGATGTATATTGTACGGATTCAGATCTGAATGAATCAAACCACGTGGCATTTACACTGAACGTTAAATAAGAAAAAAATCAGATAATCCCCGGAGAGCATGCTGCTTTTCCGGGGATTTCTGCTGTTCATCTGCAATTTATGTATTTTATAAATAATTTATAGAAAAAATTTGAGATTGTTGTTGACAATACGGGGGTGTAGTGATATTTTAAGTATATCGATATTAGCACTCCACCTAAATGAGTGCTAACAAGATAAGAAGGGAGCAGATGCCATGGAGCTGGATGATAGAAAATTAAAGATTTTAAAAGCTGTCATACAGAACTATCTTGAAACGGGTGAACCGGTTGGCTCAAGAACCATTTCAAAATATACCGATTTAAAATTAAGTTCGGCAACAATACGAAATGAGATGGCAGACCTCGAAGAATTAGGATACATTGTACAGCCGCATACCTCGGCAGGGCGGATTCCTACCGATAAAGGCTACCGCTTATATGTGGACGATTTAATGGCACAGAAAAAGCAGGAGTTAGAAGACCGGGAAAGCAAAGTGTCCGACAGAGAAAAAGAGGTTGATTCCATGCGGGATATTTTAAATGAAAAGGTAGACCGTGTAGAGGAACTGCTTCAGAATGTAGCAAAAGTTCTGGCAAAGGATACGAACTATGCAACAATGATTACAGCACCGCAGGTAAAAGGCAATAAGCTGAAATTCGTACAGCTTTCCCAATTGGAGAGTGATAAGATTTTAGCAGTTATTGTAATGGAAGGCAATATTATCCGTAATAAAGTGATTGATGTCAGTGAGGCACTTTCACAGGAAAATATTTTAAAGCTGAACATTCTGTTAAATACTACACTGACGGGGCTGACATTGGAACAGATGAATTTAAGCATTGTATCCAAGATGGAGAATCAGGCAGGAGAGCATATGCAGCTTGTTAAAGAAGTGCTGGATGCCATTGTTGAAGCAATCAGCAATGAAGACCAGTTAGAGATTTATACAAGCGGTGCAACGAATATTTTTAAGTATCCGGAATTAAGTGATTCTGTCAAAGCGAGTGAGCTTATATATACTTTGGAAGAAAAGCAGAGCCTTTCAGGATTGATTGCAGACCAGCAGTCGGGGAAAGACAAAGAAGCGGACGACCATGGTATTCAGGTATATATAGGAAATGAAACACCGGTTGCTTCCATGAAGGACTGCAGTGTTGTTACGGCAACCTATGAATTGCAGGACGGTTTGAAAGGGACAATCGGAATTATCGGACCAAAGCGGATGGATTATGAAAAGGTTGTAGAATCGTTAAAGACAATCCAGACGCAGATGGACGAGGTTTTTAAGAAAACATAGGAAAGGTTGGTAAGAAAGTGTCTAAAAAAGAAGAAAAGAAAAATAGCAAAGAGTCTGTCGATGATGTAAAGATGACAGAAAAAGACGCTGATGCCGCTAAAACTGCTGGAGCAGAAGACGATGGCACGCAGGCACAGAAAGAAAACACTGATGCCGAAAATCCGAAGGAAGCGAGTCAATCATCCGAATCGCAGTCTGCCGATGGAATAGATACAAAGAAAAAGGATGCGAAGGACGCATTGATTGAAGAACTTCAGGATAAAGTAAAACGCCAGATGGCGGAATTTGATAATTTCAGAAAGAGAACTGAGAAGGAAAAGTCTTCCATGTTTGAAATGGGTGCTTCCGATATGATTAAGAAGCTTCTTCCAATCGTTGATAACTTTGAAAGAGGTTTCAATTCAATTTCAGAAGAAGAAAGAGAAACACCATTTGCGAAGGGCATGGATATGGTCTATAAGCAGACCATGAAGATGTTAGAAGATTCTGATGTCAAGCCGATTGAAGCACTCGGCATGGAATTTAATCCTGAACTGCACAATGCAGTGATGCATGTGGAAGATGATTCAGTCGGTGAAGGGATTATCGTCGAAGAATTCGAAAAGGGTTACACATACAGAGAAACCGTAATCCGCCATTCAATGGTAAAGGTTGCAAATTAATCAGTAAATGATGGGCAGAAGCCCTTAAGAAAGGAAGATAACTATGGGAAAGATTATTGGTATTGACTTAGGTACTACAAACTCATGCGTAGCAGTTATGGAAGGCGGTAAGCCGGTTGTTATCGCAAACACAGAAGGTCTTAGAACAACACCTTCAATTGTTGCATTTACAAAGAACGGAGAAAGACTTGTTGGTGATCCTGCAAAGCGTCAGGCTGTAACAAATGCAGACAAGACAATTTCTTCTATTAAAAGACATATGGGTACTGATTACAAGGTGGAAATCGAAGGTAAGAAGTACTCACCACAGGAAATTTCAGCTATGATTTTACAGAAATTAAAAGCTGATGCTGAAAACTATTTGGGTGAAAAGGTAACGGAAGCCGTTATCACGGTCCCTGCTTATTTCAACGATGCACAGCGTCAGGCAACAAAGGATGCCGGTAAGATTGCAGGCCTTGATGTAAAGAGAATTATCAATGAGCCAACAGCTGCAGCTTTAGCTTACGGTCTTGATAACGAAAATGAACAGAAGATTATGGTATATGACCTCGGTGGTGGTACATTCGATGTATCTATTATCGAAATCGGTGACGGCGTTATCGAAGTTCTTGCAACAGCAGGTAACAACAGACTCGGTGGTGATGACTTTGATAATGTAATCACACAGTATATGTTAGAGGACTTCAAGGCAAAGGAAGGCGTAGACCTTTCTAAGGATACAATGGCACTTCAGAGATTAAAAGTTGCAGCAGAACAGGCAAAGAAGGAATTATCAAGCGCTACAACAACCAATATCAACCTGCCATATATTACTGCAACAGCAGAAGGTCCAAAGCATTTTGATATGACTCTTACAAGAGCTAAATTTGATGAATTAACACATGAACTGGTTGAAAAGACAGCAGAACCTGTACGTAACGCATTAAATGATGCAGGTCTTACCGCTTCAGACCTTTCAAAGGTACTCTTAGTCGGTGGTTCTACAAGAATTCCTGCTGTACAGGATAAGGTAAAACAGCTCACAGGTCATGAACCAAGCAAGACTTTAAATCCTGATGAATGTGTTGCAATCGGTGCATCTATCCAGGGTGGTAAGTTAGCAGGAGATGCCGGTGCCGGTGAAATCCTTCTTCTGGATGTTACACCTCTGTCACTTTCTATCGAAACAATGGGCGGTATTGCTACAAGACTGATTGAGAGAAATACAACAATTCCTACAAAGAAGAGCCAGATTTTCTCAACAGCAGCAGATAACCAGACAGCCGTTGATATCAACGTTGTACAGGGTGAAAGACAGTTCGCGAAGGATAACAAGTCCCTTGGACAGTTCAGACTGGATGGTATTCCGCCGGCAAGACGTGGCGTACCTCAGATTGAGGTTACATTCGATATCGATGCCAACGGTATTGTAAATGTATCTGCTAAGGATTTGGGAACAGGTAAGGAACAGCATATTACAATCACAGCAGGTTCTAATATGTCTGATGAAGATATCGATAAGGCAGTTAAGGAAGCTGCTGAGTACGAAGCACAGGATAAGAAACGTAAGGAAGCGATTGAAGTCCGCAACGATGCAGATTCAATGGTATTCCAGACACAGAAAGCCTTAGATGAAGCCGGAGATAAGTTAGATGCAAATGATAAGGCAGCTGTAGAAGCAGACTTAAATGCATTAAAGGCACTTGTTGAGGGCAGCGATGCTGAAAACATGACAGATTCACAGGTAGATGAAATTAAGGCAGCAAAAGAAAAGTTAATGGAAAGCGCCCAGAAGCTTTTCGCTAAGCTTTATGAAGCACAGCAGGCAGCCGGTGCCGGAGCAGCCGGTGCAGGTCCTGATATGGGAGCCGGTGCTGGTGCAGATGCCGGAGCAGCCGGTGCAAATCCTTACGGTGATGACGTTGTTGATGGTGATTACAAGGAAGTATAAGGTTTGAAACATTTGCTTCAGGTAAAACTGCATGGGGGAATTTCCCTCATGCAGTTTTAAGCGTATAAAAAGAAAGGTAAAAGTTATGGCAGATAAAAGAGATTATTATGAGGTCTTAGGCGTTTCACGCGATGCAGACGATGCGACCATCAAAAAAGCATACCGTAAGCTTGCAAAAAAATACCACCCGGATATCAATCCCGGAGATAAAGAGGCGGAAGCAAAGTTTAAGGAAGCATCAGAAGCATACGCTGTATTAAGTGACGCACAGAAAAGAAAGCAGTATGACCAGTTTGGTCATGCAGCTTTTGAAAATGGCGGCGGCGGTGGCGCAGGCGGTTTTGATTTTGGTGATATGGGAGATATTTTCAGCGACCTCTTTGGCGGCGGTGGTGACATTTTCGGTGATATATTCGGCAGCGGAAGAAGACGTAACAGCAACGGACCGATGCGCGGCGCTGATGTAAGAACAACCGTTAGAATTACATTTGCAGAATCCGTAACTGGTACAAGCAAAAAGATTGATGTGAATTTAAAAGAAACCTGTACAAAGTGTAACGGAAGCGGTGCAAAGCCGGGAACACAGCCTGAAACCTGTGGTAAGTGCGGCGGTAAGGGTAAGATTGCCTATACACAGCAGTCTATTTTAGGAATGGTAAGAAATGTACAGCCATGTCCGGACTGTCACGGAACCGGCAAGATTATTAAAGAGAAGTGCCCGGACTGCTATGGCACAGGCTACATCAGCACAAAGAAGACGATTGAAGTCACAATTCCTGCGGGTATTGACAACGGTCAGTGTGTCAGAATCCAGGGTAAGGGCGAACCGGGTACGAACGGCGGCGCAAGAGGTGATTTACTGGTAGCAGTGATGATTGCCGCAGAACCTGGCTTTGAACGTGACGGCTACAACATTTTCTCAAATGTGACAATCAGCTATCCGACGGCTGTTCTTGGCGGTGAAGTTAAGGTAAAGACGGTTGACGGTGAAGTGCTTTATGAAGTAAAGCCGGGAACGGCATCCGGCACGAGAGTCCGTTTAAGAGGAAAAGGCATGCCGACACTGCGCAACAAAAATGTGCGCGGCGACCACTACATTACACTGGTTGTTGATATTCCGACAAAGCTTACCAACGAACAGAAAGAAGCCCTTGCAGCATATGATAAGCTGCTGACAGGTGAAGAAAAGCATATTAAGAAAAAAGGTTTTTTTAAGTAAAATAAACTTAATATATAAAGGGACAGTACAGCGTAGTGCTTTTTGCTTAAAATCTGCGCATACTGTCCTTTTTATGTCTGCGAACTGTGCAGCAGTCTTGCATAGATGCCCGTATTTGTGGTATATTAATTTATTATGATGTGCCTGAAATATGGGCGGCAGGTATGATTAAATGGAAATGAGGGCTATCAATGAATTTAAAAGAAATAACTACAGCATTGGATCAGCTGGATTTAAGTAAATACGAACTGATAAAAAAAGAAGAAATTGCAGATATTCATTCGGCAGGACTGCTGTTAAAGCATAAGAAAAGCGGTGCAAGAGTTGTTGTGCTGTCTAATGACGATGAAAATAAGGTGTTTTCCATCGGCTTTAAGACACCGCCGTTTAACGATACGGGACTTCAGCACATTATGGAACATTCCACACTGTGCGGTTCCAGAAAATATCCGGTCAAAGACCCGTTTGTGGAACTGTGCAAGGGCTCATTAAATACATTTTTAAATGCAATGACCTACCCGGACAAGACGGTGTATCCGGTGGCAAGCTGTAATCTGGCAGATTTTAAGAATATTACGGATGTCTATATGGATGCGGTATTTTATCCGAATATCTATCAGAGAGAGCAGATTTTTAAGCAGGAGGGCTGGCATTACGAATTAGACAGTATCGACAGTCCGTTAAAGTACAACGGTGTTGTGTTTAATGAAATGAAGGGCGTATATTCCTCACCGGACGATGTGCTTTCCAGAGATACGTTTGTATCTTTATTTCCGGATACGGCATACCGTTTTGAATCCGGTGGAGAACCGTCGCATATCCCGGAACTTTCTTATGAAGATTTTCTGGCATACCACAAAAAATGGTATCACCCGGCGAACAGTTATATCTATTTGTACGGTGATTTTGATGTGCAGGAGCGCCTTGATTATCTGGATAACGAATATTTAAAGAATTTTGATGCAAACGATGTGCAGATTGATGCAGATATCGCGATGCAGAAGCCGTTTGATATATTAAAGGAAGAAACACATTACTATGCGGTGACAGAAGATGAACCGCTTGAGAATAATACTTATTTATCTTACAACAAGGTGGTCGGAACGGCACTGGATAAAAAGCTGTATCTTGCAATGCAGATATTAGATTACGTGCTGGTTATGGCGCCGGGGGCTAAGTTAAAGCAGGCATTGATTGATAAAGGAATCGGAACGGATATTTACAGCAGTCTGGAATCCTCCGTATTACAGCCGGTTTATTCAATTGTTGCCAAAAATGCGGAAGAATCCCAGAAGAAGGCATTTGTTGATACGATTGAAGAAGTGCTGCGTGATATTGCAAAAAACGGCATTGACAAACGTATGGCACTTGCGGGCATGAATTATTATGAATTTAAGTTCCGTGAAGCGGACTACGGGGCATACCCGAAGGGACTGATGTATTATCTGACGATGATGGACAGCTGGCTTTACGATGAAAATGAACCGTTTATCCATGTTCAGGCACTGGATACATTTGCACAGCTTCGTAAAGAACTGGACGAGGGGCTTTTTGAAGAGCTGATTCAGAAATATTTACTTGACAACAGCCATGGCAGTCTGATTGCATTAGTGCCAAAGCGCGGACTGGAAGAAGAAAAAGCGGCAGAGGAAGCAAAGCGGCTTGAAACGTATAAAAACAGTCTTTCAAAGGAAGAGCTGGAAGCCATTGTGGCAGATACGGCGGCATTAAAGGCTTATCAGGACGAGCCGTCCCCACAGGAAGAACTCGAACGGATTCCGATGTTAAAGCTGTCAGACATTGAAAGAGAGCCGGCAAAGCTTTATATTGATAAAAAGAGTATTGCAGATGTGGATGTGATTCATCACAACCTGTTTACGAATCAGATTGCGTATCTGATGCTGGCATTTGACTGTAAGAAAGTGCCGGACGAACTGCTTCCGTATGTGGGACTGTTAAGCTCTGTTCTGGGGCTTATGGATACGCATAAGCATACCTACCCGGAATTAACGAATGAAATCAACATCAATTCCGGCGGGATAGCTACGGACGCGGCTATTTATACGGACAGTAAAGACTTTTCAAAATACACGGTCATGTATGAAGTCAAGGGCAAGGTTTTATATGAAAAACTGCCGTTTGTACTGGAAATGATGCATGAAATCATTTATGAAACAAAGTTTGAAGATGAAAAGCGTCTGCGTGAGATTATTGCACGGATTAAGTCGAGAATGGAAAGCAATATGACAGGAAGCGGGCATACCGTGGCAATGCTTTCGGCAATGGCACAGTTCTCACCGTCCAGCTACTATTCTGACATCCTGCGCGGATATCAGTATTATGAGTTTATCGAAAAGGCAGACCGGGATTTTGACAGTATGAAAGAAATGCTTGCTGAGAATTTGAAGCGTACAGCGGCGCTGATTTTTACAAAGGAAAATCTGACGGTCAGCTTTACGGCAGAAGATGACGGACTGGAGCTGTTACAAAAGCCGATGACGGAATTTGTTGCAAAACTGGCACAGTTACAGGAAAAAGATGCGGTAAGAACCTTTAGACCGGTAAAGGAAAAAACAGCGTATACTTCTTCATCACAGGTACAGTACGTGGCAAGATGCGGTAACTACCGTAAGGCAGGGTATGAGTATACAGGCGCATTAAAGGTGCTTAAAATTATATTCTCGTATGATTACCTGTGGTTAAATGTCCGTGTAAAGGGCGGTGCATACGGCTGCATGAGCGGATTTTACCGCAATGGCGATACGTACATGGTATCGTACCGTGACCCGAATCTCGCCGAAACCAACGCCATCTTTGAGCAGGCAGCAGAATATGTCCGCCGGTTTGATGTCAGTGAGAGGGATATGGTGAAGTTCATCATCGGAACAATCGGCGGCATGGATACACCGATGAATCCGGCATCAAAGGGCGTGCGTTCTTTCGGTGCATATATCTGTCATACAGAATACGCACAGTTAAAAAAGGAACGTGAGGAAGTGTTGAATGCGACAAAAGAGTCTATTCGAGCATTGGCGCCGCTCATTGAAACCGCGGTTTCACAGGACTATCTGTGTGTAGTCGGCAATAACGCTAAAATCCGTGAAAATGAGCAGATGTTTGAAAAAATAGAACCATTATTCTTATGATGTCAGGGGACAAAGGTCTGAACCCACATGAGCTTGCTCATAAGTGGGTAAAAGACCTTGGGACCCGCCCGCTATTCGCATAAAAGCGGGACGGAAGTCCTGCGATATGCGAATAGCGGTGTGAATTGTGGGAGTGTGTAGCACGGAACAATTCACAGACATCATAGCCTGGAGCATTTTGCTTCGCAAAAACAAGGAGGACTAATGAATTTAGATGAAATGCTGGCGGCAAGCGGTATCAGCGGTGGTGCGGCTGCGGTCAATGGAAATACAAAATCGGGCTTTGTAACATTTGTGGGACGTCCGAATGTCGGGAAATCGACACTGATGAACCGGTTAATCGGACAGAAAATTGCGATTACATCCAATAAGCCGCAGACAACCCGTAACAAAATACAGACAGTTTTTACCGATGAACGCGGGCAGATTGTATTTGTTGATACACCGGGTATTCACAAGGCAAAAAATAAGCTGGGTGAATATATGGTCGGTGCGGCAGAAAAAACGATTGGTGAAGTCGATGTGATCTGCTGGCTGGTAGAACCGACAACGTTTATCGGTGCAGGAGAACAGCACATTATTGAAAAGTTAAAAAAGGTGAAAGCACCGGTTATTTTAGTCATTAACAAGGTGGATACGATTAAGAAAGAAGAAATTCTGCCGGTTATTGACCGCTATAAAAATGAAGTGGATTTTGTGGAAATTATTCCGGTTTCCGCAAGAAACGGCGACAATACCGATGATTTAATCAATGCGATTTTCCAGTATCTGCCGTATGGTCCGATGTATTATGACGAAGATACGATTACAGACCAGCCGATGCGCCAGATTGTATCCGAGCTGATTCGTGAAAAGGCACTGCATGCCTTAAACGAGGAAATTCCACATGGAATCGCGGTTGTCATTGACAGCATGAAAGAAAGAAAATCCCCAAAGGGTGTAATTACGGATATTCAGGCAACGATTATCTGTGAGCGTGATTCGCACAAGGGTATCATTATCGGCAAGGGTGGTCAGATGTTAAAGAAAATCGGTGCCAATGCCCGTTATGAAATTGAACGCCAGTTAGAAACAAAGGTAAACCTCCAGCTTTGGGTAAAGGTAAAAAAAGAATGGCGCGACAGTGATATTCTGATTAAAAACTTCGGATATGACAAGAAAAAAGACGAATAGCAGATGTGAAGCGGTATGGGAGATATTACAGAAGTAACCGGCATGATTTTATCGTCTATGCCGGTCGGTGAATTTGACAGGCGGGTGGTGCTGCTGACCAAAGAGCGCGGAAAGATTTCCGCTTTTGCCAAGGGTGCAAGAAAACCAAACAGTCCGCTGGTGGGAATTACCCGTGCCTTTGTATTCGGAACGTTTCAGGTCTATGAAGGGAGAACTTCCTATACGATACGGCAGGCGACCATTACACATTACTTTGAGGCGGTTATTTCGGATCTGGATGCGGTCTGCTATGCCTGTTATTTTGCAGAGATTGCGGATTATTACGGCAGGGAAAATCTTGATGCGGCAGATATGCTCAATCTCCTATATGTTTCGTTAAAGGCGCTGGCAAACAAAAAGATTCCGGATACACTGGTAAAATGTATTTTTGAATTAAGAATGATTGCCTTAAACGGCGAGTGTCCGGAAGTGTTTGCATGTAAGAATTGCGGCGGTACACAGGACTTAGATACGTATTCGATGACGGCGGACGGCATTTACTGCCATGCGTGTCACGGACAGGCGCCGGACGGCATACAGTTAGAAGAATCTACCGTATACACGCTCCAGTATATTGTCACGGCACCGCTTGAAAAGCTGTATACGTTTACAGTCAGTGAAAATGTACTCACGGAATTGAAAATGGTTTTAAAGCGTATCTGTGCAAAGCACTTGGATAAGCAGATGAAATCCGAAGCCATGCTGCCGGGGTAAAGTAAGCCGCTATACAGGACACGGACATATGTTCGTGCTCCGCGTTTCGGATATGTGCCTATAAAATGACGGACTGCGGCAGAGCCGTACAGAAATAAGAATAAAAAGAGGATAAAGGATATGTCAGATATGTCACACAATCATCAGAAGAAAATAGCGGTTATCAACGATATGTCCGGGTTTGGGCGTTGTTCAATTGCTGTGGAGCTGCCGGTCATTTCGGCAATGAAGGTTCAGTGCTGTCCACTGCCAACGTCGATTTTTTCCAATCACACGGGCTTTGAAAGCTTCTTTTTTGATGATTATACAGATAAAATGGAAGACTATATGCAGGAGTGGGTGAAACTGGGATTGCAGTTTAACGGCATCTGCACGGGCTTTTTAGGCTCGGCACGTCAGATACGGATTGTGGAGCATTTTCTGTCACTGTTTCAGACAAAAGACAACATTACCATTATCGATCCGGTGATGGGCGATTACGGAAAAATGTATCCGACCTATACGCAGGAAACCTGTGAGGAAATGAAAAAGCTGGTGACACATGCGGATATTTTAACACCGAATCTGACAGAAGGCTGTATCCTTTCCGGAATGGCATATCATGAAAGCTGGACAAAAAAAGAGCTGACCCATATGGCAGAGCTTTTAGCGGAAAAAGGACCGGAAAAAATTGTTATCACAGGTATCCAGCAGGGAAAATATGTGGCGAATTTCTGTTATGAAATGGGGCAGGAGGGCTATTTTATCAAGACCGAAAAGGTAGGGATGTCCCGTTCCGGCACGGGTGATATTTTCAGTGCCATTATTGCGGCAGATGCGGTCAACGGTGTGAATTTCCACGATTCGGTGAAAAAAGCATCCGCATTTATTAAAAAATGTATTTTGAAATCTATGGAAATGGACATTCCGCTGACAGACGGTGTCTGCTTTGAGGAACTGCTCACTACCTTAAAATAAAGATATGGAAAAGGAGATTATACGATGGAAATTCTTTATAAGGTACATAATAATCTGTACGTCAATCTGACAAATAAATGTCCGTATGCCTGTACGTTCTGTCTGAGGCAGACGATGGACAGAATCGGAGAATCCGACAGACTGTGGCTGGAAAGAGAGCCGTCTGTGGAAGAAGTAAAAAAAGAATTTGAAAAGTTTGATATGACACAGTACAACGAAGTGGTGTTTTGCGGCTTTGGTGAGCCGACAGAGCGTTTTGATGCGTTAAAAGAGATTGCGGCATTTGTCAAAGAAAAATATAACAAGCCTATCCGTATCAATACCAACGGTGCAGGCAGTCTGATTAACGGACGTGACATCGCACCGGAATTAAAGGGACTTGTAGACACGGTATCCGTCAGCTTAAACCATCCGGAAAAAGAGGAGTATTTAAAGCTCGTCAGAAGTAAATTCGGGGAAGAATCCTTTGATGCGATGCTTTCATTTGCAAAAGCGTGTACAAAATACGTACCGCATGTTGTTATGACAACCGTAGATACGACAATCAGTCACGAACAGGAAGCACAGTGTCAAAAGATTTGCGATGAAATCGGCGCGGCATACAGAATCCGCCCGTGGGAAGACTAGTGTGAACAATCCTTAAATCAAAGATTGTTCACACGGATATTTGCGCTGTGAACAGCACAAATATCCATATATAGTAATCGCGGCTTTGTAAGAAAGCCGCTCAGAAGAAGAATATGGTCTTGTCAGAATGATAAAAATAGTATAAAATTGTTGCATGTTTATGCGGAGTGTAAGCGCATAAAAGAAAAAGGATAGAGAAGAATGAGCCGCAGGTGCGGAGGAATGGAGATTAGAAATGGAAAAGACAATGGAAAAGATTGTAGCCTTAGCAAAGGCAAGAGGATTTGTGTATCCGGGTTCAGAAATTTACGGTGGACTTGCTAATACATGGGACTACGGCAATCTGGGTGTAGAATTAAAGAATAATGTGAAAAAAGCATGGTGGCAGAAGTTCGTTCAGGAAAGTCCGTACAATGTCGGCGTGGACTGTGCAATTTTAATGAACCCTCAGACATGGGTTGCTTCAGGGCACCTTGGCGGATTCTCTGATCCGTTAATGGATTGTAAGGAATGTCATGAAAGATTCCGTGCCGATAAGCTGATTGAAGACTGGGCAGATGAGAATAAGTTTGATTTAGGCGGTTCTGTAGACGGCTGGACACAGGAACAGATGAAGAATTTCATTGACGAACACGAAATCAACTGTCCGACCTGCGGAAAGCACAACTTTACAGAAATCAGACAGTTTAACCTGATGTTTAAGACATTTCAGGGTGTTACGGAAGATGCAAAGAATACCGTTTATTTAAGACCGGAAACAGCACAGGGTATTTTCGTCAACTTTAAAAATGTACAGAGAACATCCAGAAAGAAAGTACCATTTGGTATCGGTCAGATTGGTAAGTCTTTCAGAAATGAAATTACACCGGGTAACTTCACATTCCGTACCAGAGAATTTGAACAGATGGAACTTGAATTCTTCTGCAAGCCGGGGACAGACTTGGAGTGGTTTACATATTGGAGACAGTACTGCATCGACTGGTTACAGAAGCTGGGAATCAAGGAAGATGAAATGCGTGCAAGAGATCATTCTCCGGAAGAATTATGCTTCTACAGCAAGGGAACAACGGATATTGAATTCTTATTCCCATTCGGCTGGGGCGAGCTCTGGGGTATTGCCGACAGAACAGATTACGATTTGACACAGCATCAGACCGTATCCGGTGAAGATATGTCTTATTTTGATGATGAAGCAAAGGAAAAGTACATTCCATACGTTATCGAGCCTTCACTGGGGGCAGACCGTGTAACACTTGCATTCCTGTGTTCTGCATATGATGAGGAAGAATTAGAAGGTGGTGACGTAAGAACCGTGCTTCATTTCCATCCGGCACTGGCACCGGTTAAAATCGGTGTGCTTCCGCTGTCTAAGAAGTTAAATGAAGGCGCAGAAAAGGTGTTTGCTGAACTTTCAAAGACTTATAACTGTGAATTCGATGACAGAGGAAATATCGGTAAGAGATACAGAAGACAGGATGAAATCGGTACACCGTTCTGCATTACATACGACTTTGATTCAGAAGAAGATAATGCCGTAACGGTACGTAACAGAGATACAATGGAACAGGAACGTGTAAAGATTGCTGATTTAAAGGCATATTTCGCAGACAAATTTACATTTTAATATGTGAGAGGAATCGCCATGAAATGTCCGAAATGTGGTCAGGAGTATGAGGGCAGTGCCTGCCCGAATTGTGAACCGGGACCAGAGATTATCGTCAATAATGCAGATTATCTGAGGAGAAAAGAGGCGTATGAAAAGAAGCAGGCTGAAAAAGAGTCTGCTTCTTCTCACACAGACAAGCCGCAGAAAGAATCGGAAGAGGAAAACGCCGATGACCGCAGAGCAGTAAAAAAGAAGCCACAGGAACAGCCGGAGTATGAGGAAATCGATTATCTGGGTATGATGAAAAAGGTGTATGATACCGGAAAAGAAGCAGCAGGCAGTGCCGCAGAGGAGCTAAAGAAACGAAAAGGCTTTTTTAGCAGATACCGGAAACGGATTATCGCGGCAGTGCTGGTTGTATGTGTACTGGCAGGCGGCGGATTTGGCATTTACAAGCTTGCTTCCCGTAAAAATTATGTGCTTTATATGAGTTCCGGTGCAAAGATTTACAATGTTGCAGGGCTGGAAAATAATTATGTGTGTGAAAATAAGCAGGCGGTTTTTGCAGTCGATAACCGTACATTTTACACGCCGCAGTTTCCACAGCAGATTGATGCCGATGCGGTGACAAATACGCTTGCAAGCGACAACGGGGAATATTTTGCGGCAACCGTCTATGATGAGGGCAGTGCGCAGTATGCGCTGTATACATGGAAAGATGGACAGGATGCGGTACAGGTGTCTAAAAATGCCTATGATAAAGATATCGGTTATATTACGAATAAAGGAAAAGTTATTTATTCCGATGTCGAGGTTGTCAATGAGGAAGGCGGACTCGGAGCTATGCAGTTATATGTATACGATGCGTCCGGAAAGCTTACACTCATAGAAGGGCAGTTAAAGGAATATTTTGTGTATGCGGCAGAAGAAAAAATTGTCTGCTACAACAAGAATAATGTATTGTATCTGTATGATTATGATGAGAATAAAAAAGAAAATGAATTATCTGACAGTGTCAGAAGCGTGTATGCAGAAAGTGCGAAGGCAGATAACTTTTTTACGGCAAAGGCAGATACGGTAAATACTTCAAAGAATGCCCATGCGCTGATTTTCAGCGACGACGGTGAGTGGTACTACTACAACATTTCAGAACAAAAGACAAAGTATATGATGCAGGAACTGTCATCTTCCGTAGAAATCATTTATGAGGAAAAGGCAGGGTATCTGTATCTTTTAGCGCCGAATAAAATTACCTATGCGGAATTGTCACAAGACGGTATTAAAGAACGTGTGCAGGTTGATACACTGCTGCAGGCAGATTATGAGTATCTTCCGGCGGATAATATACTGGTGTACATTAATGCAGACGGTACACTCTGTTACAGTGAAAAAGGAAAGAAAAGCGGGATTACATCCGGCGTCACGGCAGGAACACTCAGCAGTGTGGACAATACACAGAACGGTATTACTTATATCAAAGACGGTGTGCAGTATTATTGTGCATCGGTAAAGGGCAGTCCTGTAAAAATGTGTGAGCAGACGGAACAGACAGACACGGCATATACACTGCTGTATAAAAACAGGCTGTATTTTTACGATGCCGACGGACAGCTTTATTCCTGTGCAAAAAAAGGGAATGGGCTTGAGAAGGTTGGCGATGTCAGCCGTTTCTGGCTTGGAACAAAATATCAGTAAAACGGTAAAGTATTTAATGCAACAGTACCGGGCAGAAAGACGATAATCTGCCGGTGCGGGTGCAAAGTAAAAAAGGACGGAATCAACAGTATCTGAAACAGATTTAAGTTTCAGATACCGGGGATTCCGTTTTTTGCGGCTTATTGTATGCTGTTTTATCGTTTTTTTATCCTGTACGGTTATGCTGTATTTCTAAATCACGCGGCACCGGTAAGTTTCCGGAACATTTTAAACAGTGCATCGCCGTATGTGGCAGAAGAAACAGACTGCGCGGCAGTGATATCGACCGTGCCGATGGTCTTTCCGTCCAATGTGTATGTCAGGGTGCCGATGACGTCCCCCTCGTTTACAGGTGCTGTGACTGTTTCAGGGAGAGTCAGTTGTTTTTCGATGCTGGCGGTATCGACAGGTTCTAAGAATAAGGTCGAAAATTCTTTTGCATAGGAAAGTGAAAGCGTATCGCACCGCCCACCGGATACGGATAGGTTTGGGAGCTGCGGCATTTCAGTATCGTGATAAATGTCGCATACACTATATCCGTAATTCAGCAGCGTTACGGCATCTGAAAAACGGGTCTTACTGTCGGGAGCAGCCATGATAACGGCAATTAATTCAACACCGTCTTTATTGGCGGTTGCAGAAAGACAGCATTTGGCAAGTCCGGTAGAACCGGTCTTTAAGCCTGTTGCCCACTGATATTGTTTAATAAGCTTATTCGTGTTTGTCAGACCGAACTCACTTTCGCCTTTGCGGGTAACGTGCGTAATCGTATCCATCCAGATGGTTGAGTAATTGTGAATCTGAGGATACTGCACAATCAGTTCACGGCTCATCAGGGCGACATCCCTTGCAGTTGACATATGCCCGTCTGTATCCAGTCCGCAGCAGTTGATAAAAGTAGTGTTATTCATGCCAAGTCCTTTGGCACGCTCATTCATTTTGGCAACGAAGCCCTCCTCGCTGCCGGCAATCAGTTCTGCCATGGCAACACAGGCATCGTTGGCACTGGCAACACTGATACATTTAATCATGGTTTCGACCGTCTGTGTTTCGCCGGGTTCTAAAAAGACCTGGCTGCCGCCCATGGAAGCGGCATATTCGGATACGGTCACATCGTCGGTCAGGTTGATTTTACCGGAGTTTAATGCATCAAAAATCAGAATTAATGTCATGATTTTTGTAATGCTTGCGGGGTGTAAGACTGTATCGGCATCTTTTTCATAAATCACCTGTCCGGTGGAAGCTTCCATTAAAATGGCGGCGGGCGAGGTAATGGCAGGACCATTGTCGGAATTTCCGGCATATGTAATGCAGGGGAAAACGGAGGTTAACAAAAAACATACGGAAAGAAGTAGGGCAGTCAGACGGACTGCCGGATAAAGAAGCACAGTTTTACGCATAAGAAGCTCATTTCCGCTAAAAAGCAATTCATTTTCTTAATGCAGTATATGAAATAGACTTAATTTGTATGCTTTTGCTGTATTTTTTTGTGAAAAATAGGCAAATCTGCTTTCGGGTAGTGAAATTTGAAAAAAAATATGTTATATTTCTTATTATTGGGTTTACTAGAGCCTGTGGAGGAATAAATGAGTAGTAATGTAAAAGATGTTATTTATTCTGTTTACAGAATACGGATGAGTGATTACCGTATCATCTCGGCAGATGAAAATTTTGAGAAACTGACAGGATATACTGAAAAAGATTACAGAGAAAATCAATTAAAACATACCGATTTGATTCCGGCAGAAGATATCGTTGAATATATAGAAAAGATGATGCAGATACGCAGGAACCAGAACGAAAATATACAGGAACACCGTCTGGTGAAAAAGAATGGCGATATCATTGTAGTTTTCTGTTATGGAAAAATCTACAAAGATGAAAAGACCGGGGAAATGCAGGCGCAGATTATTGTTTCAGATGTTACCGATACAGCGCCGCTTTCCCAGGTTAAAACAGAAAGCAGCAGTTATATGGAAATATCAGAACATGATATGCTTACGGGTCTTTATAACCGAGGCAGTTTTGAAAAACGGGTAAATCACGATTTAGCACTGCTTAATGATGGCAACTGTGCGATTATTGTAATGGATATCCGTGAATTAAAATGGATTAACGACACATACGGACGTTCCGCGGGGGACATGGTAATCAACAATATGGCTGCCAATATGGTATCTATATTCCGTTCCGATGTGGTGATGTCCCGTATTGGCGGCGATGAGTTCTGTCTGTATATTCCACTGTACGAAGAAAAGATGCAGCAGCAGTATATGGATAAAATTATGCAGGTAGCAGAGCAGACAACAATTACCGGATATCCGGATGTGCGGATAAAAGTGACAGTGGGAACAGCGGTGAGTTCACGTTTCGGCACAGATTTCTGGCAGCTTTACAGCAGCGCGGAAACGGCGTTAAAACAGGCAAAAGAAAAGGGAATGACAGGTGTTTCCGTACAGGCTGACAATCCGGTATATAAAGAGGCATATACAGAATCCATTCTTGTAGTAATGGCAAATGATGGTATCCAGCATATGGTGGGAGATATCTTTACGGGAAAATATAAAATTATTAAAGCAGATACCAGTCAGGAGGCAATCGAGATTGTTGATGAAAAAAAGGATTCTCTGTGTCTGGTGCTGACGGAAATGTATGCCAATGGGATAAACGGTTTTGATTTACTTGATTATATGCGGAAAATGGATTATATCGATAATGTTCCGGTTGTTTTTTTATCCGGTGAATATATAGAAGATGTCTATAAAAATGCATTTGCACATGGTGTTATTGATATTGTGACAAGTCCGATTGATACATACAGCTTCAGCAGCCGCTTAAATAACATCATTGATTTATATAAACACAAAAATGCGTTAGAAGAAAAGACCATGCGTCAGACCCGGAAGATACAGCGGTTGAATGAAAAAATTATTGAATCTTTGGGCAATGTTGTAGAATTCCGTGATGTGGAATCCGGTGCACATATTAAGCGTGTGAAATTTTTTACAAAAATCCTGGCGGAATGTGCAAAAGAGGAATGCCCGGAATATGGACTGACCCAGAACGATATTGATATGATTGTACAGGCATCGCCATTACATGATGTGGGAAAAATTTCAATTTCCGATACGATTCTGCTAAAGCCGGGAAAACTCACACCGGAAGAATTTGAGATTATGAAGACCCACACAACGAAAGGATATGATATTATCCTTCGTATTTTTAACGATGAAGGGGAAGAAGAATATATGCAGTACTGCTCGCAGATTGCAAGGTATCATCATGAAAAATTCGATGGGGGCGGATATCCGGAAGGACTTACAGGAGATGAAATTCCAATTGGTGCACAGCTGGTGTCACTGGCAGATGTCTATGATGCGCTGATTAGTAAACGCTGTTACAAACCGTCATTTTCATATGATACAGCTTATCAGATGATTCTGGACGGAGAGTGCGGTATATTTAACCCAAGATTATTACAATGCTTTATAAAGAAAAAGAATGAATTAGAGGCAATGGCAGAACAGTTTAAAGACTAAAAGGGGATAGTGTGAAAAAGCCTTAAATCAAAGCTTTTTCACACAGGGATTTGTTTTTGAGCAAAAACAAATCCCCTTGATGGCAGATGAGGAACCGCCTGCGCGGATTTCTCATCGCCCCTTCGCAACAAGTTGCCAAGGAATGAGGATAACTATGGATTTATTTGATTATATGCGTGAAAATACAATAAAGCAGGAATCGCCGTTAGCATCTCGTTTAAGACCGCAGACACTGGATGAAGTGGTGGGGCAGCAGCATATTATCGGAAAGGACAAGCTGCTCTACCGCGCCATTCAGGCAGATAAATTAAGCTCCATTATTTTTTACGGACCGCCGGGAACGGGAAAGACGACACTGGCAAAGGTCATTGCCCATACGACCAGTGCGGCATTTGAACAGATTAATGCGACCGTTGCCGGGAAAAAAGATATGGAAGACATTGTTGCCAAGGCAAAAGATAATCTCGGCATGTACGGTAAAAAGACGATATTGTTTGTCGATGAAATTCATCGTTTTAATAAAGGACAGCAGGATTATCTGTTACCGTATGTGGAGGATGGGACGCTGATTTTAATCGGAGCGACAACGGAAAATCCCTATTTTGAAGTCAACGGCGCTCTTTTATCCCGCTCCATTATTTTTGAATTAAAGCCGCTTGAAAAAGAAGATATTAAAAAGCTGATTGTGCGTGCCGTACAGGACGAAAAAAAAGGCATGGGCAGCTTCCATGCACAGATTGACGAAGATGCGCTGGAATTTCTTGCAGACGTAGCAAACGGCGATGCAAGAAGTGCGTTAAATGCAGTAGAACTGGGAATTCTTACAACGGCAAAATCAGAAGACGGAAAAGTGCATATCACACTGGATACGGCACAGGAATGTATCCAGAAGCGTGTGATCCGCTATGATAAAACAGGTGATAACCACTATGATACGATTTCAGCATTTATTAAGAGTATGCGTGGCTCGGACCCGGATGCTACCGCCTATTATCTGGCAAGAATGTTATATGCCGGGGAGGATGTGCGGTTTATTGCAAGGCGGATTTTAATCTGTGCGAGTGAAGATGTGGGCAATGCAGATCCGCAGGCATTGGTAGTTGCTTCGGCGGCGGCACAGGCGGTTGAGCGGCTCGGTATGCCGGAAGCACGGATTACGCTTTCACAGGCGGCGTTGTATGTGGCATGCGCACCGAAAAGCAATGCGGCTTATATGGCAGTTGATAAGGCAATGGAAGTGGTAAAAACACAAAAGACTGCTCCAATTCCGGCACATTTGCAGGATGCCCACTATAAGAGTGCGGCAAAGCTAGGTCACGGTGCAGGGTATCTGTATGCACATGATTATAAGAACCACTATGTCAGACAGCAGTATCTGCCGGATGCATTAAAAGACAGTCGTTTTTATGAAATGACAGAAATCGGTTACGAGAAAAAGATGAAAGAGCATTTAGATAAAATCAAAGCGGAGGCTGATTCCGAATGAAGGAGTATATCAATCGATTAGCAAGAGGAAAATTTACATATCAAAGACCGGAATTAGAAGTGCAGGATTATACGCTGACCGGCAGTGTCACGGCAGGCGGACAGGGAATGTTTACGTTCCGGTTTACGGCATCACAGCCGGCTTACGGCATTGTATTATCCAGTCATGCACGTGTCCGCATTGAAAAAACCCAGTTTGGCACGACACCGGCAGAGATAGTTTATACGGTAGATGCCGCGGATTTAAAAGAAGGTACGGTGATTCAGGGACAGTTTTATATTGTCAGCAGTGCGGGTGAAAAAAGCGTATCTTATGAATACACGGTTGAAGCGCAGAAGGTCATGACCAGCATGGGAGCGGCAGGCAGTATGTTTCATTTTGCCAATCTTGTACAGACTTCACCGGAGGAGGCAGCAGGCTTTTTTTTATCGCCGGATTTTAAACGGATATTTTTAAAAAACGATCCGGTACAGACCAATATTTATGATGTGGTAAAAGGCGCTAAAAACGGCAGTGAAGCCAACGTTTATGCAGCAATGGAAGAATTTTTAATTGCCGTGCGGAAAAAATCACCGGTTGGCATAGATGTTTTTCCGCAGACAAAGACATTTGCGGATTTTACGGAAAGCGTGAAAGAGCGTATAACGATTACCAGGAGCGGCTGGGGGTATACGGAGCTTACGGTTGAAACGGATGTACCGTTTATCTGTCCGAAGATAACACGCATTACGTCTGAGAATTTTACGGGCAATAAGTATGAACTGGAATATGTCATTGATGCGGACAAGCTGCACGCGGGCAGGAACTGGGGCAGAATGACAATCTGTTCTTTTACGCAGAAATATACGGTTGAAATTGAAGTAGACTGCGCCGGACAGGAAAATACGCACCGTGAGAAAAAGCAGGCGGTGCTTGCACTGGTTCAGGAATATTTAAGTTTCAGAATGAAGCGGGAAGACAAGCGGGCATGGCAGGACAAATCTTTACAGATTATAGAACGCATGCGCGGTATCTGCGATGACGATATTTTTTTCAAGCTGGCACAGGCACAGATTCTGCTGGTGCAGAACCGCAGTGATGAAGCCGGCTGGCTGATTGACAATGTCAGGGATTTTCTTGAAGAAAATAAGGACAGCCATGTGGAATTGTACTGTTATTACCTGTATGTCAGTGCAATGTATTATAAAGATAAGTCCTATACCTTTGCGGCAGTTAAGGTAATCCGGGATTATTATGAAAACGGCTATGATACGTGGCGCGTTCTGTGGGTTTTATTTTATCTGGATGCTGCGGAAGATGCAAATAAGAGCATTAAGCTTTTACGGATTAAGGATGCATACCACAATGGCTGTGTAAGTCCTGTGATGTATTATGAAGCGTTACAGATTTTAAATGCACAGCCGGAGCTTTTGCGTGTGTTAAACGATTTTGAACTGCACATTTTACAGTTCGGTTGTAAGTACGGCATAATTTCCACGAAACTGACTTTGTATGTGTGTGAAATGATTGCAAACGGTAAAGTGGCAGATATGCAGTATTTAAGACTGCTTAAAGCATTAAACGACTTTTTTGACAAGGATGAAATCTTAACCGTACTTGTTACACATATGATCCGCAATGAGCTGGTTGGACCGGAATACGCAGGACTGTACGAGAAGGGAATTCTGCGTGGACTCCGCATTACGCGTCTGTATGAATTTTATATAGAAAGTTTAGATAAAAAAGAATTAAAACGCCTGCCGCAGATTGTACTGCGTTACTTTACATATGAGAGCAGTTTAAGTACAAAAAGCAAGGCATATCTGTATGCGGACATTTTAAAAAATCACAGCAGCTCCAGAGAAATCATGAACACGTATGCACCGCAGATAGAGCGGTTTGCCTATGGACAGATGAAAAAGGGATATATTGATCCTTATCTGGAAGTGATTTATGGATGGCTGTTTCAGAATGTTGGTGTCAATGAAGAAACGGCACCATTCTTGTCAAGATACTTATTTACATACCGTATTACCGTATTCAATGACAAGATTGAGTCGGTGCTGGTAAAGCACAAGGAACTGCGCAAGGGACAGCGCTGTACGCTGGTGGGACGGACTGCCTATGTGCAGATGTATACAAGGGACTGCATTCTGATGTTTGAAGATGCAGGCAAACAGGTACATAAAGGCAGTATCCAGTATGAAATCGAGAGGGTTTATGATAATCCGGCATATTTAAAAGCGCTGGATGATTATTGCAGCAAAGATATTTATCTGCTGCTGAACTGGTTTGAACAAAGCTTAGAACAGCGTAAAAACGATGAAGAAGCCTGCGCAGTCTGTCTTGCATTGATGGCAGACGGCAATGTCAACCAGCTTACAAGAAACCGGTTAAACAGCTGGCAGATACAGTATTATCATGAATATTATCATGGCGAAGATTTTGGAGAACGCTATGAAAAGATTTTAAAAGAAGAATTGCAGATACACGATGCAGCGCTGCTGATTGAAACGTGTATTGCAGAAGGCATGTATGAGGATGCTTTTGATTTGGTATGTGAATACGGTTTTGAAGAAGCCGCACCGGCAAAGCTTTTACGTATGGCAAGAAATATGATTCTATTAAGACCGCAGGAATACAATGAAAAATTGCTGGCGTGCTGTATTCATGTGTTTGATGAGGGCAAGTATGACGAAAATGTACTGGCATATTTAGAACAGTTTTATCAGGCAAAGTCCGATAAAATGATGAAAGTATGGCGTGCCTGTGCAGGATTTAGGGTGCCGTGCCAGACACTGGCAGAGCGGATACTGGTGGAACGGCTATTTACAGGAAATTTATCTGGCAGAATTGCGGAAGTTTTTACGTATTATCGTCAGCAGCTGCCGGATGCGGCGGTTGAAATGGCTTATCTGGCAGAAAATGCGTACCGTTATTTTGTGAAACACGAAACGGCAGACGAACAGGTCTTTACCTGTATCGGCGGATATCTGCTGGAAAATAAAAAAATGCCGCCGGTGTGTGGTATGGCATATTTAAAATACCATACGCAGTTTGGACAGGAACAGCTTGGCGGTACACATATGCTGTTACTGCAAAAGCTGATGGATATGCTGTGTGCGGAAAATATTTTCTTTTCATTTTATGAGCAGTATAAGGGGATACTTTCCCTTCCGTATAATGCGGCAGACAAAACAACTGTAGAGTATTATGCACCGGAAAACAGCAAAGTACAGATATTCTACCGTCATGATGATAAGGAAGAATATCAAAGTGAAGTGCTATCCTGTGTGGCAGGCGGTGTTTATGCAAAGAGCTTTTCTTTGTTTTACGGGGAAAGCATACAGTACTATTTTCTGGAAGATGACGGAAAGAAAAAGAAAAAAACACAGGATGCCAGCCTGCTTTGTAACAATGTGACACCAAAAGAGCCGCAGGGACGTTTTGATTATTTAAATGATATGCTGGTCAGCATGGAAATGCATGATATGGCAACCATGAAAAAACTCATGCAGGGGTACTGCGTGCAGGATTACGTTGTGGAACAGATGTTTCAGCCTTTTTAAGAATGAAGGAGCTGCGCAGGCGGCAGAAGGAGATTGAATTGATAGTTGGAATAGATATCGGGCAGGAAAGTTCCCAAATCTGCTATTATGATGAACAGCAAAGACAGCCGGTATCGGTAAGCGTTGTAAATTCCGTGGACAACCGGCAGAAGTATCAGTTTGGATTTATGCTATCTGGTGCCAATCAGGATAATTTAAAAGAACTTCTTTGTACGCTGCTTGCGCTGCTTCCAAAAAACGGGCGAAAGGCAGGAGAACGGGATTCTATCTGTGTTACCGTAAGTGATTTTTCAAAGCCGGTGTTAGAAAAACTCTCGGCGGCAGTACAGCTTACAGGGTATGCAAAGGAAAACTGGAGTTTTATCAGCCATGAGGAAGCTTATGCGTATTACGCTTTTTCACAGAAAAAAGAGCTGTACGTCAACGGCGCGGTTTTACTCGATTACAGAGAAGACGGACTGCATACGCATTATATGACGATTGTAAAAAAAAGCGGTCAGGAAATGATACCGGAGGAAAGCCACGTTTACAGCTCCGAAATGATTTGTTCCGTGCCGCAAAGACGGAAAACACTGGCGCAGGCTGAAAAAGAACTGATACACTGTGTGCAGGATGCATTAAAGGATAAAATCGTATCTGCGGTATATCTGACGGGCGCCGGTTTTGAAGCAGAAAATCTGCCCAAGGAACTGACCCATGTGCTGTGCGCGCGCAGAAAAGCATTTGCGGGACAGAATCTGTTTGTAAAAGGTGCTGCATATGCTGCATTAAAGGAAGACACTTCTGCCGGTCATGGCAGCGGCAGACTGCTGGCGTGCAGAAACCGCATTACCACGGGGCTTGAATTAAATATCAAAGAACGCGGCGAGGAAAAGCGGTTCCGCATGGTCAGACCGGGAACGAACTGGTACGAAGCCGGACGCAGTGTAGAACTGATACTGGAAGATATGAGAACGATTCCTATTATTTTGCACAGGTGTGACACCGGACATGAATGGACACAGGAAATTGACATCAGTGCGATACCGTTCCGCCAGGGCAGGATGACAAGGGTGGCTTTTGAAGTCCGTTTTGACAGTGACAGCCATTGCGTGGTACGGATAGAAGATATGGGCTTTGGCGGATTTGTCAAAAGTTCCGGGGTTGTAGTGGAAGAAGAAATAAATTTGGAAACAGACAAAATTGCACAGAAAGAGGAATGAATATGAGCGGAATCATTTTATGCCGGACCGGGCGGGCATTAAAGCCGCTGGTTTTGGAAGAACCGGGGGTACAAATCTATTCACTGGAAGAATTGTGCTATTATATATACAACAATATCTATATTCTGACCAATGCATTTTTAGATGAAAAACTTATTGCGTTTATCCGGACAGAGATTAAGGAACCGTTGCTGGCAGACAAGCTTGAGCAGTTGAAGTGTGAAAATGCAGGGCTGGCGGAAGCGGTTGTGACCATTTTAAAGTATGTGGATTATTATGATACGGCAGAAATTGAACAGGTAAAGGACCTGCTTGCGATGCTGGATACACAGAATGTCTATGAACGGATGAAAATGCGTGCAGACCGGTTCCTTGAAAAAGGCTGCTATTATAGTGCAATCAGCAATTATGATAAAATTGTAAATGGAGAGCGCGACATCAATCTTTCAGGGCTGTTTTACGCAAAGGTCTATCACAATCTGGGAACTGCCTATGCCAGAATGTTCTTCTTTGAAAAAGCGGCAAAGTATTTTGAAGAAGCGTATAAAATCGGTCAGCATGAAAAGTCCCGGAAATGTTATCTTGCGGCATGCCGTATGGCAGAGGGTGAGGAACAGATACAGGATATGCAGGCACCGGAAGAAGAACAGGTGCTGCAAAGAGAACTGGAACTGCTTACAGACAATGCACGTTACAGCGATGAATACCGTGCGATGCAGAAAATGGAACACTTAAAATCCGACGGTGAAGTAGCACAGTATTATAAGGCGATTGATGACTGCATGGACAGATGGAAAGCGCAGTATAAAAGGTATACGTCATAGACGGATGAAATGAGGAAATATGGGATTATTAAATTATATCAAGGGAACAATTAAAGAAAATTACGATTTGGAAGATATCGAGGACATTGAAGACATTGATGATTTTGTCTATGACGATGAACAGAATACAGGGGAAGAACAAAATGCGGATAATTCGCGGACAGAAGATTTAACGGGACTTGTCAGCGAATTTGAAAAAAATTATCAGAAGCATGAAAAAAAAGCAAAAGCACCGCAGAAAAAGAATAAAAAGGTCAGTTCCGAAGAAAAAATCCAGGAACAGCGCAGAAAAGCAAAAGAAGAAGAAAAAAAGTATGATGAGCTGTTAAACAGTGTGCAGGCAAAGTCCCTGATTCATGTAGTAGATAAGATGAATCAGGCAGGGACACAGGAAAATTATTCGGGGAAGCTGGCAAAAGAAGAAAAAGAAGAAACGGAATATTTAAAACAGCTTGAAAAAAAAGAAGAAAAAAAGCGGATTCAGGAAGTTTTAAATTATTCGGAAGAAGATAAAGAATTCGATGCCAGTGCCGTACATATCCCGGATGTATCCAGAACACCGCGCCGTCTGGACAATATTAATACGGATTACTACGATAAGGAAGAAACAAAAGCTTATATCCGCAGCCAGTGTGAAATCATGGAAGAAGCCACCGGACACATTGAACTGGCGATGGAAGAATACAATGTCGTTACGGAACATTTTTCGGATATCCAGCTGATTGATACGGCACCGGACAATATCCGCAGAAGGATTACGGAAACGGCAGACCGTGTAGATAATCTGACGGTAGACCGGCGGATTTTTAAATCCGGCGAGCATAAGCTTTCCACCCATACGTATCACCGCATGGAACAGTTTGAAGATGAACTGCCGCGTGGTATGAAGTATCTGGAAAAACAGGAATCGTATTATGAAACCGTCAAACGGGATATGAGGATTCTTGAAGGGGAACGCATGAGTCTGCGCATGGAGGCTGCGGCACTCACAACGCGCCAGCTGCGTATCAGAAGCCTTGCCCTTGCCGCGATTGTCGGGCTGGCATTCGTATTTATGGTATTTTTCATTGCGCTTTCCGTAACGGAAGATACACAAAATACCATGCTTTATATTGTCGTTGCCTTTCTGGGAGCGGTGCTTGCCCTTGGCATGTTTGCCCTGCTAAAATATACGGAACGGCAGGTTCTGGTGACGGAAATCAAACTCAATAAAGCTACGACATTACTGAATAAAACAAAGATTAAGTATATCAACGCAGCCAATACGCTTGATTATGAATATCATAAATATCATGTCAGAAGTTCGTATGAACTGTCAAAGAAATATGAAGTTTATATGGACATGAAAAATGAGCAGCGCAAGATTGTACAGATGACGACCAAATTAAGTGAAGCAGAAGAAGATTTACTGGATTTACTCAAAAAACTCGGACTCTATGATGCCAAATTGTGGCTGTCACAGGTACGTGCCCTTGTATACAGCAAGGATATGGTGGAAGTGCGGCACGATTTGAATACACAGCGCCAGAAACTGCGCAAACAGATAGAATATAACGAAAACAGGATTGAGGAAGCAAAGAAGAATATTAAAGAGGCAGCGGTCCGTAATCCCGACTGTATGGACGAAGCAATCCATATTATTGAGCAGTTTGAGAGTAAAAACGTAAGAAATCAGTAAAAACTGCTTGCCAATTTGTAGTCATATGATAAAATAAAAGTTAGGTTTTGCAATTGGAGGAAAAGAAAATGATGAAAGAAAGACTGCATGAAATCAGAGAAAAGGCATTAGCCCAGATTAATTCCACTGATTCACTTGAAAAATTAAATGAGGTAAGAGTTTCTTTCCTGGGTAAAAAGGGAGAACTTACAGAAGTCTTAAAGGGCATGAAAGACGTTGCACCTCAGGACAGACCGGCAGTTGGACAAATCGTAAATGAAACCAGACAGGCAATTGAGGAAGTACTGGAAAACGCGAAAAAGGAACTTTCCGCAAAAATGCGTGAAGTCCAGTTAAAGAGCGAAGTGATTGACGTAACACTTCCGGCAAAGAAAAACAATGTCGGACACAGACATCCAAACACTGTTGCACTCGATGAAGTAAAGAGAATATTTGTCGGCATGGGTTATGAAGTCGTAGAAGGACCGGAAGTAGAATATGATTATTACAATTTTGAAGCGTTAAATATCCCTGCAAATCATCCGGCAAAAGATGAACAGGATACATTTTATATTAATGATAAAGTTGTACTGAGAACCCAGACTTCACCGGTTCAGGTCCGTGAAATGGAAAAAGGCAAGCTGCCGATCCGTATGATTGCGCCGGGCAGGGTATTCCGTGCAGATGAAGTCGATGCAACCCATTCTCCATGCTTCCATCAGATTGAAGGCATGGTTATTGATGAGGGTATTACATTTGCAGATTTAAAAGGAACACTGGCTGAATTCGCAAGAGAGTTATTCGGACCGGAAACAAAAGTAAAATTCCGTCCTCATCATTTTCCATTTACAGAGCCAAGTGCAGAAATGGACGTGACATGTTTTAAGTGCGGCGGTAAGGGCTGCCGTATGTGTAAGGGCGAAGGCTGGATTGAAATTCTTGGCTGTGGTATGATTCACCCGCATGTATTTGAAATGAGCGGTATTGACCAGAACAAATATACAGGATTTGCATTCGGAATCGGTTTGGAAAGAATTGCGTTGCTGAAGTATGAAATTGATGATATGAGACTTCTCTATGAAAATGACGTAAGATTCTTAAAACAGTTCTAAAAAGAACGACGGCTGTAAGACAGCAAAGAAATTGGATACGAGGAAAGGATATTGAATCATGAATACATCATTAAATTGGATTAAGGCAATGGTTCCGGGACTGGATGTAACAGACCAGGCATTCAGGGACGCAATGACACTTTCGGGAACAAAGGTGGAAAATTTTACCGCTTTTGACAAAAATCTTGATAAAATCGTTGTCGGACAGATTGAATCGGTCGAAAAGCACCCGGATGCAGATAAGCTGGTAATCTGCCAGGTGAATGTCGGCAGTGAAACTGTTCAGATTGTAACAGGCGCACCGAATATTCCGGTGGGTTCATCAGGACAGAAAGTACCGGTTGTATTAGATGGCGGACGTGTGGCAGGTGGTCATGACGGCGGCGCACTTCCGGAAGACGGCATTAAGATTAAAAAGGGTAAGTTAAGAGGTGTAGAAAGCTTCGGTATGATGTGTGCCATTGAAGAACTCGGTTCTTCCCGTGAATTTTATCCGGATGCACCGGAAAACGGCATTTACATTTTAGGTGATGATGCACAGGTTGGAGAAGATGCCGTTCACTATCTCGGTTTGGATGATACCGTATTTGAATATGAAATTACAAACAACCGTGTAGACTGCTACAGTATTATCGGTATTGCAAGGGAAGCAGCGGCAACCTTCAGAAAGCCGTTTACACCGCCGGTTGTAACAGAAACAGGCAACGCAGAAGACATTAACGATTATGTAAAGGTTGATGTGGAAGCCACAGACCTCTGCAGCCGTTACACCGCAAGACTTGTAAAGAATATCAAGCTTGCTCCGTCACCGAAGTGGATGCAGCGCAGACTGGCATCAGCAGGTATCCGTCCGATTAACAACATCGTGGATATTACAAACTACGTTATGGAAGAATACGGTCAGCCAATGCACGCTTATGATTATGACACCCTTGCAGGCGGTAAGATTGTTGTAAGACGTGCCAAAGACGGTGAGAAGTTCATGACATTGGATGGACAGGAAAGAACACTTGATTCTGATATGCTGATGATCTGTGACGGTGAAAAGGCTGTCGGTCTTGCAGGTATCATGGGCGGTGAAAATTCCAAGATTACGGATGACGTAAAGACCATGTTATTTGAAGCTGCAACCTTTGACGGCACAAATATCAGAAAGGCAACAAAGCGCCTGGGTCTTCGTACAGATGCTTCCGGTAAGTTTGAAAAGGGCTTAGATCCTGAAAATGCACTGGCGGCAATGAACAGAGCATGCCAGTTAATCGAAGAACTTGGAGCCGGTGAAATTGTCGGCGGCGTGGTTGACGTATATCCGAATAAGAAGGAAAGAGTCAGAGTGCCGTTTGAACCGGAAAGAATCAATGCACTACTAGGTACAAATGTTTCCGTGGAAGAAATGCTTGGATACTTTAAGATGCTTGAATTAGACTATGATGAAGCAAAGCAGGAACTGATTATTCCGACGTTCCGTCAGGATTTATTAAGAACAGCGGATATTGCGGAAGAAGTTGCAAGATTTTTCGGATATGCCAATATTCCTACAACACTGCCACACGGAGCTTCTACAATGGGTAAGATTTCCTTTAAGCAGAGAGTGGAAGATGTAGCCGGAGAAATCGCACAGTTCTGCGGATTCTCACAGGCAATGACTTATTCATTTGAAAGTCCGAAGGTATTTGATAAGTTAAAGCTGGCAGCAGATGCAGAGGAAAGAAAGACAGTTGTCATTTCCAATCCGTTAGGAGAAGATTTCTCCATTATGAGAACACTGCCGTTAAACGGAATGTTGAATTCGCTTGCAACCAACTACAACCGTAGAAATAAAGATGTAAAGCTTTATGAACTGGCAAAGGTTTATGTTCCGGTAGAAGGAGAAGACCTTCCGGATGAGAGAGTACAGTTCACACTGGGCTTCTACGGCGACGGCGATTTCTTTACAATGAAGGGTGTTGTTGAAGAATTCTTAGAAAAAATCGGTATGAGTGCAAGACCGGAATATGATCCGGAAGCCGGAAAGACATTTTTACATCCGGGACGTCAGGCAGAGATTCTTTACAAAGATACTGTAATCGGTTATCTCGGTGAAGTACACCCGGATGTTGCAGACACCTATGGACTGGGCGAGAGAACATATATTGCCGTACTTGATTTACCGGAAATTTTACCGTTTGCTTCATTTGACAGAAAGTACGAAGGCATTGCAAAATTCCCTGCTGTTACAAGAGATATCAGTATGGTAATGCCAAAGACGGTACTTGTCGGTGAAGTAGAAAAGATTATTGAAAAGAGAGGCGGAAAGCTTCTTGAAAAATATAACCTGTTTGATATTTATGAAGGTGCACAGATTAAGGAAGGTTTCAAGTCCGTAGCTTATACCATTTCTTTCCGTGCAAAGGACAGAACATTAGAAGATAAAGATATCCAGCCGATTATGGAAAAGATTCTGGGAGACCTTTCCGGCATGGGCATCGAACTTCGTTCTTAATTATAAATAAAAAACAGCCCGTTCTGCGGCAGAAAAGCTAACTGCCGCGAAGCGGAAAAAGATAGGAATGGAGCAGCATATGGAATCAATGAATTTACATGATTTTTATTATGATCTGCCACAGGAGCTGATTGCACAGGACCCGCTGTCAGACCGTTCCAGTTCAAGACTGATGGTACTGGATAAAAAGACAGGGGAAATACAGCACAAAATTTTTAAAGATGTGATTGATTACTTAAATCCGGGAGATTGTCTGGTCATTAACGATACCAAGGTGATTCCGGCTAGACTGATAGGCGAAAAAGTCGGAACGGGCGCGGCAATCGAAGTGCTTTTGCTTACCCGCAAGCAGGATTTAAAAGACACATGGGAAGTGCTTGTAAAGCCGGGTAAAAAGGCAAAAATCGGTACACAGATCAGCTTTGGCGGTGGAAAATTAATCGGAGAGATTGTGGATATTGTAGAAGAAGGCAATCGTATGATACAATTCACTTATGACGGTATTTTTGAAGAAATACTCGATGAACTGGGTCAGATGCCGCTTCCACCGTATATCACACACCGTCTGGAGGATAAGAACCGTTACCAGACCGTTTATGCAAAGCATGAAGGTTCTGCAGCGGCACCGACAGCGGGTCTTCATTTTACAAAAGAACTGCTGGAAAGGATACAGGAGAAGGGTATTGAAATTGCCCGTGTCACGCTGCATGTCGGACTTGGAACGTTCCGTCCGGTAAAGACAGAAAACATTCTGGAGCATCATATGCATTCAGAATTTTATACGGTGACACAGGAAGCAGCAGACAAGATTAATACGGCGCGCAAAAACGGCGGAAAGATTATTGCAGTCGGTACGACAAGTACACGTACACTGGAATCTGTCGGGACAGAAGATGGTACAGTAAAAGCCGGAAGCGGCTGGACCCAGATATTTATTTATCCGGGATATCAGTTTAAGGTTATTGACAGCCTGATTACCAATTTCCATCTGCCGGAATCCACACTGGTGATGCTGGTTTCAGCACTGGCAGGCAGGGAACACGTGCTTGCGGCGTATGAAGAAGCCGTAAAGGAAAAGTACAGGTTTTTCAGTTTTGGAGATGCTATGTTAATAAAGTAACTTAAAAGTTTACTTTTTAAGGATCATAACAGGGGGAGTACTTATGGGTGATGAAAGAAGAAGAACAAAAAGAATTGATGTAGAAGCGAATTTATCAATTCGTCCGATTACAGATCAGGATACTAAGGAAGAATTTATTGCTGTTCATGCAACGAATGTATCAAGCGGCGGAATTGCATTTAAAACAAAAGACGTTCTGCCATTACATTCTTTTTATGACATGTTGCTTGAAATGAGTGGATGTGATAAAATTGAAACCGTTATTGAAGTTGTGCGGATTGCATCACAGGACGAAGACGGCACGGAGTACGGCTGCCGTTTTGTAGGACTTGGCAAAGAAGCCCAGTTCCGTATTGATGTATTCCGTATGGTAAAAGAAAATACAAACTAAAAAAGACTGAGTAGCACAGATGATTGCGGCTGCAATTGCCGAAAGGCAGCAGGTGAGGAAAGTCCGGGCTTCACAGGGCAGGATGCCGGATAACGTCCGGTGGAGGTGACTCCAAGGCTAGTGCAACAGAAATAAACCGCCAGCATATGCTGGTAAGGGTGGAAAGGCAGTGTAAGGGACTACCGCGCGGCTGGTAACAGAAGCGGCAGATGTAAACCCCATCCGAAGCAAGACCGAATAAAAGCGATACGGCGGCCCGTCGTGCTTTAGGTAGGTTGCTTGAGCCTGCTGGTAACAGCAGGACTAGATAGATAATCATCTGATACATAACCCGGCTTATAGTGCTGCTCAGTTGTTTGTAAAAATATTTGTAAAAAGAACAGGTAAAAAATGCAGATAGAAATATCGGCAGGCACAAGTGCCGCAGAAAATGTAGGAGTATGTTTTCTGCGGTGCTTTTATTATAAGAGCAAAGCTTTTAAATATTTTGGATAAAATATACAGGATTGTCCATAATACAGGATAAAAGGAAACTGTAAGACTGCTGAACTTACAGCGTAACTGTTGCAGTCCGCAGGACGGACTGTGGCAGACGGAGGCAGAACAAAGAAAAACAGGTGTTATTTTTTTACACGGAAATCTGCTTCCGGGCGAAAGCAGATTTTCTGAATAGCAGATGAAAAACCGTTTATGCGGAATCGTTGCCGCTGCTTCATGATAAAATCGCTCAGAAAGAGGTCAGTATGGATTATTTAGAGATTGAAAAGGTTATTGGACGTGAAATTATGGATTCAAGAGGCAATCCGACAGTAGAAGCGGAAGTTTATCTCGCAGACGGAACGGTTGCAAGAGGAACAGCGCCAAGCGGTGCTTCGACAGGTGAATTTGAAGCACTGGAGCTGCGTGACGGCGATAAGAGCAGATATTTGGGGAAAGGTGTACAAAAAGCCGTAGAAAATATCAATACAATTATCAACGAAGCGATAAGAGGACTGGACGCTTCTGATATTTATGTCATTGATAAGGCAATGATTGAGGCAGACGGAACAAAGGACAAGTCCAAGCTGGGGGCAAATGCGATTCTTGCCGTATCTATTGCATGCTGCAGAGCGGCTGCGACAGCATTGGATATTCCACTGTATCGGTTCTTAGGCGGTGTCAGCGGAAACAGACTTCCGGTGCCGATGATGAATATTGTAAACGGCGGCTGCCATGCTTTATCATCAGGACTGGATGTACAGGAATTTATGGTAATGCCGGTCGGCGCGCCGTCTTTTAAAGAAGGACTGCGCTGGTGCTCGGAAGTATTTCATGCGCTGGCATCTATTTTAAAGGAAAGAGGACTGGCAACTTCTGTTGGTGATGAAGGAGGCTTTGCACCGGCACTTGCTTCCGATGAAGAAGCTATCGAAACGATTCTTGAAGCCGTAAAAAAAGCAGGCTATGAACCGGGTAAAGATTTCATGATTGCCATGGATGCGGCTTCTTCCGAATGGAAGACCAAAGAAAAGGGAAAATACAAGCTTCCGAAGGCAGGAACGGTTTATACCTCAGAGGAATTAATTGAACACTGGAAGAAGCTGGTTGAAAAATTCCCGATTATATCTATCGAAGATGCGTTAGACGAAGAAGACTGGGAAGGCTGGAAGAAACTGACGGCAGAACTTGGTGACAAGGTACAGCTTGTAGGGGATGACTTATTTGTAACGAATACCAAACGTCTGTCAAAGGGTATTTCACTGGGCTGCGGCAATTCAATCCTGATCAAATTAAATCAGATTGGCTCTGTATCTGAAACTCTGGAAGCCATTAAAATGGCACACGAAGCCGGTTACACAGCGATTGCATCCCATCGTTCCGGTGAGACAGAGGATATCACGATTGCCGATCTGGCAGTGGCATTAAATACCTGCCAGATTAAGACCGGTGCGCCGTCACGTTCAGAGCGCGTTGCAAAGTACAACCAGCTTTTACGCATTGAAGAACAGCTTGGCAGTGCGGCAGTTTATCCGGGAATGGGTGCTTTTAAGGTAAAAAGATGAGCTTTTATAAAAGCTGTTTACTTATGTAAAAATGCAGCGCAAAATTTACGTTGAGATTCCATGATAATTCCGCTATGATGAAAGAAAGAACAGCAGATGAGAAATCGCCTGCGGAATGGGGCTTAATATGGAAAATCATCAGACGGAATTAACAGAAAATGAAGAACTGTGCGATTCGTACCGTAAGAAGGCGGAAGAACTGGTTTCGCAGATGACAATTGAGGAACTGGCAGACCAGACGTTAAACAGCGCGCCACCGATTGAACGGCTGAATATTAAAGGATATGACTGGTGGAATGAAGGACTGCACGGTGTGGCAAGAGCCGGCACGGCGACGGTTTTTCCGCAGGCAATCGGGCTTGCGGCAGCATTTGATGAAGATTTAATGGAGCAAGTTGCCGATGCCGTGTCCACGGAAGGACGTGCCAAATTTAATATGCAGCAAAAATACAGAGATGTCGGGCGCTACAAGGGATTGACCTTTTGGGCGCCCAATATCAATATTTTCCGGGACCCAAGGTGGGGACGTGGTCATGAAACTTACGGCGAAGACCCGTATCTGACAGCGCGGCTTGGAATCCGCTACATAAAGGGTTTGCAGGGACATGATGCACATTACTTAAAATCTGCGGCGTGTGTCAAGCATTTTGCGGTACATTCAGGCCCGGAGGGACTGCGGCACAGCTTTAACGCTGAGGTTACAAAAAAAGATTTGTATGAAACGTATCTTTCAGCATTTCATGCCTGTATTAAAGAGGCAAAGCCCGAAGCAGTCATGGGCGCGTATAACCGCGTAAACGGCGAGCCGTGCTGTGGCAGTAAGACCCTGCTTACAGACATTTTGCGGAATGAGTGGCATTTTAAAGGACATGTTGTGTCGGACTGCTTCGCACTGCGCGATTTTTACCAGCATCACATGGTAACAAAAGATGCCGTGGAATCGGCGGCTCTGGCGATGAATAACGGCTGTGATTTAAACTGCGGACATATGTATCTGCACCTTTCGGAAGCGGTTTCGCGCGGTATGGTTTCGGAGAGCAGACTGCGGGCGGCGGTGACGAATCTGTATACCACCCGGCTGAAGCTGGGCATGGAACAGGATAAGGAGCTGCCGGACAATCCTTACGACAAAATTCCGTATTCTGTTGTAGATTCCGTAGAAATGCGTGAATTCAACGAAAGTGTGTCAGAGAAAACGTTTGTTCTGTTAAAAAATAACGGGATTCTGCCGCTGAATCGGGAAAAACTCCGGACAATCGCAGTGATTGGACCGAATGCAGACAGCAGGAGAGCGCTTGTCGGCAATTATGAAGGGACGGCATCGCGTTACATTACAATTTCCGAGGGCATACAGGATTATGTTGGGGATTCGGTCCGGGTGCTGGTGTCCGAGGGCTGTGATTTGTATAAAGAAAACTGGAAGAAGAACCGCATTGCCGAAGTGCGTGAAATGGCAGAAATGAGCGATGTTGTCATTCTGTGTCTGGGACTGGACGCAGGTATTGAAGGTGAACAAGGCGATGCGGGCAATGATTTTGCAAGCGGCGATAAGCCGGACTTAAAGCTTCCGGGAGAGCAGAACCAGATTCTTGAAGCGGCATTAGACAGTGGAAAACCTGTCGTTGTCCTACTGTTATCGGGCAGTGCGCTGGCGGTCAACACGGCACAGGAGCGTGCCGCGGCGGTCATGCAGTGCTGGTATCCGGGTGCTCAGGGCGGACGTGCGGCGGCAAGGATTTTATTTGGGGAAGTCAGCCCACAGGGACATCTGCCGGTTACATTTTATAAAAGCACGGAAGAACTGCCGGAATTTACGGATTATTCCATGAAAAACAGAACTTACCGCTATATGAAGCAGGAAGCATTGTATCCGTTTGGCTACGGACTTACTTATACTTCATTTTCGTATGATAATATGGAATGTGGCGCAGGCAGGCAGACGTTTCAGAAAATGAAAGCCGGAGAAAAAATACAGCTTCCGGTTTCGGTGCGTGTGTGCAATACCGGAAACTTTGACTGTGCCGAAACCGTTCAGGTTTATGTAAAGGCTTTGTGTGATGGCAGTCCGAATCCGCAGTTAAAGGGCTTTGGCAAAGTCTTTTTAAAGGCGGGGGAAGAAAAGCAGGTAACGGTCTGGTTATCAGAAGAGGCTTTTGAACTCTACGATGAAAATGGGCAGATCTATTTTACCGATGAGGGCTATACCGTTTATATTGGCGGAAGCCAGCCGGATACAAGAAGCCGGACATTGACAGGAACCATTCCGCTCAGGCAGAATTTATGGTCGGAAGTGGTAAATAATACTTGAATTTATAGGAAATAACGTATTTGCAGCATTGCATATGTCTGTTTTTTGCGTTTATTAAGAGTTTTATGTGTTAAATTTGTTCACACGGTGGAATTCGTGCTGCAGGCATTTCGAATTCTGTTTTTGCCGCAGGACTGGCTGGAAACAGTCTACGGTATTTCCAGTGTTAAAAATGTCTGCGGAATGGAGCTTAGGTATGAAAAATTTACAAAAGTTGCAAATGATATTTCAAAGAATCTTACTGCAACGGTAAAAAAAGGAAAAGATGCAGTATATACACTGGCAGACGGCAGTGCCAATGTCAACTCGGCAGCTGCACAGATGGCTCAGATTGTAGAAGAATCTGTGAAGTCAACGGTAACGGTGATGGATAAGGTCAATGCGGCAACAGAAGAAGTTCATAGAAACAATGAACTTGCCGGACAGCTGGAGCAGGGATTTGATAATGTGAAAGACGCTGTTAATAAGGGAAATGCAGCAGTTGAAGAGGCGAAAAGCACTATAATGTCTGTTGAAAATACAGTTGGCGCTGCGCACAAGACGACCGGTGCACTGCTGACCGAAATGAAACATATTACAGATATTCTCGGGGAAATTAATTCCATTGCATCACAGACCAATCTGTTATCACTCAATGCTTCAATTGAAGCAGCAAGAGCAGGCGAACACGGAAAAGGATTTGCCGTGGTTGTAGATGAAATCCGTGCCTTATCAGAAGAAAGTGCAAAATCAGCAGGTAATATCCAGGATATATTAAAATGGCTTACCAATATGACAAAGCAGGTAGATGAAGAAATTACAGCCGGTACGAATGCAGCGGCAGAAAGCGTTACAACGATTAACGGTCTGCTCGGATATTTTGAAAATATCAATCATGCAACCAATGATGCGAGTAGTATTGTAAGTGAAGAATATGATATTATTGAAAATATTAAAGAAAGTTTTGAAATAAATAAATAAAAAGAATATAATTAAAATATAAAAAAACAGTTAAAGGGGTGTTGGTATTGAATAATCTGATTGAGTTTTTGAAGCAGGAAGGTGTTTCAGCACAGCTTGTAGAAGAAGTCCGGCATTATTCAGAAGAACATACTGTAGATGAAGCATTAAAAAAACGTATTCCTGTACCACATTTTCATTATTATGGCAATAAGGTATGGGAAGAGGCTCTTGCAGTGCTTCTGTGTGGCAGAAATCTTTTGCTGGCAGGAGAGAAGGCAACGGGAAAAAATGTGCTTGCACAGAATCTTGCAGCAGTTTTTGAACGTCCGGCATGGGATATTTCCTTCCATGTTAATATGGATGCGGCTGCGCTGATAGGTTCTGATACATTTCGCGATGGCAGGGTTACATTCAGACCCGGACCGGTGTATTGTTGTGCACAAAGCGGCGGCTTTGGGATTCTCGATGAAATCAATATGGCAAGGAATGAAGCACTTGCAGTCTTACATTCTGTACTTGATTTCAGACGTGTAATTGATGTTCCAGGATATGACAGGATAGAGGTTGCAGATGATACACGTTTTATTGCTACGATGAATTATAATTATGCAGGTACAAGGGAATTAAATGAGGCACTTGCCTCAAGATTTGTAGTTATACAGATGCCGCCACTGGCAAAGGAAGATCTTGAGAGACTGTTAAAGGATCAGTTCCCTTCACTGGTTACTAAGTATAACAAACAGTTTGCACTTTTATTTAATGAACTTCAGAAAAAATGTGAAAATGGTGAACTTACAGAGAAAGCTTTGGATCTGCGTGGATTAATTGATGCTATAAGTCTTATAAAAAAGGGTATTCCAATCAGGGATGCATTGGATCTTGGAATTACCAATAAGATATTTGACAGCTATGAAAAAGAGCTTATACGTGATGTCATAGCTTCAAGGTTTCCCTTAAAGCTGCATAATACGGAGGTGTTTGAATAATGCGTACCATTTCTTATACTGCTAAGGAAAGACGGGCTGCTAATCAGGTATGGAATGCGGCGGAACGCTATAATTTTGATCCATTGTTTCTGGCTGTTGAAACAGGGGATTTAGATTCAGATTTATATATGAATCTTATAATTGGACTGGCATATAAGTATTATGGTGAAAAGGCAATCAGCACTTTATTTGGTTATTGGAACGGAGATATCAGTCAGGCTATGCTGGATGATCTGACATGGCTTTATCTGGAACATGTACTGTATACAGAGGAAGCATTAAAACGTCCGTCTATGACTGATCTACGGGTTTATTATGGAAAGGCTTTTTTTGCAGGTGAATATAAGCTGTCGAGGCAGGAGTGGATGAGCAAAAACCGGCTTGTATATAATATGCAGTCAGCCAGATGGAGCAGTGTGTCAGGGAAAAAGAAGGTTCTGCTGACACCAAATGAACAAAAGCTGTATGCAGAACTGACACCACAGATAATGCCTGAAACAGACCGGTTGATAGATACTGTGCTGGCAATTTATCGCAAATTTAATCTTTTTGATGGCGTAAAACATGAAAAAAAAGCGTTACGACTGCATTTTACAGGGGCATTTGCCCGGATAATGACAAGAATAATGCCAGTCAGCTCTGTAAGAAATAATCATGTAATGGTTATGCGTTCTTCTGAGGCGGACAATATGACTGGTGGAGCAGCTTACAGTAAAAAGAAAGATAATATAACATATAAGAAAGAAAATGATGACTGCTCTTATATTGAGAATTGTTTTGGAAGATCTGTTATATCAGAGCAGACTCTTACTAAAATAGAAAAAGAACTGTGTACAGGCAGTCATACAGGATGCCATTTATGGTTTACTGATGGAAAATATATAACAAAGAAAAATATACCGAAGGAATTTCTTCATTTAAGAGAACAGTCACAGCTGCAGGTTGAAAGAAATCATTCATATTATAATAAAAATGTACGGCTTTATGATAGTCTTATTGCACATATGGTTGAACAAATCCGTAATAGCGAATATATAAGTCAGAAGACAGATGTAATATTAGGGCAGAGCGGAAGGCTTGATACAACTAAAGTATGGCGTGCAGAATATATAGAAGATAACAGGATTTTTCACACATATGAGGATGATAATCAACCGTCCTTTACAGTGGATCTGCTTCTTGATGCATCTGCTTCAAGGCTTCAGTATCAGGAAATGCTTGCTGCGCAGGGAGTAATTATTGCCAAAAGCCTCGTGGAATGTAATATACCGGTCAGGGTAACAAGATTTTGCAGTGTCAGAGGATATACAGTTTTTCATATATTGAAGTCTTTTAGGGATAAGAAATGCGACAATATTTTCAATTATTATGCTGCCGGTTGGAATCGTGATGGTCTTGCTTTTCGGGGAATTGGTAAAATCCTTGATATGAACCCGGGGGTGGCTGACAGGCACCTTGTGATTATTTTAACAGATGCTGCGCCTAATGACAGCCAGCGTATTCTGCCATCACAGGACAGCCCGTTTGGGCATGATTATAGCGACGATATTTCTGTTAATGATGCAGCCAATGAGGTACGTGCACTGCGTGATAAAGGAATACATGTATCAGCTGTTTTTATGGGAAATGATGCGGCGGCCAATAGCGCAGAAAAGATATATAGAAAAGAATTTACAAGAATACGTCGTATTGATGAGCTGGCAAAGGCGGCAGGAAGACTTATACAAAAAGAGATTCAGTCGTTGACAAGATAATTGCAAATGTGTATATGATTAGGAATGGAGATAATAGGGTGTGGGTATTTTATATTTTTAATATAATTGTGAAAAATGTATATATACATAAAATGACAACTAATATAAAATAAAAAAACAAAAGAAATGGAGAATGTAATGTACTGTAAAAATTGCGGAATGAAACTGGAGAATGGGGCTAAGTTCTGCGGCAGATGTGGAATGCCAGTCGATAATGAGATTTTTGAAAATATTCAGGAAGAAATGGAGACGCTGGTAGCAACTTCTGAAGAAAATTCAGCAACCATTCAGAGTATTTCGGAAACGATTGCTGCACAGAATAACTCTGTAAAAGACATTTTAACGGAAATTGATGAAATTGCCGGAGTTTCAACAAAGTTGGAAGAACACTTTGACATGGAACAGGCACAGTGTGAATAGATTATAAATCAAAGAAGCTGTTATCTGATATATGCAGATAACAGCTTCTAATTATTTAAATTTTAAATTTACAGTCCGATATAACGATAATCGGAGCATTTAGCGGGTATATTTTTCTTCACAGTATTTACAGCGGTATACCTGATTTTCTTCGTCTGTCAGAATAAAAATGTGCTTTAATTCCTGTTCGATAGAAGTAATACAGCGAGGATTTTTACACTTAATCACATTTGTAATCTTTTTTGGAAGTGAAAGACGTTTCTTTTCAACAATTTTACCGTCTTTAATAATATTGACTGTGATGTTGTGATCAATAAAACCAAGTACATCCAGGTCTACCAAATCGAGTCCGCCTTCGATTTTGATAATATCTTTTTTACCCATTTTATTACTGCGGGCATTTTTAATGATAGCTACACAGCAGTCGAGCTTGTCCAGTCCGAGATTGTTATAAATCATCATGGCTTTGCCGGCTTCGATGTGGTCCAATACAAAGCCTTCGTTTAATCCGCCTATATTTAACATAAAGTCCTCCGTTCTGCCGTATCCGCGGCATGATTTTTGATGTGTCAGAAATTTAAACTGTTTTGTCCAGTCCGAGCAGTGTCAGAATCAGCGCCATTCGTACATAGACACCGAACTGTACCTGCTTAAAGTAAGCCGCGCGCGGGTCGTCATCAATTTCTACGGAAATTTCATTGACACGCGGAAGCGGGTGCAGTACATACATATTGTCCTTTGCAGCAGCCATTTTTTCTTTGTTAAGAATATAAAAATCCTTCATTCTTAAATATTCGTCTTCGCTGAAAAAACGTTCCTTCTGGACACGTGTCATGTAGAGAATATCAAGCTGTGGTATAACGTCTTCTAAGCGTTCAACTTCTTCAAATTCCACATTGTTATGAATCAGGACATCTTCGCGGATATAATCCGGCACACGCAGTTCTTTCGGGGAAATAAGAATAAATTTCACATTCTTATAGCGAATCAGGGAGCGGATCAGGGAATGAACCGTACGCCCAAACTTCAGATCGCCGCACAGACCAATCGTAAAATTATCCAAAGAACCACGTAGTTCGCGAATTGTCATCAAATCCGTCAAAGTCTGGGTTGGATGTTGATGACCGCCATCCCCTGCGTTAATCACCGGAATCCCGGCTTTTTCAGCGGCAACCATAGGAGCACCTTCCTTTGGATGGCGCATAGCGCAGATATCTGCATAACATGAAATAACCCGAATCGTATCAGAAACGCTTTCACCTTTAGAAGCAGAGCTGGAATCGGCAGAAGAAAAGCCGAGAACAGAACCACCAAGATTAATCATGGCTGCCTCAAAACTAAGGCGGGTTCTAGTACTCGGTTCATAAAATAAAGTGGCAAGTTTTTTACCGTCACAGCAATGGCTGAACTTTTCAGGATTCTTTGCAATGCGGCTTGCGAGGTTTAGTAAATCTTCAGTTTCATCTACGCTTAAATCAAGCGGACTAAGTAAATGTTTCATGATATTCCTCCTTGTAATCTACTGTTTCCTATTCTACTACGAAATCCTGCAATTCTCAATTGTTATTTGTAAAATAATATGGTAAAATGTGAAATAGCAGTGAGCTGTGCAAAACGAATTATAAAAAAAGTCTGTGGGAGCTTGCTCACAAAAGACTTTTTTTATAATTCGTTTTATAGGGCGAACGCCCGTCATGAGTAATCTGAAAGATTACGAATGGCACAGCGCCAACCTCAAGCAAACGAGCGGACAATAGTCCGCAAAGTTTGCGGGGAGTGCCACAAAAAAGCCAAAGCATAGTGGGGGCATCACCACAAGCAAACAAGTGAACTTTAGTTCACAACGTTTGCGGGAACAGACACCAAGGCGCCCTAATCAATCACACAGCTCACACCATCACACGTTCAACAGGGAGGAAATAAAAAATGTCTAAAATAATCCTTACAGGAGACAGACCGACAGGAAGACTTCATTTAGGACATTATGTAGGTTCATTAAAAAGACGAGTAGAATTACAAAACTCAGGAGAGTTTGATAAAATCTTTATCATGATAGCAGATGCACAGGCATTAACTGATAATGCGGACAATCCGGAAAAGGTTCGTCAGAATATTATCGAAGTTGCATTAGACTATTTATCCGTAGGCATCGACCCGGCAAAGACCAATATCTTTATCCAGTCACAGATTTCACAGCTTACAGAATTAACATTTTACTATATGAATCTGGTAACCGTATCCAGATTACAGAGAAATCCGACTGTAAAGTCAGAAATCCAGATGAGAAATTTTGAAGCCAGCATTCCGGTGGGCTTCTTTACCTATCCAATCAGCCAGGCGGCAGATATTACGGCATTTAAGGCAACAACCGTGCCGGTAGGCGAGGATCAGGAACCAATGCTTGAACAGGCAAGGGAAATTGTCAGAAAGTTCAACGCAGTATACGGCGAAACCTTAATCGAGCCGCAGATTCTTCTGCCGGACAACAAGGCATGTTTCCGGCTTCCGGGTACAGACGGCAAAGCCAAGATGAGTAAGTCCCTCGGCAACTGTATTTATCTTTCAGATACACCGGAAGATGTAAAGAAAAAAGTTATGAGTATGTATACAGACCCTGATCATATCCGTGTGGAAGATCCGGGTAAGATTGAAGGCAACTGCGTATTTACGTATCTGGATGCGTTCAGTACGGAAGAAGATTTCAAGGAATTCTTACCGGATTATAAGAATCTGGATGAACTCAAAGAGCATTACCGGCGCGGTGGCTTAGGCGATGTCAAGGTAAAGAAATTCTTAAACAACGTGCTCCAGAAGCAGTTAGAACCAATCCGTCAGAGAAGACATGAGTACGAAAAAGACATTCCGGAGGTATATCATATCTTACAGGAAGGTACAAAGGTGGCTTTCGCAGAAGCACAGCAGACTTTAAATGAGGTCAAAGCGGCAATGAAAATCAATTACTTTGATGATGCAGAACTGATTAAAGTCCAGTCCGAAAAGTACAGCCGTGCAGACTAAAAGTGCAGATAAAAGATTACAAAGATGTAAAATACTAAATGAATAAAAGCGGCAGTCTGAAATGAGCCATTCGGATATTTCAGACTGCCGCTTTCCTGCCCTGTCTGTCAGAATCAGAAACGAATTTATGAAAGTTTCTTTATTACTAAATTATTTGGTCTGGAAATCTTTAATTCCGGTCCGTTCATGACAATCAGTCCCTTGTCAAAATGAATGGTAAAAATTGTAATAGAATTTCCTTCATTATTCATGGACAAAATATGCTTATTATCTGGGAACATGCTGATATACTTTGGATAATCACCGCTTACAGGCAGAGAGGAGAGGGTATAGAGTTCCCCTGTTTCCTTGTTAACCTTGTAAATGGTTACAGTATTATCGCCTGCATTTGAGCAGATACAGTTGTTACCGTCATTTGAAAAAATCAGATTGGCGGCGGCGCTGTTGGATTTGTGGCTCTTGCGCAGGGTGAAAATATTCTGTACAAATTCAAAACGGCCTTTTTCGCCCGAATTGTGGTAAGAATATACATTAATATAATTTTTTAATTCACATACGACATAGGCAAATCTGCCGTCCGGGCTGAAAGTCATCTGACGCGGTGCAGATTCTAACTGGGAACGGATAATGTCGTACAGCTTTAATTTACCGGTTGTATGGTTAAATTCATAAATTTTAATCTGATCAATGCCCAAATCACACACACATAAAAGTTCTTCGTCCGGGGTAAAGACAGAACTGCTTACATGCGGACGGAAATTGCGTTCGGCAACACTGCCGATACCTTTATGAAAAACTTCATCGGCAATTTTACCGACAGAGCCGTCTTCATTGATATGTAATACGGTAATTTTTCCATCGTGGTAGCCGGAAACGATTAAAAATGTATCCTGTTTATTTAAAGTCAGATGGCACCCGCGCATACCATTAATGGTATGAACATTGATTAAAGTTAAATCACCGTCTGCTTCGATTTTGTAAGCGGCAACACCGCGGTCACAGATAGAATATAAAAATTTTCCGCTGTGGGATAATACCAGATAAGAAGGATTGTCGATCTGGACTTCCTTTCGCTCCGTAATTCTTCCCTTTTCTACATCCATATCGTAAATATGGATTCCTTTGCTGGATTCATGCGTATAGCTTCCGGCATATGCAACATATTTATCACTCATAACCTTCTCCAATTCTCCAGCCGGCAAGCATCAGCTTATGTCTGCCGGCTGGCAATACAAAATATACCTATATTTGATGTTGGAATCCCAAGTTTCCAACCCTGATATCTACGGATTGTTCCGTGCTGCGCACTCTCACAATCCTACCCAATATTCGCATATCGTGGGACTGTCATCCCACTTTTATGCTCATATTGGGGTGGGTTGCAAGGTATTTCACCCACCTATGAGCAAGCTCATGTGGGTGAAATACTTTGCAGCCCTGATATCATATATTTTAAGGCATAGAGAAAATGTTTTCAATGTTTATGTGCATTTATTTATGATTTTTTCGACATTTACTTCTACCAGAACGGCATCCGGACCGATACAGCGCACACAGGAAAACGGAATGACATATTCGATTTCCCGCCCGAAAAGGCAGAACAGTTTTCCGGGACCGGGAACAATCAGCGATTTAATGCAGCCTGTACATTCATTGAATTCAACGTCTGCCACACAGCCTAAAATTTTGCAGTCACAGGTATTGATAACCTGCTTGTTATGCAGTTCACAGATTCGCATAAAAACTCCGCCTAAAAGCTCTGTGTTATTATATGCAAAAATAAGTGAAAAATCCTTAAAACTATGAGAGGTATTTTTTCATGGATTTGAGTGCGTTTTTTTCAAGGCGGCTGACCTGTGCCTGTGAAATACCGATTTCTTCTGCGGTTTCCATCTGGGTTTTACACTCAAAAAAGCGCATGTTGATAATGCGGCGTTCGCGCGTATCGAGGTGTTCCATAGCTTCATGCAGGGCGATATGCTGTACCCAGTTTTCTTCTTTGTTTTTTTTGTCACTGACCTGATCCATAATATAAAGCGTGTCGCCACCCTCGGAGTAGACCGGTTCATATAAGGAAACCGGCGACTGGATAGCTTCCATGGCGAGAACAATATCTTCTTTGGATACGCCGATTTCATCGGCAATTTCTGTTACGGTCGGTTCTTTCTGATGTTGTCTGGTAAGGGCTTCTTTCGTGTAAATGGCTTTATATGCAGTGTCACGCAGAGAACGGCTGACACGGATTGGATTGCTGTCCCGCAGGTACCGTTTAATTTCCCCAATAATCATGGGAACGGCGTAGGTTGAGAATTGTACGCCCTGTGAAATATCAAAATTATCAATTGCTTTAATCATGCCGACACAGCCAATCTGGAATAAATCGTCAATATTTTCACTGCTTTGTGAAAAACGCTGGACAATGCTTAAAACAAGGCGCAGATTTCCGTTAATAAAACGCTCGCGTGCCTGTGTATCCCCATTTTTGATTTTTTTTAACAGCAATTCTTTTTCCTCCGTTTTTAAGAGTGGGAGAGCAGCGGTATTTACACCGCAGATTTCAACTTTATAACCAGCCACGTTAGTCCTCCTTAAAAAATGTATTTCATCATTAAGGATTGCCTGCTGGCATTCATTTATACTGCTAAGAATATCCAATTTTGTATTGACCGCAGACAGATATTTCATTAAAATAAATGTATATTTTTATGTTTGGAGGTAACGGTTTTGAAATGTCCGTTTTGTGGTAAAGATAATACAAAGGTTATAGATTCCAGGCCGACAGATGACAGCGCTATCCGCAGACGCCGCCAGTGTGATGCCTGTGGCAAGCGTTTTACGACCTATGAAAAAGTGGAATCCATGCCGTTAATAGTGATAAAAAAAGACAACAACAGAGAACCTTACGACAGGGAAAAACTGACAGCCGGTATTGTGCGTTCCTGTCATAAGCGCCCGGTGTCGCTGATCCGGATTAATGCAATGGTTGATGAAATTGAAACGCAGATTTATAATATGGGAGAAAAAGAAATTCCTGCCAAGGTGATTGGAGAAATCGTTATGGAGAAATTAAAAGATTTGGACGAGGTGGCGTATGTACGCTTTGCTTCCGTTTATCGTGAATTTAAAGATGTCAATACCTTTATGGCGGAGATTCAGAAGATTTTAAAATAAAACAGATTATTTTAGGAATGGAGATTTTTGTGTTAAAAAGATTTTATCCCGATGACTACGTGGATTCAGCATATGAGATTCCGTATGAGGAACTTTATAAAAAAGGATACAGGGGGATTGTTTTTGATGTGGACAATACCCTTGTAGAACACGGCGCACCGGTGACGGAGCGGGCGGTAGCGCTGTTTGAACGGTTAAGAAAGACAGGATACGATACCTGTATCATTTCCAATAATAAAGAGCCGCGTGTCAGACCGCTGGCAGAGGCGGTTCATTCAAAATATGTCAGTGATGCGAAAAAACCGTCCCCAAAGAATTATATTAAAGCTATGGAATGTATGAAGACAGATGTCAATACGACATTTTTTGTCGGTGACCAGTTGTTCACGGATGTCTGGGGGGCAAACCGCGCAGGCATGATGACAATTCTCGTCAAGCCGATTGATAAGCATGAGGAGATTCAGATTGTATTAAAGCGGTATCTGGAAAAAATTGTCCTGCATTTTTATAAGAAGCAAGAAAGGAAAAGATATGGGAGAAATTAAAGGAACAACAAGAGTATGCGGACTGATTGGCAATCCGGTAGGACATTCTATTTCACCGGTCATTCACAATACGCTGGCAGATTTGTGCGGAATAGACATGGTTTACACGACATTTAAGGTGGAAAAGGGTGCGGTTGATACTGCTGTGAAAGGCGCGCACGCATTAGACATTTTAGGATTAAATGTAACCGTGCCGCATAAACAGGAAGTCATTGGAGCGCTGGAAAGTGTCGACCCGCTGGCAGAAGCGATTGGTGCGGTCAATACGCTGGTGCGCACGGAACACGGCTATAAAGGCTATAATACAGATATTTTAGGACTGGAGCGCGAACTGGAAGAAGAACAGGTTGAGTTAAAGGACAGTCCTGTGATTTTACTCGGTGCAGGCGGCGCGGCAAGAGCTATTGCCTTTTTATGTGTCAGCAAAGGTGCAAAAGAAGTTGTCATTTTAAACCGCACGGAAGAAAAAGCGGCAGTGATTGCAGAGGATGTAAACCGCCATTTGCAGTCAAAGGCGGCATATGCCATGAAGCTTTCGGATTACGGAAAGCTGACCGGGGGAAATTATGTGGTCATTCAGACAACCAGTGTCGGTTTATATCCGAATTGTGATGATGCAGTCATAGAGGATGAGGATTTTTATAAGAGAGCGGCTGTAGGTGTGGACATTATCTATAATCCGGCAGAAACAAAATTTATGAAGCTGATGAAGGCACAGGGCAAGCCTGCTTACAACGGCTTGAAAATGCTGTTATATCAGGGAGTCAGTGCATTTGAACTTTGGAACGATATAAAAGTAAGTAAAGAAAATATCCGGAAAGTATATGAAAATATGCAGAAGAAGCTGGGATAGAAAGCCGGCCGGCCGGAAACGGCAGGTTATACTAAAAGGTTAAAACAGAAAATTCAGAATAAGAAAGTTAAGAAAAATGTTGGACAATATTATATTGATAGGATTTATGGGCTGCGGTAAAACCACATTCGGTACGTGGATTGCAAAAAATAAAAAAATGGATTTTTGCGACACGGATGCGCTCATCGTAGAAAAAGAAAAGAAAAGTATCAATGACATTTTCAGTGAAAACGGCGAGCCGTATTTCAGGGAACTGGAAACAGAAATTGTCAAAGATTTAATTAAGTCCAGACACAATACTGTAGTGTCAGTCGGCGGCGGACTTCCGCTAAAGCCGGAAAACAGGGAGTTGTTAAAAAAACTGGGTACGGTCGTGTATTTGCGGACATCGGTGGAGGAACTGACAAAGCGCCTAGCGGGAGATACGACAAGACCATTGCTGGCAGGCGGCAATATCCGTGAAAAGATTACACACCTTATGGATATGCGGCTTTCGGATTATTTAGATGCTGCCGAGGTGATTATTGACACGGACGGCAGAAGTTTTGATGAAATGTATGAGAATATTTTAAAGGAGAAAAGGGAAGCATGAAGATATTAGTATTAAACGGACCGAATATTAATTTTCTGGGAATCCGTGAAAAAGGCATTTATGGCAATCAGGATTACGATACGCTGGTAAAAATGATTGAAGAAAAGGCACAGGAGCTTGGCGTTGAAGTAGAAGTGTTCCAGAGCAATTATGAGGGCGGATTAATCGACCGGATTCAGAAGGCTTATTTTGAAAAGGCAGACGGCATTATCATTAATCCGGGCGCATTTACACATTACAGCTATGCGGTGCGCGATGCGCTGGCTTCGGTTGCGGATATTCCAAAGATTGAAGTCCACATCTCCAATGTGCATACCAGAGAAGAATTCCGTCATACTTCCGTTACCGTTCCGGTATGTAACGGACAGGTTGTAGGACTGGGGCTGAAAGGCTATTTATATGCACTTGAAGCGGTTAAGGATATGGCAGAGAAGAAAGCGTAAAAAGCGACATTTTGCGGCATGGCATGACTTTTAGTAAAAAGTGGTTGCCAAAACCGGCAATTTATTATAGAATTATATAAGTTATTGATTATTATAGGAGGTATACCAAAGAATGGTAACAGCAGGAGATTTTAAAAATGGCATTACACTTGAAATGGATAATGCAATCTGGCAGATTATAGAGTTCCAGCACGTAAAGCCGGGCAAAGGTGCAGCATTTGTTAGAACAAAGTTAAAGAATATCGTGAGTGGCGGTGTTGTAGAAAAGTCTTTCAGACCGACAGAAAAGTTCACACTTGCACACATTGAAAGAAAAGAATATCAGTATTTATATGCTGACGGCGATTTATACAACTTCATGGATACAGAAACATATGATCAGATTGCTTTAAGCAAGGAGAATGTTGGTGATTCATTAAAGTTCGTTAAGGAAAACGAAATGGTTAAGTTATGTTCACATAACGGCAACGTATTCGCTATCGAACCGCCGATTACTGTAGAACTTGTTATCACAGAGTCTGAACCGGGCGTTAAGGGTGATACAGCAACAGGTGCTACAAAGCCGGCTATCGTTGAAACAGGCGCTAAGATTTTAGTTCCGTTATTCGTAAATCAGGGCGATACCGTTAAGATTGATACCCGTACAGGAGAATATCTCTCAAGAGTATAATATTTATTACTATGATAAATACAAAAAGGCAGTAAGCAGAAAACCGTTGTTTAGGCGGGTCTGCTTACTGCCTTTATTTTTGTAATAATCCTTCTTAAATGGGCAATACTGTATGTAGTTGATCAGACAGAAGGGAGAAATGTATTTATGAAAAGTTCATTTCGCTGGTATGGGGAAAGCGACCCGGTAAAACTGGAGTATATCCGGCAGATTCCGGGCATGCGTTCCATTGTATCGGCAGTATATGATGTGAAACCGGGCGAGGTGTGGCCGGAAGAAAGTATCCGGCATCTGACAGAATTATGCAGGGAACACGGGTTGATTTTTGATGTGGTGGAGTCCATTCCGGTGACTGAAGAAATAAAGCTTGGGAAACCGGAAAGAGAGCAGCATATTCAAAATTACTGCGAATCTGTCCGCCGTTGTGCAAAGTATGGAATTAAGTGTATTACGTACAATTTTATGCCGGTATTTGACTGGACAAGAACACAGCTTGACAAAATGGCAGAGGACGGTTCAACCAGTCTTGTTATGTACTGGGAGCAGATGAAAGGACTGGACCCGTTAAAAGATGACATTCATCTTCCGGGCTGGGATGCAAGTTATACGCAAAATGAAGTCCGTGATTTAATTCGTGCCTACTCTGAGCTGGGCGAGGAAGGACTCTGGCAGAATATTGAATATTTTCTGAAACGTGTGATTCCAGTAGCAGAGGAATGTGGCGTAGTAATGGCACTTCACCCGGATGACCCGCCGTATCCGATATTCGGACTGCCGCGTGTGATTACCGGTGAAAAAAATATTGACCGATATCTGTCTATTGTAGACAGCCCGTCCAATGCTTTGTGTTTCTGTACAGGTTCTCTTGGCAGTTCAAAGGAAAATGATGTACCGGCGCTGGTGCGTAAATATTCGTCCATGAACCGTATCGCATTTATCCATTTAAGAAATGTAAAAATTCTGCCGGACACTTCGTTTGAAGAATCGGGACATTTAAGCCGCGAGGGCAGTCTGGATATGAATCAAATAGTCAAGGCACTTGTAGAAACAGGGTATACCGGATATTTCCGTCCGGATCACGGCAGAATGATCTGGGACGAAACAGGAAAGCCGGGGTACGGATTGTATGACAGGGCACTTGGAACGGCCTATGTCAACGGACTTATTGAAGCAAACGGCGGGACGATAGAGAAGTAGAGCAGCCGGAAGGGAGAAAAATGTGTTAGAATTGCCGTTAAAAACAGATTTTACGGGGAAAGTGGTTGTGGTTACGGGAGCGGGCGGTGTGCTGTGCGGCGATATGGCAAGAGCTTTTGCACAGGCAGGCGCAAAAGTAGCGGCACTGGATTTGAATGAAGATAAGGTAAAAAAACTGGCAGAAGAATTAAAAAATGAAGGATTTGTATGTGAGGGATATGCGGCAAATGTGTTGGAAGCAGAGCAGGTAAAAGCGGTACATGCCCGCATTTTAGAGGATTTGGGAAAATGTGATATTCTCATTAACGGTGCAGGCGGCAATAACAAACGCGCAACAACCGATAATGAATACCAGCATGAAGCAAAAGAAGGACAGACCACGTTTTTTGATTTGGATACGGAAGGGGTGGATTTTGTATTCCGGCTGAATTTTCAGGGAACGTTGATTCCGACACAGATTTTTGCGCAGGATATGGTAGAGAAGCAGTCGGGAAATATTTTAAATATTTCTTCTATGAATGCGTATATACCGCTGACCAAAATTCCGGCATATTCGGGCGCGAAAGCGGCAGTCAGCAATTTTACCCAGTGGCTTGCCACACATTTTGCGGGAAGCAAAATCCGCTGTAATGCTATTGCACCAGGTTTTTTAGTGTCCAACCAGAACCGCGCACTTTTATTTGACGAAAACGGACAGCCGACAGCCCGTTCCAAAAAGATTTTAGCGGGAACGCCGGCAGGGCGGTTTGTAGAAAGTAATGAGCTGTTGGGCGGCGTATTCTTTTTGTGTGATGATCGTGCGGCAAGCGCCGTTACCGGCGTTGTACTGCCGATAGATGCAGGATTTTCGGCATATTCGGGGGGTATAAAATTTAAGATTTCTGGATTGGAGGACAGGTGCAGAAGTGCCTGTCCTTTTTAAATGGAATGTTAAAATAGGGTATTTTAGGACTAAAAAGGTAAAAATAGGTAAAATTAAAGATTTAAGTATGGAAAATATAGGATTCGGCAGCAAAATTTAGAGGGGGATTAAAAATGGGTATAGTAAAAACGGGTTTAAACAAAAGCGGACATGGTAAATGGAGTAAAGAACGGAGGTAAAATTAATGTTTGAAAAAGGGTCAGAATGGCGTAGATGGGATTTGCATGTACATACACCTAATACAAAAAAGAATGATAGTTATAAAGGGCAAAATTTAGAGGAAAAGTGGAAAAATTTTTATTCAGCAATAGAGAAGTACGTTAATTCGGATGATGAGAGAAAAAAGGTTTCTGTAATTGGTATTACAGATTATTTGGCAATTGATAATTACAAAAAAGTTGTTGCCGATGGAATTTTATCAAAGTATGTATTAGGAATTTTTCCGAATGTAGAAATGAGAATAACTCCTACAGGTAAAAAATCACCCGTAAATATTCATTTTATTTTTAATCCTGATTTTGTAGATCAATTAGAAAATAGATTCTTTTCGCAATTAGAATTTGAATGCGGAAGAAAATATCATGCAACTAAATCGGATTTGATTGAACTTGGGAAAAAAATGGGAGAAGATAATGAGGAGGAAGCATATAAAAAGGGTATTGAACAATTTGTTCCTTCTTATACAGCGATTAGTGAATTGTTTAAAAATGACCCTCAATTAAGAGAAAATACACTGATAGGCGTTGCAAATAGTTCTAATGATGGAGCTTCGGGAATTAATAAAGGTGAAGGAGGAGATCAATTAAGCTTAACACGCTTTGCAGTTTATAGAATATGTGATTTTATTTTTTCTTCTTCTGAAAATGATATTAAATATTTTCTTGGTAAAGGGGTTGATAATGAGGATAAGGTTAAGGAAAAATGTGGCTCGTTAAAGCCTTGTTTTCATGGGTCTGATGCACATTGTATTGAAAAACTTTTTGAACCTGATAATAGCAGATATTGTTGGATAAAATCAGATGCTACATTTAATGGATTAAAACAGGTAATATATGAACCTGAGGCTAGAGTAAGGATTGGAGAGTTGAAACCAGAGGAAAAGGCGGATTATTATGTTATTGATAAAGTTGTAATTAAAGAAGATGGTTTTTCAGATGAGCCAATACAGTTTAATGATAAGCTGACTTGTATTATTGGTGGAAAATCTACCGGAAAATCATTATTGTTACAAAACATCGCACGTGCGATAGATAATAAGCAAGTTGAAGAAAAAATACGTATTTCAGGAGTACAGTCTCGTAAATTAAATGATGTTTCTGTATTCTGGAAAGATGGAGATATAAATAATAATGGAGATTTTGGTGAAACTCATAAAATAGTGTATATCCCGCAGACATATTTAAATAGACTTACTGATGAAGGTGAGAAAACATCTGAAATAGATAGAATTATTCAAGATATAGTATTGCTAAATGAAAAGTCTGAAATCGCTTTTAAAAAAATGGAAAATGACATAAAGATGTATAAACCTTCTTTGGATAAGAAAATATATGATATGCTTCAGTCGCATTCGGAAATGATCACTTTAATTCAAGAAAGAAATGAAATTGGAACAGAGAATGGTATAAAAAAAGAGATTGAAAAATTAAAAAAGCAAAAGGAGATTATTTCAAAGGAAGTTTCAATATCCGAAGAAGAACTTAAAAAGTTTGATAAGGCAACTAAGGAAATTTCAATTTTAGAATCAACAATAAAGAATGCAATAAAAGAAATAGAATTAGTAAGCAATATGCCAGTACCTATTGAAAAAACAAAGATTGTAGAAGATCTTTCAGATGATATATCTAAGAACATATTAGATTTTCAAGAAGAAATAATAAGACAGGCTAACGAAGGATGGAATAAAAAGAAAAGTGAAATGGTTACTAAATTGCATCTCGCAAAAGAAGATGCTGAGAGTAAAAAGGAAGCTGCATTAAAAATAAAGAGTGAATTAGAACATAAAGTTATTGAGAATGAAGCTCTAATAAAATTATCAGATCAAATTAAAAATGAAGAGATAAAATTAGGAAGTGTATTAAAGGCAACTCAAAAATGTGAAATTAAGAGAAACGAATATGACATGAAGTTAGATGAGGTTTCCAATGCGATAAATGATTATCGTGAGATACATAACAATTACGTTGATGTAGTAAATGGAAACACAGAAACAAATTCTGATGGATTAGATTTTTCTGTTGGAATACAATTTAAAAATGATGCATTTTGTTCATTTATAAGAGAGAGTATTAATAATAATTCATTAAAGAAATTTCAAATTATATTTGATGATGCATTTAATGTGGACAAACTAACAAAAGATTATCTAAGAGATATTATTGATAAGGTTGTTAATGAAGAGTTAAAGCTTTTGAAAAATAAAACAGTAGAAAATGTATTGCGTGATATGTTGAGTGATTGGTATTTAGTTTCATATAATGTAAAGCTTGAAAATGATAACATAAATCAGATGTCTCCAGGTAAAAAGGCGCTGGTTCTTTTAAAATTATTAATTAGTATGGCTGAAAGTAAATGTCCAATACTGATTGATCAACCGGAAGATGATTTGGATAATAGATCTATTTTTGATGAATTGATTCCTTTTATACGAAAGAAAAAGATTGAACGTCAAATAATTATTGTTACACATAATGCAAATGTGGTTTTAGGCGGAGACGCAGAAGAAATTATTGTTGCTAATCAAGAAGGAAAAAATTCTCCAAATTTTAAGTTCCAATTTGAATATAGGTCTGGTTCAATAGAAAATGCAAATGTTGTTTATGAAGACGATGGGACAATACGAAAAGGCATTTTAAATGAAAAAGGAATTCAGCAGCATATATGTGATATCCTCGAAGGCGGAGAACAAGCATTTGATTTGCGTAAACATAAATATAGTATATAAGTAAGCAGATATAAAACACTAATGTGCTATATAATTTGGAAATGTATGTGGGAATAGTGGAAAATACGATGCGTTTCAACTTTTGTGTAAATAGTAAAAAACGGTATAAGATTTGTGAATAGTTACAAATGGGCAGAACTGATTTTCAGGTTCTGCCCATATCTGCATTATACAGGAGTGTTTGGGCAGTTCACCAGAGTCTTCAATGCCAATAGCAGAAAGATGACATTTGATTATAGAAATAAAAATTATAGAAATAACTTTACTGCACAAAAATGGATTTGGGTATGGACATTTATATTTGAAAAATTATAATATAAATATATATCGTGTAAAAATGGAGGCGTTTTTATGACACATGAGCAATTTGAAAAGGCGGACTGAAATTTATCGGTCTGGAGAAAAACGAAAATGTATGTCTTGCCATTTACGATAAGTATGATGGATTTGGCAGTCTTAAAAGCATACAGGTTATGGGAAAAGCTGAATTGATAGAACCGTTTTCTGATACATATAATGAACATGCGCAGATAAAGAAAATACCGATAGAGGCATTAAAGAAACATTCAAATGTGGAATATGCGCATATAGATGGCACGACACTGCATTTGCAGATTATCACACCGCAGACGAGAAACACTAAAGAAAGTGATGAAACATATCCTTGTATCGTGTATGTGCAGGGTTCGGCATGGATGAAGCAGAATATTAATGCAAAGCTTGGACTGCTTGCAAGGCTGTCAGAAAGGGGCTATGTGATTGCGGTTGTTGAGTATCGTCATTCCGGGCTTGCGCCTTTTCCGGCACAGGCTGTAGATACAAGAAATGCGATAAGATATGTAAAGCTGCACGCTAAAGAATACAAGGCAGATGCGAATCAGATGTATGTTGGCGGAGATATTTGCACCATAATCCTGAACTTTGCAGGAAAATGTCGGTGGAGTGTAATATCAGTGAAAATGTTTCACTGCCGCCGGTATTAATGTTTCACGGAACAAAAGACCGAATCATTAATCCAAAAGTCAGTGTGGTTGTGTATGAGGCGTTAAAGAAATATCATAAAGAGGTACAGTTATATATGCTAGAAGGTGCGGACCACGGCGGAAGTGAATTTTTCAGCGATAAAGTTTTAGATATTATGGAAGCATTTTTACAGCGGATAGTATCGGCTTCTTAGTTTCTGAGACCAAAATATACATAGAATGTGAGTGATAAAGCATATGGGTTTATTTAAAAAGAAAGCAAAAGCGTATTCATATGATAAAGAGCGTATGAAGCCGGTAATTAAAACCAGCATATGTACAGGTGAGCAGGTGGCTGGGTTTAAGGATATTCATACCGGAAAGATAGAAGATATTATGCTTGTGAAAACGGCGGCAGATATCGAAAGATTTAAGAAAATTTATGGAATAGAAGGCAGTATTGATAAAGAGTATTAGAAATGGAGAACATTATGGAATTACAAAATGTATTAAATAACAGAAGAAGTATGAGAAATTACGATGCGGCAAAAAAGGTTACAAAGGAGCAGGTTGAAACAATTATCAATGCGGCGATACTGGCTCCTTCATGGAAGAATTTACAGACATCAAGATATTACTGCATTTTATCAGATGAAAAAATTGAAGAATTCAGACAGAAGTGTCTGCCGGAATTTAATCAGAAGAATGCCGAGGGAGCGGCACTTGTTGTAGCAACATTTGTAAAAGGTTGCGTTGGATTTGACAGATTATCCGGTGAGCCGGTTAATGAATGTGGCAATGGCTGGGGCTACTATGACCTTGGTCTGCAAAATGAAAATTTCGTGCTTAAAGCGAAAGAACTGGGGCTTGATACACTGATTATGGGAATTCGTGACGGTGAAGCAATAAGAAATTTCCTTGATGTGCCGGAAAATGAGCAGGTAGTATCTGTGATTGCGGTCGGATATGGTGCAAAGGACGTGCAGATGCCTAAAAGAAAGAGCGTTTCGGAGATAGCGAAGTTTTATTAAAAGTGCCTGTTCTTTTGGTAATGAAAGTCATGATAGGTCAAAAAATTTAAAGAAATGTAAGGAATAGAAGGTAGAAATATGGTTCAAAAAATTGTAAAAGGGAAACATATATTTGCAAGAAAAGCACAGCCTGCGACAGAAGCAGACAAACAGGTTGTGACGGATTTGATTGATACGTTAAGAGCCAACAGGGAAACATGTGTCGGAATGGCAGCCAATATGATAGGCGTGAATAAATCAGTCATTGTAGTGGCGGCAGGTCCGTTCCAGTTTGCAATGGTAAATCCCGTTATAACCCAAAAGTCCGGCGAGTATAAGACGGAAGAAGGCTGTTTATCGCTGGATGGAGTCAGAGCCTGTGTGAGATATGAAGAAATAGAGGTGGATTACCTTGACAGCAGCTTTAAACCGCAGCATGGAAAGTATAGCGGATTTACGGCACAGATAATTCAACATGAAATTGATCACTGCAATGGAGTGGTGATATAACATTGGGGAAAAATAGTTTGTGCGAAAAATGTCGAATTTTTATTGACAAACCTCAATGTATTTGATAATCTTTATCAAGTAACTTAATATTCCATGAGGGAGTAGTTAGCGCGAAAGTGTGATTTGTCAACATCCTGATTATATTAAAGAGTATAATCTGGCAAATCTTAAATAATGAGACTCATGTATATCGGTGAACAGCTTATGTGTTATATACGGGCGGGCATTGATATACATGAGTCTTTTTTTATCTGCCGGATATACTTATAAGAGCAGAGATTTCGGCTGGCACACGGTTATGGAAAAAAGGAGGAAAATATGGAAAAATTTATTAACAATGCCCCATTTGCGCTTGTACTTGTATTTCTCGTAATAGGCTTTGTACTGCTGATTAAAGGAGCGGACTTTTTCGTAGAGGGAAGTTCAAGTGTAGCAAAAAGACTGCATGTTCCGTCTATCATTATCGGACTTACAATTGTCGCAATGGGAACATCACTTCCGGAAACAGCGGTTAGTGTATCAGCATCACTTACAGGCAATAATGAGCTTGCGGTCAGTAATGTAGTCGGTTCCAATATATTTAACCTGATGGTTGTAATTGGTGTGTGTGCAGTATTGGCAACAGTCAATGTTGCAAAAGAAACCATAAAACGGGATATTCCGCTTTCACTCATATGTGCAGCGCTTTTAATGCTTTTAGGAATTATCGGACTGGGCGACAAATCCGGCATGACACTCGGACATCTTGACGGCGTAATATTATTGGGATTCTTTGCAGGCTATATTTTTTATATGATTAAAATTGCATTAAAAGCAAGCAGGGAAGGCAGGAAAGTTGAGATAGAGGGCGGTTTAGATGAAGACATCAAACTGATTTCAGTGCCGCTTAGTATTCTTTTCATCGTTGGCGGTGCAGCGGCCATTGCGGTCGGCGGTGATATAACCGTTGATGCTGCGGCGAGAATAGCCGGTGATCTTGGAATGAGCCAGACACTGATTGGACTTACAATCGTTTCAATAGGAACATCCCTTCCTGAACTTGTGACCTCAATCGTCGCTGCCAAAAAGGATGAAGTCGATATGGCGCTTGGAAATGCGATTGGTTCAAATGTATTTAACATCCTTATGGTACTTGGCATGGCTTCGGCAATCAGCCCGGTGAGCATCATCACGGAAAATATTATTGATTTATGCGTGCTGATTGTATTTACGGTGTGTGTATGGATATTTGCAGGGACAAAAAAGAAAATCGGAAGAGTCGAAGGAATCTGCATGGTTGCATTTTACGCAGCATATGCAGTTTACATCATAATAAGATAAAGGAGATAGCATACAAATGCTGCTATTTTTAAAAGTATTTTTTACTGAATTTATAGCGGAAATGGGAGATAAAACCCAGCTGATGCTTATTGCGCTTACTTCTAAATATAAGTTAAGAGATATTATATTAGGAACAGCTGCCGCAATTCTTGTATTAAACGGTCTGGCAGTTCTTGCAGGCGGGCTGATCAGTGAATTTGTTCCGGACTGGCTCATTAAGACAATTGCAGCACTTGCATTTCTTTATTTTGCCACATCAACGATTGCCGGTGATGATGACGATGAGGAAGAAGAAGGGGGCAAAACAAAAATTAAGTTTGCACCGCTTGCGGTTTTCTGTACATTTTTCGTAGCAGAACTTGGTGATAAGACACAGCTTACGGCTATAACCTTTGGTGCAAATGAAGGGATGAGCGCAGCGCTTATTGTGTGGATTGGCTGTTCACTCGGACTTTTCGCAGCAGATATTCTTGGTATGTTAGTCGGCTACCTTTTAAAGAGCAAGACTCCGGACGGACTGCTCAATACACTTGCATTCGTAATATTCTCTGTATTTGGGGTATATACTCTCTATCAGGGACTGAAACTTATAGGGGCAAGTGTCTGTCCAATCCCTGTATGGCCGGTGCTGATAGCTGCAACAGTGGTTTTTGCCGTTTTATGTGTCTGTCTTTTTATACGGAGAGAGAAGAAGGCAAAGTAAATGAATGAGCAGCAAACCGGGAGAGAAAAGATGACGGATAACATAGAACAGTATAAGAATTGTCTGGACGGATTGACAAAAGATATGCCGGAAGAATTTTTTAAGCTGGCTCAGATTTTTGAACTGAGTGTATTTGAACCGATTCACATGGAAGGCAAAAAAGATATTTATGCCGCCTATCTGATGAATGATGCGGTTGAAAGCTATTTTGTTTTTGAACAATCTGTCATGACCGGCTCATACAAAGAGCTTGAATGTGAACAGACGGCAAGTATTGTCCATGATGATAACGGATATATGCTGATAGTCAATCAGAGCGGAGAGAACCGGTTTACAATCCGTTTTACCAATCTGCATATGCAGACAACCTGTTTTGATTACGGCTGCATGGGACATTTCTGGGTGAAAGGATATGAGTATTTGCGCCAGCTGGAATATCAGTTCGCGGATATCCGGGATAAGTATCGTTATCTGGGAAAAGATTTTTGCACAGAGCAGGAATTGATTTTTATGCAGCTTGCGGACTTCCCGCCGATTAAGAAATTCAGGTCGGTGCCGGAGCAGTATTATGTGCCATATCCGGATTCTGTTTATCCGGAAGCAGTCCGGTATCTGATTGAAACAGCAGAGAATGTCTGCGATAAGAAGATGTCTGCAAAGCTTGAACATTATCAAAGAAAACCGACGGCTTTTCAGTGTAATGTGCTTGCCAGAATGTTTCATAAAAAGGCACACAGCCGGTTCGTGGATAAAATCATTGCGGATATGAGAGCAATTTCGGCAGGCTATCCGCAAAGAACCTTTAAAGAGCAGGAGAAACAGCATTATAAAAAGGTTCATCAGAAAGCAGAAAATGCCATGAATTCATTTTTACAAAAAGGACAGGCGTGTCTGCTTTACAGGGAAGAACCATTTATGTATGCCAAGGATTCAATCACATATAAGGAGCATGTGCTGGTCTTTAAAAATGGGCTGGTGAACCGGAAGTGTGAGATTTATACATTCGAATAACAATGTCTGCGGGTTTCTGCCGTATGTGATGTATGCAGCACCTGCGTTAAATATAGAATTACAACAGCTATCACAGCGTATAGAGGCAGACTGTCCGATATCATTTATCAAAACAATATCGGATAGCTGCCTGCTCTTTTAAACGGTGTGTCCGGCTTGGCGATTTAATGCAAAAATTTTAAAACATACATAACATATGCCAAAGCCCACCATAAAAAAATTCTTCATAAAAAAATCCCCTCATATAAATCTACATTTTGCAGATATTTTCCTACTTTTCCTGAAAAGTTGCGCAGACGGTTTCGTGAGCGGCTGTTGCGCGGATACCGGAAATATCGACATGGTCAGCGTGACAGACCTTATCATCGTTATACATGCAGTTGGTTGCCTGACATGCAATCGATAAGGAAACATGCGGTGTCTGGGCGCTGTTTTTCTCACCAGACTTGTCCTCGAAATAACTTCCGCAGCAGGTGTCTTCACAGTTGCAGGCATTAGAGCCATTCACCTCGATAGAACTTAAACAGCAGCAGTTATCCTCATTGTGGCAGCAGCTTTTAACATTACAATCTAATTGAGCCATACAATCCTCCTTGTTTTGCATTTTGTTTTGCATCTTGTTTTTGCGTTGCATGAATTAGTATGGCCGGAGCAATAAAAAAATATGCAAATCAAAAGTGATAATTCAACAATTGAATGCATATTTTTTTCATTCTTATGTAATTTTTAAAATTTATCGCGTAAAGCCGTTTAATGAATCAGGCTAAAATCAATTTTTCCATTGAAACCGTCGTAATACCGGAAAATGACTTTGGCAAGAATCTTATCTTTCGCAACATAAGTGTTTTTCCAGTAGCGCGAATCAAGAGAGGAGTTGCGGTTGTCGCCCATCATAAAATAGTGGCCTTCCGGGACAACATACGTTTCTTCCGTTTCAGATTCTGCCATCGGTTCTTTTAAATAGTCTTCTGAAAGTTCTTCACCGTTTACATAAACATGTCCGCTTTTAATCAGGACAACATCACCGGGTGTGCCGATAATTCTTTTGACATAATTTTGTTCTTCATTATCAGGATACTTAAAAATCACGACATCGCCGCGTTCCGGCTCATCAAATAAATAGGCAAGACGAAAACCGATTAAACGGTCATGCTCCATAATTGTATTTTTCATAGAACCGGTAGGAACTTCTGCGTTGACAATAATATACTGCGTAAATACAAATGCAATAATCATAGCAGCAGCTAAAATTTTAATATAACTGAAAATTTCTGACCAGATTGTTACTGGTTTTGAAGCCTTTTTCTTTTTGTGATTTTTGGAAGCTCCGGTAGAAGTACGGGCAGACGGTTCTTTATCATCGTCCATATCAAAGCCGTAATCATCATTGACGTAATCAAAATCCGGTTCGTCATCGATGTCATTGTATCTATTATCGTATGATGACATATTTTCCTCCTCAATTGCAATGGATTACAGAAAAACTGCCGCATCGGGAAAATCCGAATGCGGCAATTTACCTGATTACCTATAATAATACTTCAAAATATATTATTTGGCAAGCAGTTCCATAATTTTGTTGCTTCTTGCGATGAAGTTTGTCATCTGCTCCGGTGTCAGCGGTGCGTGGCTCAGTAATGCTAAGTCGTAGAGCTGTTCACAGAAAACAGGAGTGTTCTCACCGTCTTTATGGTCAACGATATATTTAACCAGATCATTGTTGGCATTTAATACGAGTGTCTGTCCGTTTGCACCGAACATAGACGGATCCATGCCGTACATATTGTACATCTTCATCATATCCTGCATACGTCTGTCCTGTTCGGAGAGCGTAATCATGGAAGAAATAGAAGCGTTTTTGAGCTTTTCGACCTTGATATTTAACTTATCGTTGTTTAAAGCCTTCTTAAAGACATCGGAAAGTGTTTCTGTAAGCTCTTTTAATTCGTCTTCGCTTGTTTCTTCCTTAAAGCTGTCAGAAAGGTCTGCATCTATACGCTGGAATTTTAAGTTTTCGTTCTTGCCCTCCAAGTGTGTAACAAACGGCTGGTCAATATTGTGTGTCAGGATAACAGCGTCAATGCCTTCTTCCTTAAACATATTGATATACTGGCTCTGTTCGGTTTCATCTGTAACGTAGAAGACTGTATTTTCGTGGTGTTCCTTGTTTTCGTCCAGACATTCCTGAAGTGTAAGGTACTTGCCGTCTAAGTTCTTGAAAATGATGAAATCCTTCATCTTTTCATAGAATTTTTCGTCCTTTAAGCAGCCGAATTTAATAAATGGGTTGATGTCATCCCAGTATTTTTCGTAATTTTCCTTGTCGGTCTTATACATGCCGGACAGCTTATCGCCGACCTTCTTTGTAATGTATTCTGAAATCTTTTTAACAAAACCGTCATTCTGTAAGGCACTTCTGGATACATTTAATGGCAGGTCAGGGCAGTCAATAACACCCTTTAACAGCAGTAAGAATTCAGGAATGACCTCTTTGATATTATCGGCAACGAATACCTGATTGTTGTACAGCTTAATAGTACCTTCGATGCTTTCATACTCCGTATTGATTTTCGGGAAGTAGAGGATACCTTTTAAGTTAAACGGGTAATCCATATTCAGATGAATCCAAAACAGCGGTTCCTTGTAATCCTTAAATACAGTGCGGTAAAATTCCTTGTATTCTTCATCGGTACATTCGTTTGGATGCTTTGTCCAAAGCGGATGAATATCGTTTAATGCAACAGGGCGTTTTACGATTTTTGCCATTTTCTTTGCGGGAACTTTTTCAACGGTTTCTTTTGTACCGTCTTCTTTTTCCACTTCTTCGGTAACGGCATCTTTGATAAAGGTATCAAGCACCTTATCTTTTTCTGTTACTTCTTCTTCCGGGATTTCCTCGGTCTGCTCGCCGGCATCTTCATTTTCAAGGAAAATCGGAATTGGCATAAATGAGCAGTACTTTTCGATGACTTCGCGTGCCTTGTATTCATTTGCAAATTCATAGCTGTCTTCGTTTAGATATAAAGTGATAGCAGTACCCGGTTCTTCCTTAGTGGTATCCTGCATATCATATTCCGTGCCGCCGTCACATTCCCAGTGAACAGCAGAAGCGCCGTCCTTGAAAGAAAGCGTATCAATCGTTACTTTGTCGGCAACCATGAAAGCAGAGTAGAAGCCAAGACCGAAGTGACCGATGATCTGGTCTTCGTTGGTCTTATCCTTGTATTTTTCAAGAAATGCTTCTGCGCCGGAAAAAGCGATCTGATTGATATATTCGTTGACTTCTTCCTTTGTCATACCGATACCGTTATCAATAATCTGAATTGTCTTCTTTTCAGGGCTTACCTTGACCTGAATCTTATATTCAATATCGTCCGGTGCTTCATATTCGCCGATTAAATCCAGTTTCTTTAATTTAGTAATGGCATCACAGCCGTTTGAAATTAATTCTCTGTAAAAAATATCGTGGTCGGAATACATCCATTTTTTAATGATTGGGAAAATATTCTGACTGTTAATTGATAAACTACCATGTTCATTTGCCATTGTATCATTACCTCTTTTCATTTCATTCATAAAATAATCTGTTAAGATGTAATTTAATACAAGCAAAATGGAAAGTCAAGAAGAAATTAGCACTCATTCATTTTGAGTGCTAACAAGAATGGCGGAAGCCCGCAAAATCAGTGCATTTGCGCTAATTCTAAAAAAATCATGAACTGGCGGGTTCAGACTTCTTCAAAGTCCATGCCATGGGAAAATAAAAAGTCCTTTGCAAAGGCATCAAAGCTGTGTTCAAGGGTTTTATCAAGTGAAAAAACTTTGATAGACGTGCCGGTAACGACGGAAACGGTACCGTCCTGATATTTGATATTTAAAAACAGTCCGTTAATGTCATCGGGTGTCAGTGCAGTCTGATTGTCGGACAGCAGCTTTGTAACCTGTTCCGGCGGGAGCAGAAAGACCATTTTCATATAGGAAGGGACCTTACTGCCTTTGATGAGCTGGAAGCAGAATGGCTTGACAGAAGACCATCGCGAATAGGACTTTTCGGGAAGTTCATTCCATTCTTCTTCGGAAAAGAAATCTTTGTTGAGTTCACCGCTGATGGTATAGGAATTGGCTGTTTTTATCACGGCTTCGGATAAAAACAGCCCGTCAAATGCTTCTTTAATAAGCAGCTGTGACATAAAATTTTTCGTATCTTTTATAGTAAGTGAGAGCATAATTCCTCCGTTTTTGATATTGTATTTTAACTATTATAAAACAATTTTTTCAATGAAGTCAACGATTTTAAAAAGAATCACGGACAGGATACACAAAATGACGATAGACATTGCGACCCAGTCCATTTTAAAAACCTGGCTGCCGTAAATAATTAAGTATCCAAGTCCGGCTTTGGCAGCGAGAAATTCACCGATAATCACACCCACAAGCGACAGACCGATGTTGACCTTCATGTTGCTGATAATTGTCTTTAATGAAGCGGGCAGGACGACTTTGGTTAAAATGTTTTTTCTTGAGCCGCCCAAAGTCTGAATCAGCAGGATTTTGTCGGAATCGGTTTCTGCAAAGCTGGTGTAAATATTTAAAATTGTTCCGAATACGCCGACGGAAATGGCGGTGACAATAATGGCTTTGGCATTATTGCCGAGCCACACGATAATCATAGGCGCAAGGGCAGATTTTGGAAGGCTGTTCAGCAGCACAAGATACGGTTCTAATACGGCAGATATCGTTTTGCTGCTCCAGAGTAAAATGGCAGTGCCGACACCGAGCAGTACAATTAGTGCAAAACTGATACCGGTTTCGGCTACGGTAACGGCAGTGTGGTAAAAAATACTGCCGTCAGAAATCATTGCAAACAGGGTTTTTATAATGCGGGACGGACTGCTGAAAATAAAATCATCAATCCAGCCTGCGTATGCAGCCACTTCCCAAAGTGTGATAAAACCGGCAAAAAGCAGAATCCTTGCCAAAGTAATTTTGTATTTTAACCGTTTCATTTGTTTAAGATAATGCATTTGAATGGCAGACATTATGACAACTCCTTCCAGATTTGATGAAAATAAGCAGAAAATTCAGGGGCAGTTCGTGAGGAAAACGGTGTGCGCTTATCCACGGAGAGGTGAATGTCAAAAACATTTTTGATACCGGCAGGACGGCTGGATAAAACAATCACCTGTTCACCCATGGCAATCGCTTCGGAAATGTCATGCGTGACTAAAAGTGCCGTTTTTTCCTGCTCCTTGATAATGCGGAAAATATCGTCGCTTACTTCCAGTCTTGTCTGATAATCCAATGCGGAAAATGGTTCGTCTAAAAGCAGAATGTCCGGTTCTAAAACAAGGGTGCGGATCAGTGCCGCCCGCTGGCGCATGCCGCCGGAAAGCTCAGAAGGATGGGCATTTTTAAAGGAAGCAAGTCCGTAGTCATGCATCATATCGGCGGCAAGTCTTTTTTTCTGTTCCGTACACTGGTGGGTTACTTCAAGACCAAGCAGAATATTTTTATAAATGGTACGCCACTCTAAAAGAGTATCGTGCTGGAGCATATAGCCAATCCGGGCAGCGGCAGGCATTGCATCACTTTTATAAAAGCGGATACAGCCCTTTTCGGGTGCGATTAATCCGGCAATTAAGGAAAGCAGTGTGGATTTTCCGCAGCCGGAAGGACCGGCAATCGAGGTGAAGCTGCCGGGCCGGACAGAAAAAGAAACATCTTTTAATGCAGGTGTTTCCCCGGAGGGCGTATGGTATGAATAAGATACATGGTCAAGGGTTAAAACTGGATTCATAAAGCAGCCTCCAATCCTTTTGATATATTTTATGGTAAAATAGGGCATACGGTGTCAAATGCAATTGCAAATCGCGCAAAGAATAGATATACTATATAAGGAAAATCATATTTACGATAGAACGCATAAAATAAAGAGAAATATGAGGGATAAAATATGCAGCATTTGGAACACATTTTAGAATGTATTCATGATAAACACATTTTTATACAGACACATAACTTCCCGGACCCCGATGCGATTGCAAGTGCATACGGGTTAAAGGTACTGCTTGAAAAAAAGGGAATTGGGGCAACGATTTGTTATAAAGGAAGAATTGACGATACGATTACGGCAAAGATGGCACAGCTGCTTGCAATTGACATTGTTGAGCAGGAGGAAATTACGGATATGTCTGCAGAATCCGAGATTATTCTGGTGGATTCCCAAAAGGGCAACGCGAATGTCATAGATATGCAGGGCAACGAAGTTCTCTGCATTGACCATCATCCGACCTATGAAAATCAGGATTATCGTTATTCGGATATCCGTGTGGAGGTTGGTGCGTGTGCATCTATTATCGCCGGATACTTTATGGAAAGTGGGATACCGGTTGATAAACGCACGGCTACGGCACTGTTATACGGAATAAAGGTGGATACTGCCAATATGACAAGAGGGGTGAGTCCGCTGGATCTGGAAATGTTTTACCGGCTCTTTCCGTTAGCGGAGCATGCACTTTTGCAAAAGCTGGATACGAGTGTCCTGCACATGAAGGATTTGCGCGCCTATGCCAATGCAATAGATACGATTGAAAATGTGAACCGTGTCTGCTTTGCCAATACCGGTGTAGACTGCCATGAGGCACTGACAGCATCCATTTCGGATTTTATATTGGCGCTGGATGAAGTCGATGTGGTTATTGTATCGTCTTACCGGGAGGATGGCATAAAGCTGTCAGTGAGAAGCAGTGCGCCGTGGTGCAATGCGGGTAAGCTTACTAATGAAGCATTAAAAGGCATTGGAAACGGCGGCGGGCATGAGCATATGGCAGGTGGATTTATTCCATTCGGGAATATACCACAGAACAGTGATGCCAATAGCAGCAGTACAGATATCAATCATGCCGTTTCAGTGGAAAATCAGCCGGTTGAACAAAGGGCTGAGGGACTTTTAAAAGAAATGAAGAAAAGATTTCTTCAAAAAATTGAAAATGGGTAAAATAAAAAAGCTTCCGATGGGACTCGAACCCACGACCCACGCATTACGAATGCGTTGCTCTACCAACTGAGCCACAGAAGCATTTACCTTGTTACTATAGTACAAAATGATTTTGCTGTCAAGCCTAATTCCCAAAAATCGCTATAAATAAATTTCGCTGTCCGTTACAAAATAAGAAATAAAAAAGCTGTAACACAGCGGAAACGAGGAATTATGGCGGAAAAACAGGAAAAAGAGGAGCAGAAGGATAAAAAAATAGAAAGCTATGGACAGGTACTTTTAGGAGAAGACGAACACAACGGTAAAATCCAGCTGATGACGATTATCGGCGAGATTGAAGGGCATGACGTCCTTCCGGCGGCGAGCAAAACGACAAAGTACGAGCATATTTTACCGCAGCTTGCATCAATTGAAGACAGTGCCAAAATCGGCGGTGTACTGTTTTTAATCAATACGGTTGGCGGGGACGTGAGTGCAGGACTGGCACTTGCGGAGATGATTGCATCTATGAAGACACCGAGCGTTTCACTGGTGCTTGGCGATTCACACAGTATCGGAGTGCCGCTTGCAGTCAGCACAGATTATTCCTTTATTGCGCCGACGGCAACGATGATTGTCCATCCGGTGCGCATGAACGGAACGATTATCGGTGCGCCGCAGACATTCGACTATTTTCAGCTGATTCAGGACAGAATTGTGCATTTTATAGCCGGACATTCACGTGTCGAAAAGGAAAAACTGGAACAGATGATGATAAATACCGGAATGCTTACCAAGGATTTAGGAACCATTCTGGTCGGGAAAGAAGCGGTCCGGCAGGGGTTGATTGACGAAGTCGGCGGAATCAGCGCGGCGCTTGAGAAATTAAGGTCGCTAATGGCTGATTGAAACTTTTTTAATTTTAATGCGAAAATTTAATGTAAAACGGAGAAAAGATGAAATGTAATTTGTGTCCGCGCAAATGTAATGCGGACAGGGAAAAACAGGAAGGAGTCTGCCGGATGCCGTGGGATATTTACGCGGCAAGGGCGGCTCTGCATATGTGGGAAGAACCGTGCATTTCGGGAGAAAGCGGTTCAGGTGCCGTATTTTTTACGGGCTGTACCCTGCGGTGCGTATTCTGCCAGAATCACGAAATTGCCGCGGGAAAACGTGGACAGAAGATTGATGAATCGCATCTGGCGGAGATTTTTTTAAAATTGCAGCAGCAGAAAGCCAATAATATTAATCTGGTGACACCCACACAGTATGTTCTGCCAATTATTGCGGCAGTTAAAAAAGCAAAAGCGCAGGGATTAAAAATTCCCGTGGTGTACAATACAAGCGGTTATGAGCGCGTGGAAACACTGAAAAATCTTGAAGGGATTGTGGATGTATATCTGCCGGATTTTAAATATACAGATACTACATATGCAAAACGCTATTCCAATGCACCCGATTATTTTGACGTAACCAAAGCGGCGCTTGCGGAAATGGTGCGCCAGCACCCGGCACCGCAGTTTGCGGATAAGCAGGAAGCGGCGGTGCGCGGAATTGAAGAAGGAATCATGACAGGCGGCGTGATTGTGCGGCACCTGATGCTGCCGGGGCTGTTAAAGGATACAAAAGCAGTAATACGGTATTTATATGAAACATATGGCGACAGTATTTATATCAGCATTATGAACCAGTATACACCGATGCCGTTTGTGGAAAATATCCCCGAATTAAACCGGAAAGTTACCCACAGGGAATACGACAAAGCCGTGGATTATGCGATTGGTTTAGGCGTGGTAAATGGCTTTATTCAGGAGGGCGGTACGGCAAAGGAAAGCTTTATCCCCGAATTTTCGGGTGAGGGTCTGGAATAAAAACAGAAGTCTTAAAAATTTATAAAAATGCTTGAAACTGCCGCAAAGATAGGGGATACTGTTAATTAAGAAGCTTTGTGGCAGAATAAGTGATGTGAGGATAAAGTATGCAGGATATGCAGTCAGAAAATGCAGTAATTGAATTAAACCGTGCACATTTGTGGCAGATTGCATTATTTTCATTAAATAATACGTCTACGAATCTGTATCTTGCCATGATGGGCTACGTGTCATATTATGCAAACGGAATTGCGGGGCTGTCTGTTGTGGTAATTTCTTTTATTCTGACCGGAATGAGAATCTTTGACGGTGTTACAGACCCGGTTATCGGTTATGTGATTGATAAAACCAACGGACGTTTCGGAAAGTTCCGTCCATTTATGATTTCAGGATATGTCCTGCTTGCGGGCAGTTCGCTGGTGCTGTTTTTTACGACTCATCTGGTGCCTGCGTTCTTTAGAATTCCGTATTTTATTGCCGTGTATTCTGTATACATTATCGGATATACGTTTCAGACGGCGGTTGTAAAGTCGGGGCAGTCTGTTATTACCAATGATGTGAAACAGCGCCCGATGATTACATTTTTTGATTCGACCTTTATTATGCTGGCACACGGACTGACGGCATTTTATGTGTCGGTCTACCTGATTCGCAAATACGGCAACTTCAACAGCCGTGCGCTTTTTGAGGAATTTGTGATTACCGTGGTTGTGCTTTCCGGTATCTGCACGGCACTGGCGGTTATCGGGATATGGGGCAAGGACAACAGCCGATATTTCCAGCTTGATAAGGAAAAGAAAAATAATATTCATTTCCGCGACTACTGGCAGATTATGAAACACAACAAGCCAATCCGTATGCTGGTCATTGCAGCGGCCTCCAATAAATTTGCATCCATGGTATACAGCAACTCCACGGTGCTTGTCATGCTGTTTGGCATTTTAATGAACAATTACCCGCTGGCGGGCATTATCGGTGTTATTGTGGGAATTCCTAATCTAGGCATTATTTATCTGGGTATCCGTTATGCGAAAAAAGTGGGGCAGAAAAAAGCAATGGTGGTATCCACATGGTTTGCCATTGCATTTCAGGCGGTCATGATGTATATGATGTTATTCACCGATCTGACAAAGGTTTCACTTGCGGAAATTAACGGGATTACCATAGCATTTTTACTGGTATTTGCCCTGTTAAACGGCGTAAAATCCATTACCAATAATATTGTTGTGCCGATGATTGCGGACTGCACGGATTATGAATACACGCTCAGCGGACATTTTGTTCCGGGCATTATGGGTGCGTTATTTTCTTTTATTGATAAATCCTTCTCTGCGCTTGGAACAGGCTTTGTGGGCATTGCACTTTCCATGACAGGTTATGCAAAAGTATTTCCGCAGGTCGGCGATGCGCTGACACCGCAGTTAAAATATATGACCGTGTTCTTTTACTGTGTTATACCGATTCTTGGCTGGTTTGTCACAATTTTTATTATGCGGTTTTACCGGCTGGATAAAAAGGCGATGAGCATATTGTATACAAAAAAGGGGCAGAAAGAGTAGAAATGAGGAAAGCTATGAACATAAAAAAAGGAAATCCGCTGCAAAAGGGGAGTACAAAACAAAAAGACGGCTATAATTTTGCGATTGCATCGGCGGCGGAAATAATTGATCTGCTGTTGTATGCGCCAAAAGCGGACGAACCGGAGTACCGGATTGAACTGACAGAAGCCTATAAGACGGGCGATGTCTTTTCGGTGCATATCAGCGGCATTTATCTGGACAGGTATCTGTATTGCTATGAGGTGGACGGGAGGAAAATCATTGATCCGTATGCAAAGACGATTACAGGCTGTGAAGTTTTTGGCAAAGATGAAAACAGGCAGCATTTAAGCCGGGTATGTCTTTCAAAATATGACTGGGAAGACGATACGGCACCGGAAATACCGTATCATGACAGCGTTTTTTATAAATGCAGTGTCCGCGGACTGACCGCTTCAAAAACGTCAAAGGTGCGCCATAAGGGAACATTTTCGGGCGTGGTGGAAAAACTGCCGTATTTAAAAGAACTGGGCATTACAGCGGTGCTTTTTATGCCGCTGTATGAATTTGACGAAATCGGAAAGTTTCCGCAGCTTTATGACAACGGATACGGAAAATATGCATCCGGTCCGATAGCGGGCAGAATCAATTACTGGGGATATACCAAAGGATTTTATTTTGCGCCGAAGGCTTCGTTTGCGTGGACGGGACGAAAGAAAGCGGACTATACGGCAGAGATGAAGGACATGGTAAAAGCATTTCACAAAGAGGGCATGGAAGTTCTTATGGAAATGCATTTTCAGGACGAGCCGGTCGATTTTATTTTAGACTGCCTGCACTACTGGGTGACGGAATACCACATTGACGGAATACATCTGTTTGCCGGTGAGGCGGCGTTAAATGCAGCGGCAAGGGATGCACTGTTAGCAAAGACAAAGCTGATTACGGTATTCTGGAACGGTGAAAAAAAGCATTATAAAAACATGGCAAATTACAATGCCGGATTTATGAACGTGGCACGTAAATTTTTAAAGGGCGATGAAAACCAGCTTGGCGATTTTGTTAATGTCAGCCGCTATAATCCGGTGCAGAGTGCCAATATTAATTATATTACAAGCCATGACGGATTTACGCTGTTTGATCTGGTCAGCTACGACAGAAAGCACAACGAGGCAAACGGCGAGGGCAATGCGGACGGTGAAAATTTTAACAATAGCTGGAACTGCGGAACGGAAGGACCTTCAAAGAAAAAAAAGATACAGCATCTGCGCCTTAGGCAGATGAAAAATGCACTGATGCTGGTGCTGTTATCGCAAGGCACACCATTACTGCTTGCAGGCGATGAGTGCTGTAATTCACAGGCGGGCAATAACAATCCGTACTGCGTGGACAACGAACTTTCGTGGGTCAGCTGGAACAGCCGCGGCATGGCGGCGGAAATGACAGCATTTGCAAAAGAACTGATTGCATTCAGAAAACAGTACAAGATTCTGCATATGCCAAAGCAGCTTTTATCCTATGACAGCTTATCGTGTGGGTATCCCGATATTTCCTGCCACGGCAGCAGTGCATGGTATAATACCATGGAAAGCTACAACCGTCATATTGGCATGATGTATTACGGCAGGTATGCATATATTGAGGATTTATGCCAGCAGGAAAATGCAGACGCGGATACATTTCTTTATATTGCATACAATATGCACTGGGAAGAACACGAACTGGCACTGCCAATCGGATATAACGAATGTGACTGGCAGGTGGCACTCTGCTCCGGTGATAAAGGAAGTGCCGTGCTTGGAAAAGATGGAAAAACCGTACATGTAAAGCCGCGCTGTATCGCTGTTTTAACAGGGTTGAGGAAAAAGAAAGAAAATAACAAGAAAACAAATCGAAAAACAGGTGAAGAAAATGGACATTCATAATTTAGAACAGATTAAACAGGAATTTTCCGGCTTTCAGCAGGAGTTTGAAACCGGAAATAAGGAAAAGGCACTGGAAAAACTGCTGGAGCTTTTAGATGCGCTGGAAGAAGCGGATACCTCAAGAAGGGCGGCGCAGATTGATAAAGACGGAAATGTTACACTGTCATCGGAAATCCAGGCAGGAAAACCGGCGGCAGAAAAATCAGCAGAAGACGGAACAGGCGAAAGTCAGCCGCTTTATATGAGCTTAAATCACGTCATGGAGTATTATATTTTTGCGTATTACTTCCAGCCGGCTACAGAGGTGCGCTGTACCGACATACCGTATGGGGAATATTACCGCACATACGGACAGCTTGCACTTTCTATGCAGAAGTACAATGGGGCAAAAAAGGCATATGAGCGTGCGATTGCGTGGAATCCGGTCGATTTGGACGCCTATCTGGGACTGGCAGAGGTGTATAAGTATCAGAATCAGCGGGAAAAATATCTGACGGTTACAAAGCAGGCATACCGTTACTGCTGTACACGCGCAACCATGGCACGCTACTATCGCAATATGGCATTTTATTATCTGTCCGGTTATGAGCCGGAAACGGCGCGTGCATGCTACCAGTACAGCAACGTGTATTACCACACGGAAAATGCGGACAGCGAGTTAAAGTATATTTCCGAGGCAATTCAGCAGGAAACACCACAGACGGATATCCGTGCGATTCAGAAGCTGTTTGACGAAAAACAGATTGAGCCGGGACCGGATTCCCAGACGATTGGCATTGTATATAAGGTCGGTGAAATTTTATTAAAGGACGGCGATTATAAGTTAGCAAAGGACTGCTATTCGATTGTCTATGATATTACGCAGGACGCAGCCGCAGAAAAAATGCTGAATGAACTGGAAGCTGCGATTTCAGGGTCAGAAGAGTAAATTAACAGAATTTTTTTGGGCAAAAAGAACATGAAGTAAGGGAGAAAATGATGAGTAAAATTGACAGTATTATATTTGATTTAGACGGAACACTTTGGAGTTCGGCTAAGGCAATCAGTGAAGCATGGGGACTGGTATTACAGAAGCATGAAGATATCGAAAAAAAAGAGGTAACAGAAGAAGAACTCTACAGCTGTATGGGACTTCCGATGTATGATATTGCGGCAAAGCTGTTTCTGTCACTGGCAGAGGATGTCCGCAATCAATTAATGGACGAGTTGTGTGAATTTGAAAACGGCTATCTGGAAAAACGCGGCGGTGTTTTATATGACGGGCTGGAAGAAACACTGGCACAGTTACAAAAAAAATATAAGCTTTATATTGTAAGCAATTGTCAGGACGGATATATCGAAGCATTTATCAAAGCACATCATATGGAAAAGTATTTTGAAGATACGGAGTGCTGGGGAAGAACCCGCTTGTCAAAGGGTGAGAGTAATAAGATACTGATAGCGCGCAACCACTTACAAAATCCGGTTTACGTGGGAGATACCGCAGGGGATTATCAGTCTGCCATTGATGCGAGAATTCCGTTTATCTATGCGGCGTATGGTTTTGGCGAGGTTCGGGACTGCGATTATAAAATACAGAGTATCCGGGAACTGCCGGAGGTGGTGGAACAGGTAAACGAGAATAAAAAATAAATTTTTTGTAAATAAGAATAGTGGTATATAATCTTTTTTTAATAAAACAAAACTTGACGAATATCATTGCTTTGATATACTGGATATATATATTCTAATAACATATGCAAATGTAAATTTGTATTGTATCTTTGCGGTTAAACCGCATCAGAAATGAGGGGCAGTGTGTATTTTGTTGGGAGAATACGAAAAGAAATATACCAATGTATAACATCTGATTGTATAACAGATGAAGTGATTATTACAGACAAGCAGGTAGAACATATAAAACAAAGACATCCGAATGATTATGAGCGTTATGGGAAATACTTAACAAGAATAGTAGAAGACCCAGATTATATTATAGAAGCAAATCGAAAGAATACAGCACTTGTATTAAAAGAATTTGTAGAGGGTGGAGAAGTTTTTAAAACGGTAGTCAGACTTGTCACATCAATGGACGATGTCAATTACAAAAATTCTGTTATTACATTTATGAAGATAGATAATAAAGAGTGGAACAGATTATTAAGAAATAAGAAAATTCTTTACAAAAGAGAATAAGAATGTTATTATTTGAATACAGTAAGAAAGGAATTGTCTGAGGTGGAGGAATTCGTACAATCCACACGCCGCTGGTACAGACAGGGGAAACCCGAGAGACGCAGGAGAGCTGTACGCCTGCCAGACAGTTCCTTTATACTAATGAGATGATTTTTGTAAATAAGAAAATTCTCAAAAAAAGAATTGACACACGTAATAAACCGTGCTAAACTATCAACAGTTTAATAAATTAAAGAATTAAAGTCGATGAACAAAATAGTACTTTCAGAAGGTACACTACAGAGAGCCGGTGGCGGTGAGAACCGGTGTGGAGAGCTGGAACGAATGGGTTTGGGAGATGCATTGGTGAACATTTTATGGTTAAGTAAGTAGCTGATGACGTGACCTCACGTTACAGGGGCAGGGTATTGCATAGGCAGTATCAGGAATGAGTCAGATAACAGGTGGCATATCCGGTTTCGGGTATGCTTTTTTTATTTTATCGGAAATGACAGCATTTCTATAATATAAAAATAAAAGCCAGACTATCCGTGACTTTTATTTTCCTATATTTGTAACAGGGAAAATGAAAACACAGAATCCGGTATCTGAGAAAACAGGGTGGCACCACGATAATTCGTCCCTTATGCAGTGATAATAGCTGCATAAGGGATTTTTTTATGGAGGAATGGCGATGAAAAGACGGTTAAAAGCATATAAAAAGACAGTCAGCATCGTAGATGAATCTACGATAGCACTGTATGAAAGCCTTGGCAGAGAAAAGAAAGGCTTTCTTATGGAAAGTAATGACAAGGAAAACGGAAGATACACCTTTATGGGTGTTGAGCCGGAAGCGCTGATTCAGTCAGATGGCGATTCGCTGGTGATTACAAAGGCGGACGGCACAAAGGAAGTGCGCAGGGGCAACCCGCTGGAGCGGTTAAAAGAATATTACAGTGAATTTGAAATTGTAAAAGAAGACGGTGAACTTGAATTTACAGGTGGACTGGTCGGCAGTCTGGGATATGATTTTATCCGCTATACCGAGGATTTACCGGACGACAATGAAGATGAAATCGGAATTGAAACCATTCAGCTTATGCTGGCTTCAAAGTTTCTGGCAATCGACCATGTAGCAGAAACCTTTACAGCGGTAATACTGGAAGAAGACAGCCCGGAAGGCAAGAAACGCGCAGAACAGGAAGCCAAAGAGCTGATTGCGCGGGCAAGAAAAAATCCAAAGGCGGCAGAGAAAAAACACGTCCATGACGGCATTATCGTGAAAAAATCCGATACCTGTGAGCAGTACAGCAGGAAAGTTGAAAAAATCAAACAGTACATCAAAGAAGGACACATTTTCCAGACGGTGCTTTCACAGCGCTGGACGATTCAGACCAAACAGGACGGTTTTGAACTGTATAAGGAACTGCGGGAATTAAATCCGTCACCGTATCTGTATTATTACAATTTCGGTGATTTTGAAATTATCGGAAGTTCGCCGGAAATGATTGTCAAGCAGACAGATAACAGAGTTTATACCTGTCCGATTGCGGGTACGAGAAAGCGCGGAAAGACACCGCAGGAAGATACGGCATTGGAACAGGAACTGCTCGCAGATGAAAAAGAGCGTGCAGAACACGTTATGCTGGTCGACCTTGCAAGAAATGACATGGGAAGAATTGCACAAATCGGTTCGGTAAAGGTGTCCGAATTTATGAGAATCCAGCGGTATTCCCACGTTATGCACATCGTTTCACTGGTAGAGGGAAGAAAAAAAGGCGAGTATCATCCACTGGATTTGGTATCCTCATTTCTTCCGGCAGGCACCTTAAGCGGTGCACCGAAAATCAGGGCAATGGAAATTATTGACGAACTGGAAACGGTCAGACGCGGATTATACGGTGGCGCAACCGGTTATCTGGATTTTGGCGGTAACATGAATTTCTGCATTACAATCCGTACCATGATAAAAAAAGGTGAAAAAGTCTATTTACAGGCAGGTGCGGGAATTGTGGCGGATTCTGTTCCTGAAAATGAATATCAGGAGTGCTGTAATAAGGTCATGGCACTGGCAAAGACACTGGTCGAGGAGGAAAAGTTATGATATTACTGATAGATAACTATGATTCGTTTACATATAACTTGTATCAGTTTATCGGTACATTTAACAATGATATAAAGGTCGTCAGAAACGATAAAATTACAATAGAAGAAATAGAAGACTTAAATCCTGAATCCATTGTGATTTCGCCGGGACCGAAAAGTCCAAAGGAGGCAGGTATCTGTCTGGAGACCATCCGCCATTTTGCGGGAAAGAAGCCGATGCTTGGAATCTGTCTGGGACATCAGTGTATCGGAGAAGCATTTGGCGCAACGGTTTCTTATGCAAAGAAAATCTGTCATGGAAAACAGTCGCTGATAGAACATGATACAGACGGCATTTTTGAAGGCATTAACGAACCAGTCAAAGTTGCACGCTATCATTCACTTGCAGTCATAGAGGATACCCTGCCGGACTGCTTACAGGTGACGGCAAGAACGCAGGACGGAGAAATCATGGCAATGAAGCACCGGGAATATCCGATTGTGGGATTGCAGTTTCATCCGGAATCCATTTATACAGAGCACGGAAAGAGAATGATAGAAAATTTTGTAAACAACATAGGAGATGGGCAAAAATGCCTGCGGAATGGGGATTAATATGATTCTTGATGTAATTGTTGAAGATAAGAAAAAACGGCTGGTTGAACATAAGGCGGCAGTCAGCAAAGAAGAAATGAAACAGAAAGCATTGCAGAGTACACGTAAAAGTGTGGGATTTGCAAAGGCATTAAAAAAAGACGGCCTTTCTGTTATCGGTGAGTTTAAAAAGGCATCGCCAAGCCACGGGGCAATGGATATCAAGGTGGATTTAAAGGAGCGGATTTTGCAGTATAACGATTCGGTTGATGCGATTTCCTGCCTGACCGAGGAAGACCATTTTTACGGTAGTACGGCGTATCTGGAACAAATCCGGAAAATGACAAATCTGCCGGTTATCCGCAAGGATTTTATTATTGAAGAATATCAGGTCTATGAAGCAAAGGTTATCGGCGCAGATGCGATTCTTTTAATTGCCGCGATTTTAGATGATGAAACCTTTAAACGACTGTATGACCTTGCTTACAGCCTTGGGCTGGACGTATTGTGTGAGGTTCATGACGAAGCAGAATTGCAGAGAATGCTGGCGTTAGATGTCGAAATCATCGGAATCAACAACCGCAATTTAAAGACCTTTGAAGTGACCATGGATACAACAAAGAAGCTGTCAGCCATGCTTCCGAAAGACTTCAAGGAACGCGGTAAAGTGCTGGTATCCGAAAGCGGTGTCAGCACGGACGGAGATATTTCAGCATTAAAACAGAGCCATGCAGATGCATTTTTAATTGGCACGGCACTTATGGAATCAGACAATCCGGGGGCGCTTACAAAGCACTGGAAGGAAGTTTATGCAAATGGGTAAGACAAAGGTAAAGGTCTGTGGGCTGACGCGGGAAGAAGAAGCAGAAATGCTTGCGGACTGCCGGGTGGAATTTGCGGGCATGGTATTGTTTTTTCCAAAAAGCAAACGCAATGTCACCTTACAGCAGGCAGAAAAAATCCTTGCGGCACTCAAAAAATACGGTGTATCAAAGAGCGTTGCCGTGACGGTGTCCCCGACAAAGGAACAGGTAGAACAGATTATGCGGCTGGGATTTGATTACATACAGATTCACGGAACATTGTCCGATGAGGTACACGATGTGCTGAGGATTCCGGTAATCCGTGCAGTCAACGTGGCAGGAGAAACGGCGGAAGATAAGGAAAGTATCCGGCGGCAGTTAGAAAGCGTTCTGGCAGATGAAAAAACGGCGGGCATATTATTTGACGGCAGTTCGCCGGGCGCAGGAAAAACATTTGACTGGAGCTTGTTAAAAAATATACAAAAAACGGATAAGCTGCTGTTTCTGGCAGGCGGCTTAACCCCTGAAAATGCCGCGCAGGCGGTAAAAACCGTAGCACCGGACGTTGTTGATGTCAGCTCCGGTGTGGAAAAAGACGTTTCGCCGTGTGCGGCATTTGCGGGAAAAGATGCAGAAAAAATCACAAAATTTGTAGAAAATGTAAGGTTATAAGACATGATTACCTGGAATCCTGAGTAATCATGCGGGCAGAAGGAGGATAAAATGAGTAACACATATTATGGAGAATTTGGCGGACAGTTTGTATCGGAATCACTGATGAACACACTGGCCGAACTGGAAAAAGCATTTGATGAGGCGATTAAAGACCCGAAATTTATTGCGGATTATAATTATTATTTAAAAGAGTATGTCGGCAGGGAAACACCGCTTTATTTTGCGGAGCGTCTTTCTGAAAAGTACGGCACAAAAATTTATTTAAAGAGAGAAGATTTAAATCATACCGGCGCGCATAAGATTAATAATGTCATCGGACAGATTCTTCTGGCAAAGCGCATGGGAAAGACAAAGGTTATCGCCGAAACCGGCGCAGGACAGCACGGTGTTGCAACAGCAACCGGCGCAGCTTTATTTAACATGGAATGTACCGTATATATGGGTGCGGAAGATATTGAAAGACAGCGTTTAAATGTATTCCGTATGGAGATGCTCGGTGCAAAGGTATGCCCGGTTACAACCGGAAGTTCAACTTTAAAAGATGCAACCAATGAAGCTATCCGTACATGGGCAGAGCGTGCAGAGGATACATTCTATATTATCGGTTCAGCCGTAGGACCGCATCCGTATCCGAAGATGGTAAAAGAATTCCAGAAGATTATCAGTGTAGAAGCTAAAAAGCAGATTCTTGAAAAAGAAGGCAGACTGCCGGATGTGGTAACAGCCTGTGTCGGCGGCGGTTCTAATTCAATTGGTATGTTTGCCGATTTCATTGATGAACCGTCTGTACGTCTTGTCGGTGTGGAAGCAGGTGGATTAGGTGTTGAAACCGGAAAGCACGCAAGTGCAATGGCACTGGGCAAGGTCGGTGTGTTACACGGCATGAAGACTTATCTGTTACAGGATGATAACGGTAATATTGAACTGGCTCATTCTATTTCTGCCGGACTGGATTATCCGGGTGTCGGACCGGAACACGCTTATCTGCGTGATACAGGCAGGGCAGAATATGTGTCTGTGACGGATACGGAAGCAATGGAAGCACTGCTGGAGCTTTGCAAGCTTGAAGGAATTATTCCGGCAATTGAAAGCGCACACGCACTTGCTTATACTTTTAAGATGGCAAAGAATATGAAAAAAGATGACATCATTGTAGTCTGCCTGTCAGGCCGTGGTGATAAAGATGTCCATACAGTAGAAAAGTATTTAAACGGAGAGGAGACTAACAAATAATGAATCGCATTGAAAAAAGATTAGAAGAATTAAAGCAGGAAAATAAAAAAGCATTTATTACATATACAACGGCAGGACTGCCGGATTTACAGACCACGGCAAAACTGATTTTTGCACAGGAAGAAGCGGGTGCGGATATTTTAGAAATCGGCGTGCCGTTTTCAGACCCGGTAGCAGACGGCCCGGTGATTCAGAATGCCTCTTATCAGGCAATCCAGAAAGGCACAACGCTTACAAAGATTTTTGATATGGTCGAGGGTGTCCGCAAAGAAAAATGTGAGGTTCCAATTGTGTTCATGATGTATTATAATACAGTATATCATTATGGACTGGAAGCATTTGCGGCACGCTGTATCGAGTGTGGTGTCGATGGACTGATTATTCCGGATTTACCTTTTGAAGAACAGGGCGAATTAAAGACAGTACTTGCAAAGAATGAAGCTTCACCGATTCTGATCCAGCTGGTTTCACCGGTTTCAAAGCAGCGTGTGCCAATGCTTCTTGAAAATGCAAGGGGCTTTGTATACTGCGTATCCCAGATGGGTGTTACCGGCAAAGGTGCCAATTTCCATAAGGATATCAGAGAATATCTGGCAGCAGTAAAACAGACCAGTGCAATTCCGGTGATGGTCGGTTTCGGAATCCGCACGGCAAAAGATATTGAACCGTTTGAAGATATTGTGGACGGCGCAATCGTTGGCTCTAACCTGCTGCGGATTTTAGAAGAAAGCAATTATTCCGTGGATGCAGTCAAAGAATATGTATCCGGATTTAAAAAGGAATTAAATGAAAACAAATAAGCGGGGGTGAACAGCAGTGGTACCGGTTCTTGCCAAAAATGCAGTGCGGATAAAATGTAATTTCCAGAATGCAGGCATGACGGGAAATTATGAATGTGCCTATGCGCTGGGTATTTTAAATGCCCAGCTGGGGCTTCCCGAAATAACAGAATATGAAGATATTGCCGCATTAAAAGAACAGCTTTTGGAAAAAGCCGCAGATTATAAAACGGAAGAGGCAGGCTTAAAGCAGATGGTGCATCTTTTAAAAGAATATGAAGCAGCGCCTGTGGCAGACGAACAGATGCGGGAACTTTTTACTATGGGATTTCATGATAAGAATTTATAAATTTTAGCTGATTTATTATGAAAAATGCCAAAAATTCGGATACCTGTTGACTTATTCTTTCGAATAGAGTATATTTTGTAAGTGAATTAAAATATATGAAATTATTAGTAAATGAAAGTTAAAGGTGGATGTTAAACTATGACACAGACAGTAGAAGTAGCAGACATTGAAAAGACACATAAGAATGCAATCGCTGAGCTTGTGCAGACAGCCTGCAAATTTGAAAGCCATATTGAGATTGAAAGCGAAGGAAAAAATATCAACGCAAAGAGTCTTATGGGGATTATGGCATTTGGCTTGAAAAAGGGAATGGAAGTAAGCATTTCCGCAAAAGGAACAGATGAAAAGGCAGCAGTAGACTGTATCAGCCAGTTCTTAACAAGCAATGCAGAATGTGCAATGTAATGTAAATGTGTGATCAAATGTGAGGAGGTCCGTTTTATGAGAGGAAAAGGAAAATCAGGAGCTACAACAGCAGCAAAAGAAAATGCAGTAAACACAGTTGCAAAGAAGGCAGAATCAACTATTGAAGCAGTGGCTGAAAAGGCAAAAGAAGCTGTAAAGAAAGTAGAAGTTAAAGAAGAAGCTGTTAAAGAAACACTTGCAGAAACAAAAGCTGAGGTAAAGGCAGAAGTGAAAGCAGCAGAAAAGGCTGTAGAAAAAGCAGCAGAGCCTGCAACAGCGGTAACAGCAGCAGAAGCTGCACCTGCAAAGAAGACGGCGGCAAGAAAGACAGCTGCGAAAAAGACAGAAACAAAGCCTGCTGAAAAGAAAGCAGCTGCAGTTAAGAAAACTGTGAAAAAAGCAGTAACAAGAAAGACAGCTGCAAAGAGTGAACCGTCTACGGAAGTATTTATCCAGTATCATGGTAAGCAGATTGATGAAAAGGCATTACTTGAAAGGGTTATGCAGGACTGCGGTGAGGATAAGATTTCAGTGGAAGATTTAAAGCTTTATGTAAAGCCGGAAGATAACGCTTGCTATTATGTTGCAAACGGTAATGTGGCAGGTAAAGTAGATTTATACTAAAATTACTTTATATAGTCAGAACAGAGCTGTTGCGCGAAAACGTTGATTTTCGTGTGGCAGCTCTTTATTTCAATCAGATAAAGGAGAGAGGATGTATGTTTGAAGTTGGCGACAGAGTATTTTACGGTGTTGTGGGCGTGTGTGAAGTAGAAGACATTGCAGCACCGCCGATTAAAGGTATTGACGGAAAGTATTATTATTTACAGCCGGTTTATGATGATAAAGGCATCATCTACTCTCCTGTGGACAGTAAGAAAGTGTCTATGCGGACTATTATCACAAAAGAGGAGGCACAGACATTTTTAGAGCGTGCCAGAAACTGTAAAAGTGATGAACTGCTTAATCAGAAGATTACACCGAACCAGTATGATGAAATGGTAAAATCCCAGGATACGGAAAAGCTGATGCACCTGGTACGTTTTTTATATGATATTAAAAATGAACGTGCAAAGGAGCTGCGCAAAATGAAGTCGGCAGACAGCAGAATGTTAGTAACGGCAAGAAAACTGCTCTACGGTGAACTGGCTGTTGCACTGGGAAAAGATTATAGTGAAATGTCAGATTTACTTGATCAATATCTTGGACAGAATTAATAAATCTGTACAATAAAAATGTTGCAAAAAATATAGAAATAACCGCATACAGTTTTTCATAGATATAAATCAGACAGGATTGATTATCGCAGAACTGAATAAATTCAGTTCGCGATTTCTCCGGCATTAGAATGCCTGCGGAATGGGGATTGGTATGAAGAAAAAACTGATGCGGCGTTTTTGTATTTTGGGCGTATATTGTCTGTGTGTCCTGCTGATGCTGATTGTCAGCGGTGTAGGCGGTAAGGCAGAGCAGACAGCGGCGATTTCTGCAAATGACTGTTATGAGAACAGGATTGCAATTACATTTGACGATGGACCGGGTAAAGGCACAACGGAAAAGTTATTAGACGGACTAAAGGAACGTGGCGTAAAAGCGACGTTTTTTTTAGTTGGTGAAAAAATTGAAGACAACCGTGAACTGGTGGCGAGAATGTATGCGGAGGGGCATCTGATTGGCAATCATACATTTACCCATGTACAGCTTAGTAAGGTGGACGGAAAGCAGGCGCTGGAGGAAATTGTGAAGACCAATACACTGATTGAAGAAATTACAGGCGAACCTGTCCGGTATATCCGTCCGCCATACGGTTCGTATTCCAACAGTCTTTTAATGCAGATTAATATGACACCGGTTTTGTGGAGCGTAGACCCCGAAGACTGGAATACGGATAATACAGGGCAGGTTGTAAAGTCTGTTGTCGCAAATGTAAAATGCGGTGATATTATTTTACTGCATGATATTTATGATTCATCGGTGGCGGCGGCGTTGGAAATTGTGGACGAATTAAAAGCGAAGGGATTTATTTTTGTTACCGTGGATCAATTACTGCTTGATTAATTGTACGAAAGCGTGTACACTGGGGTTGAATTTGAGAGGAAGATTGAAGGAAGATAAGAAAATGAGAGAATAAGAAAATGAGAAACGGAGGGATTACGATGAAGTGGGGTATTATGGCAACAGGCAGTATTGCACAGAAATTTGCGTCAACCGTGAATCGTATGACAGACGAAGGAGAAATCTTACAGGCAGTGGCTTCCAGAACAAAGGAATCTGCGGAAAATTTTGCAAGACAGCACCGGATTCCGGAGGTATTTGATTCATATAAGGCTATGGCGGAGTCCGACAGTGTCGATGTGATCTACATTGCAACACCCAACAATATGCATTATGAAAATGTAAAAATGTGTCTTCTGGCAGGAAAACACGTTCTTTGCGAAAAGCCGTTTACAACCAGTGTGGCACAGGCACACGAACTCTATGCGCTGGCAGAGGAAAAAGGTCTGTTTTTAATGGAAGGTTTCTGGATTCGTTTTCTTCCGGTTTTACAGAAAATGCAGGAACTCATCAAGGAGGGAAAGTTAGGAGAAATCCGCTATATCCGTTCCGAATATGGATTTGTTGCAAAAGGGGACAGAAAAGTGCGCAAGTTTAATCCGCAGCTTGGCGGTGGCGCCTTGTTAGATATCGGTATCTATAACCTTGGTTTTTTAAATATGATTATGGGAAAGAATCCCGATTCATTTACCAGCGACGTCCATATGACAGACGTTGGCACAGATGATTTCAGCGTGATTCATCTGCATTATTCGCAGGAGAATGGACAGGGAGCAGAAGCGGTTGTCACAACGGCAATCGGGCTGGATATCCAGCGGAAAGCCGCAGTTATCGGTACAAAGGGCAGTATTTATCTGGACGATTTTCAAAAGGCGGAAACAATGACGGTTTCTTTATCGGACGGAGAAGAATATGAAATTGAAATTCCGTTTGAAATCAACGGCTTTGAGTACCAGATAAGAGAAGCTTCCAACTGTATCAGAGAGGGCAGAACCCACAGCGGTATCTACACCCCGCAGATGTCCTTGCAGACGTTGTCATTGATTGATGATATCCGTGCAGGCTGGAATATGAAATTTCCATTTGAAAAATAAAATACAGTAAAAATAAAATATAAATTAAATATAGCAAAATAAAATATAGTAAAAGCCTGAAATCACAGGGGTTATGTTATGTATGCGGAGTTGGAATACATGGCGGCACGGGTGGTTTCAGGCTTTTATTTTAGCATTTTACCGGAAATGAAAATGGCATTTTATCAGAAGTAAAAATTTGTCGGACAGATTAAGATAGAATATCTGCATTTACATCATCCGGTACAGACTGTAGTATAAAGTGATTTTTATTTGTGGTAAGCAGTCCCTGCTTTTGCAGGCGCGACAGCTCCGCGGACATGGCAGCACGTTCCACGCACAGATAGTCGGCAAGCTGCTGGCGGTCATAAGGAATATCAAAGGAAAGACTGCCCTGCCGCTGGGCTTCGGCAGACAGGTAGGAAAGCAGTTTTTCTTTTGTTGTGCGCTTGCTCATATGTGTGATTTTCTCATTAAACAGTAAAAGCTTTTTGGCAAGAACAGAAATCAGGTTCTGGATTAAATGTGTGTGATGTTCGCAGGCAGACGGGCAGACCCCTAAAATGCGGTGAATATCTAAGTACAGCAGGGAACAGTCTTTCGTTACTACGACACTGATATTTAATGCAGTACCGTTGGAAGCGGCAAAGGGTTCGGCAAAGGTCTGTCCCGGAAGAATCTGCGCCATGATATTTCTGTGTCCCCATACATCTTCCTGAATTACAATCGCACTTCCCGATAACAGCAGTCCCATAGTTGATGTCGTATCTCCGGCACGTAAAAGGTAGCTGTCTTTTTCTTTATCGCTTACAAAAGCCCCCATACAGTGTAATACAGATAATATTTCTGAATCGGACATGCCCGAAAAAATAGAAGCTGTCCTAAGAATCGGTAAAAATTGTTCTAAATTGTCAGTAGTGTTCATATGAATCTCCATTTCTGAGCGACTTGTTGCTAATTTCCATTCCGTAGGTGATAATTTCAAAGGTAATTGATTGTTGTCAAAGTAAATTTTTTATATTATTTTTACTTTGTTTGAAATCAAACATACTTGTTTGAATTATTATAATAAAATCATCATAGAAACGCAAGAGCGGCTGTGCAATAAAAATAGTATAGCCGTTCATCAACAATAAAAACATTCAGAAAGGATTGTTGAAATGAAAAGAAGAATTATCACGATAGATGAAGAAAAATGTAACGGATGTGGTGCCTGTGCCAATGCGTGCCACGAAGGTGCAATCGGAATGGTAAACGGTAAGGCAAAACTGATGCGTGACGATTACTGTGACGGACTGGGTGATTGTCTTCCTGCCTGTCCGACAGGGGCAATTACATTTGTAGAACGCGAAGCGGCGGCTTATGATGAGCAGGCAGTTCTGGAAAATAAAAGAAAGAAAATGCAGGCACAGGGGCAGTCCGGCACACAGATGCCACTTCATGCAGGTTGTCCGGGTACGCAGATGCGCCGTATGCACCATGCGGAAAATAACAGTGCGGCAGGACAAGGCAGTATAGCTGGGCTGAATAATAACGCAGGTCAAAACGGTGTAGTGGGAATGAATAATATCGCAGGTCAAAGCAGTGGTACAGAACCGGCAAATGCAGCATCGTTTTCGCCGGTGTCACAGCTTTCACAGTGGCCGGTTCAGATTAAACTGGTGCCGGTAAATGCACCGTATTTTGATGGCGCAAAGCTGTTAATTGCGGCAGACTGTACGGCATATGCTTATGCAGGCTTCCATGAAAAATTTATCAAAAATCATATCACGCTGATTGGTTGTCCGAAGCTTGATGATGTTGACTATTCGGAGAAACTGACACAGATTATTGCCAATAACAATATCAAGAGCATTACGATTGTCCGCATGGAAGTGCCTTGCTGTGGCGGCATTGAATACGCTGTGAAAAAGGCCATTCAGGACAGCGGAAAGTTCCTGCCATGGCAGTGCTATACGATTTCGATTGACGGAAATATTATTGATGAATAAGAATTGCGGAATGGAGAGTAATAATGGAAAATAAAATGTTTTGTTATCAGTGCGAACAGACGGCAGGGTGTACAGGCTGTACACAGTCAGGTGTCTGCGGAAAATCAGCAGATACAGCCAGATTACAGGATGAGCTGACCGGTGCGTTAATCGGTCTTGCGCGTGCAACGGAGAGTAATCCGGCAACACAAAATACGTATCAGACAATTATCGAAGGACTTTTTACAACAATTACCAATGTAAGTTTTGACGATGATGCCATTATCAGGCAGATTGAAAAGACCCATGCGGCAAAGAAAGAACTGGTGCCGGGCTGCGGAAGCTGTGGTGTGCCTTGCGGCAAGACAGAAGATTATGATATGCAGCAGCTTTGGAATGACAATGAAGACATTCGTTCTTTGAAATCGCTGATTTTATTCGGACTGCGCGGCATGGCGGCATATGCTTATCATGCGCAGATGCTTGGATATCAAGATGATGAAGTGAATGACTTTTTCTGTGAAGGACTGTTTAAAATCGGTTATGAAAATACAATGGAAGAACTGCTTCCAACTGTATTAAAGGTCGGAGAAATCAATTTAAAATGTATGGCACTGCTTGATAAAGCCAATACAGAAAGCTATGGAACACCGACACCGGCAGTCGTACCGCTGACCGTGGAAAAAGGTCCGTTTATCGTTGTCACAGGCCATGATTTAAAAGACCTTGAACTGCTGTTAGAGCAGACAACGGATAAGGGCATTAATATTTACACACACGGAGAAATGCTTCCGGCACATGCTTATCCGAAGCTGAAAAAGTATCCGCATTTAAAAGGAAACTTCGGTACGGCATGGCAGAACCAGCAGAAGGAATTTGCAAATCTTCCGGCGCCGGTTTTATTTACAACAAACTGTCTGATGCCGCCAAAGGCAAGCTACGCAGACCGCGTGTTTACAACAGAAGTGGTGGCATTCCCGGATACCGTTCATATCGGGGAAGATAAGGACTTTACTCCGGTTATTGAAAAGGCACTGGAACTTGGCGGATTTGCAGAGGATACGGAGTTTACCGGAATCAACGGCGGAAATAAGGTACAGACCGGTTTTGGACACGGCACGATTTTATCTGTAGCGGATAAGGTTGTGGAAGCCGTAAAGGCGGGCGATATCAGCCATTTCTTCTTAGTAGCGGGCTGTGACGGCGCAAGACCGGGCAGAAATTATTATACGGAATTTGTAAAACAGACCCCGAAGGACAGCATTATTTTAACACTTGCCTGCGGCAAGTATCGTTTTAATGACCTTGACCTCGGAGAAATCGGCGGACTGCCAAGAATTATGGATATGGGACAGTGTAATGATGCGTATGGCGCAATTCAGGTGGCAGTTGCCCTTGCAGATGCGTTCGGCTGCGGCGTCAATGACTTACCGTTATCTTTCGTACTGTCATGGTACGAGCAGAAAGCGGTCTGCATTTTACTGACACTTCTGCACTTAGGCATTAAAAATATCCGTTTGGGTCCGTCTTTACCGGCATTCCTCTCACCGAATATTTTAAATTTCCTCGTAGAAAATTATAGCATTGCGCCGATTACGACACCGGAGGAAGATTTGAAGGCACTGCTGGGAAAATAAGAGTGTTGTACAGGATATAAAAATTAAGATACTGTTTCGTTAGATAAGACTGCCTGAAAATGGTGGTTGGATAATAAAATGAAATGATAAGGCATCGGACAGACTGCAAGCGCGGGCTGGACGGTGCCTTGTTTTGCTGTATGAACAAATTTGGCAAATGACAGGGAGGGGAGGATAAATTGTGGTTTGGGATAGGATTTGATATAATAAAAATAATTCAGCTTGTGCAAAATTTGCACATACTGCGGATGAAGGTACAGTCAAAAATAATTGTTGAAAGTTAGTGGTTAATAATGAAAAAATTAGATGAAACAGCATTTACAGAAAGAGAATTAAAGATATTTAAAGAAATACAAGAATATGCAAAGAAATATCAGACGAAAAAGGTTGTATTATTTGGTTCAAGGGCAAGAAGAACGAATCGTGAAAAGAGTGATATAGATTTAGCGGTATATGGCTGTTCTGATGTTACAGAGTTTTATTTTGATATTGATGAGGAGGTCAATACGTTATTAATGTTTGATGTTATTGACATGGACAGAAAAAATATATCCAAAGATTTGTTGCAGGAAATAGAAAGAGACGGGGTTATTATTTATGAAGAAGTTTGAAAATTTTGAAGTGCATTTGGAAAAATATACAATATATAGAAAAAGGAGCCGCCCCACGCGGCTCGCAAACATTTAATAAATAATTTATTTTAACTTCAACAATGTTATTTTGAATGGTAATAACATGATTATATTAACATAAGGTACAGGAGGGGTCAAGAAAATTATGAAAAAAACAGGCAAAATAAAGAATAGCGTATTGCAGGAAACACATTATAATGTAGGACTGGATATTGGTACAAGTTCAGTGGGATATGCGGTGGTCGATGCCGATACCGGTAAAGTGCTGGTATTTAAAAAGAAAAATATGCTCGGCGGCAGATTGTTTAACAAAGGTGAAACGGCAAAGGCAACGAGGGTGAATCGCAGTACACGAAGAAGATACGACCGCAGGAGAGAACGTATCAAACTTTTACGTTGTCTGATGTGGGAAATGGTTGATGAAAAAGACCCGGATTTTTTTGCGCGGCTGGACGAAGGATTTTTAATGCGTGAGGATAAAACAATCCAGTCAAAGTCTATTTTGTTTAATGACAAAAACTACACCGACAAAGACTATTATAAAGAGTATGCGACAATCTATCATTTAAGAAAAGAATTATTTGAAAATGATGAGCAAAAGGATATCCGGCTGGTCTATCTGGCACTGCATCATCTTATCAAGTATAGAGGACATTTCTTATATGAAGGACAGAATTTTCAGGAAATCAATAATGATATTAATGAACTGTTTGTCCGTTTATATGAGCAGTTGGCAGAAAACTGCCAGTATAAGTGTGAAATACATAACAATCAAATTCAGGAAATCGTAGAGATATTAAAAGATACAAAACAGACAAAAAGCGAAAAGAAGGAAGTATTAAAGCCGGTTATTACAAAGACCATGCGGGAAACAGAAAAGAAAGCCGCACAAGAAATTGTAAATGCAATATTGGGCAAAAAAATCAATTTTAATATACTTTTTGGCGTGGATACAATCATAGATAATGAGGATAAGGCTTTAAAGTTATCTTTTGCAGAGGAAAAATATGACGAGCAGGAAGATTATATTTATGAACAGCTTTAGGAAAAGGCTGAAATATTAGATACGTTAAAAGAAATATACAGTTGGTTCGCATTGCAGGATATATTAAAAGGCGAAAAAACAGTTGCATCTGCAATGGTGAAAAAATATGAGAAGCATAAAAAGGATTTGAAAATATTAAGAAATGCTGTAAGAAAATACTGTACCCCGGAAGAATACAAGAATTTTTTCATAGAAAAAATAACAGATACGAAGAAGTTAAAAAAGTCGGTGAACTATGTAAACTATGTCGGTGCAGACGGAAGGGGCAATACAGAAAATCTGTATAATGAAATAAAGAAACTGCTCGAAGATAAGGATAATGCGGATAAGGATATTCAATATATTTTAAAGGAAATAGACGCAGAAAATTTTCTGCCTTTACTTCGTACAAAAGAAAATATTTCAATACCGTATCAGCTTACGGTACTGGAAGCTGCGCGTATTATTGATAATCAGGGGAAATATTATCCGCAGTTGTCAGCCAATAAGGATAAGATATTATCTATTATTGAATTCAGGATACCGTATTATGTAGGACCGATGAATACGAAAAACAGAAATGAACGTTTTAGCTGGGCTTGCAGGAAAGAGGGCAAACAGGAAGAAAAGATATATCCATGGAATTGGAAAGATATTATAGATGAGGATAAAACAGCGGCACGATTTATTGAAAGAATGAGAAATACGTGTACATATTTACCGGGTGAAGATGTACTGCCAAGATATTCTCTGTTATACAGCGAATTTGTGATGTTGAATGAATTAAACAAAATTAAGGTAAACGGAAAATTTATTGAACATGGCATGAAACAAAAAATTATAGAGGGATTATTTAAAAAGCAAAAGAATATAACAGAGAAAAGTCTTATAAATTATCTGAAAAAGATGAATTATATGAACACGGACCAATATAAGATTGAAGGTTATCAAAAGGAGAAAGCATTTGCCTCGTCATTGGCTTCATACATTGATTTTACACGCATATTTGGTGAAATTCATTCCGGTAATCGTCAAATGATAGAAGAAATCATTGAGTGGCTTACTTTATTTGAAGAAAAAAGTATTGTGAAACGACAGATTCAGAATAAGTACGGAACGCAGGTTACGGCACAGCAGTTAGAGGCGGTCTGCAAGCTTCGGTATAAAGGCTGGGGAAACTGCTCCGCAAAGCTTTTAAAAGGCTTAAAGACAACGATAGACGGTGATAAGGCTTCTATTATAGATATTCTGAATACGACAAATTACAATTTTATGCAGATAATAACAAGCAAAAAGTATGAATTTGCAAAGCAGATAGAAGAATATAATGAAGACAACACAATGACGGATATAACCATAGAAGATATCAGCAGACTTCACGGTTCACCGGCAATTAAAAAAGGTATCTGGCAGACAGTGAAAGTCATGAATGAACTTGTTCAAATTATGGGACATGAGCCGGACAATATCTTTATTGAATTTGCAAGAGGGGAAGATGATAAGGTACGGACAAAAAACCGCAGTGCTCAAATAGATAGGAGTTATAAAAAGTGGAAAAAAGAATTTAAAGGAGAAGGATTTTCAACTGAAGTAGAAAAAGAATTAAAAAACAAAAAATATAAAGACAGATTAAATGAAGAAAAAATGTATTTATATTTTTTACAAAACGGAAAATGCATGTATTCAGGAGAAACGCTGGATATTGATAAACTGTCATTGTATCATATAGACCACATTCTGCCACAGACTTATACAACCGATGACAGTATTGAAAATAAAGTATTGGTGCTTGGCATAGCAAACGAAAATAAAGCCGATAACCTGTTGATTAGTCAGAAAATAAGAAATGACAGAAAAGCGTTTTGGCATTATCTGTACGAGTGTGGCTTAATGGGTGAGAAAAAATATAAAAATTTGACACGGAACGCGATTGGGGAAGGTGAAATTAAAGGCTTTATTAATCGACAACTGGTGGAAACAAGGCAGATTATTAAAAATGTAACACAGTTATTTACACAGCGGTATGCAAACAGCAACGTATTAGCGGTAAGAGCCGGATTAAGCAGTAACTACAGAGAAAAGTACGGCTTGTATAAAAGCCGCGAAATTAATGATTTTCACCATGCACATGATGCGTTTTTGGCGGTAAGAATCGGAATGTTTCTGACGAAAAGATTTCCGGGAATGGAAAAAGATTTAATCTATGATGCATTTTTAAGATACCGTTCTAAACAAAATAAATCATCATTATTAAAATCAAAGCATGGTTATCTGATGACCTTCTTTGATGAAGTGCAGTGTGATGAAAATGGTGTGGTGATTTGGAATCCTGATGAGGACAAGGCATATATCAAATCGGTATTGTATAGCGGAAATTGTCAAATCAGCAGAAAGAAAGAGGAACTTACCGGAAAATTTTATAATGAAACAATTTATCCGGCAAATTACAAAAAGGAGAAGATTCCTTTAAAGAAAAATCTGAGTGTTGAAAAATACGGCGGATATTCGGTAAAGCAGAGCGCGTATTTTATAGCGGTTCAAGATGAAAACGGTAAAAAGATAGTGGGAATACCGATTCATATAAAAGAACTGGAGAAAACACAGTCGGGGGCGATTGATGCTTATATTAAAAAAGAATTAAAGACAACATCATATCGTGTGCTGAAAGATAAGATTTGTAAATATCAGGAAATAATTGTAAATGGAAATGCCATGTACTTAACTGCGGCAGATGAAGTAATTAATGCAAAACAGTTTTTCTTTGGTGACCATTATTACGATTTATATGAAGCTTTATTGAAATGTCTTGCAGATAAAGTGCCGGAAGATGAAAAAGACCAATATGATGAAAAGCTTGTTGAGGTATATAATTACATAATTTCAAAGGCAGAAAGACAGTATAGGGAATATGAAAGTGCTTTTGAAAAAATAAAACAAGCGGTAGATTTTTCGATGTTATCTTATGATGATAAAATTGGGTATTTGAAAGAGATTTTTAAAATTACAAAAGCAAGTGCGAGTTGTGCTGATATAACAAAATATTGTCCCAAAGATTCAGAAATTAAAGGCATTACTGAAATAGGAAGAAAAAAGAAGTATACTTTTAATAGTCGAAAAGGAAAAAGAAATATAATTTTTGTAGACAAGTCCGTGACCGGTTTATACGAAAGAAGGTACACACTTTGAGTTGGAGAACAGTAGTGATTCAAACCCACAGTAAGCTGTCATATAAAGACGGATATATGATAGTAAAGGGTGAAAATATGAATATGGTTCATCTGTCAGAGTTATGAATCAGGCAAATGTACTTCATAAGGCAGGATTTACAGAAGCAGAAAAACTGTATGATTATGCTCAAAATGTTATTTTTTTTTGACCAGACCAACAGGGAGGGACACGCGGCAAAAGTATATTTTAACAGATTGTTTGGCAAAAACTTTTCAAGGGAATATGAGTGCGATATCAATTCGGCATTGGATTATGGCTATGCGATTTTGTTATCGGTATTTAACAGGGAAGTTGTGATAAACGGGTATATCACACAGCTTGGTATTAAGCATATCAATGAATACAATCAGTTTAATCTCAGTTGTGATATTATGGAACCGTTTCGCGTAATCGTTGACTGGTATGTGTATAACAACAGAGAACGTATGTTTAATCAGGAATATAAATATGACTTAATTAATCTTTTAAATCTTAAAGTGGAAATGAATGATAAAGAATTGTATCTTTCAAATGCTATTAAATTGTATACAAGCAGAGTATTTAAGGCGATTGAAAAGAAATCGGCAAAGGAACTGGTATTATTCAGATATCCATGAGTTACCGTTATATGCGTGTGATTGTGTTTTTTGACCTGCCATCGGTTACGGTGGCAGAAAGAAAAGAGTATTTAAGATTTAGAAAGTTTTTATTAAGTGACGGATATATTATGATGCAGGAATCTGTTTATTGTAAACTGGCATTGAATATGACAGCAGTATATGCGATGAAAGACAGAATTAATGCCAATAAGCCGAAAGACGGAATTGTGCAGGTGATGACAATTACAGAAAAACAGTATGCCGCGATTGATTATGTTTGTGGCAGTTCGCAAAAAACAATAATTGATTCTGACAGGAGGCTGATAATATTATAAAGATAAAATTTTTCTCTATGGATAACGAGATTGTTTTTCATGAAGAAAGAAGAATTAATGCTGTGCATTTTGAGAGTAAGAAAACATTTTCACAGTATTTGTATAAGCTTCAAAGATATTGCGATAATCTGGATACAGAGGATAAAGCGTCTATTGTGATAGACGACAGATTAGAAGACTTTGGAAAAAACTGCATATTTATATGGGACATTTTTCATTTGAATTTCAATGATAAGAAACTGATGTCTGCAATTACAAAATATGTGGAAAATGAATGTGTATCGGACAGTGAACAGTACAGGGATTTTTGGACAGTTATAGAAAATGTATCAGTATTGCTGAAAATTATCTGATAGAGCTGCCGTTTGAAACAGAAGTGAAAAATGAGGTCAGTATATCAGATTTTCTGAAAAATATTTCAGTGAAAGTAGTTGATAATACATCACAGTCTTTATATGACAAAGTGTTTAAAATTATTGACATTGCAGGAATGGTAAATCCAAAGGGTGTAATTATATTTGCAAATCTGAAAAGTTACTTTGAAAAAGAAGAATTGGTTGAAATATATAAGTATGCTGTGTATAATGAAGTGAATGTATTAACATTGGAACATGGAGAATGTGAACAACCTCTTTCATACGAACATATTATATATATGGACAATGATTTTGAGGAATATGAATGGTAATTGCATTTGAAATGACATTTTTTTAAACTTTGAGGTTTTAGAACAATGCTATTTTGAATGGTAACAAAACAATATTAGGAATAGAGGATTTAAGGTCAATGTTTTAGAACAATGTTATTTTGAATGGTAACAAAACCGTATAAATCGGAATCCCATGTTGCATCGTGTTTTAGAACAATGTAATTTTGAATGGTAACAAAACACTGCCGTGCGGCTCACAGGACGTAGTTTAAGTTTTAGAACAATGTTATTTTGAATGGTAACAAAACTATGTGTGGGCTGATTATGCAGCCTGATGGTGTTTTAGAACAATGTAATTTTGAATGGTAATAAAAATAACAATACCCGTAGCAGGGCAAAATCAAAACCATGTTAAAGATGTAATATGGAAAGTGTTAATGCCGATAGTGAATATTTTATACAAGTAAACAGAGGTACACCCATGACCACCCACTACATTCCAGACACCACCCCACCCATATCCTACACAATCATCCACTCCGCCCGCAGGACACTGGGGCTTGAGGTGCGGGACGGGAAAGTGACGGTGCGTGTGCCGAACCGACTGCCAGAGCGGGAAGCCGAGCGTTTCGTGGCAAAGCACACGGACTGGATTATAAAAAAGCTGTCCGAAGATAAGCAAAGGCAGCAGCAAAAGTCGGCTTACCGGATTCCGGCACCACAGGAACTCACACAAAGCCAGATAGAACAGATGAAGCTGGAATTTGAAACAAAGACAAAAAAATATGCGGTGCAGATGAATGTCACCTATGGAAGAATTACGATTCGCAACCAACAGACCCGCTGGGGAAGCTGTAGCAGTAAGGGCAATTTGAATTTCAATTACAGGCTCTTTTTTCTGCCTGAGGAACTGCGGGATTATGTTATTGTGCATGAACTGGCGCATAGGCGGCAGATGAATCATTCTAAGTTATTCTGGGCAGAGGTGGAAAAGGTTCTGCCGGATTATAAAGTGCGCAGGCAGGCTTTAAAGCGGATTGTAATCTGAGCAATAGAAAACAAATAATTTTATTTTTTCCCCGATTTGCTTGCATTTTTTTAAACTTCATATTATGATAGAAAGCAATGAGATAAATGCGAGGAAAAAGAGGAGTAGACAGGCTTCTGCCGCAAGAGAGAACCATTCACGGGCTGGAAGGTGGTTTCGGATCAGAACTGTTGAAGGTAGCTTTGGAGCAGCACAGCTGAACACAGACGGCACAAGCGGCATGGTCTGGAAAGTAGGTAGTGACGTATCCTGCGTTAAAGGAGAATGAGGATTATGCGTTTCTTCTATATAATAGGTGTTATATCAGAAACAGCCGCATGATTGAACAAAGGTGGTACCGCGTTATATACGCCCTTTGCAGCAACGAAAGACGCTGTAAAGGGCGTTTTTTGTAAAAAGTTACAAAGAAAGGATTTTAACCCATGAGCAAAGAATTAGAGAAGAATTACAATCCTTCCGAAATTGAGGAAAGACTGTATCAGAAATGGCTGGATAAGAAGTATTTCCATGCCGAAGTAAACCGCGATAAGAAACCATTTACAATTGTTATGCCGCCTCCAAACATTACAGGTAAGCTGCATATGGGACACGCACTCGATAACACGATGCAGGATATCCTGATTCGTTTTAAGAGAATGCAGGGATATGAAGCACTCTGGGTTCCGGGAACAGACCATGCAAGTATTTCTACAGAAGTAAAGGTTACCAATGCCTTAAAAGATGAAGGAATTGATAAGCATGAACTCGGCAGAGAGGGCTTCTTAAAAAGAACATGGGAATGGAAAAAAGAATACGGCGGTACGATTACAAGCCAGTTAAGAAAAATCGGTTCTTCCTGCGACTGGGACAGAGAACGTTTTACAATGGATGAGGGCTGTTCAAAGGCTGTACAGGAAGTATTTATCAAATTATACGAAAAAGGACTCATTTACAAGGGCTCCCGTATTGTCAACTGGTGTCCGGTATGTAATACTTCCATTTCCGATGCAGAAGTAGAACATGAGGAACAGGCAGGACATTTCTGGCACATCAATTATCCGGTAGTTGGCGAAGAAGGCAGATTTGTTGAAATCGCAACGACCAGACCGGAAACACTGCTCGGCGACAGTGCGCTGGCTGTAAATCCAAACGATGACCGTTACAAGGATTTAGTCGGCAAAATGGTTGAACTGCCTTTAACAGACAGACAGATTCCAATTATTGCAGATGAATATGTTGATATGGAATTTGGTACAGGTGTCGTAAAGATTACACCGGCACATGACCCGAACGACTTTGAAGTCGGCAAGCGCCACAACCTTCCGGAGATTAACATTTTAAATGATGATGCAACCATTAATAATCTCGGCGGCAAGTACGCAGGCATGGACAGATATGAAGCTAGAAAAGCCATGGTGGCAGACCTGGACGCACAGGGCTTACTGGTTCGTGTAGAAGACCATGTACACAATGTAGGTACACACGACAGATGTAAGACAACGGTTGAACCGATGATTAAACAGCAGTGGTTTGTTAAAATGGACGAGCTGATTAAGCCTGCCGTAGAGGGCGTAAAGAACGGTGACATCGAATTAATGCCTGCTTCTATGGACAAGACTTATTTTAACTGGACAGACAATATCAGGGACTGGTGTATTTCAAGACAGCTCTGGTGGGGACACAGAATCCCGGCATATTATTGCAAGGACTGCGGCGAGATGACAGTTTCAAGAGAAGCAGTATGCACCTGCCCGAAGTGCGGCAGTAAAAATGTAGAGCAGGACCCGGATACACTGGATACATGGTTTTCATCTGCATTGTGGCCGTTCTCAACACTGGGCTGGCCGGATAAGACACCGGAACTGGAATATTTCTATCCGACAGACGTACTTGTAACCGGTTATGATATCATTTTCTTCTGGGTAATCCGTATGATTTTCTCAGGCTATGAGCATATGGGTGAAAAGCCGTTTGGCAAGGTATTATTCCACGGTCTTGTAAGAGATTCACAGGGCAGAAAGATGAGTAAGTCTTTAGGAAATGGTATTGACCCGCTGGAAGTTATTGATAAGTACGGTGCAGATGCACTCCGTTACACACTGATTACAGGAAATGCACCGGGTAACGATATGCGTTTCTACTGGGAAAGAGTTGAAGCGAGCCGTAACTTTGCAAATAAAGTATGGAATGCTTCCCGTTTCATTATGATGAATGACCCGGATAATAAAGTAAAGGCAACCGATGCACAGCCGGAGAATTTAACGGCGGCAGATAAGTGGATTCTTTCTAAAATGAACAATTTAATTCAGGAAGTAACAGATAATATGGAGAAATACGAACTCGGTATTGCTGTTGCGAAGTTAAATGATTTTATCTGGGAAGAATTCTGCGACTGGTATATCGAAATGGTAAAACCACGTCTGTACAATGACGAAGATACCACAAAGAAAGCGGCTATCTGGACATTAAAGAAGGTACTGATTGATGCATTAAAGCTGCTTCATCCATATATGCCGTTTATTACGGAAGAAATTTTCTGCAATATTCAGGATGAAGAAGAATCTATTATGATTTCTGCATGGCCGGTATATTCAGAAGCATTTAATTTTGCGGAAGATGAAAATGCAATCGAAACCATTAAGCAGGCAGTACGTAATATCAGAAATGTCCGTGCGGAAATGAATGTTGCACCGAGCCGTAAGGCAAAGGTATTTGTTGTATCCGAAGATGCGAAGATTCGTGATATTTTTGAAAACGGTAAAGTCTTCTTTGCAACACTCGGTTATGCCAGTGAAGTGGTTATTCAGCAGGATAAGAGCGGAATCCCGGATGATGCCGTATCAACGGTTATCCCGGATGCAGTTATCTACATTCCGTTTGCAGAGCTTGTAGACATCGACAAAGAGATTGAACGTTTACAGAAGGAAGAAAAGAAGTTAAACGGTGAAATCGCAAGATGTAACGGTATGTTAAACAATGAGAAGTTTACATCCAAAGCACCACAGGCAAAGATTGACGAAGAAAAAGCAAAGCTTGAAAAGTATACACAGATGCTTGCACAGGTACAGGAACGTTTAAAGACACTTGTCAAATAAGCATACGGCTGATATACTAAAAATAGTTACTGAAAGTATAAGCAAACGCCGTGCAGACGGCAGAAAAGAGGTTGTTATGTCAGCAAAAAAGATGCATGCAATTCCATATGCACAGTTTTCAACAGAAATGCGCAGCGGTAAGATTATTAAAATCGATGACGGATTTACAAAGCTGTTAGGCTACACAGAAGACGATGTAAAGAATGGTCTGGTATTTAAGCAGTTTGTACCGGATTTAGAATACAGTGAAATTATTGCAGAATTAAGAGAGCAGTTTATTGAGAAAAAATATGCCTGCTATCGTCATGAGGTTGTATCAAAGACCGGAGAAATCCGCATGATTGTTGCATTTTTCACAATTCAGAACAAGCTGTTAAACGGTCACCGCGTACTGGAAGTCAGTGTTGCGGATATTACGGATTACACACATTTTCCTGAAACAAAATAAAAAATAACAGGCTGCACGGAAATTTTTAAAAGTTTCCGTGCGGCATTTTTCACACATCAAGCTTTGCTTGATGTTGGATAATTGGTTTTTGAGGAAAATGATTGTAGGAATGGAGATAAGGTTATGGAATTTCAGTTTTCTAAAAGAGCGGAAAGCTTTCAGCCCAATATTTTTAACATTTTAAATGAAAAAAGACAGGCGCTCATAGAAAGTGGAAAAAAGATATACAATATGTCTGTAGGAACACCGGACTTTCCGCCGGCACAGCATGTATTGGACGTAGTCAGTGAAGCGGCAAAAAATCCGGAGGAATACAAGTATTCGCTGGGAGATACCGGGGAGCTGTTATCGGCTGTAGAGGGCTGGTATCAGAACCGCTACGGTGTTACCTTGCAGGATGATGAGATTTTATCACTGGCAGGCTCGCAGGAGGGCTTTGCCCATGTCGCACTGACACTGTGCGACCCCGGTGATGTGGTTTTAGTGCCGAATCCCGGCTATCCGGTATTTGAAGCGGGTCCTTTTTTAAACGATGCGAAGATTGCGTATTATGAGTTAGATAAGACAAATCATTACGCACCGGCATTGGATAAGATTCCGGAGGAACTTGCAAAAAAAGCAAAGATGATGGTGGTTTCTTATCCGCTCAATCCGACCTGCACCTGCATTGAAAAGGCAGATTACGAAAAGATTATTGCATTTGCAAAGAAGTATAATATTGCAATTATTCATGATAATGCGTATTCAGAGATTGAATATGACGGCAGAACGGGATTTTCATTCCTTTCCGTGCCGGGAGCTAAAGAGGTCGGCATTGAATTTAATTCGCTGTCAAAGACCTATAATCTGACGGGAATCCGCATTTCCTTTGCATTGGGAAATAAAGAGCTGATTCAGAAGTTTAAGACAGTCCGTTCACAGTTTGACTACGGAACGAGCTTTATTGTGCAGAAGGCGGCTGTTGCTGCACTGACAGGTCCACAGGACGGAGTAAGAAAGCAGTGTGCGGCTTATGAAGAGCGCAGGGATGCGCTGTGCGGCGGTTTAAACGGCATCGGCTGGCAGGTTCCGTATTCAGAAGGTACGATGTTTGTATGGGCGCCGCTTCCAAAGGGATATACCTCATCAGAAAAGTTCTGCATGGATTTACTGGAAAATACAGGGGTGCTTTGCACGCCGGGCAGTGCATTCGGAAGCGAGGGCGAAGGTCATGTGCGTTTTGCGTTGGTACTTCCACCGGAAGAAATTAAAAAGGCTGTAGAAGCAGTAGGAGCGTGGTTATGAAAGATACCGTATATTTTATTGTGATATCGTTAATCATGGTTGTGATGGCATATTTTGTGGCATTTGGCTGTGAGAAGCTGATTGAAAAGAAAACTCATGTCAAATTTTCATCGGAAAAGACGAAGGTCAACAAGCTGGTGATTATGGCAATGCTTTCTGCGGTGGCAGTGGTATTGATGTATTTTGATTTCCCGCTGGTATTTTTAGCGCCGGGATTTTATAAGCTGGATTTCAGTGAAGTTCCGGTTTTAATCGGTTCATTTTTATTAGGACCGTGTGCGGGTGTCATTATTGAAGCCGTCAAAGTGTTACTGCATATGTGTCTGAAAGGAACGACCACGGCATTTGTCGGGGATTTTGCAAATTTCATCTTAGGCTGTGCGTATGTTGTACCGGCGGCAGTGATTTATCATTTACATAAAACGAAAAAAATGGCGGTTGTATCACTGATAGCAGGCGGTGTTATTTTAATTATCAGCGGAACACTGTTAAATGCCTTTTATCTGCTGCCGAAATATTCGCAGTTATACGGTATGCCGGTTTCGGCGTTTATTGAAATGGGCAGTAAGATTAACGGTTCAATCCACAATCTTTTTTCGTTTGTTGCACTGGCAGTTGCACCGTTTAATTTGATAAAATCAGCGATTGACGGCGTAGTGACATTTGTTTTGTACAAATATTTAAGCAGACATTTAAAGGAAACGGTATAAATTTTCAAAAAGATGTCCATACTGTAGAAGAAATCTTTTAACGTGTGGAGGTTCTTATGAAAAAATGTAAACTGGCACTGGTCGGGTTACTGCTTGTACTGAGTATGGGCGTACTTGTGGCGTGCGGAAATGAAAAAAATGAAGAAACCGGGAGTAATACTGATTCAGGAAACAACCATGAGTCAACCGGTGTGATTGAAGAAATTGTAACTGATGCGGCAACCGGTGTGAAGGATGCGGTTACGGAAGCCGGTACAATTTTAGAAGATGCCGGACGCGGTGTGGAGGATTTGTTTAGCGGAAATGCCGAGGAGCAGATGACCGATTCCACACTGGAACAGACAATGCCAAGATAGGCAGTATCATAGACGAGTTGTAAAAGACATGAGTTTTTCGTAAAGCTCATGTCTTTTGCCGTTGGGAACATGGCACTTATCATTGTGATTTTAGTGTCAGAACAGTTTTGGTGCTGGACAGGCGGTGCGGATTTGTAGACATCAGGGCATGAGATATGATATACTGTGAGCATGTCGTGTGCCGTACCGGAGGAAATCGGAAGGAATTGCTGTGCGGCATGAACAGACAGCGAATATAGGATTGCAGAAATGAGGAAGGTGCTTTATGAAGCATGGATATGTAAGAGCAGCGGCGCTGACACCGGTTATCCGGGTGGCGGACTGCGAATATAATACACAGCAGGTATTAGAAGGCATGAAGGAGGCATTTGCAAAAAAGGCGAAGGTTGCCGTATTTCCGGAAATGTGTCTGACGGGATATACCTGCAATGATTTATTTTTACAGGAAGTATTAATAAACGGTGCATTAGAGGGCTTGGAAAAACTGGTTGCATCATCGAAAGAAATGCCGGGCATGGTCAATGTAGTCGGACTTCCGTTTACTTATGCGGGAAAACTCTACAATGTGGCGGCAGTTTTCTGTGGCGGAAAATTATTGGGGCTTGTGCCGAAGAAATTCCTGCCAAACTACGGCGAATTTTATGAAAGAAGACAGTTTACACCGGGCTTTGAAACGTGTGTAACGGTTGAAATATCTGGACAGCGTGTTCCGTTTGGCATGAATCAGTTATTTGTATGCAAAAATATGAAGAATTTTGTAATTGCGGCAGAAATCTGTGAGGATTTGTGGACACCGAATCCGCCGGTAACGGCACATGCCATGCATGGCGCAACGATGCTTGTAAATTGTTCTGCCAGCAATGAAACGATTGGCAAGGCATCATACCGCAGGGAATTGGTAAAGGGCGAGTCGGCAAGACTGGTGAGTGCCTACATTTATTCGAGTGCAGGCGAGGGCGAATCCACGCAGGATATTGTCTTTAGCGGACACAACCTGATAGCGGAAAACGGCACACTGCTTTCAGAGGCAGAGAAATTTGCCAATCAGAATGTGTATGCCGATATTGATTTGGAAAGAATTGCATTTGAAAGAAGAAGAATGTCTACATTTACGGTGGATACAGACTGTTCCGGCTATACGGTGACGGAATTTGAAACGGTCGTGGAGGATTTGGATTTAATCCGGTATTTTGACAAAGCGCCGTTTGTGCCGTCAGATATAGCGGAACGTAACAGCCGGTGTGAGGAAATTTTAGATATTCAGACATACGGATTGAAAAAACGTCTGGAGCATACAAAGTGCAAGAGTGCCGTTATCGGTATTTCCGGCGGACTGGATTCCACACTGGCACTGCTTGTAACCGTACGTGCATTTGATTTGCTGGGGCTGGACAGAAGCGGTATTACGTGCGTGACAATGCCGTGTTTCGGTACAACAGACAGAACGTATGGCAATGCAGTGACATTGACGAAAAGACTGTCCTGTACACTTCGTGAAATTAATATCAAAGCGGCGGTACATCAGCATTTTGCGGATATCGGACACGATGAGAGCCTGCACAATGTAACCTATGAAAACGGACAGGCAAGAGAGCGTACACAGATTTTAATGGACATTGCAAACCAGACAAACGGCATGGTTATCGGAACCGGCGATATGTCCGAGCTGGCACTCGGATGGGCAACATATAACGGCGACCATATGTCGATGTACGGTGTCAATGTTTCAATTCCAAAGACACTTGTGCGTCATTTGGTACGGTATTATGCGGATAATTGTAAGGATAAGGAATTGTCTGATACATTGCTTGATATTTTAGACACACCGGTCAGTCCGGAACTGCTTCCGCCGCAGGAAGACGGAACGATTGCGCAGAAGACCGAAGATTTGGTCGGTCCGTATGAATTACATGACTTTTATCTGTATCATATGCTGCGTTTCGGGGTACAGCCTAAGAAGCTGTTCCGTATTGCAAAGATTGCATTTGACGGTGAATATGCGCCGGAGGTAATTTATAAGTGGCTTCGGACATTTGTATGGCGCTTTTTTGCACAGCAGTTTAAACGCTCCTGTCTGCCGGACGGTCCAAAGGTGGGCAGTGTCGCCGTTTCGCCGAGAGGTGATTTGCGTATGCCAAGTGATGCGGCGGTGCAGTTATGGATAAAGCAGTTAGATGATATCCGGGAAGAATATCATTTTTAATTTACTATGAAAAGAGCGGCAGAAGACCGCATGAATGGAGGACATGAAAAATGGCAAAGAACAACCGGTCACAAAACCAGCAGGAACAAAAAGTAGTGACCAAGTATGACAAGAAAGTACAGAAACGAAAAGAAGCACAGCGCAAGGCAGAGCGGGATAAAAAAATAACCGTATTTGCCTGCATTGCGGCGGCAGCGGCAATTATCGTGATAGCAGTGTGTGTTGCGGTATCCAATTATACAAAGGTGCATAAGAAATTTATCGAAGTCGATAACACACCGGTCAGTCAGATTGAATTTGACTTTTACTACGGCGTGGCAAAATCAGATTTGTTAAATTCTTCTTTATACGGCACAATGACATACGCATCTTATTTCACATCTTATATGGGATATGATACAGGTAAATCCGATGCAAGCCAGAAATACGCTTCATCAGATAACACATGGTATGACTATTTTGCCAATACGGCAGTTACGAAAATCAAGGAATTTAAGGCGTTAAACAAGGCAGCGGACGATGCCGGTTTTACATATAATACGCTGGAAGATGATTATAACAGTTTTATTGAAAATATTGCATCCGAAGCAGACAGCAACAGTATCAGTGTAGGGGAAGCCTATAAGGAGCTGTTTGGCAGTCATGCAACAGAAAGCAGTATTAAGCCGTATGTAGAGAAATATTTAAAAGCGGCGGCTTATCAGGAAGAATTGCAGACAACACTGGCGGCAACCGATGATGAAGTAGCAGCTTATTATGCCGAAAATAAGGATAACTACGATACGGTAGATTACCGCTCATTTACAATTACGGCAGAAACATCCGGTGATACGGCAAGTCTGGCGGCGGCAAAGACGAAAGCAGATGCCATGGCGGCGGCTGTAACAGATGAAGCTTCCTTTGCACAGGCATGTACCCAGTATGCCGCAACCGATGAAGATAAGGAAAAATATGCAGACGAAACAGCTTCTTTAAGCAAGAGTGCAAAAAAATCTTCCGTAACCAATTCATCGCTTGCAGACTGGTTATTTACACAGGACAGAAAAGCCGGTGAAGTAACGGTCATTGAAGATACAGACAATTCAGCTTACATTGTGGCATATTTTATCAGCCGCAGTTATGATGAAAGCAACAATACAACGATTGCAAACCAGCTTCTTTCGCAGAAGTATAACGAGCTGATTACCGGTTACACAGACAATATGAGTGTAAACAATATCAAAAACAGAATTAAAATGCTTTCAGAATAAGAAAGGATTATGGCAAAGTGAAACTGGATTTGGGAAATTATCGGTGTGCAATTTTTGATTTGGACGGAACACTGCTTGATTCTACGTGGGTGTGGGAAAAGATTGATATTGATTTTCTTGCAAAACGTGGAATCGCCGTTCCGGCAGATTATATGCAGGAAATCCGTAACCACAATTTTATTACTGGTTCAAAATATGTCATTGAACGCTTTCATCTGAATGAAAATGCAGAGGATATTGCAGCAGAGTGGCATGAAATGGCACAGGAGCAGTACGATAATGTGATTACGTTAAAACCGGGAGCCGGTGCATTTTTAAGAAAATTAAAGGCACAGGGCATGAAATTGACGGTGGCAACCTCGTCTACGCATACGCTGTTTGAAAAATGCTTAAAACGCAACGGCATCTATGATTTGTTTGACAGCTTTACAGAAACGCATGAGGTAGAGCGTGGCAAGGGATATCCCGATGTCTATGAACTGGCAGCTTTACGCTGTCAGACGGATACGGCACACTGTATCGTGTTTGAAGACATTTTAAAGGCAGTGCAGGGCGCAAAAAAAGGCGGATTTTATACGGTTGCCGTGTATGATGCGGCATCCGCGCAGGAGCAGGAAGAAATTAAAAAATTGTGCGACAGATATATTTATGGATATGAAGAATTGGAGTAGAAATGCAGAAGAAGTATTTATTATTTGACTTAGACGGAACACTGACCGATTCTAAGCTTGGCATTACTAGATGTGTGCAGTATGCACTGAAATCACTGGGCATTGACGAACCGGATTTAGACAAGCTGGAGTGTTATATCGGACCGCCGTTAATCGACAGCTTTCAGCGTTATCACGGTTTAAGCTTAGAGCAGGCGCAAATCGGTGTGGCTAAGTACAGAGAGCGTTTCCGTGACACGGGAATTTTTGAAAACGAAGTGATTGCGGGAATCCCGGAAGTTTTAGAGGAATTAAAGAAGCGCGGCTATGTCATGGCGCTGGCAACATCTAAGCCGGAAGAATTTGCACTGCGTATTACAAAGCATTTTCATCTGGCACAGTATTTTGAGATTGAAGTGGGCAGTGGCATGAACGGAGAACTTAAGTACAAGGCAGATGTCATTGCGGAAGTGTTAAGACGCATTGCACAAAAGCACCCGGAGCAGGACATGGCGGAAATTGAAGCCGATTCGGTAATGATTGGCGACCGCGTGCATGATATTGAAGGTGCAAAGAAGTGTAAGATTGAGTCGGTCGGCGTGCGTTTTGGATTTGCAAAGCCGGGCGAACTTGAAGAAGCAGGCGCAGATGAAATTGTGGCAACACCGGAGGAACTGCTGGAGGTGTTTGGGTAAAGCCTTGAAAATAGACATTTATTTTTAAAATGTGCATATAATAGTATATACATTATTGAAAATTTTTATATGTAGATAATTACAAAAGCATAATTTCTATGTTATGATTACATTGTAAAAGACAGTAATAAAAATTACTGGTTTTGAAATTATTGAAACAGAAGCAGCATAACAGGACAGCAATCAATCTACGATTGCTGTCCTGTTTTTGCGTGATACGGAGAAAATGTAAAAAACAGAAATTGCTGCTTGACAAATGGATATATTCGAGGTACTATTAATTCACAGTAATCCTACTAAACATATATGATATAAGAAAAGAGAGGAAATTGATATGGGTAAAATAACAGAAAGCGCATTAGAATTAGTTGGAAAAACACCGTTATTAAGAGCGTCAAGATATGCAAAAAACGTTGGAGCAGAGCAGGCAGATGTTTTAGTAAAGCTGGAATATTTGAATCCGGCAGGTTCCGTAAAGGACCGTATCGCACTGGCAATGATTGAAGATGCAGAAAAGAACGGTATTTTAAAGCCGGGTGCAACAATCATTGAACCGACATCAGGTAATACCGGTATCGGTCTTGCGGCTGTTGCGGCAGCAAAGGGTTATAAGGCAATCCTTACACTGCCAGAAACTATGAGTGTAGAAAGAAGAAACCTGTTAAAGGCTTATGGTGCCGAACTGGTGCTGACAGAAGGCGCAAAGGGCATGAAGGGCGCTATCGCAAAGGCAGAAGAATTAAGAGATTCCATTCCGGGTGCTGTTATTTTAGGACAGTTTGTCAATAAGGCAAATCCGGCGGCTCATAAGGCAACAACAGGACCGGAAATCTGGGAACAGACAGACGGCAAGGTTGACATTTTTGTAGCAGGTGTCGGTACAGGCGGAACAATCACAGGTGTCGGCGAATACTTAAAATCACAGAATCCTGATGTAAAGATTGTTGCTGTAGAACCGGCATCCAGCCCGGTACTTTCAACAGGTACAGCAGGTCCTCACAAGATTCAGGGAATCGGCGCAGGCTTTGTTCCGGAAGTGTTAAACACAGATGTATATGATGAAATCATCACAATCGAAAACGAAGATGCGTTTGATGAGGGCAGAAGATTTGCAGTCAGCGAAGGTATTCTTGTCGGTATTTCATCAGGTGCAGCTTTAAAGGCGGCTTCTATTTTAGCCGCAAGACCGGAAAATAAGGGCAAGACAATCGTTGCATTATTACCGGATTCAGGTGACAGATATTTATCAACACAGTTATTTAACCGCTAAGGAGCCGCAGAAAAACTCATGGAAAACAGAATTGAAAAAATAAAGAAAATGCAAAAGGAAAAAGATGTTGTCATTCTGGCCCATTATTATGTGGACGGTGCCGTACAGGAAATTGCGGATTATGTAGGAGATTCGTTTTATTTAAGTAAGGTTGCCACACAGGTTACACAGCAGAATATTTTGTTCTGCGGTGTATCCTTCATGGGCGAAAGTGCCAAAATTTTAAATCCGGAAAAGAACGTGGTAATGGCAGATGCCCACGCAGACTGCCCAATGGCACATATGGTTACGGTAGAACAGATAGAACAGGTCAGAAAAGAAAATCCTGACGTTGCCGTAGTCTGTTATGTCAATTCAACCGCAGAAATTAAGGCAGTGTCCGATGTCTGTGTGACATCATCCAATGCCGTGAAGGTTGTAAAAAATCTTCCGGAGCAGAATATCTTTTTTGTGCCGGATAACAATTTAGGCAGATATGTGGCAAAACAGCTGCCGGAAAAGCATTTTATCTTCCATGACGGTTTTTGTCATGTACATAAGAGTATTCATGCAGAAAATGTAAAGGCAGCAAAGGAAGCACATCCGGAAGCGCTGGTGCTTACGCACCCGGAATGTACGGAAGATGTTATCGAACTTTCGGATTTTGTAGGCAGTACATCGGAAATTATTGATTACGCGACAAAGAGTGTTGCCGACCGTTTTATTATCTGCACGGAAATGGGTGTGTTCTTTGAGTTACAGCAGAAGAACCCTGAAAAGAAATTTTATTCAGTCGGACACAGACAGTTCTGTCCGAATATGAAGAAAGTGACATTAGAGCGTGTCGAAGAAGCACTTGAAAAAATGCAGCCATACGTTGAAGTTCCGCAGGATGTATTGGAGGCAGCCGCAAAGCCGTTAAAGAGAATGTTAGAGCTGGCGGCAAAGTAAATAAGTGGCAAAGCAGCCTGTATGCGCCTGCCGGGGGAAATATCCGGTGGGTGTATGCGGGCTGTTTTTTGTCATAATAGGTGATTTTGCTGTGGAGAAAAGGTGGGTGATTTTTGTAAACAGTTATGTTATAATAATAGAAAATATAGTATAAAGTATGATTGTTACAAGATTTGAGGAGGGATTATATGACTGCAAATTTATTCAGAGAATACGCATCAAATGAAAACAATGTTGATTGGAAAAATCATATTGAACGTGAAATACCGTTATATCAGCGTAAAAATGACATACGTTCAGAATATGAAAGAGATTACACACGTATATTACATTCACTTGCATACAGAAGATTAAAGCATAAAACACAGGTGTTTTTTAATATTGGTAATGACCATATATGCACAAGAATGGAGCATGTACAGCATGTGGAATCTGTCAGTTGTACGATAGCAAAGTATCTGGGATTGAATGTGGATTTGACACGTGCAATAGCAATGGGACATGATTTGGGACATGCACCGTTTGGACATGAAGGGGAGGTTGAATTAACGAATATAAGAAATGAACTGGGCTTAGATGATTTTTGGCATGAGAGAAACAGTTTACGTATAATAGATAATATTGAACTGCTTGAAGATGATAGCAGTAATTATCAAAATTTAAATCTGACATACGCAGTCAGGGACGGAATTATATCTCATTGTGGAGAAGTTGATGATAATGGGATTATTCCGAGAACGGAGAAAATAGACTTAAATAAATTTACAAAATCAGGAGAATATCAGGCATATACATGGGAAGGCTGTGTAGTAAAAGTTGCAGATAAAATTGCATACTTGGGGAGAGATATTGAAGATGCTATCCGTATGGATTTTATTGAATCAAAAGATTTAAAAGAATTACGTGAAATATCAAAAGTATACGGGGAAAAGATAATGAATACAACGGTTATTATTCATAATTTTATTATAAGCATATGTGAGAACAGTTCGCCGGAAGCAGGAATTCGATTGAGTGAAGAACATAATAAAATGTTAAAACGGATTAAAGATTTTAATTACAGAGCCATTTATAAGAATCCTAAATTTGATGTGTATCGTAAGTATGTGGCATTGGTTATCAGAAGCATATATGATACGTTGATTGAAAGTTATGATGGTGATAATACTATTAATAAATTAAAAGAAAAAGTTAATGTATATCCGACGCTCATTCATGACTTTTGTAAATATTTAAAAACATATTTTTCTCTGGAAAAAGATGTACGATATAAAAATAAAAAGATATATGGAAAATTAGAAACAAGAGAAATATATGCACAGGCAATCATAGATTATATTTCTGGTATGACAGACCGGTATGCAATAGAAATATTTAATGAACTATTAAGGTATTAAATAAATGTGTATTTTGTACATAAATCACAAAAAGGAGCAGCTATGTCAAACACAACCAAACGTGCATTGGAAAATTCACTCAAGCAGATGCTTTTAAAGAAGCCGCTGGATAAAATAACAATCAGCGATTTGACGGACGACTGCGGAATCAGCCGCATGGCATTTTATTATCATTTTAAGGACATTTATGATTTGGTAGAATGGTCCTGCATGGAAGATGCAACGAGGGCATTGCAGGGGAAAAAGACGTATGACACATGGCATGAAGGATTAAAACAGATATTTGAAGCGGTTCTTGAAAATAAGCCGTTTATCATGAACGCATATCATGCATTGAGCCGGGAACAGATTGAAAATTATCTGTTTATGCTGACACACAATCTGCTCATGGGGGTTGTTGAGGAAAAATCCAAAGGACTTGACATTACCGAAGGAGAAAAAAGTTTCATTGCTGATTTTTACAAATATGGGTTTGTCGGTGTCATGCTTGACTGGATTGGCAAGGGAATGAAAGAGGATTACACAGAGATTACAGACAGAATGAGCGCCACGCTGGACGGCAGTATTACTAATTCAATTCAAAATTTTGTGAATTTGACGGATAAAGCACATAAATAATTTTAAAATTATTTTTTAAAATAGTATATTTTTGTGTTGATTTTTTGTAAGTAATTGTATATAATATAACTGAGCAAAAGAGTTTGCTTAGTTTAAGTGCGTTGCTACTTAGAGTGCAAACCATTAATTTAAGTGCTTCACAGCTTTGAATGTGAACCATTAATTTAAGTGCTTCGCAGCTTAAAATGCGAATCGTTAATTATCGGGGAGATAAGTTCTTATCTCCCTGTTTTGCAATATGCCCGATGGCATATGTCATTTTGGAGAGAGTGTGAAAAATCATTAAATCTAAGATTTTTCATACGGTAATATTGTGCCGCAGGCGTCACAAATTGCTCTTATCGCAGAATAGAATAAATTCAGTTCGCGGTTCTTTCGTTATTAAAATGCCTGCGGAATGAGGGGTAGTATGGATTTTTACCGTATAGATGAGAATTATAATCAGTTTTTGCAAAGATATGAAAAGGAAAAAAGAGGAGTAACAAAAGTTCCGAATCTTAAATATGCAGACCGTAATAAATTTGCATTTGGGGCAGTTATGAAAGTAAATGGGATAAATTATTACGTCGCAGTATCTTCTTTTGATAAAAAGCAGGAAGCCAACATCTTAATTTGCATACCGGGAGATAAAAAAGAAGTAAAAGGTTCATTGCGGTTTAATTATATGGTTCCGGTTCCTGATGATTGTATTCAAAAGCTGATAATTAAAGACATTAAAGATGAAAAATATCGGACTTTATTAAATAAAGAATACCAGTTTTGCATGGACAATGCCATACGGATTCAAAAGAAAGCAAATAAAATATACGAAATGGTTACAACAAACCGTAAACAGATTCTGACAGATAATAGTTGCGATTTTCATATTTTAGAAGCAGGTTATCAGGAGTATATCGAAAAAGTTTTAAACAAACAGTCTAAGTAAGAGTTGCTGAAATAAATTTCTGTGTTTCATTTGAAAAAATCAAATATTTTCAGATTCCCAACGATCAATTATAAATATAAGTATATAGAAATGCAGTTGTGATATTTCACTGCCGGAAACCTTACAAAACTTCCTATTTGATAAAAATTTAATCAAATTTATGATTTTGTAAATTGAAAAAGATTTGCCGATTCTTTATGATAAAACCATCAGGAACGTTCATAATAAATTTTAGAGAATTCAGAAAGGTGGCAGTCATTATGGCAAAAAAATCAAAACTGGGTGTTGCATCTGCAATCGTAGTCGGCGCAGGAGCAGCCGCATTATATGCAAAAAAGGCGAGTGAAAACAAGCAGGCAAAAAACAGACAGACAGGAAAAAAGGCAGACGAAACACAGGAACGAAACGAGTACCGCAATACAGAACGCGGTAAGTATGAAAAAAACAGCAAAGGTATTTATTACAGCAACGGCAACTACGAAGCATTTGCCCGTCCGGAAAAACCGGAAGGTGTTGACGATAAGCATGCATACCTTGTAGGCAGCGGGCTGGCTTCACTTGCGGCGGCGTGTTTCCTTGTACGTGACGGACAGATGCCGGGCAAAAACATTCACATTTTAGAAGCTATGGACATTGCAGGCGGTGCGTGTGACGGTATTTACGATGCTTCCCGCGGTTATGTAATGCGCGGTGGCCGTGAAATGGAAAATCATTTTGAGTGCCTGTGGGATTTATTCCGCAGTATTCCATCAATTGAAACACCGGGCGTTTCCGTGCTGGACGAATATTACTGGCTCAACAAAAAAGACCCGAACTATTCATTATGCCGTGCAACGGTAAACCGTGGACAGGATGCCCATACAGACGGCAAATTTAATTTAAGTCAGAAGGGTTGTATGGAAATCATGAAGCTCTTTATGACCAAGGACGAAGATTTATACGATAAGACGATTGAAGATGTTTTTGATGACGAAGTGTTTGATTCGACATTCTGGTTATACTGGAGAACGATGTTTGCATTTGAAAACTGGCACAGTGCATTGGAAATGAAGCTGTATTTCCAGCGTTTTATTCATCATATCGCAGGTCTGCCTGATTTCAGTGCGTTAAAATTTACAAAATACAATCAGTATGAATCCCTGATTCTGCCGATGAAGAAATATCTGGAAGATGCCGGCGTAGAATTCCGTTTTAATACAGAAGTAACAAATGTTATTTTTGAGCATAAGGACGGCAAAAAGATTGCAACGGCGATTGAGTGTAAGGAAAAAGGCGTTGAAAAGGGCATTGTCCTGACTGAAAATGACCTTGTATTTGTTACAAACGGAAGCTGTACGGAGGGAACGATTTACGGCGACCAGAACCATGCACCAAACGGTGATGCAGAAGTGCGCACAAGCGGCTGCTGGAGCCTTTGGAAAAATATTGCAAAGCAGGACCCGTCATTCGGACATCCTGAAAAGTTCTGTTCAGATGTAGCAAAGACCAACTGGGAATCTGCAACGGTTACAACACTTGATGATAAGATTATTCCGTATATCACAAAGATTTGCAAGAGAGACCCAAAGAGCGGAAAAGTTGTAACAGGTGGTATTGTAAGCTGTCAGGATTCTAAATGGCTGTTGAGCTGGACGATTAACAGACAGGGACAGTTTAAGGACCAGGATAAAGATAAGGTCTGCGTATGGGTATATGGACTGTTTACCGATGTACCGGGCGATTATGTTAAAAAGCCGATGAAAGAGTGTACCGGTAAGGAAATCACAGAAGAATGGCTGTATCACTTAGGTGTGCCGGTTGAGGAAATCGAAGACCTCGCTGAAAACAGTGCAGTCTGCGTACCGACAATGATGCCGTATATTACAGCATTCTTTATGCCAAGAACCAAGGGAGACAGACCGGACGTTATTCCGGACGGCTGTGTAAACTTTGCTTTCCTCGGACAGTTTGCGGATACACCAAGAGATACTGTATTTACAACAGAGTATTCTGTAAGAACGGCAATGGAAGCGGTTTACGGACTGCTCGGTGTTGACCGTGGCGTACCGGAAGTATGGGGCAGTGTTTACGATGTCCGTGAATTGCTTGACAGCTCCGTAAAGCTGATGGACGGAAAATCTCCGCTTGAAATTCAGCTGCCTGGACCACTCAATGCCTTAAAGAAGCCTTTGTTAAAGCTTGTAAAAGGCAATGTCATTGAAAAATTACTGCGTGACCACGATATTTTAAAAGATAATATGTAATTTTACGGGACCGGCACAAAATGAAGTGCCGGTCCCTTTTTGAACGTATCTGCGGCATATGTCACATTTGGGGAGTAGCTTTTGTTTTCTGTAAAAATTTCTAGAAAAAACCATATGTAAAATGGTAAGAATTGACATACAATTTTAATAAATTTCATAAATTTTTTGATACCAACAGAGAAAGCGGCGGATTATAATAAAAATATGTGATAAATAACGAGGTGACGACATGGGGGATAAAATGAGCGATAAAACAAATGAGCCGGTAAAAGAACTTAAAGGTCTGACCGAACAGGAAGCGGCACTCAGGGTAGAACAGGGACTGGATAACCGTGCCGATACGACGACGGATAAATCTATCAAAGAAATAATTTTTTCCAATGCATTTACATATTTTAATTTAATATTTTTAATTATTTCAATATTGCTGCTATGCGTAAAATCATACCGGAATCTGACATTTCTGCCGATTGTTATCGGAAATACGCTGATTGGCATTGTACAGGAACTGCGTGCAAAGAATATTCTGGATAAAATGAATCTGTTAAACGCGCCGCATGCAACCGTATTAAGAGAAGGCATGCAAAAGCAGATTTTATCGGAAGAACTGGTAAAAGACGATATTGTGGTACTACGCGCGGGCGATCAGATTTGTGCCGATGCGACAGTGCTTGAGGGAAATGTGCAGGTCAATGAATCGCTTCTGACAGGCGAAGCCGATGAAGTTGAAAAAAAGGCAGGCATGCCACTGTTATCTGGCAGTTTTGTGGTTGCGGGAGAATGTTACGCACGGCTTGATAAAGTGGGAAAGGATTCGTATATTTCAAGACTTGCGACACAGGCAAAATCCATGGGTAGTGGAGAGCAGTCAGAAATGGTGCGCTCGATTAACCAGATTGTCAAATGGGTTGGTATTATAATTATTCCGATTAGCATTATTTTATTTTACCAGAGTTTTTATATCAATCACACAACCTTGCAAAAAGGTGTCACGTCAACCGTTGCTGCAATCATTGGCATGATACCGGAGGGGCTGTATCTGCTGACGACAATTGCGTTGGCATTAAGTACCATGCGGCTTGCAAAAAACAAAGTGTTACTGCATGATATGAAAAGTATTGAAACACTTGCAAGAGTAGATGTGCTGTGTGTGGATAAGACGGGAACAATTACAGAGCCGTCCATGTGTGTTAAAGAGATTCACGCATTTTCAGGAGAATATGCGCATACAACGGGACAATATAGCCGGTTTGATGAAGCAGAACAGTCCACGCGGTTTCATGAAACAGAGCTGGAAGCCTTGTTGGCAGACTATGTCCGGGCATCAAAGGATAACAATGCGACCATGCAGGCATTAAAAGCATATATGGCGCAGAATATTGGAAAAAATGACAATGCTGTCAATTATAAAAATACAGATACAGAAAACAGACAGGCGGTGGAAGTCTTTCCGTTTTCATCGGCTGTAAAGTACAGCGGTGTTGTATTTAACGACGGTGCTTATGTACTTGGGGCGCCTGAATTTGTCATGCAGTCCCATTTTTCCGAGGTAGAACAGGAACTGCTTCCTTATACAAAGAAAGGATACCGTGTGCTGATATTTGCCCGCTATGCAGGCAGGAATTTGAAAAACGGATTGACGGAAGAAGTGACACCATTGGGCTTTATTGTGCTGTCCAATCCAATCCGTGCCAACGCAAAGGAAACATTTGCGTATTTTAAAGCACAGGGTGTACAGATTAAAGTCATTTCAGGAGATAACCCGGAAACGGTTTCGGAGATTGCAAAGCAGGCAGGCATTGAGGGGGCGCAAAATTATATTGATGCCACGCGGTTAGATTCACAATTTAAAATTGAAGAAGCGGTCAGAGAGTATACGGTTTTTGGCAGGGTAACACCAAAGCAGAAACAGCAGTTGGTGCAGGCACTCCAGAAAGATAAACACACAGTTGCAATGACGGGTGACGGTGTCAATGATATTCTTGCCATGAAAGATGCGGATTGCAGTGTAGCAATGGCATCGGGCAGTGAAGCGGCTTCGCAGGCGGCGCAGGTTGTCCTGCTGGATTCGGATTTTGCACATATGCCTTCGGTTGTCTGGGAGGGCAGACGTGTCGTCAATAATGTGGAACGCTCGGCAAGCCTGTTTTTGGTAAAAAACATCTTCTCCCTGCTGATGTCGGTATTTTCGGCGGTATTTATGATTACATATCCGTTGGAACCGGCACACATTTCATTAATTAGTATGTTTACAATCGGTATTCCGGGATTTTTGCTGGCATTAGAGCCAAACAAGGAACGAATCAAAGGGAAATTTATCAAAAAAGTTTTGTTAAAAGCACTGCCAGCCGGACTGACCGATGTCTTTGTGGTTGGTGCGCTGGTGATATGCGGCGATGTCTTTTCACTGCCGTCAGCGGATATTGCGACAGCGGCGACACTGTTACTGGCGGTTGTCGGATTTATGATTTTAATTAAAATCAGTGAACCGTTTAACAAGATGAAATATGCCATATTATTTGGCAATATCGCAGGACTGCTGTTTTGCGGTATTATGCTGAATCACCTGTTTGCAATGAGCCAGTTGTCGGCAATCTGTATGCTGTTATTAATCGTATTCGGATTTGCGGCAGAATCCTTATTCCGCTACCTGACACTGCTGGTTGAAAAAGCAGACGAGTGGGTAGAGAAAAAAAGCCGGACACGTCCGTAAAGAGCGTGTCCGGGTATTTTTGCATGGATTGGATTTTGGATTGGTAATTTATGATAACTCCAGCTTTCCTGTATACAGCTGATAGTACGTTCCCTTTTGTGCAATCAAATCTTCGTGGTCGCCGCGCTCAATAATCTGACCGTGGTCTAATACGATAATTGCGTTACTGTTGCGGATAGTAGAAAGGCGGTGCGCAATAACAAATACGGTACGTCCCTTCATTAAGTTATCCATACCCTTCTGTACGATACTTTCGGTACGTGTATCAATACTTGAAGTTGCTTCGTCCAGAATTAAAACCGGCGGGTCGGCAACAGCGGCACGGGCAATGGAAATGAGCTGGCGCTGTCCCTGTGACAATTCTTCGCCGTCACCGCTTAACAGTGTATCATAACCGTGCGGAAGCATATTGATAAACTGATCTGCGTGAGCCAGCTTTGCCGCATTGTAAATCTGTTCATCGGTTGCATCAAGATTACCGTAGCGGATATTGTCCTTAATCGTACCGGTAAAGAGGTGCGTATCCTGAAGAACAATACCGAGTGAACGACGTAAGTCATCTTTTTTAATCTTTGTAATATCAATGCCGTCATAGCGGATTTCACCGTTCTGAATATCGTAAAAACGGTTAATCAGGTTGGTAATCGTTGTTTTTCCGGCACCGGTAGAACCTACAAAGGCAAGCTTCTGACCCGGCTTTGCAAAAAGACTGATATCCTTTAAAATAATCTTATCCGGGTTGTAACCGAAGGTCACATCCTTAAAACGGACATCCCCTGTTAATTCGGTATAAGAAGCCGTGCCGTCAGAAGCCGTCTGCTTCCATGCCCAGATACCGGTTCTTTCCTTACATTCATGAAGAATGCCGTTGTCGTCCTTTGTGGCATTGACAAGTGTAACCGTTCCTTCATCCGCTTCCGGAGTTTCATCAATCAGCGCAAAAATACGTTCTGCACCGGCAAGCGCCATAACGATAGAGTTAAACTGCTGTGCGACCTGCATGAAAGGCTGTGTAAAGCTTTTTGTAAACTGTAAATAAGAAGCCATAACACCCAGTGTAATGCCGCCGACACCCATAACGGAGAGCGTACCGCCTAAAACTGCGGTTAATACGAACTGGAGATTACCGATGTTACCGATAACAGGTCCCATGATATTGGCGTACTTATTGGCATTTGCGGCGCTTTCAAATAAAGCTTCGTTTAATGCGTCAAATTCTTCTTCGGACTTTCTTTCGTGGTTGAAAACCTTTACCACACGCTGACCGTTCATGCGTTCTTCGACAAATCCGGTAACGTCGGCAAGTGCTACCTGCTGGCGCACGAAGTATTTACCGCTGTTTCCGCCGATAGCTTTTGTTACAAGAATTAAGATGCCGATAACGGCAACTGCAAGCAGTGTCAGCAGAGGGCTTAACACCAGCATGGCAATAAACGTTACAATAATTGTAAAAAAGGACATCAGCGCCTGCGGAATCGACTGGCTGATCATCTGGCGCAGGGTATCCGTATCGTTCGTATAAAGGCTCATGATAGAACCGTTGGTATTCTGGTCAAAGTAGCGGATTGGCAGTGTCTGCATATGCTCAAACATATCGTCACGCACACGCTTTAACACTCCCTGACCGATGTATACCATCATTCGTGTATAAATAAATGTAGAAAGTACACCCATTAAAAAGACACAGCCTAAAACAGCCAGTGCCTGATAAAATCTTGTGAAATCCGGTGATTCCTGTCCGATTAACGGAATAATGAAATCATCGAGCATATATTTCAGTGACAAGGACACAGAAATAGAAGCAACGGAGCTGATTAAAATGCACACAAATACCAGCACAAAACGCAACTTATACGTTTCGGTTACGTATTTGAGCAGTCTTTTGGCTGTTTTGAGTGTATTTTTTGAAAGCCGGGACGGCTTTTTTGTTTTCTTTTCATTACTCATTTTCAGCACCTCCCTTTACCTGTGATTCATAAACTTCTCTGTAAATTTCATTGGTCTTTAACAGTTCTTTAGAAGTACCGATACCCGTGATTTTACCGTCATCAAGCACGATAATCTGGTCGGCATCTTCAATCGAAGAAACACGCTGTGCAATAATGATTTTTGTGGTATCCGGAATTTCTTCACGGAATGCTTTACGGATTAGCGCATCGGTTTTTGTATCAACTGCACTTGTCGAATCGTCCAGAATCAGGATTTTCGGTTTTTTAAGCAACGCTCTTGCAATACAAAGGCGTTGTTTCTGACCGCCGGATACATTGTTACCGCCCTGGACAATCTGTGTATTGTAGCCGTTTGGAAATTCCTGGACAAAGCCGTCAGCCTGTGCCAGTTTACATACATTCTGTACTTCTTCGTCGGTTGCACTTTCATTTCCCCAGCGGATATTTTCATAAATAGTACCGGAGAAAAGAACATTTTTTTGTAAAACCATGGAAACCTGGTCACGCAGGGCTTCCAGATTGTAATTGCGTACATCGACACCGCCGACTTTGACAGCGCCGCCGGTTACGTCATACAGTCTTGGAATGAGCTGTACGAGTGTGGATTTGGCACTTCCCGTTCCACCGATGATACCGATTGTCTGACCGGATTGAATGTGAAGGCAGACATCTTTTAAAGAAAGAGTACCGTCTTTACCTGCATAGCTGAAGTTTACATGGTCGAAAATGATTTCTCCGTTTGCAACATCCTTTACAGCATCATCAGAATCCTGCATTTCAGGCTCTTCATTTAAAACTTCTGCGATACGGTCGGTAGAAGCTTCTGCAATCATAATCATAACGAATACGAAAGTTACCATCATCAGGGACATCAGAATCTGAAGTGAATAGACGATGATACTGGTCAGTTCACCGGTCTGCATTGTACCGGTAACAATGCTGTTTCCGCCAATCGCAACAATGACTAAAATAACAACGTACATGGTAAACTGCATGACAGGAGAGTTCCATGCAACGATTTTTTCTGCCTTTGTAAACAGGCTGTATACATATTTGGAAATGATGTGGAATTTGTCAATTTCGTAATCTTCACGGACAAATGCCTTTACCACACGGGAAGCATTGACATTTTCCTGTACGGAATTATTTAAAACATCATATTCATCAAATACCTTGATAAAATGCGGGTGCGCCTTTTTGGCAATAAATATCAGTGTTCCGCCAAGCAATGGGATAACGATTAAAAACAGCATGGCAACCGTTTTATTTAAAACGAGTGTCATAACCCATGATAAAATAATCATAATCGGTGCTCTGGCAAGAAGACGGATACTCATCATATATGCCATCTGTACGTTGGTAATATCCGTTGTCATACGGGTTACCAGACCGGAAGTAGAAAAGTGGTCGATATTTTTAAATGAAAACTGCTGGATTTTATAAAAAATATCGTGGCGCAGATTTTTGGAATAACCTGCCGCCGCAACGGCCGCCATATTACCGGCAGTCACACCGAAAAACAGGGCAAGCATTGCCATTGCAACTAAAATAATACCGCGCTGGATAATGTAGTTTAAATTTCCGTTTGCAATGCCCACATCAATAATTTTAGCCATTTCAAGCGGAATCAGAACTTCCATAAAAACTTCAAGAATAACAAAAAACGGTGTCAGAAAGGACTGCTTTTTATATTCACGCACGGACTTTAACAGTGTTTTGTTCATGGTTTGATTCTCCTTAATTTTATAGTTTATTTTCAGAAAGGTTTTGTAACATTTGCAGGAGCACCTGCTTGCAGACTGCCACATCTTTTTTGGAAATGCCCTGGGTCATCTGGGCTTCTGATTCATTGATGTGGTACAGGATACTGGGACGAAGCGCCTCTGCCTTTTTGGTAGGCACAATCCGTTTGAGTCTGGCATCTTTTTCAACACTTTCGCGGTAGATAAATCCGTTTTTTTCCATCAGCTGTAAAATGCCGGTTACAGTAGACTTGCGGATCTGAAACTCTTCTTCAATATCCTTTTGATAAATTTCCCGATGCAGTGTTTCCAAAAGAATGAACTTAAGAATGTGCTTCTGCATAACGGTCAGACTGTCACCGTCAATCATAGTGACAATGCAGTTTTTTCGTTTCATCTGGTGGGAAAGCATCTGAATCAGTCGTCCCATGTGCATGTTAGCGGATTTTTCATCAAAATTCTGCAATCCAATCACACTCCTTTCTAAAGAAATGGTTAGCAACCTAACTTTTGATATTATAGGGAGAAGATTTTTAAATGTCAACTTTTTCTTTAGGAGTTTATAAAAAGTTCATATTCGGGAAAAATTTATCATTCCGCATCTGCTGCATGAAGATTAAAATATAGGGCGGAATGCAGCTAAGACACGGAAATGTATAAAAGGTACATTTTCGTGTCCATTTATGGAAAACGGATTTTGTCAGAATGTTGATTTTTTATAAAAAATATAGTATGATAAAAACAGTTCAAGTGTAAATATGAGGGGGATGGATAATAATGAAATATTGGATAAAAAGGAGTGTACTGCCTTTTGGTATTGTATGTCTGATGAGTATGGCACTGTTTGGCTGTGGCAGGGAGAAAAAGGAAGCTGTAACGGTACAGCCCGAACTGGTTATCGGAAGCGATGACTATGAGCCGTATAATTATCAGGATGAGAATGGCGATTATGCAGGTGTTGATGTGGAGCTGGCAAAAGAAGCGTGCCGCCGGATAGGCTATACACCGGTCTTTAAACAGATTCAGTGGGATGATAAAGATATTTATTTAGAAAACGGTGAAGTTGACTGTGCGTGGGGCAGTTTCTCAATGGATGGCAGGGAAGATGATTATATCTGGGTCGGACCTTATATGTACAGCAGGGAAGTTGTGATGGTGCGGACGGACAGTGATATTTATAAGCTGGATGACTTAGCTGGGAAAAATGTTGCGGTACAGTCCAGTACACAGCCTGAACGGATTTTTTTAGGGCAGGGTTACGATATAATTCCCAAGGTGAAAAATGTGTATTCCTTTGTAGAGATGAATGAATTATTTGCTGCACTGCGCAAGGGATACGTCGATGCCTGTGCGGGACATGAGATTGTGATGCAGGAATATTTAAGGCAGTCGGGTCAGAAATACCGCATTTTAGATGAGGAAATCATTGATTCAAAACTGGGTGTGGCTTTTTCAAAAAATAAAGACACCCAGAAGGCAGAACAGCTTCGTCAGGCGATGGCGGAGATGCTTGAAGACGGAACGGTTCAGTGTATTCTGGAAAAATATGGGATGGAAGACCGGGTGGCAGCAGGGGGGATTACACCATGAAAAAATCAGGACAGTCTAAAATGAAGGTGCAGTTATACGAAGGACTCCTCGTGGTTGTCATTATAGTGGTTATTGTCGTTCTGGTACTGGCGGTCCGCTCGGATAAAAAAAATATTGAGAAGACCTTTGACAATACACTGACTTATTTAAAAAGTCAGTGCTTAAGCTACGATGAGGTCGTACAGGCAGATAAAATTAAGAGCCTGGTACGGCTGACAGAACAGGCAGTTGAAGTAGGAGCGGATATCCATAGGGATTCTGAGTTAATTGATTCAGTATATTTAAAGAACTATACAGAGGCACAGCGGATGGCAGGAATTATCATTTTAGATGAAGATATGCAGCCGGAATGTCAATACAGCAATGTCGGATTGGATTATGATGCATGGAAGGAACTGATTCAGGATAAAAAAATCAGCGAGATTACAAAATATTCTAAAAAAATCTATGCAGAACGGATTCAGAAAAACAAAAAATGGTATGATCTGGCAGCAATATCCAGAACAGACAGTCCGGGAGTTGTATTTTGCTACTGTTATCAGGATACAGACCGTCTGACAGACAGTTATGCGGCAGTCAATAATCTGCTTGCCGGATATGCCATGGATATGAATGGTACCCTTTTTATAGCAGCTGATGATAAAATTTACGGAACAAATGATGCGCAATACGAGAATTGTCAAACCACGGAAATTCCGGTTATACAGGAATTACGTTCCATAGAACGCTCAGATAATCTGGTATATTTTACAAGTGACGGACACCGTTATTGTGGCGGAAAAGGACGATACAGGGATTATAATTTATACGTATATTATCCACAGAAAGAAGTGTTTGCGGCAACACGCAGGACAGTTCTTTTGGCATTATGTATTTCCATGCTTATCTGGGCAGCTGCAACGGTGGCAAGAAATAAATCCGGGCGGGTTCATATGCGGGAATTAAATGAGCAGCTAAAGATTATTGAAGCACAGCAGAAAAAAGAGGTGGAATATCAGTTAAAATTAAAGCAGTCCATGGAAGAAGCAGTCCGTGCTAATATAGCAAAGACAGATTTTCTACGCAGAATGAGCCACGATATCCGTACACCGATTAACGGAATCAGGGGTATGGTAGAAATCGGAAGGTATTATAAGGATGATTTGGAAAAACAGAGCGATTGTCGTGAAAAAGTCTGGGAGGCTTCCGGCTTTCTGCTGGACCTGGTCAATGATGTTCTGGATATGAATAAACTCGAATCCGGACAAATCCAGCTTTCAGAAGATTCTTTTGATTTGCAGGATATTTTAAATGAAGTAATGTCTATTTTAACGGTACAGGCAAAAAAGAAAAATGTCTGTTTTTATCCGATACAGACACAGCTCATGCACTGGCATTTAATCGGCAGTCCGTTACATCTGCGGCAGATTCTTTTAAATATTATGGGAAATGCCATTAAGTATAATAAAGAAGGTGGTTCGGTGACGACATCTGTGACAGAAACGGAGAGTACATCTGATTTTAACAGAGTCATGCTGGAATTCATATGTCAGGATACAGGAATTGGTATGAGTAAAGATTTTCAGGAGCATATGTTTGAACCGTTCGCTCAGGAAAAAGAGATGATGCAGACCGTTTACAGCGGCACGGGACTGGGACTTCCGATTGTCAAAAAAATTGTAGAGGTAATGCAGGGAACAATTGATTATACCAGTGAAAAACAGAAAGGCACAACATTTGTAATAAGACTGCCGTTTCAGGTGGATAAGAAGGAACAGTATACAGTGCAGGATGAAGAGGCAAAAACTGTGGTACTTGACGGCATGAAAGTTCTGCTTGCGGAAGATAATGTGCTTAACATGGAAATTGCAGATTTTATCTGTGAGAATGAAGGCATGATTGTTACAAAAGCATGGAACGGAAAAGAAGCATTGGAGTTGTTTGAACAGGCTGAACCCGGCACATTTGATATTATATTGATGGATTTGATGATGCCGGTTATGAGCGGACTTGAAACGGCAAAAAATATCCGGGCGCTTCAGCGGCCGGATGCAAAGACGATACCAATCATAGCAATGACGGCCAATGCTTTTTCGGATGATGTGGCAGACTGCAAAGCGGCGGGAATGAATGAGCATGTGTCAAAGCCGCTGGATGCGGATAAGCTGATAGAAACGATAGCAAAATATGTTTCAGGATAAAAAATAAGGATAAAAAATAATAATTTTTTATAGACACCAATCAATAGATATGGTATATTAAATTGCTACTATAAAAACGAAAGAATAAAACATGTACAATAATGTATGGAAAGGCAGGCGCTATTGAGAAAAAACATTACAAGAGGAAAAAGAATTTTTGCGGCAGCAGCCGTAGTGACAGCAGTGTGTATGACAACCAATACAGTTGTTCCATTTATGACTTATGCATACGCAGATACAGCGAATATACGTGCAGGGGCAGTTACTGTTACAAGTGAAAGCCAGCTTCGTCAGGCATTGCAGGCGGGCAGCAGTTTAATTGTTGTCAGTGGGAGTATTACGGTTGCAGAGGACGCTGCGGGAACACCTCTTATGATACCGGGAAATGTGACGATAACAGGGGCGGACAGCAGCAGTGAACTGATTATCAGAGGTGCAGTACAGCTTACCGGTGATCATGTTACGATTCAAAATGTAAAATTGCATTTTATTTCCACGAATGCTTTACAAAGCGTCGTACATAGAGAGATTTTTCTGGCTGGACACAGTCTAGTACTGGATAGTGTGGATACGTATGTTAAAGGTGGTGCAGGTTCCGGACTGGGAGGTTTTGGGGGAACAGAAGAAGAACTGCTCCCAACAGTCTATGCAGGCGGATTTAAAAATACGGTTGTCGGACAAAATGCATCATTGACTGTTACCAATGCGGTTGAAAATACAAAGATTCAGGCCGTTTACATGAGCCATGATTCCGGGAGTGATGGGAAAACCGCATATACAGGCAGCGCAGAAGTTTATGCAGATGCAAAAACGGTTATTCGTGAAGGAATTCATACAGAAAATAACAGCTGTGCAGATATTACGCTGAAAGGCATGGGAGAGAGTATTATTGCCAGTGCAAAAATAAAAGATTTTTACGGCAATGAAAACACCAGTCTGACCTTACAGAAATGTTCTGTAGACGGCAATATCCAGAATGTTGAAAATGTTATATTGGATGATGAAGCGGAACTGTGCCTGGTATCCGGCAGTTTAAAAAATATAGAGGTAAAAAATAAAGCCTCTTTAAATCTGACAGAGTATGATGAAAGTATCTTCGTTGAAATTAAAGGAAATTTCACCGGAAATCAGACGTCAGACAATATCGCAGACGGCTATATTGTATTAAAAAAGGATAATCAGGTCATTATTGATAAGAATGTAACAGGTACAACAAAGGCGGCAGTCGGTAATAAGCTGTTTCCATCCGTTTTTACGGAAGGTTATACTTATATAACGGCGCAGGGCAAGGCAGCTAAGGAAAGCTTTGCACCGGCAAAAGCAGGCTGGTTTTTTAAATATACCGTGGATACACAGTCGAACTGGACAGCAACGACAAAGCAGCCGGAGGAAGAAGACTTATCTGTTGGCAGACTGGTGATTCAGTCTGCACCGCAAACGGTAAATATCAACCGCATTTTCCAAAAGGAAGACGGCTCAATTCCTGATGAAACGGTGTATTTTGATATTGACTGTTATAACAGTCAGGGAGTATTAATGGACGGTGCTGATGTGACCGACTGGCTTGGAAGCAGTGTTTTGGTTATGAAAACGTCACTTTGGGAAAGTGAAGATGCGGAAAGTCTGAATGAAACCAATTGGGGCGAAGCTGTCGCGCTGGTAACGGACGGAGAGAATTATCCAAACCGTTATTTTTTAGAAGCATATCCGGGGGCAAAGACGGGAACATATACCTTTTTATTTTTCCCGAACGGATATGATGAAGGCGATATTGAAACAGTCGGCGCGGTAAAAGCCCAGAAAGATAAGATATTTGCAGAATGTACGGTGAAATTTACCGATAAAGATATTGAACCGGTGCAGAAGCATCAGGTGATTGTAGGCAATGGAACCGGTTCGGGAGAATATGCAGCAGGCGACATTGTCACTATAACTGCGGCAGGTGCGGCACAGGGTATGGCATTTGACCGGTGGGCAGGCAATACTGCACTTGATTTTACAGAGAACACGGACAGCCATTCAGCGACAGCTGTATTTATCATGCCGGACGGTGATGTCGAAATCAATGCAGAATATAAAGACATTTCGGCTCCGACAGGAGAGATTACCGTATCGACAAATAAGTGGAATGTATTCTGCAATGCAGTGACATTTGGAAAGTTTTTCAAGGAAAGACAGGAAGTCGGTATTCATGCAGATGATCTGGGACTGGGTATCGATAAGGTTTTTTATCTGATTTCAGAGGAAGCAAAGACGTTGGAAGAAGTGCAAAATATTCAGGCTTCAGACTGGACGGTTTACGAACAGCGTTTTGCAATTGATCCGGATAAAAAATGTATTGTTTATGTTAAAATTACAGATAAGGGCGGTAATACAGCCTATCTGTCTACAGACGGACTGGTATTTGACGGTTCTTCACCGGTTATCAGCGGCGTAAAGCATAATGAAACATACGGCGGCAGTGTTCAGTTTACGGTAAACGATGACAATCTGGACTATGTGGAGATTGACGGTGTTTTAGCAGGTCGTGAAAACGGAGGTTATACGGTCACAGATGTTGAAGGAGCGCATACAATCACAGCTGTTGATAAAGCCGGAAACCGTACACAGGTAAGCGTTACAATTGTACACGCAACACAGCCAACAACGGAAAGTACAACAGAAGCGCCAAAGCCAACCGAAAGCACAACGGAAGCGCCAAAGCCAACGCAGAAACCAACGGAAGCGCCGACAGAGGTAACAAAACCAACGGAAGCGCCGACGGAAAAGCCAACGCAGAAGCCGACACAGGCGACGACGGAAAGCACAACCGAAAGTGCAACAGAAGCGCCAAAGCCGACACAGGCGACGACGGAAAGCACAACCGAAGGCACAACAGAAGCGCCAAAGCCAACGCAGAAACCAACGGAAGCGCCGACAGAGGTGACAAAGCCGATAGAAAAGCCGACAGAAGCCCCGACACAGAAGCCGGAAACAGATGAAAAGGTCATTTATGAAATGCGTCAGGATGCAGATGGTAACTGGCATTACTATGCAAATGATACTATTGCTGCGGATTACTGTGGCATGGCAGTAAATGAATACGGCTGGTGGTATATCAAGAATGGTGATGTAGACTTTACATATACAGGTATGGCATGCAATGAGTATGGCTGGTGGTACTTCAACAACGGACAGCTGGATACGACATTTTACGGTCTTGCAAACAATGAATATGGAACATGGTTCTATACGGACGGACAGTTAAATTTCGGTTTTACAGGGATGATTATTCCGGATGACGAGTGGCTCTATGTTCAGAACGGACAGGTACTGACAGATTATACCGGAATGGCATTAAACGACTACGGCTGGTGGTACTTTAAAAATGGCAGAATTGATTTTGCATATATCGGGATGGCGGCAAATGACTACGGCTGGTGGTATTTTAACAACGGACAGATTGATTTTGGCTATAACGGTTTTGCCGCAAATGAATATGGTACATGGCTGTTTACGAACGGTATTTTAAATACGGGATTTACCGGTATGACATTAAATGGTGGTACATGGGTATATGTTACAGATGGATCTATCAGTGACACTTATACCGGAATGGCATTAAATGAATATGGCTGGTGGTACTTTAACAATGGCACACTGGATTTTAACTATACCGGAATGGCTTTAAATGAGTACGGCTGGTGGTATTTTAAGAATGGACAGCTGGATTTAGGATTTACCGGTATTGGCAGTAATGAATACGGTGACTGGTTCTTTAAGGACGGGAGAATCGCTTTTGAGTACACAGGAAGCTATAATGATGGCGGACAATGGTATATGGTAAATAGCGGTTTTGCCAGTAAAATATAATAAAATCATGGGAATGGAGCAGAAATCCAATATGGAACTGCTCCATTTTTAAAAAAATTGGCGCTCTGGTATTGACATTACTAATAATAGGTGCTATAGTACAGATAGAACAAAAGAGAAAGCAAAGTAAGTTGAAAACAGCAGATGTTTTACAATTAAAGGCTGATACAGTTTCATATAAAGCTGCTCAACATAAATGAATGAATATGAAAGGAAGCGATTGTTATGGATAAGAATCCAAAACATCCATTAAAAAAGAAGAAAGTTGTACAGAAGGTGAATGCAACTGCAAACCATATGGAAGGTGAGCAGGAAGTTTCATCAAAGCATAAAAAACACACATATTAGTTGAGTGAAAAATCCCACAGGTTGCGAAATGACGACCTGTGGGATTTTCTTTGTTAAATTCAGACTGGTACAGAGTCTTGCGCTGATGGCGATTGTTGTATTCAATGCGTCCGGTGTAAAAGAAGTATTGTTACAGTTATTCAATAAGATTATTGAAACGTAAAATCGGTATTGCTATTGTACGGACATTTGCATATAATAAAGATAGATGGAAACACTACTCACGAAAGGAGATGCTTTATATGGCTGCAAAATCAGCAAATTTATATGCAAGGATTGAACCGGATGTCAAAGAAAAAGCTGAAAGTATCCTGTCTACACTTGGTATCCCTGCTTCCAGTGCTATTAATATGTTTTATAAACAGATTATCTTACAGAGAGGACTTCCGTTTGAAGTAAAAATACCATCTGCCAGACCTGTTGACATCGGCACATTATCAGAAGCAGAGTTCAATGAAGAATTGGAGAAAGGATATGCGGATATGCAGGCTGGACGGACAAAAAATGCGAAGAAAGCTATTGCGGACATTCGCAAGGATTATGGCTTATGATGTATGAAGTAGAAGTATCCGAACAGGCTGACAGTGATTTGAGAGGAATTTTTGAATATATTGCTTTTGAATTACAATCGCCGGAAAATGCAAGCGGACAACTTGATCGTCTGGAAGAACAGATATTAAGTCTGGATACGATGCCGGAGCATTATCGAAAATATGAAAAAGAACCGTGGAAAAGCCGTGGATTTTGTGTATTACCAGTAGATAATTATGTAGTACTTTATATTCCGGACAGCGATAAAAAAGTTGTAACAATACTTAGAGTAATGTATGCCGGACGGGACATAGACAATCAGTTAAATTTCTACACAAAGCAATAAAGGATATGATTTAAAGCAGTTTTTCATTTATGATTGACTGCTTTTTTCATACACAAAAGAGATTAAAATTGTTATCAAAGATATCTGTTCACATTATGCGACATACCAATAATATCATTGGGGGGTACAGGATAATATATCACACAGCGTTTCCAATGTTGCGGTTGTGATGTTCTTATTGTGCTTTAAATTGAAATGTTATATTATTAAAATAAAGATAATACATAAACTGGGTATTCAAATCGCAAAAAAATTTTTTTGAAAATTTTTAAAAAATATAAAACTTTTTCCAGACCCTGCGTGTCTGATATATAGATAACTCAATAAGACGTTGAAAAAAAGGAGTGCACTTATGAAAAAAGAAGAAATTACAACACTTGTACAGAAAATAAGTGAATAATCTGCGCCCAAATGAGCCGCCTGTCCGTTGCAAGTGAGCCACGATTCCATTTTGCCGTGAGCCATCATTCCGGTCACAATGAGCCACTTGTTTTATAATAGAATGGTATGCAGTAATTAGAGATTACGACACCACAGATTTTTATGGAAACGTATCCAATCACCATGAGATATTTACTAAAGCTAATGGTTGGCAATCAGTGGTACAACTCCCGCTTCTAAGACAGGAACGTATTTGGACGGTTACCCGATAAGTGAAACGCAGGGATTTTCAAAAAATTAGCACTCACCTATTGTTTTCATGATGTGAAATTTATCTAGTTGCATGGAGTGCCGTGAATGCCCATTTTGACTGGGATGGCGGGATTTTAAGATTTCATCTGATTTTATTAAAAATCGACAAAAATCAAAAAAATGGTGTCAAAATTGGTGTCAAATTACACATAAAGGGTTGATGTTTTTATAAAAAGGGATATACTTAATATGTAAGGAAAGTAAGGAATACATTACTGTTGAAAGGAGTTTTTATATGGAATTAGCAAAAGTTACATCAAAAGGTCAGGTTACTATACCTATAGAAATTCGTAAAAAATTGGGAATTAAAAATGGAGATAAGGTACTGTTTATTGAAGAATCCGGCAGAATCTATATAATGAACTCTTCCATGGACGCTCTTCGTGAAGCGCAGCAAGAATTTGCGGGAGAAGCAGAAAGACTTGGGTTAAAAAATGATGAAGATGTTATGGATATGATAAAGGAGTTTCGGGAAGAAAGTGTGGTGAAGTAAATGAGAATTATGCTTGATACAAATGTATTAATATCCGCATTACTGTTTCCCGGTGCAAAGATGAATGCAATGATGAATTGCATATTTACACAGCATGAACTTGTGTTATCATCTTATGTTGTAAATGAGTTAAAGAGTGTTATAAAAAGAAAATTTCCTCAAAAAGAATTGGTAATTGATAAGTTATTAATGGTTATGAGCTTTGAATATGTCTATACTCCAGATACCTTAGAAGAAGGTCTTTTTAATATCAGGGATATAAAAGACTATCCCGTATTATATACGGCTATTATAGAAAATGTGGATATTCTTATTACCGGTGATAAGGATAAGGGGCAGTCTTGAAATAGAAATGTCAAACTTAAAGGGACTGGCGAAGCTCACCAGAAAAGGTGATTTACAGAGAAAGATTGACGAAAAGACGGATTATATCAACCGATTAAAGGTAGGACTCTCAAACATGGTTCGTAATAGCGGTTTTGAAAACATGAACGAGTTCCTGCTGACATTCAGAGAATGCAGGAATGCTTATACGGATTATCAGAGACAATACGAAAGCTGGAAGAATGCCTGCAGAAAACCGGATACACCTACGCATAAGGATGAAAAACTGTCGGATAAACTTGCAAGACTACAAAGGAAAGCCGCTGAAAACCAGAACAGTATCAGCAGGCAGACAAAGAACAGAGGGGCAAGATAATATGCCCTTTGTTTTATATTCTTTTGACGGAATTACGATAGAATATTGGAACTTAGCATGATATAATAATAGAAAATTTTTAGGAAGAGGTGAGAACGATATGAAAATTATCCGAGATAACTACTCAGTACAGTTGATGTAAACTGTTGGCAGATTGTGCTGAGGTTAAAAGAAACTTGCTAGCAGTCGTTGACTGTACTGTCCTAATGCTTGAAATACAATCTATAAAGGAGTACAGTTATGCGTTATATAAAAGAAATATTAAAGAAAAACAGAATATGGGTATTAGTCTACATTGGGCTAGGTATATTTAATGCATTTATGGCTAATTACAAGGCTGACTATTTCCAAAAGGTCATTGATGGATTGGCTGATAGAACACTTGCATTTGCAGGAGTTGCAACATATGGTTTTATTTTGCTGGTAAATTATTGTATGAATTATTTGGATAATTATCCTGAAAAGAAATTGGAACATGGTATTTATCTGGATTTTAAGCTTTTGTCCTTTAGAAAAATAAGTACAATTGATTATACAGAATACCAGAAAATAGGTACAGGCAAACTTGTTCAAAGGATTGAGAATGGTTCAACAGCAGGAAGAAATGTATTATTCAATTTCTGGTTGCGTTTGATTCGTGACTTACTTCCTACCATTGGTTTTAGTATATACTTTATTTGGAAAATAGATGAAAAAGTCACTTATGTACTGTTTGTAGGCTATGCGTTTATTTTTATAATAACCAACATTCTATTAAAGTTTCTTTACAAAATAAAAGAAAAGATTTTGAATAGTGAAGAACTATTAAATCACTATTTGGTCAGAGGCTATATGGAAATGTTGGTATTTCGTATGAGTAAACAGTTCCCGAATGAAATAAAGAAGACTTGTAATGCAAAAGAGGATATTGTTTCGTCAAAAGTAAAAATGAATATGATTCATGAAGCATTCTTCACAATATTTGCACTACTTGTGGCAATGTTAGACATTGGTATTCTTTTTTATGCATGGAAAACGAAAAACCTTACAGTAGGTTCTGTGGTTGCACTAATTGCACTGATTGAAAATGCTTATACACCAATTGCCATTTTTAATGTACTTTATGTCCAATATAAATTGGACAAGGCGTCGTATAAGAGATTTGAGGAATTTTTAGGCTTAAAAGACGATGTTCAATTAAGAAACGGTAACGCAATAAATACAAATGTTGGAAAAATTGCAATAAGAAATTTATCATTCCAATATGAGGAACGAAAAATTATTGATGGCTTGAGCCTGTCAATACAAAAGGGAGAAAAAATAGCTTTTGTAGGAGAAAGTGGTTCTGGAAAATCGACCTTGATTAAGATTTTATTAGGGTTGCTAAAATATAATCAGGGAGAAGTTCGCTTAGGAGACATGGAGTTAAAAGAAATTTGTCTTAATAATCTGTATGATAGAGTTAGCTATCTATCACAGGATGCCCCTGTTTTTGACGGAACAATAAAAGAAAATCTGGTATTTGAGAAACAAGTGTCAGTAGAACAAATGCTAGGGGTATTGAGTGAAGTGCAACTATCTCATTTAGTTGAAAATCTTGCGGAAGGTTTAAATACTGAAATTGGTGAGAAAGGTACTTGTTTATCGGGTGGAGAAAAACAAAGACTTGCATTAGCTCGCTTGTGGTTTGAAGACTCCGAACTTGTCATTTTGGATGAAGCAACATCTGCAATGGATAATTTAACAGAAGAAAATGTAATGAAATCAGTTATGCAAAAAATGAAAGATAAAACTGTCATTGCCATTGCACATAGATTAAATTCCATTGCAGGTTTTGACAGAATTATTCTCTTTAAAGAAGGGAGGATTGTTGGACAAGGTACTTTTGAAGAACTACTACATACAGATTCTTATTTTATGGACTTGTATAATGCGAATGTGAAATAATTGTTTTTTAGGTCGAAACTTGTAAAAATACAAAGGGGCTGTTGCTCTTGCACTTTTTTAATTGTTAGAGTAGCAGTCCCTTAGTGTAAGTTTCATGTATGTTTACCTAAGACAGATTCAGGTATACGCACTATTCCCATGACAAATGAAGTAAAATCGGCTTTTCAGAGACAGAGACAGGTTAATTTTATGATGGGAATTGACAGAAATATTACAGTGGAAGGATATGACGGATTTATATTTACGGCAAAGACTGGAAGACCATTACAGCCGTCAGCAGTTAACAATATTTTGTATAATATTGTAAAAGCATATAATAAGGATGAATTGAAGAAAGCGAAAAAAAACACCGTAAGGCAGAACTGCTTCCAAAGTTTTCAGCCCATGTTTTAAGACACACAGCCTGTACAAGAATGGCTGAAAAGGGAATGGATATAAAGGTGCTTCAATATTTGATGGGACATTCTTCCATTGATATTACAATGCAGGTGTATAACCACATTACGGATATGTCACGTGTTAAAAATGAAGTTGTGAAGATGGATGAAGCAGTAAACGCATGAAAAAAAATAAAAATTGGTGTCAAATTGGTGTCAAACAGCAAAAATGACAGATTTTCAAAAAATTAAATGCACGCAACCCCAGTAAAATCAAGGGTTGCAAAAATTAAATAAAAAAATTAGCACTCACCTCTTGACAGTGCTAACAACATGTGATATAACACAATTAAGCCTTGGGTGTTACATAACAAATAGAACAATAAATCAGCAATCATAAAAACAAAAATCCTGCATGAATCGAAGAAGAAAAAGGCTGGCAGGAATGGTTTTAAAGTGATTGTATACAATAGAGAATGAGAAAAAGGAGGCAGAAACTATGAACATTAACAAGTTTACACAGAAGTCCATTGAAGCGGTGAACCAGTGTGAAAAGATTGCTTACGATTATGGCAATCAGGAAATTGACCAGGAACATTTTCTTTACAGCTTAATGACAATAGACGATAGTCTGATTGCAAACCTGATTGAAAAAATGCAGATTAATAAAGAAGCATTTATTTCCAATATTGAAACACTGCTTTCACAAAAAACAAAAGTATCCGGAAACGTACAGCTTTACGTGAGCAATGACTTAAACAAAGTATTAATCAATGCTGAAGACGAAGCAAAGCGCATGGGAGATGCGTATGTATCTGTTGAACATCTGATGCTGGCAATGATTGCATCACCCAATAAGCAGATTAAGCAGCTCTTTAAGACCTACGGTATTACAAGAGATTCGTTCCTTTCCGTACTGGCAACGGTCCGTGGTAATCAGTCCGTAACAAGTGATAACCCGGAAGCAACGTATGACACACTGGCAAAATACGGACAGGATTTAGTTGAAAAGGCAAAGTCCGGCAAGTTAGACCCGGTTATCGGCAGGGATAATGAAATCCGTAATGTTATCCGGATTCTTTCAAGAAAAACAAAAAACAATCCGGTGCTGATTGGTGAACCTGGTGTTGGTAAAACAGCCGTTGTTGAAGGTCTGGCAGAACGGATTGTCCGTGGCGATGTACCGGAGGGCTTAAAGGATAAGAAAATATTTGCGCTGGATATGGGCGCACTGGTAGCCGGTGCGAAGTACCGTGGCGAATTTGAGGAACGTTTGAAAGCGGTGCTTGATGAAGTCAAGAAAAGCGAAGGGCAGATTATTCTGTTTATCGATGAAATTCATACAATTGTCGGAGCCGGTAAGACAGAAGGCTCTATGGATGCAGGCAATATGTTAAAGCCAATGCTTGCGCGTGGTGAACTCCACTGTATCGGTGCAACAACACTGGATGAACACCGTCAGTACATTGAAAAAGATGCGGCACTGGAAAGACGGTTCCAGCCGGTTATGGTTGATGAACCGACCGTTGAAGATACCATTTCTATCTTACGTGGTTTAAAAGACCGTTATGAAGTATATCACGGTGTAAAAATTACAGACGGCGCACTGGTATCTGCGGCAACCCTTTCAGACCGTTACATTTCTGACAGATTCCTGCCGGATAAAGCAATCGACCTTGTCGATGAAGCCTGCGCAATGATTAAGACCGAACTGGATTCTATGCCGGCTGAGCTTGATGAATTACAGCGTAAGGTCATGCAGTTAGAAATTGAAGAAGCTGCATTGAAGAAAGAAACCGATAATCTCAGTAAGGAACGTCTGGAAGCTTTGCAGAAGGAATTATCGGAAATGCGTTCTGAATTTAAACAGCAGAAGGCAAAGTGGGACAATGAAAAGTCCAGTGTTGACCAGATTAGCAAGATCAAAGAAGAGTTAGAACAGGTCAACCATGAGATTGACGAAGCCAAGAGAAATTACGATTTGGAAAAGGCGGCTCAGTTACAGTACGGCAGACTGCCGGAGGTTCAGAAACGTCTGGAAGAGGCTGAAAAGAAGGTACAGAATAAAAATCTGGATTTGGTACATGAGAGTGTTACCGAAGAAGAAATTGCAAAGATTATTTCCAGATGGACAGGAATCCCGGTTGCCAAGTTAAGCGAATCTGAACGGGAAAAGACCCTGAATCTGGACACACTTCTGCATAAGAGAGTTGTTGGACAGGACGAGGCTGTTACGAAAGTAACAGAGGCAATTATCCGTTCAAAGGCAGGCATTAAAGACCCGACCAAACCGATTGGTTCATTTCTGTTCTTAGGACCTACCGGTGTCGGTAAGACAGAGCTTGCAAAGACACTGGCAGAGAGCCTGTTTGATGATGAAAGCAATATTGTCCGTCTTGATATGTCAGAGTACATGGAGAAATATTCTGTTTCGAGATTAATCGGAGCGCCTCCGGGATATGTCGGATACGATGAAGGCGGTCAGCTGACTGAGGCAGTCAGAAGAAAACCGTATTCTGTTGTTCTTTTTGATGAAATTGAAAAGGCGCACCCGGATGTATTCAATGTATTGTTACAGGTACTTGATGACGGACGAATCACCGATTCGCAGGGCAGAACGGTAGACTTTAAGAATACAATTATTATTATGACAAGTAATATCGGCTCAACCTATCTGCTGGACGGTATTGATGAAAACGGCGGCATTAAGCAGGAAACAGAAGAACTCGTTATGAACGATTTGCGCGGACATTTCAGACCGGAATTTTTAAACCGTCTGGACGAGATTATTCTGTTCAAGCCGCTCACAAAAGACAATATCGGCAATATCATTCATCTGCTGATTGCAGACGTCAACAGACGTCTGGCAGACAAGGAATTGCAGGTACGTCTGACAGATGCGGCAGAAAGCTATATTACAGAACACGGCTTTGACCCGATGTACGGCGCAAGACCGTTAAAGCGTTACGTTCAAAAGACGGTAGAAACACTGGCGGCAAAGTTAATCTTAAAGGGTGACATCAATACGGGTGATGACATTGTGATTGATGTTGTAAACGGTGAACTTACGGCAAGAGCCGAGGGCAGAAAAGCCATCGAAGAAAAATAAAACAGCAGTAAAGAGCATAAGATTATAAAAAGCAAAGAAAAGGCGGGTGGTACTGTTATATTTCAGTGCCACCCGCTTTTTACGTGTGCCAAACATCAGATAAACTGATTGCGTGTAGTATCGTATTCGTAATCAATTCCTTTTAAAGTCTGTACGATTTCCGTTTCATCTACCATAAAGGCTTTGCAGAATTCTGAAAGATTCGGATAAAAGTCGCGAAGCTGTGTATTTGTAAATGAAAGCAGCATAACGGGATCTTTTGGTAACTGAGCCATAGTCATACAATCTCCTTTTGATACAAAACTGCTTTGAAAGCAGTCTGTGAATTTCTGTTGCCTAGCATACCGCAAAAATCAATCATTTTCAAGATAAATATTCACTTGTCTTTTGACTTTGTGGTATACTGACGGTAAATAGGCGAATAGATAAATGTGAATGGAGAGCGATATGATTATTTTAAAAGCGGAAGGCACACTTGCGGCAGTCTTTCATAAAACAATAAAAGTCATGGAACAGAATGTAGAGTGGAATGAAACATTTGCAATTAATAATAACACGCTGATTCTGCCCGGTACATTAAAATCGTTGTTTTTCAGTTTTGATAATAAAAAAGTGCTTGGAAATGTCATAGAAGAACCCATTAAAGAAGAACCACGGCTAATGCTTGGAAATGCCCTGCTTGAAAATACCATTAATTTAGTTCTTTACATATTTGGTAAGTGGGGAAAAATTAAAGGGCTAACCGTTGAAAAGGATTACAGACAGTTAGAACAACAGATGAATGACATCCTGCGGGAAGTAGAAGTACAGGCATCCTTAGATGCCACGCAGTGCCGTTTCTATCATGAGGGAATACGCATTACCTATGAAGAAGTGATTGAGCGGATTTTAGAATACATGAAGCCGGATTATCTAAATGAGGAGGAAGAAGAACAAGACGATACGGAGATTCACGATGTTTCCGACTGGGAGAAAAAGTATCAGCTCGGATTGTGGCATAAAATTGTCTGGAAATCCTACGAAACCAGTATTAGCAAAAAGAAGTTATCCGCCAAAGAGCGGGCGGCAGGGCGAATTGGAAATGACTTTTACATCACGGGCTATCAGTGCCCGGAATGTAAAAAGCCAATGTACATGGTGGTTTATCCGAAAAATAAAGAGTTTCATATCGACACGGACGAGGGCAGGGTTATTCTTGCAAGGGCATATACCTGTATGGACTGTCATCGTTTTTATACGCCAAAGCCCTACAAACTGCTGATGGAAGGCAGTATTTATATGATGGATTTTGAGGACGATAACACGGCGTATGAGGATTATCAGGAACTGCTCGGCGCAGACGGACAGCGTATATCCAACAGCCGGTTTAACCGTTATGAGAGCAGTGCGCTACAGTCCGATTTTGAAAATGAAGCGGATGACCGTCTGGAAGAACTTTATAACAATATGCCTGAAATGTCTGTAGAAGAAATTTTTGATATTGCCGACATGCTGGATTCGGAATTCTATCCGCAGTCCCGGCGGGAAGCAATTGAAGAACAGGTAGACAAAGCGGCGGCAGATAAAGGCATGGACCGTAACGTTCCGCCAAAAAACTGGCAGAAGCACCGGGAAAAAGTGCAGAAAGAAAAACAAAAGAACGAAAAGGCACAAAAGGAAAAAGAGAGGTCAGAATCTGCGCAGGGACGGTCTGATGAGAAAGAACCGTCAGCAAGATACAGTACGCAGAATCTGCAGGAACAGTGGGATGGCGGACAAGTCAAAGACAGGACATTTACGGACAGTCAGACTGCGCCGCAAGACGGAACGAACCGACCGGACAGAGCAGCAGACGATTACGTGACATCACAGGACAAAGCTGCACCGTCTACAGCCGACACCCGGACACAAAAGCAGGGTACACATGTACAGCTGCAGACCAGCGGGGCAGACGCACCGCAGTCACGCAGAACTTCCGAAGAAGAAATTGCGGCTTCCCAGAAGGAAGTGTTGTCTATCGCACTGGCAGCAAAAAGCAAAAGCTATGCGGAATTAAAAAAGGCCTATCATACGATTCTTGAAAAAGACTGTCCGCAGTCGGCCAAAGATAGTGTGGCAGAAAATGTCAAAGACTGGATGCAGAAGCGCGGTGAGAAAGAACTGCAGGTGTTGGTAGAGCATTTTCCACAGCAGTATCAAAAGAAAGTCTATCAGCAGTTTCGTCAAAAATTTGAGGAATATAACGATATTGATAATACAAAATATATGAAGCAGCTTGAGGAAAAGCGTGATATGGCAGAGCAGAGCGCGTTGAAAGCATTTGTCAACCAGCAGAAAATCCGCCCGGGGGATAGAAAAAAGCTGTTGTCACTGGCAGAAGCAATCCGTCCTATGGAATATGAAGAAAAGAATAAACAAATCATCATTGACCAGCTAAAAGACCGCGTAAAAGATATTGACAGGAAAGCAATCGAACAAATCTGTCCGGACATTTTTGAGATGTCCTTTGACGAGGGGAAAGAAGCCTATCAAAGAATTGCGACAGGAGATTTTCTGCCGGAGCTAAAGACGGATATGTTAGGCAGAATCCGCAAGCGGCTTGAAGCCATGAAAAAGGATGAATGCAGAAGTCTTGTCAATAAAATGATTCGCGATACCGGTATTTCGGAGCAGACCATGGAAGGCTTTTATCCGTATGATATCCGCCGCATGAGCAATGAAGCCTGTGAAGATACCGATGCCATTATTGCAAATAATGCACTCAATACCTATGCGGGCGGAGAAGCATTTGAGTATCCGCTTCTGATATTTGATTCAACAAAAGGTGAAAACGGTAAAAAAGGCTTTGTGCTGACACCGGATCATGTCTACTACAATGGCAGTATGATGGCGGGAACGGTAAAGGTGCGTAATATCAAGGAATTTTACGCAGAGAGCGGATTGTTCCACAAGGGCATTTATATCCGTACCATGAATAACGGAGAAATGAAAATTACCGGAAACTACAAGGCAGATAAAGAAAAAATGGAACATTTTCTTGCTAAATTAAACCGCTTTATCCAGTATTTGCAGGAAAAGCCGGAGTCCCGCAGCGTGGAATACCTTGCCGAAGAAAAGCATCCGGTAAAATGCTGTTACCGCTGCGGTTATGTCTATGAGGGCGGCAATATCTGCCCGAAATGCGGCAGCCGCAATAACGACTAAAAGGAGTATACAAATGTTAGTAAAAATATATACAATGACCCACAAAAAATTCGATGTGCCAAACGACCCGATGTATGTTCCGTTACAGGTCGGCGCAGAAGGAAAAGAACCGCTCGGCTATGTGAGGGATAACACCGGGGAAAATATTTCCGCGTTAAATTGTTATTACAGCGAATTGACCGGGGTATACTGGATATGGAAAAACGATACTGAATCGGATATTGTCGGTGTCTGCCATTACAGACGGTATCTGTTAAATGAAAAAGGTGTGATGTTCCGTAAAGAGGAGATTGAAAAACTGCTTTCCGAATATGACTGTCTGACCAGCCGTCTGCTGACACTGGATTTTTCATATCATTACGGATTTTCCGACAATCACAATGTGCGGGATTTGGACGTGACAGGTGAAGTTATCCGTGAAAAATATCCGGAGGATTATCCGCTGTTTGAAAAGCTTGTCCATGAAAACCACACGTATTTTGGCAACATCTGCGTGATGAAAAAGCCGCTCTTTGATGCGTACTGTGCATGGCTGTTTGACATTTTTGCCGAGGTGCGAAAACGGATTAACATCGATTCCTATGACAGCTATCACAAGCGGGTATTTGGGTTTGTTTCGGAATTTCTGCTTTATGTGTGGGTGACAAAACACAAGCTGCGCGCATATGAGTGTATGGTGGGTATGATTGGCGAAAAGGCAGAAACAAAAGAAATGAAACAGCGGCTTGCGGATTATTTTGCGGAAAAAGATATTGTGGGTGCAAAGCAGTATTTTATGGAAATGTATACGAAACGACCGGATGTTTTAATGGAAGCGTCGGACATTACGGGCGATTTGCGGATTTGTATGCAGATAATTGCAACTGCGGAACGGGAGCTTGCCACAACCGGCGGCAGCATTTTAGACAGAAGCTGCACATTTGAAGATTATATGCACCTGTTTAAAACATTAAACGGCATTGTCAGAAGGTACTGCGTAGGCAGACAGACCACAAAGGATAAGGAAATGCTTGCAAAACTGCACTTATCGGAAGAAGCCGTCTATGTTTCCGTGCTTGCATTTTGCAAAGAAAAAGAAAAAACAGCAGAAATTCTAAATCAGATAAACATGGACATTTAGAGTGTAATGTGCTAATTTTAAGATAGAAATGCGTAATACAGGCTGCGTATTGCGGCAGAAATGGAGGGAAGTATGTCAGTTCAGGATTATATGAGTGCATCTAAAATCGGAAAAAGAGCATATCATGCCTGTGTCAACAAAGGCAGGTATCCATATCTTCCGGTATTGGAAAATATTGTAGATGAATCAGACATTGAGGCAGAGGTCAGTCTGGGAATCGACCAGATTCCGCTGCGGCTGGTTGTGGGAACGTGTAATGCGGGACGGACCAATGCCTTTGCAGATAATTTTATGCCGATTCTGGATTGGGGAACGGAATTTTCAGCAAAATGGGCGAGCTTAAGTGACAGCCAGAAAAATGAAGGCATCCGTGACCCGATTAAGGTCTATGAGTATATGAACAAGTTTTATGTACTGGAAGGCAATAAAAGAGTCAGCGTTTTAAAGTATTTTAAGGCTGTGACAGTCAATGCCGAAGTAATCCGTAAAGTGCCGAAGTATTCAGAAGACCCGGATGTTAAGATTTATTATGAGTTTATGGAATTTTATAAATGTACGAAGCTTAATGACATTTATTTCAGCAACGTCGGCAGTTTTCCGACCCTGATGAAGCTGGTCGGCATCAAAAAGGGGGAAAACATGGATGAAGATGCGAAAAAGGATTTTGTATCCTGTTTTCTATCTTTTAAAAACGCATATGATGCCAGAGGAGGCGAACGGTTTGATTATCCGGCGGGCGATGCATTTTTACGCTTTATTCATATTCACGGTTATGAGCATGTAAAGGATATGCTGCCGTCGGAAATGGCAAAAAATGTGGCAAAGACGTGGGCAGAGTTTGAACTGCTTTCTGAAAACAATGCCGTTGAGCTTCGTATGGATCCGACTTTAAACGAACCGAAAAAGAATATTTTAAGTTATCTGCTGCCAAAACCGGGAAATGGAAACAGAAAGCTAAAGGTCGGTTTCATTTACGAAAATACACCGCAGGATTCGGACTGGTGCTATACGCATGAGCTTGGCCGGCAGTATATTGACGATACATTTGGCGATCAGATTGAAACATTAAGTATTACGAATGTCAAACCGGATAAAGATGATGTGGCTGCCATTGAAATGATGGTTAAAAATAAGGCAGATTTAGTTTTTGTGACATCACCGTCCATGATTATGGCCTCTTTAAAAGAAGCGATTGCGCATCCGGAGGTCAAGATATTGAACTGTTCGCTGAACACGTCACACAAATATATCCGTACCTACTATGCGAGAATGTATGAAGCAAAGTTTTTGACGGGACTCATTGCAGGTGCGTTGACTGATAATGATAAAATCGGTTATGTAGCAGGGTATCCTGTGTACGGTGTGACGGCAAATATCAATGCTTTTGCGCTGGGAGCAAAATTTGTTAATCCACGGGCAAAGATTTATCTTGAATGGTCCTCTGTAAAGAATAGCAATCCGGCGGAAGCTTTTAAAAGAGAGGGTATCCGTTATGTATCGGATCAGGATATGATTACGCCGACCAGTACGGCACGCAGGTTTGGATTGTACAGCATAGATGATGAAACAACCCAGCATATCGCGATGCCGATGTGGCACTGGGGTGCATTTTATGAAAAACTGATTCAGAGTATTTTAAGCGGCTCATGGAACAGGGAACAGGATGCAGATAATGTAAAAGCGCTTAATTACTGGTGGGGACTGTCTGCAGATGTGGTTGACCTGATTATGTCAACGAAGCTTCCGGTAGAAACACAGCGGATGGTTACAACCTTTAAAGAGATGATTTCAAAAGATTTATTTGAACCTTTTGCGGACGAATTAAAAGATCAGAAAGGTAAGGTACGTAATCAGAAGGGCAGGGATCTGACACCGGAACAGATTATTACCATGGACTGGCTGCTGGATAATGTGATTGGTAAAATACCGGAACTGGAGGAGCTTGAAGAAGGCTGTGAGCCGATTGTAAAGGCACAGGGCATTATTCACCACGGATTATAAATGTAGAAAGTAGGAAGGCGGCAAAAAGAAGCTGCCACAATGAGAAAATATGAAGATACTGATATTAGCAGATGTGGAGTCAAAATACTTATGGGATTATTTTGACAAAAGTAAATTAGAAGGCGTTGATTTAATCCTGTCCTGCGGTGATTTAAATCCGCAGTATCTGTCTTTTCTGGCATCCTTTACGCAGTCACCGGTGCTTTACGTCAGAGGAAATCATGATGACTGCTATGAACAGACACCGCCGGAGGGCTGTATCTGCATTGAGGATAAGATTTATACGTATAAGGGGCTGCGGATTATGGGACTTGGCGGTTCAATCCGTTATAAAAAAGGTATCAACCAGTATACACAACGACAGATGCAGCATCGTGTCAGCCGTATGTGGCTCCAGTTAAAATGTAAAAAAGGCTTTGATATTTTGCTGACCCATTCGCCTGCTGCGGGCATTAATGACGGCTTTGACAGTGTACATCAGGGATTTACGGTATTTAACGAACTGCTTGACACGTATCACCCGGCTTATTTTATTCACGGTCACATACATAAGAATTATCAGGCAAACTTCGTGCGGGAACAGCAGTACAACGAAACAACGATTATTAACGGATATGAACGTTATATTATTGATGTTTAATAACAAAATAAAGTAATTTTGCAAAAAGTGTTGCATTCTGTAAGTTACTGTGATAATATCCTTTCAGAACAAAAAGACAAATGTCCGCCGTACAAAGACAAAAGCGGAAATTTGTTCTTGAAAAAAGAAAAGGGAGAAAGAACATGAGTGAGAAGTTAAGAGTTGGTATCCTTGGCGGTACAGGTATGGTAGGACAGAGATTTATTACACTGCTTGAAAATCATCCTTGGTTTGAGGTTGTATTGGTTGCAGCGAGCGGCCGTTCCGCAGGAAAGCTTTACGAAGAAGCTGTAGACGGACGATGGAAGATGACAGCACCGATGCCTGAATTCGTTAAGAAGATGACTGTTTATGATATGGATAAGGATTTCGATGAAATCGTATCAAAGGTAGATTTCGTATTCTGTGCAGTAAACATGCCAAAGGATGAAATCAAGGTATTAGAGGAAAAATATGCAAAGGCAGAAGTGCCGGTTGTATCTAACAACAGCGCAAACCGCTGGACACCGGACGTACCAATGGTGGTACCGGAAATCAACCCGGAACACTTAGAGGTTATTGAGGCACAGAAGAAGCGTCTTGGCACAACAAGAGGTTTTATCTGTGTAAAGCCAAACTGCTCAATTCAGAGCTATACACCGGCTTTAACTGCTTTAAAAGAATTCGGACCAAAGCTGGTTGTTGCAACAACTTATCAGGCAATTTCAGGCGCAGGAAAGACTTTTGAACAGTGGCCTGAAATGGTAGGAAACATCATTCCTTACATCGGCGGCGAAGAAGAAAAGAGTGAAAAAGAACCATTAAGACTCTGGGGTAAAGTAGAAGACGGAAAGATTGTTCCGGCTACAGATACTGTTATTACTTGCCAGTGTGTACGTGTTCCTGTATTAGACGGACATACAGCTGCTGTATTTGTGAACTTTGAAAAGAAGCCGACAAAGGAGCAGATTATTGAAAAGTGGAGAAGCTTCCGTGGCGAACCACAGGAATTAGACCTTCCAAGTGCACCAAAGCAGTTTATCCAGTATTTAGAAGAAGATGACAGACCACAGGTACAGTTAGATGTTAACTATGAAAACGGTATGGGCGTTTCTTTGGGCCGTTTAAGAGAAGATTCTGTGTTTGACTATAAGTTCATCGGTCTTTCACACAATACATTAAGAGGTGCAGCAGGTGGTGCTGTATTAATTGCAGAATTATTAAAGGCAAAGGGATATATTACTTCTAAGCAGTAATATGCAATAAAAAGTATAATATATGGCACAGAAAAAGACTGTTGCTTTGATGTTTCAAAATCGTCGAAGCACAGTCTTTTTTTGTTATGTATATTATTTTGAAATCCCGCACTTTAGTTGACATTAGTACGGCAGAATGGTAAACTAAATTCATATAATTTGTTGAACGGTTATGAGGTCAAGGGATAAAAATATGGATGGTAATGAAGAATTAAAGGAAAAATTATTAGATCACTCAATGACACGGGAAGAATTATTACTGGAACATACACATACATTTATTGCAGAATATTCTTATAAAACAGGACAGCTGGAAATTTATCCGGAAGATGGTCATTTTGTTGATTTTGATAGAAAGTCTTTGGATACGGATTTTGAACATGCCTTTTATAAAACTGTATTTAAACGGGATTTGCCACTGTACCAGCAGTTGATTGATTTTTCAGGGGTGACACACAGTGTTCAGCGGGATGCCAATATCCGTCTGTATGTTGTGCCGCATATTTATGAGTGGTTTCGGATTTCAGTGCTGTATTATATTGATGAGGACGGGGAAAGAGACCGGATTGTGCTGGCATTTACCAATGCCGAGAAAGAGCTGGAGGCTGTGCATGAACTGAAATCGCTGGTAACCGTGGATTCCCTGACACAGCTTCCGAATATCAATACCTTTTCCATGCAGACATGGGAATTGTTAAAGAATCATCCGGAGCGTGAATATGCCATTGTGCGGATGGATATCCGGAAGTTCCGCCTGCTGAATGAGTTTTATGGGACAAGTGAGGGCGATAATGTTCTCCGTTTTCTGGGTGTGAAATTACAGGAGTGTATGGATTCGGAAGAATTGTATACATATTGTCATCTGACTTCAGATATTTTTGCGGTCTGTATGTCCAGTGACATGGAGAGCATTTGCCGCGTGATTGACAGCATCCAGACTTCGATGAACCATTATCCGGTTAATTTTGAAATGGTCATGTCCTTTGGAATCTATATCATTACGGAAAAGGATAAGCAGGAAAGAATTCCGGTTGTAACGATGGTTGACCGTGCGGCAATTGCACAGCGGGTTAAGAATAATTACATGAATAAAATTGCCGTTTTTGATGATAAAATTGCTGAAAAAGAATATGCGGAACAGAATGTGATTATGGAGATGAATAATGCACTTGGTAGTGACCAGTTCCATATTTATTTACAGCCAAAGGTTGATATGATTACAGGCAGAATTGTCGGTTCAGAGGCACTTGTGCGTTGGATTCATCCGACAAAAGGTGTGATTTCCCCGGTGGATTTTGTGCCGATATTTGAAGGCAACGGCTTTATCTCGGAAATTGATTTTTATATGCTTGAGCAGGTTTGCAAAATGATCCGCAGATGGCTGGATAAAGGTCTTGAAGCAAAACCGGTATCAGTAAATTTATCCCGCAGCAATCTTTACAGCCCGCGTATTTTAAATGACATTATGACCTGTGTGGAAAGATACAGCGTGCCACATGATTTGATTGAATTTGAGATTACGGAAAGCGCATTTGCAGTTGATAATATTCATCTGAATCAGTTGATGGAACAGCTCCAAAAGAATCATTTCAGAGTACTGATGGATGATTTCGGAAGTGGTTATTCATCATTGAATGCACTGCGTGAGCTGAGTGTGGATATTTTAAAAATTGATATTAAATTCCTGCCGGTCAGCCAGAATGATAAAAGGGCAGATATTATATTAAGAAGTGTAACGCAGATGGCAGACCAGCTGGGACTGGAAATTGTTGTGGAAGGCGTGGAAACCGAAGCGCAGGCAGACCTGCTGAAAAAAATGGGCTGCAGGATTGCACAGGGGTTTTTATATTATAGACCGATGCCGATTGAAGAATATGAGCGTGTATTGAAAAAACAAAAATAGGGGAAAGCAGGAAATGAGTATGGAAGATTTGATTTTAATTGTAGATGATGCCCGCTTTGCAAGAAGAATAGAAACAAAAGCTTTGCAGGATGCGGGGTTTGAACACATTGTAGAGGCAAAGACTGCAAAAGAGGCATTGCAGATTTTTGAGGAGCAGGCACCGGAGCTGACATTGCTTGATATTACACTGCCGGATAATTCGGATCTGACACTGCTGCGGACAATGATAAAAATCCGCCCGGAAGCAAAGATTGTCATGAATTCGGCAATCGGCCAGGAACTGATTATTCAGGATGCACTGAATGCGGGAGCAAGAGATTTTATTACAAAGCCTTTTAAGGAGAAAGAATTTATAGAGAAAATCGTTAAAGTGATGAAGGGGAATTGATAAGGGGGAAAGCAAATGGAATTATTTCAAGGAAATGGCCAGTTAGATGAAGACGTCGAAGACATATTATATGAACTGGGAAATGTCGGCGTAGGAATGGTTAGCACAACGATTGGTTCAATGCTTGGTGTGCGGGCTGAAATCGGTATCCCGGTGATTACAAAAGCAGATATGCATATTGTGGAACAGATTGATAAAAAGCAGACTGAAAAGATAGGAATCTATCTGAATTTTGCTAATACACTTAACGGTGCGGTTCTTTTATTGATGGATATGCAGTTCATTCATCAGATTGTGGAAGTACTGCTGGAACAGCCTGTAGCAGAGCAGAAGCTGCTCACGGATGAGGAAAGTGCATCTGCCATTGCAGAATTTGCCAACATTATTGTGGCGTCTTACATGAATGCAATGGGAAGTTATACGGGAATCCGTATTTTTGTGACACCGGTAAGTGTAAAATTGGGCTATGCGGATGAACTGGTAGAGGATGCGTTGCAGAATTTGAATTTATGCTGCAATGAAGCGATTTGTGTTAATACCGGACTTTCTACAATTGATGCAAATGGCGGGGGACTTAGCGATGTCGGGCATTTTATTATGATGCCGGATGATGTGTCAGTGCAAAAAATTATGGAAGCAATTTCTATATGAGGTGGACAAAGCAATGGATGAACAGTTTGAAAAAACAGAAAATTCTATGAGCATTTACTATACTGTAAATAAGATGCTGATTGCATTACACATGGCGTTGCTGGTATTCTTTGTTGTGATGAGGGTTTATGTCATGGTGGCTTTCTGTGCGGCGGGGATTGTTGTATATATCTTTTCATACCGGCTGCTAGATAATCAGATGAATAAACACTATTACAAGATTACGTATTATGAAATCTGGATATGTGCGGCAGGTTCAGCCTGTATTATGGGACCGGAATACGGATTCCATCTGGCATTGATTGCAATGCTGCTGCCGGTAGCACTGGCTGTCAATACAGAAAATTTGGGGAATGATACGCGCTTTTTTAAATGCAGTTTTACGAAAAAAGAGGGAGTTTTTTTAGTTGCTGCAACAATTATTGTTTATGTCATGATGAAATTGGGAACTTATCATGACAGTTTTTTTGGCAGACATATTATTCTGCATAATTCGGTATTACAGAATGTTGTTTTTTTGGCCAATACGACATTTATTATTATATATATCTTTTATTATTTAAGCAGTTATGCAGTATATATTAATAAGAGTGAAGAATTTTTACGGCAGAAAGCTGATTATGATGAACTGACAGGGCTGTATAACCGAAACCGTATCCGTTTTATTTTAGAACACAATTATGCGGCAGCAAAAGAGGGAAATAATCCGTTTGGCGTTGCTATTATGGATATTGATGATTTTAAAAAAATTAATGACGGTTATGGACATAATGCAGGCGACTTTGTGCTAAAGCGTTTTGCGGGCATTGTAGACGGCATTGTAAGAAAATGCGAAGGACAGATCGTAGCCGGAAGATGGGGCGGAGAGGAATTCCTGATTCTGTATTACGGCGAGAATAAAGAAGACTTTTATATGCTCTTGGAGTATATCCGCATGAAGATTTACGAGGCACAGTTTTTATATGACCGAAACAGATTAAGTGTTTCCGTAACAATCGGTATGGCAGCGTTTGCAAAGGATATGTCTTTGGATGAGATTATCAACAATGCGGATATGAAGCTGTATGAAGGTAAAAAGAGCGGTAAGAATAAAGTTATGTAATGATTAAATAAGAGCTGAAATGACATCACGGCAGAGCTGTGATGTGAAATCGGAATATCAGAATATTGTGAGAATGGAGTATCAGATGAACAGCGGATATTTTTATGCGATGCTTTCCAGAATGAAATATATTAACCGCTGGGGGCTGATGCGCAATACGAAAAATGAGAATTTAAGCGAGCACAGTCTGGAAACGGCATTTATTGCACATGCATTGGGCATTATTAATAATGAAGTGTTTCATGGCAGTGTGAATGCCGAACATCTGGCAGTGCTTGCAATGTATCATGATGCAACGGAGATTATCACGGGTGATATGCCGACACCGGTCAAGTATTACAGTGAGCAGATCCGCAGGGCATACGGCGAAGTCGAAGATATTGCGGGGCGCGAGCTTTTGACCGCCATACCGGAAGAACTTAGAAGCCGTTATGAAGAACCGCTTTTGGAGTCCTCATGGAATGAGGAAGATTACCGCTTTGTCAAAGCAGCGGATAAATTATCTGCATGGTTAAAATGTATTGAGGAACGGAAAATGGGCAATACCGATTTTTACGATGCAGAGTGTACAATTCAAAACGAATTGGTAAAAATGCAGCTTCCCGAAGCAGATTATTTCTGCGAACATTTTATTCCGGCATATACAGAAACGATTGACCGGTCGGGAAATGCAGCAACGAATGGAGAATAAATGTGGGAAAATCAGTATTTATAGCGGAAAAGCCGAGCGTTGCGCAGGAGTTTGCCAAAGCCCTGCATGCGGACTTTAAAAGAAGGGACGGCTTTTTGGAATCAGAACAGTATATTGTGACATGGTGTGTCGGACATCTTGTGACAATGAGCTATCCTGATAAGTATGATGAACGTTTAAAACGCTGGAGTTTTGACACACTGCCGTTTTTGCCGAAGAAATTCAAATACGAAGTCATTCCTGCGGTGGAAAAGCAGTTTCAGATTGTAAAGGGTCTGCTGACCCGTGAAGACGTCAAGACGATATATGTATGCACCGACTCAGGACGGGAAGGAGAGTACATATATCGTCTTGTTGAACGTATGGCAGGCGTTAAGGATAAAGAGGAAAAACGTGTCTGGATTGATTCCCAGACAGAAGAAGAAATTTTAAAAGGAATCGAAACGGCAAAAGATCTGTCAGAATATGATAATCTCTGTGAAGCCGCTTATCTGCGGGCAAAGGAAGATTATCTCATGGGCATTAATTTTTCAAGGGTACTGACGTTAAAATACGGCAGAAACATTTCCAATTATTTAAAAATGGACCGTGCCGTTGTATCGGTCGGCCGTGTAATGACCTGCGTGCTGGGCATGGTAGTGCGCCGTGAACGGGAAATCCGCGCATTTGTAAAGACACCGTTTTTTAAAGTTATCGGTAAAACGGCGAATTTTGATGCTGAATGGCGCGTCTGTGAGCAGAGTAAATATTACAACACGCCGTATTTATATAAGGATAACGGATTTGTTGATAAAGAGAAAGCACAGGAGCTTGTTACATTTTTGTCAGACCCGCTTCCGGCACAGGCAGTCATTGAAAAAATAGAGCGGAAAAAAGAAACAAAAAATCCGCCGCTGTTATTTAACCTCGCTGAAATTCAGAATGAATGTGCAAAGCAGTTTAAAATCAGTCCGGATGAAACGTTAAATATTATTCAGGAACTGTATGAAAAAAAACTGGTAACGTATCCGAGAACCGATGCCAGAGTGCTTTCAACGGCAGTCTGTAAAGAGATTCATAAAAATATCGGCGGCTTGAAAAATTATCAGCCTGCCGCGGAATTTGCGGGAGAAATTTTAGAAAAACAGCTTCATAAAAATATTGCAAAAACGCGGTACTGCGATGATAAGAAAATTACCGACCACTATGCAATTATCCCGACCGGGCAGGGACTTTCTAATTTAAACCGTCTGTCACAGACCGCAGTACGGACATATGAGCTGATTGTCCGACGTTTTTTAAGTATATTTTATCCTGCGGCACAGTACAGTAGAGTTAGCATTACTTCCAAATGCAAGGCGGAAGCATTTTATGCAACCTTTAAGGTGCTGACAGATGAGGGCTATTTAAAGATTGTTAAGAACTCATTTTCCAAGCCATCCAAAGAGGATGAAGATGGAAAATGTACCCGGGAAGTCTTAGAGGCATTGAAAAAATATAAAAAAGGCGATATGATAGATTTTAATGGTTTTGAAATCAAAGAGGGTGAAACCTCGCCGCCGAAAAGATATAATTCCGGTTCGATGATTCTTGCAATGGAAAATGCAGGACAGCTGATTGAGGACGAAGAACTGCGTGCGCAGATTAAGGGAAGCGGTATCGGAACCAGTGCTACAAGAGCAGAAATTTTAAAAAAATTAAATACCATAAAATATATTTCTACAAATAAAAAGACACAGGTTATTACACCAACATTACTTGGTGAAATTATTTACGATGTGGTGGAATGTTCCATGAAGCAGCTTTTAAATCCGGAGCTGACGGCAAGCTGGGAAAAGGGACTGACCTATGTCGCAGAGGGCAGTATCACCTCACAGGAATATATGGATAAACTCGAAGGCTTTGTAGGAAGAAGAACACAGGCAGTAATGGGACTCAACAATCAAAGACAGCTGATCATGATGTTTGATGAGTCTGCGAAAAATTATAAGTAACAGAAAGGACTGGAAACAATGTGTGGAATTGTTGGCTATGTAGGTGACAGGGACTGCGCGGATGTATTAGTGGATGCGCTGTCAAAACTGGAATACAGAGGATATGATTCGGCAGGAATTGCTGTCGTTGAAAAAGGAGTTATTAAGGTTGAAAAATGCAAGGGACGTCTTGCTAATTTAGTTGATAAAATGGCAGTAGACGGGAAACCGCAGGGACATTGCGGTATCGGACATACCCGCTGGGCAACCCACGGAGAACCGTCTGATATTAATTCCCATCCGCACGGCAATAAGCGTGTTTCAATTGTACATAACGGTATTATTGAAAATTACAAGCAGATTAAGGACTTCCTGATTGAAGAAGGCTACAGCTTTGTGAGTGAAACGGATACGGAAACCGTAGCAAAGCTGTTAGATTACTATTATGTTGATGACCCGGTTGACACCATTATTAAGGTGCTTTCCGAAATTAAAGGCTCTTATGCACTCGGCATTATGTTCCGTGATTATCCGGATACTGTATTTGCTGTCCGCAAAGAGTGTCCGTTAATTGTCGGTGTCGGTGAAAATGAGAATTTTCTCGCGTCTGATGTACCTGCGATTATTAAGTACACCAGGGACTATTATCTTTTAGAGGCAAATGAAATTGCCGTGGTAAAAAAAGACAGTGTCCAGATTTATGATATGCACAAAGAACCGGTGCATAAAGAAATTAATACAGCAGACTGGGATGTCGATGCGGCTGAAAAGGGCGGATATGAACATTTTATGCTCAAGGAAATCCATGAACAGCCGGCGGCAGTCAGAGATACGGTCAGCCCCCGTATTATAAACGGTATGCCGGACTTGTCACAGGACGGCGTTGATATGCAGAAGTTAAAGGATTACCGTCAGATTTTCATTGTTGCCTGTGGTACGGCGATGCATGCAGGTATGGTGGGCAAGTACGTGATTGAAAAGCTTGCAAGAAAACCGGTGATAGTTGATATTGCATCGGAATTCCGCTACCGTGATCCGATTATCACAAAGGACGATCTGATGATTGTGATTTCACAGTCCGGTGAAACGGCAGATACCATGGCAGTACTGCGTCTTGCAAAAGAAGTCGGTGCGGCAACACTGGCAGTTGTCAATGTGGTCGGTTCTTCAATTGCAAGAGAAGCCGATATGGTCATCTATACCCATGCCGGTCCTGAAATTTCCGTGGCTTCAACCAAAGCCTATATGGTACAGATTTCGGTGATGTATCTGCTGGCATTTGAACTGGCATATGCAAACGGTACAATTGACAAGGAAAGGTGCATGGAACTGACGGCACAGCTTGGTCAGATGCCGGATATTATCAGAGAAACGCTGGAATTAAAGGATACCTGTTCCTTTGTGGCTTCAAAGCTTGTCAATGCAGAAAGTCTGTTATATATCGGACGGGGACTGGACTATGCACTGAGTATGGAAGGCTCTTTAAAATTAAAAGAGATTTCTTATATTCATTCTGAGTCCTATGCAGCAGGTGAATTAAAGCACGGGACAATTTCACTGATTACGGAGGGAATGCCGGTGATTGCCGTGGCAACGCAGAAAAAGCTGATTGAAAAAACGGTAAGTAATATCCGTGAAGTCAAAGCCCGTGGTGCGATGGTTATCTTGATTTGCGACAACAGTATTGAAGTAGGAGAAGGTGTGGCAGACTACATTATCCGTCTTCCGCAGACCGACGAACAGCTTATGCCGATGGCAGCGGCAGCTCCGTTACAGCTGATTGCTTATTATACCTCTGTTTTAAAGGGCAATGATGTAGATAAGCCGAGAAACCTTGCAAAATCGGTTACGGTAGAATAAAAAGGAAAGGCGGAAAATTTCATGAACGAACAGATTACAATTTCTGCACTTTATGACTTAAACGAAACAATCGCCGCAGACATTTTTAAGGATTGTACTTATCCGTGGGAAGTGCTTGCAAAAATTGGTGATTTTATCAAAGAACTGGGAAAGACCCTGCCGGAGGATGAATACGAACAGCGGGCAGAAGATGTCTGGGTTGCAAAGAGTGCAACTGTTTATCCGACAGCGTATATTAACGGTCCGTGTATTATCGGCAAAGAGGCGGAGGTACGTCACTGCGCATTTATCCGCGGCAAGGCAATTGTCGGAGAGGGCGCTGTTGTCGGCAATTCGACAGAATTAAAAAATGTGATTTTATTTAATAAAGTACAGGTGCCGCATTATAACTATGTGGGCGATTCCATTTTGGGATATAAGGCACACATGGGCGCCGGTTCGATTACATCCAATGTCAAGTCCGATAAAAAGCTGATTACAATAAAGGCGCCGGATATGCCAATCGATACCGGAATCAAAAAAATCGGTGCATTTTTAGGAGATGGTGTAGAAGTCGGCTGTGGAAGCGTATTAAATCCGGGTACGATTGTTGGCAAAAACAGCAACATTTACCCGCTTTCGAGTGTGCGTGGCTTTGTACCGGCGGGAAGCATTTATAAGAATAAGACGGAAATCGTCGAAAAAAATCAATAAAGCACATTGACTAATTACAGAGATTGTGAGAAAATAAGCAAAGTACGAATAAAGTAAGTACTGTATATTTGCTTTAAGTTACGAAAGGAGTATGAAAATGATTTATACACAAGAAGTAGAAAATATGTGTCCAGTAGCACAGGGCGTTCATCATGGCGCAGCCCCGGTTCCTACAGAAGGAAAATGGGTACAGAACAAGGAAGTTAAGGATATTTCAGGCTTTACACACGGTGTAGGCTGGTGTGCACCACAGCAGGGTGCATGTAAGCTCACTCTGAATGTAAAGGAAGGTATCATTCAGGAAGCACTCGTTGAAACAATCGGATGTTCAGGTATGACACATTCAGCAGCGATGGCAGCTGAAATTCTTCCAGGCCTCACAGTAATGGAAGCTTTAAATACTGACCTTGTATGTGATGCAATTAACACAGCAATGAGAGAACTTTTCTTACAGATCGTATACGGAAGAACTCAGAGTGCATTCTCTGAAGACGGTCTTGCAGTTGGTGCAGGTCTTGAAGATTTAGGTAAGGGACTCCGTTCTCAGGTTGGTACAATGTACGGTACATTAAAGAAGGGACCTCGTTATCTTGAGATGGCAGAAGGTTATGTAACAGGTATCGCTCTTGACAAGGATAACCAGATTATTGGTTACAAGTTCGTAAGTCTTGGAAAGATGACAGATTTCATCAAGAAGGGTGATGATCCGAACACAGCTTATGAAAAAGCAAGTGGACAGTACGGCAGAGTTGCTGACGCTGTAAAGATTATTGACCCAAGAACAGACGAAGAAGTAAAGTAAGGAGGAGATACGACAATGGCTTTATTTGAATCATATGAAAGAAGAGTAGATAAGATTAACTCCGTATTGAACAGCTATGGCATTTCTTCTATTGAAGAAGCAGAAAAGATTACTAAGGATGCAGGCTTAGATGTATACAATATGGTAAAGGGCATTCAGCCGATTTGTTTTGAAAATGCATGCTGGGCATACACAGTAGGTGCAGCAATCGCAATCAAGAAGGGTGCAAGAAAGGCTTCTGAAGCAGCTGCTGCTTTAGGTGAAGGTCTTCAGGCATTCTGTATTCCGGGTTCTGTAGCTGACCAGCGTAAGGTTGGTTTAGGACATGGTAACTTAGGTAAGATGCTTCTTGAAGAAGATACAGAATGTTTCGCATTCTTAGCAGGTCATGAATCATTTGCCGCTGCCGAAGGTGCCATCGGTATCGCAGAAAAGGCAAACAAGGTTCGTAAAAAGCCTTTAAGAGTTATCTTAAACGGTCTTGGTAAGGACGCTGCAAAGATTATCTCAAGAATCAACGGATTTACATTTGTTGAAACAGAAATGGATTACAAGACAGGCGAAGTTAAGGAAATTTCCAGAACAGCTTACTCTGACGGACTCCGTTCTAAGGTAAACTGCTACGGTGCAAACGATGTAACAGAAGGTGTTGCAATCATGTGGAAGGAAAATGTTGATATCTCTATCACAGGTAACTCAACAAACCCTACAAGATTCCAGCATCCGGTTGCAGGTACATATAAGAAGGAAAGATTAGAAGCCGGCAAGAAGTATTTCTCAGTTGCTTCAGGCGGTGGTACAGGACGTACACTTCACCCGGATAACATGGCAGCCGGTCCTGCTTCTTACGGTATGACAGATACTATGGGACGTATGCACTCAGATGCACAGTTCGCTGGTTCTTCATCAGTTCCTGCTCACGTAGAAATGATGGGTCTTATCGGTATGGGTAATAACCCAATGGTTGGTGCTACAGTTGCAGTTGCAGTTGCTATCCAGGAAGCTGCTGACAACGGTAAGTTCTAATTAAAAATAATTTGTCAGGAATTAAAATCTAATAAAACCGCTTAACGTGGAGTTTACAGGGTAAATCAGATTCGATGTAATTCGGTTTGATTTATCCTGTTTTTTACTTTATAGGAAATTAAATAGGATAATTACATCAGCATAAAATGATGAACAGATGGTATTTGGACAGCTCGACATTGATGAGAGTGCAATCTGGAGCCTTTTGCTGGCAAGGAGATATTGAAGCGGTAAATTATTATATGAATAAAGTTGCATCAGAAATATTCAGCTTTTTTGATGTTTGGGGGAAAACAGGTGAAAGTGAGCCGGAAAGATTTTATCACGGTTTCGTTCTGGGACTTATGGCTGAGCAGTCAGAAAGCTATGAAATCCGTTCCAACCGGGAAAGCGGGTTTGGAAGATATGATGCAGAGCTTATTGCAAGGGGCATTTCAAAGGAAAGAATAAAACATTATGGATTTGCGTTTGAAGGAAAAAATGTACTTATTGCACAAGCATAGAATATCAGTTGCAGTACAAAAATACTCTGGACAGAATAGGAGAAAGAAATGAATTTTTTTGTAACAAAAATCGTTGAAGATTCGGATGTGACGTATAACCTGACCGTGGCGGGATATGTGGCACTGGCGGCAGTGATGCTGGTCGTATTTGCGGCAGGCTGTATGTTTCGGGACGAAAATAAAAAAATGGATGCAAAGCAGATTGCATTCTGCGCCATGGCAATGGCACTTGCAGTTGTTACGTCCATGTTTAAAATTATTGATATGCCAATGGGTGGTTCGGTGACATTGTTTAGTATGCTGTTTATCGTGCTGACAGGCTATTGGTTCGGTGTCAGAACCGGTATTACAACGGCAGTGGCATACGGCATTTTGCAGTTACTGATTAATCCGTACATTATCAGTATCTGGCAGATGTTAATGGACTATGTTTTTGCATTTGGCGCATTAGGACTTGCCGGATTATTTTCCAATAAGAAAAAGGGTCTGATAAAGGGATATATTGCCGGTATTTTAGGACGGTACTTTTTCTCATTTTTATCCGGATGGATATTCTTTGCCGTGTATACACCGGATTTTTTTAATAGTGCCATTTTATATTCGCTGGCATACAACGGTGCTTATATCGGGCTGGAAGCAGCAATTACATTAATTGTGCTGGCACTTCCGCCGGTCAATGAGGCAATGCAGGCAGTAAAAAAGCTGGTTTGTGAGGCGTAAAACCAGTAATTACATAATATATTTGTTCCAAACCAATAATGCAAAATAAAAAAAATTGCCTTGACTCTACAATCGTTATAGAGTTTATACTGTGTAAGCAATAAATGTAAAATACAAAAAGTGCAAAAATGATATGGAAATGAGGAAACATATGATATGGAACAGGATTTAACAACGGGCAGTGTTTTCAAACGCATTGTATATTTTTCACTGCCGTACTTATTGTCTTATTTTTTACAGACATTATACGGTATGGCGGATTTGTTTATAACAGGGCAGTTTTACGGAGTGGATACGATTACAGCCGTATCAAACGGCAGTCAGATCATGCACATGATGACGGTCATTATTGTGGGGCTGGCAATGGGCACAACGGTTACAATCGGGCACAGCGTGGGCGCAAAATGCATGGAGCAGGCAGAAAAAATCATCGGCAATACCATTACGCTTTTTATGGGAATTGCCGTTGCATTTACCGTCATACTGGTTGTACTGGTAAAGCCGATAGTGGTTCTGATAGCAACACCGCAGGAAGCAGTGGCGGGAACAAGCATATATCTTTTAATCTGTTTTATCGGGATTCCGTTTATTACCGCTTATAACATTATCAGTTCGATTTTCAGGGGATTGGGCGATTCCAAAAGCCCGATGTATTTTATTGGAATTGCCTGTGTGATGAATATTGCATTGGATTACCTGTTTATGGGTGCATTTCATATGGGTGCGGCAGGCGCAGCACTTGGAACGGTCTGCGCGCAGACGTTTAGTGTACTGGTGACATTATGGGTAATCCGCAGAAGAAAAACAGGCATTTCTTTAAAGAAAAGTGACTTTAAAATTGAAAGAGCAGTTATCGGGCAGGTATTAAAAATTGGGATTCCGGTGGCACTGCAGGACGGTTTTATACAGGTTGCATTTATGATTATTACGGTGATTGCCAATTCCAGAGGTGTATCCGATGCGGCGGCAGTCGGCGTTGTTGAAAAAGTAATCAGTGCTTTATTTATTGTTCCGTCATCAATGCTTGCGACAGTATCTGCGCTTTCCGCACAGAATCTCGGTGCGGGAAAAGAAAAGCGTGCAACGGATACCCTGCGTTATGCAACGGTTATTACGACAATATATGGCGTGATTGTTGCCGTGCTTATACAGTTTATCGCGGAAAATGTAGTTGGTATTTTTACATCGGATACGACCGTAGTTACCATGGGAAGTGCCTATATCCGTTCCTATATCTGGGATTGCATCTTTGCGGGAATCCATTTCAGCTTCAGCGGCTATTTTGCGGCATGTGGAAAGTCCTATATTGGATTTCTGCACAATATAATTTCGATTACATTTGTGCGTGTTCCGGGTTCGTATCTGGCATCGAAATATTTTACCGATACGCTGTATCCAATGGGACTTGCGGCACCGGCGGGGTCACTGGTATCCGTGGCAATTTGTGTGACTGCATTTATATTGTTAAAGAGAAAAAGCCGTGTGGCACAGACAGTATGAACCAGGATGGAAAATCGTTCAATAGGTGAAGTGGCGAAAGAGCGCAAAATTACACATCGGTTAAAACGCATTTTCGTCGGCATCGTGATTGCAAAAGAACAGTCGCTGATATAAAACTGACCATAAAGCCGCGACTATCTGGCTATAAAAGATAAAGCTGAAATGAGTATTTACGAAAAGACCAATGCCCGTTATTCTATTGTGTAAATGAATTGCGGAAAGGAATGGACAATAATATGAGTAGTAGTACAAATGCAGTAAAAAGAGAAAGTATCCATCTGAGTATGACGGATTTTTGTATGACGGCGGTGTGTATGGCACTGACCTGTATCGCAACCATGCTGATTCAGATACCGATTCCACTGGGATATGCACATCTTGGCGACAGTGTGATCTTAATAACCGCTTATTTATTCGGACCGGTGGTTGGAGCACTTGCAGGCGGTATCGGCTCGGCAATGGCAGATATTCTGACAGGATATCCGGTGTGGGCAGTACCGACACTTCTGATAAAGACAATAATGCCGCTCATTGCCTGCTATATTTTTCAGAATAAGGTTTCAAGAAAGCCGGTTATATCGGTACGCGTTCTTGTGGGAGCAGTTGTGACACTGCTGTTTATGACAGCAGGATATGTATTTTTCGGCGGAATCCTGTACGGAAGCTGGGCATTAGGACTGGCATCAGCACCGGGACTGCTGTTAAAATCCGTTGTCAACCTTATTGTATTTATAGTTGTAGGCACAGGCTTATCAAAAGTTGTAAAAAACAGATAAAATGAAAGAAGAAAATGAGTCTTGTTGAAATACATACAGAGTATTTCAACAAGGCTCAGTTTGCGTTATCAGCAAAAGCAGCCCGTAAAATATTGAAAAATTTAATAAAATATTTTCTGAAAATAATTTGCCCCACATACGTATTGTGCTATAATGTGCGTAAGCAATGAGCCGTGCCAGACGGAAGCGGAAAAAAGAGCTGTGCTTGCACAAAGCTCTTTTAGACGATTTCGTCTGATAGGGCGAACGCCCGACAGTGCAGGGGCGCGAAGCGTTCCTGCACATGCACGGCGAAAGAGAGCCGAAGGGAAGCGGAAAAAAGAGCTGTGCTTGCACAAAGCTCTTTTAGACGATTTCGTCTGATAGGGCGAACGCCCGACAGTGCAGGGGCGCGAAGCGTTCCTGCACATGCACGGCGAAAGAGAGCCGAAGGGAAGCGGAAAAAAGAGCTGTGCTTGCACAAAGCTCTTTTAGACGCATTCGTCTGATAGGGCGAACACCCGACAGTGCAGGGGCGCGAAGCGTTCCTGCACATGCACGGCGAAAGAGAGCCAAAGGGAAGCGGAAAAAAGAGCTGTGCTTGCACAAAGCTCTTTTAGACGCATTCGTCTGATAGGGCGAATGCCCGACAGAGAGAGGAAATATACGAATGTTGAAGGTTTATTATTGTAAAAATTGCAATAAAATATTTTATCTACAGCGGGAAACGGATATTTCCTGCAAAATCTGTTCAGAACCGATGATAAAACTCAGCAAGCCTTATGAAGAATACACACGGCTCGACGAAGAAGAACGTAAAGAATTTATCGGACAGGACATTCAAAAACATATTCAATCAGATATACGGAAGGGGGATTAAAGCGGTGTCGGAAGTCAGGTTAATGCTTGGAAACGAAGCGATTGCAAGAGGAGCTTATGAAGCGGGGGTAAAGGTTTCGGCGGCATATCCGGGAACACCGAGTACAGAGATTAATGAAAGTCTTGCGCAGTATCGTGAGGTATACTGCGAGTGGTCGTCCAATGAAAAGACCGCACTGGAAACGGCAATCGGCGCGTCGCTTTCGGGTGTGCGTGCTATGGCCTCCATGAAGCAGGTCGGAGTCAATGTTGCCAGTGACCCGCTTTATACGGCAGCGTATATGGGGGTAAACGGTGGACTGGTGCTGGTAGCGGCAGATGATCCGGGAATTTACAGTTCGCAGAATGAACAAGATACGCGTTGTATTGCAAAAGCGGCACAGATACCGGTATTGGAGCCTGCAGACTGCTGTGAGGCTAAGGCATTTATGAAAAAAGCATTTGAATACAGTGAACAGTACGATACGCCGGTAATTTTACATACAACCACAAGGCTTTCCCACTCCAGAGAACCGGTTACGGAAGAACCACGCATTGCGAATACAGAAAAGCCCTATGTGAAAAATGCGGCAAAGAATGTTATGCTTCCGGGTTTTGCCCGCAAACGGCATATATTTGTTGAAGAACGCATGGAACAGTTGGAGCGGGAGTGTTCTGATTTTGACATCAATACCATAGAATATCAGGACATGGATATTGGTATTATTACAGGCGGTATAGCCTATCAGTACGTCAAGGAAGCCATGCCGCAGGCTTCGGTTTTAAAGCTGGGTATTGTCAATCCACTGCCAAAAGACCTGATTGCTGCATTTGCAAAAAAGGTAAAGCAGCTTTATATTGTTGAAGAATTAGAACCGGTGATACAGGAAAAGGTGCAGTCGTGGGGAATTGCCTGTCAGGGAAAGGAACTTTTTACACGACACGGAGAATACAGTGTGAATCTGATTCGCCATGGCATTTTAAATGAACCGTTAAAAGAAGATATAACAGGAGATTTGATGCGCAGACCACCGGCTTTTTGTCCGGGTTGTCCGCACAGGGCAGTTTTTTCACTGTTAAAGCAGATGAATTATCATGTGGCGGGGGATATCGGCTGTTATACGCTCGGAGCACTTCCGCCGTTTGAAGTGATAGATGACGTGGTGTGTATGGGTGCGGGAATTTCAACCCTGCACGGCATGGAAAAGGCAAAGGGTAGTGCGTATATCAAAGACTGGGTTGCAGTAATTGGGGATTCAACTTTTATGCACACAGGAATAAACGGCCTGATAAATATGGTGTACAATAAAGGCACAGGCACAGTGATTATACTGGATAACGGTACAACAGCAATGACCGGACATCAGGACCATGCCTCTTCGGGTGCAACGCTTCAACAGGGCGAGGTTATGCCGATTTCTATTGCAAAATTATGCCGCTCACTGGGTATTTTGGATGTTTACGAGGTCAATGCATTTGATACAAAGAAAATGAAGGAACTGCTGTTGGAAGCAGTTCCGCGGAAAAGTGTTACGGTTATTATTGCACAGGCACCGTGTGTATTAAGAAAGAGGCACAGAGAATGATAAAAAATGTTATAATTGCAGGAGTAGGCGGCCAGGGTACGATCTTTGCAGGAAAGATACTTGGCACAATGGCATATCAGACAGGGCTGCATGTGAAAATATCGGAAATTCATGGAATGTCCCAGCGGGGCGGCAGTGTTGTAACACAGGTGCGCTTCGGGAAACATGTATATGCGCCGCTTGCACAAGCCGGAGAGGTTGATGTACTGATTGCCTTGGAAGAACTGGAAGCCCTGCGGTACGCATCATATTTAAAAGAAAATGGAATTTTGCTGATGTGTAACTGCCGGATTGAACCGACAGCATCAGACGGCGGTATATATCCGCAGAGTATCCGCACACAGCTTGAACAGAAATACTACGTATATTATATGGAAGAAATTCCACTCCGGGATAAGACATTAAACGTCCGTATGGTCGGTGCGGCAGCAGGATGCCTTGGATTTTCAAGGGAGGACGGAATAAAGGCACTGGAACAGAATGTAGCAGCCGAATTTTTAGAGAAAGATAAGAAAGCATTTCTTGAGGGCTGGGAGTTTTATGAGCAGACACAAAAATCGCCTGTGGAATGGAGAGTAGTATGCACAACGAATTGACGAAAAATGATATAAAAAAAATGGAAGATGAAATTGAGTACCGTGTACAGGTTGTCAGGAAACAGGCTTTGGAGGATGTAAAAGAGGCGAGAGCACATGGGGATTTAAGTGAAAATTTTGAATACCATGCCGCTAAAAAATTTAAAAACCAAAATGAAAGCCGTATCCGATATTTGCAGAGAATGATTAAATCTGCGGTTGTCATTTCCGATGAATCGGCAGAAGATGAGGCAGGGGTCAATAATACGGTTGAAATCTATTATGAAGACGATGGCTCGACAGAAACAATTAAGCTGGTTACAACGGTGCGCGGCGATTCGCTGGAAGGCTATATCAGCATTGAATGTCCGCTGGGAAAGGCACTGCTCGGACATAAGGTCGGTGACCGTGTACTCGTAGAGGTGAATGACCATATCAGCTATTATGTTGTGATAAAGTCGATTCAGAAAACAGATGATTCGGGGGATAAAATCCAGAGTTATTAAAAGAAAGCAAAAGAAAGGATGAGGCAGGAGATTGGAATTTCACAAAGCACAGTTAGAGGCAATCCGGCATTTTAATGGACCGTGTATTACGCTGGCAGGGCCGGGAAGTGGAAAAACCACTGTATTAACATACCGCATTTTAAATCTGATTGAAAAATGCGGTGTTGCGCCGGAGCATATTTTAGTGATTACTTTTACGAGGGCGGCGGCAACAGAGATGAAGGAACGATTTTTGAAATTGTCGGATAACCGGTATTCGGGTGTCTGCTTTCAGACGTTCCATAGCTTCTTTTTTATGATTTTAAGAAAAGCATACGGATACCGTGCAGATAACATTATTACACAGCAGGAGCAGACACGGTTTTTTAAAAATATTTTAAATGAGTATGAACTGGAAATTACAGATACCATGGAACTGATTCGGCACGCTACGGCGTGGATTAGCAATGTAAAGAGGAGTGGGAAAAGCCCGGATACACAGCCGGTGGCAGCTGCGGGAATCTGCCCGCAGGAGATTCTTTGTGAAATCTATCACAAATATCAACAATATCTTACGGCAAAGCGGCTGATTGATTTTGAAGATATGACAGTGTATTGTTATGACCTGTTTTCACAGCGGAAAGATATTTTGTGGCAGTGGCAGGAACAGTATCAATATATTTTAGTGGATGAATTTCAGGATATTGATGCACAGCAGTTTCAGACGTTGCAGTTACTGGCAGACAGATACCGCAATCTTTTTATCGTTGGTGACGATGACCAGAGTATTTACGGATTCCGCGGAGCCTGTCCGGATTATATGCAGGAATTTAAAAAGATTTATCCTGAAGCGGTTCAGATCAATCTGTGTGTGAATTACCGGTGCAGGGCTCCGATTGTGGCGGCGGCAAAATCTGTGATTGCACACAATAAAAACCGTTATGAAAAAGATATTGTGGCGGCGCAGACCGGGTACGGAATGCAGACCGCGTGTGTTGTCGTCAAAGAGTTTGAAAGTACAGAAAAACAGAATCAGTTTCTGGCAGAACAAATCTTAAAACATTCAAAGCAGGGGAAATTTTCCGATATTGCCGTACTGGTGCGGACAAATACCGGGGCACAGGATTTTCTACAGACATTTCTGCAATATAAAATTCCATTTACAATTAAAGAGCATTTCTTAAATCCGTTTGAACACTGGATTGCACAGGATATTCTGGCATATATTCATCTGGCAATGGGAAGCCGTGAAAGAAAATATTTTTTTCGTATTATCAACCGTCCGGTGAGGTATTTATCCAGAGAAGCATTTGCGGATACAGTAGTTGATTTTGAAAGGGCAAAAGCTTTTTATGCAGAAAAAAGTGCGCTGAAAGACCGGGTAGAACAGTTGGAAGATGATATTTTAATCTTGTCAAAATTTTCACCGTTTGCCGCAGTCAATTATATACGAAAGGCCATTGGATACGAGGACTACATCCGCCAGTATGCAGATGAAAAAAAGCAGGATAAAGCATCACTTTATGAAATACTGGACGAGATTTCACAAAGCACAAAAACGTGTCGGACTTTTCCGGAGTGGTTTGAATACATTAAAGCATATACAGAGCAGTTGCAGAATAAAAAGCCGGATAATGCAGGTGGCGACAGAGGCGGAAACAGCATGGACAGTGTCACCGTCAGCACCATGCACGCCTCAAAGGGGCTGGAGTATAAAAAAGTTTTTCTTGTCGGTTTAAATGAGGGAAATGTGCCGTACCATAAGGCGGTACTGGAAAAGGAACTTGAAGAAGAACGCAGAATGTTTTACGTAGCAATGACAAGGGCAAAGGAAGAACTGCATTTATATTTTCCAAGGGAGCGCGCAGGAAAAGCACAGAAAATATCCCGCTTCTTACAGGAAATAGACAGAAGCAGTGCCGTATGGGAACTGATTGAGGATAAATAAAAAATCCCGACGGAAGTAAATATCAACTGCCGCCGGGATGATTTTCAGGGATGAAGCGTTTTAGGCTTCTTCGTTTTCTTCGTCTTCCTGTGCATATAAATCTTCATATTCCATCGCATCTAATTCTTCATCAAAAGCTTCGGAAACCAGTTCGTATTCTTCATCGGATTCGATGTTTAAAAGCGAAGGCTCACGGCCGTCATTTTCAACATAACGGTACAGATAAACTTCGTCCTGTTCGGCGGCTTCGCCTTCTAACGGAAGCAGGGCAATATAATCATTTTCACCGGCAGGGAAAATGCGGATAATCGCACATTCACATTCAGTTCCGTCATCTAAAGAAAGGGTTACGGTATTATATTCACTATTGTTTGTCTGTTCTGACATAAAAATCTCCATTCTGCCGCAGATACGGCTTTTTATTAAAGTGTACAGTTCATTAAAACTTTAGCAGAAGAAGCAAAAAAAAGCAACTGCAATAAAGAATATTAAGCAAAAAGATGGAATTTTTTATATATTAAAAAAATTATTGCGCAAACGGATAAATTGTTGTATAGTAGCAGTAAATAAATAACGATGTCAATGGGGACAATTTTAAAGGCGGTATATTATTTAAACCATACTTTAGAATTGTCCTTTTTATGTATTTTATATACAAAGACTTGAGAAATAAATGTCGTAAAAACGACGGAATGGAGAGCAAGATGGATAAGATTGATAAAAAACTCATTACATTATTACAGCAGAATGCGAGAATGCCGTTAAAGGCACTTGCCGAAAAGGTGTTTTTATCATCACCGGCGGTTTCTGCAAGAATTGAGCGCCTGGAGAAGGAAGAAATTATTGAAGGATATGAAGTAAAGATTAACCAGTTAAAGCTTGGCTACCATATTACGGCATTTATTAATCTGGAGGTTGCGCCGGTGCAGAAGCCGGAGTTTTATCCGTTTATTAAATCTTGTCCGAATGTGGTGGAGTGTAACTGTGTTACAGGGACGTATTCCATGCTGTTAAAGGTGGTGTTCCCAAGCACGATGGAGCTGGATACGTTTATCGGACAGCTTCAGAAGTTCGGCAGAACCAGTACACAGATAGTCTTCTCGACACCGGTTGCACCAAGAGGAATTGATGTCAATGCAGAAATGCCTGCAGACGAATAAATTATAAGAAAAGAATGAAAAAGTATGAAAAAACTGGCATTGTGTTGCGGCAATGACAGTTTTTTTGTTATACTCATAACAGTTGAATTAAAAAATCGGAGGATATAAAAATGGGTATGAATTACCAGAAAAAAGCAATAGAAATTATGGATAATGTTTCCAAGGTGATTGTAGGAAAGGAAGACGTGACAAAACTGGTTCTGACAAGCCTGATTGCAGGGGGACATGTCCTGCTTGAAGATGTTCCGGGAACCGGAAAGACAATGCTTGCAAAGACCGTTGCAAAGTCTGTCGATGCACAGTTTAGCCGGATTCAGTTCACACCGGATTTACTGCCATCGGATGTAACGGGAATTAATTATTACAATCAGAAGGCCGGTGAATTTGTCTTCCGCAGAGGACCTGTATTTTCCAACATTTTGCTGGCAGATGAGATTAACCGTGCAACGCCGCGTACACAGTCGGCACTGCTTGAATGTATGGAGGAACATCAGGTGACGGTGGATTCCGATACGTACCGGTTAGAAGAACCGTTTTTAGTAATCGCAACGCAGAATCCGATTGAAACAGCGGGTACATATCAGCTTCCCGAAGCACAGCTTGACCGATTTCTGATGAAAATCTGTATGGGATACCCGGAAAAGGACGGAGAAATCGAGATTTTAAACCGTTTCTTAAAGGCAAGTCCGCTTACATCAGTGGAGAGTGTATGCAGTAAGGAAGAAGTCCTTAAAATGCAGCAGGAAGCAAAAGAGGTGTATGTACATCCGTCCCTTATGGGCTACATTGTAGATATTGCAGCGGCAACAAGAAAACACAGCAGTGTGGCAATCGGTGTCAGTCCGAGAGGAACGCTTACCATGGTTAATGCCGCACGCGCATTTGCGTATATTGAAGGACGGGAATATATTGTGCCGGAAGATATCCGCATACTCGCAGAGCCGGTCTTTGCACACAGACTGGTATTAAGACACGGACTGACTTATCAGGACAACAGAAATGCACTTATGCAGACAATTATGGAATCGGTAGAAGTACCAACCGAAGACTGGGGTAAATAATGGTAGTATTGATAATGCTGATTGGGGCAGGTCTGGTGTACTGGGCAGTCGGGCAGCTGTATGCGCGTTATTGGAATAAGGGGCTGTCCGTGGAAATCCGTTTTTCATCAGACCATGCCGTAAAAGGCGATGAAATTGAATTGATTGAAACCGTGGCAAACAGAAAATATCTGCCACTGCCGTATATTTATGTGAAATTTCAGACGGATAAAAGCCTGTTTTTTTTAGGAAAGGATGGAAGCAATGCGGTATCGGATAAGGCATACCGCAATGACGTCTTTTCATTAATGAATTATCAGCAGGCGGTACGGCGGATTCCGCTTCGCTGTACGAAAAGAGGCATATACCGTATCCGTAATGTGCAAATGGTGTCTACCGGTGCATTTATGGGAGATGTGCTTGCTGCGGAGTCAGCGCAGGATGCTGTCATTACCGTTTATCCGAAAACAGCAGACACGGATAGGCTGGCAGTGCCGTTTTTTCAGATGATGGGCACGGTGGAGCGCAATAAATATCTGTATGAAGACCATTTTATGTTTCGTGGAATCAGGGAGTATCAAAGCTACGATTCCATGAATCAGGTCAACTGGACGGCAACCGCCAAAAGCGGGCAGTTAATGGTCAACCAGTACAATGAAAGCACCTGCCAGCAGGTTTGCATTTTGTTAAATGTTGAGCCGGAGGGCATGATTCCAAAGGAAAAATTATCGGAGGAGAGCATTTCCATTGCATCAGGACTGGCGCAGATGTTTATCGAACAGGGCATACAGGTATCGTTATTGAGCAATGCAAGAAACGGTGAAACTGGGGAAGAAACAGTTGTTTACGGCGCAAGCGGGCTGGCACATTTAAACAATGTGAATACGGTGCTTGCGGGGCTGGATTTAAGTTTTTCTGTGCGGGAGTTTAAGGACATTATAAAGGAAATGCAAAACGGTGTGTACGGTGAGGATTACCGGGCGGTACCGGGCAGTACGAATATGACGTATATTATGATTTCGCAGAATCGCCGTGAAAATTTAAAAGAAGGCTACAGACAGCTTACCGGCGGCATATCGGGTAATGTGTCAGGCGGCGCAGGAAACGGCGCCGGAATGTGGATTGTGCCGTACTTTATTGATGAAAGAGAAGAAGTATTCCCGGCGGGAATGACCGACAGTATGGATTTTACGGCATGGGAGGTGGACAGAAATGACGGATAAAAAGTTATCACGTTCCATGGAAATCTTGGAAGTTGTTATTCAGATGATTACATTTTACAGTGCATTTATGGCAGTTTATTTCGGTGCATTGCAAAAGCCGGTTTCACAGTTGTGGAAATCCCTGATTATCTTTGTGTTTGTGGCGGCGGCATATTACAGCCGCAGAAAAATTAAACTGTTTAAGCCGTTTATCGTGCTTCATATTGCGATTATTGCGGCGGCATTTTTTATGGGAACAACCGATGCGGAGCGTTTTTCATACTTTTTAATTGCGGCACTGATTGCGGGGTATTCGATTCGTTTAAAAACAATTACACTGCAAAAGAATGATTTGAGCAATACGCCGTTATCCGATGATGCCGACGGACTGGATTTGGCGGAACAGCTTGAAATCAAAAAAAATCTGGTGGCAAGCGAACAGATTCCGATGCCGTTTTGTGCATTTATGATATTAGGATACATGATTGGACACCTTGTGGAGAGTAATCTTGTCATGAACAGCGAAGTTGTGCTGTTTGTGTTGTTTGTTCTGCTGGAGGTTGTCTACCGGGATTTAAAGAAATTAAACACAGTATTTCTTACTAACAAAGATAAGACCCATTTTCCGGTACAGCAGTTAAAGCAGGTCAACACCCGGATTATTCTCACAACAGTATTTTTAATGCTGATTGCAATGCTGTTGTTCTATAACGGCGAGTACGGCAATATATTTCAAGTGATAGGTGCCGGCGGCATGGCGGCGCTGAAAGGACTGTTAAAAGTTATTCTTGCAATATGGGGCAGTGGAGGTGGAGATTCGACCGTTGCGGAAGAACAGACAACGCAGGCTGAAACTGATGCGGATTTGAGTGATGTGGAGGAAATTTATGAACCTTCTGCGGCGGCATCGGCTGTTTTGGAAGCACTTGCGGTTATTTTAATCATTGCGGCAGTTGCCGGTATCTGTTATCTGATTTACCGCTATGTAAAGAACTTTAATAAAAAGAGAAAACCACAGGGTTATATTGAAGAAATTACAACGCTTGAAAAAGAAACCGTGCGTGTCAGAAAGCAGAAAACAGAAACAGATACCGTAAAGACGGCACCGGAAACGGAAAGCCTGCGAAAAGCGTATAAGCGGCAGGTGCTAAAAAAGGCAAAAGAACACCGGCCGGACGGTACACAGACCCCACAGGAGCTTACGGCAGAATATATTACAAAGGACGATGGATACGGTGCGCAGATTACGCAGTTATATGAAAAGGCACGGTATGCGAAAGAGCCGGTTTCCAAAGAGGAAACAAAGCATTTTAAAGAAATGTTAAAACAAGACTTGACATCTTAAAGTCAATCATGTATGATGATTACCATAATAAGTAAATGCAATGAAGAGGAATATTAGATGTCTACCGGAGTCAGAGAGTTATCGGTTGGTGTGAGATAACGGAAGGAAAGCATTGAACTCGCCTTGGAGCTGCTATCTGAAAAAAGCATGACATATAAGATTGTTTTGAGTAGGCGTAGCCGGGAGCCAGCCGTTATAGTGGACAGAATATAAGGTTTTTGCCCGTATTCAGTGAGTGCACGAGGATTTTCGTGAAATAAGAGTGGTAACGCGTGAGATTATGGTCTTTCGTCTCTTAGCATAGGTTTGATATGCTGGGACGGAAGACTTTTTGTTTTACTTATTATAATCAGATGCAGGGGCAATAGCTTTTAGATTTTTGCTTCGGGCATCATAATAATATTATTGGAGGAATGAAGAATGTTCGATTACAGACAGTATCAGAGAGGTTATTTTATGCCGCCGGTTTCCTGCATGGACTGGACAAAGAAGGAGTATGTTGATAAAGCACCGGTCTGGTGTTCTGTGGATTTAAGAGATGGCAATCAGGCGCTTGTTGAGCCGATGAGCCTGGAACAGAAGCTTGAATTTTTCAAACTTCTTGTAGCGGTCGGATTTAAGGAAATTGAAGTCGGTTTCCCGGCAGCTTCAGAAACAGAATATGAATTTTTAAGAACATTAATCGAAAAGGATATGATTCCGGACGATGTAACAATTCAAGTATTAACACAGGCAAGAGAACATATCATCAAGAAGACATTTGAAGCGGTAAAGGGTGCACCGAGAGCTGTTGTACATGTATACAATTCAACTTCACTGGCACAGAGAGAACAGGTATTTAGAAAGTCTAAGGAAGAAATCAAGCAGATTGCCGTTGACGGTGCAAAGCTGTTAAAGGAATTGGCTGAAAAAGAAGAGGGCAACTTCGCGTTTGAATACAGCCCGGAAAGCTTTACGGGAACAGAACCGGAATATGCGTTGGAAGTATGTAATGCCGTATTAGACGTCTGGGAACCGACCGCTGATAACAAGGCGATTATCAATCTCCCGGCGACCGTAGAAATGTCTATGCCGCATGTATTTGCAAGTCAGGTTGAATATATGAGCAAAAACTTACATTTCCGTGACAATGTAGTGCTTTCACTTCACCCACACAACGACAGAGGAACAGGTGTTGCCGATGCGGAACTCGGGCTGCTTGCAGGCGCAGACAGAATCGAAGGAACATTATTCGGCAACGGCGAGCGTACCGGTAATGTCGATATTATCACACTGGCAATGAATATGTATGCACAGGGTGTCAATCCTGAATTAGATTTATCCAACATGCCAAAGCTTGCTGAAACCTTTGAAAGACTGACAAAGATGAAGATTCATGAAAGACATCCGTACTGCGGAAAGCTTGTATTTGCAGCATTTTCCGGTTCTCATCAGGATGCGATTTCAAAGGGTATGCATTATCGTGTGGAAAAAGACCCTGCACACTGGACAGTACCGTATCTGCCAATTAATCCGGAAGATGTTGGACGTACTTATGATTCCGATGTTATCCGTATTAACAGTCAGTCCGGCAAGGGCGGCGTCGCATATGTCTTAGAGCATAACTACGGCATGATTATTCCGAAAAAAATGCGTGAAGATTTGGGATATGCAGTCAAGGATATTTCCGATGTACAGCATAAGGAAATTGCGCCGGACGAAGTGCTTGAAATCTTTGAAAAGCGTTATAAGAAATTTACACCGGTATTTAAGATTACGGAAGTTCATTTCAAACAGGTGGACGGTATCCAGACCGTTGTAACGATTGAGCAGGACGGTAAAAAGGTTGAAATCGAAGCCAGCGGCAACGGTCGTTTAGATGCAGTCAGCAATGCTCTTGCAAAGCATTTCAACAAGCCTTGTGAAATTATGTGCTATGAAGAACATGCTTTAAAAGACGGCTCAGATTCCAGCGCCATTGCTTATGTCGGCATTGAACACGGCGCAAAGGGCAGCTTCGGTATCGGCATCGACCACGATATTATCCGTGCTTCCATTGATGCACTTGAATCAGCAATGAACAGAAGCCTGATTGAAGAATAAAAAATAAAACTACAGGCAGCCACACTGAGCCGATTGTCTTAAAAAGGCGGGCTTTGTGTGGCGGTTTTTATGCGGTAAAAATAAATGGAGAGAATTATGCAGAAAATAATACTGGCATCGGGTTCGCCAAGAAGACGGGAACTCTTGACACAGATTGGAATGCCGTTTGAGGTTATCACAAGTGATGTGAAGGAAGTGACAACAGCCACACAGCCTGATGAGATTGTGAAAGAATTGTCAAAAATAAAAGCAGAAGCCGTGAAACAACTCTGTAAGGAAAAAGGAGAAACGTATCAGGACGCGGTGATTCTTGGTGCAGATACGATTGTGTATCACAACGGGAAAGTCCTTGGCAAGCCAAAATCCGAAGAAGATGCGTATTCGATGATTGAAAGTCTTGCAGGGAAAGAGCATTTTGTATATACTGGAGTTACAATACTGACACCGAAGAAGCAGATTTGTTTTGCCGAGGCGGTAAAGGTATCGGTATATGAGATGTCTGCGGAAGAAATTAAACGCTACATTGCGACCGGTGAACCGATGGATAAAGCGGGGGCATACGGTATTCAGGGCAGATTTGCCGCATTTGTCAAAGGAATCAGCGGCGATTACAATGCAGTTGTGGGACTTCCGGTGGCGAGAGTTTATCAGGAATTAAAAAATGCACAAGTGCTATGACGGCAGATGAGAAACCGCCTGCGCGGATTTCTCATCGCATCTTTACAACAAGTTACTTAGAAATGAGGATTGAAATGATAAAACTGGTGGCAAGTGACCTTGACGGCACACTTTTGTTAAATGGTGCGCAGAGTGTAGAGGATTCCATGTTTGAAACGATTGGAAGGCTTTTGGACAGAGGAATTTTATTTGCGCCGGCAAGTGGAAGACAGATGACAAGTTTAAAACGGCTGTTCGCACCGGTGGCGGAAGAACTGGTATATATCAGTGAGAACGGTGCATTGGTTTCCTATAAAGGAAAGACGATTGCAAAGACACCGATGAAGCGGAAACTGGCACTGGAAATTATTGAAGATGTGCTCGCGCAGGATTACTGTGAAGTGCTGGTATCCGGCGAAAAGACGGCATATATTAAGCCGAAGACCAAAGAGTATCACGACAGAATGACAAAGGTGGTAAATTACCATACTACACTGGTGTCGGATTTTTCGGAGATTCAGGAAGACATTTTAAAGGTTGCAGTCTGTGATTTGTCGGGCATTGAACATTCAAAGGAGCATTTTTTCAAGCGCTGGGGAAATGAAGCAGCAGCAGTTGTATCCGGTTCGCTGTATCTGGATTTTATGGATTTAAAGGTCAGCAAAGGCAATGCCATGAAACAGATTCAGCAGTCAATGAATATTTTACCGGAAGAATGTATGGCGTTTGGCGATAATTATAATGATATACCGATGTTAGACAGTGTGGGACATGCCTATGTCATGGAAAAGGCAGTCGATGACATAAAAAAGCACAGTCAGTTTATTACGGCAAATGTTGAGTATACTTTAAAAGATGTATTTCATTTATAGAAGAATATAAAATCATCACGACAAATATTTTAAAAGGAAACAGGTGAAAAATTATGGAGCAGTATTTAGAAGAATGTGCAGAAGTATTTTTAAAAGAGCAGGGAAAGCTATTTGATGAACCGGTAGCGGAAACGATAGAAGAAGCAAAAGAATTTCTGGAAGACTGCTTTGCACAGGTATTTGAAAATATTTCAGAGGTGCGGGCATATTTAGACGAAGAAGGCATGGACGTATCAGGTGTATCCGATGAAGAACTGGCAGACGAGCTGGAGGTATTTGCCATTTCAGACGGCAGATATTTTGTCGTTGAAGCGTAAGCGGTAAAAGCATAAGACAGGACAGAAAGGATACAGCGGAAAATGCATATTACAGTAATCTGTGTTGGCAAGATTAAAGAAAAATTTTATACAGACGCCCTTGCAGAATATCAAAAGCGGCTGTCAAAATACTGCAAGCTGGATATTGTGGAACTGGCAGACGAAAAGACAAAGGAAAATGCCAGCGCGCATGAAGTTGAACTTGTAAAGGCAAAAGAGGGCGAGAGGATTCTTTCGGCAATAAAGGAAGATATGTATGTCATTGCACTTGCGATTGAAGGGAAAATGCTTGACTCCGTGGAATTTTCCAAGAAGCTCGAGAATCTGGGCATTTCAGGCAGCAGTCATGTGGCATTTGTCATTGGCGGCTCTCTGGGACTGGATAAACGCGTTCTGGATCGTGCGGACATGAAACTGAGTTTTTCTAAGATGACATTTCCGCACCAGCTGATGCGCGTAATTCTTTTGGAACAGGTTTACCGTGCATACCGGATTATGACGGGTGCGCCGTATCACAAATAAAGAGCAGATGAAAGACGGATATTCTTAAAAGCAGGAAGCTTTTGGGAATATCTGTTTTTTATGTAATAGGAAATTCCGATAGAATTCCCTATTACATAAAAGGCACTACGTGCCGATGATGCGCACTCGCGCGAAGATGTAGTTTGTCGCAAACGACCGCGCTTGGCGCGAGAATGTGCAAAGCACATTCTATTTTATAAAATTTTTTCAAAAATACTTGACTTAAAGTTAAGTTTAACTTGTATGATAAGGCTGTAAAGGTTCGTGAGGAACTGCCGGAACTTAAAAAGTAGTTTTGCTGCGTTTTACACGGGTGTTTGCGCCACAGGCATCACAAATATCCTCTGTGTATAATAAAATCAGTTCCGTCCGCAATTTCTCCGATATTGGAATGCCTGTGGAATGGAGGTTCATATGAAGACAACAAACAGAGAAGAATTTGAAAAACAGAATGTATTTGGTACAGGAAATGCAAATACGGCATATGCACAGTATTTTACCGGCAAATCCTTTTTAAATCCGCTGACAAATCCTGAAAACGGACTGTTCCTTGCAAATGTAACATTTGAGCCGGGCTGCCGTAACAACTGGCATATTCATCATGCGACAAAGGGCGGCGGACAGCTGCTTGTCTGCACAGCAGGAGAAGGCTGGTATCAGGAGGAAGGAAAAGAAGCGGTCAGCTTAGTGCCGGGAACGGTTATTACAATTCCTGCGGAAGTAAAGCACTGGCACGGTGCGAAGAAGGATAGCTGGTTTTCACATATCGCTGTGGAAGTGCCGGGCGAAAATTGCAGTAATGAGTGGTGCGAGCCGGTATCCGATGAGGAGTATGGGAAGTTAGGCTAAAATATAAAATTTCACGGACGTCAGAATATTGCGTGGGAAGAAGTTGAACAGTATTTAAAACAATATATCGGGGAACAGGCGCTGGCAGCAGAATCTGAAAACAAAGCACGGAATAGATGTACAAAAGGGCTGGTATCGTTTTACTTCAAGATTTGCAATTCCGGTGTATGGTCAGGAAAATGTTGTAGAAAGATATAATATTTTCCGGGTTGAAATGTTGATTTGTAACGCGTCTGACGGAAAATTATATTTATACGATATGGTGAATATAAAAAAAGAAACGAGTACCCCGCCTGGGCAATAGCCGTACGGTAACAAACTCGTTTCCTATAAATGTATTCTATTATATAAAATATATTTGTCAACATTATATTGAATCAGGAGGAAAAGAAATGTTACAGGAAACATATACATTAAGTAACGGAAAACAGATTCCGAAGTTAGGACTTGGAACATGGTTTATTGAGGACAATAAGGCGGTAGAAGCCGTAAAAGAAGCTGTAAAGGCAGGATATCGCCTGATTGATACGGCACAGGCATACGGAAATGAGTGTGGTGTCGGTGAAGGCGTGAGAACCTGCGGCGTGGCAAGAGAAGAACTCTTTGTGTCAAGTAAGGTAGCCGCAGAGCATAAGACTTATGAAGAAGCAAAGGCAGGCATTGACAAAACACTGGAAACCATGGGACTGGATTATCTGGATTTAATGATTATCCATTCACCGCAGCCTTGGGATAAGGTCAACCAGAGCAGTGACCGTTATGTGGAAGGTAACAGAGCCGCATGGAGAGCCTTGGAAGATGCTTATAAAGAAGGAAAATTAAAGGCAATCGGTGTATCGAATTTCCAGATTGGTGATATTGAAAGCCTTGTTGAAATCGCAGAAATCAAGCCAATGGTAAATCAGATTCTGCTTCACATCAGCAATACACCGCTTGAACTGGTAGAATACTGCCAGAAGAACGGCATTACAGTTGAAGCGTATTCACCGATTGCACACGGTGAAATTTTAAATCAGCCGGAAATCAAGGCAATCGCAGATAAATACGGTGTAACCGTTCCACAGCTCTGTATCCGCTATACCATTCAGCTTGGTGCGGTTTCCCTGCCAAAGACAGCCAATCCGCAGCATATGGTAGGCAATGCACAGGTGGATTTTGCAATCAGCGAAGAAGATATGCAGACACTTAAAAACTTCAAGAAGATTGAAAACTACGGCGAAAGCAGCGCTTTCCCGGTATACGGAGGAAAATTATAAAATGAAAAAGCCGTATATCATTTGTCATATGATGACATCTATAGACGGAAGAATTGACTGTGCCATGACATCAAAGTTAAGCGGTGTGTCCGATTACTATGCGACACTGGATAAAATTAATGTGCCGACAACGGTCAGCGGCAGAGTAACTGCAGAATTTGAAATGGCAGAGCCGGGCAAGTTCGCCGCGACAAACCCAGAAATTTACGGACAGGGAAGCTTTTCAAAGAAGGCAGACTGTAACGGTTATGAAGTGATTGTCGATACAAAAGGCACACTGCTCTGGCCAGATGCCGCAGACATGGAGAAACCGTATCTGATTCTGACCGGTGAAAATGTGACAAAAGAGTATTTAGACTATCTGGACGGACAGCATATTTCATGGATTGCCTGCGGAAAGAAAAATGTAGACCTTGTACGTGCCGTAGAGATTCTTTCAGAACAGTTTCACGTAGAAAGAATGGGTATTGTCGGCGGTCCAAAGATAAATACCGCATTTTTGAAAGCGGGATTATTAGATGAAATCAGTATTTTAATCGGTGCGGGAATTGACGGCAGAGGCGGCATGCCTGCGGTATTTGACGGACTGGAAATGAGCCATGATGTGACGGCATTAAAGCTTACGGACGTTCAGAAATTTGACAGCGGTGCCGTGTGGATACGGTATGCAGTGTAATGTATTCCGGATTTGAGATAGCAGAAATCTGTAAAATGTGATAAAATAGCGGTGCAAAGGGCGTAAAGCTTTTATGCACCGCTTTTTTGCGGCAAAATTACCGGTAGAGGGAGCATTTTGCAATACGATTTTAAAAAGAGGATTGGCAGTTATGGTAAAGATAGATTTGATTACGGGCTTTTTAGGCTCCGGTAAAACGACATTTATTAAAAAATACGCACAGTATCTGATGTCACAGGGATTTCATATCGGAATTCTTGAAAATGATTACGGTGCAGTCAATGTTGATATGATGCTGTTGCAGGATTTAATGGGAGAACAGTGCGAACTGGAAATGATTTCGGGCGGCTGTGATAAAGAAACGCATATCCGCCGTTTTCGTACAAAGCTGATTTCAATGGGGATGTGTGGCTATGACCGTGTGATTGTCGAGCCTTCCGGTATTTTTGATGTGGACGAATTTTTTGACGTACTGCATGAAGAACCGCTGGATAACTGGTATGAGATTGGTAATGTAATAGCGGTCGTTGATGCTGAACTTGAAAATGAACTGTCGGCGGAGGCAGATTATCTGCTGGCTTCGGAAGCCGCCAATGCCGGAAAGATTCTTTTAAGCCATGCAGACGAAGCAGACGGAGCGCAGATAGAACAGACGATTGAACATTTAAACCGTGCCATGGAGCAAATCGGCTGTAAAAGAAGATTTGACACGGAGATTGTAAAAAAGGGAACGATACAGCTTACCAATTCGGATTTAGAAAGCTTTTCCCTGTGCGGATACGTTTATGAAAATTATCAGAAAATGGATTTATCGGAGCAGAACGGTTTTCAATCGCTTTATTTTATGAACAGCACAATGTCGGAAGAAACATTAAAAGCGGCAGTAAAAAAGCTGTTTGAAGATGAAAACTGCGGCAATATTTTCAGAATAAAAGGATTTTTAAAAGCAGACAATGACAAGTGGCTGGAATTAAATGCCACACATAGCAAAATCACTTTACAGCCGATAGCCGAGGGGCAGGATGTACTGATTGTAATCGGGGAGCGATTGAACAAAGAAGCGGTTGAAAGTTATATACAAAGTGATAGATTCCGCATGTAAGACAGATATCATGAAGATTTCTGCCCGCATTATCATGAATTGTAAAATCTAAAATGTGTGTATAGATATTGTTGTCAAGCAGAGTATAAAAATATGAGCTATCATAAAAAGACTGTGAATTTAACGGTTCAATATACTCCCGATTCCGGGGACATATCAAAAGCCGTTAAGACACAGTCTTTATTTTTACAGACTTATTATTCTGTTCATTATTAATACTGAATGACACCAAACTGCGCCAGTGTATAGAAAACTAAAATAATTAAAAGCAGTACCGGTGCGATATAGCGGATCATCATGCGGTAAATATTTTTGCGCTTGAAGGTTTCGCCGTTTTTGGTGGCTTCTGCAATAATGTAATCGGCGCCGACAAACCAGCCAATCATAATGCAGGTTAAAAATGCAACAACCGGCAGCAGTATACTGTTACTGATAAAATCACAGAAAGTCAGGAAATCCATGCCAAAGATTGTAAATCCGGACCATATACCGTTGCCTAAAGAGCATGGCACACCGAGCAGAATGGAAAACAGTACAATACCGATACAGCATTTAATACGGCTCAGCCCAAAGCGGTCCATCATCATCGAAACAATTGCTTCCATGACAGATACGGAACTTGTCAGTGCGGCAAACAATACCAGTGTAAAAAAGAGTGCACCCATAAAACGTCCCCCTGCCATTTGTGAAAAGACCTTCGGCAGTGTAATAAACATCAGTCCGGCGCCACCCTGTGACATTCCGGCTTCTCCGCTGAAAATGTATACGGCAGGAACAACCATCAGTCCGGCAAGCAGGGCAATAACCGTATCAAAAATTTCAATCTGATTGACAGATTTTACCATGCTGACATCGTCACGTGTGTAAGAACCATACGTAATCATAATGCCCATTGCAAGGCTCATGGAATAAAACATCTGCCCCATTGCGGCACAGACGGTTTTCAATGAAAACTTTGAAAAATCCGGTAACAGGTAATATTTTAATCCGGCGGCAGAACCCGGCAGTAATACAACGTAAATGCAGATAACAACTGCAAGAATGATTAAAACCGGCATTAAAACACGGCTGACATTTTCGATTCCTTTTTCAACTCCACACACGACAATCAATGCGGTCAGTGCAAGGAAAATAAAAAAGAAAATGAGTGGTGCGTATTCCTGACTGATAAAGTTTGAAAAAAACGAAGTTTCTGCGGCGGCTTCATTTTGTCCGGAGATAAATACAGCCATGTATTTTGTTACCCAGCCGCCGATTACGCAGTAATACGGCAGGATAATAACCGGAATGATAAAAGCAATCGGTCCGATAAATCCAAATTTTTTATGCACTTTTGCATAGGCTCTTGTAGGACTTAATTTGGTTTTCCGTCCGATTGCAATTTCGGTGGTCATGAGTGTAAATCCAAACGTCAGTGCCAATATAATATAAACTAAGATAAAAATGCCGCCGCCGTACTGTGCAGCCAGATAAGGGAACCGCCACAGATTTCCGAGTCCGACAGCACTTCCTGCGGCGGCAAGTACGAATCCAAGCCCGCCGGTAAAGCTTCCTCTATGTTTCTTTTCCATAAAACCTCCATTATTGAATCAAATTATTGTTGTTGAATGCTGATACTGCCCAAAGACAGTTTACAAACAGATTATTATCATAACAGAAGCGTGAAAAATGTGCAAGCACAGGTGTATAAAATATTAAGGATTTATAAAAACAATAAAAAAATAAAAGAAGACTTGACTTTAAGTAAACTTTAAGTTGTATGCTATAAATAACAAAAAATGACTACGCAGCATTACTATGGCTGTGGAATGGAGGAATTTATGTATTTGGAAAAGATTCAGTCACCTGAAGATGTAAAAAAATTAGATGTAGAACAGTTAAAGGTGCTTGCAGGCGAAATGCGCCAGGCACTGATTCAGAAGTTAAGTGTCCACGGCGGACATGTCGGTCCGAACCTTGGTATGGTTGAAGCCACAATTGCCATGCACTATGTATTTGATTCACCAAAGGATAAAATGGTATTTGACGTTTCACATCAGAGTTACTGCCATAAAATGCTGACAGGACGTGCAGATGCATTTTTAGATGAAGCAAAATATGATGATGTATCGGGATATTCTGAGCCGTCCGAGAGTGCACACGACTTTTTCTGCATCGGACATACGTCAACTTCAGTCAGTCTTGCCTGCGGTCTTGCAAAGGCGAGAGATCTGGCAGATGAAAATTATAATGTTATTGCAGTTATTGGAGATGGTTCTTTAAGCGGTGGCGAAGCACTGGAAGGACTGGATTTTGCAAAGGAATTAAACGGCAATCTGATTGTGGTTGTCAATGATAATGAAATGTCTATCGCAGAAAACCACGGCGGTTTATATGAAAATTTAAAGTTGTTACGTGATACAAAAGGGCAGGCAGAATGCAACATTTTTAAGGCAATGGGCTTAAATTATGTTTTTGTGGAAGACGGCAATGATTTGACACAGCTTATTGACGCATTTAAAAGGGTCAAGGATTCTAAGGCGCCGGTTGCAGTGCATATCCATACATTAAAGGGTAAGGGATATACATTGGCAGAAGAAAACAAGGAAAGTTGGCACTGGCATATGCCATTTGATATTGAAACCGGCAAAACAAAAGGAAATTATGACGGTGGAGAAGATTACGGTACGTTGACCGCAGATTATCTGTTACAGAAAATGAAAGAAGACGCTTCTGTTGTAGCAATTACTTCCGCAACACCGACGGTTTTTGGTTTTACAAATGATAAGAGAGAGCAGGCGGGAAGACAGTTTGTGGATGTAGGTATCGCGGAGGAACATGCGGTTGCACTTGCATCCGGACTAGCAACGGGCGGTGCAAAGCCGGTTTACGGTGTGTACAGCACATTTTTACAGAGATGTTATGACCAGTTATCACAGGATTTATGTGTCAATAACAGTCCTGCAACAATTCTGACATTTTGTGCTTCCGTATACGGAATGAACGATATTACCCATATCGGATTTTTCGATATTCCGATGATTGCAAATATTCCGAATTTAGTATACCTTGCACCGACCTGTAAGGAAGAATATTTTGCAATGCTTGACTGGGCAGTAGAGCAGAAAGACCACCCGGTAGCGATCCGTGTACCTGCAACAGGTGTGGCAACTTCCGGCAGACCGGTTGATGCGGATTACAGCACATTAAACCGCTATGAAGTTACAGAAAAAGGCAGTAAAGTGGCAATTCTTGCATTGGGTGATTTCTATACATTAGGCGAGGAAACAGCAGAACTTTTAAAGAAATCCGGTATCCATGTAACACTGATTAATCCGAGATTTATCACAGGCTTAGATAGTGAACTGTTAGAAAATCTGAAAGCAGAACACAGTATGGTTGTGACACTTGAAGACGGCGTGTTAGACGGTGGTTTCGGTGAAAAAATCGCACGTTTTTACGGTGCTTCGGATATCAAGACCTTAAACTTCGGATTAAAGAAGGAATTTTTAGACAGATATAATGTCGAAGATGTCTTAAAGGCAAATCATCTGACACCGGAGCAGATTGCAGAGGATATTCAGGCAGTGATGTAAGGTAATTGACAGAATAGATGATACCCCGGGAATATATCAGGCGGTTGGGCTTATATATTACTGGGGTGTTTTTGTATTGACAATAAAAAGGCTCTTTGTCAAGAGTGGAGGTTAAAAAGCAGGCTTATTTCATCTCAAAGGGAAAGAGATTTTGTAAATAGTAACTATGACGATATTAAGCAGGTATTTAGTATTTGGCTTTGTATGAATATGGATTCTAACAGTATGAGCCATATACATTTTGTTAAAGATGAAATGTTAGAACCGTATGATTGGAAAGGAAAATATGCATAAGATAGGCTATACATCAAATCAGATAGCTGATGCTGTCGGAATCCGCCGATTTAATCACAATAAAAAGAATCAGCGGACTGGTTTAACTTTTGCCTTTAATTCTGCATAAACGCCTTCATAATATTCACTTCTTTTGCAGTCTTTAAAATAGACTCCTGCTGCATTTTCAGATACAGTTCCAGTGCTTTGACTTCCTTTTCGGAAAAGCCGTCATTGGAAATAATCGTGCAGTCCGGAATTTTACCCTCGGCACTTTTTCTGCCTTCGCTAAACAGTACGAAAGCTGTCGGTTTGCCGTCTTTTTGAAAAATCTGCGAAATAGACATGTTCATTTTACCGTTCATAAGCATATATTCCTTTTCTATATTTATTATATTGTTCTGCGTAACAGCCTGTATGGAATTGTTGAATCCAAACAGCATTTAATTAAAAATATTATAGCAGAACATTTTACAAGAAGCAAACTTAAAACAAAGAAAATCAACCCAAAATAGCTTTTCTAAAATGAAAATTAATGTTATAATAACATGAAATATTTTCGTTCCGGGGACTGAAAAAATCGGTGAAAAGCCGGAACAGCAGGAGGATTGTGGTGAAAAGAGGAAAAAAACGAATTATCGGACTGGTTATATTTGCAGTGGCAGTGGCGCTGATTGCAGGATATATAAAATTTTTTAACGGAACATTTTTATACATTTCGACAGGTTTAAAAGATGATGTCGTATTAAAAGCAGGCAATTCAAAAGCCTACACATGGGAGGCAGATATTCTGCTTTCCGATGCAAAAAAGGAATATGAAAATGTTTTCGGAAGCGGTGTGTGGAGTCAGAGCATGGAAGGTGTCAACATGGATGACTATGTAAAGGACCAGGTGCGCTCCAAGTTAATCCGCGTAAAATGTATGAATCTTTCGGCAAAGGAAAAGGGGGTTGTGCTTTCACGTACCCAGAAAGATGCCGTAAGCAGTGCGGCAGATACATTTTTTAATGCACTGACACAGGAGCAGGTTTCAGCGTTAAATGTAACAAAAGACCAGATTGAAAAAATGTTTACGGAGTTTGCAATTGCAGATACATTATATGACGATGTGACTTCGCAGATTAATACGGAAGTCAGCTCCGATGATGCAAGAGTGATTACAATACAGTACATCTGTGCGGGTTCCAAGTCGGACATTTCTTCCGCAAAAGAGCGTTTGGATAACGGAGAGTCGTTCTATTCCGTAGCAAAGGATTTTGGCGGGGAAGAAGAATCCGAAACAGAATGCAAGCGCGGTGAAATGGAACAGGCATTTGAAACGGCAGCCTTTAATTTAAAGACAGGCGAAACCAGCAGTATTGTTGAAGCAGGCGGAAAATATTACATTATCCGCTGTACCAGTGACAATGAAAAGTCCAAAACGGAAGCTAATAAAACGGCGCTGATGGATGAAAAGAAGCTGGAATATTTTAACAGTGTCTTTGAAAGCTATGAAGCTTCTAAGTATGTGGAAATGAATAAGAAGGTCTGGAACAGCAAGAAGACCGCCAATGCCACAGAACTGCCGGTAAGCTTTGAAACAGTTTTTAATGAGCTGGTAAAATAAATTACGTATTTGTAATGTGATTCTGACAGCAAAGATATTTAAAAGATAAAAAATATAAAATAGAAATAAGAAAAAGAATGGAGAAAATCATGGCAGAAAAGAAATATGATGCGTCCAGTATTTCCATTTTGGAGGGGCTGGAAGCAGTCCGCAAACGTCCCGGCATGTATATCGGAAGTGTCGGAACAAAGGGGCTGAATCATTTAATCTATGAAATTGCGGATAATGCGGTCGATGAACATCTGGCAGGATACTGTACGCAGATTGACGTATCATTAAATAAGGACGGCACGGCAACAATTAAGGATAATGGACGAGGAATTCCTATTGGGATTCACCCGAAGGCAGGAATCCCGGCAGTGGAGGTTGTCTTTACGATTCTGCATGCGGGTGGCAAGTTCGGTGACGGTGGATATAAGATTTCAGGTGGACTTCACGGTGTAGGTGCATCTGTTGTCAATGCACTTTCAGAATGGCTGGAGGTTGAAATTCACGTAGACGGCGGCATATACCGTCAGCGTTATGAGCGCGGTAAAGCGATGTATCCGCTTGAAAAGACCGGTACCTGCCGAAAGAGCGATACCGGAACGACAGTTACTTTCCTGCCGGATAAAGAAATTTTTGAAAAAACACGTTTTAAAGCCGATTCTATTCAAAGCCGTCTGCATGAGACGGCTTATTTGAACCCCGGACTGACGATTCATTTTACGGATAACCGCATTGAACCGGCAGCAGAAGCAACATATCATGAGCCGGACGGCATTAAGGCATATGTAAAGGACTTAAATACAGGCAAAGAGCCGGTGCAGGATATTGTGTATTATAAAAAGAGCGAAGACGGCATTGAAGTGGAAGTTGCATTCCAGTATGTCAATGAATTTGAAGAAAATATTTTAGGCTTCTGCAACAACATTTATACACAGGAGGGTGGAACGCACATCACCGGTTTTAAGACGAAATTTACCATGGTCATGAACCAGTATGCGAGGGAGCTTGGTATTTTAAAGGAAAAAGACCAGAATTTCACCGGTGTTGATGTCCGCAACGGTATGACGGCGATTGTAGCAGTGAAGCACCCGGCGCCGCGTTTTGAAGGACAGACAAAGACCAAACTGGACAACCCGGACGCGGGAACGGTAGTAAGTTCCGTGACAAATGATGAAATCCAGCTTTATTTTGACAAACATCTGGACGACTTGAAGGCTGTGCTTGCCTGCGCGGAAAAGTCTGCAAAAATCAGACGTGCCGAAGAAAAGGCAAAGACCAATATGCTCTCAAAGCCGAAATTTTCGATTGACAGCAACGGAAAGCTGGCAAACTGCGAAAGCCGTAATGCGGAGGAATGTGAAGTCTTTATTGTCGAGGGAGATTCTGCCGGTGGTTCGGCAAAGACAGCGAGAAACAGACGGACACAGGCAATTCTGCCAATTCGTGGTAAGATTTTAAATGTAGAAAAAGCAAGTATTGATAAGGTTCTTGCAAATGCGGAAATCAAGACGATGATTAATTCTTTCGGCTGTGGTTTTCTTGAAGGCTACGGCAACGACTTTGATATCAGCAAACTGCGTTATCATAAAATTATTTTAATGACCGATGCCGATGTGGACGGTGCACATATTGATACACTGCTGTTGACATTTTTCTACCGCTTTATGCCGGAGCTGATTCAGCAGGGACACGTATACCTTGCAACGCCGCCGCTTTACCGTGCCGAGTTAAAGAAAAAGGAAAAAGGCGCAAAGGCGGGAACAGTCGAATATCTGTATGATGACAAGGCACTTGAAAAGTACAGAAAGAAGCATCCAAGCGGCTCATTTTCATTACAGCGTTACAAAGGTCTGGGAGAAATGGATCCGGAACAGCTTTGGGAAACTACGCTGAATCCTGAAACGCGTATTTTAAAACAGGTTGAAATCGAAGATGCCAGACTGGCAACAGAGGTAACTTCGATGTTAATGGGCAGTGAAGTACCGCCGCGTAAGCAGTTTATCTATGCACATGCAGACGAGGCGGAAATTGATGCGTAGAACATTTCTGGTATAGTAAATAAAACGATATGATTTAATAAATATAATCAGCAGAATTTAATAAATTCAGTTCATTGTTTTTTGAAATGAAAAGATAATAAAAACTGATTTTCAAATGCAGAGATAATAAGAACTGAAAAATCAAGAGGAGAATAAAATGGCAGAGCAGATAGTAAAGACCGAGTATTCCGAAGTCATGCAGAAGTCCTATATCGACTATTCCATGAGTGTCATCACAGCCAGAGCGCTTCCTGATGCCAGAGACGGATTAAAGCCGGTACAGCGGCGTGTTTTGTATGCAATGGATCAGTTGGGCTTAAATTATGATAAACCACACAGAAAGTCGGCACGTATTGTCGGTGACACAATGGGTAAGTATCACCCGCACGGCGACAGTTCCATTTATGAAACGCTGGTCGTATTGTCGCAGGACTTTAAAAAGGGCATGGCACTGGTGGACGGACACGGCAACTTCGGTTCAATCGAAGGGGACGGTGCCGCCGCCATGCGATATACGGAGGCCAAGTTAAAGAAATTTACGCAGGACGTCTACCTTGCGGATTTGGATAAAAATGTCGTCGATTTTGTACCGAACTTTGATGAAACGGAAAAGGAACCGGCAGTGCTTCCGGTCAGAGTGCCGAATCTTTTAGTAAACGGTGCGGACGGTATTGCAGTCGGCATGACAACCAATATCCCGACACACAACCTCGGCGAAGTGGTTGACGCGGTCTGTGCGTATATGGACAATGAGGATATTACGACCAAAGAACTTATGCAGTATTGTATCGGTCCGGATTTTCCGACCGGCGGTATCGTCATCAATAAAAGTGAGCTGGAACAGATTTACGAAACCGGAAACGGTAAAATCAAGCTGCGCGGCAAGGTCGAATTTGAACCGGCGGCAAAACGCTCGGAGCGTGACAAGCTGGTTATTACAGAGATTCCATACACCATGATCGGTGCGAATATCGGAAAATTTATTTCCGATGTGGTAGACTTGATTGAAACAAAGAAAATTACAGATGTCGTAGATATTTCCAATGCTTCTTCCAAAGAAGGTATTCGCATTGTGCTAGAATTAAAGAAAAATGCGGATGTGGAATATTTAAAAAATGTATTATATAAAAAGACAAAGCTTGAAGATACGTTTGGTGTCAATATGCTTGCGATTGTTGACGGAAGACCGGAAACACTGGGCTTGAAGCAGATTATCAAACACCATATTGATTTCCAGTATGAGATTGCAACCCGTAAATATACGACCCTTTTAAATAAGGAACTTGACAATAAGGAAATCAAAGAGGGGTTAATCAAAGCCTGCGATATTATTGATTTAATTATTGAAATCCTGCGCGGCAGTAAGAATTTAAAAATGGCAAAGGACTGTCTTGTAAACGGCAATACCGAGGGCATTCAGTTTAAATCCGAAGCTTCAAAAAAGCAGGCGGCAGGGTTGAATTTCACGGAACGTCAGGCACAGGCAATTTTGGAAATGCGCCTGTACAAGCTGATTGGACTTGAAATTCTTGCATTGCAGAAGGAATATGAAGAATGTCTGGAAAAAATTGCAAAATACGAGCGCATTTTAGGCAGTAAAAAAGAAATGGCAAAGGTCATCAAGGCAGATTTACTCAAAATCAAGAAAGAATACGCACTGCCGAGAAAAACGCAGATTGAAGATGCCAAGGCGGTTGTATTAGAGGAGAAAAAGGTGCAGGAGCAGGAAGTGATGTTTATTATGGACCGCTTCGGCTATGCAAAGACCATTGATATGTCGGCGTATGAAAGAAATAAGGAGGCGGTACATAATGAGAACCGCTATGTATTCTCTTGCATGAATACCGATAAAATCTGCATTTTCACGGACAACGGCAGTCTGCATCAGATTAAGGTGCTGGATATTCCGTTTACGAGATTCCGTGACAAGGGAACACCGATTGACAATCTGGGCAACTATGACAGCAGTGGTGAAAATATCCTTTATCTGACACCGTTTGAACAGTTAAAGGGTAAAAAAATGCTGTTTATGACAAAACTGGGTATGGCAAAGCTGGTGGACACCTCAGAATTTGAAGTCAGTAAACGTACCGTAGCCGCGACCAAATTACAGGAAGACGATTTACTGGTCGGCATCTATGTGACCGATGCGGTAAAAGAAGTTTTCTCAAGATTTTCACTGGACGGGGAAGTCAAAGAAGAAGAAATGATTGTGAGCAGTCAGCATGTTATCGTGCAGACAGCGGACGGATACTTTTTACGCTTTCCGCTTTCAGATGTGCCTGAAAAGAAGAAGGGTGCGGTCGGTGTGCGCGCAATCAAACTGACCGGAAAAGATACGGTCGAAGATGTGTATCTGCTTACACAGGGAGATGAACTCACGATAGAATACCGTGGTAAAAACGTAGACTTTGCCCGATTAAAAATGGCGCATAGGGATACGAAAGGAACGAAAATACGAGTCTGAAAAAATAATCTGCTGTACCTCAACGTGTTACTTGACTTCGGTACAGCAGATTATTTTTTCTGTGTAGTGGGTGGCTGAGGTTGTACGGAGGAGAGGTCGGGAGTAATGGTGTGTCGGGAATGGAAAGTATGAAATATGATATATAGTATTAGAGCCCGCTTAATCAGGCAGAATGCCTGATTAAGCGGGCTCTTTTTGACGGATATTATCACCATAAAACTGAGATATTTATCTGATTTAGTCATTTAACAAATATTCTTCATATTTTTCAATAACCTGCTTCATGACATCAGGTCCCGGAGCGCCGAGGGTCAGACGTTTTTCAACGCAGGTCTTTAAGCTGATGGCATCGTAAATATCCTGTTCAAATACAGGACTGATTGCTTTGTATTCGTCTAATGTAAGGTCATCTAATGCGATTCCCTTTTCGATACAGGTTAATACAAGCTGACCGACAATGCCGTGGGCATCGCGGAACGGAACACCTTTTTTTACAAGGTAGTCAGCAGCATCTGTTGCATTGGTAAAACCGTGCTTTGCGCTGTCTTCCATGCGCTTCGGATTAAAACGCATTGTGGCGATCATGCCTTTAAACAGGCTGACACAGCCCTTTACCGTATCAATCGCATCAAAGGAGAGTTCCTTATCTTCCTGCATATCCTTATTGTAAGCAAGCGGAATACCTTTCATGGTTGTCAGCAGGCTCATTAATGCGCCGTAGACACGTCCAGTCTTTCCACGGACGAGTTCTGCAATATCCGGGTTTTTCTTCTGCGGCATGATAGAACTTCCGGTGCTGTATGCGTCATCTAACTCAATGAATTTATATTCATTGGAATTCCAGATACAGATTTCTTCTGAAAAACGGCTTAAATGCATCATAATCGTAGAAAGTGCATTTAAAAATTCAATCAGATAGTCACGGTCAGAAACAGAATCCATACTGTTTAAAGTTGGACCGTAAAAATCAAGCAGGCTGGCAGTCAGTTCACGGTCAAGCGGATAAGTCGTTCCGGCAAGTGCGCCTGCGCCGAGCGGGCAGTAGTTCATTCTTTCGTAAATGTCATGCAGGCGGCTTCTGTCACGCTTAAACATTTCAAAATAAGCGCCGAAGTGATGTGCAACCGTAACCGGCTGTGCCTTTTGTAAATGTGTAAAGCCCGGCATATAGGTTTCGGTATTTTCTTTCATGATTTTTAAAATCACTTCCATGAGTTCTTTGACTTCCTGATTGACGTTTAAGACCTCATCACGTGTATAAAGGCGCATATCCAGTGCAACCTGGTCGTTACGGCTTCTTCCGGTGTGCAGTTTTTTGCCGGTGTCACCGATGCGCTCAATCAGAGTTGCTTCCATAAAGGTATGAATATCTTCATATTCGTCTGTAATTTCAAGCTTACCGCTTTCAATATCGGAAAGGATTCCGTTTAATCCGTCAACAATTTTTTTGCTTTCGTCTTCTGAAATGATACCCTGCTTTCCGAGCATTGTTGCATGGGCAATACTGCCGCGGATATCCTGTCTGTAAAATTTCTGGTCAAAAGAAATAGAAGCGTTAAAGTTATTTACAAGCTGGTCTGTTTCCTTTGTGAATCGTCCTCCCCAGAGTTTCATAGTGTCCTCCATTCTGCCGTTTTGGCGCTGTAATTTTGTGTGAGTTTTTAAGTAATGCTTATTTGGTATCGTCCGTAATATCCATATTTTCAAAATCATCTAAAGTGTCAATATCTACCGGAGGGGCAGTATCTTGTTTTATCTGATTAATGTCGGACTGTGTCATGATAACTTTTGTCTTGCGGTGCATGAATAATGTGTCTGTTTCAGAAAGATATTCCTGAAGCAGCGGTGGAAGTTTTGTGGTGTCAATCTTTCCATTAACCCGGTATTTTCCGAATAAATGTACCGCAACTAATATAATAATGCATAAAAGTGTAATTATGCAACCCTTAATCAGATTTACCGGCATATATTTTAGTACAATTGTGTGTTCTCCGGCTGAAACAGAAACTGCAAGCAGGGCATCTTTTACTGCATAAGTATTCACTTTTTTACCGTCTATATAAACACTCCAGCCGCCGTCATACGGAATTGAAAACAGCATTGTGCTGTCGCTTTGTGCCGTTACGGTGCCTTTTATTTTCGTATCAGAGTGTGAAGTGATGTTTAATCCGCCGTTATTTAAAATGTTATAGGCGTTGATAAAACGTTCTTCTTCTAACGTATAAACGGAAAGACCCATTGGGGTATCGCCGTATACTTCAATGGAATCGGCAGTTGTAACATAGCCGATGTCAATTAAATGATTGCCGTTTTTTAATCCGGAGTAGTTATTGACCGATCCGTTGACTTTAACACCGACAGAATCGACATTTGTACCGGATACGGCAAGATACATATGACCGTTTTTAATCGGTTCAATATTAACATCTGTTTCCGATGTATATTCGTAAGTCAGCGTAAAGACATTGGCAATGCCTGTGGCAGCCTTAATCAGGCTGTTCTGGCTTTCAATGCCGTTATACATCGAACTGGTTGTCCATTCATCTTCAAAATTCGTCGGTACGAGATAACCCAGTGGCAGTGTATAATTATTTTTATAAATAAATTCACCGTCACTTCCGGTCACATACTGTAATAGCCGGCTTTCTGCCAGGTGCTGGTTACTGATAACATATTTTACGGAAAACAAAGAATTCGTTACCATGGTAGCACCTTCATATCCATACGCATTGGTTGAATGTTCAAATCCGAGATAACCGAATAAATCGGAAATGCCTGCGTTGGAGGTTGATGAAAATGTTGCAAGAGAGTGATAATTGTGCCATGCCCCGTCATTTTTGGAGCGCGCGCCCGTTATCTTATCCATGCGGTAAAAGGTGGAATCCGATGCGGCAATCGTATCGGTAACCGTTTTCACGGCATCGTAATCGAGCAGATAAGCGGTACGGTTCGTTGTGCCAAGACCTGTCGATTCCATATTCATCGTACATTCAATGATGCTGACGGCAAATGCTGCAAATAAAATAACCGGAATTTTAAAGCTTGTCCGGCGGTGAAGCTGAATCAGCAAGGCATAAGCTAAGATAAATGCACCGCTGATATAAACGCTCTTTGCATCGTAAGTGCTGTCTGTCGTAAACATCTGCTCAATTACAAATAAAAGTCCGACAGCAATCCACACAGCCGCTGCCAGCTGTTTGTCTGTTGTTTCTTTTAAATAGTAAAAGGCTTCAAATGCCATCGTCAGCACAAAGAAAACGTAGATAAAGGACTGACGGCATGGCAGGCTGTTCGGATAATGGAATCCGTGCCAGATGAAATTAAAAATGTTAATGTTAAATGCCAGCAAAAAGACCAGTAAAATACAGAATTTTCCGATACGTTCTCTTGGCTGAATCTTTTTATTCATGGCATACAGCGGAATCAGTAAAAAGATAAAGACACCGCAGTAAATGTTCGGATAGTGGTCCAGTCCCAGATGTACCGGAATGTTTATCAATTGTCTGGTAAGCATTTCAAGCATGGAAAAATACACGCTTAACGTTTTCGGGAAAGACACGTCACTGGAAGCGGATAACGAGAATGTATACAGCTCCGGCAGTAACAGACAGGCAGACAGGCCGCCCGCAAGCAGGGAGTATACGCACCAGTGAATAAATTTCTTTAAATAAATGCGCGGATGGCGTGTGCCGTTGTAAGAAACCATTAAAACAATGAAATACAATACAACCGCCATACATACCATGATTGCAATATAGTAATTGGTGAAAATGCAAAGTCCGAGACTGATACAGTACAGCAGGCATTTATTTTCATTGACCAGACGTTCCAGTCCCAGCATAATCAGCGGTACTAAAATAACGCAGTCCAGCCACATAATATTCCAGCTGTATGCGGCAACGAAGCCGGAGAGTGCATAAAATGTTCCGAATAATGCAATCGAACAGTTTTTTGTGTGAAAATGCTTTGCAATATAATATGCAAAGGAGACAGAAGCTGCTGCCAGCTTTACAATAATCATTGCATTCATGATTTCAATCATGGAACGCTGCGGAAACAGTGCAATCAGCCAGTTGGCAGGACTTGCAAGATAGTAGGCAAACAGGGAAGTGAAATTCGTTCCCATGCCGATATCCCATGAGTAGGTCAGGCTTTCGCCGCTTCGGATTTTATGCCAGAATTCCGAAAAAAACGGTGCATACTGATGATACATATCAGAACGCAGATAGCAGTTTGAACCAAATGGGAAAATGTCGCGCACATAATACAGTGCAGCCAAAATAATAACCGGAATCAGAAATGCCATTACAAAGGTAATATTACCGCTTGGAATGGAACCGTTCTCATCATCCAGCAGTGAAAAATGAAATCTTTTCTTAGTGTCAGCCTTTGCTGACTTGATTTTCTTTGACAAGATGTGCCTCCTCGAATCATAATAATAATTTATTTTACTATAATGGGAAATTTCTGTAAACATTTTGTTAAATAAAATGTTTCTGATACTTTCGTTTGTTTTGTGATTTTCTGCTTGTAATCTACGATTGATTTCGGTAAAATAAAAAATGAGCACAAAGGGGGCTTTATACTTGTAAAAAATAAAGTATAAGGAGATGTGGTCAATGAAAAAAGAACAGGTTATTAAAGCTGCTGCCATTGCAGCCGTAATTTTAATTTCAGGGGTGTTTTATACAGTAAAACAGCAATCTGAAACCGGGGCAGCAAAGGCAGCGGTTGTGCATACGGAAGAATCTGTTACACAGGAAGAAACAGAAAACACACAAAATGTAACCGGGCAGGAAGAACAGAAAGCACTTTGTTACGTATATATCTGTGGGGCGGTTGTAAGTCCCGGTGTATATGAAGTTCCGGAGCATACAAGAATTTATGAAGTTGTTGAACTGGCGGACGGTTTTACGCCGGAAGCAGATGATACGGTATTAAATCTTGCAGAAAACGTGTTGGACGGGCAGAAACTCTATATTCCCAAGCAGGGAGAAATAACAGAAAAAGCAGATACGGCACAGGATGTGCAAGGTGTGGGGAAAGTGAATATTAATACAGCAGATAAAACGGCGTTGATGACACTTCCGGGAATCGGAGCGTCTAAAGCGGAGGATATTATACAATACAGAAAAGAAAACGGGTCTTTTCAAAAAATTGAAGATATTAAAAAAATTTCCGGTATTAAAGATGCTGCGTTTAACAAAATCAAAGAGTTGATTTGTGTTTGAGAAAACCTGCAGGCCGGAGGGATGAGGAGAAACATGGCAAACAAAGTTTTAGTAGTGGATGATGAAAAGCTGATTGTAAAGGGATTAAAATTTAGTCTGGAACAGGATGGCATGCAGGTAGAATGTGCATATGACGGAGAGGAAGCACTGGAATGTGCCAGAAAGAATTCATATGATATGATTCTTTTAGATATTATGCTGCCCAAAATGGATGGCATGGAAGTGTGCCAGCAGATACGTGAATTTTCAGATGTTCCGATTATTATGCTGACTGCAAAGGGTGAGGATATGGACAAGATTCTCGGTCTGGAATACGGTGCAGATGACTATATTACAAAGCCTTTTAACATTTTAGAGGTAAAGGCACGGATTAAGGCAATTTTACGCCGGAATTCAAAGGCATCAGCCAAAACGGAAGCAAGCAGCCGGATTGAAACGGGAGATATGCGTATGGACTGTGACAGCCGCAGTTTATTTATCCATGATAAGGAAGTGTATCTTACGGCAAAAGAATTTGATTTACTGGAATTACTGGTGTTAAATCCCAATAAAGTTTACAGCCGGGAAACACTTCTTAATACGATCTGGGGTTATGACTATCCGGGGGATGCACGGACAGTAGATGTACATGTACGCCGTCTGCGTGAAAAGATTGAAGAAAATCCGAGTGAGCCAAAGTATGTTCATACTAAGTGGGGAGTAGGATATTATTTCAATGTTTAAGAATTTAAAACCGGATCGGTTAAAAATCGTAAAATTTCATAAAAAAAGTCTGCCGGAACTTGTAAGATTGGTTTTTAGAAAACTCAAAAGTGCAAGGGTGCGGCTGTTTATGATACTGGCAGTCTTTTCAATTGTGCCACTGTATTTCGTGGATGTCATGATTCCATATTATTACAGAAGCTCCATGATTAAGGACAGAAAGGCAGACCTGCAGACGAAAGCAGCTGTCGTTGCCGGAGAGTATGCCGATTTTGAGTCGCTTGCCGAGGCAGAAAAAGCCGGTATGTATAATCAGATGGTGCGCTACTCCGCATTTGAAACCATGCGTATCCGTGTTATTAATACGAATTTTGTCATACAGTCGGATTCTTATTCTTTTGAAACAGGAAAGACGATTATTAATTCACGTGTCATCAGCGCATGTAATTCCAAAAAGAGTTTTTCAGGATATGATAAAACAACCGGAACAATAGAAGCTGTTGTGCCGCTGTACAATAAAAATAATGAACTCATGGGGATACTTTCTGTGGGTGTTGATGTTTCCGAGATTGATAAGTTCCAAAGCGAGGTTAGTTACCGTACCGGAATTATCCGAACGGCATTGGTAACGATACTGTTGGCAGGAGCATATATTATATCCAAGCTGTATGGAAAGACATTAAGAAAGCAGTTTCATACGGTCGAGGAAATTGCAAATGGACATACAGAAAAAAGGCTCAGCATAAAAGGCGACACACAATTACAGGATTTTGCCCGCAATTTTAATCTGATTATGGATAAGGCAAGTGTATTAGATGAGAGCCGTCAGGAATTTGTATCTAATGTGTCACATGAATTAAAGACGCCGATTACATCGATTAAGGTGCTGGCAGATTCCCTGAATTTGCAGGAAGATGTGCCGATTGAACTGTATAAGGAGTTTATGCAGGATATTGTCAATGAAATTGACCGCGAAAGTAAAATTATTGACGATCTGCTTTCGCTTGTGCGGATGGACAAGCCGTCCGGTGCGATGAATATTTCGTCTGTGAATCTGAATGAATTAATGGAGATTGTGCTTAAGCGTTTAAAGCCGATTGCACAGAAAAAGAATATCGAACTGCTGTTTGAAAGCTTCCGCCCGGTCGTTGCAGAAATTGACGAAGTCAAGTTTACACAGGTTGTATCCAATCTTGTTGAAAATGCGATAAAGTACAATAATTTAGACGGCTGGGTGCATGTAGCCCTAAATGCCGATTATCAGTATTTTTATGTGCGTGTAGAGGATTCGGGAATTGGTATCCCGAAGGAAAATCAGGATATGGTATTTGAACGCTTTTACCGTGTGGATAAGGCACGTTCCAGAGAAACCGGAGGAACGGGTCTGGGACTTGCAATTGTAAAGAAAATTATCCTTATGCACCACGGAACGATAAAAATGCACAGCGAAGAAGATGTAGGAACGACATTTACGGTCAGAATTCCGTTAAATTATGTTCAGTCCGATACAGAACAGGAGGGACGGCTTTCGTGAAAAAAATAGTTGGATATATACTGGTTTTATTGCTGGCTGTCAGCAGTTGTTTTGCGTATACCGGATGTCAGAAAAACACATCGGAAAGCCAGGTGTATAAAGTTTACTATATGAATAGTTCGGCCAATAAACTGGTAGAAAAAACATATAAAACGGAAACATCAGATACGCTGGTGCTGATGCGCGAATTGATGCAGCAGATGAATACACGTCAGAAAAAAGAAGACTGTGAAGTCATTAAGCCGGAGCAGGTCCGTTTAGACCATGTGACTTTTGATTCGTCCAAAAGCACGGCGAATATTTATTTCAGCAGGGAATATAACGAATGTGACAATTCTGTTAAATTGCTTTTAAATGCGGGAATCGTAAAAATGCTCACACAGATTAACGGTGTTTCTTATGTGCAGTTTTATGCGGACGGCAGTGTAGCGGAGTACCCTGACGGAACGCAGATCGGACTGCTGTCCATGGAAGATTTAGTCGATGACTCGAATGAAGCAATGGGAAATATTGAATGGAAGAATCTCAATTTGTATTATGCGGACAAGCTTGGAGATAAACTGGTAAAAACATCGGTTGCAGTCGCTTACAGCAAGAACGTATCCTTGGAAAAAATGGTTGTAGAACGGCTGATTAAAGGTCCTTCTGATACGTCGGTATATGCAACGCTGCCAACGGATTTAAAACTGCTCAATATTTCCGTAAGTAACCGCGTGTGTTATGTCAATTTAAGCACGACATTTTTAACGGAAATGGTTAACGTGTCCAATGAAATACCGGTGTATTCTATTGTGAATTCATTGTGTGAACTGGATAGTGTGGATGCTGTTAAAATTATGATTAATGGGGACTCCAGTAAGACATTCCGTGAAAGCATCAGTTTAGATAGTACATTTACATTTAATGAAGCAATTGTAAGTTCATAAATGCATTATGCATAAAACAGGAGGGGATTTTATTAAAAGACCGATGGTATTTGCGGCACTTGTCACGGTATATATTGCGCTGTGTATGACTGCTGCAGGCAAAATATATCTGCTTTGGGGGCTGCTTGTTATGACGGCAGCAGTTTTGGTAATTGTTAAGAGAACAGGCAGGAAATGGACTGTCTGCCTGTCCTTTCTTTTTTCTTTGATTTCTTATGGAATAATCTCTGTCCGGTCAAAACCGGCATCCTTTGATTCCGTTATACAGCAAAAGGCACAAAAAAGTACGGTTACAGGAACGGTCTGTGCCGTGGAACAAAAAGATGGATATGACTGTATTATATTAAAAAATACAACGGTATCCATACAGAATAGCGACAAAACTGAAAATCCAGAAGAAAGAGCAGGAAAGCTTCTTGTATCCATTGTTAATACATATTCTGATAAAGGCGGGGTACAAGGGGATGGAAAAACAATGTCAACAGTTGAGATTGCACCCGGTGATATGCTTTTAGTGTCCGGAACATTAAAGTGTTTTGAAACTTCACGCAATGAGGGCGGTTTTGATAGCAGAATGTATTACAAATCTATCGGGATTCATTATAAAATGACAGCCGAAGATGTGACGGTGCTTACCAGGAAAAGACAGACGGCAGGCTATTTGTTATCAGAATTCCGCTTGAAAATTAAAGAAGTCTATGAACAGATTGGCACAAAAGAAAAGGCAGGTTTGTACAGCTCGATTGTTCTTGGCGACAAGAGCAGTCTGGATGGTGATATTAAAAAGCTTTACCAGCGCAACGGCATTGCACATCTGCTGGCAATCAGCGGACTGCACATATCGCTTGTGGGAATGGCATTATACAGGCTGCTGCGCCGCGCAGGAACGTCATATGTATTTTCTTTTGCGGCAGGAACGCTTTTTATAACCGGATATGTTCTGATGACAGGAAATGCGCTGTCAGGACTGCGGGCATTGGTGATGTGTCTTTTGATGATGTATGCACAGGTGCTAGGAAGAACATATGATATGCTGTCTGCGTTAAGTACAGCAGCAGTGATGTTTATCTGGAATAATCCATACGTGTTGTATAACAGCGGCTTTTTGCTGTCTTTTTGTGCAATAATGGGAATTGCGGTCGTTTTGCCTGCGTTGAAACGTGTTTTTCTGCCGGATCGTCCGCAGAGTAACCATGCAGAAAAACGGTGTTTTATAGATACACTGAGGGATACTGTAAAAGCTTCTTTTTTAACCAGTTTTTCTGTTACGGCAGCAACGCTGCCGGTCATTTTGAATTGTTATTATGAATTTCCTTTATATAGTGTATTTTTAAATCTTCTGGTGATTCCGTTGATGCCGCTTGTCATGTTATGCAGTGTGAGTGCTGGCGTTACAGGACTTTTTTGTAAACCGGCAGGTGTGTTTTTACTGGGAACAGCTCATTTTATTTTAGAATTTTATGAAGTTTTATGCGGAACAGCTGGAAAACTGCCGTATGCAAGAATTGTTGCAGGAAAGCCAAAGCTATGGCAGTGTGTAGTATATCTGTTGGTTTTGACACTGTTTGTTGCGTTGTCGCATTTTCCGTCGGATTTTTGGCAGAAACTTCTTTTTAATGCAACACACAAAAAGAGGGAAGGAGCTGCACATTTTAATAGAATGACAAAAAGCACAGGAAATACAGAGCCTAAAAATACAAGAACTATTGAATCTGAAAAATCAACAAAAGGTGAATGTGCTGCAGAATTAAAAAAATCAGCAGAGGACACAAAAACAGTGAAATATTCAAAGATTGTAAAAAAGTGTGAGCTAATATTTTTAGCTGTTGCTATCATGATTATCATGCTGCCGAAAAAGCCGTCTTTTGAAATTGATATGCTGGACGTGGGGCAGGGGGACGGCATCTATATGATGACACCGGAAGGTGAAACGTATCTATTTGACGGCGGGAGCAGTGATGAGAAAAATCTGGCACAAAATACGCTGGTACCGTTTTTAAAATCCAAAGGTGTTGCGCGGATAGATTATGCACTGGTCAGTCACACCGATACAGACCATATCAGCGGCATTATGGAACTGATGCAGGGAGATGAAATTACTGTCGGGGCAGTGCTGCTGCCGGAGGCATTGAAAAATTGTGATGATGCAAATTACATTAAATTTATCAAGATTGCGCAAGACTGTAATATTCCGGTGTGGCATGTCAAAACCGGAGATTTTGTCGGAAACAGTCAGGTTACGGTGCAGTGTCTTCACCCGGAAATATCATACCACACGGATTCAGTGAATGATATTTCGGCGGTTTACCGGATTGACTATGGAGAATTTTCTATGCTGATGACGGGGGATGCAGGAATGAATGTTGAAAATGAATTGCTGGAAAATGGTGTATTATCGCCGGTTACGATTTTAAAGACCGGTCACCACGGTTCAAAAAGTGCCAGCAGTGAAGCATTTTTAGAGGAAATCCGTCCACAGGCGGCACTGATTTCATGCGGGGTCAATAACCGTTATCACCATCCGTCGGAGGAAGTAATACAGCGTTTAAAAAAAATGGATATACAGACAAAGGTAACGGCGCAGTGTGGTCAGATTACCGTTAAAAGTGACGGAAAAACTTATCGGCTTATGCAGTGGCAATAACGGCAGGAATATGTTATGATTGTTTCTAAAGCGGAAGCAGGCTGCTTAGAAGTGAGGAAAGTGTGAAAAATCCTTAAATCTAAGATTTTTCACAAGACAGATTGATGAGGCAGGTGTCATCAATCTGCCTTATCGCAGGACTGAATAAATTCAGTCCGCGAATCCTCCGGCATTGAAAGGCCTGCGGAAAAGAGAGATTAGTGTGAAAATATGCTTGATAGCATATTTTTCACACAGCACTTTGTGCCGCAGGCGCCACAAAGTCGCTTTTTATCGCAGAGCCAAATAAGATTTGGCTCGCGATTCCTCCGGCATTAAAATGCCTGCGGAATGGAGATTATTGTGAAAGTAATTAATGAACAGATTAAAACAGGGGAGTTTCAGAGCGTATATCTTTTATACGGTGAGGAGGAATATTTAAAAAAGCAATACCGTGATAAGTTAAAAAAGGCAATCAGCGGGGACGATACCATGAATTATTCTTATTTTGAGGGAAATAAAATCGTGGTAAAAGAAGTGATAGATATGGCAAATACACTGCCGTTTTTTGCGGAGAAGCGGTTAATTATCATTGAAAACAGCGGCATTTTTAAATCTTCACAGGAAGAACTGGCAGATTTTATAAAAAATATGCCGGATTATCTTATTTTTGTTTTTGTTGAATCGGAAGTTGATAAGCGAAATAAAGTATACAAGGCAGTCAGCACGGCAGGATATATCTGTGAAATGAAACAGCAGAGCACTTCCGTACTTGTGCAGTGGATTGTAACCCTTTTAAAAAACGAAGGGAAGACCATTGACCGTCCGGCGGTCGATTTGCTTCTGTCCAAAACCGGCGCAGGCATGGATTTAATCTATGCAGAGGTCGAAAAACTGGTCTCATACTGTATCGACAGACCGCAGATAACCGCGGAGGATGTTGAAGCCGTATGTACAACACAGACCACGAGCCGTATTTTTGATATGATTACGGCGATTGCAACCAAAAAGCAGAAGCAGGCATTGGATTTATACTATGATTTACTGCTGTTAAAAGAACCGCCGATGCGTATTTTATATCTGCTTGCAAGACAGTTTAACGGCATTTTGCAGGTCAAGGAATCATTAATGCGTGGCAATGCCAATGCACAGATTGCAAGAGAAATGGGGGTTGCACCGTTTATTGTCGGCAAATATGCCGCACAGGCAAAATATTTTGAAAGCGCACAGATAAAAGAAGCACTCCGGGATTTTGCGGAAACAGAGGAAGCGGTAAAGACCGGTAAAATAGAAGACAAGCTTGGTGTTGAACTGATGATTATAAAATACAGCCAAAAGTAAAAAAGAAGCAGATGTGAGTGGGTGACAACATCTGCTTCTTTAAAATACATTATAAAATTAAGCCATAGCGTTTACAGCTTTTGTAATGCGGGAAACCTTTCTTGCAGCTGTGTTCTTGTGGTAGATACCCTTAGAAGCAGCCTTAGAAATTTCGCCGATAGCAACTGGTAATGCAGCTTCAGCAGCAGCCTTATCGCCTGCAGCAACAGCAGCGTCAACCTTCTTTACATAAGTCTTAACTCTAGACTTAACAGCCTTATTTCTATCAGCTCTGATCTGACTTGTTAAAACTCTCTTCTTAGCAGATTTGATGTTAGCCAATCCGTACACCTCCAAAAAAATTATATTTAAAAGATTAATCTGTTTTGCATTAAATCCGGACACGGACGTTCTAATGTAAACATACTACTGTATTATAGCGGGAAGGGGAGAGGATGTCAATAAAATTTTCCATTTTTTTAACGGATTTTTAAAAAGATACGACACATACTAGTATTAACTTCTAATGGCAGATAAAAAACTGAACATGAAACTGCCACTTTGTGAGATTAGAAAATGGAGGGCAGTTAAAAATGAAAAATGTATTTGAAATCAGAACAGACCTTGCATTAGAGGTCAATGAGCAGGTTAATAGGGAAAAGGGAAGATTAAAAGGTGTTATTATAAATGAAATGAAGGATAATAAAACAGGGATTAAGGTCACGGTGCTTGAAATTACCGGGAAAGAAGGTGTCAAGGCACTGCACCGTCCGGAAGGAAAGTATATTACAATTGAAGCCGGAAAGCTGGGAACAACCGATGATGAATACAGCCAGCGCACGGCAGTCATTCTTGCCAAAAATCTTGAAGAACTCTTGTCTGGGTATATCCGCGAAAAAGAAAAAGCGACTGTTTTGGTGCTGGGACTTGGCAATGCTGATGTGACAGCCGATGCACTCGGACCGGATGTTGTAAAAAATATTGAAATTAACCGCCATTATGCAAAGGAAGCCGGTATACAAGTTGCAGTGGCGGGACTGGCACCGGGTGTTATGGCACAGACCGGCATGGAAACGGCGGAACTGGTGCGTGGCGTGGTGCGTCAGTTAAAGCCTGATGTTTTAATTGCAATCGATTCGCTGGCGGCGCGGGACAGCAGCCGCTTAAATACGACAATCCAGTTATCCAGCCAGGGAATTCATCCGGGGTCCGGGGTCGGTAATCACCGTATTGGCATTACGGAAGATGTTGTCGGTGTGCCGGTGCTTGCAATCGGAGTGCCGACCGTGGTGGATGCCCCGACAATTGTCAATGATACGATGGAAAATTTTTTAAAAGCCATTGCACAGTCGAAAGAATTAAAGTCTGTCAGCCGTATTTTTTCAGAATATTCCCCACGGGAAAAATATGAATTGATACGGGAAGTCATTTCGCCGGAAATGGTGAATATGTATGTGACACCCAAAGATATTGATGCCAATATTAAGACAATCGGGCATATTCTTGCAAAAGCGATTGATATGGCGTGTGAAGATTTACAGATGATTGGGATTTAAAGGTATATCCGGCGGCAGAACAGAATAGGATAGTGTTGAACCTGAAAGAGGGTTTAATTAAACAGCCGGAGTTAGTGTGAAAAATAACGCTGATGCGCTTATTTTTCACACCACTATTTGTTTTTGAGCGAAAACAAATAGCCATGATTGCAGATGAGAAATCGCCTACGCGAATTTCTCATCGCATCTTCGCGACAAGTCGCTCAGAAATGGGTATTAATATGAATAAAAATAAGTACAGGCTTACAGGGGTTATCGTAATATTTTGTGCGGTGTATAGTGTTTTGATTTTCTGGAATAAGACAAATATGAAGACGGTTCTTACAGAGGTCTGTAAAGAACTGCTGTTACAGACCGGTGTACCGTCCTATGCCTATATTAAAAATGTGGACAATGACGATTTCACATTTTTTGAAAATGTAATCAATGATATTTGTCCTATTAATGAGTATTTAATGGCAAATGAAAATACAGGAGCGGTTTACACTGCGGCGGATGGCATTGCACAGGGAAATCCGGCGCAGGATTCGGAAAATACTTCCGGTAAATCTTCCGAAAATGCTGCGGATGTGCAAATCTCAGCTGAGCAGACAGACCGGACGGTACCATCGCAGGAAAATACTTCAAATGCGGCACAGCCGGATAACAGTGCGCAAAATGCAGACACACAGGCACAGCAGGGAGAAAATGCGGATGCCCGCCAGGTTATTTCAAGAAATACGGTAACAGGTACGGTATTTTCTAAAGCCCAGCTATGTGATTTTTCGTTTGTTTCCAAATTCTATACGGTAACAAGCATTACATCGTTGACAGAAAATATTTTAAGACCGGAAGAATTTTTAAATAAAGATTTGTCTATTACAAAGGATGTCACCAAGCCGCAGATTTTGATTTTCCATACCCATTCGCAGGAAACATTTGCAGATTCCGTGGCAGGTGACCCCACAACAACGATTGTGGGGGTGGGCGACTATCTGACAGAGCTGCTGACACAAAAGTACGGTTATCAGGTGATTCATGATACGAGTGTTTACGATTATGTTGACGGTAAGCTTGACAGAAGCAAGGCGTATACATATGCGGAAGAAGGTATTGCAAAGATTTTGCAGGAAAATCCGTCGATAGAGGTTGTGATTGATCTGCACCGGGACGGTGTGGCGGAAACCACGCATCTTTTAACGGAAGTTGATGGCAAAAAAATGGCTAAAATTATGTTTTTTAACGGTTTAAGTTACAGTCGTGTCAATGGGGATATCGGCTATCTGTACAATCCGTACCGTGATGACAATCTGGCGATGAGCCTTCAGATGCAGCTGATTGGAAAGGCTTATTATCCGGATTTTCTGAGAAATATTTATGTCAACGCATACCGTTACTGTCTGCATGAGCGGGGACGTTCCATGCTGATTGAAGCCGGGGCACAGACCAATACGGTAGAAGAAGTTAAAAATGCCATGGAGCCGCTGGCGGATATTTTAAATAAGTTTTTAAGTGGTGAAAAAGTGTATGAATAAGAGTTGATAAAATAAGACATTTGCACTATACTAGTAACGAAATGCAGTGATAAAATGCATTTTATAAAATGATGATGTTGCAGACATTACGGTAAACAGGCTTTTTTATAATCCGTTCTTTGGGGCGGGTGTCGCAAGGAGATTGGATTTTCAATGTCTGCGGAATGGAGAGTTATATGACATTAGAACAGTTAGAGCCAAAAGAAGTATTTCATTATTTCAAAGAAATTTGTAAGATTCCACACGGTTCAGGAAATGTAAAGCAGATTAGTGATTATTGTGTTGATTTTGCAAAACAGCACGGATTAAAATACAGACAGGATAAAAGTCTGAATGTAATTATCTGGAAAGACGGTACGTCAGGATATGAAAACAGCCCGGCAGTTATTTTGCAGGGACATATTGATATGGTTGCGGTAAAAGAAGAAGACTGTATAAAGGATATGGAAAAAGAAGGACTGGATTTAGAGATTCAGGACGGATATTTATCTGCAAAACAGACTTCACTCGGTGGAGATGACGGTATTGCGGTTGCATACAGCCTTGCCCTGTTAGCGTCTACGGATATTCCACACCCGCCGCTGGAAGCCGTATTTACTGTTGATGAAGAAATCGGTATGCTGGGTGCTGCGGCAATCGACCTTTCTGATTTAAATGGAAAAATCATGCTGAATATGGATTCCGAAGATGAAGGTATTTTCTTAGCAGGCTGTGCGGGCGGTGCTTCCGTACGCTGTGACATTCCTGTGACAAAAGGTACAGAAACCGGTGTCAGACGTACACTCACTTTAAAAGGATTTACCGGCGGACATTCCGGTACGGAAATCATCTGCCAGCGTGCCAATACGAATGTCTTAATGGGCAGAATTTTAATGGAATTAAACAATGAAATGTCTTTCTTTGTGACATCAATTTCCGGCGGTGAAAAAGATAATGCGATTGCAAAGGTCGGTAAACTGGAATTATTAATCCAGCCGTCGGATGCGCAGACATTTACAGAAACTATGGAAAAGATTACGGCAACGTTAAAGCGTGAATACGAAGTAACCGACCCGGATATGCAGATTGTGATAACAGAAGATAATGAAGAAAAAGAAACGCTCGTATATCACCCATCCTGCACGATGAAGTTAATGCTTGCACTGGTACATCTGCCATACGGTGTTGTAAAGATGAGCAATGATATTAAGGGGCTGGTACAGACGTCTTTAAATCTGGGTATTATTAAGGAAACGCAAGACTGTGTCAGATTGTGTTATTCTGTAAGAAGCAGTGTAGGTTCCGAAAAAGAATGGCTCATTGAAAAGCTGTACAGCCTGACTGAATTTTTAGGTGGAAGCTGTACAATAGACGGTCCTTATCCGGCATGGGAATATAAGAAGGATTCCAAGCTGCGCGAGATTATCTGTGAGGTTTATGAAGAACTTTATCATGAAAAACCGCTGATTCAGACAATTCACGCAGGCGTGGAATGTGGACTGTTCTCTGAAAAGATTCCGGGACTGGATTGCATTTCATTCGGTCCGAATATTTTGGATATTCATACAACAAATGAACATCTTGATATTGCATCTGTAGAAAGAACATGGAAGCTGATTCTTGAAGTGCTTGAAAAACTTAAATAAGGCATTGGTACAGCAGTTCAACAGCTTTGGCAATCGTATCTGTCTTTAAGGCAGAATAATTAATAACGAGCGTGTGGTTTACGGCAATGTCCCGATGAAAATAATACTGGGAGAGGCAGGTGATTTTAAGACCTGCCTCTTTTGCTTTTTGTGTAAGCTGTTCATCACTCATAGACGTATCTACTTTCATCAGGAAATGCAGACCGGCATCCTTTTCCTGAATAGTTACAAGTGCATCCAGCGGGCTTTTTTTAATGGCAGAGATTAGAAAGTCGCGCTGATTGCGGTAATAAATGCGCATACGGTTGATATGCTTTTCAAAATGTCCTTCACGGATAAAGCGCGCCAGCGTGTACTGTTCAAAATTCGATACCGTACAGGAATAAAAGCCAAGCCGCCGGTTAAACTGCTCCATTAACGGGAGCGGCAGAACCATGTAACTGATACGGATTGTCGGTGCGAGACTTTTGGTAAAGGTATTCATATAAATAACCTTATTCATTACATCAATGCTTTGCAATGACGGAATCGGTTTGCCAAGCAGGCGGAATTCACTGTCATAATCGTCTTCAATGATGTATCTGGAAGGCTCTTTGGAAGCCCAGCCTAACAGTTCGTAGCGGCGGCTGACCGGGGTTACGATACCGGTCGGATAGTGGTGTGACGGCGATAAATGTAAAATGTCCGCATTGCAGGCAGAAAGCGCCGCCATATGAATTCCTTCATTATCTAAAGGAAGACACAGACAGTCTACGCCGTGGCTTTCATAAATCATGCGGATTTTGCTGTATCCGGGGTCTTCAACGGCAAAGGTCTGATCTGTTCCGAAAAGCTGGATTAAAAGACCGTACAGGTATTCCGTACCGGCACCGACAATAATCTGTTCCGGCAGGACTTTCATGCCGCGGAAATCGGACAAATGCCGTGCTATGGCTTCACGCAGTTCTAAAATGCCGGCAGCAGGAGAAGGGGTCAGCAATTCGCTGCTGCAGTCAGACATGACTTCCTTCATCAGCTTTGCCCATGTATAAAACGGAAAATTGGCGCCGCTTGCGTGATTGGTCGAAAAGTCAATCTGATAAGAAGTATCTGCATCAGGTTGTTTTGAAAATGTTAAAGATGTATGGGCGGCAGACAAAAAATTCGTATTTTCAGGCTGTGAATGTGAATAGGAAGCAGCAAAAACAGGCTGTCCTACAGCCGCAATATCGGTCACATAGTAGCCTTTTTTGGGCAGGGAATAGATGTATCCTTCGGCAATTAACTGGGCATATGCATTTTCAACGGTAATGGTGCTGATGCCGAGATTTTTGGCAAAAGAGCGTTTGGAAGGCAGTTTGTAATCCGGTGCAAGTTCACCGGATAATATATCATTTTTAATACATTTGTATAAATGTTCGTAAAGGCTGTCAGAGCCGGTATTATCAAAAGAGTAAGTAAGCATATGGTTCTCCTTGCTGTAGTATATGTTAGAAATTATAATCGCTTCCGGCAGGAATGTAAATGCTTATTCATAACAAAAAAATATTAGTTGACAAATATCAAAAGATAGCATATACTAATAACAGATTTTCAATAATCCTTTTTCGCAGGCAGTATTTTGTGTAAAAGGTTCTTAAAATTCAACAATGGAGCAATCCATAAATCAGCCGGCACGTCCGGAATAATCCATTATTTATTTGTGAATATCTTGAATTTTCAAGTATATTTAAATTAATATTTTATGCAAAGGAGAGTAACATGGAGTACGGGGATTTTTTACAGTGTGTACAGGAGTATGCAAAAAAAGAAACAGGCAGAGGAGGTGTTGTAAGCATTAATCATGTTATCAAAAATAATGGCTGTGAACTGGACGGTCTGGTCATTATGGAAGAAGGAAAACATATATCGCCGACAATTTATCTGAACGGGTTTTACAAACAGTATCAAAATGGCAGGACGGTAGAGGATATTGTCAGGGAGATTCTTCACATATATAATGAAAATAAAGATAACATTCAAATTTGTCCGGACTGGTTTCAGGATTTCGATAGGGTGAAACAAACCATCGCATATAAAGTCATTAATTATTCCAAGAACGAAAAATTATTAAAAAAGATTCCGCATAAGAGAGTATTAGACCTCGCAGTAGTATATTATTGCCTGCTCAGCCAGTCAGAAGGAGAAACGGCAACGGCATTAATATATAACAACCATCTGGAGGGCTGGCATGTGACAGAACAGCAGGTGCATGAAATTGCTGTCAGTAATACGCCGGGCTTGTTGCAGAGCCAGATTTATCCGCTGTCTTCCCTGATAGGACTGGTATTAGAGGATTTAAAAATGGAAAAGGAACTGCTTATGGCAGCAGAAATGTATGTGCTGACCAATAATACAAGGCTTAATGGCGCAGCGTGTATCTTTTATGAGGATGTCTTGAAAAAGTTTGCCGATACGCTCCAGACAGACTTATATATTCTTCCCTCCTCCATTCATGAGGTGATTCTGCTGCCCAAACTGGCACGTTACGATGCGATGAATCTGGAGGATATGGTGCGGGAAGTCAATACTGACGGCGTATCAAGGGAAGAAGTATTGTCGGATAAAGTGTATATATACCGCCGCAGTGATGGATTTATTACGATGTCATTTTAAATACCGGATTTTCAGCCGGAATGCTGTGTGGTATTTAAAACAGAATCGGCATTTATGCAGGATATTGGGGATTTAAAGAAATATTACACATCAATTTCTGATAGAACAAAAAACAGCGGCAGTAACACTGCCGCTGTAAAATGGATGTACATGATGGGGGTCGAACCCACGGCCTTTCGCTCCGGAGGCGAACGCTCTATCCACTGAGCTACATGTACGAACTTAATTATTTTACAACAAAAAATCATTTTTGGCAATGATTAATTGAATTAAATTAAAAAAAATAAAAGCACCTTGAAAATTTAATACTGCACGGTAATTTATCGATAGACAGGCGGGGTCTGTTCCATTATAATAAAATACAACGCTAAAAAAGGGGGAGAAAATTTTATGACAAGATTAAAAGCATTATTAAAGAAAGCAGACAAGGCGGCAGTCATCGGCATGACAGCTGTGGCAGTAGCAATGGCGGCACTGGGTGCAGGAGGGGTAAAGACTTACGCATCCGATTATTCCGTACAGAAGTATGTGGACAGCTCCGATGAAAGCCTTGTGCTTGACGGGGATACATGGCACTGCTACAAAAACGGACAGATTGACTATGATTATGACGGCATTGCCTTAAACGAATACGGCTGGTGGAAGGTTAATAACGGTGAAGTTGATTTTTCCTATTCAGGAATGGTGTTAAACCAGTACGGCTGGTGGTATGTCAATAACGGCGGACTGGACGGCAGCTACAGCGGTATGGGTGTAAATGAGTACGGCTGGTGGAAGTATGACAACGGAACGGTTGACTTTAACTACAGCGGCATTGCCTTAAATGACTATGGCTGGTGGAAGTTTGTAAACGGCAGCATTGATTTTGGCGCCAACGGACTGGACTTTGATGAAGCAACCAATACATGGTGGTATTTTAACGGCGGTGCGATTGATTTCGCATTTGACGGTATGGCATTAAATGACTTCGGCTGGTGGAAAGTCAACAACGGTTCGGTAAACTTCGGATTTAACGGCTTATGCAGCAACGAATACGGCACATGGAAGTTTAATAACGGAACGATTGATTTTGGCTACAACGGATTTGCCACAGACGGCGAGAATACATGGTACGTCGTAGAGGGCAGGGTAGCAACGGAATTTACAGGTACCGTGGACGGTAAGGAAGTCAGAAACGGTCAGGTGATGGATACCATTGTAATTCAGGTCGTACACCATGACAGGGACAGAACGGGAGCGGTTACAGAAGGCAATCCTGATACAAGCGGACTGGTCGGATACACCGAATATCTTACAGTTCCGGTAGACAAAGAAGGTAATATCACGGAGCCGGTGTATATTTCAAACTGGTATCCGGATGATTACAAAGGCTTTATATCAGGATATATTATTACGGCAGAGCTTCTTGCAGACGGAACAGGTATTCATTCAAAAGAAGAAGCACAGAGAACAGATATCCGCCCGTATATCAAAGACGGTGTTTTAAATGTATATCTGTCATGGTTTATGATGTAAGGATAAAAACAAAAATAAAATAGTTAAATGTGCAGTCGAGGCAGAGTTTATATTCTGTCTCGATTTTTATTTTTTCTGCCTGTCATATTTCTATCGCAGGCAGAAAAAGATGATTTTTATGGAAAGAGAGGAAGTTCAATGAAGATGAAAAAAGAAAAGATACGGTTTAAGCCGCTGGCGGCGGTCGTATTTGTGGTAGTACTGGCGGCGGTGATGCTGGCTTCTGCATTAATCAGTGCAAAGGCGGCACCGCTTACCTGGCAGGATATCTGTAACCGCGGAGAAAGTGACCTGACAGCGGTGGCTGCATATGATTTAAAAGCAGGCTGTAAAGACTATGGCTGGAACCAGACGCTTGATGCCGGTCCGGATGGAACTATTTATACCGGCACAAACCACCATTATGACAACGTTGTAGGGAATGAACTCAGCCGTGTCATGTATGCGCATAAGCTGCGTGTGGCAGACGGCATGACGGTCAGCATCGTTGCGGCACAGAATGATACGGAAGATGAAGGCGGACTGACCTATATCAAGGGAAATAACTCAGGTAATAACCTTTACTTTTACTGGTCGATGGGTGAGTATGATGCTGACGGTAACGTGGTGTTTGACGGGGACTGGCGAGGTGTCAACGAATCCTGGACGGTCGGACAGGAGTTAAACCATTCGTCTTACGGTGCCAGCGGCTATCCGTCAGGGATATCCCCGTCAGACCGTGAAAGCCGTGTGGCTTATGTCATGCCGGTATTCCGCTGGGCAATGGGAAGCCTTGCGGTTGGCGGAGGGTCTGAATTTCAATTTACGGTGGATAATTTACAGAACAGATTTGACATTATCCAGTTTGTCACAAAGCCGTTTACCTACACATTCTATGCGGACGGCGGCACATTCAGTGACGGCGGCGGTGTTAAGAGCATGGAGCGCCTTGGCATTAATAATGTCAGTGTGGTTGAAACACCGACAAGACCGGGTTATGTATTTACCGGCTGGAAGATTACATCAACAGGCGGCAAATGCAGAGTATGTCTTAAAGGAAAATACGACTATGTATGCCCTCTGGGATGAAACGGTGACACCGATTACCTACTATATCGAATTTGACGGCAATGCAGGCACAGCAGCAAGAAACATTCCTGATAAAATGGAGGTGCAGTACGGAGAGGAAGTCATTCTTCCGGAGCAGAAGCCGGAAAGGACGGGATTTACCTTTATGGGATGGAATACAAGAACGGACGGACAGGGAACGGAGTACCAGCCGCAGGATACGGTAAAGAACCTTACAACCGTAAACCATGCCACGGTCAAACTGTATGCCCGGTGGAAACAGCGCCGTATCATTCTTGTAAAGGCGGCATCGACCGTTTATAACGACACCATCATTAAAAGAATCCCCGGTGATGAGGAATGGTATGATTCGGTAGGGCATTTAACCATCGATGAACTGAAAAACTACCCGGATGAACTCTGCGAGCAGGTATGGCATATCGACAAGCAGGGTAATATCACACGGGTGAAATAATTTAAAACACAGCTTTTATCTAAAAGAACAAATTGAATTAAATTTTAAAATTTGTTAAAATATTAAAATAGCTTGTGAAATAAGAATTGGAGAAAACATGGAAGTTCGTATTAATAAATATTTAAGCAGTGCGGGATATTGCTCCAGAAGGGAAGCAGACCGCCTGTTAGAACAGGGCAGAGTAACCATAGACGGCATTCCTGCACAAATGGGAAGTAAAGTGACAGATGGACAGACAGTTTTTGTCGATGGAAAATCAATTATAGAAGAAGATGAAAAGATTTTGCTGGCATTTTACAAACCAACGGGAATCGTGTGTACGACAACGGCAAATCAGGGTGATAATAATATTGTTGATTATATTGGGTATCCTAAAAGAATCTACCCGGTTGGCAGGCTGGATAAAGATTCAGAAGGGTTAATTTTAATGACAAATAACGGAGAGATGATGGATAAAATTCTCCGTTCAGCCAACGGTCACGAAAAGGAATACATTGTAACCGTAAATAAAGAGATTGATGATTCATTTATTAAGGCAATGTCTGGAGGAATATATCTGGCGGAGTTAGACAGAACAACGAAACCGTGCAAAGTAACCGCATTGGGAAAGAAAACCTTCCGCATTATCCTTACACAGGGATTAAACCGGCAGATCCGGCGTATGTGCAGTACACAGGGAAGGGAAGTTGTGCAGCTCAAAAGAATCCGTATCATGAATATTTTATTGGGAGATTTAAAGCCCGGAGAATACCGGAATGTGACAGAAGCAGAATATCAGCAGTTAAAGGAGCAGTTATATGATTCAGCAAAGTAAAATGGACAGAATTAAAGAATTGGTAGAATTACTCAATAAGGCAGGGAAAAGCTATTATTCAGAGGGCAGGGAACTGATGTCTAATTATGAATATGATGCTTTATATGATGAATTGGGTATGCTTGAAAAAGAAACAGGTTATATTCTTTCAAATAGTCCGACCGTAAATGTCGGCTACGAGGTGCTTAGTGAACTGCCTAAAGAACGTCATGAATCTCCAATGTTAAGTCTTGATAAGACGAAAAGTCCGGAAGCGCTGGCAGAGTGGCTTGGCAGTCAGAAAGGTCTGCTTTCATGGAAGCTGGACGGTCTGACAATTGTATTGACCTATGACAATGGACAACTGCAAAAAGCTGTTACAAGAGGAAATGGCGAAGTAGGAGAAATTATTACCAATAATGCCAGAGTATTTAAAAATGTTCCTGTGACCATTCCTTTTAAAGGAAAACTTGTTCTGCGTGGAGAAGCGATTATTACGTATTCAGATTTTGAGCGTATTAACGAACAGATTCCGGAAGCCGATGCAAAATATAAAAATCCGAGAAATTTATGCAGCGGATCTGTCAGACAGTTAAATAATGAAATTACGGCACAGCGTAATGTCCATTTTTTTGCATTTACACTGGTATCGGCACAGGATGTTGATTTTGATAATTCCAGACAACGACAGTTTGAGTGGCTTAAAGATCAGGGGTTTTCGGTTGTTGAATATAAAATGGTTACAAAAGACACGATTTTAGACACGATAGAATGGTTTGAAAAAACAATTGTAACAAATGATTTTCCGTCAGACGGTCTGGTAATCTTATATGATGATATTGCATATGGAGATTCTTTGGGAAGAACAGCAAAGTTTCCAAGAAATGCGATGGCGTTTAAATGGACAGATGAAACCGCAGAAACGACACTGCGAGAAATAGAATGGAGTGCTTCAAGAACCGGTCTGATTAATCCGGTTGCCGTTTTTGACCCGGTAGAGCTTGAAGGCACGCAGGTCAGTCGTGCAAGTGTGCATAATATCAGTATTGTTGAAAGTTTAAAACTAGGTATTGGTGATCGCATTAAAGTATTTAAGGCGAATATGATTATTCCGCAGATTGCAGAAAATCTTACACAAAGCGGTAATTTAGAGATTCCGGAAGTCTGTCCGGTATGCGGCGGGAAAACGCAGATTAAACAGGTTAATGATGTCAAAACACTTTACTGTATCAATGAAGACTGTCAGGCGAAACATGTAAAAAGTTTTGCCCATTTTGTATCAAGAGATGCATTGAATATCGATGGATTGTCAGAGGCAACACTGGAAAAATTTATTCAGCACGGATTTTTAAAGAATTTCTGTGATTTATACCATTTGGAAAAATTCCGTGATGAAATTATTGCTTTAGACGGATTCGGGGAAAAATCCTATGAGAATCTGCTGACATCTGTTGAAAATTCAAGAAATACAACGCTGCCGAAATTTATTTACGGACTTGGCATTGCAAATGTAGGACTTTCCAATGCCAAGATGATTGTGCAGGCATTAGGTAACGATATAGAAAAAATAATTCATGCCGGAAGACAGGAACTTGAGAAAATAGATGGTGTAGGTGCAGTCATTGCAGATACATTTGCTTCCTATTTTGAAAATGAAAAAAATAAAGAGGAATTTTATAAGCTGCTGCAGGAAATGCACATTGAAAAAGCGCAGGACAATCAGAATAATCAGATTTTTACCGGTAAAGTGTTTGTAATTACAGGTTCATTGGAACATTTTGAAAACAGAAATCAGTTAAAAGAACGCATTGAACAGCTTGGCGGCAGGGTGACCGGTTCTGTGACAGGAAAGACATCATACCTGATTAATAACGACAGCCATTCTACGTCATCTAAAAATAAGACTGCGGCAAAACTGGGAGTTCCTGTAATAACAGAAAACGAATTCCTTGAAATGGCACCGATGAATGATGATGGCAGATGATGACGGTTGCCGATAAAGAGAAAATATGCTATAGTGTGACTGCGTAAGCACAAACCAACAGGAATAAAAGCGTTGTGCGGAAATGAGGAAATTATGCCAATTAAAATACAGAGTGATTTGCCGGCAAAGGCAGAACTGGAAAATGAAAATATATTTGTAATGGATGAACATAGAGCAATGACACAGGATTTCCGTGAATTGCAGATTTTAATTCTTAATCTGATGCCGATTAAGCAGGATACGGAATTACAGCTTCTGCGGGGACTTTCAAATACACCGTTACAGATTGATATTACTTTTCTGCAGATGGCAACACACATTTCAAAAAACACCTCAGCTTCCCATTTGAAGAAGTTTTATGAGGTATTTGAAGATATTAAACACCGCAAATTTGATGGGATGATTATTACAGGTGCACCGGTTGAAAAGATGAATTTTGATGAGGTGAATTACTGGAAAGAATTATCTCAGATTATGGAGTGGTCTAAAACACATATTACGTCAACACTTCATATCTGCTGGGCGGCACAGGCGGGATTATATTATCATTACGGGGTAAAAAAGGTACAGCTGGAAAAGAAGTTATCCGGAATATACCGCCATCATGTAATGAATAAAAAAGAACCTCTGGTACGTGGATTTGATGACTTTTTTATGGCACCGCATTCACGCTATACGGAGGCCTGCCGGGAGGATATTTTAAACAATCCGAAATTGAAAGTGCTGGCGGATTCAAAAGAAGCCGGAATATATATTGTCATGGCACAGGAAGGCAAACAGATTTTTGTAATGGGACATCCTGAATATGACCGTATGACACTGGATCAGGAGTATAAGCGGGATGTGAAAAAAGGCATTATGCCGACTTTACCGGTACATTATTATCCCGATGATGATCCGACGCAAAGACCGATATTATCATGGAGAAGCCATGCCAATAATCTATATACGAACTGGCTCAACTATTACGTATACCAAAGCACACCGTATGAGTGGCACTAATTATAAGGGGAGGACATTCTATGACAGAAAACGAAATGTTACAGGCAATTTATTCTGATATGCAGAATATGAAAAACGATATGCAGGAAATGAAGACTGACATGCAGGAAATGAAGACTGACATGCAGAATATGAATACCGACATGCAGAACATGAAATCGGATATGAAAGAAATGAAGACTGATATGCAGGGTATGAAGACTGATATGCAAGGTATGAAGACTGATATGCGGGGAATGAAGACTGATATGCGGGGAATGAAGACTGATATGCAAGGCATGAAAACGGACATACAGGATTTAAGAGGCCGTGTATCCGGTATTGAAATGACCCTTGAGAATGAAACAAACCGCAATATCAGAATTATTGCAGAGGGACATGCCGATTTGTGCAGAAAACTGGATGAAGCATTGAAGGTAGAAAACGAAAAGGAACTCCTTCTTGTCCGGACGAATATAATGGAAAATGATATCCGGAAGATTAAAGATAAATTAGAAATTGCTTAATCAGACTTTGGAGGTGCGTGCATTGAGCAGTCATAAACAGACTTGGATAAAACATCTGCTGTCAGAAAAACAGATGTCTGAAGCATTTGTAAACAGTGTATTTCTGGCATTGTCCGGAGGCTTTCAGGATGCGTATACATACAATACAAGAGATGAGGTTTTTTCAAATGCCCAGACGGGAAATGTTGTCCTGATGAGCCAGCATTTTATGAACCGGGAATGGCAGGTTGGGCTGCGGTATTTGTTCCCTTTACTGGCATTTGTATTTGGGGTCTTTGTTGCAGAAAATGTACAGAACCGCTTCAAGTATGCTAAAAAAATGCACTGGCGGCAGGGAATTTTGTTGGCCGAAATAGGGATACTCGCGATTGTAGGATTTATTCCAAATGCTTATAATATGATAGCAACCGTAATGGTATCGTTTGCCTGTGCAATGCAGGTGCAGACATTCCGCAAAGTGGGTGGCTATTCTTATGCAAGCACAATGTGTATCGGAAATTTAAGAAGCGGAACAGCTGCATTGTCTTTGTATTTAAGAGATAAAAAAGCTGAACATCTGCGGCAGACCTTTTATTATTTTGGAATTATCTTTTTCTTTGCCATTGGTGCGGGCATTGGTGGTATTTTATCTGTCTGTTATGGGATTCATGTTATCTGGATATCTTGCATATTGCTGTTTATCAGTTTCCTGCTGATGTTTTTGGAAAAATTAAGATAGTGATAGTTAAAAGAAGTGGGTAAGCATAAAATGTTTACCCACTTCTTTTTATGCGTAGTAATCAATATTTAAATCAGATGAATCTGCCTGCACAAGACTTGAAAAAAGTTTTTCGGCATATCCTTTTATAATTGTTCCATAAGAAGATGAAGAACCAAACAGATTTTTTACATTTTCGATATTATCCGAAGAAACGGCTGTTTCGTCAAAAGAAAGTGTACCGTCATCGGTGACTGTAATGCCGACAGGCAGAAGCTGGTTCTTTACATTTTGTGTTGCATTTTTCATGGCATTCAGATAACCGTTTTCTGTTGAATTTAAATCAGCGGAAGTATGGTTTTGCAATGTATTGTTATACTGTTCTGTATAATTTTTTAAATAGGTAACTAAGGTTTGCGCTTGCACGGATGCATAGTCTGTTAAATACAGATTTTTTGTGGCAGCTGCTAAAAGCTGATCAGACTGAGCCAGGGCTGTATTACCGGCAGATACAGAAATAGTGGTTGTTCCAAGTACATTCTCTGGTGTATTTAAAGCCTGCTGCGCAGCAGAAGAAATAGCTTTGGCATATTTAATGCTGTCATTTACAAAATGCTCATCTTCACCAAAAACAGCATCCAGTTTTGCGCTTGTTACATCTGAAAAATTGGTAGTATCGAATTTTAATTTATTCGTTGAAGTCCGTGTAATACCAAGACTTTTTAATGAATCTTCATATTCGGAAAACAGGCTGTCCATTTTATCCATGTACTTTGTGAGTTTCTTGGAACCGGTTATACCGGATGCGGAAGACATTAAATCATTATAGGTATTTACAAAACTTTTGATTTTATTCTGTGTACGTGCAGTTGGTCCGTCCGATGTATCAATATCTTTTAAAGAACGTAATTTATGCTTGAGTGAAGAAGCACTCTGACGGGTTTCATCTGCATCGCTGTTGTACTTTACAATTCTTTTTGTCGATGAAAAAGCATAAGAATTGTTTGCTGTCAAATTATTTAAAATTGCCGAAGCATTAATTGTAATAGACATCTATAAACACTCCATTCTGTCAGACTGACATTTATTTTAATCGTATTTTGTTTGGTGTATTTTTGTATAAGCATTGTACCATTATACTTTTATGTATATCGGCTGAATCTCCAAAAAATTAAGAGTTCTTTTTGTGACTGCGTTTTTCGCGGTTTAAGCCTCCGGACATATGGGTGCAGCCATTATCTAAAAAACGTGCCCGTTTAATACTGTCTTCACCATATTTATTCCGAATGGAATCAACCGCTTTATTCAACATCGCAAACCGTTCATTTTTATCTTCATCAAAAAGGTTCATTTGATGAAAAGCAGTGTCTGTCGCATGTGCCGTGGAAACACCGAGCAGACGGATTGGGACATGATTCCATGTCAGATCAAACAGCCGGCAGGCATTTTCATAGATGATTTCTGTTATATCTGTTGGTGTAGAAAGCGTACATTGACGGGATAGGTGGCGAAATTCATTATCAACAATTGTGACAGACACCACACCAATATAAGCGTGTTCTGCGCGGATTCGTGCACCGACTGTTTCGCTGAGGGAAAGAAGAATGGTCTTTGCATTTTCAGCATCTGTAACATCAAAATGCAGTGTAACAGAATTGCCAAAGCTTTTATTGGCAGCTTTGTGGTTTACCGGCAGTTCAATATCAAATCCATTTGCATAATTCCAGATCAGTTCTCCGTGCTTTTTAAAATGGCTCACAAGCAGCTGCGGATTGCTGGCGGCAACATCACCAATCGTATGAATCCCCAGGGCTTCCAGCTTTTTGCACATTGAAGGTCCGACAAAAAACAGTTCTCCCACAGGGAGCGGCCACATTTTTTTGGGGATTTCTTCAGGAAAAAGTGTATGCACAAGATTTGGTTTCTTAAAATCAGATGCCATTTTAGCAAGCAGTTTATTTGTTGAAATACCGATATTAACTGTAAAGCCAAAGCGGTTTAAAATATCGTCTTTAAGCTGGTGTGCAAAAGCAACCGGATCGCCGTACAACAGACCGGTACCTGTCATATCACAAAATGCTTCATCAATGCTATATTGTTCAACAACAGGCGCAGTCTGTTTCAAAAAATTCATAAGCTGTTCGGACATGGATACATATGTTGCAAAATCAGGCGGAACAATTAATATATCAGGACATTTTTTCCGGGTCTGTACAAGAGGCTCTCCTGTCTGGATGCCATAGGCTTTAGCGGGAACAGACTTTGCAAGAACAATGCCATGCCGTTTCTTTTCATCTCCGCCGATAACAGCCGGAATCGTCCGGATATCTAACGCTGCCGGATTGTCACGAAGCCGCTTTACAGCAGTCCATGAAAGAAATGCGCTGTTTACATCAATATGATAAATAATGTGTGATGGAAAATCGCTCATGAAAAACCTCCTTATTTTTAACAGTATATCAAAACAAATGTTCTGTGTAAATCTTTAAACAGCATAAAATTATATAAAAAAACATATAAAATCATGTTATAATGTGCGTAAGCAATGAGCCATGCCGTCCGGAAGTCTAGAAAAGAACTGTGCTTGCACAAAGTTCTTTTCTAGACTTCCGGACGATAGGGCGAACGCCCGACAGAGCAGGAAAATTCATTTTCCTGCTCGTGCATGGCGGAAAAGCCGGCGAAAAGGAGAAAAGGTTAAAATGATGGATGAAAAAGAAATTATGCCATACAATTTTTTTAAGTATGGCGGAGTATATACAGGTGAACATCACGGTATGCGTTATCTGATAAAAAATACCGGAGAAAAACCGGATTTTAAATTGATGGTACAGGTCTGGTTAGGACCGTATGCTTCGACAGCAGTTCCGGATGAAAAAAAGACAACACAGTATTTTGAAAGCAGTGTTGAAGGCCGCAAAGAAGCAATTAACTGGCTGCATGAGCAGTATGAAACACGCAGGGGTGAGTGGGATACGGCACCCGCGCTGCTGGATGCCGTACTGCCGCAGTAATTGTATGAAATAATGCCGGAATTAAAAGATTTAAAACTACTTGGGGCAGCTCACAGCCGGGTGCGTTCTGCTGTCAGAAATGAAGATTTTATTAATACCGCAAAAATAAAGACGGCACAGCAGGCACCGGTAAAAAGCCGGAAAAACAGTGAGTCCGTTCCTAAAAACAGCAATAAACGGCAGAACATCTGTGAAAATAAAATTGAAACGGCTGTATATAAAAGCGGCTGCAGGATGTATTTCCAGACCGGAAAACCGATATGAAACAGATGGTTTAAATATAGAAAATGTGCAATGCAGACCAAAATCTGTGAAACCAGCGTGCCAATCAGATATCCGCGGATACCGGTTTTGGGAACGAGCAGAACAAGAAAAGCAATGCGCACAAGAATTCCGGCAATGGTCTGGACACAGGTCAGGGTAGTACAGCCAAGACCGTTTAAAATACTGCCAAGTGTTGTTGTCAGATAGTAAAAAGGACACAGCCATGCAAGAATCATGACAAAATTTTCAACAAGCGGTTCTTTAAATAAAATAGCTCCCATTTTAGCACCATAAAATAAGAAAAGTGCGGTGCTTAAAAATCCCATTGCCATACAGATTTGCAGGGAGCGGTTCAAAGTATGTACAATCCGTGCATTGTCACCGTCTGCCTGCGCACCGGAAACTTCCGGCAGAAGCATGACAGCCATGGAATTGGTTATGGCAGACGGGAACAAAATAAGCGGAAGGGACATCCCCATAAGAATACCATAAATACTTAAAGCCTCATTCTGCGTATTGCCAAAAAGCACAAGCTGTGCCGGAATCAGAATAGATTCTCCACTTTGCAACAGATGCATTAAAAGACGGTTGGCAGTCAGCGGAATAGAAAACACCACGGTTTTTTTGATACATTCAGGTAAAGAATGAAACCGGAATGTTACGGTTTTATCAATCAGCAGAGCAAGGATACAAATCAGACAGGAAGCTGCTTCACCGGCAAGATTACCGTAAACGGCGCATAAAACAGAAACAGGACGTTCGTTTTGTGTACAGTATACAGTGTACAAATAAACGGCACCAATCCGTGCAAATTGTTCAAACAGCTGGGAAAATGCAGGGAGTCCAGCCTGCTTTTTTCCGAGATAATAGCCGTTTACGCAGTTGTGAAAAGTACAAAATGGAACAGCAATTGCAAGAATCCGGATAAAACGGGAGCAGTCTTTGTTTAGAAAAATCCGTACAGCAATAAAATCTGCGTAAGCATAGGTGAAAAATGTAAAAAGAACAGATAGCGGAAGTGCAACGGCTAAACCGGCAAAAAGCCATGTACTTTGAAATTTTTTTGCAGCACAAAATCGTGAAATGGCAGTCTGAATACCGGCAGAGCATAGCGCAAATGCAATGCCAAGCACCGGTGTGACAAGCTGGAACATTCCTATACCATCAGCACCAATCTGGCGGGTTAAAAAAATACGGTAAAAAAATCCCGCAATCCGGCTGATAATACCAGCCAGTGTCAAAATTACAGTTCCTTTTAATACAGCATTTTTATTAAATGAAAAGTTCATCGTTGTAACCAACCGGAATGTCAAACAATTATTATCAATGTATGCATGCATTGAATATATTATTAATAAGAAATGAAAAAAGGGGATGGCAGTATGATTTATATGGACAATGCCGCAACAACCCGGCTGCACCCGGAAGTTATCAATGCGATGCTGCCTTATATGGGAAAACGGTATGCCAATCCATCCGGTGCTTATACATTTTCAGCAGATATAAAAAACGATATAAATAACGCAGAGGCATTTCTTGCCCAGACCATTCAGGCAAAGCCGCAAGAAATCTATATTACATCAGGTGGAACAGAATCGGACAACTGGGCAGTCAAAATTGCAGCCGAGGAACACCGCAGGGGACACATTATTACAACAGCAATGGAACATCATGCAATTTTAAAAAGCTGTGAAGCAGTTGAAAAGGAAGGGTTTTATGTGACTTATATCCGTCCGGCTGAAAATGGGATTGTCCGTCTTACGGATATTCAGCGGGCAGTCCGTCCGGATACATTCTTAATTTCAGTAATGGCAGCCAATAATGAGATTGGCACAATTCAGCCGGTTGCGCAAATTGGTGCATTTGCACGCAGACACCGTATTTTGTTTCATACGGATGCAGTGCAGGCATATACGAATATGGATATTGATGTCAATGCCATGCAGATTGATATGCTCAGTACCAGTGCACACAAATTAAACGGACCGAAGGGGATTGGATTTTTATATATCCGCGAGGGCTGTGTAAAGACACCGTTTATCCACGGCGGCGGACAGGAGCGTGGGATGCGCTCAGGCACGGAAAATACGGCAGGGATTATCGGTTTTGCAAAGGCGGCGCAGACTGCCATGGCAAATAAACCGGTGCGGACACAATATGAAATGCGGATGCGGGATTATATGATTCACAGAGTTCTTACAGAGATTCCTTTTTCACGTTTAAACGGGGACAGCAGAAAGCGGCTTCCGGGAAACATGAATTTCAGCTTTCAGTTTGTTGATGGCGGGACGCTGATTGTAATGCTGGATAAGCAGGGAATTTGTGCATCGGCGGGTTCTGCCTGTTCTACAGGCTCCGGTATGCCTTCACACGTATTAAAATCCATCGGACTGCCGGATGAATTAAGTTTCGCAACAGTCCGTTTTACTATTAATGAAGAAATCACACGTCAGGAAATTGATTACGTTGTGAATTGCCTGAAAAATGATATTGCCCAATTGCGGGAACAGTCCGAGGATTACCAGAACTTTTTGTGAAAATATTTTAAAGGCGGATAAATTCAGGCTTTCGCTGATGGAAAAGCGTGTAATAAGAAAAACCGCAGTCTTTGAGTAAATCCACAATAATATCAAAAGCAAATGCCATATCCTGCGGCTTATGGGCGTCGGAACCGGTTGTGAGGATTTCGCCGCCCAGTTCGCGGTAACGTTTCAAAATAAAACAGCATGGATTTGCCTCTTTTAAACCATAACGAAGTCCTGCTGTATTGATTTCAATGCCTTTTCCGTTTTCAATCAGTTTTTTTAAAATCATATCCAGCAAGTCAGTGTAATCCGCAGGCTGGTAGTCTGCATCTTTCTTAGGTGCATAGCGGACAACGTAGTCTAAATGTCCGTAAACGTCAAAATTATCGCAGCAGCAGATACTTTTGTAAATATTTTCAAAATAAGTACAGATACTTTCCTTTGGTGAGTGATGTTCCCAAAAAGATGGATAATAAGGGTCACTTCCGTCCACTAAATGTGTTGATCCAATGATAAAATCCAGCCGGTGTGCAGGGTCATAATTGTTAATTTGTTCACAAAGATGCGGCTGCAGACCTTGTTCCACACCGATCCGGACATCAATTTTATCTTTATAAATTTTCTTTAATACAGATATTTTTTCTAAATAAGCATCTAAATCCAACAAAAAGACGGTTTTTCCATCTTCTTTCGGGTAATCATAGTCATTGTGGTCTGTAAAACAGATGTGAGACAGCCCCAGTCTGACTGCGTTATCTATCATAGATTCCGGTGAAGCTTCAGAATCCGAAGAAAAATGGCAGTGTAAGTGGCAGTCCGATAAATTTTCAAAGCCTTGCATCATATCTCCAATCCGCCGTATAACGGCATTTATCATAGTCCTTTTAGTATATCATAAAATAAATTTGAAGAATAGTGTAAGATTTCAACTTGAAAATTAAGCAGACAATTGTTATGATGTAAAGGAATTGTTAAAAAAATTTTACACAAAAAGCACGTACTTTTTACATTACGAAAGAAAATGTGCAGACAGGAGTAGAAGTGAATATCGAGTATATCAGCAGTTTGTTTGAATTTGCAGGAGGAATCGGAATGTTCCTCTACGGTATGAACACGATGGCAGACGGTATGCAGCGTTCCGCCGGCGGTAAGATGAAAAAATTATTGGGCTATCTTACAAGTAACCGGTTGTTGGCAATCATCGTAGGTGCCGTTATCACAGCGATTATTCAAAGCAGCGGTGCAACAACGGTTATGGTTGTTGGTTTTGTTAATGCGGGACTGATGACACTGGTTCAGGCAGTTGGTGTTATTATGGGTGCCAATATCGGTACGACCATTACCGCATGGATTGTATCTTTAGGACAGCTTGGGGATGCGGCGAAGGTAATGAATCCGTCATTTTATGCCCCGTTTTTAATCGGTATCGGTGCATTTGTTATTTTATTTTCAAAAAAGGATAAAGTAAAAAATGCAGGAGAGATTATCGTCGGAATCGGTCTGCTGTTTGAAGGTCTGACATTTATGTCTTCTTCGATTGCACCGTATACAGATGCGCCTATTTTCTCACAGGCATTCCAGATTGTGGGAAGCAATCCGTTTTTAGGTATTTTAATTGGTATTATTGTAACCGCGGTTTTACAAAGTTCCTCCGCCTCTGTCGGAATTTTACAGACACTGGCTTTAAACGGAGTGGTAACAACCAATGCGGCAATTTATATTACACTGGGACAGAATATCGGTTCCTGTGTGACTGCACTGATTTCAAGTGCCGGAACAACAAGAACGGCAAAACGTGCAGCCTGTATGCATATTTTATTTAATATTGCAGGGGCACTTTTATTCGGTACCGTCGGATTTATTCTGTTCAGTATTTATCCGGCACTTGCGGCACATAATATTACAAGCGTGGAAATTTCCGTATTCCATACATTCTTTAATATTACATGTACACTGGTAATGTTCCCGTTTGCCAATCTGCTTGTAAAAATTTCTGGTCTGATTGTGCGTGAAAACGAAAAGCAGGACGATTTTGCGGAACTGGAAGCCAAAGATGCCGTTGCAGCAGAAATTGCAAGACATTTTGATTCCCGTCTGTTAGGTCAGCCGTCCGTTGCAGTAGAAACGGCTAAAAATGAAGTGATTGCCATGGGTAATCTGGCATTGGATAATATTAAATATGCGGCAGAGGCAACACAGAAAAATGACCAGACGATGGTAGATAAGGTCTATGAAATCGAACATAAAGTCGATTTATATGAAAAGTATCTGACAGACTTTTTAATTAAGGTCAACAATTTATCAATCACACAGGAACAGCATCTGCTGGTTAAAAATCTGTTCCATGCGATTATTGATATTGAAAGAGTATCCGACCATGCGGAAAATATTGCGGAGCTGGCAAAATATAAGATTGAACATCAGATAATTTTTTCCGAAAAAGGAACACAGGAACTTAATCAGCTGTGGGATAAAGTTGTGCATTGTTTTGAAGAAGCTGTTAAGGCGAGAGGAACCGGAAGCCGTCAGGCAATTCAGAATGTCCTGAGAATTGAAGACGAGGTCGATGATTTGGAAGAAGAACTGCGCAACAAACATATCGAACGTTTGTCCGCGGGGCTTTGTATTCCGTCAAACGGTGTTGTGTTCTTAGATATTCTTTCTAATCTTGAAAGAATGTCAGATCACGCCAATAATATTGTCGATTGTATACAAGAAGAAAATACCGCTAAATAATTTTTAAATTTACCGTTTTTTTTGGACAAATAATAGAAAATGGACGGTAATTTGTAAAAAAAGGGAATTAATACTTGATATTTTGGAATGAATTCGGTAAAATACACCATAGTTGATTATTTATTAACAAACTCAATAAAAATTCTATTTTAGGAGGAATGATTTTATGTCAGTAAAAGTTGCGATTAATGGTTTTGGACGTATCGGTAGACTTGCATTCAGACAGATGTTCGGTGCAGAAGGATACGAAGTAGTAGCTATTAACGATTTAACAAGCCCAAAGATGTTAGCTCATCTTTTAAAGTATGATTCATCACAGGGAAGATACGTTGGTTTCGGCGAAGAAAACCAGGTAACAGCTGATGACGAAGCTGGTACAATCACAGTAAAGGGTAAGACAATTAAGATTTACAAAGAGCCAGATGCTAACAACTGCCCATGGGGAGCTCTTGATGTAGATGTAGTTCTTGAATGCTCAGGTTTCTACACATCTAAGGAAAAGGCTCAGGCTCATATCAATGCAGGTGCTAAGAAGGTTGTTATCTCAGCTCCGGCCGGTAATGATTTAAAGACAATCGTTTATAATGTAAACCATGAAACATTAACAGCAGATGATAAGATTATCTCAGCAGCTTCTTGTACAACAAACTGCTTAGCTCCTATGGCTAAGGCTCTTAATGACTGTGCTTCAATCGAATCAGGTATCATGTGCACAATTCACGCTTACACAGGTGATCAGATGATTCTTGACGGACCACAGAGAAAGGGCGATTTAAGAAGATCAAGAGCAGGTGCCTGCAACATCGTACCTAACTCAACAGGTGCTGCTAAGGCTATCGGTCTTGTTATCCCTGAATTAAACGGAAAGCTTATCGGAGCTGCTCAGAGAGTTCCTACTCCTACAGGTTCTACAACAATTCTTAACGCTGTAGTATCTAAGAAGGTTACTGTTGATGAAGTTAATGCTGCTATGAAGGCTGCTGCAACAGAAAGCTTCGGTTACAACGAAGAACTTATCGTTTCAAGCGATATCGTTGGTATGAGATTTGGTTCATTATTTGATGCTACTCAGACAATGGTAAATGACCTTCCAAACGGCGGCTGCCAGGTTCAGGTTGTTTCTTGGTATGATAACGAAAATTCATACACAAGCCAGATGGTAAGAACAATCAAGTATTTTGCTGAATTAAACTAATATAAATTCGGCTTTGTGCCGGAATGAAAGCCGGGGAATGAAGCTATAGTCTTCTTTCTCCGGTATTTTACTATCGCGTGGCACTGTCCCGCAAAAACAAGGAGGCAAAATCCTCTCCTCACCATAGGGCTCGGATTTTTGCTTCGCAAAAACAAGGAGGATTCATTATGCTTAATAAGAAGTCAGTTGATGATATTAACGTAAAAGGCAAGAGAGTATTATGCAGATGTGATTTTAACGTGCCGTTAGACGGAAAGAAGATTACAGATGAAACAAGACTGGTTGCAGCACTTCCTACAATCAAGAAGTTAATCTCAGACGGTGGTAAGGTTATCCTTTGCTCTCATTTAGGAAAGCCGAAGGGACCGGATGCAGCATTTTCTCTTGAACCGGTTGCTGAAAGACTTTCTGCACTGTTAGGACAGGAAGTGAAGTTTGCAGCAGATGATACTGTTGTAGGTGAAAATGCAAAGGCTGCTGTTGCAGCTATGAATGACGGTGACGTTATTTTACTTGAAAACACCAGATTCAGAGCAGAAGAAACAAAGAATGGTGAAGCATTCTCTAAGGATTTAGCTTCTATCTGTGATGTATTCGTAAACGATGCTTTCGGTACAGCACACAGAGCTCACTGCTCAAATGTTGGTGTTACACAGTTTGTAGATACAGCTGTTGTCGGCTATTTAATGCAGAAGGAAATCGATTTCCTCGGCAATGCAGTCAACAATCCGGTAAGACCTTTCGTAGCAATCCTTGGTGGTTCGAAAGTATCTTCAAAGATTTCAGTTATCAACAATCTGCTTGATAAGGTAGATACATTAATCATCGGTGGTGGTATGTCTTATACATTCCAGAAAGCAAAGGGCGGCAATGTAGGACAGTCACTCGTAGAAGATGATTATCTTGATTATGCTAAAGAAATGATGGAAAAGGCTGAAAAGAAGGGCGTTAAAATGTTGATTCCGATTGACACTGTTGTGACAAAGGAATTCAAAAATGATACACCATTTCATGTAGTAGATGCGGGTTGCCAGGCTGATGATGACATGGGCATGGATATCGGACCAAAGACCTGTGAACTTTACAAGGAAGCTTTAGCTGATGCAAAGACTGTTGTATGGAACGGACCAATGGGTGTATTTGAATTTGAAAACTTTGCAAAGGGTACAATCGCTGTTGCAGAAGAACTGGCATCATTAAAGGATGCTACAACAATCATCGGTGGCGGTGACTCAGCTGCAGCTGTTAACAATCTTGGTTTTGGTGATAAGATGACTCACATTTCAACCGGTGGCGGTGCATCTTTAGAGTTCCTTGAAGGAAAAGAACTTCCGGGTGTTGTTGCAGCTAATGATAAGTAATAAGTAACATTTGATGAAATATTACTGACATAATAAAAATATAGGAAAACAGTCATACATTCAGTGGTTTTATCTGAAATATTGCGTATGACTGTTTTTTTATTTTGTAAAAAAATTCGCATAAATTTTATAAATTGTATTTATTGCAATAATTGGATATAAATTTTTATAAATTCTAGTATTATTTAGAAAGATGTGTTATAATTTACTTAAAAGAAAGCGACGGAATAACCAAATATGTATGACAAAAAATAATACAGTTTGAGGAGGATTATTTTATGCGCAGGAAAGTTGTAGCAGGTAACTGGAAAATGAACATGACACCGAGTGAGGCAGTGGCTCTTGTTAAGAAACTTAAGCCCAATATGGAGAATTCAGATGTGGACGTTATCTTTTGCGTTCCATCTATTGATATCGTTCCGGTTGTAGAAGCCTGCAAAGGTACAAAAATCAGCGTCGGAGCTGAAAATATGTATTATGAAGAAAAGGGAGCCTATACAGGTGAGGTTTCTCCACAGATGCTGGTTGATGCCGGTGTATCCTATGTGATTATCGGCCATTCGGAAAGAAGACAGTATTTTAAAGAAGACAATGAAATGGTAAACCGTAAAATCAGGAAAGCCATTGAACATGATATTATTCCGATTATCTGCTGTGGTGAAACATTAGAAGAAAGAGAAGCAGGTATTACACTTACATTGATTAAAAAACAGATTGTAAGTGCATTAAAGTATGTATCACCGGAAAATGCCCAGCGTTGTATCATTGCTTATGAACCAATCTGGGCAATTGGAACGGGGCGAGTGGCAACTACACAGCAGGCACAGGAGGTATGTTGTTCTATCCGTGGAATTATCCGCGATATTTATGGTACACAGATTGCGGATGCTATCCGTATTTTATATGGCGGCAGTGTGAATGCAGGCAACGCATTGCAGCTGTTTTCTGAACCGGATATTGACGGTGGTCTTGTCGGCGGTGCCAGTTTAAAACCTGAATTTTCAAAAATTGTAAATTATCAATAAAAATACATAACTGCTGCAAAAGGAACGGTTTCTGATGGAGTTCTTTTTGCAGCAGTTTTTTAATGTGAAGTGCCATAATTATAATAATTAGCACTTTTATTTTTGCGCAAAATATGATATGATTCTTTAGGTATATTGTACCGATTATGGAAAATGTTAAAAGGAGAAATACAATGAGTAAAAAACCAGTTGTTTTAATGATACTTGATGGATATGGATTAAATGATAATACAAAAGGAAATGGTATTGCTGCAGCGAATACACCGGTAATGGATAAATTAATGAAGGAATATCCTTATGTAAAAGGCTATGCAAGCGGTCTTGCAGTCGGACTTCCGGACGGACAGATGGGTAACTCTGAAGTAGGACATTTAAATATGGGTGCCGGACGTATTGTATATCAGGAACTGACAAGAATCACAAAAGCAATAGAAGATGGTGATTTCTTTGAAAACGAAGAACTTTTAGGCGCAATTAAAAACTGCAAGGAGAACAATTCAGACTTACATTTATTCGGTCTGTTATCAAACGGCGGTGTGCACAGCCACATTACACATTTATATGCCCTGCTGGAACTGGCAAAGAGAAACGGTATTAAGAATGTCTATGTTCACGGCTTTATGGACGGACGTGATACAGCACCGGACGGAGGAAAAGAATTTATCAGCCAGTTATCCGACAAAATGGAAGAATTAGGTGTTGGACAGATTGCTTCTATTATGGGACGTTATTATGTAATGGACAGAGATAACAGATGGGACAGAGTAGAAGCTGCTTATAATGCACTTGTAAAGGGTGAAGGAAATGAGGCAGAATGTGCAAAGTGTGCTATTGCTGCATCTTATGAAGACGGAAAAACAGACGAATTTGTTGTGCCGACTGTTGTAAAGAAGGATGGTAAGCCATTAGCAACGATTAAAGACGGAGATTCTGTTATCTGCTTTAACTTCAGACCGGACAGAGCAAGAGAAATCACAAGATGTTTCTGCGATGATGAATTTACAGGCTTTGACAGAGGCGCAAGAAAGAAAGTCCACTATGTATGCTTCACAGATTACGATGTAACAATCGGCAATAAGTATGTAGCATTCAAGAAAGAAAAGATTACCAATACATTTGGTGAATTTTTAGCAGCAAACAACAAGACACAGGCCCGTATTGCTGAGACAGAAAAATACGCACACGTAACATTCTTCTTCAACGGTGGTGTAGAAGAACCAAACAAGGGTGAAGACAGAATCCTTGTAAAGTCACCGAAGGTTGCAACTTATGATTTACAGCCGGAAATGAGTGCACCGGAAGTCTGCGATAAGTTAACAGCTGCTATCCGTTCAGATAAGTATGATGTTATTATCATCAACTTTGCAAACCCGGATATGGTCGGACATACCGGTATTGAGTCTGCCGTTGTAAAGGCAATTGAAACTGTAGATACCTGTGTAGGCAAGGCTGTAGAAGCATTAAAGGAAGTTGACGGAACTATGTTTATCTGCGCTGATCACGGAAATGCAGAACAGTTAATTGACTATAAGACCGGAGAACCGTTTACGGCACATACAACCAATCCGGTTCCGTTCATTCTTGTAAACTACGATGAAGCGTATACATTAAAAGAAGGCGGAAAGCTTTGTGATATCGTACCGACACTGATTGAAATTATGGGTATGGAAAAACCAAAGGAAATGACAGGCGAATCCCTGCTTGTTAAAAAGAATTCATAAATTTCTATTGTGTTGCACGTATAGGTGTGCTATAATGATAATAGTATGCGATTATAATTTAATGAATAGAATCGTAAGCTTCGACACAATAGGAGGTGTGATAAATGTTCGGAATGTCGGCTGGTGATATTATACGAATTGTTTTAATGGGAATCTTTATATTAGTATGTATAGCATTATCAATCGTTGTTTTAATGCAGGAAAGCAAGCAGCAGGGTCTGTCTGGTACAATCAGTGGAGCCGCTGATACTTACTGGGGCAGAAACAAAGGCCGTTCAATGGAAGGAAAACTGGTATTATTTACAAAGATATTAGGTGTTGCTTTCTTTGTTCTGGCAGCTATATTAAATATTAATTTTTAAAAAGAAACCTGGATTCTCCGTAAAACAATGGAGGATTCAGGTTTTATTTTTTGCAGAAGTGAAAATATATAAAGGGGTTGGTTTTATGAAAAAACGCGGAAACATATCAATTAAAGCAAAACTTTTGGGTGTTATTACACCGGTAGTCATTGCAATTGTTGTTGTGCTGGTACTGGTATCGTATCTGGCATCCGCACATATCATTGAAAATTATTCGCAGAATCTGTTGGAATCTTCGGTTGAAAACCAGACATCAAAGATTGAATCGTGGTTAGACGAGAATCTTTCGTCTTTTCAAATGGCAAAGACAACGATTGAACAGTTAAATCCAGACGATGCACAGCTTCAGACGATTTTGGACAGCTATTATGGCTACAGCGACAATTATCCGGACGGATTATATGTATCCGACAGTAACGGCAATTTGTTAAAGGCTTCCAAATCTACAAAGAGTGAGAGCAGTCCGACAAAAAGCACATGGTATACTGAAGGTCTGACTCGTGTCAACATGGCAGTCGGTTCGGCTTACAAAAATGCAGAGGGTGTCAATGTCATCAGTGCATCGGGAATATTAAAGGATAATTCGGACAAAATACGTGTCATATCCGCAGATATGACGTTGGACCGCATTTCTATCATTGTCAATTCATTTATTGAAATGGACGATGCGCAGACATTTCTGGTTGACAAAAACAGCGGTACGATTTTAGCAGACCGTGATTCGTCTTTGATTTCACAAAAGCTCGGTGCAGCGGGACAGAGCATTTTTTATCAGGATATGGCACAGCGTATTGACGACCAGAACTACGATTTTACAACGATTGACGGTGAAATGACTGTTTCACAGGAGGTACAGGGAACGGACTGGATTCTGGTATCTTACATTCCTAAGAGTACGGTACTCGTGGATTTAGTTGCATTAAGAACACGAATGATTGTAATCGGCGTGGTTTGTATTATTCTGCTCTGCATATTGATTGAAAGAATGACACATATTGTTGTAAAACCTGTTAAAGAAATAACAAAGGCTATTACACAAATGGCATCCGGTGATTTCACGGTATCCGTCAATCCGCGCGGCAATGATGAAATCGCCGTAATGGGCTACAGTGTCCAGCATTTTATCGAAGCCATGAAGCAGATGATTACACAGATTGGACAGGTTTCCCAGACGTTAAGCGAACAGGCACAGTCCAGCAAGAGTGTATCCACGGAGTTAAATTCCGCAACGGAAATCCAGTCGCGTTCTATGGGCGAATTAAATTCAACGGTAGACCAGCTTGCGGTTTCTGTCAATGAAATTGCCGAAAACGCAACACAGCTTGCCGGGGTTGCCGCCGATACCAAGAAGGACAGCGATGTTGTTGATGTTAAAATGCGTGAAACGGTTGAAGTATCCGAAAAAGGCCGTCAGGATATGGAAAAAGTCAGCAAAGCGCTGGAGGGCATTGAGCTTTCTATCCATAACTTACAGGAGGCCGTTGACAAGGTCGGCACCGCATCTGGTGAGATTGTTGACATTATCAATCTGATTGGCAGTATTGCGGAAGAAACAAATCTTTTGTCTTTAAATGCTTCGATTGAGGCGGCGAGAGCCGGAGAAGCGGGCAGAGGTTTTGCGGTTGTTGCTTCCGAAATCGGTACGCTGGCTAAAAACAGTGCCGATTCCGTTGCCAATATTACGGAATTAATTAACGAAATCAATAAGCTGGTAGAAAATGCCGTATCCCAGGCAGGAAGCAGTGCCTGTGAAATCGCCGGCAGTGCAGGTCTGATTCATGCGGCTGTGGACACCTTCCATACAATTTTCAGTAACATACAGGATACAAACGAATTGATGAAAAATGTTGTAAGCAAGATTGGCGAAGTCGATGAGGTTGCAACCAATGTTGCCGCTATCTGTGAAGAACAGGCGGCAAGTTCCGATGAAATTCTTGCAACTTCGGAATCCATGCTTACACAGGCAAAGAATATTACAAGAAACAGCGAACAGGTTGAATCCGCATCTGAAAATTTAGCAGTATCGGCAAATCAACTTTCATCACAGATAGAGCAGTTCCAGATTTAAGCTGATACCGGTAAAAGTCTGAGTATGGAGGTAAGATAAAATGAAAAAGATAATCAGTTGGTTTTTATGTATTACAATGCTTGCGGGCTGTCTGATTTTAGGCGGCTGTACACAGTCTGCAAAATCCGGTTCGTCCGCGGGCGGCAGTGTGAAAATGCTTTTATCGCTGGGACAGGCAGATGCCTTTCGTACCACGCTTGTGAATCAGGCAAAAAAGACCGCTTCGGAAAATAATGTACAGTTAGACGTACTGGATGCGGAAAGTTCCATTGAAAAGCAGGTTGAACATATTAAAAAAGCCGTATCCGAAAAATATGACGTTATTTTATGTAATATGGTTGATGCCGATACGGCACTGGAACTGGAGGCACTGGCAGGCGATATTCCGATTGTATTTTTTAACACGTCACCGGACGCTTCCCGCTTAAAAGCCGGAAAATACATTTATGTAGGCTCAAATGAAGCAGATGCGGGACAGTATCAGGCAGAATATGTTTTAGAGCAGTTAAAGTCGCTTTCAGAATTAAATGTGGCAATTATTAAAGGACCGGACAGCCATTCCGCAACAAAGGGCAGGACAGATGCTGTTAAAAATACGCTGAATACGTCCGGAAAAACGATTCATTATATGTTTGAAGACCATGCAGACTGGGACCAGACCCGTGCAGAAGAACTGTTTACAATCTTTTTAAAGACGAATCAGAAATGCAATGCTGTCATCTGCAACAATGATACCATGGCATTAGGTGTTGCGGACGCATGCAAAAAAGCTGGAAGAAATGACATTTTAATATTAGGAATTGATGCAACGGCTGACGGCTGTGCGGCAATTACCAACGGTACAATGAACTTTACGGTTTACCAGTCTGCAACAGGACAAGGAGAACGCCTGATTCAGGCAGGAAAGATTCTGGCACAGGGCGGCAGTATCAAGGATTTGGACGGTGCTGCAGAAAATGAAAAGTACGTATGGGTTCCGTTTGAAAAGGTAGATGCCTCTAACGTCAGAAATTATCAGTAAATAAAAGCGCATCAGGAAAGGTTCGGTGGAGAATGAATAAAGAACAGCTTGAAAAACGTAAAAAGTTAATCGCTGAATTGATTTTGGAAAATGAATTTTATGTACCGATGAAAACAAAGGAAATTGCGATTCTTTTGCAGATTCCAAAATCACAGAGAGGGGAACTTCAAGAGGTGTTAGACAGCTTAGTCAGTGACGGAACTATTGGCGTTTCAAAGAAAGGAAAATACGGAAAACCGGATAATACGGCGGTTGTCGGTATATTTACCAGCACCAGGAGAGGTTTCGGCTTTGTTACGGTAGACGGCTGGGATGAAGATATTTTTATTCAGGAATCGGACACCGGAGGCGCATTCCATATGGATAAAGTAAAGGTGACGATTACCCATAAGAAGCAGGGTAACAAGCGCTGTGAGGGGAAAATTATCGGTGTGCTTGAGCATCAGCTTACCGAGCTGGTCGGTACATTTCAAAAAAACAGAACATACGGATTTGTTGTACCGGATAATGGAAAAATTCCGGTTGATATTTTTGTGCCGCAGGAAAAATCAATGGGTGCAATGAATGGTCATAAGGTTGTCGTAAAAATTACCAATTACGGCAGTCACGGCAAGAACCCGGAAGGTCAGGTCATTGATATTATCGGTCATATCAATGACCCCGGCACCGATGTATTGTCTATTGTTAAAGCCTATGATTTACCGGTGGAATTTCCAGATGCGGTCATGCAGTATTTAAAAAATATTCCCGATGAGGTAGACGAAAAGGACAAGGCGGGGCGTGTTGATTTCCGCGATGTTGATACGGTTACGATTGATGGCGAGGATGCTAAGGACCTTGATGATGCCATTACCCTTACCGTAAATGAACGTGGATATCAGCTCGGTGTGCATATTGCAGATGTAAGCCATTATGTGACAGAAAACAGCGTGCTGGATAAAGAAGCGTATAAGCGTGGAACCAGTGTTTACCTTGTGGATCGTGTTATCCCGATGCTTCCTCACAAATTGTCAAATGGAATCTGCTCCTTAAATCAGGGCTGTGACCGTCTGGCATTAAGCTGTATAATGGACATTGATAATAAAGGAAATGTGGTGGGACACCGTATTTGTGAAACATTAATCAATGTCAACCGCCGTATGACTTATACGAATGTAAAGAAAATTCTTGTCGATAAAGAGGCTTCTGTGATTGAAGAATACAAAGAACTTATTCCGATGTTTGAACGCATGGGAGAACTTGCGGCAATTTTAAGAAAGAAACGTTTTCAGCGCGGTTCGATTGATTTTGACTTTCCTGAAACGAAGATTATTTTGGATAAGGACGGTCATCCTTTGGAAGTCAAGCCGTATGACAGAAATGTTGCGACCAAAATCATCGAGGAATTTATGCTGATAGCTAATGAAACGGTTGCAGAGGATTATTTCTGGCAGGAAATACCATTTTTATACAGAAGCCACGAAAACCCGGATATGGAAAAAATTCAAAAGCTAAGCACATTTATTAATAATTTTGGATATTCCATTCATACCGGTGATGAAATTCATCCAAAGGAACTGCAAAAGCTTTTAGAAAAAATTGACGGAACAGACGAGGAAAATCTGATTGCACGTCTGACACTGCGTTCAATGAAAAGAGCACAGTACACAACAGAATGTGTCGGACACTTCGGACTTGCAGCAAAATATTACTGTCATTTTACGTCTCCAATCCGCAGATACCCGGATTTACAGATTCACCGGATTATTAAAGAAAATCTGCACGGTGGACTGAAACAGACACGTTTCAAGCACTATCAGAATCTTCTGCCGGAGGTGGCAAAGCATACCAGCACAACGGAACGGCGTGCCGATGATGCAGAACGTGATACCGATAAAGTCAAAATGGTTGAATATATGGAAAAACATATGGGCGAAGAATTCGACGGCGTGATTTCCGGAATGACGGCATGGGGCATGTATGTGGAACTGCCAAGCACGATTGAAGGCATGGTTTCTGTGACATCGCTGCGGGACGGGTATTACATTTATGACGAAAACCATTACGAAATGGTTAATGAAACCACCGGAAGAACCTTCAAACTCGGACAGAAGGTCACGGTCAAAGTTGTTGCAACCAATAAAATTTTAAGAACGATTGATTTTGAATTATCAGAAGGAGAATGGGAGAATGGCAGAACAAAAAAACGCAAACCGACTGATTTCCAATAATAAAAAGGCCTATTTTGATTATTTTATAGAGGATAAATACGAGGCAGGACTGGTTCTGCACGGAACGGAAGTGAAATCTATCCGCATGGGAAAATGCTCTATTAAGGAGGCATATATTCAGATTCAGAACGGCGAAGTATTTATTAATAATATGAATATTACACCTTACGAAAAAGGCAACATTTTTAATAAAGACCCGCTCCGCCCGAAAAAGCTATTACTGCACCAGAGCGAAATCAACAAGCTTGCCGGACAGATTGCGCAGAAAGGATATACAATTGTGCCATTGCAGGTTTATTTAAGCAAAGGCCGTGTGAAAATGGAAATCGGACTTGGTCGTGGTAAAAAGCTCTACGATAAGCGTGATTCCATTGCAAAGAAGGATCAGAAGCGGGAGGCAGAGAAAGAATTTAAAGTACGCAATCTCTATTAAGCATATACAACCCGTTGTAATTTAATAAAAGCAGAAAACTATAAAATAAAAACACCACCGCTTTGCAGGGCAGATTATCGGTTCTGCAGAGCGGTGGTGTAAATTTTAGTCAATGCGTTCCTTTTTACTTTCACGTTTATTCTGATACATTGCTGATATTTTTAGCTTCATCCGTTTCAGTTTATAGGATGAGCCGTTTTGATCATTACAATAGCCTGAATTTTGACAACACTTTTGACAACACTTTTTTTAATTTAAGACGGTTTAAAACGGTTTAAAATACTGTAAAATGGCAATAAAAAAAGCCCGAAACACCATAAAATACGGTATTTCAAAGCCTTTTTTAATAGTGGAGTAGACGGGAGTCGAACCCGTGTCCAAAAGCCCATTCACTGTTCTTCTACTATCATAGTTGGTTATTGTGGGTAAACCCTCATTCCCTCCGGTAGCAGGAAATCAACACCCTGATACCTTTAGTAGCTTCATAATACGCCCACCGGTTCAAAGCTTTACCGGCGTCGTTTCCCGTATAGTCGAAGCCTGGGTCCTAAAGTACGGGTACTCTAGGTCAGACTGCTGCAACTAGGCAGCGTAAGCTAAATTTTCGTTAGCGTTTATATTTAGATTTGTGAGTTGACGCATCACCTGCGGATAGCTTCACCAGCTTCAAAACCCCTGTCGAAACCTTTACTACCCCGAGTGTATACACCGGAATATTTTCGGTCAACCAGTCATAACGCTGATTATTTACTACTATAGCACGCGGTAACGGCTTCGTCAAGAATTATCTTGTGACTTTTATTGACTTTAAAGCACACAATAAGTAAAATAATAGTAAATTAGCGACAAAGTCGCTCAGAAATGTGGATAGTGTGAAAAATAACACTGATGTGCTTATTTTTCACACAGGGATTTGTTTCTGGGCGAAAGCAAATCCCTATGATGGCAGATGAGAAATCGCCTGCGCGAATTTCTCATCGCCTCTTCGCGACAAAGTCGCTCAGAAATGAGGAATAATATGGCAAAAAACGAATCAAAGAATCCGGCAAAGGAATATTCTGTCGGAGGATATACCTTTAAGACAAAAGAAGGCGCACAGGCGGCAAAGGATGAGCTGGCGGCAATTAAATATATGTCATCAAAAACAGACAGTACAAATGCAAAACAGGTATATATTTTGTATCATGACATTATTGATAAAAAACTGTTTAATACGCTGATTGGCATGAATTATTTAAAAGAGCTGCAGCAGTTTTTATATCTTTCACCGGATGTACCAAATGAAAAAATCAGGCCGATTCCGATTAATAATGAAACAAAAGAAATGATGGAGGGCCGCAGAGAGCTTACGGAACATAAAAGCGAAATCCGTAAGCTGACAAAGGAACGCAATCATTATAAAGACAATTTTGTTATATCTGTGATTGTAAATGTTGTATTGGTTGTTGTGATTGCGGCAATGATTTATATTACACTGCATAGTTCCAATGCAAATGTAATCAATTACGAAGTAAACCTTCAGGATAAGTATGCTTCATGGCAGGAAGAACTGCAGTCGCAGGAAGAATCATTAAATGCAAGAGAACGTGCATTAAATCAGCAAAAATAATTTTAAAAAACACATTTTTAACATATTCTTACGATATAATCGGCACAAAGGTAAAAAGTCAGGAGGATATTACGAATGAATAAATTAAAAGTTTTAATGGTAGATGATGAAAGCAGAATGCGCAAGCTGGTAAATGACTTCCTGTCACGTAAAAATTATGAAGTCATTGAAGCCGGTGATGGTGAAGAAGCAATTGATAAATTTTATGCGGATAAAGATATTGCACTAGTAATCCTCGATGTTATGATGCCGAAAATGGACGGATGGGAAGTCTGCAAACAGATTCGCAAGGATTCCAAAGTGCCAATTATTATGTTGACGGCAAAAGGTGAAGAACGTGATGAATTACAGGGCTTTGACTGCGGTGCGGATGAATACATTTCAAAACCATTCAGCCCGAAAATTCTGACTGCCAGAGTGGATGCTCTGGTACGCCGTGCGTATATGGTAGATGGCAGCGAGTGTATTAACATCGGCGGAATTGAAATTGATAAAGCCGCACACATGGTTAAAATTGACGGGGAAGAAATTGAGCTGAGTTTCAAAGAATTTGAACTGTTATCTTATTTTGTGGAAAATAAAGGAATCGCTCTTTCAAGAGAAAAGATTTTAAATAATGTATGGAATTACGATTATTTCGGAGATGCCAGAACGATTGATACACATGTCAAAAAGCTGCGTAAAAAGATGGGTGAAAAAGGTGACTGCATTAAAACCATCTGGGGCATGGGATATAAGTTTGAGGTATAGTTATGGGCAGACATTCGATTAAAGTTAAAATTACATTATTACTGACTGTTATTATTACCAGTCTGATTGTACTTTTGCTGATTTTAAACAGCACACTGTCTGAAAAATTTTATTTTTCGGATAAGCAGGAATGTATGTTAAATACATATTCCAAAATTAATCAGATTATGAACGATTACGATGCGGGAACTGTTTCTGAATCCCAGATGAGTGATAGCATCGAACAGCTTACCGGCAGTGCGGCAATATCTGTTATCGTGGTAAACAGTGACTGGACTACCGTGTATTCCAATATTAACGGCGAACAGGATATGATAAACCGCCTGCTCCGCAGTATTTTTAATAAAGATGTATTCGGAACGTCCGATTCGGCACCCCAACAGAATTCAAACAATGAAAATGCGCTTGGCGATATGCAGAATATGGCTAATCCGGATAAAAACAATCCGGATAAAGGAAATTCAGACAATGGCAGCCCGGATAAAAATAATCCTAAGAATAAAGACGATATTTCCATTAATATGTCAGACAGTGGAATAGAAGAAAACCGTGATATTATTACACAGACAGATTTATATACACTGCAAAAGGTTTATGATAATCGTCTGGGTGATGATTATTACGAGTTATTCGGCACACTCTCCAATGGAGACAGTATTATGCTTCGTATGGCATTACAGGGGATTAAGGACAACGTATCCATTTCTAATACCTTCATTACTTATGTGGGAATCGGGATTTTGATTATTGGTGTCATTGCGGCATACATTTTTTCAAGTTATATTACAAAACCGATTCAGCAGCTCTCTGATATTGCGGAGAGAATGTCCAATCTGGATTTTGATGTGAAGTATCACGGAAAAGATAAGAGTGAAATTGGTGTGCTTGGAAACAGCATGAATAATATGTCAAAGAAGCTTGAAGAAAATATCTCACAGTTAAAATCAGCGAATAAAGAACTGCAAAGGGATATTGACCGCAAAGTTAAAATGGAAGAAGTGCGGACGGAATTTTTATCCAATGTATCACATGAATTAAAAACACCGATTGCCTTAATCCAGGGTTATGCAGAGGGCTTAAAAGAGGGCATCAGCGATGACCCTGAAAGTATGGACTTTTACTGCGATGTCATCATTGATGAAGCCGGTAAGATGAATAATATGGTAAAAAAACTGCTCACATTAAATCAGATTGAATTCGGCAACGAAGAACTTGTTATGGAGCGTTTTGATATTATTGAACTGATTACTTCTATTGTAAATGCAAATGAACTGCGGGCATCCCAAAAAGGAATACAGATAGAATTTAACCAGCGCGATGAACATATTGATGTGTGGTCCGATGAATATAAAATAGAAGAAGTTGTAACCAACTATATTACCAATGCCATTAACCACTGCGATTTTGAAAATCGGATTGAAGTTTCTGTAGAACGTATCGGTGATGATGTGCGGGTACATGTATTTAACACCGGAAAAAATATTCCGGAGGAAGATATTCCGAATATCTGGCAGAAGTTTTATAAGGTTGATAAGGCGCGTACCAGAGAGTACGGCGGCAACGGTATTGGACTTTCTATTGTAAAAGCCATCATGGATTCTTATGGAAAAGGATTTGGTGTCATCAATAAATCTAATGGTGTAGAATTCTGGTTTGACCTGGACGGTAAAGCTATGGTATAATATTTTAATAGAGCAGTAGGAACTGTTAAATATTGGAATAGACTAAATGAGGTGGTTACAAGATGAAAAAAATTGCAGCGTTATGCATTGGGGTAGGCTGTATGCTTACAGTAACAGGCTGTGGCAGTAATGTTACATTAAATACAGAACAAAATGATATGGTATCGGAATATATTGCGGGTGTTCTTTTAAAACATTCCTATGAGAACCAGTGGGAATATGAAAAACTTGCTGCAGCAAAAAAACAGAGTGAGAGCAGGAACAACAATAAGAATCATACAGCGACCGGCACAAATACTGTACAGCAGACGACCCAGCCTGCAACCCGGCCTTCTGCCATGACTGCAACAACAGCTGCACAGAATCCTTCTTCAACGGCATCAGCAACACAGTCAACAGCAGGAGAAACAAAAGCAGTGACTTCCTCTGATGAGGTGCTGAATTCATTAAAGCAGGTATTAGGATTAAATTCGGGAATTTCACTTTCCTATACACAGACGGTATCAGGTCAGCGTTATCCGAATGAACAGTATTCCGTGAGTGTACCGGCAAATAATTCCTGTGTGGTTGTAGCACTTGAATTTGAACTGACCAATACAACCGGCTCAGATATTACACTGAATACTGCATCTTCTAACGCAGTGATAAAGCTTGGCATTGAAGGAACAACTTTTACAAAGTCAAAGACGATTTTAAAAAATGATATGACGAATTTAAAGAGTGTTACTATACCGGCAGGACAAAGCTATACTGCTGCCGCAGTTTTTCAGATTCCGGAAATTTTTGCACAGAGTCTTGAAAATACAACTCTGACAGTTGGCAGTGCTAATGCAATACTGGGGACAATGGAGTTGAAAAAATAATCAGCATAAGCGGCAGGTACAACAGGTACAATAAAATTAACATAAAAAATGAGATGTTTCCGTTACCGGTATCAGACCGGCAGGGGACATCTCATTTTTTATAAAATTCATTTTAAAGATTAAAGAAGTCAAAGCCTATCTTCCGAAAACTTTTTCCCGTGTATATTCACCCGCTTCACGTTCTGTCAGCTGGTGTACATAATCCGGGCGTCTTTCCGGTACATAGCCTTTTCCTGTACAGGCATATTCAGCATAATAACAGGTTTCGTGCGATTCCGGTTTATTCCAGTCGTGAAATCCGGTTTCTGATACCTGTTCACTTAAATCACAGCGGATCAGGACAACTTTTGCATAAATCCGCCATGGACGTGAAAGCATCGTTGTCCGTGGCGGACAATTCCCACTAAAAGAGCAGCTTTCAAATACGTAACCATACTTCTGGCCTTCATATGTAGATGGTGCAGTATAATAACTGTTAATCGTTTCGTTTCTGTTTAAAGCATATAATTCACAGTTTTTAAAATAACAGATTGCACTGCCGAAGATAAAATCGACTTCACCACTGATAAAACAATCTTCATATAACTGACGTCCGGGAATGCGCGGTGCAAATTCTGTCGGACCGACAAATCCACCCGGTTGTTTTTCTTTCATCGGAAGCGGACCGGTAAAGAGCGTATCCTGATGTCCGAGCATATGACAGTTTTTAAAAACCAGATCATCTCCTTCGGCATATACCGCAATTGCCTGACCGACCTTTTTTCCGAAACCTGCAGAATTCTCAAATGTGATGTTGTATGCATTAAAATGATTTGCCTGCACAAAAAAAGTATACGAACGGAATGTTCCGCGTTTACTTCCGTCCTCCATTGGCATAAATGCATAATAATTATTGGTAATCACCGTGCCGTCTGCATTTTCACCGATGAGTGTAATATTGTCTTTATGAATCTCTACCCGTTCTTTATAAATACCATTCTTAATAAAAACCGTTTCCGGTACGGAAGTAATGCTGTCGATGGCCTCCTGAACACAAGTATAGTCACCGGAGCCGTCTTTTGCCACTGTAATCATTGTTTATCTCCTTTGTTATCATGCTTTTCGTCCTGCCTGATATGACGATTCGTTTATTAACGATATTATGTTTATTATATCATATTTAGACGGAAAACACATATAAAATTTGTTGATTTTATAGACTTTTTATATGAAAACGTGTATACTGTCGTTATCTTTTTTGAGGAAATATACGAAGGTGGAACAGTTATGATTACATTTGCAGAAGATATAAAAGACGTTTCCATATATCTTTCTTTAAGACAACAGGTTGGCTGGGTTTCTTTGACGACGGAACAGGCACAGCAGGCATTAGACCACAGCCTGAAGATTATTACAGTATATGATGATGAGTGTCCGATTGGCATGGGACGGATTGTCGGCGATGGGGCTGTGATCTGCTATATTCAGGATTTGATTATTATTCCGGAATATCAGAGCCGGCACATCGGCAGTATGTTGATTGAACGACTGATTGCTTATGTGAAAAGCATTACATTAAAAGATTCCCGGATGATGCTTTGTCTGATGTGTGCAAAAGGCAGAGAAGTTTTTTATGAAAAACATGGATTTACGGCAAGGCCGACCAGACAGCTGGGACCGGGTATGATTCAGTATATCCGCGTGGAGGAATCATGAAGAAAATACTGCTTTTTCAAATGAACGGCATTGCCTATGATTCGACACGTTTTTTTTCATCGTGTCTTGGTAAAGCATTAGAAAATGCCGGTATAGAAGTAACTTGGTTTGACTTCCGGAGGCAGACGATGAAAGATTTGGAGGCTTTATGCGGACAGTCGTTTGATGCCGTCATTGATTACAATTCAAAACTGCCGGGAGCAGTATTGGATGACGGAACACCCTTCTTAAATCACATACAGGCTCCGTTCTATAACTATATTCTGGATCATCCGGTATATCATCATGCGAATCTGAGTGTTCTGCTGGAGAATTATCATGTCATCTGCATTGATGATGACCATAACAAATATATAAGCAAATGGTATCCGCATATTAAAAGTGTCCATACCCTGTCTGTTGGTGCAGCTAAAGCGGAAAATGCAGTAAAATCAGAACAGCACAGAAAAGAGGGCATTTTATTTCCAGCAACGTATCTGAATCCACGTGACTATTATGAATTAATCACTGCACTGCCGGACAGTATGCAAAAATATACCAAGGCCGTTTTAGACTGTCTGCTTTCGGATACGCATTGTACCTTTGAAGCTGCGGCGATGCAGGTGTATAAGGAATATGATACCGGAATGGCATTTCCGGTGTTTGCACAGAGCAATTTTCTGGCAGATGTCTATGTCCGTGCATTATACCGTGAGCGTGTACTGGAAGCTGCTGCCAAAAGTGGTTTGCCGGTACGCATTTTTGGTGAAAAATATCAGGAGAGCAGCATTGGTGAATTTTCAAATGTGACAGTTCTGCCGCAGATGTCATATCGAGACAGTTTATCTGCCATTGCGGAATCTGCCTTTGTATTAAATGTTATGCCGTGGTTTAAATCCGGTATTCATGACCGTGTGCTGAATGCAATGTACAACGGTGCGGTGAGTATCACGGATTCCAGCAGCATGATGGATACCTGTTTTACGCCGCAGCAGGATTATATTGCGTATTCACTGGATCGTATTGAAGCGTTGCCGGATTTGTTAAATACGTATGTACCAGACGAGGATTTCAGAGCGCAGACCGCCGCGCGGGCATTTGCAAAGGTACAGACCTTTACCTTTGCAAAACAGGCAGAATATATCAGGACAATATTGTAGTAGGAAAGTAACATATCAATGCACGTTGTAAACTAATTTTGAATATAGGTTGACAATACTTCTTTCAAATTGTAAACTAATAAAAGAACAGACAGCAGGCATCGTAAACCAAGGACTGTCCGTTCAATTTATAGGACAAAAAGAAGGATAAAACAATGCAGAAGAAAAAATTTTCTTTAACACAATTAATTTTCATGGCACTGATGGCAGCCGTCATGTGTATTGCAGGGCCGCTTGCCGTGCCGATTGGGCCGGTTCCGATTACGCTGACCAATCTGGTTATTTATATTGCAGTCGGGGTGCTTGGTACCGCACAGGGAACCATTAGTTACTGTCTGTATCTGCTTCTGGGAATGGTCGGTCTTCCGGTTTTCTCAGGCTATGCCGGTGGACTTGGCAAACTTGCCGGACCGACAGGCGGATATCTGATTGGCTTTATTGCAATGGCACTGATTGGTGGAATTGTGATGGAAGTATCACACAGAAAACTGATTCCAACACTGATTGGCTGGTTTATCGGAACAGCCGTTGATTATCTGTTTGGGACACTGTGGTTTATGTATATCATGCACACGACATTTATGCAGACTATGGCAGCGTGTGTTTTTCCGTTTATTATCGGTGACTGTATAAAACTGATTGCCGGTGTCATGCTTGGCAGACAGCTTCATAAAATACTGGTACATGCCGGATTTATTAAAACAGCAGTAGCATAACCGCTAAAATTTTTTGATAAATCAATATGATAAATGAATAATTAATAAGAATTAATAAAACCCCGCACTTTCAATGTCCTCTACGGACGGAAAGCGCGGGGCAGCTTTTTATGCATTTATATTATCGCACAATTTCAGATGAAATTATACAAAATCTACTATGCAAGCAGTGTCTTTACATAATCTGCAATTTCCTGATTCTTGCAGTTTGCAAAGAATAATTCCTGGAATTTTTCACCGGCAACAGCACCCTTTACAAGGTCCTGATCAAGGTTCTTTAAAATGTCGATTAAGCTGTCTTTGAAAGCAACCTTTCTTACTCCATCAAGAATCTTCTTATTTCTCTGTTCCGGAACAACTCTTTCCTTTGGATAACCGCCGCCCGGTTCGCCTTCAAATAATTTTTCAAAAATGTATGTAAGATTTAATTCAGCACCCCAGCCAAAGCCCTTTGCAAATGGGAGTGAAATGGCATTACCGTCATTAATCTGCATAAACATATATGCATCTGAAGGGTCTACAACATGTCCGCACAGAACACCCGGGAATGAATTTAATGCAAGCATGGCGCCTTCACCTGTACCGCAGCCTGTTACAACGAAATCAGCAGCACCGCTGTTAATTAAAAGAGCAGCTAAAATACCGTTCTGTACATATGTCAGCTGTGCAGCATCGTCAGCAGCATACATACCGTAATTATCAACTGTATGTCCCTTGCTTTCTGCAACCTTCTTTAAAGTGTTATAAACCATTTCATTTTTTGCAGCCTGGCTGTTTTCATTAATCAATGCAATTCTCATGATTTTAAAACCTCATCTTTCTTTATTTTGCAATATTGCAATTAAATTAACTATAAGCAATTATGAGAGATTTGTCAATGTATGTGAAATTTGTAACAACAAGTGTTAACTTTGCAGATTTTTATGTTGACATTTAACGGCGCAGGTATTAAATTAGTTGTAAACTTAATTTTTTAAGAGGTTTACAATTTACAACAAAACGGAGATCGTGTAAAAAAACACACTGATGTGCTGATTTTTTACACAGCACTTTGTTTATGAGCAAAAATAAAGTGCTATGATGGCAGATGAGAAAATGCATGCGCAAATTTTTCATCGCCGTTTCGTAACAAGTTGCTCAGAAATGGAGATTAGTATGTTAGAACTTGCAAAAGAAATTGTCGGCGGAAGACGGCTGACAAGGGAAGAAGATTGTTCGTTTTTACTGGAAGCGGATATTAATGAATTGTGTGAAGGTGCGGATTATATCCGTAAAAATTTATGTGGAACACGCGCGGATTTGTGTGCAATTATCAACGGAAAAAGCGGTGCATGCAGTGAAAACTGTAAATTCTGCTCACAGTCCGCACATCATCACACCGCCTGTCAGGCAGGAGATTTTATTGATGAAGAAGCCATTTTATCCGGCTGCCGCGAAGCATGGGAGCAGGGGGTAGACCGCTACTGCATCGTAACGGCGGGACGCGCCATTAAAGATGAAGATTTTGAAAAAGCACTTCATGCGTACAAAAAAATGCATGAGGAATTTCCGGATATGATTTTGTGTGCATCCCACGGTTTTGTATCGGAAGAAAAATTAAAACAGTTAAAAGAAGCCGGTGTTTCAATGTATCATGAAAATATTGAAACGTCCGAGGAAAATTTTCCGAATGTCTGTACAACACACAGCTTTGAAGATAAAATCCATGAAATTAAACGGATTCAGGAAGCGGGCTTAGAGCTTTGTACCGGCGGCATTGTCGGCATGGGTGAAACATGGAAAGACCGTCTTAGCATGGCATTTACGCTCGCAGAACTGGGTATCCGTTCCATCCCGATTAATATCTTAATTCCTGTAAAAGGCACACCGTTTGGAAAACTTGAGCCGATGACGCAGGAAGATATATTAAGAACCGTCGCCATACTGCGTTATATCAATCCGAAAGCAGATGTGCGGATTGCTGCAGGCAGGAATTATTTTAAAGATGGCGGCGGGGAACTGTTTTTGTCCGGTATCAATGCCGCACTGACCGGAAATCTTCTGACAACCGGTGGAAGCAGTATGGAGCAGGACAGAAACATTTTAGAGGAAAAAGGATATATTTTGAAAAAGAAACCAACTGAAAAATAATTTATAGAACGGGAGAAGAAAATGAATAAAATCAATGCTCAAAAAACAAAAGACATGGTAATCATCGGACTGATGGCAGCAATTATTTGTGTGATGGGGCCGCTGTCAATCCGGCTGCCGTTTACACTGGTACCGATTTCACTGACCAATCTGGCAATCTATTTCATTTTATATGTAGCAGGAACCAGACGCACTGTTATCAGTTATCTGATTTATCTTTTAATCGGAATGTGCGGTGTACCGGTATTTTCTAATTTTTCATCCGGAGTGCAAAAGCTTGCCGGTCCGACCGGCGGATACCTTGTCGGTTTCATTTTTATGGCAATGGTCAGCGGCTTCTTTATTGACCGCTGGTATAACAAGCCTGTAATTGCTTTTGCGGGAATGTGGCTCGGCAAAGCAGTCAGCGCGGCATTTGGTACAATCTGGTATGCGTATGTTGCAGGGCTTTCTTTTAAGGCAGCTTTAATGGGCGGTGTTGTTCCGTTTTTACTGGGAGATTTAATAAAAACAATCCTCGTTGCGGCAGTCGGTCCGGCTGTGCGTAAGCGGCTGGCAGTCAGCGGACTTGTAGAATACAGCGTGAATAATTCTTCAATTTAAGCGTATGCATTCGTATTTAAACCATTGTCATTTTATAAAATTCATTATATAATAGTCCAAGCAAATTGCAGGAGGGACTTATGTCAGCACAAAATGATACACAGGCGGCATTTATGGAAGCCATGAACGGCTTAAAAGAATATGCCAAAGTCAATGGTGGCTTTATTACCAAAGACGATGTACTCAGTTATTTTAAAGATTTAGATTTAGATGACGGTAAACTACAGATGGTTTACGGCTATCTGATGGCAAATAATATTAAAATCAAAGGCGCAGCTTCCGAAGATAATGAATTTTTAAAAATGATGGAAACCGCGGAAGCGGAAGAAATCCAGAAGCAGGAAGCCGAGGAAACCAAACAGGAAGAACAGGCGGGCGCAAAGCAGCTTGAGGAATCACTCGACTATGCAGAAGATGAGAAATATTTACAGCTGTATCTGGAAGATTTAAAGCAGGTGGATATGCTTTCCGATACCAGTCTTGCATTTCTGTTAATGAATATTGTTGAAGATAATGATAAAAATTCACTGGAACTTTTATCACAGTCTTTTTTAGGCAAAGTTACCGAATGGATTACCCCGTACCGGGGCAAAGGTGTGCTTGCCTGCGATCTGGTGCAGGAAGGTAATCTGGCAATGCTGTCCTATATCGGCCAGAAGCAGTGGGCAAACAATTACAAATGGAAAGATAAGATTAAAGAAGGAAATACGCAGGATTTGCTCGAAGTCCTTCACGGCATTGAAAAAGAAGTCCGTGAACTGGTTGAGGGCAGTCTTGAAATGATGATTGATGAACAGAAAGAATCCAATCAGGTCGCGGGCAGAGTGCTAGGAAAGGTCAATCTTGTCAACGATTGGGCAAAACGTTTAAGAAATGAACTGGAACGCAAACCGACCATTCAGGAGGTTGCTGATAAAATGGGCATTTCCCCAGAACAGGTAACGGAAGCAATCCGCTTATCGGCAGAAGCAATAGAAGACATTGATTATGTAAAAACCATGCCGCAGGCAGATACAAAGGCAGATGTTCCAAATAAACCGGTTGGAAAAATCAGCTTCCAGTAACAACATTTAAGAATAAAATATGAAATTTTACATAAGATATTGTGTAAAGACAAAGATTGTTGTATAATACGTTTAACGAAGACGAGATACAATTGAATAGGGCATTTCCTGGGGTGTTCGCCAGCCTGTTTATTTTGATCCTACATTATTCGCACGGGACTCCTATATCTTCATTTTCAATGTCAAGCCTCCTTAGTCAGTGGAAGGCAGCGGAATGAATGCGGTAACCCACCTAGCTAAGCTAGGAGTCGAAAACGCAGGCAACGGCATTTTGGGAATGTTTAATTGACAAAGTACAGACAAACTTCTTTTTATCCGCATAATGATGATAAAAGGAAGTTTTTTTCATTTATATCTTAATTTATAACCGCATAAAATCATGAATAGCGTTTATTCGGTTCATACAAATCAGTATAGAAGGGGACGGGTGTGATTTTAAAAAAGCGAAAACGGATTTGGATAATGGCAGGACTGTTTCTTTGTATTTTTCTTATTTTAGCGGCAGTTCTTTTTACAAAAAAGAAAAGTACAGATATCTTTACCATGGCAGAAGCTTCTAAAATGCTTGCTTATGCCGCAACGGATTTTAAGACGTCCGGAACGGATGACACCGGTAAATACTGGTATTCCGGTTATGTCAATGCCGTCAGCGAAGCCGGTCTGCTTAGAATTAAAAAGCCGGAGGCGAAGGTGCGTTTTAAGGATACATATGCACTGGCAAAGAAACTGGAAGTGCCGGAAACGGTTCTTGCAGAACTTCAAAACAGTGTAAAAGCGATGACAAAGCAGGAATTTTTAGATGTATTTATGCAGCTGCTTCCTTATATGCAAAACGGTGAACAGGTCGTTAAAATGCAGGCGGGGATTGCAGGCACGCCCGCAACGCTTAAACAGGCGGGGGAGTGGGAAGCCTACACCACCAAAGGCACCTACCGTTTTACGGGAATTGTGCTGGACGATAAGATTGATACGACAGTAACAATGTATACCTGCGGCAAAGAAATTCTTGCAGTTGAAGATACTGTGGAAAATCAGGTGGAATATAAAAACATCTGGATTAAATCCAGTACAGATACCACGGTTGAAACCAACGTCTACGGCGCGGACCGTATTTTTAAAATTCCGGGACTGACGGCTTCTGTTGAAAATGTGCTTGCTGATTTAAAGGTGGAAAACGGCAGTGTCACACAGATTAATACTAAAACCGATACGATTACCGGCATGGTACAGGCCGTCACAAAAGACTATGTGGAAGTGCAGGGCTACGGAAAAGTCGCATTAGACGATGCGTTTATGATTTATGACATTTACAACGGCTTTGCCGTAAAGACCTATCAGGATATTATTGTGGGTTATTCCTTACAGGATTTTATTGTTGCAGAAGGCAAAATCTGCGGTGCGGTCATCTCTAAACCGCTGAATGTTCAGAATATCCGCGTTATTTTGAAAAATACCGGGTTTAAAAGCATTTTTCATGAAAATGTACGGCTGACGTGTTCTAAAAGCTTTATGGTCAGTACAAATGAACAACAGACACGCTATAACGCGGGGGACGTCTTTGAGCTGACACCGGATAATGAACTGCTTTTACAGGGACGAGTGACCGTCACACCGGATAACGGCGGTGAAATCTCTGTTTTGTCAGTGACGCGCAGTCAGGGTGTGCCGTCTTATGAGGGCAGTATCGAACTGGCCGCGGCAGATGAAGGCATTGTGATTGTCAATGATGTGCCGGTTGAGTCGTATCTGAAACGTGTCGTACCGAGTGAAATGCCTGCAAGCTTTGCCGTAGAAGCCTTAAAGGTGCAGGCCGTGTGTGCCAGAAGCTATGCTTACAAACATCTGGAAAACGGTGCTTACAGTGAATATGGTGCGCATGTGGATGATTCCACGATGTATCAGGTATACAACAATACATCGGAGCAGTCATCTTCCAATGAAGCCATTCAGAATACGCGTGGACAGATTCTGACCTATAATGGTGAAGTCGTGCAGACTTATTATTATTCGACCTCCTGTGGTGTAACGACGGATGTCAGCATCTGGGGTTCAGATTCATCGTCTTATCCGTATTTTGTAAGCCGCTTTGTCAGCCGTTCACAAAAGGAGCTGGATTTGACGGATGAAGCCGCTTTTGAAGCTTTTATTACGTCAAAAGATGAAAATGATTACGATGCCAGATATGCGCTTTACCGCTGGGAATTACAGGCAGATATTACAGCACTTTCCAACAGTTTTAACGCAAAGCTGTATGAAAAATATCTGTCAGCTCCGTCAAAAATTCTGACACAGCAGGCAGACGGCAGTTTCCAGTCACAGAAAATAACGGACATCGGCACGATTACATCTGTTACCGTCAATGAACGGGCGGCGGGTGGTGCGGTAAAAAGTGTGACTGTCTGCGGCAGTGCGGCAACGGTGCGCATTGACAGCGAATCCTGTATCCGCGGGTTATTCGGTATGACAGATGCAGAAATGACGACCAACACCGGAACAACAAAAATGGCATCGCTTCCGAGTACCTTCTGTATCTTTAAACCGGTATACGAGAAAGGCTCTTTAAGCGGCTACCGCATTATCGGCGGCGGATACGGACACGGCATCGGCATGAGCCAGAATGCAGTCAATGAAATGGTAAAAGACGCAATGAATTATCAGCAGATTTTACAGTTTTTCTATCCGGGAACGGCAATCGAACAAAAATAAAACAACCGCAGAAAGCATTTTGATTTCTTGTTTTCACCCTGACCGGTGAAAATGAAGTCAACTGCCTTCTGCGGCTTTTTGTTTTTAATTTGTTATTCTTTTAACAAGTCTTATTTTTTTTCCGCTTCTTTTTTCTTTTTCCGTGAAAACTTCGGCAGAAGCGGGCGGAGTGTCTGACTGGCAATCAGTGTATTTAATTCCGCACCCAGGAACAGAATCAGCATACATACATAAATCCACACCAGTGCAAAAATCAATGTTGTCAGACTGCCGTACATATATGAAAAATTCGGTGAATGTGCAACGTAGAGCGAATAGCAGTAGGAAAATCCGTACCAGCCGACTGCCGAGAAAACCGCTCCCGGAAATTCCTTTGTAATGCTGGACTTTCTTGTCGGAATAAATAAATACATCAGCAAAAACAGCAGAATCATAAATGACGGAAATAAAATCATACGGTTATTTAATATTGCCGATAAAATCACTGCAAGCCGAGGAATAAAAACTTCAATCAATCCGATCAGCTGGTTGCCAAAGACCAGCAGCAGCAGGGTCGCAATAATTAAAACCAGCAGTGCAATTGTATAGACCGTAGACATCAGCCGCTGTAACAGCCAGTTTCGTTTCTTTTGGGTATCGTAAATAATATTTAATTCCTGCATGATTGCAAGAAAGCCTTTTCCTGCCGCCCAAATGGTTGCAACCGTAGTAATGGATGTTAATGCTGCCGATGAATTATCATATAAATCTTCAATAATGGAAACCAGAAATGGTTCCAGCTGGACAGGAATTACACCTTTGAGCATCAGTAAAAGGGCATCTTCTGTCAGCGGAAGGAACTTAAACAAGCTCATCAGCAGCAAAAGACACGGGAAAATGCTTAATATAATGTAAAAACAGGACTGTGCCGCATAGCCGGTAAGATTATCCTTTGTCAGCTTGCGCGCAATTTCCTGAATCATAAAGATGATTCTCATAAAATGACCCTTTCTTTACGGTGATTTTATTATTATAAACTATTTTTCGGATAAGATAAAGATAAAAATATTGCATTTGTTGCAGGTTTTCGTTACAATATAAAGTACGGTTAAAATTAGTATACGCAGAAGTGGGAAAAATAATGGGAATTAATGTAAAATTGCAGGTGTTCGAGGGACCATTAGACCTTTTACTACACCTGATTGATAAAAACAAAGTAAACATTTATGATATTCCGATTGCAATGATTACGGAACAGTACATGGAATACGTCAATCAGATGGACAAAGAGGATTTAAACGTTGTCAGTGAATTTTTAGTCATGGCAGCGACCCTTCTGGATATTAAATCTAAAATGCTTCTGCCAAAAGAAGTCAACGAAGAAGGTGTTGAGGAAGATCCGAGAGCCGAACTTGTTGAAAAACTGCTGGAGTACAAGCTTTTCAAATATATGTCGTATGAATTAAAGGACCGGCAGATTGATGCGGAGCGCGCCTTTTATAAAGAACCAACCGTTCCAAAAGAAGTCGCCGCATACCGCCCACCTGTCAATTTAGAGGAGCTTGTCGGAGATTTAACACTGCACCGGCTTAATCAGATTTTTCAGGACGTTTTAAAGCGTCAGGAAGAAAAGATTGACCCAATCCGGAGCAAATTCGGAAAAATCGAAAAAGAAGAAGTCAGTATGTCAGAAAAACTGGTGCAGGTACGTTCTTATTTAAAAGAACATAAGCAGTTCAGCTTCCGTCAGATGTTAAGTAAAAATTCGTCAAAAGTTTCGGTGATTGTAACATTTCTTGTCATACTGGAACTGATTAAAACAGGTTTTGTCACGGTACAGCAGGAAAATACGATGGCAGACATCGAAATCACGGTTGTAAAAGACCCGGATTTAATTGAAGATATTGAAGAGGAATAAAAAATGGAAATGGAGTTAAAACAGGCAGAAGCCGCGATTGAAGCGGTGCTGTTTACAATGGGAGAATCGGTGGAGGTATCAAAACTTGCCGCTGCCATTGACCACGATGAGGATACCACCAGAAAAATTGTACATAATATGATGGATAAATACGAAGCGGAAGACCGCGGCATTAAAATCATTGAACTGGAGAATGCATTTCAGTTATGCACCAAACAGGAATATTATGAAAATCTGATTAAAGTTGCCAGCCAGCCGCGAAAATATGCATTGTCCGATGTGCTTTTGGAAACGCTCTCGATTATCGCTTATAAACAGCCCATTACCAAAATGGAAATTGAAAAAATCCGTGGTGTGAGCAGTGACCATGCTGTAAACAAGCTGGTTGAATACGGACTTGCCAAAGAACTTGGCAGGCTTGATGCGCCGGGGCGTCCGATGCTTTTCGGCACAACGGAAGAATTTTTAAGAGTATTCGGTGTACAGTCGATTGATGAGCTTCCTGTCATCAGTGAAGATTTAGTGGAGCAGTTCAAAGATGAGGTAGAGATGGAAGTCGAAGCCGATGAACGACAGGCACAGGAGCAGGCAGCGGACGAATCGGAACAGATTACACTCGATATATAAAAAGATTTTAGAAAGGAAGTCAATCATTATGGAAAGAAAAAACGCATGGAAAAAATATGGCAAAGAGGATTTAAAAACAGTTTTTGATTTTTCTGAAGCGTACAGACAGTTCATTTCCTGCTGTAAAACAGAACGTGAATGTGTAAAAGAGGCAGTACGGCTTGCAAAAGAGCGGGGATACCGCGATTTACAGGACGTCATTGCCAAAAATGAAACACTGTCAGCCGGTGATAAAGTATATGCGGTTAATAAGGAAAAAGCCGTTGTATTATACCACATCGGAAAAGAACCGTTAGAAAAGGGCATGAACATTTTAGGCGCACATATCGACTCCCCACGCCTTGATATTAAGCAGGTGCCGTTATATGAAGATTCTGAGCTGGTATTAATGGATACGCACTACTATGGCGGCATTAAAAAATATCAGTGGGTTGCACTTCCGCTTGCCTTACACGGTGTTGTTGCTTTAAAAGACGGCAGTGTCGTGGAAGTCTGCATCGGTGAAGATGCTTCTGACCCCGTTGTCGGCGTATCGGATTTGCTGATTCATCTTGCCGGTGAACAGATGAGCAAAAAGGCCGACAAAGTTATTGAAGGTGAAAATTTAGATATTCTTGTCGGCAGTATGCCGTCTTATGAAAAAGAAGAAGATGGAAAAGATGCTAAAGAAGCCGTTAAGAAAAATATTCTTGCGCTGTTAAAAGAAAAATACGGCATTGAAGAAGATGATTTTATCTCTGCCGAGCTTGAAGCTGTTCCTGCCGGTCCTGCAAGAGATTACGGTATCGATAGAAGCATGATTATGGGTTACGGCCATGACGATAAAGTCTGCGCTTATCCGTCCTTAGCTGCCCTGTTAAATGCAGATAATCTTGACAAAACAGGTGTATGCGTACTTGTCGACAAAGAAGAAATCGGCAGTGTCGGTGCAACCGGTATGCACTCCCGTTTCTTTGAAAATATGACAGCGGAAGTTATGGAACGCATGGGACAGTATTCGGAATTAAAGCTGCGCCGCGCACTGACCGCTTCCAATATGCTCTCATCTGATGTCAATGCGGCATTTGACCCGAACTACGCAAGTGTCAGCGAAAAGAAAAATACGTCCTTCTTCGGAAACGGCATGGTCTTTATGAAATATACCGGCGCTCGCGGAAAGAGCGGTTCTAATGATGCTTCGGCAGAATACCTTGCCGCATTAAGAAAGGTTATGGATGATGCCAATGTTACCTATCAGACTTCAGAGCTTGGCAAGGTCGATGCAGGCGGCGGCGGAACCATTGCTTATATCATGGGTAATTACGGCATGAATGTCGTTGACAGCGGTGTTGCCGTACAGAACATGCACGCACCGTTTGAAGTTATCAGCAAAGCAGACCTTTACGAAACCTACAGAGGTTACGAAGCTTTCCTGCATATGTAATGTTTATATGAATGTATGAATGGAGAAAACAAATGAAGTGGAATAAATACTCAATCCAGACAACAACCGAAGCTGTTGATTTTATCAGCAGTATGCTTGGAGAACTGGGCATTGAAGGAATCGAAATTGAAGATAATGTACAGCTGACACAGGAAGAGGCAAAGACGATGTTTGTCGATTTTATCCCGGATTTACCGCCGGATGACGGCAGTGCAAAGGTCAATTTCTATATTGATTCCGATGAAGACGACAATACAATTATGGACAAGGTCAAGGACGGTCTGGAAGAACTGCGCCTGTTCTGCAATGTTGGTGCAGGAACAATTTCCGAATCCCAGACAGAAGACAAGGACTGGATTAACAACTGGAAGCAGTACTGGCATACCTTTACCATCGGTGATTTATATATCAAACCGACATGGGAGCCGGTAACGGAAGAAATGAAAGGACATGCGGTTTTAAGCATTGATCCGGGTACGGCATTCGGTACGGGTTCTCACGAAACGACCCGTATGGTAATCCGCCAGCTTCAGAAATATATCAAGGGCGGTGAAGAAGTCCTTGATGTCGGCTGTGGCAGTGGTATTTTATCCGTTGTTGCTTTAAAATACGGCGCAAAGCATGCATTTGGCACAGACCTTGACCCGAATGCGATTATTGCTTCCCATGAAAATGCAGAGCAGAACGACATTTCTGCCGCACAGCTGGAAGTTATTGAAGGAAATATCATTGATGACAAGGCGGTTCAGGACAAATGCGGCTACGAATGTTACGACATTGTATGTGCCAACATTTTAGCCGATGTATTAGAGCCGCTTTCTGCAGAAATCACACAGCATATGAAGCACGGCGCATATTTTATTACTTCCGGTATTATCAACACCAAAGAGCAGGAAGTCGTTGACGCTTTTAAAAAGAACCCTGAACTTGAAATTGTAGAAGTAAATCATGACGGCGAATGGGTCAACGTAACTGCCCGCCGCAGATAAGCAGGATTCAGAGAAAAATGTTCTCGGAACGGAGAGGAAATGTATCATTTTTTTTCAGAGCATGAGCATATTCATGACACCTATATTGATATTGTAGGTTCGGACGTGAATCATATTAAAAATGTACTGCGCTTAAAAAAAGGAGATTCCCTGTTAATCAGCAGTGGCGATAATATTGACTACACCTGCCATATCGCACAGATTGACGAAGAGCATATCCGTGCGGACATTGACTCGGTTGACGAGCGCGGCAGGGAACTGGCTTCCAAAATCTATCTGTTTCAGGGACTTCCCAAAGCAGATAAAATGGAACTGGTCATTCAGAAAGCGGTTGAACTTGGCGCTTTTGAAGTAATTCCGGTTGCCATGAAGCGGAGTGTCGTCAAACTCGATGCCAAAAAAGCCGAATCGAAAGTCAAACGCTGGAATGCCATTGCAGAAAGCGCAGCAAAGCAGAGTAAACGCAGTATCCTGCCTCAGGTATCCGATGTTGTAACCTTTGCACAGGCAGTGAAAATGGCAGAAAACTGTCAGATAAAGTTACTGCCGTATGAATGTGCAGACGGCATGGAAAAGACCAAACGGCTTATTGAAAATATTACCCCGGGTCAGGACATCGCTGTTTTTATCGGTCCGGAGGGCGGCTTTGATTTGGACGAATTAGAGCTTGCAAAAGAAGCAGGCTGTGAAATCATCACACTCGGAAAACGCATTTTGCGGACAGAAACCGCCGGCATGATGCTGTTATCCGTCCTGATGTATCATTTAGAACAATAATCACATGGGAGAAAATCATGGAAGCATATTTAGACAACTCCGCAACAACGAAATGTGCCAGAGAAGTTGTTGAAACGGTTGTAAAAGCAATGCAGGACGATTATGGCAATCCGTCCTCTAAGCATATGAAAGGTGTCGATGCCGAACAGTATATCAAACAGGCCGCCGCCACGATTGCCAGAAGCCTGAAATGTCAGGAAAAAGAATTGGTTTTTACGTCAGGCGGAACGGAATCCAACAATATGGCAATTATCGGAACAGCTATGGCAAACAAGCGCCGCGGGAATCACGTTATCGTATCAAGCGTGGAACATTCTTCCGTCAAAGAGCCGTTTAACTTTCTGGAGGAGCAGGGCTTTCGCGTAACCTACCTTCCGGTTGATGCACAGGGCAGAGTATCCATAGATGCCCTGCGTGAAGCGCTTGATTCAGAAACGATTCTTGTATCGGTAATGTATGCCAACAACGAAATCGGAACGGTTGAACCCATTGAAGAAATCGGTCAGATTGTCAAGCAGTTCAATCCTGAAATTGTATATCATGTAGATGCCATTCAGGCATATGGAAAATTTAAAATTGTTCCGAAAAAGTTAAATATTGATTTACTGTCTGTCAGCGGACACAAAATCCACGGACCGAAAGGCACCGGATTTTTGTATGTGAAAGAAAAAACAAAGATAAAGCCCATTATTTTAGGCGGCGGACAGCAGAAAGCCATGCGTTCCGGTACGGAAAATGTGCCAGGAATCGCGGGACTGGGCGTTGCCGCAGGACTGATTTATAACAGCGCCTTCGATGAAAAAATACAGAAAATGTATGATTTGCGCAGTTATTTTATCGAAGAACTGCAAAAGCTTCCAGACGTGACAATCAACGGCTGTATGGGACGGGAATCCGCACCGCATATCGTCAGTGCATCATTTCGCGGTGTCCGCGCGGAAGTTTTATTACACGCGCTGGAAGATAGGAAGATTTACGTATCCTCCGGTTCTGCCTGCTCGTCCAATAAACCGGGATTAAGCAACACACTGGTTGCAATCCACTTAGACCCGGATTTGTTGGATTCCACAATCCGTTTCAGTTTCAGCTTTGAAACAACAAAGGAAGAACTTGATATGACACTGGAAGCTTTAAAAGAACTGCTTCCGGTACTGCGTAAATATACAAGACACTAAAACAAAATAATGACAGGTGCAGGGAACACAAGTGTTCCCGGAATGGAGAATTATGTACAAAGCATTTTTGATTAAATACGGAGAAATCGGTGTCAAAGGAAAGAACCGTTATCTTTTTGAAGACGCCCTTGTAAGACAGATTCGCTATGCCTTAAAGAAAACAGACGGCGAATTTGAAGTAACCAAAGAAAACGGACGTATCTATGCAACGGCTGTCAGCGATTTTGATTTTGATGAAGCCGTAGAAGCCTTAAAGACCGTATTCGGTATTATCGGCATCTGCCCGGTTGTACAGATTGAAGACAACGGATTTGATGACCTTGCCGATACTGTTATTAAGTATTTCGACTCCGCATATCCGGATAAGCATTTTTCTTTTAAGGTCAATGCCAGACGTGCAAGAAAGAATTACCCGATGGATTCCATGGAAATCAACATGGAAATGGGCGGAAGATTATTAGACGCATTTCCTGAATTAAGCGTTGACGTACATAATCCGGACGTTTTACTTCAGATTGAAATCCGTAATAAGATTAATATTTATTCAACAGAAATTCCGGGTCCGGGCGGTATGCCGGTCGGCACAGCCGGAAAAGCAATGTTACTGCTTTCGGGCGGTATCGACAGCCCGGTTGCCGGATACATGGTTGCAAAGCGCGGTGTCGAACTGGAAGCAACGTATTTTCATGCACCGCCATATACGAGCGAGCGGGCAAAGCAGAAGGTTATTGACCTTGCAAAGCTGGTTGCAAAATATTCCGGTCCGATTACATTAAATGTTGTTAACTTTACCGATATCCAGCTTGCCATTTACGAGAAATGCCCGCATGACGAACTGACAATCATCATGAGAAGATACATGATGCGCATTGCCGAAGAACTCGGTAAAGAAAGCGGCTGTCTGGGACTTGTTACGGGAGAGAGTATCGGTCAGGTAGCCAGCCAGACCATGCACAGTCTGTACTGCACCAACGAAGTATGTACGATGCCGGTATTCCGTCCGGTTATCGGATTTGATAAGCAGGAAATCATTGATTTATCGGAAAAAATCGGTACATACGAAACCTCTATCCAGCCGTTTGAAGACTGCTGTACGATTTTCGTGGCAAAGCACCCGGTTACAAAGCCGAACTTAAATATTATCCAGCGTGATGAACATAACTTAGATGACTGTATTGACGAACTGTTTAAGACAGCCATTGAAACAACCGAAAAAATCCGCATTGAATAAGATTTTTTACAAAATAAAAACTGCCGCGGCAAGGCAGAAGCTTTGAGCGGCAGTTTTTATTTTTATTAAAATTACTATGTAAAACTGTAATTAGTTTGCCATGTATGGCTTTAATACAGCAAGAATTGTATCGACATCAGAATCGGCATGAATATTTAAGTCGATTGGCTTTGATAAGTCCAGACTGAAAATACCCATGATAGATTTTGCATCAATAACGTATCTGCCTGATACAAGATCGAAGTCTACATCAAATTTTGTAATGTCATTTACAAAAGACTTTACTTTGTCGATAGAATTTAACGAAATTTTTACGGTTTTCATTGCGAAAATACCTCCTACCAAATAATATTTACTCTATTAGTTATAATATCTATTTGGTAAAATTATGTCAATACAAAAATAAAAGACAGGAGCAGAAAAATTGAAAAAAGTTGCAATTCATAACCTCGGCTGTAAGGTCAATTCTTACGAAGCGGAATCCATGGAACAAATGCTTCGCGCCGCAGGTTATTCCATTGTTCCGTTTGATGAAAATGTTCCGGCAGACGTGTATATTATCAACACCTGTTCCGTAACGAATATTGCCGACCGCAAATCCCGCCAGATGCTTCACAAGGCAAAGAAGATGAACCCGGATGCCATTGTCGTTGCCGCAGGCTGTTATGTACAGTCCGACAGTGAAGGCGTACAGAAAGATGAAGCGGTAGACCTTGTACTTGGCAATAACTGTAAAATTAATATTGTAGAAGCCCTTGAAAATTATGCCGCTGACCATGAATCCCATATCAGTGTACTGGATTTATCGGTAAAACAGCCTTATGAGGAACTGGAAATTGATAAGGTCAGTGAACATACCAGAGCCTATATTAAGATTCAGGACGGCTGTAACCAGTTTTGTTCTTACTGCATTATTCCTTATACCCGCGGCAGAATCCGCAGCCGCGAACTAGACGACATTTTAAAGGAAGTACACCGCCTTGCGGACAACGGTTATCAGGAAATCGTGCTGACCGGAATCCACCTGACTTCTTACGGCGTGGATAATCAGAAGGGCAGTCTGTTAGAAGTCATTTCACGGATTCATGAAATCGAAGGTGTGAAGCGAATCCGTCTGGGTTCATTAGAGCCGCGTGTTGTGACGGAAGAATTTGTATCGGCACTCGCCGCCATGGAAAAAGTATGCCCGCATTTTCATCTTTCCCTGCAAAGCGGCTGTGACAGCGTTTTAAAGCGCATGAACCGCAAATATACCACTGCCGAATATGAAGAAGGCTGTCGTATCCTTCGTAAATATTTTAACAATCCGGCGATTACAACCGATGTTATTGTGGGCTTCCCGCAGGAAACGGAAGAAGAATTTGAAACAACCTATGATTTTGTAAAACGGATTCATTTTTATGAAATGCACGTTTTCAAATATTCGAGAAGAAAAGGCACGGTTGCCGATAAAATGGACGGTCAGGTCGATGAAAAGATTAAGACACAGCGAAGTGGATGCCTTTTAGCACTTGAAAAGGAAATGTCTGCGGCATACCGCAAAGAAAGTCTTGGTCAGACGATGCAGGTTTTAATCGAAGAAAAGATGACTTACAACGGCACAGACTACATGGCAGGATATACGAAAAATTATATCCGCGTGCTAGTTCCGGTGAGTGACCGGATGACAGAAGCCGCCGTCAATACCATTGTCAACGTAAACTGTAAGCAGATAACAGAAGATGAACTGTATATTATCGGCGAACTTTCTTAATCCCGGTAAAAATTTCCATATTAAAAGTGCTTGCATTTTATAAAATGATATATTATAATCAGACCCATAATTATATATTTCACAAAGCAATGAAGGAAACAAGTAGTATCTGTGAAAAGCAACAGAGAGCAGCCGGCAGGTGAGAGGCGCAGACCGGAAGCAGATATGAATACATTCCGGAGCAGCACTCCGAACAGGAAAGTACCCAAGTAGGCAGTGACGGATTGGTACACGTTATCGTACCCGGAGTATATTTGTACTTCATAAGATAAGCAGTGTGAGCTGTTTATGAATAAAGGTGGTAACACGTAAGCATCAGCTTTCGTCCTTTTAAATAAGGGCGGAAGCTTTTTTTATTAGAATTTTAAATGCAGACACCGCACCCGCCCTTGCCGTAAATCTAAATGATTTGCAAATGCGCACAGGTAAGACAGGGTGTCTGCGGAAACGGAGGATTTTATGACATTATATGATGAATTAGTGGCAAGAGGACTGATTGCCCAGGTAACAGATGAAGACGTTATCAAAGACTTAATCAACAACGGAAAAGCAACCTTTTATATCGGATTTGACCCAACGGCAGACAGCCTTCATGTCGGACACTTTATGGCACTGTGCTTAATGAAGCGTCTTCAGATGGCAGGCAATAAGCCGATTGCACTCGTTGGCGGCGGTACAGCCATGATTGGTGACCCGTCAGGACGTTCCGATATGAGAAAAATGCTTACAACCGAGCAGATTGAACACAACTGCGAATGTTTTAAGAAGCAGATGAGCCGTTTTATTGATTTCTCAGACGATAAAGCACTTCTTGTCAACAACGCAGACTGGTTGTTAAAGTTAAATTATGTCGAGCTGCTCCGCGAAGTCGGCGCATGCTTTTCTGTCAACAATATGCTGCGTGCGGAGTGCTACAAGCAGAGAATGGAAAAGGGCTTAAGCTTCCTTGAATTTAACTACATGATTATGCAGTCTTACGACTTTTACATGTTATACCAGAAATACGGCTGTAATTTACAGTTCGGTGGTGATGACCAGTGGAGCAATATGCTCGGCGGTACAGAATTAATCCGTAGAAAATTAGGCAAGGATGCAAGTGCCATGACCATTACCCTGCTTTTAAATTCGGAAGGCAAGAAAATGGGTAAGACACAGTCCGGTGCCGTATGGCTCGACCCTGAAAAGACATCTCCGTACGAATTCTACCAGTACTGGAGAAATGTTGCCGATGCCGATGTATTAAAATGTATCCGTATGCTGACATTCCTTCCGCTTGAAGAAATTGATGCAATGGATTCATGGGAAGGCGCACAGTTAAATAAGGCAAAAGAAATTCTTGCATTTGAACTCACAAAAATGGTTCACGGTGAAGACGAAGCAAAGAAAGCCGAAAACACAGCCAAAGCAATCTTTACCGGCGGCGATTCCGCAGATATGCCGGGCGCAGTCTTAACAGAAGATGCTTTCAAAGATGGTGTTGTCGATGTCATAACACTGGTACATCAGGCAGGACTTGCTGCTTCACGTTCCGAAGCAAGACGTGCCGTACAGCAGGGCGGTATCTCCGTAAACGGTGAAAAAGTAACGGAAATTGATGCTTCTTTTGCAAAGGACATTTTTGAAGGCGAAGGTGCGGTCTTAAAGAAAGGTAAAAAGACTTTCCGCAAGGTGACAATTTCTTAAAAATAAACGTTTTAAGGATTTTCATGGAAAGGATTGTGCCTTATGAAAAAAGAAGAAATTATCTATGTCAGGATTTTAACCGTCATCGGTGCTTCGGCACTGATGGCGCTGATTCTGATTTTCGGTGCCGGGAGCGGACTGTTCCAGCGCATTGCAAACGGTATCAACGACACTACACTGCAATTAAGCAATGCCGATGCCGCAATTTACAGTCTTTATTATTATAAAGGCCTAGACGTTCTTTACCGGATTTTATATGCGGTCACGGTTTTCGGACTGATTCTGACAGCCGCCGCCATGTTTTTTAAGTTAAAAGGTGCCGGCATTTATGCGGTATTAAGCTCTGTATTTGCCATTGTCACCGGTGCATATATTGTCCTGTGCAGTATTTTTGAAGGAAATACCGCACTACGCCGCATAGTGATTTATTTTTACTTAAAAGACGTGCAGACTGTAGCGCCGGAACATTTATTAGGACTACACTGGATAGCCGGTGTATTTTTAATCGTACTGGGTGTATTCTGCCTTGTGATTGTAAAGGGAACACGGCTTGACAAAATGAAAGCGTACAGCAGTAACAGTAAAGCCGCCTGCTACAGCATATTTATTCCGGTACTTATGGGCAGTATGGTCTTTGAATTTTTACGGGAATTACTGATTTCCGTGCTATGCCAGCACGGAGACACTTACACGGCTTCGGCTTATGCGTGTATCCGAAGTTATTATTTTGAGTGGGAATGGTTTTTTGACTATCCGTATGTATTGTATCTGATTCTTACCGTACTGGGTGTCATTGTGCTTTCCAAAGTCAAACTGCCATTGCCTGAAAAATTCAATTCTGCATGGCTTGTACCGGGCATTTTAACGGTCATCGGCATTGTGCGCAGTGTCGTGTATTTATTCAATGCACCGCCGCTGTTCGGATATCTGACGTTTGATGAAAAACTGTGTGATGTCATTGAAAGTGCATATCCGCTTTATATGCTCGTTTACATTCTGGATATGGTCTTTTTAATGGTCCTTGTGGTTATGATTTTGCAGGAGCAGGGCAGTACAAAAAAAATACTGGCTGTCTGCGGCATTGCCACAGCAGTCAGTATAATAGGGATTCTTATCTGCGGATTTACCGCGGGGCTTCCGGCAATGTATATTACCGCCGCAGCAGCAGATGTCATCGGATTAATCGGCCTGCTTTATCGCGGAAATATCCGTGGAAGCCATCATTGAGTAATTCGTGTAATAAACGACAAATCCCGGTTTGGCAGAAGCAGGTTTTTTAACCTCTTTCTTAATTACATAATCAATTTCAACCTTGTCCTGGTCGCGTCCTTTGGAGTAATAAGCCGCAAGACTTGCTGCTTCTTCAAAGGTGCGGTCAGGCAGTTCTTTGCCGCCGGTTCTTACGATAACGTGGGAACCCGGCATTTTTTTTGCATGAAACCACCAGTCGTTGCCGTTGGCAAATTTAAAGGTAAGCTCATCATTCTGAAAATTATTCTTTCCGACATACATATCAAAGCCGTCCGAAGAAATGTAGTGGAACGGTTTACTCGTCACTTTTTCCTTTTTGCCACCTTTGCCTTTTCGGTGAATGTAGCCTGCCTGAATCAGTTCTTCTTTTAATTCGACAAGGTCTTCTTCATTGACCGCAATATCCAGCGCCGTTGCAATGGATTCGAGATGCTGTGTTTCCGCCTTTGTCTCTTCAATCAGCTTGGAATCTGCTTCAAATGTACGTTTAAGCTTATTGTAGCGGTTAAAATATTTCACGGCATTTTCAGACGGTGTGAGCATCGGATCAAGCGGAATGGAAATCTCCTCGTTGGTGTAATAATTTAATGCCGTAAAAGACTTTGCACCCTCCGGGATATTGTAGCCATAGGTGTTAATCAATTCGCCGTATACACGGAATTTTTCTCTTTTTTCGGTATCCTTTAACTGTTTTTCCTGAATATCCAGCTTTTTATAGGAACGCTCCAGTGCTGTTGATACAATCCGTCGCAAATCCGAAGATTTCTGGCGGATTCGCGTAAATTTATCTTTTTCCGAATAAAAGCTTCGAAGCAGGGCACTGATAGAATCAAACGGCGTACAGTCCGCATACATCGCCATCGGAATCGCTGAAAATTCCTTTGGTTCACCGTTTTCATAAAAAATATTCGGCGCAAACTGACCGCTTTTTATCTGTTCCATGCAGTCCGAAAAAATGTGGTATAAGTGAAGCTGCTCATTTTCCTCCAGACAGTTTGCCGGTTTTTCGCTTGAAACAGAAGCTTCATAGCAGATTTCCTCCGCAACGGCAGGACTGATACCGGTATAGCCGGTGTAAACCGCCTTTGAAAGCGGCATCGGCTTTGTAAAAACAGCTTCTGCAAATTCGGCATCGTTTGTCTGCAGCGGATTCTTTTTATGCATGGTCTGCGGGATAAAATACGTCCGTCCCGGCAGCACCTCACGCACGGAGCTTGTCTGTGAAGAAATGTGCTTAATGCTGTCTAAAATATTTTGTTTGTCATCACAAAAAATGATGTTGCTGTGCTTTCCCATAAATTCGGCAATCAGGTGCTTGCGGCACAAATCACCTAAATCATTTAAGTGTTCAATTTCAAAATCAAGGATTCGCTCCAGTCCCGGCTGTGTAATCGAGATAATTCTGCCGTTGTTTAAATGCTTGCGTAAAAGCATACAGAAATTCGGTGCCGTCATCGGACTCGGTTTATTTTCTTCTGAAAGATAAATCAGCGGCAGGCTGGCATTGGCTGAAATGACAAGCCTGTACTGCTGTTTTGGTGTTTTAATCGTAAAGAGCAGTTCATCGGTTTCCGGCTGTGCGATTTTATAAAGTCTGCCACCAAGTAAGGTCTGCTCTAATTCCTGTCTGATATTTGCAATTACAATTCCATCTAAAGCCATTGTTTTAATTCCTTTATATCTATTTTTTATGTAGTCCCATAATAGCACATTTTTTAACTGGTGTCTTGTACTTTTGCACAGGAGTTGCTATAATACATTGGTTATTGATATAATCAAAATAAAACTACCGAAACATCAGTTTGGATTGGAGGACACAATGATAAAGAGCATGACTGGCTTTGGCCGCAGTGAAATAAGTGAGGGGAAACGCAAGATTTCCGTGGAAATGAAGTCAGTTAATCATAGATATTTGGAAGCGGGTATCAAAATGCCAAAGAAATTAAACATTTTTGAGGCGCGTATCCGTGATTTATTAAAAAAATATGCACAGCGCGGAAAGATTGACATTTTCATTACCTATGAAGACCTTTCCGAAACCAATGTCAATTTAAAATATAACCGCGACATTGCGGCAGAATATATGGATATTTTTGAACAGATGGCATCACAGTTTCATCTTGACAATGATATGACGGTTTCCGCACTTTCAAGATATCCGGAGGTCATTACGACAGAGGAAGTCAAGGTCGATGAAGAAGAACTGTGGCATTTTATTGAAAAAGCCGTATGCGCCGCGTGTGAACAGTTTGTTGCCGCCCGCATTACCGAAGGGGAACATTTAAAGAAAGATTTGCTTGATAAGCTTGATAATATGGCAGGGCTGGTTGATTTTATCGAAGCACGCAGTCCGCAGATTATGAAAGAGTACCGCGGCAAATTAGAGCAGAAAGTGACAGAACTTCTCGGAGAAAATCCGTTTGATGAAAATAAGATGGCGGCGGAAGTAATTTTATATGCGGATAAAATCTGTGTCGATGAAGAAACTGTCCGTTTAAGAAGCCATATTGACCATGCAAAAAGCTGCTTGAACGAAGACGGCGGTATCGGCCGCAAGCTGGACTTTATTGCACAGGAAATGAACCGCGAAGCCAACACCATTTTATCGAAAGCAAATGACCTTGAAATTTCAAATAAGGCGATTGATTTAAAAACAGAAATCGAAAAGGTACGCGAACAAATTCAGAATATTGAATAAAACTGCTTGCCAGCTTTCGGAAACTTATGTATAATAAAGAGTACGAATGAAAATAGAGGGATTGCCATGAATAACAGAGGAATTTTAATTGTTCTTTCCGGATTCTCAGGAGCCGGTAAAGGAACGGTTGTAAAGAACATTTTAAAGACGTATCCGGATGAATATGCGGTATCTGTTTCTGCAACCACAAGAGCGCCAAGAGAAGGTGAAACCGACGGCAGGGAATATTTTTTCAAATCTACTTCCGAATTCCAGAAGATGATTGCCACAGGCGAACTGATCGAATATGCGCAGTACGTGGGCAACTATTACGGCACACCGCGCCGCTATGTGGAAGAACAGCTTGAAGCCGGTAAGAATATCATCCTTGAAATTGAGATACAGGGAGCTTTTAATATTAAAAAGATGTTTCCTGATGCAGTGCTGATGTTTTTAATGCCGCCGACTGCGGCAGAGCTTGAAAACCGTCTGCGTGGCAGGGGAACAGAAGACGAAGCCACGATTAAAGCGCGTCTTGCCCGTGCGACGCAGGAAGCGGAAGGCGTTGAAGGGTATGACTATATTGTTATCAATGATACGGTCGATGCCTGTACACAGCGTATCCACGAAATTGTTACCAGTGAGAAGATGAAAGCTTCCCACAACCTGACTCTGATTGAAGACATCAGAGAAGACTTAAAAATCTATGCAAAAGGAGAATAAACCATGATACATCCATCGTATTCAGAATTAATGAACGTTATCAACAGCGAGGTAGAAGAAGGCGAACAGCCGTTAGTACAGAGCCGCTATTCAATTGTAAAGGCTGCTGCTACCCGTGCAAAGCAGATTATTGATTCCAGAGCCATTGAAGAAAAGCTTTTGAAAATGCCTGAAAAGGATAAGGATAAGGTCAGTGAACCGGTACTTTCCGATGACGAAGAATTCCGTTTAAAGCTCGGTGAGCCGACTATTCCGAAGTCAAGCAACATGAAGCCTTTATCAATCGCCGTAGAAGAACTCTACGAAGGCAAGGTAAAGATTGTAAACAACGCAAACGACATCAGCGAAGATGAATAAAGCCAATATAAAATAATGCACTGTGACATATATATTTTATATATTTTGTAAACGGTGCGGATTATTTTTAAATGATGCCTGGGATATGTTCCGATATGTGAGTGTATCTCAGGCTTTCTTTTATTTTATTCATTGGCGGCGCATTGTCAGTGGCAAATATAGGTATTGCAATCAGATTTAGCACCAATATTGTCATTAGTGGCGTTAGTTCGCATTTTATACTATAATTGTATATTAAATATTTCAGATAAAATAAAAAGGAGTTGTGTCCTATGAGCGGAAAATATAATGAATCAAATCAGTCTATCAGTTGTTCTGTCTGTAAGCAGTGCGGCGGCTGTCAGTACGTTGATATTCCTTACGAAAAGGAATTAAAGAAAAAAAGTGCCTATTTAAAACAGCTTTTTGAAGGGATCTGCACCGTTGGAGAAGTACACGGTATGTATCGTCCTGCATTTTACCGCAACAAAGTGCATGCCGTTGTCGGTCTTGACAAGCAGAAAGGCATTGTGACCGGAACTTATGCGGAAGGCACACACCGCCTTGTCCCGGTCAATGTCTGTATGATTGAAGACCAGAAGGCTGACAGCATTATTGCAACACTGCGCGAACTGTTTGCTTCCTTTAAATATGTACCGTACAACGAAGATACGCACCGTGGATTTATGCGCCACATTTTAATCCGCCGCGGATTTTCCACGAAAGAAATGATGGTTGTCTTGGTGACCGCCGACAATAAATTTCCGTCCAAAAATAATTTTCTCAAGGCACTGCTTGAAAAACACCCGGACATTACAACCGTTGTGCAGAATATCAACGATTACTCTACAAGCATGGTTCTTGGCAAAGCCAATAAGGTTTTATATGGAAAAGGTTATATTGAGGACGTGCTGTGCGGCTGCCGTTTCCGGATCAGCCCGGAATCTTTTTATCAAATTAATCCGTCACAGACCGAAAAGCTGTACAAAACGGCTATCAGGCTGGGCGGCATTACAAAAAATGATGTGGTCATTGATGCGTACTGCGGCATCGGAACGATTGGCATTGCGCTGTCTTCCCATGCCAAAAAGGTTATCGGCGTAGAGTTAAATCCGCAGGCGGTCAAGGATGCACAAAACAATGCCGATTTAAACCACATTAAAAATATCCAGTTTGTCAATGAAGATGCCGGTGACTTTTTAGTCCGCTACGCCGAAGGTGGCAAAGCCGACGTTGTCATCATGGACCCGCCAAGAAGCGGCTCTACCCCGGAGTTTTTGCAATCCCTTCTGCAAATCAAGCCGAAACGCATCGTCTACATTTCCTGCAACCCGGAAACACAGGTACGTGATGTGCGCGTACTGCAAAAAGGCGGTTATAAGGTGGAAAAATGCGAGGGGTATGATATGTTTCCGCATACTTTTCATATTGAAAATATAATTTTAATGAATTCAAAATAAAATCGGGAGTTTTACTGTTTTATTTCAAATGTAAAATTTTATTGTGGAAAAGAAGTAGATAAGTTAAAATATATAGGAAATGAAAAAATGATTTTAAGAGTGATGAATGGGTAGAAATAAAATACGATTATAAAGATGTCGATATTATTACTTATGATGATTTAGTAGATACTGTTGTTTCACAGTTTTATCAATAAAAGGCTGATTATGGAGAGGAGATATATATTGAAAGATTTTGAAGGTTTCATTAAGAGTTATGCTACCAGAGATTTCATCTATTTTTTTGCACAAAAATCTATTGAAATATATAAAAATCAAGTTGAAACTTTAGATGAAGATTTGGCATGTAATATTACATTTCCTTTAAACATTATTCAGCATGGTTTTATACATAAGCAGGTAAAAGTCATGTTATCGGCATGGGATATTCCAAACATGGCATATCTTTCTATCACGAATGCCAATGATTACAGAAATGATATTATGACAGAACAATTAGCAGGAAGAGTAGTCAACCTGTACCGTGGGTATGAAAACAAGCACTCAGGAAGTGAATATATTAAAAACAATGGATTGCCTGATATATTTAAATTTTTGATGGGTATGGCATATGAACAATTCAAATATGCAAATCCGGCATGGATATATCAGAACTATAATCGCAATTACCATATGCTGATTGGCTCGCCTAATATTAACAGAGAAAAAATAGTTGATATTAATGTGATTACAAATGAATTATTTGGACTTACAGCAGAAGAGTTGTTAGCAGTAGAATGGATTATTTGGTGGCTGTGTTCTATTCATCCAGATCCATTAAGTGCACCGGAAGAACTATATAGGAAAAAAGAAAATAGTATTCTGACAAAGAAAAATCTGGAACGGGTTATAAGTTATTATTCTGTGACCTATGAGCAGGTGAGAAACTCATCATTCGGAAAACAGATTTTCTACACCAAACCATTTGTGATTACGCAAAAGACAAAAGAAACGATTGCGGTCAGTTTCTATTTGGTACAGATGATAATAGCAGATGGATTATACTGGCTGATTCGGGATTACTATCACAACAATCATTTGGGACCAAAATTTATAAATGCTTTCGGAGAGATGTTTGAGGATTCCTTTGAAGAACTGGCAGGTTTATATCTGCCCAAGAATTCATGGCATAAGATTCCAGAGGAAAGAAAAAAGAGTGCAGATTATTATGTTGAAGTGGATGAAGCGGTATTTTTATTTGAATTGAAATCTGGATTACTTGGGCTGGGAGCAAAACAGCAGGTTCCGGATGTTGGGCAGATTGATACATTTTATAACAGGAACATAAAAAAGGCATATGCACAGTTGAAAGTATCAGAGCAGCAATATAGCGGAAAGAAACCTGTAATAAAAGTTTTTCTTTTGTATGAAAGTATGACAAATACACAGATGATAGTCGGCTCATTGCCGGAAATATTCGAGCAAGATTCAAGATGTTATATTATGACAATAGATGATTTGGAGATGCTTCTGACTACCTATAAAAAGGATAAGAGTAGATTTGAGAATGTTGTAAAAGCACTTGTTGAAAATAAAAAAGGAGTCAACGATTATAAGAGTGTTTTAGAAGTATTGAATATATATCAGGCAGTTGGCAATATGCACTTTATTGGTGAAAGAGATTATTTCAATAAAATAGCAGAAAAGCTGAAAAAGGAATTAGATACAGACTAATAAAAATGAATACGATATTCCTATCGAGGAGAACTTCAGAAAGGATGTGAGTGTTATGTGTAACTTGAGTCAGGGAATTGAAGAAAAGGGGATTGCGATTGGACGTGCAGAAGGTGAAGCCGGACTTATTATAAAAATGTATAAGAATGGTTTCACAGCAGAACAGATAGCATCAGCTACGGATAAGGATATCGAAGAAGTGAAAGCGATTATTGCAGGGAAAGAACCCGCGCTTGTATAAAATTATATGAAAACAGAAGCCTTTGAGTTTAATGACTTGAAGGCTTTTGTTCTGTAAATATTTTAAAAATAATAAATACGTCTGATTTATAAAATGTATGCTATAATAGATTGATATAAATAGAACGAAAAACAATGGAGAATTTTTTATAATGACAGATATTAGTAAAATAGAAGAATTTTGGGATGATAATCCCATTGATGTATCAACGGAAGTTAATTTTATATGGTCTATCGCAAATAAATTAAGAGGACCATATCAAAGTGATAAATACAAAGATGTAATAATTCCTATGGTAATTATTAGGCGTCTTGAATGTGCTTTACAAGAAACAAAACATGCTGTTGTTACACAATATTTAAAAATGCCAACATATCCTGCAAAGGCTATGTATAAGATTTCTGGCTATCAATTCTATAATACAAGCGAATTTACATTAGCAGAACTTGTAAATGATGCAGAACATCTTGCATTAAACTTTAAAAGTTATATTAATGGCTTTTCTCCCAACATTCAGGATATTATAAAAAATCTTGAGTTTGATAAACAGATTGATAAGATGGACAAGCATAACAGACTTTTAGCAGTAGTAAAAGCATTTAGTGAAATAGATTTAGATCCTAAAACCATTGATAATATGAAAATGGGATATATCTTTGAAGAACTTATTAGAAAATTTTCCGAAAATGCTGAAGCTGGTGATCACTATACAGGTAGGGATATTATAAAAACAATGGTTTCAATTCTACTTGCAGAAGGTTGTGATGATATATTTGATGATGGAAAAATCGTAACTATATTAGATCAAGCTGCTGGAACCGGAGGTATGCTTTCAACTGCAAATAATTATATCAAACGTTTTAATCCAACGGCAGATGTAAGATTATTTTCACAAGAAGTAAACCCAGAGTCCTATGCTATGTGTCTTGCAGAAATGCTCATTCGTGGACAAAATGCGGACAATATCAGATTACAAGACACAATGAAAGCTGATTGTTTCAAAGATACAAAAATGCGGTTTGTTATAGAAAATCCACCATTTGGACAGCCGTGGGGTGGCAAGGATGCACCAGAAGGTGATGAAGAAGCAGTAAAAGCAGAAGTATTAAAAGGAACAGCTGGAAGATTCCCCGCGGGAGCACCAAGTTCTGGAGATATGCAGTTATTGTTTATTCAGTCTGCAATAAATAAAATGGATGATGAATGTGGCAGAGCCGCTATTATTGAAAATGGTTCACCTTTATTTAGTGGTGGTACATCATCTGGTGAATCACAGATTAGAAGATGGCTACTTGAAAATGACTATATAGAAGCAATTATTCAGTTAAGTACAGATATGTTTTACAATACCGGAATTACTACATATATTTGGGTACTTTCTAAAAATAAAAGGGCAGAAAGAAAAGGTAAAATACAGCTTATTGATGCATCACACCTTTGTAACAAACTTAGAAAAAATCTTGGTAATAAAAAATGTGAAATCACACCAAAAGACAGAGTTGCTATTACAAAGTTATATGCAGACTTTAAAGAAAATGAGCATTGCCAGATTTATAATAATACAGAATTTATCTATCGTGAATATGCGGTTATGCAACCACTTCAAAGAAGCTATGCAATAACAGAAGATAGAATAAATGCAATGCTTTCAAGTGGAGCACTATCAACTCTCTATGATGACGCAAAAGTTGATGAACTTGAAAATATGGATGAATTGACAGGTAAGGATAAAAATAAATTAGATAATTTTAAGAAAAATAAGCCTATATATGATGCTATTGTTAATGCTCTAAATAGTGCTGTATCTGACAAAATATATAAGAATCCAGAAACATTTACACCAGTAGTAAATAATATTCTATCTGGAATTATTCCAGATACAAAAGTTCTTAAAAAGATTGCTGATAAAATCATAAAAGGGTTATCAGTAATGGATAAAACAGCAGATATTCAAAAAGATAAGAAAGGCAATGTAATTTATGATACAGAAACAAAAGATACTGAAATAGTAGCATGGAATACAAATATTGATGATTATATGGAACGTGAAGTATTACCACATGTACCAGATGCAAAGGCATTTTTTGAAGAAGATTTGGCTAAGAAAAATCCTGTAATAAAAACTGGTGCAGAGATACCATTCACAAGATATTTTTATAAATATCAAGCTCCTGTATCCAGTGACGAACTTGCTAAAAGATTCAATGAATTAGAGGCTTCCGTTGATTTAAGAATTAAAAGATTATTCGGAGGTAATTAATATGGATGAAATGAAAGATAGTGGTATTGAATGGATAGGTAAAATTCCAAAAGATTGGAATGTGATAAGATGCAAATATATTTCAACTTTTTTAAATGGATATGCTTTTGATAGTAAGGATTTACAAATGGATTTTATGTATCCTGTAATTAGAATAGGCAATATTAAAAATGGGGGAATAGATACTATAAACTGTCAGGGGGTAAACAATAACTATAATATTAAGGATTATTTAATCAAAGAGAATGATATTTTATTGGCTATGAGTGGTGCAACAGTAGGAAAGGTTGGAATTGCACATAATATTGAAAATGCATATATTAATCAACGTGTTGGTATAATTAGAACAGATTATCCTTCATATCTTTTCTATTGTTTGTCAACAAAAGAATTCGTTGAATATATTCTATTAAGTGCAAGCGGTTCAGCACAGCCTAATGTATCAGCAGATGTATATAGTGAGTTTAGTATTCCTTTGCCGCCCAAAGAAATTAAAATTAAAATTGCAGCCTTTCTTGACGAAAAATGTGCTGAAATAGACACACTTCGTTCAGATATTGAAAAACAAATAGAAACACTTGAAGAATACAAAAAGTCAATTATCACAGAGGCAGTAACAAAAGGATTAAATCCAGATGTTGAAATGACGGACAGTGAAAATGTATATTGGAAAGATATTCCATCAAATTGGAAATTATCTGATATAAAATATCTATTTGAAATAGTAAAAAGAATAGCAGGAAAAGAAGGATATGATATTTTATCAGTAACACAGAAAGGGTTGAAAATAAAAGACATATCAAGAAATGAAGGACAAATAGCGGAAAGTTATGCTAATTACCAATTTGTTTATCCTACTGATTTTGTAATGAATCATATGGATTTATTAACGGGTTGGGTTGACTGTTCAAAATATTTTGGAGTTACAAGTCCAGATTACAGAGTATTTAGGCTTAAAGATAAAAGAAATAATTTAAACTATTATAAATATATTATGCAGTGCTGTTATATGGATAAGATTTTTTACTCATTAGGACAAGGGGTATCAAATTTAGGAAGATGGAGATTGCAAACAGAAAGTTTTAATAATTTTCAAATTCCAGTCCCACCAACGAAAGAGCAGGAACAAATAGCAAAATATCTTGATGAAAAATGTATTGAAATAGAAAATATTATTTTAGATAAACAACAACAATTAGAAATCCTTGAACAGTACAAAAAGTCGCTTATATATGAATACGTGACAGGAAAGAAGGAGGTACCAGATAATGAATGAAATATTGACTGAAAAACAATATCAACACTTTATAATAGACTATTTAAAAGAAAACAATGGTTATGTTGTAAGAAAAGATAAAGAATATGACCGTTTGCATGCAATGGATAGAGAAATGTTATTCAAATTTTTGAATGACACACAACCAGATGAAATGGACGCATTAAGAAAAGTATATAAGCAGGATTTAGAAGAAACACTTATAAATTATATTAATGCAGAAATCACAAAAACTCGTAGCAGCTTACTCGATGTCTTAAAGCATGGTATAGAAATTTCAAATATAAAACTTAATTTAATGTATACAAAACCTGCAACAGACTTTAACAAAGAACTAGTTGAAAAATATGAAAAAAACATTTTCTCTGTAATGGAAGAAGTCAGAGCCTCTGATAAAGAAAGAATTGACCTCGTAATATTTTTAAATGGATTTGCTATTATTACATTTGAATTAAAATGTAATATAGCAGGACAAAGTTATGAAGATGCTGTTTACCAGTACAGAATGGAAAGAAATCCAAAGACAAGATTATTTTTATTCAAAGCTGGTGCATTGGTAAATTTTGCAATGGATTTAGAACAGGTTTATATGACAACCAAACTTGAAAAAGAAGCAACTTTTTTCTTGCCTTTTAATATGGGAAATGGCGAAGGTGTCAATGCCGGAGCCGGAAATCCAATATTTGAAGATAAATATAGTGTTTTCTATATGTGGGAAGATGTACTTACAAAAGATTCCATTCTTGAAATCATAAGTAAATTTATGTTTATTGAAGTAAAAGAAAAGGAAGATGAATCTACAGGCAAAAAAAAGATAAAAGAAAATATTATTTTTCCTCGTTTTCATCAAAGAGATGCATTACATAAGATTCTTGCTGATGTATATGAAAATGGTTCTTCATACAATTATTTAATACAACATTCTGCGGGTTCCGGAAAAACAAATTCTATCGCATGGCTTGCTTATAGATTATCTTCACTTCATGATGAAAATAACAAAATCATTTTTGATAATATCATTATAGTTACTGACCGGGTAGTTGTAGATAGGCAGTTACAGGCGGCAATAATGGGAATGGAACATAAATCCGGACTTATAAAAGTTATGGACGATAGATGTAATTCATCTGATCTTGCTATTGCACTTGGCGGCAATACTAAGATTGTTGCAACAACCATTCAAAAATTTCCATACATTGTAGATGATGTAGCAAATTTGAGAAATAAGAAATTTGCAGTAATCATAGATGAAGCCCATTCTTCAACAGCCGGAAAGGATATGGCAGCTGTAACAATGACACTTGGTGCTGGTGAAATCGGCATGGATGAAAGTACAACTGAAGATTTAATTGTTGAAGAAATTGCAAAACACGGTAAGCAGGAAAACGTATCGGTATTTGCATTTACAGCAACACCAAAACCAACAACAATACAGTTATTTGGCAGGGTAAATAAAAAAGGGCAAAGAGAAGCATTTCATATATATTCTATGAAACAAGCAATCGAAGAAGGCTTTATTCTTGATGTATTACAAAATTATACAACCTATAAGACCTATTATCAGATTAATAAAGAAATTAAAGAAGACCCTACGTGTAACACAAATAGTGCCAAAAGACAAATTGCCAGATTTGTTGAATTACATGAAACCAACATAGCACAAAGAATAGAAGTTATTGTTGAACATTTCAGAACCACAGTAATGGATGAACTTGGCGGAACTGCAAAAGCTATGGTAATAACGAATTCAAGAGAAAGTGCTGTAAAATACCGTCAGGCATTTGAAGAATACATAACTAAAAAAGGATATAGTAATATTCGTGCGCTAGTAGCATTTTCTGGAAAAGTGACATTAAAGGATGATGAAAAAGAATATACAGAAGCAGGACTAAATGGATTTAGTGAAGATAAATTACCAACCGAATTTGATAAAGATGATTATAAGGTATTGCTTGTTGCTAATAAATATCAGACAGGATTTGACCAACCTAAATTATGTGCAATGTACATTCTTAAAAAATTAAGCGGTGTAAATGCTGTACAGACATTATCAAGACTTAATAGAATCTGTCCACCATATGACAAGAAAACATTTATACTTGATTTTGTAAATGACTATAAGGATATTCAAGCGGCATTTTCAAAATATTATACAACAACACTTTTATCCAATTCTGTTACACCGTCTGCAATCTATGATTTAGAAGCAAAAATAGATGGATATACAGTAATTGATCCTTTGGATATAGAAGATGCAAATGAAATTTTATACAAAGATACTATTACAGCAAAAGAAAAGAAACGTTTAACATTCTTATTTCAAAAAGCGAAGAAAAACATAGATAAATTTGATTATGAAGAACAAAAAGAGCTCGTACTGACGATGAAACGCTTTGTTCGCTTCTATGAATTTTTATTGCAGGTATCATGTTTTGAAGATGTTGAACTACATAAGAAATATAAATTTATTGCTTTATTGCTTGCATATGTAAATATAAAACACCCCGGCAGTGGATTTAATTTAGATGGAAAAATAACAGCTATAAATTTTGTTCAAAAGAAAAGCGCTGAACATAAATCAAAATTAAAATCTGATCCTGTTATAAAACTTCCGACAGCTGACCATTTTGTGTTATCAGAAGATAAAGAGGAAAAATTATCACAGATTATAGCAGAAATCAACAGCATAGCCGGAAAAGATTATGATAATGATGTAGCAGTAAAAGCAATGCTTCAGATAAAAGACATTATGATGAAATCCGAAAAGCTAAAAAGATCGGCAAAGAACAATACAGAAAAAGATTTCGAATTTGCATATTTTGACAACATAGACGATGCATTAATAGAAGGCTTAGAGCAGAATCAAGACTTTTTCAGCTTATTACTCGGAAATGATGAAATGAAGAGAAAGGTACTTGGTATATTCTCGGATGAAATATACAACAGTTTGAAAAATGCAGACTAAAAGTGCAAGTTTCAATATTAATAGGGAAATTAGATGTAAGGGAAAATACATCTAATTTTCCTTATCACTATAAACCCGGAGGTATAAGCAATGAATGATAATCTTTTATTTTCCGCAAAAGCAATGGATAATTATATAAATGAAATGACAGCACGATACAATTTTTATGAATTTATTAATGCTATAAATTCTAAATCTGATACGAACTGCCAAATTCAAAAAACATTGTCACTTATTGATAAAATTATTGTGAGTAATGAATCTACTGGATTTAAAAAATGTTTAGAAAATGGCACGATATACTATCGTGCCCGTATTATGGACCCTGCTGATGACAATAATACTAAAAAAGGTCCACATAAAACCAAAGATAAAAAACTAATAGGGTATGATGAATTTAATTCAAGAGAGCCTCTGCTAGGCATTCCGGGTGCAGGTAGAAATAATATAGATGGTGTATCTTATCTATATATTGCCTCTAATCCCGAAACAGCATGTACAGAAATCAAATCTACCCTAGGCGATTTAATTTCTTTAGCCACATTCAAAATTAAGAAGCCTTTATATATTTATGATTTTTCAACTGATATTGACAAGGATTTAAATGTAGAAGATACACTTTTTGGAATGAATATTAAGACATTTTTTACTGAACTGATGTATCATTATACACAGCCGGTTGCAAATAAAGATACTTATCGTGTAACACAGGTAATTTCCGACCATTTAAGAAAAACCGGAATTGACGGAATAGGTTATAAAAGTTATTTCTGCCCTAATGGTATAAATTATACTATTTTTAATTCTCATCCATCTGTAATTGAATATTGTGGCAGTAGAGTTGTATTACATAAACGGGCAATTCATTCGTTTTGGGATTTTAATAATGAAACAGCCATTGTATCCGCAGATACTGACTCTCTTGCATACAATCCGGAAATTGCAAACCAACATATAGAACATTTATTGCAGCGATTTGAATACCCAAAAAGCGAAGATACTTGTTATTAAAATACAAAAAGGACACCTCCCATGAAACTCATCTTATCCGGCGACACACACGGAACATTTGACCTTGATAAAATTATAACATTTTTTCAAAAACAGAACATAACTTACACAAAAGAAGATTATCTCATAATCTGCGGAGATACCGGCATTTGCGGGTACTCTGAAACAGAAGAAGCCAAAGTACGGCACATTTTAAGAAATCTTCCCGTTACAACACTTTTTATAGACGGAAACCATGAGGATTTTGAAAAATTAAATGCCTTTCCGGTTGAAAAATGGCATGGCGGTAATGTCCATTTTATTGAAAAAGATATTATTCATCTGATGCGCGGACAGATTTTTAATTTAAGCGGCATTACATTTTTTACTTTTGGCGGGGCATACAGTCCTGACAGAGCATATCGGGAGGAGGGTATTTCATGGTTTCCAGAGGAACTTCCCTCCCGGCAGGAATATTTAGAAGGCTGGGAAAATTTAAAAAAATCGGGTTTTAAGGTCGACTATATTCTTACCCATACCGCACCCCAAAACATTGTTTCCCAAATGGGATATAAAGATTTACCCGGTCACAACGAAGAAGTACCTTTAAGAAAATTTTTACAGCATATAGCCGACCATACTGATTTTAAAGCATGGTACTTTGGACATTTTCATAAGGATTGTAAAATAGCAGATTCTTTTTTCTGTTTATATGATATACTTTCATTAATACAGAGGTGATTACGAATTCAAGAAGATAAGTTGGCGTGCGCACAGAATGCCCTTCCAGAGAAATGCGAACAGTTATCTTATCCTGATTTTTTGAATCAGCGTAGAATTTTGATTGTCCAAATCGTAATGAACGCATATGAAAAATTGTGTAAATAGAGAAATTCAATTTTTTATTGAGAGAATGTTTGAAATGTTGTATTAGTTTGAGCTGAAGGAGGAAATTCAATTTGAAAAAGAAAAAAGATGAAGTAACAATCCGTTCCAGCGCAGCAGAATATCTGACCTATGTTGCTTCCATTGGTGACCAGCAGGACAGCATTGAGATGCGCTACGAGAATGAAAATATATGGCTGACACAGAAGATGATGGCCACATTGTACGATGTAGGAACAAATACAATTAATTATCATATTAAAAAGATATTCGAGGATAGTGAGCTACAGGAAGATTCAGTTATTCGAAAATTTCGAATAACTGCTCCTGACGGGAAAAGCTACAATACAAATCACTATTCCTTGGAGATGATTATTGCCGTAGGTTTCAAGGTCAATTCTGAGCGTGCGGTACAGTTCCGTAAATGGGTGAATCAAATTGCGAAGGATTATACTATCAAGGGCTGGGTTATAGATGACGAACGTCTGAAAAACGGCGGTTCTGTACTTACAACTGAATACTTTGACCGTTTACTTGAACAGATTCGTGAAATCCGCCTGTCAGAGCGCAGATTTTATCAGAAAATAACTGACATTTATGCTACGGCACTTGACTATGACCGCACAGCCAGAACAACCTCATATGGGACTTACCACATGGGCAACAGCACCGGAGGGTAAAATTGTAAAAAGTGATGTAAGCATTGCAAAGAATTATCTTACTGATAAAGAAATGCGTTCATTAGAGCGTATTGTATCTGCTTACCTAGATTTGGCAGAAGACCGTGCAGAACGCCACATTCCGATGACAATGGAGGACTGGTCAAAGCGTCTGGATTTATTCCTGATGGCAGATGACAGAGAAGTTCTTCAAGATGCAGGGAAAATCACAGCGGAGATTGCCAAGACAAAAGCAGAAACAGAATTTGAAAAGTATCGTGTGATTCAGGACAGATTATTTATGTCCGATTTCGATAAGTACATGCTGAAATTAGAAGAAAACGCAAAGAAATGATGTCTGTTTCTGTGCGTATGCGTACAATTAATCAACAAATTTTTAAAATAAGAGGACAAACATGACCAGAAAATATACAGAATCCGAAATCAGAGATATCATTGCTGACAATTTACAATGTATTGAACCCGGCATGGTATTAATAGATACAGAACATTATCTGCCGAATTATAAAGGAACAAAAGGCTTTGTTGATATTCTGGCAAAAGACTGCAAAGATCATCTGACGGTTATAGAAGTAAAGAAAAGTAATTCTACTGCGCGGGAAGCAATCCATGAAGTTTTTAAATATCTAGAAGGTGTAAAAATAAACAAAGGACTGCGGGACGATGAAATCCGTTTACTGATTTTGTCTACCGAGTGGGATGAGCTGCTCATTCCTTTTTCTTCTCTTTGTCAGAACAGTACCGTTAATATCGAGGGGTATCGTATTCAGGTATCTGAAAATCGTACACTGTCATCTGTAAAAAGAGTACAGCCTATTATGCACAATCATGAACGTCTGTTTTGTGAACATCATATGCTGCGTGCATATACTACAGAACAGAAATTACAACAGGCAATCCAGGAACATATTACATCTTTTGAAACAAAAGGAATTTATGATTACGTTCTTGTTATATTAAAAGCACCAAAAAATCATAGAGAAAAAGAGCTTGCTGACATGGAAATGCCCTACGTCGGCTACTCTCAGGAAGATAGAGCCTATATGTCAACCCACAACCATGAACACTATCCCGACTATAAATTTATTATTTATTCTGCAAGCCAGTTACAATCTGAAGATATTTACTGGGATATATTAAAAAAAGATGCTGACATCTATTCAAACGTATCAGAATTTTTTACAGAAGATTCTGACGAAGAAGATTATCTGTCAGACCTTCATGATTATGCAATAAATTCTGTTGCCCCTGTTCCGTCCTGTGATACTGAAGATATCGGTTATGCCGCAAAATTACAGAATTATATTTATAACCAGAACTAGACGGTTGAAAAAATTATCAGAGGAAAAATCTTTAACAATGAATTTTTATCGGACGAAACCATTTTGGACGAATTGTGTGGCGCACGAGGCGGTACGCGCCAAAAATATTTATTGGAATTTGATTCGGAAAATATTACTGCACTGAAAAAAATGAAAAGAGAGGTCAGTTATTGTTTACAGGATAACAATCAATGGAAAGTACCTGTTACAACTATTATTGATACGCTGATAGACGAATGTGATAAAAAATCATTTAAAGGGAAGATATATATTTATAATCCTATGCATACCTTATATACGCTTTATCTGATAGCTGCACATAATAATATTATGAATTGGGCACCTTGTTTTTTCATTGTCGTGGAATATCCGGATCAGACGGACGTATATTTTGGTGAAATGAAACATACCGGAAATATTCAAGATTTTGATTCTGTTATAGAAAAATATTTTGGAAAAACATTATGGGATTTAGCGTTTTCATTGACGTGGGGCGGTTATCTGCCAAATGATGTACAAATTGCAAAGGATTTAGGACTGGGGTACGGTGTATATAAAACAAGCAATACCTATGGTAAATCAACATATTATGAATATTTAGATTATGAATTTACAGAATGTGATGAAATTCTCCAAATGAAAGCTCTTACAGAATATTTTACCAAAAACAGCAGTGTAATAAACCGAATCGTTGACCTGTTTAAAACGGATATGCCTGCCAAAGGATATACTTTCATCTGATGTTTCATTGAAAATCATTATATGCTATACTTTCCTTAATCACAACATTTTTAAGGAGGTCACTATGAACATCGAACAGGCAGTAGAGCTTATTTACACAGGTCTGGTAAGTGAAGAATCGGTTCCGGTTAAATTACGGGCATACCATGAACTCGACCGGGAACTGCTTGCACAGGTGCAGGAAGCACTGGATTTTGCAATAGAGTATTACAAAGGAGAGCCGTTGATTCCTAAAAAACTGGCGGCGGCACTGGTTGATATTTACGGTGCTTTTTACTTTAACAGCGGTTTTAGTGAAAATGAACTGCGCGAGCTTGAAGATATCGGAATGGATTTACAGGAAAAATCCATAGAACTTTTTGAAGACTAAACAAACCCGAGGTAAAACAAAATCATGGAACAGACAGATTTATTTGGAACAGAAAAAATCAGCAAAATACTTTTAAAACTGGCGCCACCGGTCATGCTCGCCCAGCTGATACAGGCGCTCTACAACATCATTGACAGCCTGTTTGTCGGCAGATACTCCGATTCGGGGCTGACGGCACTGTCAATTATCTACCCGCTCCAGCTTTTAATGATTGCCCTTGCCGTGGGAACGGGGGTGGGCATTAACACGGTTATGGCGGCAAAGCTGGGTGTCGGCAATGAAAAAGAAGCCGATGAGTATGCCGGTGTCGGCACGCCGTTAGCAGGCTTTATGTGGCTTTTATTTGCGGTCATCTGCTGGTTTGCCATGCCGTTTTACGCAAAAATGTCAACCGATTCCGAAGTCATCATTCACGATGTCATCGTATACGGACGTATTGTGTGTGTATTCAGTTTCGGACTGTTTCTGGAAAGTATCTGGACAAAGGTTCTGCAATCCTGCGGCGATATGAAAACGCCGATGACAGCGCAGATTATAGGAGCGATTACGAATATCGTGTTAGACCCACTGCTGATTTTCGGTATGTTCGGATTTCCGAAAATGGGCATTGCGGGCGCGGCGGTGGCGACAGTATCCGGACAGATTATGGCGGCACTGATTGTCATGAAAAAAGGCTTTCGCAAATCCCCGCACAGACAGGTTTACCCACACCACATTGCTAAAATCTTCCAGCTGGGTATTCCGAATATTCTTATGCAGTCGGCGTATACCTTTTACATACTGGGATTGAATCTGATTCTTGCAACCTTTTCAGACCAGGCAGTAACCGCACTGGGACTTTACTATAAATGGCAGACCTTTTTCTTTATCCCGCTCGGCGCAATGCAGACCTGTATTGTTCCTGTTATCAGCTACAATTATGCGGCAAGAAATATTGAGCGCTGTAAAAAGACATTATCAGCTTCCATTATATTCGGAATGTCCCTTATGGCATTGGGAACACTATGCTTTGTCTGTATTCCTTCACAAATGCTGCGGGTATTTACTTCCGATGAACTGGTTATTGCTATCGGACGGGTCGGCTTCCGCTTTGTTGGCATCAGCTTTCTGCCAATGGTCACTTCGCTGATATTCCCGGTATTTTTTCAGGCGGTGGGTTCAAGCCTTAAAAGTTCACTGCTTACGGTTATCCGCACCGTGGTATTATTTGTTCCGCTGGCATATTTATTTTCCAGATTCGGATTAAACTGGTTCTGGCTGACTTATCCGGTGACGGAAGTTATCACCAGCCTTACCGGGGCTTATTTTTACCGTCAATTCTTAAACAAGGATTATGTACGGGAAACTGAGGCTTCTGGCGGTAAAAACATCACAGATGTCACCGCCGCCACACATATCTCAGCCGCCACAGCTGGCGCAGACAGTACAGGCAGTCATGACAATATCGATAATCTTGACAATCCTGATATTGCCTTAAAGCCTTCCAAACCCGGCGTCATTATCACGATTGCAAGAGAGCATGGCTCATCGGGCAAGCAGATTGGAAAATGTGTCGCCAATGCCTTAGGCATTCCTTTCTATTATAAAGAAATGATTACGCTGGCGGCAAAAGAGAGTGGACTAAATCGCGAATTCATTTCCGATATTCACAAAAATTCGCCGGATATCATGCGTGATTTATATCTGAGTTCCAATGCAGTACAATACGCGATTAAAGCACAGGATGCCATTATCCGTGAAATTGCGGAAAACGGCTCCTGTGTCATTGTCGGCAGGGCAGCAGATTATATTTTAAAAGATTACGACAATGTTGTCCGCATATTTATCCATGCGCCGCAGGATTACAGAATTCAAAGAGTTATGGATGTATACGGCGACACGCCAAAAGAAGCAAGGGTGAATATTGAGCGTTCCGATAAGGCAAGGGCTTCATATTATGAGCATATTTCCGGCACACACTGGGGTGATGCAAGAAATTATGAATTAACGGTCGATTCCTCTGACGGTGTTGAAAAAACGGCACAATTCATTGTCCGGTATATCACAGGACACACACAGACAGATTCCGCCGTATAAAGTGTAAAATCAGCCACACGGATTAAACATTACCGGTTGCCAATCTCCTGTTAAAATGATATCATACTTTGTGGATTATTTATCAATACTATTTTAACAGCAGGAGAATTCTATGAACAACTCAAATGAACCCATTTATGACGCACGTAAGCTCGGCATTCCAAAAATGCTGATTCTCGGAATCCAGCATATGTTTGCGATGTTCGGTGCTACAATTCTGGTACCGATTCTTGTGGCAGGCTATTTTAAAGATGCCTGCGGTGAACCTTTGACAAGAGGTCTTACCGTTTCTGTTACTTTATTTTGTGCAGGCTTTGGCACACTGATTTTCCATCTTTGTTCCAAATTGAAAGTGCCTGCGTTTTTAGGCTCGTCCTTTGCATTTTTAGGCGGATTTTATACCGTTGCCAACTTAAAAAACGGTATTTATGCGACCATGAATGTCAATGATAAAGCGGCTTATGCCTGCGGCGGTATTGTTGTTGCCGGACTTTTATATCTGGCGGTGGCGCTGATATTCAAACTGGTCGGTGTCAACCGTGTCATGAAATTTTTACCGCCGGTTGTAACCGGTCCGATTATCATCTGCATCGGTTTATCCCTTGCACCGTCAGCTATTTCAAATGCTTCAACCAACTGGTGGATTGCATTTACGGCATTAGCGGTGATTATCATTTTCAATATCTGGGGAAAAGGCATGTTTAAGATTATCCCGATTCTCATGGGTGTTTTGATTTCCTATGGGTTTGCGGTGATTTTAAATGCCTGCGGTATCACGAATCCTGATGGCACAGCGATTTTAGATTTTGCATCTGTATCGAGCGCCGGCTGGATTGGACTGCCTCAGTTCCAGATTTGCAAATTTGACATCACAGCCATTCTTGTTATGGCACCGATTGCCATTGCAACGATGATGGAACACGTAGGAGATATGTCCGCCATTTCCGCTACAGTCGGAGAAAATTTTATTGAAGAACCAGGTCTGCACCGTACCTTAATGGGTGACGGACTTGCAACCGCATTTGCCGGATTCCTCGGCGGACCTGCCAACACGACATACGGTGAAAATACCGGCGTTCTTGAACTTTCCAAAGTTTATGACCCGCGTGTTATCCGTATTGCGGCATGTTTTTCAATTGTATTGTCCTTTATTCCGAAGTTTTCGGCAATTATTTCAACAATGCCTGCGGCAATTATCGGCGGTGTGTCTTTCATGCTCTACGGTATGATTTCCGCTATCGGCGTGAGAAATGTCGTTGAAAATAAGGTAGACCTAACAAAGTCCAGAAACTTAATTATTGCCGGTGTCATCTTTGTCTGCGGACTTGGATTTTCAGACGGCTTGACCTTTACTGTCTTTGGCACTTCAATTACACTGACAGCCCTTGCCGTAGCTGCGATTGCAGGTATTTTCCTCAATGCCGTTTTACCGGGAAATGATTACCAGTTTGGTAAAAATCCAGAGGGTGACAGAAGCCGCGGGGTCTATGTTGCAAACAGCGACAGCGAAGATGAAGCAGAGTAATAAAAAAGATAAAAATGCCGCATTGACGGCGGAATGGAGATTTTTATGAATAAAATGGAAAATGTAACTATTTTTGAACACCCTTTAATCCAGCACAAGATTTCAATCTTACGTGACAAGAGAACCGGCACAAACGAATTTCGTCAGTTAGTTGATGAAATTGCCATGCTGGAAGGCTTTGTAGCGCTTTCAGATTTGCCGGTAGAAGACGTAGAAGTCGAAACGCCGATTGAAACCTGCATGACACCGATGATTGCCGGAAGAAAACTTGCCGTTGTGCCGATTCTTCGTGCCGGACTTGGTATGGTTTCCGGTATTTTAGCGTTAGTTCCGTCCGCAAAGGTTGGACACATCGGTATGTACCGTGACGAAGAAACTCACGAACCGCAGGAATATTATTGCAAACTGCCGGACCCGATTGCCGAAAGAACGATTGTTGTGTGTGATCCGATGTTAGCAACAGGCGGTTCTGCGATTGATGCGATTAACCAGATTAAAAAACACGGCGGCAAAAACATTAAGTTCATGTGCATTATTGCAGCTCCTGAAGGACTCGAAAGACTGCACAGGGAACATCCGGATATCCAGATTTATGTCGGTGCATTAGACAGACAGTTAAACGAAAATGCATACATCTGTCCGGGACTTGGCGATGCAGGCGACAGAATCTTTGGAACAAAATAAGAAATTCTTAAGAAATAAATTGGCTTCAGGTATTGTAATTAAATACATTTTTGCGTATAATCTGCATAGGTAGCAAAGTAATGGTTCACAAAAATGAAATGGAGAAGTACATGAACCCTGAAAATAGACCCATTAGAAGTATTTTTACAGTAATGTCAACTGCCATCCGTACACTGGAAAAGGAAGGAAGGCTGACAATGGAGAAAAGCTATATACAGCACGGCTCGACATCTGTTTATGAACATAGTGTAAAAGTAGCTTATACAAGTTTGTATTTTGCAAGACGTTTCCGGCTGAATATTGATGAAAAGTCACTGATCCGCGGTGCATTGCTTCATGATTACTTTCTTTATGACTGGCATGAAAAGGATAAAAGTCATCGGCTTCATGGCTTTTATCACCCATCAACAGCTTTAAGAAATGCCAAAGAAGATTTTGATTTGAATCCAATTGAAGAAAATATGATAGCCAGACACATGTTTCCATTGACCCCGATACCACCGCGGTATAAGGAAGCATGGATTCTGTGTCTGGCTGATAAATACTGTGCAACAGTTGAAACCCTGTTGCCGCTACTGATGTGGAAGGTATTACGTGCCCGTATGATTAAAGCTTTATTTCTGAGTTAAGACAGACACAAATGTATACCGTTGATCCATCCAGTTTCCAATGATGCCGATACATTTTCCCATCGTGAAAGCAGCAAGAATTGTTCCGATTCCTAGTCCGTCAAGATGTCCTAAAAGAAATCCTGTCATGCAGGCAGTTACTGTCAGACAGATTACATCAAAAGTAATTTTGATTTTAGGATATCCGACACGGATAATATCGGAAAGTTCCCTTGGAAATAAATCTGTCGGAATAATTGGCAATCCGCATCGGTTGGATAATGCAATTCCAATACAAATCAGAATATAACTTAACACAAAGTATACTATCCGGCACGGTATCGTCTGTGGCAGAATCCCTATCCATAATTCATGGATATCCAAAAATTCCCCGAAAGCAAATCCGACAACAAAACTGAATAAATACTGCGGTACGAATTTTTTACGCAGAATCATTAATGTCAGAACCAGTAACCCCTGAAAAAGATACGTCCATGTTCCGAGGGAAATTTTAGTAAAGACTTCTGAAAATGCAAACGGCACGCTTGAGATTGCTGAAATCCCCGCACCGGAATACAGCATTAATACCACACCAAAGCTGTTAATCAGAACCGCCGCTATCAAAGCCAGCTCCCCGCGCAGTGTCCGCCTGTCCGTTTCCTGAATCATTGTGTCAGCATTATTATTATTCATACTTTTCACCATTCCTGTTCTAAGGCATTTTGCCCTACATATTTGTTTACAGCTTTTCAGTATACAAACGCTTTTTATAAATAACAAATAAATAAATTTCATCAAACTATAGACTGTATCTATTGAATATTATATATTTATCATGATTGGGGACTTTTGTCCCTGGTATCATATATAAATGTAACTGCACATCAGATATTTAGATTTACTACCTGCCGGAGATTACCGGACACACTGGAGGAATTTATTTGAATTTATTTTATTTAAGATACTTTGTGACCCTTGCACACGTCAAACACTATACCAAAGCAGCAGAACAGCTCTGCATTACACAGCCAAGCCTCAGCCACGCCATTGCACAGATGGAAAAAGAACTGGGTGTGCCGTTATTTGAGAAAAATGGCAGAAATACCATGCTCACGCCGTTTGGCAGGGAATTTCTATCGTGCGCGGAGCATACGCTTTCCACGCTTGATGACGGCATTGCTTCCTTACAGCGCAGTGCGCGCGGTTCAGGACTGATTCGTCTGGGCTTTGTCCGTCCGCTGGGGATTGAATTTGTCCCGCACCTTGCGGCAGATTTCTTACGGGCATATCCTGAAAATGATATCCGTTTTACCTTTCATACCGGCATTACCCAGCACCTGTTAGATGATTTGGCACAGCGGAAGGTAGATTTGCTGTTTTGTTCCAAGCCGCAGGACGACTTAAAATTTACCGCCGTTCCGGTTCAGAAACAGGAGCTGGTTGTCATCGTGCCGCAGAATCACCCGCTTGCCGCACGTTCCGCTAAGGACGGTATATGTCTTTCCGACACCGCTTCGTACCCGCACATTTATTTTACAAAGACTTCGGGTATCCGCAGTGTCATTGACGATATGTTCCACAGGGAAAATGTGATTCCCAATATCGTTTACGAAACAGAAGAAGATGAAGTCATTGCCGGACTGGTGGCACAAGACTTCGGTATTGCCGTTGTTCCGTATATGGATTTGCTGTCAAAACTGCCGGTTCGGATTCTGCCGATTCTTTCACCGGATTACGAACGCAATTTTTATCTGGTGCATGACGGTTCCGTGTATATGCCGCCTGCCGTGGAAAATTTCCGCAATTTTGTATTAAACCGCATTTCTTAAAACATTTTGCAAAAAAGTATAAATCTGACATTTCTGTAAAAAATAAGAATATCAAACTTCAAACAGAAAGGGTTCAGATTTATGAAACGATTGGAATGGATAAGCGCCGCTGCCGGAATATTACTGTTATTTATCGCCGGCTTTGGCTGCATCTTTTTCTTTGCTTCAAAGGAAAATTCAAAAAATATAGCCAGAGAAGAAACTTTTGTCTATCAGGCAGAAACTGACAGCACCAGTCTGGCAGACACCTCTGCCGGCATTTATGCCAACGGAAAAGTACAGACCAAAAAAGAAACCTTTTACCTGATTTACAGTGAAGACCGCCTGTGCATTTACCGGGGAGATGACAAGATTTTTTACGACTACGCCGATGTAGCGGTAAACCTTATGCCGGTTGAAATACGGGAGCAGTTAAAATACGGCCTGTACATCACCGGAGAGCAGGAACTTTACGAATTTTTACAGACCTACAGCAGTTAAATATTGCGCGGAAACTATACGTCTGATAAAATATGATACTAGATTCAGACAGATGTCTTGCTTTTGCCAACACATCTTAAAACACATCTTAAATAATAGAGATTAAAAATAAAAATACACGAAACGAGGACTTTTATGACAAAATTAAACCGGCACACCTGTGACTGCATTGTTATCGGCGGCGGCGCCGCGGGCATGATGTCCGCTGTCTGCGCTTCACAGGGCGGTGCATCTGTCATTTTAATAGAACATACGGCACGGCTGGGTTCAAAAATACTCCAGACCGGCAACGGAAAATGTAACTTTACCAACCTGCATATGCAGGCAGACTGTTATCAGAACGGCAATCCTGACTTTGTCATGCAGGTTTTAAATACCTTTCCGGTACAGGATACCCTTGAATTTTTTGAAAATGCAGGCATTTACCACAAGGACAGAAACGGATATGTCTATCCCCATTCGGAAACGGCGGCTTCTTTGCAGTCCGCACTGCGGTATGAAGTCGAACAGAGCGGTGTGACCGTGTTTACCGAACAGTCTGTTGTGTCCGTTGAAAAAAAAGACGGTTCATTTTATGTGACGACCAATACCGACAGCTTCTGCGGCCACGCCTGTATTCTTGCCACCGGCTCAAAAGCCGCACCAAAGACAGGCTCGGACGGCTCAGGCTATACACTTGCCAGAAAATTCGGACACCACATTATAAAACCGCTTCCGGCACTCGTACAGCTTACTTCCGACAATCCGCTGTGCAAAGCGATGTCCGGCGTGCGCAGTACAGGAACGGTTACTGTTTTTACAGACGGACATCCTGTTGCTTCGGATACCGGAGAAATCCAGTATACGGACTACGGCATTTCGGGGATTCCCGTATTTCAGGTCAGCCGCTATGCCGTCAAAGCCGCAGACAGTAAAAGAATCGTGACGGCAGTTGTGGATATGCTTCCGGACTTTGAAGCGGAAACCCTTATTACACAGTCGATAAAACGCATGTATCAGCATAATACGCAGGATATTGTCACGTTCTTTTCGGGACTGCTTAACAAAAAGCTTGTACAGGCAGTGGCAAAAAGCTGCGGTTATCCAGCCGGTACGACTATGGACGCACTTGGGAAAAAAGGTATTGCAAAAATGATAACAGCTTTTAAAGATTTTTCCTTTGACATTACCGGAAGCCGCTCCTTTGATGCCGCACAAATCTGTCAGGGTGGTGTATCTCTTGAAGAGGTGGATTCCCAGTTCATGCAGTCTCTTTTATGTCCCGGACTTTTCTTTGCGGGAGAACTTTTAGACGTAGACGGAAAATGCGGCGGATACAACCTGCAATGGGCATGGAGCAGTGGACATCTGGCGGGAACTTCTGCCGCACAGTATTGTATTTCACAGAAAGGAACTCACTATGATTCAAATTAGTCAGATTCGTTTAAAACCGGACAGCCCGGAAACGGCATTACATCAGGCAGTTTACAAAGCACTGCGCCTTTCACCGAAGGATACCTGCCGCATTGAGATTGCAAAGCAGTCCATTGATTCCAGACATAAACCGGATATCTTATACATATACAGCGTGCATGTTTCCGACATTCTGCTTAACGGCAAAAAGCCGGTGGACGAAGCTGCATGGATTAAAAAGTTAAAGAACCGTGACATTACACCGGTTACCAAAAAAGGATACACATTCCCTGCCGTATCAAGGCAGATTTTAAAAGAAGAAGACCGTCCGGTCATTATCGGTTTCGGCCCTGCGGGTATGTTTGCCGCATTAAAGCTTGCCGAAGCAGGACTGCGCCCGATTGTATTTGAGCGCGGTGACAGTATTGAACAGCGTAAAAAAGAAGTCGAGGCGTTCTGGCAGGGCGGCGCACTCAATACCGAATCGAACGTCCAGTTCGGAGAGGGCGGCGCCGGTACATTTTCGGACGGTAAATTAAATACGGCGATTAAAGACCCAACCGGAAGAATCCACGAAGTTTTACGCATATTTGCAGAATTTGGTGCGGATTCGCGGATTTTATATGTGAATAAGCCGCATATCGGAACTGATGTTCTCGCCAAGGTTGTGCAGAATATCCGTAAAAAAATCACTGCCTGCGGCGGCGAAGTGCATTTCCAGACAAAACTCACGGCAATTCATGAAAAAGACGGCGCAGTAAACGGCATTACCGTCTTTGACCGTGCAGAAAACAAATCCTTCACCCACGCCTGTAATACCGTCTGTCTTGCAATCGGTCACAGTGCCAGAGATACCTTTGAAATGCTTCTGGCACAGGGAATCTCCATGCAGCCGAAGGCTTTCGCGGTCGGTGTGCGCATGGAACACCCGCAGTCCTTTATCAATCAGAATGCGTATGGCGACTGCCACTATAAACTGCCTGCTGCCGATTATAAAGTAACGTTTCAGACATCCACCGGCAAAGGCGTGTATTCTTTCTGTATGTGTCCGGGCGGTTACGTGGTCAACGCTTCCTCCGAAAAAGAACGCATTGCCGTAAATGGCATGAGTTATTCGGGCAGAAACGGTAACAATGCCAACAGTGCCATTATCGTCACCGTAACGCCGGAGGATTTCGGCAATAACATTTTAGACGGCATGCACTTCCAGCGCAGACTTGAAAACCTCGCATGGCGGGAGGGAAACGGCAAAATTCCCGTACAGTTATACGGTGATTTCAAGAACAACCGCATATCGACCGGTTTCGGTGCCGTAACGCCGTCCATAAAAGGCGCGTACACCTTTGGCAACTTAAACCGCGTTTTACCGGAGTTTCTCACAGCACCGTTAAAAGAGGGCATCACCGGATTTTCAACGCGCATTAAGGGATTTGACATGGAAGAAGCCGTGCTTTCGGGTGTTGAAAGCCGGACCTCCAGCCCGGTTCGTATTCTGCGCGGCGACTCCTTACAGTCTGTGACACTTCACGGTCTGTACCCGTGCGGAGAGGGTGCAGGATATGCAGGCGGTATTACCTCTGCCGCCGTTGATGGTTTAAAAATTGCCGAGCAGATTGCCACAAACTAGAAAAAACGTGACATTTTGCCTTAAATGGTGTAAAATAACAAAAGTATGCAAAATATATAGTAGATGAAATTTGGAGAACATAAAAATGAGCAGCATAAGAGAGCGAATGAAAGAGAAGAAACGGATTGTTGTAAAAATCGGTTCTTCTTCCCTCATGCATGGTAATACGGGTAAATTAAATTTATTAAAAATCGAAAAACTGGTTCGTATTCTGGTCGATATTAAAAATTCCGGAAAAGACGTTATATTGGTATCTTCCGGTGCAATCGCTGTCGGAAGAAATGCCATCGGTCTGCATGACCGTCCCGATGATTTATCCGTAAAGCAGGCGTGTGCCGCCATCGGACAGGCTAAGCTGATGATGGTTTATCAGAAGATTTTTTCCGAATACAATTCCCTTGCGGCACAGGTTCTGCTGACAAAGACAATTGTGTTAAATCCGGTCAGCCGCCAGAATGCCGAAAATACATTCCGCGAATTGTCAAAGCTTGGGGCAATTCCGGTTGTCAATGAAAATGATACCATTTCGACTTCGGAAATTGAGCAGGTACAGACCTTTGGCGATAATGACCGCCTTTCGGCTGTCGTTGCTTCTATTACCGATGCGGATTTACTGATTCTGTTATCGGATATTGACGGCATGTATACAGATGATCCGCGAACGAATCCGGATGCACGCTTTATTCATTATGTTGAAACCATCGATGACTCACTGATTCAGATGGGCAAGGCAACTTCCGGCAGCAGTGTCGGAACCGGCGGTATGGCATCAAAAATTGCCGCTGCCATGATTGCTGCCAATTCAGGAGCCGATATGGTCATTACCAATGCCAATAACGTAGAAAATATTGTTGGAATTTTAAATGGAGAGGATATTGGCACACTCTTTTTAAATCACCGCAATAAGGATTTTGATTTAAAAGAGCTGATTTAAAACGCTGTGGGAGGAATGAATGGACATCAAACTTGTCAAAAATTTTGAAGAGGGTAATTACATCCCGGTTAATGAGCAGCTTCTGCTTCAGGTCGTAGATGCCAATTACCGTCTTGGACGTTTTCCCGGCAAAAAAATTTTTATGCTGAATCCACTGACAAACGAACGGCTTGAAATCTTACCGGAAATTCATAAATACAATTTGGCAAACATCAGTTATGCAGCAGTTTCCCATAACCATATACTGTTTACATCCGCAAGCAGTATTAATGAAACACAGGTAGAGATTTCTTACTACCGTTACGATGTCAGTACCGGTGCGTATCATATTATCCATACCACCGTGGCAGACTTAACGAAACTCGGCAATGTGCTTTTATTAAAAGCTTTTGTACTGGATGAAAACTATTGTATTTTTGATGAAATTACATATTCCAGAGAAAATTTAAGCAGTACCGGACTGTTTAGCAACGGCATGGGTACACATAAAATGCTTTTAAAAGAAATACAGGAAAATAAAGAGCGTTTACTAAAAGATTCTGTGATTGCCACATCCGGCATTGAAAAACTGATTCCTCTTTCAGGTAATTTATGTATTATCAAACTGGGGAGTCCGATGTTAGAAGAACTGGTTTTTTCTGATACTGCCATACAGCCTTTTAAGCAGAAAGAAATCATCGGCATTGTCAATATCAAGCAGTTTATTTCCGAACTGCTGTTAAATCAGAACAATGCATTTCTGGAAATTTTAGATGAAGGCTCTGAGGAAATTACATTTCCATACATCCGCCAGTATGACAATGATATTGTCTATTCTAAAGTCGATGTTTCAAAAAAAATAGAAGAAGTTATTATATACGATTATGAAACAAAAGTGAAGAAAGTACGCTTAAACAGCAATATTACCAGGATTTCCGATTTGAATCATACGTATATTTTAAATGATACCCCGTATATTATTAAAAATACGGACAAAAATACGCGTTTAATTAATCTGAATACACAGAAAACCGACATTAAATTAAGCGGTGATGTACGTATTAAATTTATCCGCAGGGATTTAATTGTTACGCAGCACCATGTTAAAAAAATGTTTTTTATGCGTAAGGAAAACTATTACATTGAGGTTTTCCGATACCCGGATATGCACCATTCCATTTTTAAGACGCGTGCAAAATATAAAGACTGTATCGCATTTTTTGACGATTTACTGATTTTTACCAATTAGAACAGGAGAACATTTGTATGGTAACACAGGACACTATTAACCGGATTAACGAATTATACCGCAAGTCCAAGGCAGAAGGCTTAACAAGCGCCGAAGCCGAGGAACAGAAGCAGCTTCGTGCAGAGTACGTTGCAGCATTCCGCAACAATTTAAGAGGAACGCTCGATTCCATTAAAATCCAGAACCCGGACGGTTCTATGATTGATGTCAAGAAGCGGCATGAAGAAAAAATGAAGCGGCTGGAACAGGAAGCATTGGAAAATGCCAGAAAATACGGCAATTAAGACAAAACGAGGCAGTTATGACTAAAGAACAGGCAAGAGTATTTGTAAAAGCAGAAAAAAATAAAATGACACCGGCACAGATTCATGAAAACAGCCGTCAAATCATAGATCGGCTTATTTCACAGGATTTTTTTTACAGCGCAGATACCGTACTTACTTATGTCAGTTACAATCAGGAAGTGGAAACCCATTTCTTTATTGACAATTGTCTTTCCCTGGGCAAAACCGTGCTTGTGCCAAAGGTCTACGGCAGGGATATGAAGTTCCACCGGATTACGGCGCTGTCAGAATTAAAGCCCGGCAAATACGGTATTTTAGAACCCGATAATACTGATATCTGTGAACCGGAGCAGGGGCTGATGATTATGCCCGGACTTGCTTTTGATAAAGAACACCACCGTGCCGGATATGGCGGCGGATTTTACGACCGCTATTTAGAACAGCACCCGGCGTTTTACAAAGCCGCTGTAGCTTTTTCTTTTCAGATTGTAGACCATATCGAAACCGAAAGCTACGACTTAAAACCGGATTGTATTATTACTGAACAGGCGGTTCTGTAATAACAGACGAAAATGCCTGCAAAATAAAGAATCGTAAAAATATAAAAATTTTATGGAGGGCAGAAAAAATATGGAAACACTTACCGTAATGGGACAGCGTGCAAAAACAGCCGCCGCCCAGCTTGCAAAAACCGGAATCACCGAACGCAATAATGCTTTAAAAGCAGCTGCAGATGCACTGCTTGCAAAACGTGATACCATTCAGGCTGCCAATGCAAAAGACATTGAAGCCGCAAAGAAAAATCAGATGAAGCCGGCAATGATTGACCGTCTGACACTGACCGATGCCAGAATTGAAGGCATGGCAGAAGGCTTGTATCAGATTGTGCAGTTAGACGACCCGATTGGTGAAATCACTTCCATGAAGCAGCGTCCAAACGGTCTAATGATTGGTAAAAAAAAGGTGCCGTTAGGTGTTATTGCCATTATTTATGAATCCCGTCCAAATGTTACTGCCGATGCTTTCGGACTGACTTTAAAATCCGGCAATGCCGTTATTTTAAGAGGTGGCAGTGACGCGATTCATTCCAATACGGCAATCGTTTCCGTAATTACCGAAAGCCTGAAAGAATGTGGTATCAATCCGGATGCCATCCAGCTGGTTACCGATACCGACAGGGCGCTTGTTACAGAATTAATGCATATGAATAAATATATTGATGTCATTATTCCGAGAGGCGGTGCCGGACTTATTCAGAATGTCGTCCAAAACAGCACCGTTCCGGTCATTGAAACAGGAACCGGAAACTGCCATATTTATGTGGATGAATATGCAGACTTCAAGATGGCGGAAGATATTATTTTCAATGCAAAGACACAGCGTATCGGTGTCTGCAATGCCTGTGAATCTTTAGTTGTCCACAGTAAGATTGCCGGTGAATTTATCCCGCAGCTGGTTGACCGCTTAAAATTAAAAAACGTTGAAATCCGTGGTGATGAACGTGCAATAGCTGCCGACTCACGGATTGTTCCGGCAACGGAAGAAGACTGGGGAACGGAATACTTAGATTACATCATTTCATTAAAGGTTGTGGATTCCATTGATGAAGCAATTGCACACATTAACCGCTATAATACCGGTCATTCCGAGGCCATTATCACAAAAGATTATGACCATGCACAGCAGTTTTTAAATGAAATTGATGCCGCCGCCGTCTATGTCAATGCTTCGACCCGTTTTACGGATGGATTTGAGTTTGGCTTCGGTGCGGAAATCGGTATCAGCACACAAAAGATTCACGCACGCGGTCCGATGGGACTGGATGCGCTGACCACTTCCAAATATGTCATTTACGGAAACGGACAAGTACGGAAGTAGCCTTGAAAAATTTACAGGTAATTTTAATGCCGTCTGACGGCAGAATGGGGAATTGTAATGATAAAAAGTGTTAAAGATTTAAAAGCGTATGAAGATGTCTTTACGCTGATTGATGAATGTACTGATAACTATGTGTTCGTTTATGATTTAGAAAATGATTTGTTTCATATAAGTAAATCCGCACTGGATACTTTTACTTTGGAAGAGGAACATATCAAATTAGCTTCCAGCGCTTTGAAACCTCTGGTTTATCCAAAAGACTGGGACAGGCTGGCTGCTGATATCCGTGCCGTGCGCAATCAGGAAAAAGCACAGCACAATCTGGAGTACCGCCTGATTACCAAAGATGATGAAATTATATGGGTAAGCGGAAAAAGCCGTACCTTTTTTAATGAAAATGGTGAGCCTTTCATGTTGATAGGCTGCATTTGCGAAATCGGAAAGCATAACAAATACGACAATATCACAAGCCTTTACTGTGAAGATGTGTTAAAAGAGCGTTATGCCCTTGCAAAAATCGCAGAGCCGCAGCCTGTTACCGGCACGATATTGTTAATCGGCATTGACAATTTCCGCGAAATCAATGAAAAATACGGTACCAAAATGGGCAACATTCTGCTTGCCGGTGTTGCAGAGGCAATTGCCGTCTGCTGCAAAAACCGTGAAAATGTATTCCGTTTCCACGGGGATGAATTTGCCGTGATTTTAAAAGAACAGCCGTCATGTACCACCGCCGATGCGAAAAAATTGTATAAAACTATCCGTAGAAAGATTGATTCTTCAATTGAAAAAAACGGGTATCATATGTTTTTCACGATTTCCGGTGGTGCGGCTTCCTTTAATACACAGGCGGATTCTTACGAAGATGTTTTAAAAAATGCCAAATTTGCACTGCATGTTTCAAAATTAAATGGTAAAAACACCTTTACACCATATTCAGAAGATGAATATCTTTCCTATATCCGCAGAATTGATATTCAGGAAGAATTAAGAAAATGTGTGGAAAATGATTTTAAGGGCTTTGAAGTCTATTACCAGCCAATTATGAAACCGCAGACGAACACCCTCTACGGCTCGGAAGCCTTAATCCGCTGGCACAGTGAGAAATACGGTTTTATGTCACCGGTTGATTTCGTTCCACTGCTTGAAGAAAGCGCCTTAATCATCCCGCTCGGCAAATGGATTATTGAAAATGCGGTACGGCAGTGTAAAGCATGGGTTTCGGTTTATCCGGATTTTATAATGAATATTAACCTGTCCTTTGTACAGATTATTAAAAGTGATATTTTAAAAGACGCGGTAGAATTACTGGAACAGTATGAACTCTCTGCCGAACATGTTGTTTTTGAGGTCACGGAAAGCGGCGAGCTGGAAAATAATACTGCCGTAAAGCATGTGTTAAATTCTTTTAATAACAAAAGCTTAAATCTTGCCATTGACGATTTCGGAACGGGCTATTCTAACCTGCGCTATATCCGCGATATGATGTTTGGCATTATCAAAATCGACCGTCTGTTTATCAAAGATATTAATGAAAGCAGCCAAAACTACACACTTGTCAAGTATGTAACGGAAATGGCGCACAACTTTAACATCAAGGTCTGCGTGGAAGGTGTCGAAACGCAGGAAGAATACGACAAGGTCATGACATTAAAACCAGACTGTATTCAGGGCTTTTTCTACGGCAAACCGATGAATGCCGGAAATTTTGCCGCCAGCTATATTTAACAGCAGAGTCAAATCTACAAAATTTCATTGTAGATTTGACTTTTTTTATGGAATTCAGTAAAATTATGAGTTGACGGTTTTAAACTGATACAATGACAGATTATAGAAATAAGGAGTATTTTAAATGGGCAATATTGCACTTACCGATGTTATTCCACAGGATTCCCTGGAACGACAGTTATATTTTATAGAAAAATGCAAAGCTTATGTAGCAGACTTACAGGAAAAGTTAGGACGTCCCTTAACCTGCTGTACCCAGACGTTTGGGTGTCAGATGAATGCGAGGGACTCTGAAAAGCTTCTTGGTATTTTAACGGAAATCGGCTATGTTCCGGTTGAAACAGAAGAAGCCGACCTCGTGCTTTACAATACCTGTACCGTCCGTGAAAATGCCAACCTGCGTGTATACGGACGTCTTGGCCACTTAAACGGCTTAAAAAAGAAAAATCCGCATATGATTATCGCACTGTGCGGCTGTATGATGCAGGAAACACAGGTTGTTGAAAAAATCAAGCAGTCTTACCGCTTTGTCGACATTATGTTCGGTACATTCAACATTTTCAAGCTGGCAGAACTGCTCTACAGCAGATGGACACAGGAAGACCAGATTATCGACATCTGGGACAGTACAAAAGAAGTGGTGGAAGAACTGCCGACTATGCGTAAATATCCGTTTAAATCCGGTGTTAATATTATGTACGGCTGTAACAACTTCTGCAGTTACTGTATCGTGCCATATGTGCGCGGCCGCGAAAAGAGCCGTGAGCCGAAAGAAATTATCATGGAAATTGAACGTCTTGTAAAAGACGGTGTCAAGGAAGTCATGCTTTTAGGACAAAATGTTAATTCTTACGGTAAAAATCTTTCTGTTCCGGTTACATTTGCAGAATTATTACAGGAAGTGGAAAAGATTGACGGCTTAGAGCGTATCCGTTTTATGACACCGCATCCGAAGGATTTATCCGATGACTTAATTGACGTTATGAGCAAGTCCAAAAAAATCTGCAACCACGTACACCTTCCGGTGCAGTCGGGCAGCAGCCGTTTATTAAAGCTGATGAACCGTAACTACACAAAGGAGCATTATCTGGAACTGGTTGACAAAATCCGCAGTAAAATGCCTGACGTATCCCTGACAACCGATATTATTGTCGGCTTTCCGGGTGAAACAGAAGAAGATTTTGAAGAAACCTTAGATGTTGTAAGAAAAGCAAAATACGACAGTGCGTATACCTTTATCTATTCAAAGCGTACCGGAACACCTGCTGCCGCAATGGAAAATCAGGTACCGGAAGATGTTGTTAAAAACCGCTTCAACCGGTTATTAGAAACCGTAAATGAAGTATCCCGCTCTATCAGTAACCGCTATGAAGGCACGGTACAGCAGGTACTTGTTGAAGACGTGGACGACCATGATGCAAGCTATGTCACAGGCCGCATGACCAACAACATTTTAGTTCATTTTCCGGGTTCAAAGGATTTAATCGGAACACTTGTCAATGTACGGCTGACAGAATGCCGTGGCTTTTACTATATGGGTGAACAGGAGAACGCATAATGGCTGAATACTCACCGATGATGCAGCATTATTTAAAAACAAAGGAAGAATATAAAGACTGTATCTTATTCTACAGACTGGGTGACTTCTATGAAATGTTTTTTGATGATGCACTTGTCGTATCAAAAGAACTGGAACTGACACTGACCGGAAAAGACTGCGGACAGGCAGAACGCGCGCCGATGTGCGGAATCCCGTTTCATGCCGCAGAAACCTACTTAAACAGACTGGTTGCCAACGGACACAAGGTTGCCATCTGTGAACAGGTCGAAGACCCGAAGCAGGCTAAAGGCATTGTAAAACGGGAAGTCATCCGCATCGTTACACCCGGCACGAATTTAAATACACAGGCTTTAGACGAGACCAAAAACAACTATCTGATGAGCATTGTCTATCTCGGTGAGAAAATCGGTGTATCGATTGCAGATTTTTCAACCGGAGATTACTTTGTAACCGAACTGTCTTCCGGCAGTGAACTGATTGACGAAATCAATAAATTTGTTCCGTCAGAAATCATTACCAATGAATACTTTTCAATGAGCGGTATTGATTTAACTGCTGTCAATGACAAATTGGGCATTACCATGTCCACGCTGGATAGCTGGTATTTTGATGAAGATACCTGTATTAAAAAGCTGCTGACTCATTTTAAGGTCGGCGTACTGGACGGTCTTGGCTTAAAGGATTATACCGCCGGCACAATTGCTGCAGGCGCATTGCTGTTATATCTATATGAAATGCAGAAGGGCAGTGTAGACCACATTACCTCAATAGTTCCGTATACTACCGGAAAATATATGCTGATTGACAGTTCCTCAAGACGAAATCTGGAACTGGTTGAAACCATGCGCGAAAAACAGAAAAAAGGCTCGCTTTTATGGGTGCTTGACAAAACTAAAACCGCCATGGGTGCGCGTGCGTTACGCTCCATGATTGAACAGCCGCTGATTAATAAAGAAGACATTTTAAAGCGGCAGGCAGGTATCGAGGAGTGTAACAACCGTGCAATAGACCGCGAAGAAATCCGCGAATACTTAAATCCGGTGTACGATTTAGAGCGTATTATGACAAAAATCAGCTGTAAATCCGCAAACCCACGTGATTTGATTGCATTCCGTAATTCACTTGAAATGCTTCCGTATATAAAGAAGCTTATCGGCACAATGGAAAGTGATCTTTTCGCCGAATGTTTTGCAAATTTAGACGACCTTGCAGATATATATTCGCTGATTTCCTCTGCAATCGTAGAAGAACCGCCGATTACCATCCGTGAAGCCGGTATTATCAAAGAAGGCTTTTCCAAAGAAGCCGATGAACTGCGCCGCGCCAAGACCGAAGGCAAAGAGTGGCTTGCACAGCTAGAAGCAAGAGAAAAAGAAGCAACCGGCATTAAAAATTTAAAAGTCAAATACAATAAGGTCTTTGGTTATTACTTAGAGGTAACAAACTCCTTTAAGAATTTAGTCCCGGCAGACTGGGTGCGCAAGCAGACTTTAACCAATGCGGAACGGTACACCACCGATGAATTAAAGAAGCTTGAAGACGTTATTTTAGGGGCGGAAGATAAGCTTTGCAGTCTGGAATACGACTTATTTAACGAAGTCCGTGACAGCATTGCCGCAGAAGTACGCCGTATCAAATCCACTGCCCGCGCAATTGCGGAAATTGATGTCTATACGGCACTTTCCGTTGTCGCACAGCAGTACAATTATGTAAAACCGGCGATTAACGAAAAAGGCATTATTGACATTAAAAACGGCAGACACCCGGTTGTCGAAAAAATGATCCGCAACGATATGTTTGTCGCCAACAATACATACCTTGACAATGCAAAGAACCGCATTTCCATTATTACAGGACCGAACATGGCTGGTAAGTCAACTTATATGCGCCAGACGGCTTTAATCGTTCTGATGGCACAAATCGGTTCGTTTGTTCCGGCACAGGAAGCCAATATTGGTATTGTAGACCGCATTTTTACGCGTGTCGGAGCTTCCGATGACTTAGCTTCCGGTCAGTCTACATTTATGGTGGAAATGACGGAGGTTGCCAATATCCTGCGCAACGCTACACCAAAGAGCCTTCTGATTTTGGATGAAATCGGACGCGGAACGAGTACATTTGACGGATTAAGCATTGCATGGGCCGTTGTTGAGTATATCGCAAATACCAAGGTACTCGGCGCCAAGACGCTGTTTGCCACACACTACCACGAACTGACCGAACTGGAAGGTACATTAGACGGTGTCAACAACTACTGCATTGCCGTCAAAGAAAACGGCGATGACATCGTTTTCCTGCGTAAAATCATTAAAGGCGGCGCGGATAAAAGTTACGGTATCCAGGTTGCCAAGCTTGCAGGCGTACCGGATACGGTTATCGAACGTGCAAAGGAACTGGTTGCCGATTTATCCGATGCGGATATTTCACTGAAAGCCCGTGATATTGCGCAGTATTCCAAGAAACAGGAAAAACTGGTAGATTCATATAAAAAAGTGGATGATTTAGAGGTAAAGCAGATGTCACTTTTTGATACAGTCAATAATGATGATATTATCGAAGATATTAAGGCACTCGACATCAGTAATATGACACCGATTGATGCCCTAAATACGTTATATAAATTACAAGGCAGGGTCAAAAACCGCTGGTAAACGTTAACTACCGGGAAACAGCTTATAAAGCAGATTAGAAAGAAGGTGTAAAAATGCCAATACAGGTACTCGACCAAAGTACAATTAATAAAATTGCCGCCGGAGAAGTGATTGAACGTCCTTCTTCGGTTGTAAAGGAACTTGTAGAAAATGCGATTGATGCCGGAGCAACCGCCATTACCATCGAGATTAAAGAGGGCGGTATTTCTTTTATCCGCATTACCGATAACGGAAGCGGTATTGCACCCGAAGAAATTAAACTGGCATTTTTACGCCATTCGACCAGCAAAATCAAATCCATTGAAGATTTAATGAGCGTTTCTTCCCTTGGTTTCCGTGGTGAAGCGCTCTCAAGCATTGCCGCTGTTTCACAGATTGAACTGGTAACAAAAACGGCGGACAGCTTTACCGGTATCCGATACGTGATTGAAGGCGGAAAGGAAGTCAGCTTTGAGGAAGTCGGCGCACCGGACGGAACGACTTTTATGATCCGCAATCTGTTTTTTAATACACCCGTGCGCCGTAAGTTTTTAAAAACAGCGGCAACCGAGGCTGGATATATCAATGCGCTGTTAGAACATCTGTCCCTGTCACACCCGGACATTTCTTTCCGTTTTATCAGCAACAACCAGAACCGTCTGCATACATCCGGCAACATGAATTTAAAGGATATTATTTATTCCGTGTACGGACGGGACATTACCAAAAATCTGATTGAGCTGGATGTATCCACGCAGGATATCCATATTACGGGATTTATCGGAAAGCCTGCCATCTGCCGTGGCAACCGTGGATTTGAAAATTATTACATTAACGGCAGATATATTAAAAGCCACATTATTACAAAGGCGATAGAAGAAGCGTACCGCGGTTTTATTATGCCGCATAACTATCCGTTTACGGCACTGCATTTTCAGATTAACCCGTCCATTTTAGATGTCAATGTACACCCGACCAAAATGGAGCTGCGTTTTTCCAAAAATGAGTTTGTCTATCAGTTTGTGCTGGATGCGATTAGCGATGCCTTAAATCGGCGGGAGTTAATCCCGGAGGTTAAGCCGTCCGATACGGTTGCGGAAAGTGCTATGCAGAACACAACCACACAACAGAACGCTTCCGCACAGCCGAAACCACCTATACCGTCCATGTCTGTGCAAAAACCTTCACGTCTGCCTGAACCGTTTGAAGCAGAACGTCTGCCCGATCCGGCAGAAAAATCACTTTCCGACACCGTGTCAGAAAGCGTTACTCCATACGGCACACACAACACACAAAGCAGACAAAACATACAAAATACACACAATACACAAAATGTGCAGGACTCACAGGATACACAACAAACAGCAAAACCGGCAGAACAGATGAATCTGTTTGAAGACAAGCTTTTAGATGTGAATCACAAACAGGATTACCGCATTATCGGACAGTTGTTTGACACTTACTGGCTCATTGAATTTGAAGATTCATTTTACATGATGGACCAGCACGCTGCCCATGAAAAGATTTTATATGAACGGCTGATGAAGCAGTTCCATGAAAAAACCTATCACTCGCAGATGATTATGCCGCCGGTCATTTTAACGCTTAGTCTTCGCGAAGAACAGATTTTAAAAGAAAACTGGAAGACTTTTACAGCACTCGGCTATGAAATCGAAGAGTTTGGCGGAAAAGAATATAAAGTGACCGGACTTCCGGCAGAACTGCCGACCGTGATTGACTGCAAACAGCTTCTGATTGAACTAATTGACACGATTGCGGACGAATCTGCCACCCACGACCCGGAGCGTATTACGGAAAAGGTGGCATCCATGTCCTGCAAGGCGGCAGTCAAAGGCAATAACCGTCTTTCATTTAAAGAAGCCGAGGAACTCATGCGCGAATTAATGGAAGCCGAAAATCCATACAACTGCCCACACGGAAGACCGACACTGATTAAAATGACCAAATACGAAATAGAACGGAAATTCAAGCGGATTCTATAAAAAATCCTGCGGAATGGAGATAAGGGTAAAAAATCCTTAAATCTAAGATTTTTTACCCAACAGTATTGTGCCGCAGGCGTCACAAAACTGCCCTTATCGCAGAACTGAATAAATTCAGTTCGCGATTCCTCCGGCATTAAATGCCTGCGGAATGGAGATTGATATGAAAAATCCTTTAATAATTCTTACCGGTCCGACCGCTGTTGGTAAAACTGCTCTGTCCATTAACCTTGCAAAGGCTGTGAACGGTGAAATCATCAGTGCGGACTCTATGCAGATTTATAAAGAAATGAATATCGGCACGGCAAAGATTCTGCCGGAAGAAATGCAGGGTGTCCCGCATTTTCTTGTAGACGAATTAAATCCCGATGAAGAATTTAATGTCACGGTCTTTCAGAAAAAAGCCAAAGAAGCCATGGCAGATATTTACAGCCGCGGAAAAATCCCGATTTTAGTCGGCGGCACCGGATTTTATATCCAGTCTGTTTTATATGATATTTCATTTACGGAAAGCGGACAGACCGATGCGTACCGTGAAAGCCTGTACCAGCTTGCCGCAGAAAAGGGTGCAGAATATCTGCACGCACGGCTTATGCAGGTAGATTCTGCCGCCGCGCAGGCAATCCACCCAAACAACGTCAAACGCGTTGTCAGGGCGCTGGAGTATTTTCATCAGACGGGAGAGCGCATTTCCGAACACAATGAAGAAGAAGCGGCAAAAACTTCTCCTTACAACTACATTTATTTTGTGTTAAATAATGACCGTGCCGTCTTATATGACCGCATTGACAAGCGGGTTGATGCCATGTTTGATGCGGGGCTGGTAGAAGAAGTGACCGCCCTGCGTGATAAAGGATACTCAAGGAATCTTGTATCCATGCAGGGCATCGGATATAAAGAAATTTATGCCAGCTTAGACGGAGAGTACGATTTAGACCGCGCCCGCTATATTATCAAACGGGATACTAGACATTTTGCCAAGCGGCAGATTACATGGTTTAAACGGGAAAAGGATGTTACCTGGATGAATTACCCGGACTATAATAATTCACAGGCAGAAATGCTTGACGCGATGTTAAAAATGATAAAGGAAAGAGGAATCATAAAGAGATGAATACAACAAAAGAAATGTATATCCGGCAGATGGGAATTGATGAAAAAGTATATGACTACAGTCAGACACTGCTTGAAAATTTAAAAGAGCGTTTCGCAAAAATTGATGAAACCGCAGAATATAATCAGATGAAAGTCGTTGCCGCCATGCAGAAAAACCACGTGGCTGAAATGCACTTAAACGGCACCACCGGCTACGGCTACAACGATGACGGCAGAGATACCTTAGAGCAGGTTTATGCTGATGTCTTCCACACGGAAGCGGCGCTTGTCCGTCCTCAGATTATGTGCGGTACACACGCATTAAATATTGCACTGTCTGCCAATTTAAGACCGGGAGATGAACTGCTTTCACCTGTCGGCAAGCCATATGATACCATGGATGAAATTATCGGTATCCGTCCTTCAAAGGGCAGTCTTGCCGAATATGGGGTTACTTACAGCCAGGTGGATTTGCTGCCAGACGGCGATTTTGACTATGAGGGTATTAAAAATGCAATTAATGAACGTACAAAGCTTGTCACAATCCAGCGTTCCAAAGGCTACGCCAGCCGTCCGACACTTTCCGTTGCAAGAATCGGAGAGCTGATTGCCTTTATTAAAAATATCCGTCCCGACATCATCTGCATGGTCGATAACTGCTACGGTGAATTCGTAGAGCGCATTGAGCCGTCAGAAGTCGGCGCCGATATGATTGTCGGTTCACTGATTAAAAATCCGGGCGGCGGGCTTGCTCCTTGCGGTGGCTACATCGCCGGTACAAAAGAATGTGTGGAGCAGGCGGCTTACCGTTTATCCTCACCGGGGCTTGGAAAAGAAGTCGGTGCAACACTCGGTGTCAACCAGTCCTTCTATCAGGGATTATTCCTTGCGCCGACCGTTGTTGCAGGTGCTTTAAAGGGTGCGATTTTTGCTGCAAATGCCTATGAAAAGTTAGGCTACAAGGTCATTCCTGACAGTACCGAAAGCCGCCATGACATTATACAGGCGGTTGAATTAAACACACCGGAAGCACTGATTGCTTTCTGTCAGGGAATTCAGGCAGCTGCCCCTGTTGACAGCTTTGTATCTCCTGAGCCGTGGGCAATGCCGGGATATGATTCCGATGTCATCATGGCAGCAGGCGCATTTGTACAGGGTTCTTCCATTGAACTAAGTGCTGACGGTCCGCTTCGTCCGCCATATACAGCGTTTTTTCAGGGTGGACTGACATGGTACCATGCAAAATACGGCATTATGATGAGTATGCAGAAGTTATACGAAGCCGGAATTTTGTCTTTTTAATATCATTGTCGAAAAAAGACGAACTTCTTTGAAAGAAAAATGGCAATTATTTGTATACATTAAAAATATTCTATGCTATAATTCAAGTTGGTTTAGTCTGATACAGACAGAAATGGAGAAACATGAGCAATATATCAAAGTATAAGAACGGCTGGTTTTTACTGCTGTTTATTATGATTGGCATTGTACTGGGCGGTCTGATTGCAGAGTCCACTGCCGGAATTGAATCTTTAAGCTGGCTGTCATATGGCAATACCTTTGGGCTGGACAGCCCTTTAGTCATTAATCTGGGAGTGCTTGTCATTACATTTGCATTGCAGATTAAGATTACCATTGCAAGTATTATTGGCGTGATACTCGCAATCATTATTTACAAGGTTGTATAGCAGCCTGTACAAGGATTATCCGTTTGTCCGGAAAGGGCAGACCTATGAACACAAAAAACAACTGTATACGCACAGAAAAAACGAATACCGTTTTACGTCCTTATGAAAAATGCCTTACACTCGGTGCAGAAACGCTTTCCGATGCCGAACTGCTGGCTGTCATTTTAAGGACAGGCGTATCCGGCATGAATTCCATTGAACTTGCACAGCACATTTTTTCTGTGTGCTGCAGGTCAAAGGGCTTACTGGGGCTTTCATCCATCACGATTCCTGAACTGCTAAAAATCAGGGGTGTGGGAAAAGTCAAGGCCGTACAGATTAAATGTATCTGTGAACTGTCACGGCGTACAGCCAAGCAGAGTGCTTCCGCAAAGCTGAAATTCACCGAACCGGAAGCCATCGCTGCCTATTATATGCAGGATCTGCGGCTTTTAGAAAAAGAACATATGATTCTTGTTCTGCTTGACAGTAAATGCCGTAAAATTGCAGACACCGTACTTTCCGTCGGTACCGTCAATGCTTCACTTGTAACACCAAGAGAAGTTTTTGCGGAAGCCTTAAAGTACAATGCCGTTTCTGTTGTGCTGCTTCACAATCATCCAAGCGGTGATGCAGCACCCAGCCACAATGATATTGCGGTAACGGACAGAATCGTGCAGGCAGGAAAAATTTTAGGAGTTCAGGTCATCGACCATATTATTATCGGTGACAATACGTATACCAGTCTGAAAGAAAAAGAATATATGTAGACGAAAGGAGTCCAAAAATGGGACAGAATATTTATGGTGTAGACATCGGTACCAGCAACTTTAAAATGTGCTGTAAAGATAAGGATAAGATTATCAATGAGAAAAATATCATTGCAATTGCAAATAAGAAAGATATTTTAGCATTTGGTGACGAAGCATATGAAATGTATGAGAAAGCACCAGAACACATTGAAGTTTCCTTTCCTGTAAAATTTGGTGTTATCGCCGATATTGAAAATATGCAGACACTGCTTCTTCGTTTCTTCAACAAAATGAATGACGATAAGAAATTTACAGGTAACACAGACTTTTATATTGCCGTTCCAACGGATGTAACAGAAGTAGAAAAGAGAGCTTTTTATGAACTGGTTGCTGATTCCAAGGTGAAGGCAAAGAATATCTATATCGTAGATAAGCCCGTTGCCGATGCCATTGGTGCCGGATTAGACGTTACCAAATCAAAGGGTATCATGATTGTCAACATCGGTGCTGAAACAACAGAAATTTCCGTTCTTTCATTAGGTGGCATTGTTATCAGCAAATCTGTTAAAATCGGCGGTAACAAGTTAGATGACAGTATTATCAGTGCTGTCAGAAAAGTATACAACCTGATTATCGGAAGTAAAACCGCAGAAGCCTTAAAAAAAGAACTCGGCAGTGCCGTACAGGCAGAAGAAACTTTTGCGCCGGGCTTTGGACGTAACGTGCTTTCAGGACTGCCTGTCAGCGTAGATATTTCATCTGATGTAATTTATTCAGCTGTAGTAGACCCGCTGCACTCCATTATGGATTCTATTAAAGTCATCCTGGAGCGCACTCCACCGGAACTGGCAGCTGATATTATCAAAAATGGTATTTATGTATCCGGCGGAACATCCAATATCCGAAATCTGGAGAAGTTTATCCATCAGGAAACAAACCTTGCCGTAAATATTGTAGAAAATCCGGCTGAAAGTGTTGTCAGAGGTCTGATGGGTGTTGTCAGCAATCCGGATTTTGCCGGTGTCGCATACACACCACAGGATAAAAATTACGACTAAGTAAAAATCCATTTCAGAAATGAGGAGAATCATGAGAAAAAAGCTTGCTTCATTCATGAATTCAAAATATATACTGATCGGTTTATCCGCACTGTGTCTGCTTTTTATCGCAACCAGCTTTTTTACGGATAAACTGACAACCCCGCTTCGGAATGCCATTTCAACAGTGGTAATTCCGGTACAGCGCGGTATGAACTATATCGGATTATGGATATCCGACAAGTATGATACCTTACAGGAAATCAGCACAGTGCTTGAAGAAAACAAAGACTTACAGGCAAAGGTTGACGACCTGACAGAGGAAAACAACCAGCTAAAGCAGGACAGCTATGAATTAGACCGCCTGCGCGATTTATATGAACTGGATGAAAAATATCCTGGATACAACAAAGTCGCAGCCCGCGTTGTCGGTACAACTTCCGGCAACTGGTATAGTACTTTTACTATTGATAAAGGCAGCAATGACGGCATTGAAAAAGATATGAATGTCATTGCTGGCGGCGGTCTTGTCGGTATTATTACGGAAGTCGGTCCGAATTATGCACAGATTAAAACAGTGATTGAAGATAACAGCTATGTCAGCGGCATGTTAATTGACACCGGAGATACCTGTATTGTAAAAGGCGATATTGAATTAATGGATACGGGACTGATTCATCTTTCCGGCTTTGCAAACAGTGTCACTGTAAGAAACGGCGATAAAATCGTAACCTCCAATATCAGTGATAAATATCTTCCGGGTATTCTCATTGGCTATACAAAGGATGTTACCGCAGATGCCAACAATCTGACACAGGCAGGGTACTTAGTTCCTGCTGTAGATTTTGGACATTTGCAGGAGGTTCTGATTATTACACAGAAAAAGAATTCATAATAAATAGGAGATGGGTATGAAACGGAAAATCGGAGAATTGATTTTAATCATATTTTTCTACCTTTTGCAGGTCACACTCGGCAGAGTGATTGCAATCGGCGGCATTAAACCGAATCTGCTGATTATTCTTCCGGTATTATTCGGTTTCCTTCATGGAAAAAATGAAGGAATGTATGTAGGTTTTTTTGCCGGATTTTTTTATGATTTATTTTTCTCGGGACTGTTTGGTTTTACTTCCCTTGTATTTGTATACATAGGATACTGCTCCGGCATTTTTTATCAGAAATACGAAGAAACAGAAATGTTGATTCCTCTTGGCTTATTACTGGCGGGAGATTTCTGTTTCGGTTTTCTGTCCTATGTCGGTAACTTTTTACTGCACAACCGGTTGAATGCAATGTATTACATTTCACGCTTTATTCTGCCGGAGGTTGTGTACACACTTTTGATTGCCGTCATTTTATACAAGCCGGTAACCTTTTTAAATAAGCACTTAAATCCTACGGATAAAAGGAGAATCAGTAAAGTTGATTAAAGATATTTTTGATTATGTGATTAGTTTATTAAAATCAAGACTGTTTCCATTAATTATGGTATTTGTCCTGATTGTAGTGGTTTTAATTAACCGTTTATTTTCACTCCAGATAATCAAAGGCGCTTCTTATGTAACAGATTTAACGGACTCCATCCAGAAAAATATGAGCGTTGCTGCTACGCGCGGAAGAATTTACGACAGAAACGGTGTTTTACTTGCCTATAATGAACTTGCTTATGCTGTAAAAATCAGTGACAGTGGTACATATTCTGATAAAGACGGTATGAAAGCAACCGATATTAAAAATGCAACTGTCAATAATGCCATCAACCGTACTCTTGAAATTATCGAAGAAAAGGGCGACCAGTATTCAACAGATTTTAAAATCAGCTATGCCGGTGACGGAATGTACGAATTTAACGTATCCAATTCTGCCGTGCTGCGTTTTAAAAGAGATGTTTACGGCGTTACTTCCGTAGATAAATTATCCGATGAGCAAAAGGCGGCAACTGCCAATGAAATGATGGACTACCTGTTTGACCGGTATGGTGTGGATACTGCAGCGTTTACCCCGGAACATATTCTGGAGATTTTAAGCCTGCGCCTTTCCATGTCGGCAAACTCTTACAACCGTTATATGTCCTTTACAATTGCCAATGAAGTTTCTAATGAAACGGTTGCAGCGATTCTTGAAAATTCCGATGAACTGGTAGGCGTTACCGTTGAAGAACAGTATGTGCGGCATTATGTTGACAGTACATACTGCTCCCAGATTATCGGTTATACCGGTACGGTATCAGAAACTGAACTTGCCACATTAAAGGCAAAAGATGATTCTTACGAAGCCAATGACATTGTTGGTAAGACCGGCATTGAACAGACCCTCGAATCCGAACTTGCGGGAGAGAAGGGTTCTAAAGAAGTCTATGTTGATACCGTCGGACGTATTACAGAAGTCATTGACGAAACCGATGCAGCTGCGGGACATGATGTTTACCTGACCATTGATGTAAATCTGCAAAAACAGATTTATACGGCAATTGAAGATAAGCTGGTAGAAATTCTGCTTTCCAACATTGTCAGTAACGATACGAAATACGCCTATAGTTCTACAACCGGAAATGTATCCCACGTATACATTCCGATTAAGGAAGTTTATTTTGCGCTGATTGACAATAATTTAGTATCAATGTCTAAAATTGCAGAAGGTGACACGGAGAATGAACGCAGTGTATACAGTTCATTTTTATCAAAACAGGATTCTGTCATGAGCTGGCTGTCTTCCGAACTCTTAGACGGCAATACACCGTATGGAAGCCTTTCAGAGGAAAATCAGGTTTATGTATGGTATGTCTATGAAATGCTGATGAACGAAGGTGTTTTAAATAAAGACTCCATTGATACATCCAATGATGTATACACAGCATGGACAGACAGCAATTCTGTCAGCATCCGACAGCTATTGACGGAGAGTATTTCAAACGGCTGGATTGATATGTCTGCACTGACTTCACAGTCTTATACCAGTCTGGACGAATCCTACGAACTTCTGACAGACTATATTGTGTCCAATTTGCAGACAGACACAGCATTCTTTAAGAAACTGTACAAATACATGATTCAGAATGAACAGCTTTCCGGCAGACAGGTCTGCATGCTGTTATATGAGCAGGGCTATTTAACCGATGACGGCTCTTATGCCTCCCTTTCATCCGGTGCTGTATCCGCTTATGATTTTATGTACAATGCCATTCAGACCAAGAAAATTACACCGGGTGAACTTGCCCTGCAGCCTTGCTCCGGATCCTGTGTCATCACAGACCCGGACAACGGCGATATTTTAGCGCTGGTTTCTTACCCAAGCTACGATAATAACAAATTATCCGGTACGATTGATACAGAATATTACAACAAGCTGTCTAACGACAATGCCAAACCGCTTTTCAACTGGGCAACCCAGTCCCAGTCCGCACCGGGTTCTACGTTTAAACCGTGTTCCTCTATTGCTGGACTGGATACCGGTATTATTTCAACCGGCACAGTATTTAACTGTTCCGGTGCATTTACAGAAGTAACACCTTCTCCAAAGTGCTGGAGATTATCCGGTCACGGCGGTGAAACCGTTACAACCGCAATCAGGGATTCATGTAACGTATACTTTTATAATGTAGGCTACAAGCTTGCATGCAGTAAAACAGGTTCTTATAACAGTACAACCGGAACAAATATCTTAAAGCGCTATGCAGAAGATTTAGGTCTTGCAACAAAAGCCGGTATTGAAATTTACGAAGAAACACCACATGCTTCTTCCGTAAACTCTATTGCATCCGCAATCGGACAGGGTAACCACCAGTTCAGCTGTCTGAATCTGGCACGCTATGTTACAACGATTGCAACCTCCGGTACGTGTTATAATCTGACACTTGTAGATAAGATTACCGACCACGACGGAGAGCTAATCCGTGACAATTCCGCAGAAGTAGATCATGTAATGAACATCAGTTCATCTACATGGGATGCCGTTCACACCGGCATGAAAATGGCCGGTGACAGTTATTCATCCTTAAAAGTATCCGGACTTTCTATCGCAGCAAAGACCGGTACCGCACAGGAACGTCTGACCGAACCGGACCATGCAACACTGATTACGTATGCACCTTATGAAAATCCAGAAATTGCCATGGCAATCGTTCTGCCGCATGGATACGATTCTGCAAGAAATACGGAACTTGGAACAGCCGTTTATAATATTTATTACAGTCTGTATCCAAGAAACTAGTGTCTAGTGTCAAAAATCCTTCAATCTAAGATTTTTGACACGTCAAGTGTAACTTGACGTTGCGCTTAGTGCCACTTGCGGCACAAAGCCGCTCTTATCGCAGAACTGAATAAATTCAGTCCGCGATTCCGCAGGCATTAAAATGCCTGTGGAATGGAGTCTAGTGTGAATAAAAAATATGAAAAAGGAGATTAGTATAGTGAGTCAACCGGTTGTTATTAAGGGCAACAAACATGGGATTATTGTTGTACTCGACGCAGAAGCTGAATTTAAAGATTTAAAAGTTCAGATAGAGGAAAAATTTAAAGCATCCGCAAAGTTTTTTGGCAGTGCAGATATGGCACTCGGCTTTGAAGGCCGGGTGTTATCCGATGAACAGCAGCGGGAAGTTTTAGACATTATTGCCAACGTATCACAGTTAAATATTATCTGCATTATCGACCATGATGAAGCACAGGATGCTGTTTTTAAGACTGCCATTGAGCAGACAGTTTCTGCCGGGGCTGTCACAGCCCCGGCGCAGACCGGTACAAATGACGGTCAGTTCTACAAAGGCTGTCTTCGTTCCGGTCAGGTACTTGAAACGGAAGGCAGTATTATCGTGCTCGGTGATGTGAATCCTGGCGGCAGAATTATTGCAGGCGGCAGTGTCATTATCCTTGGCAGTCTGCGTGGCAACGTATTTGCCGGAGCCGGTGGCAATGAAGACTGCTTTGTCGTCGCACTGGAAATGAATCCGATGCAGATTAAGATCGGTGAAGTCATTGCCAGAAGTTCAGATTCTGCACCACGCAAAAAAAGCAAGGGCATTGCGCCTAAGATTGCTTATGTCGATGACAGTAACATTTACATAGAAGATTTAGGTCCGGATGTTTTTGAGGATATTCGGATAAATTGCTAAAATACTATTGATTTCATCGCAAAAAATCTGCATAATAATAGAATATTGATAAAGTTTTGGAGGAAAGAAAATGAGTGAAGTAATCGTTGTCACATCCGGTAAAGGCGGTGTCGGCAAAACAACAACAACAGCGAACATCGGTACCGGACTTGCCAAACTTGGAAAAAAAGTTGTCATGATTGATACCGATACCGGATTAAGAAATCTGGATGTCGTATTAGGACTTGAAAACCGTATTGTATACAATCTGGTTGATGTCGTAGAAGGCAACTGCCGAATCAAACAGGCATTAATTACAGATAAAAGATGTCCGAAGCTGTTTTTATTACCAACTGCACAGACCCGTGATAAGTCTGCTGTTACACCGGAACAGATGATTAAGCTTTTAGATGAATTAAAAAATGATCCTGAAGAATTTGACTATATCATTTTAGATTGTCCTGCCGGAATTGAACAGGGCTTCCAGAATGCTATTGCAGGCGCTGACAGGGCATTAGTCATTACAACGCCGGAAGTATCGGCTATCCGCGATGCCGACAGAATTGTTGGCTTACTCGATGCACATGGTTTAAAAGACCATGAAGACTTAATTGTCAACAGAATCCGCATGGATATGGTAAATCGCGGTGAAATGATGTCTATCAACGATGTCAATGACATTTTACAGTTAAATGTTATCGGTGCTGTTCCAGACGATGAAAATATCGTTGTAGCTACCAATAAAGGTCAGCCTTTAGTTGGTGACGATACCATGGCAGGACAGGCTTACATGAACATCTGCCACAGAATTATTGGGGAAGAAGTTCCATTTCTTGACTTAAACGGCAAGGGCGGCTTCTTTAAAAAACTTTCTGCTTTATTCAAAGGTGAAAAAAAGTAGGAAAATGACGCAGTCATATGGAGGAAATAAATGAGCTTATTAGATTTATTCAAGAAAAAAGGCTCTGGTGATGTTGCAAAAGACAGACTTAAGCTTTTATTAGTATCCGACCGGGCAAACTGTTCGCCTGAGGTTATGGAGATGATTAAAAACGATATTATTAAAGTAATATCAAAATATATGGTGATTGATGCGGAGGGACTGGATATCCAGATTACATCAACAGAATCCGATTCCAACAACGGTTCTGTTCCTGCACTTTTTGCAAATATTCCAATCAAGGACATCCGTAACAGTGACAAATAACAAAGAGGAGTATTATGTTTAAAAAATACCAGCTGCGTTCCTATAATTTCAGACTTGTAATCCTGTTAATCGTGACATCCGTTTACGGTATTGCCGTCATTAACAGTGCCGATTCATCCTATACCATCAAACAGTGTGCGGGACTTCTCCTCTCACTTTTTGTCATGGTAGTTGTATCGCTGATTGATTATAACTGGTTATTGCGTTTTTACTGGATTATGTATGCCCTGAATTTTGTCCTGTTGGTGCTTGTACTGGCTCTTGGCTCTGAAAGCAAGGGAGCCCAGCGATGGATTAATATTGGCGGTTTCCGTTTTCAGCCTTCAGAACTGACAAAAATACTTTTGATTATGTTTACGGCAAAACTGATTTCGCTGTATAAAGACCGGCTCAATACTGCACGTTTTCTAATTGTACTGGCAGTTTTACTGCTGGTTCCCATTGCACTGATTTTAATGCAGCCAAATCTTTCAACAACCATTTTGCTAGCATTAATTTTGTTTACCATTATATTCTGTGCAGGCTTAAGTTACCGGATTATGGGCATTGCTTTATTGTGTATAGTGCCTGTCACCATTATTCTGGGTATCTATATCAGTAATCCAAATCAGAAGCTGCTTAAAGATTATCAGAGAAACCGTATTATGACTTTCTTTGAACCTGAAAATAATGAAGATGGTGCTTACCAGCAGAAATATTCCGTACAGGCAATCGGTTCGGGTCAGCTTTCCGGTAAAGGACTTAACAATGATGATCCTTCTTCCTTAAATAATGCCCACTATATTGCAGAAGGCCACACTGATTTTATTTTTGCGGTCATGGGAGAGGAGCTGGGTTTTATCGGCTGCTGTATGGCAATTCTTTTGTTGTCATGGATTGTAATTGAGTGTATAATTGCAGCTGTAAGGGCGAAGGATTTTGCCGGACGCCTAATCTGCTGCGGTGTTGCCGCACAGATTGGTTTTCAAAGTGCATTAAATATTGCAGTTGCAACACAATTACTGCCAAACACAGGACAGCCGTTACCTTTTTTTAGTTACGGTCTTACATCTTTGGTTTCTGCATACATTTCAATGGGCGTTGTATTAAATGTTTCCCTGCAGCGCAATGTGGAACGGGATGATGAAATATTTGCCGATGATTTCAGAGGTTAAAATTTAATCAAATACAAATATGGAGGGTACTTATGAATATTGGGTTAATTGCGCATGATTCAAAAAAGAAGCTGATGCAGAATTTCTGTATCGCATATAGAGGGATTTTAAATAAAAATCAGCTGTTTGCAACCGGTACAACCGGCAGATTAATAGAAGAAGTCACGAATCTGTCTATTCACAAATTTTTAACCGGACATTTAGGCGGTGACCAGCAGTTGTGTGCACAGATTGAACATAACCAGATTGACCTTGTCATTTTCCTGCGCGAAGCTGTTAATCCGCTTGCACATGAACCGGATTCTGATAATATTTGTAAACTGTGTGATATGTATAATATTCCGCTTGCAACCAATCTTGCAACTGCGGAATTGCTGATTAAATCGCTGGAACGTGGTGATATGGAATGGCGTGAAATATATCAATAATACTTTCAGCAGATAAGACCAGACCGTAAACAACTTCCGATTGTCTGCGGCTGGTCTTTTTACAATACTGTTAAACGGACTGATGCCCCATATCTGTAATACGTCCGTAGGCACTTACAAGGTAAATGCCGCAAAGTCCTACTATCGCGTAAATGATACGGCTGATCCAACCCGTCTGTCCAAAAAGGAATGATACAAGATTAAAATTGAAAAATCCAATCAGTCCCCAATTAATTGCACCAATAATAACAATCGTCAAAGCTGTATAATCAAAGCCTTTTGAATTCATTATCTGACCTCCTTATATTTAGTGCTGATATTAGTGTGGCTGAAAAAGTAAAAATTATATTGGTAATTATTAGAATGATGAAAGTGAGGAATCCCATGGCAGGACAATCCAACCGCAAAGTTGTAAAATATCGCAGAAAACCAAAAGCAGCGGGGCTTATTTTCGCAATTGTTATTATATATATCGTATGTTTTATCGTGATGTATCTTTCCAAATCCAAAGTACAGACATACGAAGTTGAAGCCGGTTCACTGACTACCAATTCTTCCTATACGGGAATTGCCGTGCGCAGCGAAGCTGTATACCGTTTTGAATACTCCGGCAATATTAACTATTATCAGCGTGAAAACACCCGTATTAAAGGAAATGACACAGTCTATACCGTCGATGAAACCGGGCGCGTATCAGATATCCTTGCACAGTATACGAATGCCGAAGAAAATTCTCTTTCAAAGGAAAGCCTTGCCAATATTAAATCGACTTTAAACTCTTTTAAAACCGGTTATGACGGCAGTAACTTTTCAGATTTGTACGATTTAAAAACAGATATTAATTATATGGTACTTGAATCCATGAACCAGAGCATTATGGCGAATTTAGAGTCCATTATTGAAAATACTGGAAGCCGGAACTTATTCCGTACCGTGTCTGCGGAATCGGGAGGTGTCATTGTCTATTCTATCGACGGTTATGAAGACCTGACTGCTGATACTGTTACACCTTCAGACTTTGATAAAAATAAATATACCAAGACCAATTTAAAAGCACAGGAGCTTGTTGTTGCCGGAAATCCTGCCTATAAACTGATTAACAACGAATCCTGGTACATTTTAATTCCACTGACACAAAGTGATATTGATAAAATGGATTTAACTTCCAAGTCAACAATAAATATTAAATTTAAAAAAGATAACGTCACAACCACCGCAGATTTTTCACTTGTCAACCACGACGGTAATTATTATGGCAGATTAAGCCTGGATAAATACATGATACGATATGCCTCAGAACGTTTTCTGGATATCGAATTAGTCACAGCTTCCAAATCCGGGTTGAAAATTCCGGTTTCCGCCGTGACAGAAAGCGAATTTTATACCATTCCAAAAGAGTATCTGACAACCGGCGGCAACAGCAACAATTCCGGATTTATCTGCGAATCGTATGATTCAGCCGGACAACTGACCACATCCTTTGTCGATGCTGATATTTACCGTAATACCGATACCGTTTATTACGTAAGCTGCGATGACTTTGAGAAAGGTACAATTATTGTAAAACCGGATTCTTCGGAACGCTATGTTATCGGCGCCATCGAAAAATTAAAAGGTGTATACTGCGTCAATACAGGATATACCATTTTTGAACAGGTTGAGATTTTGGATTCCAACAATGAATATTACATTGTGAAAAAAGGGCTTTCCCATGGTATCGCCGCATATGACCACATTTTACTGGATGCCGGTAAATACACGGCAAATCAGATGATTTACTAAAACAACAATTACAAGGAGGGCATTTTCATGCTTGCAGAAAATATTAAAACCGTTGAAAAAAATATTAAAGAAGCCTGCGCGCGTGCAAACCGCAGTGCATCCGATGTGACATTAATTGCCGTCAGCAAAACCAAACCGGTTGACATGCTTTGCGAAGTCTATGATACCGGTATGCGTGAATTCGGTGAAAATTACGTTCAGGAACTTGTTGAAAAAATTGACCGGCTTCCAAAGGACATTCACTGGCATATGATTGGACATTTACAGCGCAATAAAGTCAAATACATCGTAGGTAATGTTACAATGATTCACTCTGTAGATTCGCTGCGCCTTGCTGAAGAAATCAGTAAAGAATCCGTTAAAAAGGATGTCTGCACAGAGATTCTGATTGAAGTCAACGTTGCCGGAGAAGAGAACAAATTCGGTTTTACACCCGAAAATGTTTTTCCTGAACTGGAAAAAATGGCAGCACTTCCGAACATTAAAATACGGGGTCTGATGACAAGTGCGCCATTTGTCGAAAATCCTGAAGAAAATCGTAAATATTTTAGACAATTAAAGCAATTATCTGTTGACATCAACGCGAAAAACATTGATAATATCTATATGGACACTTTATCCATGGGTATGACAAATGATTATGTTGTTGCAGTAGAAGAGGGTGCAACAATGGTGCGTGTAGGTACGGCTATATTTGGAGCACGTAACTATAATAAGTAGATTGGAGATAGGCACAATGAGTATTTTAAACAGTGTAATGAACGTATTTAAACTTACCGGGGAAGACGATTATGATGAATACGACGATTACGATGAAGAATTCGAAGATGACGAAGATGACAAAGGGTCTGCCCGAAAGAAATTATTTTCAGGCAGCCATAAAAATAAAGACGATGAAGATTATGATTCAGACAGCCGGACAAACGATAAGAAGCCTTTAGGCAGAAAAGTTGTTCCGCTAAAAACCGGTGGTTCAAGAGGTCTTGAGGTGGTTGTTATCCGTCCTGAATCCATGGAAGACTCCAGTGAGATTACAGACACACTTTTAAGCGGAAAGGCCGTTGTTTTAAATCTGGAAGGAATCCACGTTGAAATCGCACAGCGTATTATCGATTATTCAGCCGGTTCATGCTATGCAATGCGTGGCAATCTGCAAAAGATTACCAACTACATATTCCTTGTAACACCGCCGAATGTTGATATTTCCGGTGATATTCCGGAACTGGTGGCAGGTGGTATTGACCTTTCAACATTTAACAGTTCAGACAACAAATTTTAATGTAAATATTAAAAGTGCCGCCCATAGTCTTTGATTATCGGCGGTATTCTTTTGTATCTTACCAATAAGCACAGACACATCAGGAGGAGTTATGTCAGAGATTATTACTGTTCATTTAGATCAAAAACCGATTTATGATATTGTCATTGAAAAAGATTTTTCACAGCTTGGCACTGCATTTTCCAGATTAAATGTAACCGGCCGTAAAATCTGTATTGTAACAGACAGCAATGTCGGACCTTTATATGCCAAAGCCGTTCAGGAAGTTTTAGAAACAACCGGCAATCAGATTTTTGTCTATACATTTGCTGCCGGAGAAGAAAGTAAAAACTTAAATACCGTTCAGGATCTCTATGAATTTTTAATTGAAAATCATTTTGACCGTAAAGATATGCTTGCAGCGCTTGGCGGCGGTGTTGTCGGTGACCTTACCGGTTTTACAGCGGCAACCTATTTACGCGGCATTTCATTTATCCAGATTCCGACTTCCCTTCTGGCTCAGGTTGACTCCAGCATCGGCGGCAAGACCGGTGTGGATTTCCGTGCTTATAAAAATATGGTCGGCGCATTCCATCAGCCAAAGCTTGTATACATGAATATGTCTACACTGCTTTCCTTAGATACCCGTCTGTTTAATTCCGGTTTCGGTGAAATCATCAAACACGGGCTGATTAAAGACGCGGCTTATTACCGCTGGCTGCAGAATAATGCTGCAAAGATTCAGGCAAAAGATTATGATGCCTTGGAACAAATGATTGCAGGAAGCTGTAATATCAAGCGTGAAGTGGTTGAATTAGACCCGACAGAACAGGGCGACCGCGCACTTTTAAATTTCGGACATACACTGGGACATGCTATCGAAAAACTGATGAATTTCCAGCTGTATCACGGCGAATGTGTTGTCCTTGGCATGATTGCCGCATTAAACATTTCCGTTACCCGCGGTCATATTACACAGGCTGAATATGATGATGCTATACAGATGTTTAAAGACTACGCATTTCCAACAAACGTTACCGGCATTTCCATTGATGATGTCATCCGCGTTTCAAAGAGCGATAAAAAAATGGAAGCCAATCAGATTAAATTCATTCTGTTAAAACAAATTGGAAATGCTTACATTGACAGAACTGTAACAGACGACGAGATGAAACGTTCTCTGACAGATATTATCCGATAACAAAACATCCCGTTTAGAAATGAGGCATTACATGAAAAATCTGAATAAAAAAGGACTTTTGGGATATATTTTAGGTATTGTACTTTTATGCCTTATAGACCAGCTGACTAAAATTGCTGCCGTTTCGGCATTAAAAGGCAAATCCCCTTTCGTCCTGATAAAAAATGTACTGGAATTTTATTATCTGGAAAACACCGGTATGGCATGGGGCATGATGAGCGGTGCAAGAATCTATTTTCTGGTTCTGACGGTTCTGATTGTCGGCGTTATTACCTATGTCATTATAAAAATGCCGCGTACACGCCATATGCTTCCGTTTTTTGCCGTACTGACCGTACTGGCATCGGGCGCTTTAGGTAATTTTATCGACAGACTGACACTCGGCTATGTCCGTGATTTTATTTATTTTAAACTGATTAATTTTCCTGTTTTTAATGTTGCAGATATCTATGTAACGGTATCTGTCGTCTGTTTTGCCGTTTTAATTCTTTTTTATTATAAAGAAGATGATTTTAGCTTTTTAAAGAAAACTGGTACAAATAAACATTAAAATCAGGAATCCGGTAACTAAACTATAAAAATCCGGCTATGCAGAATTTTAATAACTGGAGGCACTTAAACTGTATGGAAAACACAAAACTTCCTGTAGATAACGCAGCTTTGGATGCTGCATATATTGAAAATGAACCGGACGAATTCATTACGGATATGACAGACTCTCATAACGGTATTGATACCGCAGACAGCTGTATGAAAATCACATTGTCTGTATCTGCGGACAGCGATACTTCCGATGCCGTTGGAACACGTATTGACAAATTTTTATCAGAGAATTTACGGGATTTTTCACGATCTTATCTGCAGACATTGATTCAGGACGGCAGTGTTACCGTAAACGGCAAAAATGTAAAATCCAATTATAAATTAAATGCCGGGGATATCATCGCAATTCATGTTCCCGAAGTGAAAGAGCAGGAGATTGCCGCTGAGGATATTCCACTGGACATTTTATATGAAGACGAAGATATTATTGTTGTAAACAAGCCAAAGGGAATGGTTGTACATCCTGCGGCAGGACATACCAGCGGTACACTTGTCAACGCCTTAATGTATCACTGTAAAGACCATTTATCCGGTATTAACGGGGAACTGCGCCCCGGCATCGTCCACCGTATTGACATGAATACAACCGGTGTCTTAGTTGCCTGCAAAAATGACTATGCCCACCGTAAAATTGCCGAACAGCTAAGCGTTCATTCCATTACCCGTAAATACGAAGCAATCTGCTACAACGCTTTCCGGGAAGAAACCGGAACTGTTGATGCGCCGATTGGCAGAAATCCGGTTGACCGTAAAAAAATGGCAATTGATAAAAAGAATGGCAGACGCGCAGTAACACATTACCGCGTTCTCGAAAATTTCAAGCATTTTGCCCATATTGAATGTCAGCTTGAAACCGGGAGAACACATCAGATCCGCGTACATATGGCAAGTATCGGTCATCCGCTCCTTGGCGATGATACCTACACTGCGGCAAAACCGCCGTACCGGCTCACCGGTCAGACACTGCATGCACGCGTACTTGGGTTTATTCACCCCAGAACAGGGCAGTACGTAGAGTTTGAAGCACCACTGCCGGATTACTTTACCAAAATCCTTGCCGATTTACAAAAAAAGCGGCATTAAAAATGCCTGCGGAATGGAGAATGAAGAGTAGTATGCGTAGAAAAGAATTTATTGATTTGATTCTGGACAGCATTTCAGATTATTTTGATATTTACCACAATTACTGGTTTGAGAATCATAAATTTGTCATTTATGCGTATTGTTATAACAGACACAATAAATATGAGAGTGCAACACAGGAATCCCGGTTATGGGAGATGAAATCCTTTGAGCATTTATTTTTTATCAATTCTGATAATCTGGATATGGAACAGTTAAATGCTTTAAAACAATTTGCGATAGAACGCATTGAACCGCATTTTGTCCGCGGTGACGGCAAATTTCCTGTAAAGCACCACCTATACACATATATTTCTTTTATTATCATAACCAGAAATAAACCCTCACCGGAAGTTGCAAAAGCTATTGAAAACACTTCATGGAACAAAAATTATATGCTTTCTGCCAAAGGCTCTGCCAGCCTGCGGCTTGCCTGTGTAACCCCGCGTGAATACAGTGTTATCACCAGCAAAAACGCACAGGACATACATGATTTTCTCTCGGATATCATGTTTCATATCGAACATTATGAAGAATAAATTTCATAAAAATTATGTAAAAATATAGATTTTTCTGACAATTTATTGTATAATATAGCCATGAAATAACTTGAAGGAGGCGGGAAATATGGATGAAAGAACCGTAATTACAATAGGCAGAGAATTTGGCAGTGGCGGACATGAAATTGGCATGAAGCTTGCAGAAAGACTCGGAATTAAATGCTATGATAAGGAATTATTAGAACTTGCAGCAAAAGAAAGCGGTCTCTGCGAAGATTTATTCGCTTCCCAGGATGAAAAGCCAACCAACAGCTTTTTATATTCTCTTGTAATGGACACATATTCTCTGGGATATACAAGTTCATACATGGATATGCCAATTAATCACAAAGTTTTTTTGGCACAGTTTGATACCATTAAGAAACTGGCTGAAAGAGAATCCTGTGTTATTGTCGGACGCTGTGCCGACTATGCTTTGGAAGATAACCCATTTGCAGTCAGCGTATGGATTAAGGCCGATTTGGATGTCCGTATCCAGCGTATTAAAAAGCTCTATGATTTAAGCGATAACAAAGCTGCCGACATGATCCAGAAAACAGATAAGCGCAGAGCCAGCTATTACAATTACTATTCAAGTAAAAAGTGGGGCGAAGCAAAGAGCTATGATTTATGTCTTGACAGCGGTCAGCTCGGTATCGATGGTTCAATTGATTTAATATTAAAATACATTGAATTAAAAGAAAAAAATAATAAACAGTAACTAATGCATAACCGGATTCAGCCATATATATCTATTATATATGGCTGAATTGCAGTTTTATCAAACATCTGTCATTCATCAGAATTTAGGGAATAGTAAATGGATTTAAAGAATTTAAAAGAATTTAAAGAATATACACGAATTAAAAAAATTGATGTCAGAAAATGGCTGCTCCGCGGGCATGCGCCCCTGTATACATTTATATTGATTGTATTCGCTGCAGCTGTTGTTTTTATGTTCAGTACCATACATTCTATGTTTAATAATGAAAATACATCTGACAATCCATCGGATGAAGTTTCCGTTTCTACAGAAACAACCGGTTATATTGCCGATAACCAGTCCTATATGCTTGCGATTAATAAATCAAAGAATTATCTGATTGTTTATAAAATGGATGCCACCGGGGAATTTACAAATATATTCCAGATATTCCGTTGTTCCGTGCCGCAATCCCTTGCCACCGGTGAAACTTCCATCACTGACAAATTTATCTGGAAAATGTTTGATTCAAATGTCTATGGACACTATACGGTACAATTTGGCAACAATGCCTATTTACATTCTGTACCGTATACCAAGCAGGATACAATGACACTAATTGTCAGTGCCTATAATAATCTGGGTAAATCGTCATCGGTCGGTTCTGTTGCATTAACCGCAGCCGATGCTAAATGGATTTATGAAAACTGTGGTTTAAATACCAAAGTAAAAGTATATGAAGATTCAACCGAAAACTTCGATAACCGGTTATCTGAACTGACAACACTTGCTGCAGATGCCAAATATGACCCTACAGATCAGGGTGCTGTAAATAATGCAGAAAACAACATCGTCAATACTAAAATTGCATATATGACAGGAACCCGTGACTGTACCGTTGCTTTAAATTCAGACTTTGACATCTGGACCGGTGTTTACGCAAAAGATGTAAATAACAATGATATCACTTCATATATCACAGCTACAGGAAGCGTTGATACATCAACGCCCGGTGTATATAAAGTCATTTACTTTTTAAATGACAGCTTTGGTACAAATTTAAAATACTACCGTTATGTAACGGTAACAGATGAAGCGGAGAGTACTGTGCCTGCCGAAACTACAGCTCCGGCAACAGCCGCTGCGACACAGCCGGCACAATCCGATACAACGGCTCCAGCTCCAACCAATTCACAGCCTGTAACAGCTGTCACAGAAGCTTCAACTTCATCAAACAGCACAAATAACGGTTCTGATAACAAAAGTCAGATTAAGCCGACCAACAACACCGGTCAATAATAATTTAAAATAGTCAAAATTTTCAAAAGGAAAAACCGGACAAAAACAGAAGATAAATAAAAAATGCATAAAAGAAAATGCGAAAAACTGTATATTGACAGATTACAGTTTTTCGCATTTTTTATTTTACAGCTGCTCGTAGTTTTAATCTCTGCGTAAATGAACGATATTTCTTGCATTTCTCTTATTTTCATCTACGATTTCTGCATAATGGCGGCGGGTTGTATTGACGTCTTTATGTCCTAAAACATCAGCAACTAAATAAATATCCTTGCTTTCCTGATACAGATTCGTACCATATGTACTGCGCAGCTTGTGCGGCGTAATGTGCTTTACGGTTGTAACAGTAGAAGCATACTTTTTCACCAAAAGTTCTACTGACCGCACGCACAGCCTTTTTCCGACTGAAGATAAGAACAGGGCGTTTTCATGCCCCTCTTTTGGATTTAGTTCTTTCCGTTCCTCCATATACGCAGATAACGCTTCTTCAACTTCATCGCCAAAATATACAAAACTTTCAGCACCGCCTTTACGGACGACTTTGATTCGGTCATTGTCAAAATCAACATCCTTCATATCCAGCCCGACACATTCCGATACACGGATTCCCGTCCCCAGCATCAGTGTAAGCAGCGCCAAATCCCTTGTCTTTAACTTTTCATGGCGCTTTAGCTGTGCCTTTGACAGTTTATTGCCGGATTCCACATTGTCTAAAAATTCTGCCACTTCATTAACATCTAAACGCGTAATAGCCTTGTCATGAATCTTTGGCATATCCACTTTAAGCGTTGGATTCTCCCCAATCATTTCATAACGGTAGTAGTAGGCATAAAAACGGCGCAATGCACACAGCTTCCTCTTTGCTGCGCGTTCTGAATTGCTGACTTCTTTACCTTCTTTATCATATAATTTTACATACCGCAGATAATCTGAAATATCCTGACCTTTAAGTTTTTCAAGGTCTGCCAGTGTAAAATCCTTTACCGTGTAATTGGCATACTGCGGATATTCACATATCAGAAATTCAAAAAAACCCTTGATATCCATTGCGTAAGCAACCCTTGTCCTGGGCTGCTTGGAATATTCAAGACTGTTAAAATACTCTGTACAAAACGACGGAAGAATTTTCAGTAATTCGTTGAGTTTTTTTGTATACTTTATCGTTTGCTGCTGGGCATATGTTTTTGTTTCGGCCATATTTCCTCCATAATCAAAAAAGCAGAGGAGCGTTCATATAACATAATTTATAATTGCAGACAGTATCTTTGTAATATATCACTTCGCTAAACCCAAGTTTAACGAAGTTTTGTATTTCTTTTTACATAAATCACCGTCTATCGTTTATTTTCTTACTTAGCAACCAGTTTTCCGTTATATAAACGTTTCTGTACTACATTGATTTTAAATTCTTTTTGATACTTTTTAATCTTATTCAATTCATTTTCTGTAATAATGGATACACATAATCCTTCCTGACCGTTTCTTCCGCAACGACCGGCTCTGTGCAGATATTCCTTGGATTCTTCAGGAAGATTCACATTAATCACGGTTTCAACATTATCAATCTGTAAGCCTCTGGCTGCAACATCCGTTGCCAAAAGATACTGAACCTTTCCGGATTTAAAATGTTCAATTGCCGTTTTCTTTTCCTGCTTATCCTGATTCCCGGATAACGCAGCTACATTATAATGATGATATTGAAGCTTCTGATAGGATTCTTCAAGATCATATCTGGTATTAATAAAAACCATCACCTTATCTGAATTTAACGCCTTAGCGATTTTTCTTAAAGTTTCAATCCGTTCCCGTCTGTCTGTCACAATAAAAATATGCTTAATCGTTTTTGGAATCAGACTTTCATTCTTTTGCTTTGTATCTAAAACAACCGCATGATATGTAATCTGATTGGCAATCTGCCGTGTCTTTTTATCAATACTTGCCGAAAACATCAGCACCTGCGTATACTTCATCAGTGATTTACGGATTGCAAATATCTGTTCGCAATATGTCTTGTCCATCAGCTTATCCGCTTCATCAATCACAAGTGTCTTGACATCATGTACCCGCAGCTTTTTCTGACGGATTAACTGCAAAATACGCGCCGGTGTACCTACAACCAGTGAAGGCTTTGTTTTAAGCGATTCAATCTGGCGGTTAATATTTCCCTCGCCAATCAGAAATAATGCCTTATATGGCAGCTGTGCGCCTTTAAAGAGCAATTCTGCTTCATTACACACCTGAACTGCAAGCTCCTGTGTCGGAACAAGTATCAACGTCTGTATATATTTGCTGTCCGGCTGCATCGTTGCAATCACAGGCAGTAAATAAGCCAGTGTCTTTCCCGAACCTGTGCTGGAACAGCCGATAACATCCGTTCCTTTTGTTACCGGCTGATAAGCACGCTGCTGTATCGGGGTCGGTGCTGTAATATTCCGTTTATTTAAAACAGCGGTCAGTGCCTTTGACACCCCTAATTCTTCAAATGTCATCATACAAATTCTCCATTTCACTCTATCTGACTTTATCGTTATACTTCTATATTATACACGATTCTTACGGAAAATCCAATGACTTGATTTGTTTTCCAATTGATTACAGCTGATGCAATTCCATTACACAAAACACAGCTTCTTCGCAGCGGCGCCTCTGTGCAGATATTCTTTTCAGTGCTTTTAATTCGTCTGTGGCTGACCGTAATAATAAATGATCAGATTCTGTCCGCTGTATAAAATATCAGAACTCATATGATTCATCTGCATGATGGAGCGGATATACTGTTCTTTGTTCTCTGCGCCTGTATTGTAACGTGCCTCGATATCCCATAACGTATCACAATCTTCAATAGTAATGCTTGTATAATACCGTTCCAATGCATTCTGTCCTTCTTTAACAGAAGCATTTGCAATTATCATTCTTCCCCCAATGCCGGTTACTGCAATTAAAAGGACCGCTGCTAAAATTGCGTGAATGATGCGTATATCCAGCCTTCTGACTGCCGCAATAACTCCTGCCGGTGAAAAAAGTCCTGCTATAATTCTTACCTGCTCTTTTTTTGTAACTGCCATCATACCATTCATAATCGTATCCTCGCTTTCCAATGAAACTCAAACATTTGTTCTTTTGAATTGATTGTATTATATCTCTTGAACATATGTTTGTCAACACATAATCGAACATATATTCCGAAAAATTGTTCTGAAAATTTGTTTGCATTTTTGCGCATGATATGTTACGATAGTTTTATAAATTTATGGAGGTTATGGTCTATGGCATATGGCAGAATTACAAAAAAGCAGACTGAAATATTAGAATATATTAAGTCCCAGATTTTAAATAAGGGCTATCCGCCATCAGTACGTGATATCTGTACGGCAGTCAATTTAAAGTCGACTTCTTCTGTACATGCACATCTGGAAACCCTGGAAAAGAATGGATATATCCGCAGAGACCCTACAAAGCCGCGTGCGATTGAGATTATAGATGATAATTTTAACCTAACAAGACGTGAAGTTGTCAATGTTCCTTTAATAGGACAGGTTGCTGCCGGACAGCCGCTCTTAGCTGTTGAAAATATTACAAGTTATTTTCCGATTCCGGCGGAATTTATTCCGAAAGAAGAAGTCTTTATGTTAAATGTCAAGGGGGAAAGTATGGTAAATGCCGGTATTTATGACGGCGACCAGATTATTGTTAAGCAGCAGTCTACCGCATCTAATGGAGAAATTGTTGTTGCGCTTGTAGATGACTCTGCTACTGTAAAGCGTTTCTACAAGGAAAACGGACATATCCGCTTACAGCCGGAGAATGATTTTATGGAACCTATTATTGTAGATTCCTGCGAAATTATCGGAAAAGTCATCGGATTAATCCGTATCAATATTGATTAAAAAACAGACACCCATCTACAATAAAGTGGATCGGTGTCTGTTTTGCGTTAACCTGTCTTCATGTTTAATAACTTCTATCTGCAAAATATGGTGTTTCCATGTATCTTTTAATATCGTCAATCTGCTCATAATGTGCAAGAGCCCACATCAGCTTCATCACAACAGCTTCTGTCGTCATATCTGCAGCAACAATAACCTTCTGCCGTCCAAGAGTCTGCCCAACCTCATAGATACTCAGGTCAATTCCCTCGTAAATGCATTGCGTTGTAATGACAACTGCGACTCCGGCCTCAATCAGTTCATGTATCTTTGACACGATATCCTCATCAACATTCGGAATTCCGCCGATACCAAAGCTTTCAATAATAACACCCTTATACTGTGTGCGGATAAAATCAAATAGCTCTGTTCCGATTCCCGGAAAGATTTTCATTACAAAAATATCCCGGCAGACCTTTGTATCTATTGCAAAATCACCGGTTATTTCCTCACTTAATTTATCCAGATGCCCGGAATAAGTAAGCAGCTGATTATACGTAATTTTGCCCAGTTTAATCTCAGCAATCACCGGAAAATTAATACTTTTAAACGCATCGGAGCTTCTTGTTTTAATCTTCATGGCATGTGTACCGTTGATTACAATTCCGTCAAATGCAACATACACACCGCGGATACCCTCACACGCAAAACGAATCGCATCGGAGAGATTCTTTTTGGCATCGGTATACAATGCCTCTATCGGAATCTGTGAACCGGTAAACACCACCGGCTTTGCAAGATTTTTTAACATATACGTAATGCCTGCCGCACTGTATGCCATGGTATCCGTACCGTGTGCAATAACAAAACCGTCATATGCATCATAATTCTGTGCTATCGTTTCCGCAATCCGCGCCATCAGCTTCGGATTCATATTGGTACTGTCCACCCTCATCACGGAAATGCCCTCCAGATGACAGATAGACTCAATTTCCGGAATATAGGTAAGCAGTGTTTTTACATCAATCGACGGTGTCAGCCCCTCTGATGATTCAGAAGACGCGATTGTTCCGCCTGTCGCAATTAATAATATTTTCTTCATATAGTCCCCAATCCGCCGTTAAACGGCATTTTTATTTTTCCACATAAACAGACCTGTAAAACCGAAAATTATCGCCAATGCAATGCATGAAAATGAAAGCCACATATACGGTAAATACTCAAATGTCGCAACACCAAGAATTGTTGCCATATAAATACCGTTGTCACTCCACGGAATCATTCCGGCTGTCAGCGTACCGCCAATTTCAGCATTTCTTGAAAGAACCCGTCGGCTGTAACCCATTTCGTCATACTTTTCCGCCATGATTTTCGGTGTAAGGACCAGTGAAACATACATTGCACTGCCAAGCAGACAACCTAAAAATCCAACAATAATCGTAAATACGGTCAGCGTTCCACCATTGTTGATATGTTGATAAACCTTTCCGGCGATTGCCTTAATAATACCAATCCGGTCGAGTAATCCGCCAAATCCAAGCCCCAGAATAATAATTGCCACCGACCACAGCATACTGTTCATGCCGCCACGTGAAAGCAGTGAATCAATAAATTCGATTCCCGTATTCATTTCAAGCTGTACCCATGCTGTAGAAATGGCCTTTACCGGAGTCAGTCCCTGAAATATAATGCCCCATACGATTCCAAGTCCCGCACCAAATGAAATAACCGGCAGGGACGGCATTTTGAGTATCAGTAAAATAATAACAACCAGCATTGGCACAAATGCGAATAAACTGATATGAAAATTTTCCTGAAGTGCCGCCATAACGCTGTTGACCTGTGTCATATCCGCACTGCCGCCGCCCAGGCGGAAACCAAGAACCGTAAATGCAATGCCTGTAATACCAAATGCACTTAATGATACCGGCAAAATACCGCGTACATGGTCAATAACATCAATATCCGCCATTGCAGCAGACAGCACACAGCTATCCGAAAGCGGTGAAAGCTTGTCACCAAAATATGCACCGGATAAAACTGCACCGGCTGTTACCGGCGCCGGAATTCCAAGGGCTGAACCGATACCCATCATGGCAATACCGGATGTTCCGACTGTTCCCCATGAAGTACCGGTTGCAATCGATGTAATACTGCAAAGAATCAATGTCGCCAGTAAAAAGATAGACGGATGTATTACTTTTAGACCGTAATAAATCAGACTGGGTACAATTCCGCCGGAAATCCACGTTCCGACCAGCGCGCCAACCGCCAGCAGGATTAAAATAGCGCTCATGCCGTCATAAATGCCTTTCGTGACCGCATGTTCCATTTCCTGATAGGAAAATCCATTTCTTTTGCCAACAGCCATTGCAAGAAACCAGGCTGCAAAAAGTGCAAGATGTATCTCGATGCCAGACTGATTGCATAAAAATGCCAAGGCAAGAAAGCCGCCTAATACAATAACTGCCTGTAATAAAGTGGTTTGTCTTTTCATGATTATGATTCTCCATTCTCCTACGGGTAATATATCTTACACGTATGCTTTTACTTGAGTAGATGTATCATATCATTGAATTCCGTCAAAATCAATCAAAATACTTTATTTTTATTTTCCAATTTTTGCTTAATATATTATCAATATTCGACCGTAATTGTGAACTACCCATTGTCTTAAGCCAATGGGCTTCCTGCTTCATCGACCTCGTAAC